>JAESFL010000064.1_pt1 | contig 126114 bp, 112 predicted proteins | sample 9269401 | NCBI WGS metagenome assembly JAESFL01 (sample SAMN14506025, study PRJNA617098) | algae metagenome | isolation source: Gloeocapsa sp. UFS-A4-WI-NPMV-4B04 and co-occurring heterotrophs from desert... | place: USA: Utah | collected 2006-10-01 | reverse complement strand
GAGGGGGCCGGGGGGTGAGGGGCCCCGCGGGGAGACGGCGGACCGGATCCGTTGCGTGAGGGATGCGCGCCCGCAGGGCCGAGAACGCGGAGGGGCGGACACAGCAGTACCGTGTCCGCCCCTCCGTGGGCTCGGCGCCGTTGGCAACGGTTGTATCGTTGCCTACGGCGCGCGCAGCCCGGCCCCCGCCTGCGGGGGACACTCCCGAAACTGCAGTGCGAAAGTGCGAAGTGCGAAAGTGACGGCGTTCAGTCCGCGACCGATTCCCGCCCTTGCTTCGCCGATTCCCACCCTTTCGCAGCCACGAACGCTACGCCTTCTCCAGCAGGCTCAGGTCCAGGTCGCGGCGCAGCAGCGCCTCGGGGTCGGGGTCGCGGCCCATGAAGCGGCGAAAGAGCACCGCCGGGTCCTCGGCGTCGCCCTGGCTGAGCACGGCGTCCACGAAGTCGCGCCCCACCTCGCGGCTGAACAGCCCCTCGCGCTGAAAGCGGCTGAACGCGTCCGCCTCGAGCACGGCGGACCACAGGTAGCTGTAGTAGCCGGCCGCGTACCCGCCCGAGAAGATGTGCGAGAACGCCGTGATGAAGTGGTCCTGGGCAAAGCGCGGGTACGGGCTGAACCGCGCCATCACCTCCTGCGAGCGGACGATGGGGTCGCCGTCGCGCGCCGGGTCGTAGCGCACGTGCAGGTCCAGGTCCAGCGTGCCGAAGCTCAGCTGCCGCATCTGGTGCCACGCGCCCATGAACTTGCGGGCGGCCACCATCTTCTCCAGGAGCGGCCCGGGGATGGGCTCGCCCGTCTCCCAGTGCCGCGCGAACAGGTCCAGGGCCGGGCGCTCCCACGTCCAGTTCTCCATGATCTGCGACGGCAGCTCCACCCAGTCCGACGGCACGTGCGTCCCCGCGAGCGCCGGCACCTCCACGCGCGACAGCACGTGGTGCAGCAGGTGCCCGAACTCGTGGAACACCGTCTCCACCTCGCGGTGCGTCAGCAGGGCGGGCCGGTCGCCGTCCGGGGGCGACACGTTGCACACGACGGTGGCCAGGTGCGGCTCCCACCCCTCGGGCCGCGGCCCGCCCGTGCGCATGCCCCCCATCCACGCCCCGCCGCGCTTGCTCTCGCGCGGAAACCAGTCCACGTAGAACGAGCCCAGCAGGCTGCCGTCCTCGTCCTGCACGTCGAAGAAGCGCACCTCGGGGTGCCACACCTCGGCCAGCTCGCGCGGCTTCACCTGCACGCCAAAGACGCGGCGGGTGAGCTCCCACAGCCCCTCCAGCACGCGGTCCAGGGGGAAGTACGGGCGCAGGGCCTCGGCGTCCAGGTCGTAGCGGGCCAGCCGCAGCCGCTCCACGCTGTACGACACGTCCCACGGCTCCAGGGGGGTGATCCCCAGCGCGTCGCGGGCGAACGCCTCCAGCTCGGCCATCTCGCGCTCCCACACGGGGCGGGTGCGGGCCGCCAGGTCCTCCTCGAAGGCGACGGCGCGGTCGCCGCTCCCCGCCATGCTGTCTTCCAGGGCGTAGTCGGCGTAGTCGCGGAATCCCAGGATGCCGGCCAGCTCGCGCCGCAGCTCCAGGATGCGCCGCACGTGCGGGCGGTTGTCGTGCTCGCCGCTGGACGCGCGGTTCATGTACGCGCGGTACATCCGCTCGCGCAGGTCGCGGCGCGCGGAGTACTGCATGAAGGGCTGGTACGAGGGCACCTGCAGGGTAAAGCGCCATCCCTCCACCCCCTTTGCCTGCGCCGCCGCGCGGGCCTGCGCGCGGGCCGAGTCGGGCAGCCCCTCCAGGTCCGCCTCGTCCGCCAGCACCAGGTCCCACGCGTTGGTGGCGTCCAGGACGTGGTTGGCGAACTCGGTGGACAGGCGCGACATCTCCACGCGCAGGGCCTCGATGCGCGTCTTTTGCTCCGGCGGCAGGTCGGCGCCGGCGCGGACGAACGAGCGCACCAGCTTGTCCAGGTGGCGCCGGCGCACGCCCGTGAGGGCGCGGGCCTCGTCGGTCTCGGCGTACTGCTTGACGGCGGCCCACAGCCCCGGGTTGAGCGGGATGCGGGCGGAGTAGGCGGAGACCTCGGGGAGCACCGTCTCGTACGCGGCGCGCAGCTCGGGCGTGCTCATCACCGACGTCAGGTGCGACACGGGGCGGATGACCTCGGTGAGCCGCTCGCCCACCTCGTCCAGCGCGGCGATGGTGTTGTCGTACGTCCGCTCGCCGGTCATGGCGATGAGGGCGTCCAGCTCGGCCTGGGCGCGCGCCAGGGCCTCGCGGAACGCGGGCACCACGTGCTCGGGCGCGATCTGGTGGAAGGGGATGGTCGCCGCGCCGGAAAGCAGCGGGTTGGCGGACAGGTCGTCCCCGGCCGGGGCGGCGCCGGCGGGCGGTGCGGCGGTATCGGTCATGTCAGGCTTTCTGTATGGCTCGCGGATCGGCGGCTGATCGCGTGGTTCTGCGTCGTGTCGGGTCCAACGTCAACGGATACGGAACGGCAAACGGCGACGGCGGGTTTGGGCGTGTCCCCCGCAAGCGGGGGCCGGGCTGCGCGCGCCGTAGGCAACGATACAACCGTTGCCAACGGCGCCGAGCCCCCTGCGCACGCCGGCACGATACTGCTGTGCCGTCCTGCTTCGGGGTCTCGGCCCTGCGGGCGCGCATCCCTCACGCGAAGGGCGGCCCGTCCCGGTCCTCCTGCCCTGCCCGCGCCGCGGTCCGGCCTCCGCGGACGGTGCCGTCCGGCGGCGCGGGAGGATGGTGTTCGCGCGTCCGGCGGCGCGTCGCGCGCGACGGCGTGGAGTGATTCGCACGCGCCGGGCCATAACTCCCGCTTATGTGATCCAGGACGTAACCGTGCGCCGGAACGCCGGATACCGCTGCGCGGCCTCCGGCATTCGTTCCCGACACGTCGTGTCGGGTGTCGCGGGGTTGTGCACGGGTGGCGCGGAACGGGTCAGCGGCCGGCGGGCTGGAACGCGGCCAGGCGCTCCGCCCAGTCCGGGCGCGAGAACACCAGCCGGAACCAGGGCGTAAAGCGCTCGGGCGCGGCGGCCACCTCGTCCGCCAGATCCTCCACGGGCGCCCACCGCCACGCATCCACCTCGTCGGCGCTGGGGGCCGGCTCGCCGTCGTAGCGGCCCAGGAACACGTGGTCGAACTCGTGCTCCACCAGCCCCCCGCCCACCTCGGCGCGGTAGACGAAGGCGAACGCGGGCTCCAGCGGGCACTCGATCCCCATCTCCTCGCGCAGGCGGCGCCGCGCGGCCCCCTCCACGGGCTCGCCCGGGCGCGGGTGCGAGCAGCAGGCGTTGGTCCACAGCCCGCCGGAATGGTACTTGGCCGGCGCGCGCCGCTGCAGCAGCATCTCGCCCCGCGAGTTCATCACGAAGACGGAAAGCGCGCGGTGCAGCCGCCCCTCGGCGTGGGCGCGCTGCTTTTCCAGCGTGCCCATCTCCGCGTCGCTCTCGTCCACCAGCACCACGCGCTCTTCCATGCCGCTTCGCGTCTCCATCGGGTGATTTCCGGCGGCGGGGGATGGCCGTTCCCGCCGACGGACCCTCTACTAACCCTCTGCAACCAGATCCGCAACCCACGGTCCAATCGTTTCGCTTGGTACACCGGATCCGTGCGGATGAGCGCGACTGTCCGTAGACGCCAAACCCGCACCTGGATTATAATTGTCGGCTGACCCTCGGCCGCGCCCTCGTTCCCACCGGTTTCCCCCGATCTCGATCCCATGAGCAAGCGGATTCACCTTTCCGGAACCTTCGTGCTCGCGGCGCTGGCGGCCTGCGGGCAGGACCCCGTGCGCGCCGTGCCGGCCGAGACCATCGCGGCGAACATCCTGCCGGCGAGCACGGCCATCTACGGCGGCACGGAGAGCGACTACCAGCCCAGCCTCATCCGCCGGGCCGACGGCAAGCTGATGATCGTCCTCGAGCGCCTGGCCCCGCGCACCAACTCCGGCGACCTGCTCGTCTCCACGTCGGCGGACGGCGGCGCCACGTGGACGGTGCCGGCGCCCATCATCAACACCAAGCTGAACGAGCGGCATCCGTCGCTGGTGCAGCACGCGTCCGGCACCTACAGCCTGTTCTACATCCAGGTGGATGGCAGGGGCGCGTACACCATCCAGCGCGCGACGTCCGCCAACGGCACCGCGTGGACCAACCACGGGGCGGTGAACCTGGGATGGGGGACGGCGGGCGACATGAACCCGTCGGTAATCCTGGAGGCGGACGGGTCGCTGACGATGACGTACCAGCGCTCCAACGGCAGCGCCTTCGTGGGATACATCGCCCGCAGCCTGGACGGCGGCGTGACGTGGGACGCACGCCGCACGACGGTGAGCAACGGCCTGGCGGGGATGCTGCCGCGCGTGGCCAAGCGGGCGAGCGACGGGCGGTACATGGTCACCTTCCAGGCGAACGGCCCCGGCGGGCAGATGGCCATCTACGCCAAGACCTCCGCCGATCCGTACGCCTGGAGCGTGCCCCGCGTCCCCGTCTCCGAGGGGGAGAACGCGCACGACTCGCAGCCCATCGTGCTGGAGGACGGGCGGTTCTTCGTGACGTACGGCGCGGTGGCGGGGGATGCGGGCTACAACCTGTACTACCGCACGACGGACGGCACCGCGTGGGGCGCGCCCGTCAAGCTGACGACGGACGCGAGCCAGTTCGACGTGCAGCCGCACCCCATCCTGCACGGCACGCCAGGCCACGTGGTGCTGTCGTGGGGCCGCCAGCGCGCCGGCGCCAGCGACTACGACATCTGGGTGAACAGGGACCTGGTGGTGCAGTAGGGCGGGAGAATAACCACAGATCGGGCGCGGTGGCGGGCTCCCGGCGGCGCCCCCACCCGCTCGATTCCTCGCGACCTCCCCCAAAAAACCCTGGGGGAGGTTGAAGGGCGGTTCGTGCCGGAAAGGCAGGCTCCCTGCACCGCCGGGGCGCCCCTCCCCCCGGCCCCCTCCCCGCTCGTTCCTCGCGGAGAGGGGGAGAACTTCATCGCGCGACGGCAGGGTCCCGGTCCAATCTCCCTCCCCCACGCAGTTTGTGGGGGAGGGTTGGGGAGGGGGGCGCCCCGCCCGTGCACCCAACCCGGCGCCGCGCCGATGACCCCGTAGACGTCTACACCCCCTCCCGCGCAGTCTGCGGGAGGGGGTGGACGAGCCTGAGCGAGGCCGGGGGAGGGTCCAAGGGAGGGCCCCTCAGATCCGCCGCCCCTGGCGCACGATGATGGGCGAGCCGTCCGCCACCAGCGCGGACCGGGGCGGAGCGGAGAGCGATTCGGCCAAGGCGGGGCCGTAGAGCGCGGCGACGTCGCAGTCCAGCACGGCGGAATCGGCCCGCCACACGTTCCAGCGCGGGTGCTCCACCTGGTACTCCACGCACCCGCCGTCGCGCTGCCGGGCGTATCCCCAGTAGTGCTCGGTGATGAACTCCTCCTCCGACCCCACCACCAGCGGCCGCGCCGGCCCGCGCACCTCCGCCCGCACGGACGACCAGCGCCCGCCCGTCCGCCATCCGTACTCCACCCGTCCGCCGCGCTCCGCCGACAGCTCCACCCGGTGGCGCATGGGCAACGCGACGTAGTTCTCGCCGTAGATCCACCGCGCCACGGCGGCAATGGCCATCCGCGGCACCACCTCCTTCACGAACACCACGCCGCGCCGCCACCCCTCCGGCCCCTCGCGCCGCACGTAGAAGCGCAGGTTCAGCTCCTCGAAGTCGCGATGGAAGGGGATGGGCACGCCCAGCACCCGGGTCCGCCGGAACAGGAAGCCGACCACGCTGGCGTACGTGACGCCGCCCCACGCGTCCAGCTCCGTCCCCGCGGGGACCAGCGGCCGCAGCAGGGCGGGATCCACGGCGTAGTTGAGCATCACCAGCGAGCGCCACTCCGCCGTCAGGAACGGGGGCGCGGGCGGCGTGGCCACGGGCGTCACGGCTGCGCGGTTCCGGACTCGGCCGCGCGCACCTGTTCCTCGGCCTGGCGGGCGCGCTCGGCCATGTCGTCCTCGGCCTGGCGCGCGCGCTCCCGGACCTCCGGCACCACGCCGATCATGGGCGTGCCCTCCAGCGAGGTGTCGGCGGGCGCGATGGCGCCGTGCTCGGTTGTGGTCTGCTCCGTGTCCGTTTCGTCGGAGCCGCAGGCGGCCAGCAGGAGAGCGCAGAGCAGGATGGATCGCTTCATGGCGTGGATCTGGGATAGAGGGAGTGGAGGATGCACACAGGTTGATGCCGATCCGCGCGGGTCGCAAGGACGTATGGCCAAAAATGCGGCGGCGGCGAGGCGGGAGCGAATGAATTCGCGGCTACAACTTCACACTGTCGGCCTGCGCCGACACCACTGCGGGCCCCGCATTCGCGCGAGCCGCGGAGGGCGGGGTGGAAGGCGGCGGTGCAGTCCGCGAAGGCGGACTTCGCGCGTTCCAGCGGCGAATTCATTCGCTCCGGACGGGGCTCCGCGACCACCCCAGACGACCTGACCATGCGCGCCGGCCCGAAATCCCTCTTCCGCACTGCTCCCCCGCGCCCGCCCCGAAGCCCGTGCCGCGGGCCGAAACGCATCCACCCCCGCCCGGCGCGCGGCCGGACGGGGGCGGATGGATGGGATGCCGGACGCGATGCCGCGCGTCAGCGATCCTGGAACGTGCCGCTCACGGGCGCGCCGCAGAAGGAGCCGGAGAGCGTCACGGCGCCCGACGCGGGGTTCAGCTGCGCGGTCACGTCCAGCGAGCAGCGCCCGTTGTTGCTCGCGTCCCTGGACCAGGTGAACGCGCCCGTCTCGCGGATGACGAACGACGTGAGCCCGTTGGGGCCCGTGGACACGTCCATGGAGACGTCGATGTCCGGGTCGCCCGTGAGGGTGATGACGCCGCCGTCGTCCATGCGGTGCGCGCAGGCGTCGTGCTCCACCGCGAAGTCCGTGGAGATGGTGCCCGTGCGCGCCGCGTCGTCCCAGGCCACGCTCATCCCGCCGGCCAGGCCCACGCTGCCACCCGGCTGGCAGGGCGCCGTCTCGTCGAAGGTGAAGTTGAGCGAGCCCGTGCTCTGGCCCGTGGGTTCCGTGCTGCGGCTGATGCCCGGCCGGTTGCGGATGCCGGCGCTCATGCCCAGGATGGCCTGGTTGAGCTGCGCCGCCTCGGCCGCCGTGAGCTGGCCGTCGCCGGCGGGGCCGGGCCCCGTGCCGCCGTCCGAGCACGCGGACAGGGCCAGCGCGGCCCCCGCGAATGCGGTGATGAGAAGGTGGTTGCGCATGGGGGAGTTCGTGCGGGGGAATGCTGGCCCGGCGTGGGGATGCCGGGCGCCTGGGTAGAAGATATCCAGAAACGCGATCAGGTGCTACCGGTGCAGCCCCGCCGAAGTTCCGGGATGACCGATTCGTTACGGATGGGGGCCGGATCGATGTGGGTGGGTCTCGTGCAGGGGAGCGGGCCCCGCGAGCGCCCCCACCCGGGCTCGCAAACCTCGCCCACCCTCCCCCAAAAAACCCTGGGGGAGGGTTGGGGTGGATGGGGTGCCGTGCGGGCGATTCTGCCTTTCCCGCGCGCTCAGCTCTGCGCATCCGGAGGGTGCTCGCCCCGGGTCGCCGGGCTCCGCCGAACGCACGGCCCTCGCCCGTGCCGGACCTGTCGGCGAAGGCCGACATCGCGTTTTCATTGCCGCGAATTCATTCGCCCGGTACCGGGCCATGCCTGCGTGCACAGACCCCGGCGGATCACGACACGCGCAGGAATGATCAGGTTCGCGCGCGGGCTGAGGGTTTCGGCGCGGACTCTCATCCGCATCATCCCGCATCCACCCCGCGCCGTTTGCCTTGCCCCCGCGGCACCTTAGATTGCGCGCCACGCGATTCCCCTGCACTCACCCGCAGCGACCTCCGTGCATCCAGCAGCGCGCGCTCAGCACCCCGTCCGGGCATGAAGGTCGTCTACTTCACGGAAAGCCTGCTTCCCCACGTGGACGGCGTGTCGCGCACGCTGGCGCAGCTCTTTGGGTTCCTGGAGCGCAGCGGCGTGGACTTCCGCGTCTACTCGCCGTTCGTTCCCGGGCCGGAGATCTCGTGGAGCGGGCGCGTGCGCGAGGTGCCGTTCGTCCGCTTTCCCCTGTATCCCGACTACCGCGTCAGCAGCCCGTTCGGCGGAAAGGTGCTGCGCGAGGTGGAGGCGTGGGGGCCGGACCTGGTGCACCTGGTGAGCCCCACGCCCATGGCCACCAAGGCCGCCAAGTGGGCCCGGCGGAACGGCATCCCCGCCGTGAGCAGCTTTCACACGCACTTCGTCTCGTACTTCCGCTATTACGGCGCGCCGTGGGCCGAGGGGTTCGGGTGGCGGATGCTCAAGCGGTTCTACGACCGCTGCGAGCGCGTGTACGTGCCCACGGACGCCATCATCCGCGAGCTGGCGGAGCACGGCATCACCAACACGGAGCCGTGGTCGCGCGGCATCGACCTGGCCCGCTTCAGCCCGGCGCACCGGAGCGCGGAGCTGCGCGCGCAGGCCGGCGCGGACGACGACACGCCCATCCTGCTGATGGTGAGCCGGCTGGTGAAGGAAAAGGACATGGCGGACCTGGTGCAGATGGACCGCATCCTGCGACAGCGCGGAAACACGCACCGGCTGGTGCTCGTAGGGGATGGACCGATGCGCGGCGAGCTGCAGGCCGCCCTGCCGGACGCCCACTTCGCCGGTCACCAGGGCGGCGACGGCCTGGCCCGGTGGTACGCGTCCGGCGACGTGTTCGTCTTTCCGTCCACCACCGAGACGTTTGGAAACGTGGTGCTGGAGGCGCAGGCGTCCGGGCTTCCCGCCGTCGTGGTCGATAAAGGCGGCCCGCCGGACCTGGTGGAGCCGGGCCGGACGGGCTTCATTGCCCGCGCCAACGACCCCGCGGACCTGGCGGCGCAGTGCGAGACCCTGCTGCGCGACCCGGAGCGGCGCGCGCGGATGGGCAGCCAGGCACGGGAGGCGGCGCGCGCGCGCGACTGGGCCGCCATCAACGGCAGGTTGATCGAGAGCTATCGCGCCGTCGTCCATCAGCACCGTCCAGACTCCCGCCAATGAAGCAGCCCCCGCCCGGGCCGACCGCAGAGAACCCCGGCCTGTCCAAGGGGCTGGACCGCGTGCTGCGGACGGCGCTCTTCCTGGTGCCGTTCGGCGTGCTGGGCAACCTGGCCCTGTCGTGGTTCGCCACGGACCACGCCAAGCTGCGCGAGATGATGGCGCGCGGGCCGGACGTGCGGTACCTGTACCTGGCCATCCTCCTGGCGCTCCTTCCCTGGGTCACCAACACGCTGCGCCTGCTGGTCTGGGCCCGCTTCATCGGGCACCGGGTGAGCTTTCGCGACATGTTCCGGGTCACGCTGGGCGCGGAGCTGTCCTCCTCCGTCTTTCCGACATCGTCCGGCGGCGAGGTGTTCCGCTGGGGGATGATGGTGCAAAAGGGCATTCCCCAGGGGCACGCGGCGTCCATCGTGACGCTGGGCTACATCGAGGACATGGCGTTCTTCGCCATGGCCATCCCCACCTCCATCATCGTCTCCCGCGCGTGGGAGCTGCCCGTGCTGGCGAGCATGGGGCAGCGGATGCAGGGGCAGGTGCTGGTGGTGATCGGCATCGGCATCGCGTCGGTGCTCATCCTGCGCCTGCTGTTCGCCGCCGTGCTGCGGGGAACGCTGGGGGAGCGGCCGCGCAACCGGGGGCTGCGGCTGGTGGCGCGGCTCAAGCGCAAGTTCCGGCGTACGTGGACGGACTTCAAGAGCGTGCACCAGCTGGTCATCCGCCGGGGCAAGAGCCGGTTCCTGCTCACCTTTCTCATCACCGCCGTGCAGTGGACCTGCCGGTACAGCGTGGTGACGGCCCTGGCGTACTTCCTGGGCGCGCGCGTGGACCCCGTCCTCTTCTTCCTGCTGCAGTGGGTGATCTTCACGGCCATGATGTTCATCCCCACGCCGGGCGCGTCGGGGGGCGCGGAGGCCGCGTTCTACCTGGTGTACGAGGCGCTTTTGCCGGCGGGACTGATCGGCGTGGCCACGGCCGGATGGCGGATGCTCACGTTTTACTTTCAATTGGCGCTCGGCAGCATCATCTTTCTGGTATTCAACATCGCCGATGCCCGCACACGGGTGCGGCGGCGCCGCTCCGAGCCCCCCGCCAACCCCGCGTAAACGGCAGATTAACAACGGGTTAACCAAAGAGGATTTTGTTCCCAACCCTCGACAAAACCTCTTAACACGGTTAGATTCATCTCCATGAAGACCGCAATCGACCTGACCAGCACGGCCGCGCTTTTCGAAGCGCCCAAGCACGTCCCCGCGCGGGGCGTGATGCCGGACCGCGTGCGTATGGGCACCCGCCAGCCCACGGACCGGTCTACGCTGCACGCAATGGCGGACGAGGAACTGTTCCAGCGCTATACCCAGGGCGAGGAAGCGGGCTTCCGCGAGCTGGTGGAGCGGTACGAGCCGCGCATCCAGGGCTTCCTTCGCAAGCGCCTGAACGACGAGGAGCGCGTGGCGGACCTTACGCAGGACACCTTCCTGCGCATTCACCGCGCGCGTGAGAGCTACGATCCGGCACGGAAGTTCTCGACGTGGATCCACACGATCGCGAACAACCTGCTCAAGAACGAGTTCCGCAACCGCTCGCGCCGCCGGGAGACGGCGTTCTCGGAGATGCGGCCGGAGAGCTCGGCCAGCGGCCAGCCCACGCGGCCCGTGGAGTTCGCCAGCGGGGCGGCGGACCCGTCGCGCGAGGCGTACCGCAGCGAGCTTCGCAAGGCGATCGACGAGGCCATCGAGAAGATGGACGAGCACCACCGCATTCCGTTCGTGATGCGCGAGGTGGAGGACCGCACGTACGAGGAGATCGCCGAGGAGATCGGCATTCCCGTGGGCACGGTCAAGAGCCGGCTGAACCGCGCGCGCAACTCCTTCCGCACGCTGCTTCCGGTCCCGGTGTGATCCGCGGACCGCGGTAGATGGATTCGGCAGATGGAACGAGACGGCCCGCCCCGACGATGATGTCGGGGCGGGCCGTTTTGCGTGCGTGTCCGCCGATTTCCGCCGCGGGAAGGGGAACGACGGGCGGGGGAGGCGGCGTCCCGGGGCGAGGCAGGGCTTTATTTCTATACAAGGTCTGAAAAAAAGATTGGCTCACACAGAGGAACAGAGGAACAGGGGGAACAGCCACCCCTCTGTTCCTCTGTGTGAGAATCGTTTTCTTACCGGATTCGGTACTACTTCCGCCGCCGCGCCTCGATGCGGTCGATGGCCTGCTTGGCCAGCGCGCGCAGGGTGTCCAGGTCCGCCTCCGTGAACGACCTGGGCTCCGTGCCGATGACGCACAGGGTGCCGAGCACCTGCCCCGTGGAGGTGACCAGGGGAATGCCCGCGTAGCAGCGGATGTTGTCCAGCGGGACGATGGGGATGTCCTTGACCAGCGGGTGCGTGGTGGCGTCCTCCACCACGAACGGCTCGCCGGTGCGCACGGCGTTGGCGCAGAACGACCACTCCACGGGCGTGCCCCGCGCCTCGGCCATCCACGCCGGCAGCCCCGTGTGCGCGGCGAACCACTGCGCCTCGTCCATCACGATGCTCACCATGGCCGTGGGCATGCCCAGCCGCGCCGCCGCCTCCTCCACCGTGCGCTGCAGCACCTCGTCCACCTCGGCGGCCGTCAATCCCAGCGCGGCGATCTCGGCCAGGCGCGCGTTGTCGCGGATGGGATCGGCCGCACCCTCCCGCATGGGCTCGGCGCTCATTGGGTTCCCTCCGCGCGGGAGAAATTGCCCGCCAGCAGCCGGTACGTGCGCACCCGCACCATCAGCGACTGGCCGATGACCCCCACCACGCCCTCCTGCTCCGCCAACCGCTCCGACACGCGCATCATCTCGTCCACGGAAAGGCCCGCGCTGGGGGCGCCAGCCCGCTTGCAGGCGCTCAGCCACTCGCCGGCGGCGCGGTCGGGGCCCACGGCGCGGGCCAGGAACGCCAGCGCGTCCCCCGGGGTGGGCGGCGCCAGCCCGTAGCCAGGCACGGGGGGCGGGGTGTGAAGAGTCACTGTGCTTTGTGTGCGGATCATCGGTGGACAGGCCGGATGGTAGCGGACGGAACCCCGTGGGTCAACGCCACCGCATCGACCGCCGTCCCCCAGACGTCGTTTTCGCCCGCGGCGGCATGCCCGGGAGACGGAACGGTGGATCGGATGGGTCGCATCCCGCGGGCGCAGGTGGACGCCGGCGCCCGCGGAGTTGCCGGGTGCGCGGGCGCAAGGGGTCGATTGACCGTTTCGGCGGTGGCGCGGGGGCGGTATCGTTCTGGGCAGGGGTGTGGCAATCACACGCTATGGAGATGGACCATGAACGATACACGCATCCTTCGGGTGCCGCACGTGGTGATCGTGGGCGGCGGGTTCGGTGGCCTGTCGGCGGCGCGGGCCCTGCGCCGCGTGCCGGTGAGCGCCACGCTGGTGGACCGCCGCAACCACCACGTCTTTCAGCCGCTGCTGTACCAAGTGGCCACGGCGGCCCTTTCGCCCGCGGACATCACGGGCCCCATCCGCAGCATCCTGCGCCGCGCGCGCGCGACCGAGGTGCGGATGGCCGAGGTGACGGGCTTCGACCTTCCCGGCCGTGCGGTGCTGCTGGCGGACGGCAGCCGCATCGGCTACGACTTTCTCATCATCGCATCCGGCGCCACGCACGCGTACTTCGGGCACCCGGAGTGGGAGCCGCTGGCGCCGGGGCTCAAGACGGTGGAGGACGCCACCCACATCCGCCGGCGCTTTCTCCTGGCCTTCGAGGCGGCGGAGCAGGAGGAGGACCCGGAGGAGCGCCGCGCCCTGCTGACCTTCGTGGTCGTCGGGGCCGGCCCCACGGGGGTGGAGATGGCGGGCGCCTTTGCGGAGGTCGCGGCGCACTCGCTGGTGCGCGACTTTCGGCGCATCGACCCCAGCACGGCCCACGTGATCCTGCTGGAGGGCGGCCCCCGCGTGCTCGCGGCGTACGACGAGGACCTGTCGGCCTACGCCCAGCGCGCCCTGGAGCAAAAGGGCGTGGAGGTGCGGACCAACAGCATCGTCACGGACATCGAGCCGGACGCGGTGTTCGTGGGGGAGGAGAAGATCCGCACCCGCAACGTGGTGTGGGCGGCCGGGGTGACGGCGTCGCCCCTGGGGCGCGCGCTGGGGGTGGAGACGGACCGGGTGGGGCGGGTGATGGTGGAGCCGGACCTGTCCGTCCCCGGTCACCCCGAGGTGTTCGTCGTGGGCGACCTGATGAACCTGGCCGGGCCGGACGGCACGCCCCTGCCGGGGGTGGCGCAGGTGGCCATCCAGGGGGGCAAGGCCGCGGCGAAGAACATCGGGCGCACGCTGCGGGGAGAGCCGCGCAAGCCGTTCCGGTACTTCAACAAGGGGAACATGGCCACCATCGGCCGGCGGGCGGCCATCCTGCAGCGCGAATCCTTCAAGATGAAGGGATGGCTGGCGTGGATCGGCTGGCTGTTCGTCCACGTGATGTCGCTCATCGGGTTCCGCAACCGCATCGCCGTGTTCATGCAGTGGGCGTGGAACTACGTCACCTGGCAGCGCGGCGCCCGCCTCATCACGGGCGACGTGGGGCCGGACCTGGCGCCGCCCGGCAAGCCGCTGGGCACGCTGGAGCACCAGGCGCTCCCCGCAAGCGAGAACAGCCCCATGTCGCGCGACGTGCAGCAGGCCGAGGCGCAGGGGCAGACGGTGCCGGCGGACGACGACGGGGGATGGATGGGCGGCGACCGCGCGCAGGGACGCCGCGGGTGAGGGCGGCGCCGGCGTACGGGACGCGGCTGGCCGCGTGGGCGCGCCGGGTGGGCGCCCGCGCGGCGGACGTGCGCTACGGGCGGCCGGAGGCGGGGGGCGACGTGTGCGCCGTGCGCCTGTCCCCGGCCGGGCCCCCGCGCGCGCGGGTGCTGGTGGCGCACGGCGCGGGGAACGACGCGGTGTTTCCCCTGCTGGAGCTCTTTCGCGCACTGGTGAACGCCGGGTGCGAGGTGTTCTCGTTCGACGTGGACGGCCACGGCTGCGGCAGCACGACCGTCTTCGATCCGCGCACGGTACGTACGGCGGTCGCGGCCGCGGCGGATGCGGCGGAGCGGGGCGGGCCGCGGCTCCCGTTGCACGTCGTCGGGCACAGCCTGGGGGGATCGCTCGTGCTGGACGGGCTGGCGAGCGGGGCGCTGGACCGGGCCGCGTCCGCCGTCATCCTCACGTCCCCCGTGGACTTGCGGCTGGGCGCGCGGACGGTGGTCGGGGAGATCCGCGGCTTCTTTCGATTGGCGACGCTGGCGCAGCGGGAGCACTACGGCTGGTGGGGGCTGGTCCCCGCGTTCGGCCCCGTGAAGCGGGCGGCGTACCCGTTCCGGCGGACGGACGCGGACGGCAACGCGTGGAGCTACGTGAGCGCCGTCCAACGATTGCTGGGGGAGATGCGGCTGGCGGAGCGGGTGGGAATGATCCGCGTACCCACGCTGCTCATCTACAGCCGCGCGGACTGGCTGGTGTCGCACGGGGACGGCGAGCGGCTGGCGGCGCGGATGCCGGCCGCGCGCCTGCTTTCCCTGCGCGGCGCCACGCACTACTCCGTCCCCTTTACGCGCGAGGTGATCGGGGCGACGCTGGACTGGATGGACGGGGCGCGGGCGGTGGCGGCGTGACGGTGAAGATCGACATGCACTGCCACCTTGCCGGGGTGGGGACCAACGACTCCGGCTGCTGGATCTCGCCCGTGTTCGCGCGGCGGCCCACCTTTCGGCTGCTGCGGATGCGGCACCGGATGACGGCCAAGCAGATGCTGGAATCGGCGGACGCGGACTGGGCGGCGGACATCGCGGACCGCGTGCGGCGCAGCGAGCTGGACCACGCCGTGGCGCTGGGCTTCGACGGGGTGTACGACGCCGCCGGCAGGCTGGACGAGGCGCGCTCGCAGATGGTGATCCCGCCGGGGTGGACGTTCGCGGTGTGCGAGCGGCACCCGGAGCTGCTGCCGGGGCCCTCCATCAACCCGTACCGGCGGGACGCGATGGAGCGGCTGGAGGAGTGCATCGAACGGGGCGCCGTGCTCATCAAGTGGCTCCCCGCGACGCAGGCCATCGACCCGGCGGACCGCGCCATCGGGCCCTTCTACCAGCGGCTGGCGGAGGCGGGGATCCCCATCCTGGTGCACTCCGGGGGCAGCGAGCAGACGTTCGCGCAGGTGCGGCCGGAGCTCAAGGACCTGGCGCGGATCGAGTACCCGCTGTCGCTGGGGGTGCGGATGATCGTGGCGCACAGTGCCGCGCCGGTGACGTATGCGCGCGACCCGGACCAGGTGCCGCTGCTCAAGGAGATGATGCTGCGGTACGCGCACCTGTGGGTGGACAACTCGGGGATCAGCAACCCGTCGCGCTGGCAGCACCTGCCGCGCTTTGCCGCGGATGCGGAGATCGTGGCGCGCACGCTGCACGGCAGCGACTTTCCCGTGCCCAGCAACGCGTTCTGGTACGCGCGGCGGCTGGGGGCGCGGCGGGTGGCGGCGCTGGAGCGCATCCGCAACCGCATGCAGCGCGACATCGAGCTCAAGCGCGCGCTCGGCTACCCCGACGAGGTGCTGACCCGCGCCGCGTCCGTGCTCCCCAACCTGCACCGCTGGATCCCGCGCGCGCAGGCGGCGGACTGATGGGCTTTACGTAGTGCAGGCTGCGTTACATCTTGGCCGCGCCGCCGTCGTATCCTCACTGCCGAACTTCCGATGACCACGCCGCTTATCCGCCGTCTCACGCTGCAGAACTTCCTGTCCTACGGGCCGGAAGGCGTGTCGGTGGATCTGCTCCCGCTGAACGTTCTCATCGGGCCCAACGGCTCCGGTAAGAGCAACCTGCTGGAGGGACTCGCTCTCTTCCGTGCTGCTGCCAGCGATCTGCAGTCAGCTGTTCGAGAAGGAGGAGGAGTGAGTGAATACTTGTGGAAAGGTAATCCGCAGGCGGAGGTGATGACTCTTCATATAACAGTAAACGAGCCAAAGCCACTGCTCACGGATATCATCACACACAGCATAGATTTGGCCCAAGCCGGCACCAGGCTTGACGTACAGACTGAAGTTATCAGCGCCCGTAGCTCCAAGCACTCCGACCTCCAGTTTAGGCCGCTCTATCACCATGAGGATGGTTCGGCGTCCGTTGTAGCTAATCTTGAAGAAGGATCGCGAGAAATGCGCGTCCTAGACCCCAAAGTTGGTCAGTCTGTTTTGTCCCAACGTCGTGACCCTGACCTGTATCCAGAAATCACGTATCTCGCCGAAAGTTTTGCGAGCATTGTGCTCTTTCAGGAATGGAACACTGGCCGACGGTCACCTGCACGCCTGCCCCAACCGACTGATCTGCCTGCCGATTTCTTGCTTCCAGATGCGAGCAATCTAGGAATGGTGCTTCATGATCTCGCGCAGACATCTGCTCGAAGAGACGAGCTGGTTGGCTATCTGCGCCGCTTTTACGAACCGGCGCGATATATCTCAACGAAGGTTCAGGGTGGAACGCTGCAGCTGTTCATTGAAGAAGAAGGTGGACGGCTAACTCCGGCAACGCGGCTTTCCGACGGTACGCTGCGCTACCTTTGCCTGCTGGCAATCCTATGTCATCCCAATCCCCCGCCGGTCATTGGCATTGAGGAGCCGGAGTTAGGATTGCACCCGGATATTCTGCCAACGATTGCGGAGTTGCTGAAGAATGCTTCCGAGCGGACTCAGTTGATCGTAACCACGCACTCGGACGCTCTGATCTCGGCGCTGTCGGATGTGCCGGAGTCCGTGCTCGTCTGCGAGCGCATGCCGAACGGTACGGTCATGGAGCGTCTGGAGCCGCGGAAGCTCAGCAGCTGGCTGGATGAGTACAGGCTGGGTGAGATCTGGCGGATGGGTGAGCTGGGAGGAAACCGCTGGTGAGAAAGATCTGGCTGTACATTGAGGGAGGTGGGAAGGGAAGCGGAGACGACCTGCGGCGCGCTTTTGGTAGATTCCTCTCCAAGCCGCTTGATGCTGCTCGCGACCGCGGTGTGCAGTCGCGCATTGTCATGTGCGGCTCGCGCGACGCCACGTTCAAGGCGTTCCGGAACGCAGTCCGAGATCATCCATCAGATCACGTGCTCATGCTGGTGGATGCGGAGCAACCCGTGGCCGGCACGCCGCGCGAGCACCTGAGTGCGCGCGATCCGTGGGACCTGTCGTTCGCGGATGACGAGCAGTGCCACCTGATGGCGCAGGTGATGGAATCGTGGTTCCTCGCTGATCCCGATGCGCTGGCGCAGTTCTACGGCTCGCAGTTTGGAATCAAGCAGATTCCGCCTCGGAAGAACGTCGAGGAAGTACCGAAATCGGAGGTCGAAGCAGTCCTGAAGAACTCGACGGCGAAGACCTCCAAGGGCGAGTATCACAAGATCCGCCACGGTGCGCCGATCCTGGAGAGCCTGAACGCGGATAGGGTCCGCGCTCGTGCTCTGCACTGCAATCGCCTGTTCGAAGCGTTGCAGGAGGCGATCGGATGAGCGGGATGCGGACGATGGCCCTCGCCGCCGCTTCCGGTCTGCTCGCGCTTCTTTCCTCCCCCGCCGCCGCGCAGCTGCGGCCGCTGGAGCCGTTCGAGTGGCGGATGTTCGAGGACGGGCGCGAGGTGTCGGTGCAGGTGGGGGGCGGGTGGCTGCGGGACCAGCGGGCGTCGCTGGCGGGGACGGAGGGGACGCTCTGGGAGGCGGGCAACTTCCGCGCGTTCTGGCGGACGGGACGCGTGGTGCTGGAGGCCGGCGGCACCGTGCACCGCCGCCTGGAGGAGGACGGGCTCTTCGCGCTCCCCGAGCCGGACGTGCAGCCGGCGGACGACGGCGTCCGGCGCGACGCGGGCGACTACCGCGTGCTCACTACCGTGCGCCTGACGAGCGAGCGCGCGCCCGTGGCCGCCGCCCTGCGCTTTGGCGCGCGGCTGCCGACGACGGACAACACGGTGGGGCTGGACCGCGACGCCACGGACTTCATGGCCACGGCGGCGGGGCGGGCGGCGCGGGGACGGATGGCGCTGCAGGTGGAGGCGGGCGTGGGCATCTTCGGCACGCGGGAGCGGGCGTTCGAGCAGGACGACCTGCTGATCTACGCCGTCCGGGCCGAGTACGACGCGGGCCCCGTCGTCCCCATGCTGTCCGTCATCGGGCAGCAGGTGGGGAGCGGCCACGGCGAGATCCGCGGCAACGAGTCGCTGGGCGAGGTGCGGCTGGGCGCGCGCGCCGGCGGCCGCCGCTGGCTGCTGGCGGAGCTCGTGGCCGGGTACACGGACTTCAGCCCCGGGCTGGGCGTGCTGGTGTCGGCGGGGATGGACTGGTAGGCATCCGCATCCATCGAAAAGCGCGCGGCCGATCGCTTTCCCGCGATCGGCCGCGCCTCGTTCATCCCGGAGCCGGGGAACGGGGGAGGGCTACGCCGGCAGCTTGAGCACGGTGCCGGCGGGGATCACGTCATCCACCCCCACGCCGTTCAGGATGGCGAGGTCCTCCAGGTCCATGCCGGGGGGCAGGTCCCGCGGGTCCACCCAGGCGCGGAAGGGCTCGTCGGCGTCCGTGGTGACGAGGGCCAGGCGGGCGGGCTGCAGGGACAGGATGCGCTCGTCGGTCAGCGTCCGCAGGCCGCGCGTCATCACGCCCACGGCCTCGCCCAGCGCCTCGCCGTACGCGGATTCCGCCACGCCCACGAAGCGCAGCACGGCGCCCTCGTGCTCCATCCAGTAGCCGGTGACCACGAACGAGCGTCCGCCGTGCTCCAGGGCCGCATCCACCCGCGCGCCGGGAAAGCCGTTCATGTTCGTCCGGTAGCCGGCCGCGCCTTCCAGCCCGTTCTCGCGGATGAAGTCCTCCGCGGCCGCCTGCGCCGTGGAATGCCGCGAGCGGGCCACGAGCTCCACCTGTGCGCCCGACGCGCCGCGCGGCACCATGCGCACCTCCCGGCCGTCGCGCACGGCCTGCCACCCCGGCGGCATGGGAAAGCGGAATCCGCCCGCGGGATGATGGAACGTCCCGCCCCGATCGAACCCCTCGCGCGGGTCCTGGCCCAGCGTGATGCCGTTGATGCGGGCACGATACGCATCCGCCTCCACCCGCTGGCCGTCGTGTCCCCGCGCGGCCCACTCCGCCGCCGTCCACGCCACCGCCTCCTCGCGCCGGCCGGGATCGGGATGGGTGGAGAGAAAGCCGGGGAGCCGGCCGCCGCGCGCCTGCATCCGCTGGAGGGCCGTGAAGAGCTCCACGCCCTCCTCCGCGCGGTAGCCGGCCAGGGCCGCGTACTCCACGCCCAGGCGGTCGCTCTCTCGCTCGTCGTCGCGGCTGTAGCGGATGAGCATCAGGTCCCCCGCCACCCCGCCCAAGTCGCCGATCTCCTGCCCCGCGCCCGCCACCCGCTCGCCGAGGAGGCCGGCGCCCAGCACGCCCGCGATCATCAGCCCGCTCTCCAGCGCGCTCTGCGAGCCGTGGCGGGCGGCCACGTGCGCGATCTCGTGCCCCAGGACGACGGCCAGCTGCGCCTCGTTGTCCAGGTGCGCCAGCAGCCCGCGCGTCACGTACACGAACCCGCCGGGGAGGGCGAACGCGTTCACCGCCTCGGAGTCCAGCACGCGAAAGGTGAACTTGGCCGCCCGGTACTCCGGCAGCGCGCCCTCGCGGCGCAGGTGGCTGGTGGCCAGCACGGCCTCGCCCACGCGGCGGACGTACGCCTCCAGTTCCGGGTCGTCGTACGTGCCGTAGCGTGCGACGATCTCCCGGTCGGCCTCGCGCCCCATGCGCATCTCCTGCTCCCACGTGTACGCGTACGCCCGCTGCCGCCCCGTGACCGGGCTGGCGGACGTGACCACGCACCCGCCCAGCACGGGCGCGACGGCGAGGAGGGGCAGCAGGGCGCGGAAGGTGGATCGCATGCGGGGGTCCTGCGGGTGGATGGCGGAAGGCGGACGGTGGATGGATCGGGAGACGGCGGGAGCGGAGGAGTGAAAGAGCCGGGAGCGAATGAATTCGCGGCTACAACTTCACACTGTCCGCCTGCGCGGACACCACCGCGGGCCGCCCGATCCTGACGATGCACGGATGCGATGCGTCTCGGTGGATGAAGAACGCCTCGTCCGGACGCCGCGCTCAGCCGGGCGGAGCGGATTCCGGGCGGCGCGCGACGTAGAGCCCACGGCCGGTGAGCCCCTGCGGATCGTGCTCCACCACCTCCAGGCCCGCGGTGCGGAACGCATCCATCGTCTGCTCGTGCGTGAACAGGCCGAGCGGATGGCGCTCCTCCCAGTGCTCGATGCCGCCGTCGTGCCCCAGCACGTAGACGAACTCGATGACGGACGCGTCGCCGTCCCGCGCCGTGCGCCCCATCCGCGCCACCTTCAGCGAATCCGATTCCGACACGTCCAGCCACGGCGGGCGGCCGGGACGAAAGTTCTCCGGCGAGAGCCACGGCTCCACGACGGCCACGCCGCCCGGCCGAAGGTGCCGCGCGAAGCTGGCGATCGTCTGCCGCAGCCGTGCCTCCGTGTACACGTATCCGATGGCGCTGAACAGGCACACGATCGCATCGAACGTGCGCCCCAGGTCGAAGTCCACCATGTCACCCGGGTGGAACGTGGCGTCCGGGTAGCGGTCGCGGGCGATCTGCAGCAGCCCATCTTCCAGGTCCAGGCCGTCGCACTGGTAGTGCTCGCGCAGGTGGGCCAGGTGGTTGCCTGTGCCGCATCCCACGTCCAGCAGCGCGTTGCCGTCCGAGCGGAGGTGGGCCTGGATGCGCGCGTGGACCGTCGCCGCCTCGTCCGCGTACGGCTTGCCCGCGTACACCAGGTCGTAGAACTCCGCCGACCGCGCGTAGAACGATTCGCTCATCCCGTCCCCTTTCTCCCCTCCGCCGCCGGCGTCCACTCGTCGCGCATGAGCCCGAAGAGCGACACGTCCCAGAAGCGGTCCTTGAAGAATTGATGATCGCGCAGCCGTGCCTCGTGGCGCAGGCCGATGCGCGTGAGCACGCGGGCGCTGGCCTCGTTCTCGGTGATGCAGTGCGCGTGGATGCGGTACAGCCGCTCCCAGGTGCCAAAGCCCATGTCCACCATGGCGCGCGCGGCCTCCGTGGCAAAGCCGCGGCCCCAGTGCGTGGGCGAGAGCTCGTAGCCCAGGTCGGCCATGGGGGCGTCCGCCTCTTCGCGCCGCAGCCCCACGTTGCCGATGAGCTCGCCCGATCCCGCCAGGGTGATGGCCAGCTGCGTCCGGATGCGCGGCACCTCGCCCTGCCACAGGATGAACGAGTAGATGAAGGCCTGCGCCTGGCGCTCCGAGACCCCGTCACGGTCGTAGTAGCGCAGGTACCGCGGATCCTGCTGGTACGCGTGCGTCGCGGACCAGTCTTCGGCGGTGAACTCGCGGAGAACGAGGCGCGGGGTGCGGAGGATCACGGCGGGCTCGCGAAAGGCGTTCGGGACCATGCGCGAAAGATGAACACGCGCGCCAAGGTTGGCAAACCCCCGGCGTCGGAGCCGAGGCGGAGAAGCGGAGGATGGGGATCGAAGGATGAGGATCGAAGGAGGAGGATCGAAGGAGGAGGATCGAAGGATGAGGATCGAAGGATGAGGATCGAAGGATGAGGATCGAAGGATGAGGATCGAAGGATGAGGATCGAAGGATGAGGATCGAAGGATGAGGATCGAAGGAGGAGGATCAAAGGAGGAGGATCAAAGGAGGAGGATCAAAGGAGGAGGATCGAAGGAGGAGCAGCGGTCGAAAAGGCGCGCGGCGGGGGCAGGCGAACGGTGGAGTAGCGGAAAGACGATGTGCGGCGAGCGGAGAAATAGGTGGGGTAGCGGAGAAGCAGGTGGGGTAGCGGAGAAACGGTGTGCGGCGGGCAGGAGAGCGAATGAATTCGCGGCTACAACTTCACGCTGTCCGCCTCCGCGGACACGGCACGGGCGAGTTCGTGCACCGTGGCGGCGGCTCGGCGTTAGCGGGGCAGGGGGTTGAGCGAATCAGGAAACGGCTACAAGTTTACAGTGTTCGCGCGCGCCGGCACCGCAGTTCCACCGCTCGTTTCGGGAGGTCACATGCACCAGTCGTATACGCAGCTGTACCTTCACCTTGTGTGGGCCACGTGGGACCGGCTTCCGCTGATCCGCCCGGAATTCCGCGACGCCATCTACGGCTGCATCCAGGACCAGCTCCGCAAGCATCGGTGCGAGTTGATCGCCATCGGCGGGATCGAGGATCACGTGCACGTACTGACCCGTTTCCCGACCACCGCCGCCGTCGCGGAGGTCGTCAAACACGCGAAAGGCGCATCATCCAACCTGATGACGCACACGGTCGCGCCGGGCGAGTTCTTCAAGTGGCAGGGCTACTATGGTGCGTTCACGCTCGCCAAACGCCACGCGCCGCACGTGCGCGACTATGTCCTGCGCCAGGAAGAGCACCATCGCACCGGCCGCCTGAGCAAACAGCTCGAGCGTGTGTCCGAAGAGTGGCGTGCTCCCGCCCCGGCTGGCGGCGTACGGTCGTAGCATCGATCACGCTCACGCGACGGGACGCCGCCGGTGCACCGGTGTCGGCGAAGGCCGACAGTGTGAAGTTGTAGCCGCGAATTCATTCGCTCTGGCCGCGGCGGATCTCGGCTTCTGGGCCGATCAGCCTCTGCGCCCATGGGAGCCGGCGCGATCTCCGCTTAAGGATCACGATTGCGCCGCCGGACGCGCTACGCCGCCGCGCGCCTTATGTCCCGGTACACTGTTGGCTCACGCGACGGGACGCCGCCGGTGCACCGGTGTCGGCGAAGGCCGACAGTGTGAAGTTGTAGCCGCGAATTCATTCGCTCTGGCCGCGGCGGATCTCTGCTTCTGGGCCGATCACGCCCGCGCCGAATGGACCCTGCGCGGTTCCGCTTCTGGATCGATCACGCCGGTGTCCGCGCAACTCGGCAGGGCCCGGTCGTAGCCGCGAATCCAGGAGACCAACGCGATAATGGTTCACGCGACGGGACGCCGCCGGTGCACCGGTGTCGGCGAAGGCCGACAGTGTGACGTTGTAGCCGCGAATTCATTCGCTCTGGCGCGGCGGATCTACGTTTCTGACCGATTACGCTCCGCGGCGGATCTCTGCCTCTGCCGGGCCCGTTATCCCGCTTTCTGCGCTCCCGTCCCGCCCCCGTCTGTCCCGAGGCGGGGCGGAGACGTTATCCTAAGCTCATGAAGATCCACGTCCTGAGCGATTTGCACACGGAGTTCGCGCCCTTCGATCCGCCGGAAACCGAGGCGGACGTGGTGGTGCTGGCGGGCGACACGGCCATGGGCACGCGCGGCATCGACCTGGCGCGCGACTGGTTTCCCGGGCGGCCGGTGCTGTACGTGGCCGGAAACCACGAGTACTACCGCGAATCCACCCCCCGCCTGCAGCGCAAGCTCACCGAGGCGGCCCGCGCGGCCGGCATCCACTACCTCGAGAACCGCGAGGTGGTGATCGGGGGCGTGCGGTTCCTGGGGTGCACGCTCTGGACGGACTTCGAGATGTTCGGCGAGCGGCATTCGTCCATGGAAGCCGCCAAGTCGATGATGAACGACTTTCGCCTGATCCGCGTGGACCCCGACTACCGCCGCTTTCGCCCGGCGGACGCGCGGGTAAGCCACCTGATCAGCCGGGACTGGCTGCTGCAGCGGCTGGAGGCGCCGTTCGACGGGCCCACGGTGGTGGTGACGCACCACGCGCCCAGCCTGCGCTCCATCAAGCCGCGCCACCGCGACCACCCCGCCACGCCGGCCTACGCGAGCGACCTGGAGTGGATGCTGGACGGCCGCGTGACGATGTGGATCCACGGCCACACGCACGTCTGCCTGGACTACGAACTGGGCGGCACGCGCGTGCTGAGCAACCAGCGCGGCTACCCCGACGACGACATCGACGGCTTTGACCCGGCGTTCGTGGTGGAGGTGGGATAGGGGGGAACGGCGGCGGGGGGCGGATTTGGAGCGGGGCGGCGGATGAAAGGGATCGATCGTGGGCGGGATCGGCGAGCGGGGCTGAGGTCGGGCGCGGGGATGGCAGATCCTTTGGTCGGCGCCAGGGATCCGGCACGGGATGGATCCGGCGGCGCCTCCCTCAGGAAATCAACGCGGTTGGTGGGGTGTCCAGCCAGGCGGAGACTGCGGGACGCGAAGGTACGCCGCCGGTGCACAGGTGTCGGCGGAGGCCGACAGTGTGATGTTGTAGCCGCGAATTCATTCGCTCTGGGCCTCGCCGCGCCTCGCTCTCATCGCCGGCTCGCCCGATCGCGCCCTCCGGCTCGTCGCATTCGGCCGACGACCAGACGCTGCCCCCTCACCACGTCTCGTCGTCGCCGCGGAAGATGCGCTGGTAGCTGTCGTAGCGGCCGGCGTCGAGCTCGCCCGCCTCGGCGGCCATGCGCACGGCGCATCCGGGCTCGTGCGTGTGCGTGCAGGTGGGATAGCGGCACCCACCCAGCAGCGGCTCGAACTCGGGAAAGTAGAACTGCAGCTGGTCCGGCTCGATCTGCCAGAGCCCCACCTCGCGCAGCCCGGGCGTATCCGCCACCCATCCCCCGCACTCCAGGGGAATGAGCTGCGCCGTCACGGTGGTGTGGCGCCCCTTGTTCACCGCCAGGCTCACCTCCGACACGCGCAGCCCCAGCCCGGGCTGCACGGCGTTCAGCAGGCTGCTCTTGCCCACGCCGGAAGGCCCCGCCAGCGCGGACAGGCGCCCGCACAGCGCCTCGCGCAGCGCATCCACCCCCACGCCCGCCTTGGCCGCCGTGTAGTGCACCGTGTACCCGGCCCGCTCGTACGGCGCAAAGATCTTCCTCGCCCGCTCCATCCCCGACACGTCCGTCTTGTTGGCCACGATCACGGGCGCGATGTCGCTGGATTCCGCGATCACCAGGAAGCGGTCCAGCATGCGCAGGTGGGGGTCCGGGTTGGCCGCCGCGAACACCACCAGCACCTGGTCCACGTTGGCCACGATGGGCTTGGGGCGCGGCGCCTTGCCCGGCGCGCGGCGGGCCAGCACCGTGGTGCGCTCGTGCACGCGCTGAATGGCCCACACGGTGGTCTCGCCCGCCGTCTCCTCCGCCATCTCCACGCGGTCGCCCACCACCACGCTGGCGCCCATGCGCTCGTCGCGCTTGAGGCGGCCGCGCAGCATGGCCTCCACCACGCCCTCCGGCGTCTCCACCTCGTACACGCCGCCCAACCCGCGGCGAACCGTCCCGCTCAGCATAGAAATGAAGTCACGCCCGTTGATTGAGGATGTTCCGGAAGGCCGCGCCGCGCGCTAAAAAACGACACGGCACCCCTCCGGGTGGAGGGGTGCCGTGAAGATATCCGTCCCGCGGGCGGGTGTCACGCTGCAAAGCTGGCCAGCGCCTCGCCCATCTCGCCCTCGCGCAGCCGCTTGAGGGCCCGGTCGCGCAGCTGGCGGATGCGCTCGCGCGTCACGCCCAGGATGTCGCCGATCTCCTCGAGCGTGTGCTCGCGGCCTCCCTCGAGGCCGAAGTACAGCTTGAGCACCTTGGCGTCGCGGGGCTGCAGCGTGCCCAGCGCCTTGTCGATGCGCTCGCTGAGCAGCCGCTCCTCGACCTCGTTCTCCGTCTCGATGGCGCTGTCGGCCACGAAGCGGTCCATCAGCTGGCTGTCGTCGCTGTCGCCAATGGGGGCGTCCAGGCGGATCTCGGCCGCGTTGAGCGTCTGCAGGCTCTCCACGATGTCCACGGACAGCCCCGTGGCCTCGCTGAGCTCCTGCGGCGTGGGGTCGCGCCGCAGCTCCTGCTTGAGGCGCTCGCGCTCGCGAAAGATCTTGGCCAGGTCGCTGGCGCGGTTCAGGGGCACGCGCACGCTGCGCCCCTGGTTGGCCAGGGCCGACAGGATGGCCTGCCGGATCCACCACACGGCGTAGGAGATGAACTTTACGCCCTGGTCGGGATCGAACTTACGCGCGGCCGTCACCAGGCCCACGTTGCCTTCCTGGATCAGGTCGGCCAGGGAGACGCCGCGGTTCTGGTACTTCTTGGCGACGGAGATCACGAAGCGCAGGTTGGCGCGCACCAGCTCGGCCACGGCGATCTCGTCGCCGGCCTGCGCGCGCTTGCCCAGCTCGATCTCCTGCGCGGAGGTCAGCAGCGAGTGCGTGCTGACTTCCTTGAGGTACTGGTCCAGGCTGCTCTGGTCTTCGGCCGCCACGGAAAAGCTGCCGCCCTCCAGGTTGGGCGCCTGGCGCTTGCGCCGGCGGGGAGCACCCTTGCGCGTGGTGGTGGCCATGTCGTCGTTCTTCGTGCTCATCGTGCCTCAGTCGGTGCGCCCATCAGGTCAGGCGCGAACCGTTTGATTTCTGCAAAAGGTCTGCCGGGGGGAAAGAAAGCCGCCCGGCGCATGTTGTGGCGTCGGGCGGCGGCTCGGCGTGGGCGAACAGATGCCTACGCGCGTATTGAGCCGCCCCTCCCGGTCCATGCCGTCCCCACGGGCATGCGAAGCCGTACCCGGTTGCATCCGGGCAGGTCCTTCGGTGCACACTGTGGCGCGGTCGACATCGTCAAAACGTGAAATTTGAGGGTGATGCGTGCTCCCCACGTGCCGGGGGCGCACATGATACGTCACGGCCGGGTCCCCGTCAACGGTTTCGTCGTGCATCTTTCGCAGGTTCCGGGCCCGGCGGCGCCTTGCTTCGTACGCCCCGCAAAGGGCAAGGTTCCGGCCACCGCGACCCCGTCCCGATGGCGGTCGGATCGTGCCCTTTCGGCAGGTTTTCGCGATGGACGGGGATGCCGCTCCGGGCGCCCGCCCGCCTCCGCGAGCGCTCCGCCGCGTACTGGGCATTCCTGGCCGATGCACAGTCGCGGCCGAGCGAATGAATTCGCCGCAACGACGACACGAAGTCCACCTGCGTGGACTCTCCGGCACGGGCGGAGTGCCTCGGCTCGAGGGCTGGATTCCGCGCCTTGCGGCACCGGGTGCGGGGAGGCGCGCTCCAGGTGCACGGAGTGAACAGCGGCGCGAGGTTTGCTATCGGCGTTCATCCATGAACAAAGCTGATGCTTCGCGCGAGTTCGCGCTCCGGGTCCACGACCGCCTGTGCGCGGTGTACGGCTGCCCCATCCCGTACTTTCACGACCTGGACCCCCTGAGCGAGATGGTGTCGTCGCTGCTCTCGCACCGCACCGGCAACCGCAATTCCGGGCAGGCGTTCCGCGAGCTGCGGCGCCGCTTTCCGACGTGGGAGGCCGTGCGCGACGCGCCGACGGCGGACGTGCAGGACGCCATCGCCCCGTGCACCTGGCCGGAGCAGAAGGCGCCGCGCATCCAGCAGGTGCTGCACGACGTGACGGAGCGGCGGGGCGAGCTTTCGCTGGAGTTCCTGGCCGATATGCCCGTGCCCGAGGCGCGCGCGTGGCTGGAGTCGCTCACGGGCGTGGGCCCCAAGACGAGCGCGGCGGTGCTGCTCTTCAGCCGCTTGCGGATGCCGGCGCTGCCGGTGGACAGCCATCACCACCGGGTGGCCGCGCGATTGGGGCTGCTGCCCGCCGGCGTCCCCGTGGGCCCCGCGCACCGCGTGCTGGAGGCGCTGCTGCCGCCGGACTGGTCTGCCCAGCAGGTGTACGACCACCACGAGGTGCTCATGCTGCACGGGCAAAAGTGCTGCTTCTTCAAGAGCCCGGCCTGCGCCCGCTGCCCCGTCCTGGACCTCTGCCCCACGGGCCAGGCTCGCCTGGGCACCGCCTCTGCGGTCCCTTCCGCGCCCGACCTGTTCGCCTGACGTCAGGGCGTCCAGGACGGGGGGGAATGCGGGCGGATAAGGAACTCGGCCGATGTGGCCGCGCTCGTCCGGAGCGAATGCAAAACCCTGGACGAGGTGAGGTGATCGTGCCGGATCGCGGGTTGCCCGCACCGGCGGAGAGCCCCCTCCCCCCGGCCCCCCCCCCGGCCCCTCCCCGCTCGTTCCTCGCGGAGAGGGGAGAAAACCATCCCGCCCGCGGGCCGCAGCCAGCGGCGTGGCACTGGCCCGTGACGGACAGTCCGCGCAGGCGGACTTCGTGTGGTCGTTGCGGCGAATTCATTCGCTCTGCCCGCGGGCCTCTCGACGGCATCACCCATCCTCCGCATCTCATCCCGCCGCAGCGACTTGCGTGGGTTGCGCCAACCCTGTGCAAAGTTTAAATTTCGGCTCCTGTTCGGGGGGTTCAATCCGTGGGACCGAAAGACGATGGAGATCGCGCAGAAGCTCGCCATCCTTGCCGACGCGGCCAAGTACGACGCGTCGTGCAGCAGCAGCGGCGCCAAGGGGCGCAAGGGCGGCAAAAAAGGGATCGGATCCACGGAAGGGTCGGGCATCTGCCACAGCTACACGCCGGACGGCCGGTGCGTGTCGCTGCTCAAGATCCTGCTCACCAACGTCTGCATCTACGACTGCCAGTACTGCATCAACCGCCGCAGCAGCGACGTGCGCCGCGCGCGGTTCCGGGTGCAGGAGGTCGTGGACCTCACGCTGGACTTCTACCGCCGCAACTACATCGAGGGGCTGTTCCTGAGCTCCGGGATCATCCAGAACCCGGACTACACCATGGAGCAGCTCATCGGCGTGGCGCGCACGCTGCGCGAGGAGCACGGCTTCGCGGGGTACATCCACCTCAAGGCCATCCCCGACGCGTCGCCGGAGCTGCTGGACGTGGCCGGCCGCTGGGCGGACCGCATCAGCCTGAACGTGGAGCTGCCCACCCAGGACAACCTGGACCAGCTGGCGCCGGAGAAGAAGCTGGTGCAGATCACGGGCGCCATGCAGCGCATGTCCGAGCGCATCGACGAGGCCAAGCAGGACGCGGCCCCCAGGCGCCGCCTTCCCGTCTTTGCCCCCGCCGGACAGAGCACGCAGATGATCGTGGGCGCCACGGACGCCACGGACGCCACCATCCTCTCCACCGCGTCCGCGCTGTACGAGGGGCCGCGGCTCAAGCGCGTGTACTACTCCGGCTTCTCGCCCATCCCCGACGCGTCCGCGGGGCTGCCGCCCATCGCCACGCCGCTGGTGCGCGAGCACCGGCTGTACCAGGCCGACTGGCTGATGCGGTTCTACGGCTTCAGCGCGGACGAGCTCACGACGCGCGAGGCGCCCAACCTGGACCTGGGGATGGATCCCAAGGTGTCGTGGGCGCTGCGCAACCGCGCGCGCTTTCCCGTGGACGTGAACCGCGCCCCGCGCGAGGACCTGCTGCGCATTCCCGGGCTGGGCGCGCGCAACGTCACGCGCATCCTGGCCGCGCGGCGGTGGACGGCCATCCGCACGGAGGACCTGCGCCGGCTGGGCGTGCCCATGCGCCGCGCGCTGCCCTTCATCGTCACGGAAGACCACCGGCCCACGCAGCTGGGGCTGGATGCCGTGGACCTGCGCGACCGCATCGCCCCCAAGCGCGCCCAGATCGACCTGTTCGAGACGGGGACGGCGGCGGCGCACGGGGAGCTGTGACGGAAGTGCGTGAGTGCGGAAGTGCGAAAGTGCGAAAGTGCGAAAGTGGGGGGTGGCGGGGCGATTAGGCGTGGATGAGGATCGGTGATGGCGGACGGCCGGTGCGAACAATCGGGGGGCGGGGTGCCACTCATGGGATGTCGACAACCCGCGCTCGATGGATCGGCATCGTCGCGGGCACATCCATCCAGCCTTGTGATTCCCTCCCATGATCCTTCGACTGCACCTCCTCGCCCTGGCGGCCGTGATGATGGCCGCTCCCGCCGGCGCACAGGATGCCGCGCCGGACTCCTCGGCCGAGCGGCTGCCGCCCGGCGTCACCGAGCGGGTGGTGACGATCGGGAGCGGGGAGTTCGCCGTGACGGGCGTGCTCACCCTGCCCGCCGGCCGGGGGCCGTTCCCCGGCGCGGTGCTGATGCACGGCTCCGGGCCGGGCACGCGCGACCTGGACGTGGGGCCCAACAAGGTGTTCCGCGAAGAGGCGTGGGGGCTGGCGGCGCGCGGCGTGGCCGTGCTGCGCTACGACAAGCGCGCCACGGCCCACGCGCCCCGCTTTCGCGCCCTGGGCCGCGCCGCCACGCTGGACGAGGAGTTCACGGAGGACGGCACCTTGGCCGTGCGGCTGCTGCAGGCCACGCCGGGGGTGGACCCGCGCCGGGTGTACGTGATCGGCCACAGCCAGAGCACCGTCATGGCGGCCGGCATCGCGCGGCGGACGGGCGCGGCGGGTGTCGTGCTCATCGCCGCCAGCGCCCGGCCTGCGTGGGTGCTCATCCGCGAGCAGGTGAACTACTCGATGTCGCTGGCCTCCAACGACACGTCCCGGGCCCGGCAGGGGCGGCAGATGCTGGACGGCGTGGCGAAGATGGAAGATCCCGCCACGCCCGACACGGCGCTCGTGCTGGGGCTGCCCAGGGCGTACTGGACCGGCTCCCACCCCCTGCGCGGCATGGATGACGTGCGGGCGATGCTGGCGGAGGGAGGACGCGCGCTGGTGGTGCACGGCGGCCGCGACTACCTGGTGACGGACGCGGACTTCGCCATCTGGCGCGAGAACCTCGAGGGCAAGCCGGGCATCGAGCTCCGCCGGTACGCGGACCTGAACCACCTGATGCAGCCGGGCACGGGCCGCATGCGGCCAGAGGAATACAACGAGCGGCGCCTCGTCTCGCGGCAGATGATCGAGGACGTCGCGGAGTGGATCAAGGTGGGGTAAGCGCCGCCGTACCGGGGCGCGAGACACGGCTGGCCAGAGAAAGAGCGGGGGTGATGCGGGAAGTCGTGATCGAGCCCACCTTTGCCGCGTGGCGCGAGGCCGCGCGCCGGCTGCTGCTGGACGGCGTGGAGCCGCGCGAGGTGGCGTGGCGCGAGGCGGACGACGCGCAGGGGGGGCTGGGCCTGGTGGAGGACGCGGGGATCGCGGGGGAGGCGCGGCCGCTGCAGGGGCATCGCGTGCCGCGGCGCTTCGTGGAGCTGGCGGAAGCCGCGGCCTGCCACGCGGACCCGGAGCGCTGGGGGCTGCTCTACCGCCTGCTCTGGCGGCAGACGGCGAACGGCGAGCCGCGGCTGATGGACGTCGCGACCGATCCGGACGTGCACCGGCTGCTGCGGATGGAAAAGGCCGTCCGCCGCGACACGCACAAGATGAAGGCCTTCGTGCGCTTCCGGACGGTGGAGCACGAGGGTGCCACCGTGTACGTGGCGTGGTTCGAGCCGGAGCACCACATCGTGGAGCGCGCGTCGGCGTTCTTCGCGGAGCGGTTCGCATCCATGCGCTGGAGCATCCTCACCCCGCGGCGGTGCGCGCACTGGGACGGCGAGTCGGTCGCGTTCACCCCCGGCGTGTCGCGCGCGCAGGCGCCCACGGAGGACGTGCTGGAGACGCTCTGGCGGACGTACTACGCCAGCACCTTCAACCCCGCGCGCCTGCGCACCAACGCCATGCGCGCGGAGATGCCCAAGCGCTACTGGAAGAACCTGCCCGAGGCGGACCTCATCGCGCCGCTGGTCTCCGATGCCCCCGCCCGCACCCGCCGCATGATCGAGCAGCAGCTGCGCGACGAGCAGCGGCGGATGGAAAAGCGCGCGGAGGGGGAGCGGAAAGAAAGCTGACGGGTGTCAGGAAGAAGAGATCCGGCGGCGCATCAGGTGCACGACCTGGCCGTAGGTATCGCCCGTGAGGGAGTGGAGTTCGTGCTCAATGTCCACGCCTTTGCCCAGCTTGCTGGTCCAGCGGCCGGAGGGAAGCTGTCGCGAAGCGTGAAGCGCGTTTCCCGCCCGGCCGTAGATGGCGATGCGGACGTACTCCGGCTCCAGCTCTGCGTCGCCGCAGGCCTCGAACCCAACCGTCGCGAACGCCGCGGCCCAGGCATCCACTGACCAGTCCCGGGGAGCGCCCTCCGGCCAGTAGTACAGCTCGAAATCTTCGGGCGACCACCAGTTGCGATCATCCTCGGCGGCCCAGCCTACGCAGTTGTAGACGGTCGTGGCATCGCTGGTGACGCGAAAACCGTCATCGGCGAGCCGCGGAAACCGGCGCCTCAGCCAGTCCTCGATCACAGCAGTCCGTGCTCCCGGCCCCAGTTCACCCAGTGCTCCGCCATCCGCTCCACCTTTCCGCGCTCTTCCGCAGGCACCGGGTTCTCTCCCGTGATCGCACGCAGGGCCCAGAACCAGTGGTCGTGGGTCTTCTCCAGGTCTGCGAGCAGCAGCGGCAGCACGGCCGGTCCAAGTCCGATGATTTCCTGATACGCGGGGTGCATGAAGAGCGCGCTGGCCGCGGAATGGAACTCGGTCTCCTCGCGCCAGCGATCCGCCAGCTCCTGGAATCGGTCGCGCAGGGTCTCGACACGGGGGCTTGCCGGCGCATCGGCTGGATGCACGGATCCGACGGGCAGGTTGTCGGCGGCCACCCAGCGTACATGCACTGGCTGCACAGGTGAATTGCTGGCCACTGACTCCGGCAGACCCGGGTAAGGGGCGAGATGCCCTCGTCTCCGTCGCCACGGCAGGTTGCCGTCAGTCGGAGAGGCGGAGCGGGCGGTCGTCGGGGCCGCGGACCTTTGCTTGACGCGCATGGGCAGTTCCTCCACGGTTCCCCGGCGTTCACCCGACATACCGGACCAGCTGCAGCCCGAGTTGCGACAGCGCTTTGCGAAAGAGGATGTCGATGTGCCGAACAGATTCCTGGTGTGGGATCTGGTCCACGGCAATGGAGCTCACGCACTGCACGTACAGCCCAGTGGGTACCACGTTGGAGTGATCCACGGTTAGCTGGATTGCCCAGTTCTGATCGGGAAAGCTTGCACGGAAGATCAGGCCGGTCCCCTGGTTTTCTCCGAATCCTGCAAGGTGCGGGCTCTGCAGGCTCAGGAGATAATCCCGTGCTGAGCCCTCATCGATCCGGCAGTGCGCAAAATAGGTAAAGTAATGATGCTGGAATTTCAGGCCGGGGATCACCGAGCGTAGCCAGGAGTCTCCGCGAGCAAGGGCGGAGACATCGAGTTCCCATGTGCCGGCATTTGGATTTGTCCACTCAACGCGTTCGTAGTCAAAGCGATAGGACCCGTGCATTCCGAGATTTACGACGACGGTGTCGGCCACGGCCGTCCCTGACTCGTTTTCAACCTGAAAGTCGACGAGTCCCGAATGCATGCCGAGAAACGCGTGGTACAACCCTGATACTACTTTTTCCGGGTGCGAGAGCAGGTCGAGTGCAGGCGTCGTCAGCAAGCCGACATATTCCAGTTGATCCTGATGGACCGTGATCGACCGCATCTGTCGCTCCCCTGTACGGCGCGTAATGGATCGGCTGCTGCTACCGAGTGATTGCATGAAACCTAGATATGCGTCAGTGTTAGGACAAGCGTTGAAGCCGGCATCACGCCCTCTGTACAGGAATGAAAGTCTCTGATGCGAATTGAGCCGTGACCCAGCGACCCTCGCACCACAGGCCGGACGGCAAGTACCGCATCCCCTGGCCGCTGGAGACCGCGGACGCGCGCTCCGGCGGCGGCGTGCTGCGCTGGCAGATGGAGCGGATGCGCACGAAGCTCCCGCCCAACCCCGATCCCTCGCTCCTGCCGCTCGTCCCGGGCGACGTGGCGCGGCCGGCGGCGGCGGCGGGGGAGATCCGCATCACCTGGATTGGACACGCCAGCTTCCTGCTGCAGATGGGCGGGCGCAACGTGCTGCTGGACCCGCACTTTGGACCGCGCGCGTCGCCGTTCCGCTTCATGGGCCCCAAGCGCTTCGTGCCGCCGGGGCTGGCGATGGATGCGCTGCCGCCCATCGACGCGGTGATCCTGTCGCACGACCACTACGACCACCTGGACGAGGGCTCCGTCCGCGGGCTGCACCAGGCGTTCGGCGATCGCATCCGCTGGATCGCGCCGCTGGGGCACGCGGCGTGGCTGCGGGCGCGCGGCATAACCAACGTGGCGGACGTGGACTGGTGGGACGAGGTGGAGCTGCCCGGCGAAGGCGGCCCGCTCACCGTCACCTGCGCGCCGGCGCAGCACTGGACCCGGCGCACGCTCCGCGAGTTCAACGACCGGCTGTGGGCCTCGTTCGCGCTGCGGACGGCGGGCGGGCGGCGCGCGTACTTTGGCGGCGACAGCGGATACTTTCGCGGATACGAGGAGATCGGCGCGCGGCTGGGACCCTTCGACGCGACCCTGGTGCCCATCGGCGCGTACGATCCGCGGTGGTTCATGGCGCCGGCGCACATGAACCCCGAAGAGGCCGTGCGCGCCTACCGGGAGATGGGCGGCCGCGGCGCGTTCATCCCCATGCACTGGGGCACCTTTCGCCTGACGGACGAGGACCCGCTGGAGCCCCCCGTCCACCTGCGGAAGACCTGGGCGGACGCGGGGCTGCCGGACGCGGACCTGCGCGTGCTCCGCCACGGCGAGACGGCGATCCTGTAGCTACCGGGAGCGAGGAGAGGCCGGCGCGTTACACCGGCCCTCCCCATCGGGCGCGTGTTACGGCTCCCGGGGCGAGTCGTTGCCCTTGGTCTCCAGCGGAGTCGGCGGGACGACGGGGCTCTGGGCGGCGCCGCTGGGCGTGGGGCCCCCCACGGCTCCGGGGGACGCGCTGTCGTTGTACGTGCCGGGCCCGCTGGGCGCTGCCGGGTTCACGGTGCCCACGGGCGGCGGGGCGGGCGCCACGTCCGTGCCGCGCACCATGGAATCCGGGCCCGGCGCGCCCTGGTTGGCCTCGTCGGGGTTGTTGTGCTCGCCGGCGCCGTCGCACGCGGCGGCGGCAAGGGCGGCGGTGAGCAGTCCGGCGGAAAGCAAGCGAAGCCTGTGCATCGGCACCTCGAACGTCGGGTTGGATCGGGATCTTCCGTCTGCGAGGGGAGGCCGATGAGCATCCGCCGTACCACCGCCGTTCCTCCCCCGCGGATTGTGGCGCAGCTGGCCCGAAACGCGCCCGAAGCACTTGCGCGCGGGGCTGCCACCATCCATCGTTTCAGGTCCGGAACCCACGCGTACCGCACCCCCCTCGCCCGCACCCGCCGGCGCGGCACCCCCACCACCTCAGGCAATGGCCAAGCACATCCCCCCCACGGATCACGAGCTGCACGCGATCGAGGCGCTGGCCGTGGACGCCACACCCGGTCCCTGGGAGCCGCAGGTGGTGATGGACTACCAGACGGGCGAGAGCGCGCGCGTGGTGGTGCGCGCCGCGGCCGAGGACGAGATGCAGTACGTGGTGGAGCGCGAGCACGACCTGGGCGAGGCGGACCAGGCGTACATCGCGGCCATGCACCCCGACGCGGCCCTGCGCCTGGTGCGCGAGATCCGGCGCCTGCGGCGGGTGCAGGAGCGGTACGACATGATGTGCGACATGCTGCAGCACCTGGATGCGTTCCTGGAGCGCCGCGGGCTGGTGGCGCAGGCGCAGCGCTTCGTGGAGGTGCGCGCGCAGATGGAGCGCATTCACCCCGACGGCGCGGCCGCGGACACCGCGGGGCGCGCGGGGGCGGATCGCCGTCCCGCCGTGACGGCCTGACTCCTGGGGCGCCCGCCGGGCGCCCTTTTTCGATGGTTCACCGTTCTACGCCCCAAGGCCGCGGTCCCCTGTGATGACAGCCCGCGAAATCCGACTGCCGGACCGGTTCTACCTTCCCCGCACCGACGCCCAGGGGCGCGAGGTGCGCGACGTGATGCCGTGGGAAGGCGCCGTAAGCTATGCCACGGACGGCGCGCGCGTGGGGGTGCAGTACCCCGACGGCACCGTCATGTGGCTGGGCGACGCGCCCGAGTCCGCCGGCCACGAGTCGCCCAGCTTCGTGGAGGACTTCGAGGGGGTGAACCTGGATGCGCTCGTGGCCGGCCTGCACGCCTACGTGGACCGGCACCCCATCCTGCGCACCGTCTGGCGCGAGGACCTGGAACTGCTGGATTCGCTGCGTGCGTCGCCCGTGCACGAGCCGGAGGCGGTGAAGCGGAACGGGACGTCGGGCGGCTGACGAGGGAATAGGGAACAGGGAATAGGGAATAGGGAATAGGGAATAGGGAATAGCGGGCAACGGCTTCGGCTGATGCCACGCGTGCGAGGGGCGGCTCCGGGGCCGGGGCCGCCCTTTCGATCTGTGCCGGTGAGCGGAGTCGGTGCCGCGGGCGAGGGCCCCCTCCGCCCCGGCCCCCCTCCCCCGCTCCGCGGGAAGGAGGGGGGAGAACCGCGCCGCCGTTCGCCGCCGTCCCATCCTCCCGGCGCGACTGTCATCCCGAGGGAGGCGCCGGCGATAACCTCATCGCACGCAAGTCTTTGCGCGCCGACCGAGGAATCTGCTCCGCTTGGCTCGTGAGCCGCCTCGCGCCGGGACCCCGCCCGTGCCCCAACCCTCCCCCAGGGGTTTTTGGGGGAGGGTGGGCGAGGTTTACGAGCCCGGGTGGGGGCGCGCCGGGGGCCTGCCGCGCGCCGATTCTCATCCACCCAGGATCACGAGCAAGGCGGCATTCGACCCAGGGCAAAACGACAGCACCCTCCCCCGCATGCCGCGGGAGAGGGTGCTTGCGTTGCTGCCAGGCCGGCGCCTACCGCCGCCCCGCACCCGGCGGGGTGGGGAAGAAGATGGTGTCGCGCGGCGCATCCGGCCGGGGCGGGATGGGCGTACCCAGCACCGGGGGCTCCGGCTGCGGCTGCGGCGGCTGGATGACCGGCGGCTGCGGGGGCGGCTGCTGCACGGGCGGCCGCTGCTGCACCGGGGGCCGCTGCGGCTGCGGCTGCGGCTGAGCCGGCGGGCGGCTCGGCTGCTGCGCGGGCGGCCGGCTCGGCTGCTGCGCCGGTGGCCGGCTCGGCTGCTGCGCCGGTGGCCGGCTGGGCTGCTGCGCCGGCGGACGCGCGGCGGGCGGCTGCTGCTGCGGCGCCGGCCGTTGCGGCTGGGGCTGCGGCTGCGGCCGGTACACGGGCGGCCGCTGCGGCTGGGGCTGCGGGGCCGGCTGCGACGGCTGCGACGGCGTGGAGGCGGGCGGCGCGCTGGGCTGCTGCCCGCCCGTGCTGGGCGCGCCGGTGCCCGGCTCGGACGTCGACGGCGCGGACGGGCCGGGGTCCGTAGACGTGCCGCCGTCCGACGGGATCGTGCCCTCCACGTCCTGGGCCGTGCGCGGGGGAACGCCGGTTTCCACGGGCATCCCCGCATCATCCACCACGACGTCCGTCCCCTCGCCGCCCGGCGTGTCGCCCGGCGCGGCGGGACGCGCATCCGCCTGCTCGCCTCCGCCGCCGCCACCCCCCAGGGCCGCCCACGCCGCCGCGGCCGCCAGCAGCAGCGCCACCACCAGCACGATGGGCATCTTGCTGCGCTTGCGTGGCTTGTCGTGCACGGGCGGGCGCAGGGGCGGCACGGCGCGGTGCGGCGCGGCGGCGGCGGCGGCGGCGGCGGCGGGCGCGGCAGCCGCCGCCGGACGCGCGACGGGCGGCGCCGGGGCGATCATGGTGCTGTCGTCCTCCAGCGCCTCGTCCAGCGGGATCACGGCGCCCACCCCGGCGCTGTGCGCCTTGGCCGCGAGCCCCTGCGTGACGTCGTCCGCCCCCGTGGCCACGTCCAGCGCGTCGGAAAAGGCATCGGCGTCGGGGTAGCGGTCGTGCGGATCCACCGACATGGCCCGCATCATCACCTCTTCCACGGCCGGCGACACCTCCGGGTTCAGCTGGCGCAGGGGTGTGCGGACCGTCCACCCCGTGGGCGCCTGCCCCGGCTCGGTGGTAAAGGGGCGCTCTCCGGTCAGCAGCTGGTATCCCACCACGCCCAGGCTGAACACGTCCGTGGCCGGCGACAGGTCGCGGCTCCCCGCCAGCTGCTCCGGCGAGGCGAACGCGGGCGACAGCGGGTTGTTGCCCATGCCGCGCGTGACCGTCTGGTCGTCTTCGATGGCCATGGCGATGCCGTAGTCCAGCAGGCACACGCGAAAGGCATCGGGATCGTCGTTGTGGGCCTTGGCCAGGAAGATGTTGGCCGGCTTGACATCGCGGTGCACCAGCCCCGCCCGGTGCCCGATGGCCAAGCCCTCCGCCGCGTCGCGCAGGATGCGCATGGCGCGCTCCGTCGAGGGGCGCCCGCCCTGCAGCACCTGGGACAGGTTCTCGCCCTGCAGCAGCTCCATCACTAGGAAGTCCAGCCCCAGCTCCGGGTCGGTGCCCACGTCGTGCACCGTCACCAGGTTGGGATGGTGCGGCAGGCTGGCGGCGGCGCGCGCCTCGCGGTGCAGGCGCTGGCGCAGCACCTCGCGCTGCTCCGGGTCCTCGGCCGTGAGGGTGATGACCTTTACGGCCACGGGCCGCCCCAGGCGGGTGTCCGTGGCGCGGTACACCACCGCGAAGCCGCCCCGGCCGCAGACGTCCTCGATCTTGTACCGCTTGACCAGCGTGTGGCCGGTGAGCAGCCCTTCCAGTCCCTGAGCCATGTGCCCCTGTCGCGCGAAACTTCGCTCACGGCGCCGGCGCGGGACGCCGGCATGCTGACCCGCGCGGAGTCGCAAGATGCGAACCGGCGGGTCGCGGCCCCCCGCGGACGGACCGGGGGCGCATCCGCCCGGGTAGACTATGGCGTATAAGGGATTGTGCTCCTATTGTTTGCGTGTGCACTTGTGGCATTTTGATCTCGCAGACGTTCCGCATGACTCGAGTAAAAGGCGTACATCCGCGGCTCATCACGCAGCCGCCCGACACGCGCGCGTCCCTGGCGATGCTGCCGCCGCTCAAGGGCCTGGGCGACGATTTCGCCTGGGCGGTGTGGTATTCCGTGTGGAAGGCGTGCGCCCCCGGCGACGCCGCGCCCGCCGCGCCGGCCCCCCCCGACGGCATTCCGGAGCGGTTTGCCGCGGCGGCGGAATCCGTTCCGGAGCTGCGCGACGAGATGGAGATCCTAGCGCGCTTTGCCGGCGGATACGAGGAGCCGCGCGCCGCGGCGGACGCGCTGCTGCGGGTGGGGGACTGGGCGGCCGGCCGCGCGCTGGCGGAGCCCGCCATCCAGTGCGCGGAGGCGGCCGCGGCCCTGGTGCCGGCGAGCGCGCGGCGGGCGCTGGCCGCGGGGCGGATGAACCGCCTGTTCGGCGAGGTGGCCCGCGCGGAGCTGTACTACGAGCGCGCCATCGCCCTGGCCCGGCACTCCCGCAACTGGCGGGCGTACGTCCGCGGGCACGTGGGAAAGGGGCACGTGAAGAAGGCGCTGGGGGATTGGGATGCCGCACGGGCGCACTACTCCACCGCGGCGCGCGCGGCCGTGAGCCTGTCCGGTGAGAAGTGGCTCGCCGCGCAAACCCAGCACGATCTTCTCGCGCTGGCTGCCGAGGAGGGAGCGCTGGCCGAGGCGCTCACGTACGCGCAGCGAGCCGTGAAGTGGTATCCCCGGCATCACGCGCGCTTTCCCGCGCTGGCACACGACCTGGCATTCGTGCTCGTCCGCATGGGATTGTTCTCCGATGCGGTACCCGTCCTGACGGCGGTGATGCGCGCTCCGATTCCTCCGGCGGACCAGGTGATCGGCTGGAGCACCCTGGCACGAGCCGCCGCCGGGTCCGGTGACGCCGCCGGATTTCACGTGGCCGCCGAGAACACGTTGCGCCTGGTCGGCCTCTTCGATCTGTACGCAGCCGCGGCGTTCGCGAACCTCGCCTGCGGAGCGCACCTGCTGGGGATATGGGAGCAGGCCCAACAATACGCCCAGCGCAGCCTGGAACTCGCGGATGCGCGTTCCGAGCTGGCGGCGGGTGACGTGGCTCGCTCCGTACTGGACGCCGTGCGGACTCGTCGAGCCGCTGACAGCGGGAGCGTTGGGGACACCGGGCATCTTGCTCGCATCCTGGAACTGACCGCCGAGGTGGCCGCGCACCTACCTGCTTGGCGCGGCCCCACGTGGAAGCGCCGCCGCCAGTCCGGCCCCGAACGACTGGGCCGGATCTAGCCGTCAGCCGCCGGATCCCATCGTAAAGCCTCCCCGCTCGGCCGTATCGGACGAGGACGTGCCGGCCCCGCCAGTCGAATCGGCGGGCGCCGCACGACTTCCCGATCCCATTCCGAAGCCTCCCTCGTCAAAGCTGGCGTCCGACGGTTCAGCCGCACCGGTAGGCGACCCGCCGCACGCCGCCAGAAGAACGGCCACCGCGCCGGCGCCGAGGGCTTTGCGAATCGTCTTCATTGCTGTCCATCCTGTGAACTGGTTGTGAATAGAAGGGGCGCCGTCGGGTACGGTCGCCTGGAACCATTGTAAACTTATCCATACCCATTCCGCCACTCAACGGGGCTAATCGCCAAATTTCGTGCGAACTACGCCAACCTGTGTACCGATGGCCTATTGGGCGCGGTATCGGCCCTGGCGCCGGAATCGCTCGATCCGCGCCCTCCTTCCTGGCGCAAGTCGCTCATCTCTCAGCGACATACGGCGGCGGAATCGTGGGGCGCGCACTCTCGGGATGGGCGCGCTCCCGGGACGTGGCCGGCGGTTGTTTGAACGCACACACCTAATCCGCCGTTGCGGATGACTATCTGCCCGCTCGCGCCCGCCGCACGTTCGCGTACAAACCGTACCATTTGTGACGGTTGCACGCGATTCTGGCACATGGGAGCGGGCGAATGGCGACGCAGGGAAAGCGTGGAGGAGAGCCGCGCACGGGAGTTCAGCGGCGCAGGGTGTCGCGCCGCTGGTGCCTGCCGCCCGCGATCATCCGCGAGCCGGGGGAGGTGCTGGAAGGGAGCTACATCCTGGACGAGTTCGGCAGCGACCTGGCCCTGGTGCTGTGGACGGCCGTGCGCGACGTGACGCTGTGGTCATCCACCCCGGCGGCACGTCGCGCGGTGCTGTTCTCGCCCGGCACGGAGGCGGTCCCGCGCCAGGGGATGGCCGCGGCGGGGCTGGATCCCGCGCTCGACCTGGCGCTGGCCACCCTGGCGACGGTGGTGTCGCACCCGGCGCAGGCCAACCCCGAGGTCATCTCGCTGGTGTGCCTGGAGGTGGCGCGCTGGGCGCGCGAGCAGGGCCGGATGGGGACGGCCGTGGCGTTTGCGCAGGCGGCGGCGTTCGCGCACCCCAACGCGGCCGTGCCGGCGCTGGCCGTGGGCGAGCTGGCGGTGGAGTGGGGCCGCTACCGGCGCGCCGAGACGTGGCTGCGCCGGGCCATCGGGCTGGCGCGGCGCGCGGGGGACTGGGAGAGCTACGGGAGCGCGTACGTGGCGCTGGGGGAGGTGTACGTGGGCACGGGGCGCGCGGCGCTGGCGCCCCGGTACTTTCTGCAGGCGGCGCGGCTGTCGCGGCGCCAGGGCAACCGCGCCGTGCGGGCCCAGGCGCTGCACGGGCTGCTGCGCACCAGCCTGGCCGCGGGCGACCTGGACGCGGCGGAGGCGTACGCCCGCGGGGCCCAGCGTGCCTACGGCCGCGCGCACCCCCGCCTGCCCCACCTGCAGCACGACGTGGCGCAGCTGCTGGTGGCGCGCGGCCACCATGCCCGGGCCGTCCCCATGCTGCGCCGGCAGCTGGGCGTGTTCACGGACCCGGCGCGGCGGGCCCTGTGCCACGCCCTGCTGGCCCACTGCGCCGCCGCCCTCGCCGACTCCGCCCCCTACGAGCACAGCTGGGCCGAGGCCTGGGCGCTGCTGGATGCCGCCGAGTCCGCCCCCGTCGCCGGCGACGTGCTGCGCCACCTGGGCAAGGCCGCCGAGCGGCAGGAGGACTGGCTGCGTGTGCAGTTGGTGGTGGAGCAGGTGGATACATTGAGCGCCGAGCCGCTGACCGTCCACCTACCTCAAGGTGCGCCTCGGCAGCAAACCAGAACGTCTCCGAACACTGACTCTCCACGGGAGGGTCACGGCTGAGTTTACGCGGTTTGTGCCGGTCCAGCCGTTTATCCGCTCTGTTATCCGCTCTGTCTCTCCCGAATACTATCCGAACTGGCTGTTGCAGCTATCCTGTGAAAGCTTTATCTTGCAGAATTGTTTTACGAATCAACAAACTACACAAACGCTACACTCACGGACAGCTACCAGTGGACGATCGCCGCCTGATAGCCCCAACCTATGTGGACCTATTCTCCGGGTGTGGCGGCATTTCGCTCGGGTTTCGGGAAGCCGGGTTCACCTGTTTGCTGGCTGTGGATAGTGATCCACAGGCAGTAAAGGTATACAACCACAATTTCGCGCAACCCGACCAAGTGATTGCTGAAGTTGCGAACTTGAGTCTTCTGACCACGCATGATGAAGTACAGGAGTTTCTGACTTCCCGGGGCATTCAGCCGGGTAAATGTGACGTTCTCGTTGGTGGTCCGCCTTGTCAGAGTTTCTCAGTTGTAGGCCGCAATAAAATAAGAGCATTGGTCCAAAGCGACGGTGACCTAGAAGCTTATTGGGCTGAAAAAAACCGAGTTAGGACAACCCTGTTTGAGGTGTACGCAAGATTTCTCGAAGTGCTGGTGCCGCGGTGGTTTCTATTCGAGAACGTGCCTGCTATCAGAAGTCATCCCGGCTTCCAGAGCATTGTCGATCGATTCACTAGCCTACGTGCCCCTGACGGTACCCAGCTCGCTTATCGCCTTCAAGACAATGTGTATCTCGCCTCTGATTATGGGGTGCCGCAAGATCGCAGACGGTTCATCCTCGTCGGCCAGAGGGTAGATATCAACCATGATTGGATTTTACCTCGTAAACTCCCTGGCCCAACTGTTGGTGCGGCAATAGGAGATTTGCCAGCCGTTCCAAACGGTCATGGGCAACTCCGTAGCACATACCACCAAGCACCAAAGAACGCGTATCAGCGCCTGATGCGTGCGCGCCTTTCAGATGACCAACACTTCACGGTAACCCACCACATTTGCCGTCGGCACAACTCGGATGATACTGCCTTATTTGAGTTGATGGCGCATGGGGCAAGGTTTGCTGATAAGGATGTTCAAAATGCGATCGTTAAAGTGAACCCTCAGCATAAGCTGAGAAAGTACGCAACAGACAAATTCTCCGACAAGCTTCATCGATTGCATCCCAAGAAGCGCGCTTGGACCGTGACGGCGCACTTACAGAAGGATTGCTATAAATTCATTCACCCGTCGCAGCCCCGAACAATCACTGTTAGAGAAGCTGCGCGCCTTCAGAGCTTTCCCGATCGCTTTGATTTCGGCGAAACGGCGATGGGGCCAGCCTTTCGCATGATCGGTAACGCGGTGCCGCCGTTGCTGGCACAAGCTTTTGCCGAATCGTTCATTGCTTCAGATCCGACACTTCAACAGCGGCGACGTCTAGCGCAACCATCTCTAGTTTCGGATGAAGACTGGTTCCGCGTTGCTACTGTCTTGATACCCAAGATCAGACGCAGGGGCCGGCCATCAATCTCTGAGCGATCGATACTCGCAGGGATTTTATTCGTTCACCATTCTGGGATTCCGTTTGAAATGCTTCCAGCCTCTCGCGGGTACGGCAGCGGCTTAACCTGCAAGCATCGCTTTTACCAATGGCGGAAGGACGGTACTTGGACAAGAATCATGAACCTGCTCGACTACTCGCTCAAATCACACACCGCTCCTTCAGCCCTTCCAGAAACGATGGCGGCTGATTGAGGTGTTTCGCATGGGGTCGGATAGAAAAATGTATCCGAGCATGATTCCCCGACCTCGTTAACGACGTGCTGCAGCCGTAAACCGGCGTGCTACTCCTTCCATAGCTGTGACAATTGATTCGACGCGGTATGGTGCTTGGCCAAGCCGATTCATGTACCTGGAAAACCGCGTCGCGAGTTCAGCAGATATCGCCGGTGAGAGGCTAAACGCACGTGCTTGGACCAGTCGTGGACGCGCCGTCCTGTCGTATTCCTGTAGCGCAAGTTTGGTGAAGTCAATCACTCCTCCCTCAATTTCAGCAAAGGGAGGAAGGAAGAAGCGGCGGCCATCATCGTTAAGGAAGCCGTGGCGCATCAGTCGATCCATATTCTCCTTGGCATTTTCCACGGCCGCTGCATCATCCGATACAAGACGTTTCAACTCGTCGCCAAACTCTCTACGGGTATGCGCATAAGAGTCGAAGCTCTCGCAACTCGCTAAAAGAACCTTCTTAGCCTTTGCGTTTCTATTTCCACGTGCAACTAGATCGCAGGACGGCGTAAGTACTACCCACAGATTATCTTCCAGTCTGAGAATGTCGCCTACAGCTAGGTATTCTCTCGGGCTATGGAATACATATATCTCCCCCGGGTGCACGCATACTTCGCCAGCCTCACCCGCAAACTGCGGATCGGATGATAGTTGGTCGTGAACAACCGTGGCAGAGAGGCGTGTTACTATTGACTCCAGTTCCCCGGCCTCGAGCTCCTCTTGGAGAGCAGACCACCTCGGGGATACATGCTCCCACAAGGTCCGCAGCATCGCTGCGCGGAGCTGAGTAGCCAAATGTCCTTGTTCGGTGAAGAAATCAAACACTCGCGTCTGATTCCACTCGATGATCTTTGCAATAACATGATCTACATCCTTCGCCTCAACAGGAGAAATCAGCTGATGTGATTGGAACCGGTCTCCTAATTCATCTGGATGTGCGGAATAGACGATGGCGGGGAGCAACCGCTTTGCTACAATTGTCTTCAGTACTTCGTTACCAGCGCCTATGTGACCTAAGAAACGGAGATCCACGATGGCACAGTGGAAAACCTCAGTCGCGAGCGCAGCTTCGGCTTCTCCAACGGTTGCGACAGCGATGACACAGGCAGCGATGCCGGCGTCCTCGAGTTCAGCCTCAATTGTGTGGGGCTGGGTCGCACGGATCTGCTCATCGTCGTCAACCATCAGAATCCGCAGTGGATCAGGCATTGGATTTCACACCTTCAAGGCTGAGACGAAAGATCGCTCCTGGCTCACCAGGATTAATGAGTTCGAGCCGACCGTGGCTCCTACCTGCGGACTCGCTAGCGATGAACAGGCCCATCCCCAAGCCGTCAGGCTTTTCTGAGTAGTTCAAGTCGAACACACTATCGGCCGAACGCTCAGGCACTCCTGGGCCACTATCTTCAACATCGATCCACACACGTGGAGGATCCCCTGCATCTGTGGGTTCCGGTGCCGGATGCACAGATACGGTAATCCTTTTTTTGCCCTCGTTTTGCTGCACCCAATACAGGGCGTTGTCCAGTAAGTTGTAGAGAGCATACATCACGTCTTGCTCCCATGCTCTTACGGTACCCTCGACACCAGTAGCGATACACTCGACACCAGCGTTCTGCATCGAGGGGCCTAAAATCGACATCACCCGGTTCAATACCTCTTTCAAATCAACGGTACCGCGCTTGCCGCGTCGCACCCGTGTGAGGGGATCTAGATCGTTTAACAGATGCTCGAACCGTTTTTGAACATCGCGGGAGGAGCGTAGGCCGGATTCAAAGGCCGGGCGCTGAGTGGGCGCGATCCGAAGTTCCTTGGGATCAGGGATCGCGCGTTCCACCGCGCGCTCCATGTTGCGAAGCGCAGAATGGAAGGCGCTCTGCATGTTACGCCCCTCGTGGAGCACAAAGCGAGCAAGGATACCAAGCGCATGCATGTCGTGCATGACTGCAGCTTGCTCGGCAAGACGTTCGTGCTCAGCTTCACTTGCAGCTTCCGCCTTGAGCAAGAGGCTGGAAACAACCTTTCGTGTACTTCCCTCCGGAACTACTCGATCGATCTGTGCACGAAGCTGGGTGAACGCATCTCTACGCTCGGTAGCTAAACTGTCTGTGCTTCTCGTTGCCGGGCGCCCCAAGTTGTTTCGCTTGCGAAACTGATATCGCAGCGGTTCAACTCGCCCCAGAACCGCCAGCACGCTTTGGCGAAGCGTCAAATACGCGAGGTTTTCTTCCAAGCCCTCGCGGCTGGACTTGTCTTCGAGCCCTGGGTTCTCAAGGATGGAGATATCAATTAAACCATAGACTTGATCAGTTCCCAATCTCGCAGTTGGGTTGTCTACACGGCGCGTTCCCAGTCCCAACCAATCATATCCTGGATCACCGTACGGGCGCACACGAAAACCGTCCCGGTAGAGAGCAACACCGGCCGCGTCCTTTAGCAAAGATCGGAGACCGCGTACTTTGAGGCCTTCGTAGCGGACATCTGTCTCGAGCTTGTGCTGGAGTACTTCAGCATCCCGGTCCCAGACCCGTAATTCGAAGTGCAACGGTCCGCTCGGTAATGGCAGAGTTATCTCTTCATTTCGTTCGTCTTCTGGAAAAGCAGTCCGGACGTCTGGAATATTCAGGACTACCTCTAAGTCGGTTCGATCTCGATCCGCCATCAATCGACGTTCGTACACAATTTCACATGACCCGTTCGGTTCAACTGCCGCAATTATGAGGTAGTCAGCGGATTCAGGTGCATCGAATGGAGTAACTTCACCTCCAATATGTTGAATATCAGATCGTGCTAAGCCACTCGCTTCCAGATCGAGGATGATTTGAAAAGGGTCATCCTCACGCCCCTTGACCGGCGAAAGGAGCACGCGCATCTCCCTGAGAAGTCGCCCAAGTCGTCCCGCGTCCCAGCGATCACGTAGCCCGCTAATCTCAAGTCGAGTCCCTGTCCAAGTTTCACCGTCGAGTGGATGCGTTTCCAAGACGAGTTCTACGTCATCCAAGTACCCTTCTCCAGCTGTGATTGTATCCCAATCAAGCTCGATTCGGTGTATGACGGAATCACCAGCGGGACGAGTCTCTATTTTCAACTGACGGCCGAGACGCATCGCGGAAAACCGCCCTACTCCCTTTCTGCCTAACATGGGCCGCCCGCGTACTTCACTCCGGCCCACGCGTGCTTTCCAATCAGTAGCGGGCGACATCCATCCACTCACGAGTACATCACGGTCCATCCCGTGGCCGTTATCCTCAATTACGATAGCGTTTGGTGTAGGGCTGCCGCTGACAGAACTGAACGCAACACGGACGACAGAAGCATCGGCATCATGGGCGTTCTTTACCAGTTCAACGACGCCAGCCATCTCATCTTTGATAAGATTCCCGCCGATCGTTTCTAGCAGGCGAGCCCGGGGGCGGAACCGAACGCGCTCGGAAATAATACTTGGATCGGTGCTCATTGGGATATGCGGTGCGTGGTGGTCTCAGATGGGGAACCAGCGCCGGGTGAACTACTCCGAGCTAATCCGTAGCAACAGTATGCCTGAACCGGGCATCGATCGCACAGTGGGTTCCGACTGGTACAAATGAGTGCTCCGAGATCTAGGAGAGCAAAATTAAACTCCCGTGGTCTCACCTCGTCCAAGATCTTCTCCATTAAATTCCTGAATTTTTGGCTACGGCGGGATCCATCCGTGATTCTTAGGCAAAAGAGACGCCCCAAGATCCGGACTGTATTAGTATCTAGTATTACCTTCGCAGAATTCAGCGAAAAACATTCTACTGCAGCCGCAATGTAGGGACCCACTCCGGACAGTGTGAGGAGCGCCTCCTCGTCTGTAGGGACGATGCCACCAAATCGATCCAGCAACTGCGTGTTCATTTCCAACAATCTGTCGACCCGCCAACGAAGGCCAAGTGGCGCCAGCGTGCCATGCACCATCAAGGGAGCCAGGGCAATCTCCTTAGGACTTGGGAATTGGGTGATGAATGTTTTGTACACTGGAAAAACTTGATCAGCCCGCGTCCGATGCAGAAGTACTTCAGCGATCAGCAGCCGGTAAGGGTCGCGCGTGAGGCGCCACGGATACACCCGTCCGTTGTTACGCCCCCAAGCGATGAGATCGTCGCGAAAGCTCGAAACATCGAACCCGGAGGGGAGGTTCAGATGAGGCGGTGACAGCGGATTTTGGGACAAGTCCACGATTAGGTCAAGTAGATCAAGCACAGATTGTTCAAAGGCGGCGCAATCTAACCGATCTGCGTGCGACTGCGATAGGAGGGTTTTGCTTTTCAGCTAGGGCTTCCACTAGCCTTGCCCTCGCACACTCCTTGCGAGCATCCTTCGTCCCTTGTGCTGGAACGGCTGACCAGAACAAGGAGGAGATGAGTTGAGCACTACGGCCGAAGTTGCTCTCCCGCAGCGGCTTAGCACTCGGCGTACGCCTGTGCTGCTGGCGCTGGCGGCGCTCTGCGCGGGGGTGCTGCCGGCAACGGGGCAGGAGACGGTGACCGTGACGGAGCCCCCGCACCGGGCGGCGGCGTCGCGGAGCATGCCGCGCATCGAGCAGGACGCGGAGGCGCAGCGCGGCTTCTGGCAGTGGCTGCGCGACGAGGCGCGGCGGGTGCGCCGGCTGGACGGCGGGCCGGTGGCGTTCGCCATGCGCTACCGCATCTCGCCGCAGCTGGCGAGCACCATCCAGGACGCGGCGCTCAAGGAGGGGCTGGACCCGGACCTGGGGTTCCGGCTGGTGCGCGCGGAAAGCAACTTCAACCCGCGGGCGCGCAGCCACGCCGGCGCCCTGGGCTACACGCAGCTCATGCCGCGCACGGCCCGCTGGCTGGACCGGGGGATGACCACGCCGGAGCGCATCATGCGGCCGGAGGCCAACCTGGCGGTGGGCTTCCGCTACCTGCGCCGGCTGATCGACAAGTACGGCGACCTGCGGCTGGCGCTGCTGGCCTACAACCGCGGCGAGGGTGCCGTGGACCGCGACCTGCGCCGCGGCCGCAACCCGGAGAACGGCTACTCGCGCAAGGTGCTGGGCACGGGGATGGACCGGTACCGCGGAGACGGCCGGCAGACCGAAGTGCGTTAGTGCGTTAGTGCGTTAGTGCGTGAGTGAAGGAGGGCGCCTCCCGTCGCGGGGGGCGCCCTCGTCTCATATCCGGCGGACGGGGGTCAGTCGTCCAGGTTGGCGCAGGCCACGATGGTGCCCATGTCCGCCGCCGAGGCGTGGAAGTTCACCTTGTAGTCCGCGGCCTCGTTCAGCCGCAGGCCGGGCAGGTTGGCCATGGCCGTCGCCTGGCCGTTGGAGGCCACGCTGACCGGCGGGTAGGCCGACGCAGGGCCCACGACGTTGCCGCCCGGGGTCTCGCAGGTGCCCTCGTGCACGTGCCACGGCAGCTGGTCGCCGCTCCGCGCGCCGCGGACGGACACCATGGCGTGCGTCCCCGACTGCTGCACGCGCGCCGTGGTCGCGCCGGTGATCCGGGCGCTCGCGCCCATGCCGCGGATGACGCCGCTCCACTCCTCCCACGATTCGCCCGCCGCCGCCATATCCACGTCCACGCCGCCCGACTCCGGATCTACGTGCACGCGCGGCGTCTGGCTGCACGCCACGAGCAGCAGCGCGAGCGCCGCACAAAGTCCACCATGAACCGTCTTCATTCCAGCCGCCTTCATTCCCTTGAGCCCCAAAGTGTTACGCGGCGTTCACCGCGCCAAAAATGAACGCACGAAACAGGCCGTACGCGGTCAGGCCGCCGCGAACAGGGACGAACGCGAACGAGGGCGCCTCCCGTCGCGGGGCGCCCTCGCTCGCGGGGGATTCCACGGCGCCGCGCGGATTCAGGTGCGCAGCACCAGGTTCACGCAGGCGAGTGGCGGGCCCGTGTCGCCGGGCGCGCGGTGGACGTCGATGGCGTAGGCGCGGTCCGGGGCCAGCCACGCGCGCCCCAGCACGGCCTCCCCCTCCGCGGCCTCGCCCGCCACCGGGCGCAGGGGCGCGTAGGATGCGAGCGGTCCCACCACGGGGGCGCCGCGCGTCTCGCACGTCCCCTCGTGCACGTGCCAGGGCAGCGTCCCGTCCGCGGGTAGGCGGCGGATGCGCACGAGGGCGACGGTGCCCCAGTCGTGCACGACCGCCATCACCGTGCCCTCCGGGCCCTGCGTGTCGCCGAACCCGCCGATGAACGCCGACCACTCCTGGCGGCCGGTGCCGGGGGGCGGAGGCGGCGCGGGCGCGAGCGGGGCCACGGGCGCGGGGGCGGATTGCGGCGGTGGGTCCGCCGCGCATCCCGCGGCGAGCAGCAGGACGCAGGCGGACAGGCGGGACGATCGCATCGTGCCTCGGGGGATGAAAGGGTCGGGCGGGGATGCCGGGCCGGCGCTCCATCGCGCGGCGCGGGAAGGGGGTGCGGGCGCGGCGGCCGGCCGCGCCCGCGGATGCGTCAGGTGCCGTAGCGGGGCTCGGGCGTGCGGCGCAGGGGCAGGTGCGGGCCCTGCTCACCCGCGGCGGCGGCCAGGGCGCCGATCCAGGCGCGCAGCACGGCATCCGCCGGCACGGACAGCAGCTCGGCCGTGGCGCCGGGGGGCACGGGGCCGGGATGGTCCATCTCCCGCGCAAGCCCACGCTCCACCAGCAGGTCGCGCAGCTCCTCGATGCGGGCCAGGGCGTCCGCGCGGTCCGGCGCGGCCGTGACGGGGCGGGGGATGCGGGCGCCGAACAGGCCGTCGGCGACGGTGGCCTCCAGCGCCACGGCCAGGGGCAGCCGCGCGGCGAACGCCCGCACGTCGGCCTCCATGGCGCGCAGGTCGCCGGCGCCGCCGTCGGCCACGAGCTCCGCGGAGAGCGCGAACACGTGCTCGCCCCCGCCGGAGGGGAGCGCGCGGCCCATCAGCACGCGGCCGGGAAGCGCCTCGCCGTACGGGTCGCGAATGCGCAGCTCGCGCCCGTCCGTCAGCGAGCGCACGCGGGCCACTTCGCCGTCGTCGCGCCGGTCCAGCACGTGGAACGCGCCCACCACCGAGCGCACCAGTGCCCGCGCCGCCTGCCGGCGCAGCTTGGGCCAGGCGGCCGCCTCCAGCGAACTGAGCAGCGAGGCCAGCACGGGCTCGCCGCGGGCCAGGGTGGGCCGCTCGGCCAGCGCCCACTCCATGCGCCGCTGCACGGAGCGCAGCCCCTGCTCGCCGTCGTCGTCCTCCGCGCTCCAGCGCTCGCTGAACCAGTACGCGGCCTCGATCTCCAGCTCCAGCAGCCCGTCGTGCGCGGCCCACACCTCGGCGGCGTTCAGCACGCGCTCGGCGGCGCGGGCCAGCGTCTCGGCGGGGTGCAGGGCGCGGATGCCGGCCACCACCTCGTACTCGGGATGCGTCATCAGCATGAGCGCGTGGCCGTGCGCCTCCAGGGCCGCCTCCGCCATCCACTCCGACGCCAGGGCCAGGGGGGCCGTCTCCACCGTGGGCAGCTGGCGGGCGGCGGATTCCGGCAGCTGGCGGCGCAGCTGCTCCATCTCCGCCTCCAGCTCCAGCGACTCGCCCCGCAGCCCGCCCGCGCTGGGCCCCAGCGGCCCGCCCGTGACGTGCGCCACGATGCGCTCCGCCAGCCCCGCCGCCTGCCGTGCGATGCGCTGCGACGGGTCTTCGCCGTCCACGGGGAGCAGCGCGGCCATGGCGGCGCCTTCGCCAGCCACGGCCAGGACGCGGACGGCGTGGGCGGCGTCCGGGGCCAGGGCAATGAGCCGCGCGCCGGCCGGCAGGGAACGGGCGGGGCGGGTCAGGACGGATGCGGGCATCGGCAGCTCGAATTCGGGGTCATGCGGGGCCGTATAGGCCGTCCACATCCTACATGCAACATCTTCGCCATCCCTTCGGGTCGGCGGCGTGCATGGAAAATGGGGGAAACGGGGCGGAAGGGGAAGTGAACAGAGTAAAGACGATAGCGATCGTGACATCGGGGAGCCGTGCCGGCGTGCGCGGAAGGGCGGCATCCGACAGCGCCCCCACCCGCTCGTTCCTCGCGACCTCCCCCAAAAACCCGTGGGGGAGGTGGAACGTCCGTTACGGAAGGGATGGATCGTGCCGGCAGCAGCCGGCCCCTCCACGCGCAAACCGCGGGCGAGGGTGGGAGACTTCTTCAGCGGCCGCGACCGCCCTTCTTCTTCTTCCGGGCTTGTCGCGCACGGCGGCGCTTGACGTCGCGGACGGCCTTGGACTTCAGGCCCTGCTGAACGAGAGCGCTCATGTACTCGCCCAGGACGACGTCCACCTCGTATTCGAGGATCTCCGTGCCAGGGTTTTCGGCTGCGAGCCTGGCCCCTTGGGCGCTGGTGGGGTCTATCGGGCGAGCGATCCCGGCCTCGCGCAGCAGCAGCGTCATTGTCCGCCCGGCCTCGGCCGCATGGTCAGGGGTCGGCGCGGGAAGGACCGTGCGGGGCAGCTTGAGCACACCCGTCAATCGGTGCATCGCGAACTCGATGGCGGCGGACAGGGGCAGGTCGCCACGCTGCGTTTGAAGCCCGTGGGCCAGCGTGCGTGCCATGGCCGCACCCGGTTCACCGTAGCTCATCAGGAACGTGCCGGGGGAGCGCAGCCACGTCCCGTCTCCGAATGGAATCAGCCGCCCCAGTGCGATGAATCCTGGACCGTATCCCGTGTCGCCGATACTGGCGTGCTCGCGCACCTCGTATCGCGTGCCGTCCAGCGGCGACACGAACCCCGCCCGGCCTTCCGTCCGCGACTCTACCATCCAAACGCCCAGTTCCGAGTGGATGAGCTGCGCGGCCATGTGCTGCTGGCGGGGACCGATCCCGCGCAGCAGCCCCTCGTTCACCAGGTGCTCCACGGGCGAGTCGCCCATCACGCACATGGACCGGTCCACGAGCGTAAACTCCTGCTCCCGCACTCCGCCTGCGAACTCGTCGCCCTTCATGGGCCGCGGCCCCCGCCAGCGGCTGAACCACCATGCGGATGCGGCGCGCTCCAGCGAGGTCACCGGGTCCTCCAGCAACCAGGCCTCCACCTTTTCATACAGCGGTCCCAGCAGCCACACGTGTGCCTGCTGCACGCTCACGGTACCGGCGACCAGCACGTTCTCTCCGCTCCCGAGCGTAGCGATGAGGATCTCAGCATCGTGATGCTCAAGCGCCTGCTCGCGCAGTGCGCCACTGGTGAGCTGGAGGGAGCCATCGTCCGGCTGGTAGCCGTCCATGGAAAACGGGTGCGGGTGCCGCTCCCGCGCGAGCTCCGCCACCCGCACCACGTGGGCATCCGCCGCGCGGGCGAGCGCAGCATCGTCCGGTGCCCCGGGTGCGCCGAGGGCCGCGTCCACGATTCCGCTCGCGAGCAGCACTCCGCTTTCGTACACGGGCCACTCATCGTCCACCGGGTCGGGCCAGTCGCTCGTGCGGAACTGAAAGCCGGCAGCCAGCGCATAAACTGCGTGGGCCAAGCCGCCTTCGATCGGAATGGTCCGGGCCTCCGCTCCTGCGCCGGCAGGTGAGCCGCCCGTGGGGCCCTCGGGTCTCTTTTTCATCGGGAATGCGCGAGACGATGGATGGGTGCATCTCCTGCCACAAGTGCACAGAGTGTCCGTCGTCGTGCTTCCACGCAAGAGGGGGGAGGAGCGGATCGCGGGGAGGTTGGAAAATCGACAGCGGTGGATTGATGGCGTCAGCAGCGGAGGCCCCCCACGCAAACTGCGCGCGGAGAGGGAGAACTTCATCGCGGGGGACTGACGCGGTGCGGCAGGGCGGGCTTCCGGCGGACGCCCCCACCCGCTCGTTCCCCGCGACTTCCCCCCAAAACCCCTGGGGGAGGTGAGATGGATCGTGCCGGATGGCGGACGATCTGCACCGGCGGAGGGCCCCCTCCCCCCGGCCCCCTCCCCCGCTTCGCGGGCAGGAGGGGGAGAACTTCATTTCGCCGTGGAGCCCGTCCTGGCGTGGCACCCACCCGCGACGGACAGTCCGCGCAGGCGGACTTCGTGTGCTCGTTGCAGCGAATTCATTCGCCCGGCTCGGAGCTGGCCAACCTCCTCGACCAGATCCCCCGATGCCCATCTGCTGATGTCCATCCACCGATGCTCATTCGCCGATGCCCATCCGCTGATGTCCATCCGCCGATCCCCATCCCCCGATGCCCATCCGCCCATGCACATCCACCGATGCTCATCCGCCGATGCTCATCCACCAGTGCGCATCCGCCAGGCTCAGAGCATCGCGCGGGCGGGGGGCGGGGTGAGCCAGCGGCGGGCCTGCTGCGCGGTCAGGTTGCCGCCGCACAGGGGCGTGGCCACGCGCAGCCCCGCGAATCGCGCCCGGTGCACTACGGCGGCCGCGATCCCCACCACGCCGGCGGGCTCCACCACCACGCCCAGCGTGTCGAACACCAGCCGCATGGCGTCCACGATGGCCGCCTCTTCCACCAGCAGCACGTCGTCCACCAGGCCGCGCAGGTCGTCCACGGCCTCGGGCACGGGCACGCGCACGGCGATTCCGTCGGCGATGGAATCCGCCGTCTGCGTGACGACGGGGCGGCCCACCTCCATGGACATCGCCATGGCCGGGGCCTGCGCCGCGCACACGCCGATGATCCGCGTGCCGGGGCGGTGCGCGCGCAGCCACGTCCCCATCCCCGCCAGCAGCGAGCCGTTGCCCAGCGGCACCAGCACGGCGTCCAGGGGCTCCGGCCAGCGGTCCAGCTCCACGGCGATGGTCCCCGCCCCCTCGGCGATGGCGGGCTCGCGGCCGTCCTCGATGTACATGGCACCCGGGCGGGCGGCCACGCAGGCGCGCGCGGCGTCCTTGGCGGCGTCGAAGTCGCGCCCCGCCAGCTCCACGTGCGCGCCCAGCTGCCGCATCCGCTCCACCTTGAACGGGTTGGCCGTCTCCGCCGCGAACACCCGGATGCTCCGCCCCGCGCGCCGGCCGGCGTAGGCGAGCCCCTGGCCAAAGTTTCCGGCGGACGCGCACACCAGCTCCGTCTCCGGGCCGGCCACGCGCTCCGCCTGCAGCCGGCGCAGCAGCCAGTCCGTCCCGCGCCCCTTGAACGAGCGGATGGGATTCAGCGTCTCGACCTTGCACAGCATCCGCATCCCCAGCCGCGCGGAGAGCGCGTCGCTGACGAACTGCGGCGTGTGGGCGAACGCGGGATCCAGCGCCTGGGCCGCGGCGGCGATCCCCTCCAGCCGGATGCGCCGGCCGTCATCCACCCGGCCCGCCGGGAGCTCCGCCGTCTGGACGTTCACGGGCGATTCACGGGACGCGGGTTCAGGGAGCGCACCGGAGGAGGACCGGTGGATTTGGTATACAGTATACTTCATCGAATGCCATCCTGTCTTGCCCCCCGGCGGCACGCGCGCCTACACTGCGGCGCATCCGGCGAACGCTCCCCGATCCCCTCGCAAAATTCGCGACCATGAGACGAATCCTCCCCCTGGCGCCTGTCCTGGCGCTCGCGCTCGTGTCCGTCCCGGCGGATGCGCAGGAGCGGCCGCTGGGCACGCTGCGCGAGCAGGCGCAGACGCGGCAGGAATGGCTGCGCCTGCGGCTGGAGCGCGTGCTGCCGCGGCTGATGCGCGAGCAGGACGTGGGGATGTGGATCGTCCCCGTGCGCGAGTACAACGAGGATCCCGTGTTCTGGTCCCTCGTCTCGCCCACCACCATGGCGGCGCGGCGGCGGACGATCTACGCGTTCTGCGACCGGGGCGCGGCGGGGGTGGAGCGCATCGCCATCGGGGGATCGCCGCAGGGCGGACTGTACCGCGTGGTGCGCGACCCGGACGCGGCCGTGGGCACGGCGGGGCCCACGGTGCGCCCCGCGGAGCCGTTCGGGCCGGACCAGTGGCGGCTGCTGGCGCCCGTGGTGCAGGCGTGCGATCCGCGCAGCATCGCCGTGGACATCAGCCACACCCACGCCTTTTCCGACGGGCTCACGGCCGGCGAGTGGGAGCAGATGCAGGAGGCGCTGCCGGCCCCGTACCGCGCCCGCGTGGTCCGGCGCGAGCTGCTGCCCCTGCACTACATCGAGGAGCGGCTGCCGGAGATGATGCCGCGCTACGTGGAGATGCAGCGCGTGGCGCACGGAATCATCCAGACCGCCTTTTCCGCCGCGGTCATCACCCCGGGGGAGACGCGCACGGAGGACGTGGTGTGGTGGATGCGGCAGCGGCTGGCGGACCTGGGGCTGGACACGTGGTTCCACCCGTCCGTGACGGTGCAGCGTGCGGGGGTGGAGATGGGGGACAGCGCCAATCCCGTCATCCGTCGCGGCGACCTGCTGCACACGGACTTCGGGTTGACGGCGCTGGGACTGAACACGGACACGCAGCACATGGGATACGTGCTGCGTCCGGGGGAGGCGGATGCGCCCGCGGGGATGTATGCTGCCCTGCGCCGCGGAAACCGCCTGCAGGACCTGCTGCTGGAGGAGATGCAGCCCGGGCGCACGGGCAACGAGGTGCTGCGGCGCACGCGCGAGCGGATGCGGGCGGAGGGGATCGACGGGACGGTGTACACGCACCCCATCGGCGACCACGGGCACGGCGCGGGGCCCACCATCGGCCTGTGGGACCGGCAGGAGGGCGTTCCCGGACGTGGAGAGGTGGCGCTGCGCCCCAGCACGTGGTTCTCCATCGAGCTGCAGGCGACCACGCCCGTGCCGGAGTGGGGCGGGCAGCCCGTGCGGATGGCGCTGGAGGAGGAAGCCTGGCTGGATGCGGACGGCACCCGCCGCTGGGTCCTCGCCCGGCAGGAGCGGTTCCACCTGGTGCGGTAGGATCGGCGGGGCGGGCAGACGTGATCCGGGGAAGGGACCATCCCGGGCAGGCTTTTACGGCGCCCGCTTCGCGGGACCCCTCACCCCCCGGCCCCCTCATCCCGCAAACTGCGCGGGAGAGGGTGGGTGAGGTTTACGAACCCGGGTGAGGGCCCCCAGCCCGCCCCGTCTGCCGTCCGCCGCCGTTGCCCGCTGTCCCCTGTAACCTGTCCCCTGTAACCCGCAGTTTCTCCCTTCCGCTGCTACAGGCGCAGGAACAAACGCCTTGACCAAATCTGCACATCTGCATACATTCCAATCACTTGCCGCACCTGATGCGAATCAGCAAAGCGGCGTCCCCGGCCAAACACCGGGGCACCTTCCGATAACGGCAAACCCGCAGAGATGCGGGGACGCAAAGCCACGGGGCTTCCGTGCGCGCCATTTACTGGCGCCGCAAAGCCAGCCGGGCTACCGAAGAGGTGATCCAATGACCGAGATCCGCTCCGGCGCCCGCCCGGGTGCCATCCGCCGTTCCGTGCGTCTTGCGTCCGCGCTGCTCCTGGCCGCGGGCGCCCTGGCCGCCACTCCGCGCACCGCCGTCGCCCTGGACGGGGTCGATCCGGTGAATCCGATCGCCCGCGCACGCTTCTACGTCAATCCCGCAACGCACGCCGCCCGTCAGGCCGCCGACTGGCGCCGCTCGCGCCCGCGCGACGCAGCGCTGGTAGAGCGCATCGCCCGGCAGCCGCAGGCCACCTGGTTCGGCGGGTGGAACCGCGACGTCCGCGCCGACGTGGACGGGCTGGTGAGCGCCGCGGCCGCGCAGGGCACCGTGCCCGTGCTGGTGGCGTACAACATCCCCCAGCGCGACTGCGGGCAGCATTCGGCCGGCGGCGCCCGCGGGGCGGACAACTACCGCCGCTGGATCCGCGCCTTCGCGGCCGGTATCCGCAACCGCGCCGCGGTGGTCATCCTGGAGCCCGACGCCACCATGGTGACGGACTGCCTGCGCCCCGCCGCCCGCGACGAGCGGTTCCGCCTGCTGGCCGAGGCCGTGGACGCGCTCAAGCGGGCCGGCGCCACGGTGTACGTGGACGGCGGCAGCGCCACGTACGGCCGGCCGGAGGAGATGGCGGAGCGCCTGCGCGCGTCGGGCATCGGCCGGGCGGACGGGTTCGCGCTGAACGTGAGCAACTTCATCGGCACGCCGCGGGTGATCGCGGCCGGGGAGCGGCTGTCGCGGCTGCTGGGCGGCAAGCACTTCGTGATCGACACCAGCCGCAACGGCGCGGGCACGGCCAACGGCCACGACTGGTGCAACGCGCAGAACCAGGCGCTGGGCGCCGAGCCGACGACGCGCACGGGGCATGCCCTGGTGGATGCGTTCCTGTGGGTAAAGCACCCCGGCGAGAGCGACGGCACCTGCAACGGCGGCCCGCAGGCAGGCGGATGGTGGAGCGACTACGCCCTGGGCCTGGCCCGCCGCGCCCGCTGACCGCACACGGCACCCGAACGCAGGAAGCCCCCGCGGCCATGATTGGCCGCGGGGGCTTTTCCGTGCGCGATGACATGGTGTAACGCGGGCTTCCCGCTTCATACCCGCCGGGCGCTTTCCTCGATCACCTCTCGCATGATCTGCAGGTCTTCCTCCGAGATCGTACCCACCAGATCCATGAAGCTCCGCTTGGGGAACTCTCCGTGATCCTGGAGAGATCGCGCGTACTCCAGCACCTGCTTCCGCCGGTCCAGATCGAGCTTCGCCAGCACTGCATACAATTCCAGATCGACGTTTTCGCTCATCGTCGCCACATCCTGTCTGAACGTTTCCTGCAGGTCCTGAACCAATTCAGTTGCGGCAGGGCTCGACCCGAAGTCCCTCGATTCCCGCGAAGTGGTTGTCCCGGCTGGCCAGCGTCAGGCCGTGCTGACGCGCCAGCGCCGCGATCCACACGTCGTTATCGGGAATCGGCCGTCCCTGGAGTCTGAGCTCGTCCCGCACGGCGGCGTAGTGATGCGCCGTTTCCAGATCACACCCGAGCACCTGTCCGGCAGCAATCAAATCATCGATCCGTCTCGTTTCCCGCTCCACCTGTCCACCCTTTCGTGCCCCGGCCAGGAGTTCGCCAAGCACGATGACGGGGATGAGCACACGCGTGGCGTCGCGGAGTGCCTTCTGAGCGCCTGGATCCTGCCGGAACGCCGCGATCACCACATCGCTGTCCAGGAGCATCTCACCATGCTTCATAGTCGATCCGCTCGCATTCGTCCGCGATGACCTGCTCCATCTGTAGTAACGTGCTCTCGGGGATGGTCCCGCCGAACCGGAGCAGCACATGCCCCGGTACTCCGCGCGGAGGGTCCGCCGTGAGTGCACGTACGTACTCCTCCACCCGCTCCCGCTGCTGGCAATTCAGGCGGATAATCGTTCTCTCGAGTTCACGCCCGCCCGCACCGTCAGCGAGACCTGGCGTGCACACCTGCCCGGTGCTGGAGTCACGCGTCGCGTTGTGACCGACTGGGCCACAGGAGGAACCGGCGGAGCCCTGCTGCAGCCAGCGCGCATACTCCAGCACCTGCTCGCGGCGTTCCGGAGCCAGTGTGCTGAGCATTCCCGCGAGCTCTGGACCGAGGTGTCTCCTCATTTGCACTCCCCGAGAGAATCCACGACCACGCTCGTATCCACGAGCAGCTTACGCCGCGCCATGGATCATCCCGAATTCTTCTTCGATCGCCTTACGCATCAGCTCCGCGTCTTCGTCCGAGATCGAGCCGGCAAATCTCAGCAGGCTGGGCGTAGGTGTGTCGTCGTGCCCCTGCAGCGAGCGCGCATACTCGAGCACCGCCTCGCGCTCCCGCGGTCCCAGCGTCGCCATCCCCTCGGTCAGGTCTCGCGCCAACTGTACGCTCATGATTCCTCCGCGAAGGTGTTTTTCGCCTGGTGCGTCGGAAAGCTCAGCTCAGCAGGGAACCCGGACCACGGAGTGGACCTCCGCGAAGTGCGCATCACGGGCCGCCAGCGGAAGCCCATGCTGCTGCGCGACAGCCGCGATCCACATGTCGTTCGTGGGAATCAGTTTGCCGCGGATGCGCAGCTCACCGTAGATCGTTCCGTAGTGCCGCGCGGTTTCCAGATCGCAGTCAAGCACGTGGTTGTCGTCCGCGAACGCCTCGATCTCGGCCAGGTTGTCTGCCGTGCGGGACGAGGTTCGCGCACCCGCCATCAGCTCACCGATCACCGTCGATGGAACGAAGACCGCGTCCGAAATGGCAACCAGCCGGCGAATCGTGGGGTCTCCCGCGAAAAAGTCGACGATGACGCTCGTGTCCAGCACGAGTCTACGCGTCGCCATCGACCCTCTCGAAGTCGCGTTCGATCGCTGCTTTCATCAGGAGAAGGTCATCCTGCGGGATACGGCCCACGTACTTCAGCAGGCTCGCTCCAGGGACGCCGTCCTCCTTGAGCGAACGCATGTACCGAAGCACCTGCACCCGATTCTCGGGCGCGAGCTGCTCCAATTCATCGGCAAACTCCCGGTCCAACCGAGTGCTCATCGTCCCCTCCCGTCAGGCGTTACCGCGTACGCTCCACGATGTTCAATCTAATCACTTTGCTGTCCGGAGTGTAGGCGCCGGATCCGCCACCACCCGAACGAGTTTTTCAGGCCACCGCGCCGCATCCGTTGGGGTGGCGGCGTGCGATCGGGACCATCCGAGGTGTGGCGGAGAAGCCATCCACCGGCGGATCATTCCGCGCCGCACCTGAAGGATCCACTCACGACGGGTGTCCTGGAGATGAACTCGTGCTGCATCGTCCCGATGGGCGACGCGCAGCGGCTTCGACGAGGACCCGCTTCGTTGGGGACAGGCGCGCACGATCGTCGTGGGAACGAGCAACGCCTCCGCGGCCGGTGGGCCGCGGAGGCGCTTCTCTGGACGGTGTGCTGCCGGGGTGCCTACAACGCGCCGCGCGCCGCCCTCGTGGCGTTGACCTTCTCCTGGCGCAGCAGGCCGGCGGCCATCATGTCGTAGGGGATGGACGTGGCGTAGCGCTGCACGAGTCCAGGGTCGTCCGCGGCGGCCAGCAGCTCGGCGTCGGCGCGGCGGCTGAGCTCGGCGGCCAGGACGAGCGGGTCGGCGCCGGCGTGGCCCGCGGCCAGGCGCGTCCACTCCACCAGGCGCGCGGCGAGGTCGTCCAGGTGCCACGCCACGTCCGTGCTGCCGCCAAAGTGCGTGGGCAGCAGCATGCGCGGCTGCACGGCCCGCAGCTTGTCGATGCTGGCCAGCCACACGGGCGTGTCGATCTCCGGCGGCGGCGTGGGCGGGCGGACGTGGCGCGCGCCCTCCAGGCGGATGCCGCCCACGTCGCCCGTAAAGACGAGGCCCGCGTCCGGCTCGTGGAACGACAGGTGGTGCGCGGCGTGCCCGGGCGTTTCCAGCGCCACGAGCGTGCGGCCGCCCACGCGCACGGACTCGCCGTCGGCCAGGGTGCGGATGCGCTCGCGGGGCACGGGGAGCATGGTGCCCCACATCTCCTGCATCCGCGCGCCGTACAGCCGCCCGGCGCTGGCCAGCAGCCGCGACGGATCCGCCATGTGCGGCTCGCCGAGCGGATGCACGTGCACCGTGGCCCGCGGCGCGATCCCGGCGAGCTGGCCGGCGCCCGCGGCGTGGTCCAGGTGCACGTGCGTGAGCAGCACGTGCGTGAGCCGGGCGGGATCGTGCCCGGCGGCGCGGATGCCGGCCAGCAGCGTGTCCAGCGTGGACGCGGGTCCGGCCTCCACCAGCGCCAGGTCGTCCCCGTCCGCCACCAGGTACGATGCGATGAACCCCGGCCCGCCCCATCCGTGGTCGATGCGGGTGACTCCCGGTGCCTCTTCGTGGATCCGCGCCTCCGCCATCCGTGCTCTCCTGCCGTTCCGGTGCCGTCCGCGCGACGGTTCCGCGCGGTGGGCGGGCAATGTAGCAAGACGCGGGGACCCGGGCGAATGCATCGGCGGTGCGCCGCGATGGCGCGGAGGCAGGCTCTGGCGCGGTACGGGGCGTTTGAGGATGCCGGCCGTGCCGGATGACGGCCATCGTGACGGAAGGCCTCCCCCTCTCCCGTACAGGGATGGCCCTCGAGGGTGACGACAGGGGGTGTACGGGCGAGGGGGCCGGGGGGTGAGGGCCCCGCGCGGACCCGGCGGACCGGCTTGCCGTCCCCCGTCTGGACGACGTTCCCGCAGAACTCGCCTCCGGCGGCCCGTCTGGCTACATTGTCGCCCGGAACGGCGCATTCCCCGACAGCGATCCCCCTCCCCGCACGACCCCGCCCATGGCGCAAGCAACCGCCGCGCACCTGCTCACGGACCGGCAGGTGGACGTCGAGACCCCCGAGCACGTGTCCATCGGCTACGAGCTGGCGGACCTGGGCTCGCGCTTTACGGCCATGCTGCTGGACTACCTGCTGATCGTCTTCGGGTGGCTGGGGATGTGGCTGGCCATGGCGGCCACGGGGCGGGCGATGGGCCAGAACCTGGCGACGGGGCTGGGGCTGGGGATCACCATCTTCGTCGCGTTCGTGCTGCAGTGGGGCTACTTCATGTTCTTTGAAGGGCTCCGCGACGGGCAGACGCCGGGCAAGCGCCGCATGGGCATCCGCGTGGTGCACGACGGCGGCTTTCCCGTCACCATGCGCGCCGCGGCCGTGCGCAACCTGCTGCGCGTCATCGACATGCTGCCGCCGCCGTCGTGGGCGCTGGGCGGACTGTCCATGATGCTGCACCCGCAGACCAAGCGCATCGGCGACCTGGCGGCGGGCACCGTGGTGGTCCGCGACCGTACGGGGCAGCCCATCCCCGAGGAGGCCGCCCGCGGGCAGGCCGCGCCCGTGGGCCCGCCGCGGCTGACGGACGAGGAGTTCGCGGCCGTGCAGATGTACGTGTCGCGCCGCGCGGACCTGGAGGGACCCGTGCGGGCGGAGCTTTCGCGCAAGCTCATGGCGCGGGTGGAACGCCACTTTCCCGAGGACACGCGCCGCTGGCAGATGAGCCCCGACGTGTTCCTGGCCACCGCGCACGACGAGGAGCTGGTGCGGCGGCAGGCGGCGGGCGCGGGCGGCCGCTCCGGCACGGCGCAGGCCACGGCGCTCGTCCGCCGCCAGCGCGCGTCGTGGGACGACTACCAGAAGCTGCTGGAAGAGGCGAAGGGGCGCGGGCTGGACCACCTGGGCGAGGCCAAGGTGTCGCGCTTTGCCGCGCTGTACCGCGAGATGGCGGCGGACCTGGCGCGGGCGCGCACGTACGGCGGCTCGCCGGAGCTGCTGTACACCATGGAGCGGATGGTGGGCACGGGGCACAACCTGCTGTACCGTCCCCCCAGCCGCAGCTGGGCGCGCTTCAGGGCGTTCGTCACGGGCGGGTTCGCGGCGCTGGTGCGGCGGCAGTGGCGCCCCATCGCCATCGCGTCGGTGCTGTTCTACCTTCCCGCCCTCCTTTCCTTCGCCGCCCTGCGCGGGGAGCCGCAGCTGGCCCGCGAGATCCTCCCCGCCGTGCTGCTGGACCGCGCCGAAGAGGCGGCGGAGAAGGAGGCCCGCGGCGAGGGGTACGTGGAAGAGGCGGAGATCTTCATGCCCGCCATGGCCACCAGCCTGGTGAGCAACAACGTGCAGGTGACGTTCATCGCCTTTGCGGGCGGCGTGCTGGCGGCGCTGGGGACCGTCTACATCCTGGTCATGAACGGCGTGATGCTGGGCGCCGTGGCCGGGGCGTTCGCCAACGAGGGGCAGAGCCTGCACCTGTGGACGTTCGTGCTGCCGCACGGCATCATCGAGCTCACGGCCATCTGCATCGCGGGGGGCGCGGGGCTGTGGCTGGGCTCCGCCATCCTGTTCCCCGGGCGGCGTACGCGTCGCGAGGTGCTGGTGACGCGCGGCCGCGAGGCGGTGTCGCTCATCGGCGGCACGGCCATCATGCTGCTCATCGCGGGGTTCATCGAGGGCTTCATCTCGCCGTCGCAGCTGCCGCGCGAGGTCAAGCTGGCCGCGGCCACCCTGTTCGCCCTGGCCATGGTGTCGTACTTCGCCTTTGCCGGGCACGGCCGCGAGGACGTGGAGGCGGCGGCGGCGTTCGGGGAGCGGTAGGCGGGGCCCTCACCCGGGTTCGCAAACCCCGCCCACCCTCTTCCACGAACCGCGCGGGAGAGGGTGCAGACTCCGAACGGGCGATGGGCGTTGGGCGGGGTGCGGGGCGCGGGGTGGATCGGCACCATCATCGACAAACTCGGAGATCGCAAACGAGATGCGCGTTCTGAAGGACCTGTTCGACAACAACCGTGCGTGGTCCAAGCGGATGACGGACAACGACCCGCACTTCTTCGCGCGGCTGGTGGAGCAGCAGCGGCCGGAGCACCTGTGGATCGGCTGCTCGGACAGCCGGGTGCCGGCCAACGAGATCGTGGGGCTGCTGCCGGGCGAGCTGTTCGTGCACCGCAACGTGGCCAACGTGGTGGTGCACACGGACCTCAACTGCCTGTCGGTGCTGCAGTTCGCCGTGGACGTGCTGCAGGTGCGCAACGTGATGGTGGTGGGGCACTACGGCTGCGGCGGCGTGAATGCCGCGCTCAACAACGTCAAGGTGGGCCTGGCGGACAACTGGCTGCGCCACGTGCAGGACGCGCGCGACAAGCACACCGACGCCCTTGCCGGCCTGGACGACCCCGCCGCGCGGCTGGACCGCATGTGCGAGCTGAACGTCATCGAGCAGGCCGCCAGCGTGTGCCAGACGACCATCGTGCAGGATGCGTGGGCGCGCGGGCAGGACCTGAGCGTGCACGGGTGGATCTACCGCCTGCACGACGGCCGCCTGCACGACCTGCGGATGAACGTCACCGCCACGGAATCGGTGGATGCCGTCCGCGCCTCCGCCGTCGCCCTGCTGGCCGAGCGCGGCGCGGCGGACGGGGGATGAGGGGCGGGGGGGATGAAAGCGGGGGATTGAGAGCGGGGGGATGAAGATCGGGATCGTGAGCGGGCGGGATTCCGTGATCGTCGCCGGTTGTCCCCCGGGCGAATGAATTCGCTGCAACGACCACACGAAATCCGCCTGCGCGGATTGTCCGTCACGGGCGAGTGCCACGCCGGCACGAGCTGCAGGGCGGAAATGAATCGACCTCCCCCAGGGGTTTTGGGGGAGGTCGCGAGCGATCGAGCGGGTGGGGGCGCCGCCGGAAGCCGAAGCCGCGACGAGAATCCGCCGCGCCGGTCTCCCCCTCGCCCCCTCGTCCCCTCGCCCCCCCTCAGTCCCCGCCGATCACCGGCGCGTCGAGGTGCTTTTCCTCCACCACCACCTCGGGGCGCTTGGTGCGGAAGTACCGCACGGCCTCCATCCCAAGCGCGCAGACGACGGCCCACGCGCCGCCCACCACGAACCCCGCCAGCACGTCCGACGGGTAGTGCACCCCCAGGTACAGCCGCGACAACCCCACCACCAGCACCACCAGCATCGCCACCGTCCATACCAGCCGCCTCAGCCACACCGTGGGCGCCAGCCGGCCGATGAGGAACGCCAGTGTGCCGTACACCACGATGCTCGTCATGGCGTGGCCGCTGGGGAACGAGGCCAGCCCCACGTGCTGCGTGCGCCAGGGAAACACGTCCGGGCGCGGCCGGTTGAACGAGATCTTGAGCACGCTGTTGATGAGCCCCGACCCGATCACGGCCACCCACAGCATGGCGGCGCTGTAGTGGTGCCGGCTCTGCCACAGGAACGCGCTGGCCACCAGCACCACCATGTACACCACCATCCGCGCCCCCAGCGCCGTCACCTCCAGGGCGGCGACGTCCAGCCAGGGCGCGCCGTTGCTCCCCATCCAGCGCAGGATGGCCGTGTCGAACTGCTGCGTCTGCCCCTTGACCACGGCCCCGGCGATGAGCGCGAACCCCGCCGCCGCCAGCGTCACCAGCGCCAGCCCCGCCACCAGGAACAGGCCCACGGCCGCGTAGAACCCCTGCACGTGGTCGCCGATGAGCCGCAGCAGGCCAAAGAGGCCGCCACGCAGCTTGTTGGCGGCCCCGGTCCGCGGCTCGGCGCGGCGCTCCGGGAGGGGGCGGCGGAGGCGAGTGTTCATGCCGTTCGCCCCGCGCAGGCATCATGCCGTGGCACTTGCGACCGTGCCCCGCGCGCGGTTACGCTCCCGCGCATGATCCGCATCGAGCACGTGGTAAAGGATTTTGGCGGTCCCCTGGCACGGCTGCGCGGCGAGCGCGTACGGGCCCTGGACGGCGTGTCCATGGAGGTGCCTCCGGGCGCCGCCGTCGGTCTCGTTGGGCCCAACGGGGCGGGCAAGAGCACGCTCATCCGCCTGCTGCTGGGCTACCTTTCCCCCTCCGGCGGCGGGGTGCAGGTGGGCGGCATGCTTCCCCGCGACTACGCCGAGCGGCACGGCATCGCCTACGTCCCGGACCGCGTGTCGCTGCCGTCGTCGTGGACGGTGCGCGGCGCGCTGCGGGCGTTCTCGGCCCTGGGCGAGCTGGACAAGCCGGCCGAGCGCATCGAGCGGGTGATGCGCCGCCTGGGGCTCACGGAGATCGAGGGGCGGCGCGTGGGGGCGCTCTCCAAGGGCAACCTGCAGCGGCTGGCCCTGGCGCAGGCGCTGCTGGCGGACCGCAAGGTGATGGTGCTGGACGAGAGCACGGACGGGCTGGACCCGGAGTGGGTGGCGCGCGTGCGCGACATGCTGGCCGAGTGGCGCCGGGCGGACCCGGAGCGCGTGCTGGTGTACGCGTCGCACGACCTGGACGAGGTGGAGCGCGTGGTGGAGCAGGTGGTGGTGCTGTCGGACGGCCGCGTGCGCGAGACCATCGACCTGCGCGGCGGGGGCGGCCCCCTTCCCGCGTACCGGCTGGAGGTGGAGGGGACCGATTCCGCCAAGCGCGTGGCGGCCGCCTTTCCCGGCGCGCTCCCCGTTCCCGGCGAGGCGCACGCGTTCCGCGTGGAGGCCGGCTCCGCGCGCGACCTGACGCACCGGCTGCAGGCGCTGGCGGAGCGCGGCGGCGTGATCCGCGCCCTGATCCCCGAGCGCGCCACGCTCCGCGAGCGCTACCGCCACGGCGTGGCCGCGGCGGGGAAGAAGCAGGCGCCGGCTGAATCTCCCGCGCCGGCCCGGGCCGCGGACGGGGAGGGGAACGCGTGATCCCGATCCTGCTGCGCGGCATGGTTCCGCGCCTGGTGCTGGTGGCGCTTGCCGGGCTGATGTTCTACCTGATCGAGCCGGGATTCCACCAGCACGCCGAAGAGGTGGTGCCGGAGGAGTTCCGGCTGGACCTGGGCGCGCTGGGCATCTCGGCGAGCCTCTCCAACCTCTCCGCCGTGGCCATGCTGCTGCTGTTTGGCGGCGTGATCTCGGGGGATCGGCGCGAGGGGTACTACCGGATGTACTTTTCGCATCCCACGCGGCCGCTGGCCTACTACGGCCTGCGCTGGGGGCTGTCGCTGGTGGTGGCCGTGGCGGCGTCGGCGGTGTTCCTGGTGCTGGGGCAGCTGGCGGCGTGGGGACGGTTCGAGGGCGGGTGGAGCGGAATCTACCTGGCGCTGATGGCCGCCATCGCGTACGGCGGGCTGGTCGCGTTCCTGGCCACGGTGCTGGACCGCGGCGACGTGTGGGTGGCGCTGATCCTGTTCTTTCTCACCTACTTCTGGTTCTACGCGGTTACGCTGGGTGTGGCGCCGGTTACCGGACCCGTGGGCGACTTCCTGTCGCTCCTGCTTCCCCCACAAATCGCGCTGGAGGACATCCGCGACGGAATTCTCCGCGGCGAGATCGCGTGGGGCGCGAGCCTGTTCGCCACCGGCTACGGCGTGTTCTGGCTGCTGATCGCCGGCCTCATGCTCAAACTGCGCGACTGGCCCTGACCGCGCTCCTAAATTTGCGTGCCTGCCATCTCACGAAGATGCGGCATCAGGCGGCAGCGAGTTGCTGCCGCCTGATGTAAGACTATTACGAGGCGGTCATGCCGGTGGTGCAGTCGTTCGTGCAGCCGATGTAGTCCGTCCCGGTCCCGCCTGCGCCAGTGGTCTCGCCGCCGCCACACTCTGCCCCCGAAAGCTCGCTTCCGCCCTGGCACGCTGTGATACAGTCCGTCTCCCTGCATGAGGCTGGGGCAGTGCGATCGCAGGTGTAGCCGCACGTCTTCCAGCACGTAAAGAACGGTGGCAGCAGCGAGTGTCCTTCCTGCCGTCCCTCAACGGTCCCGCGCATCTGCTGCGGTACATCTACCGTAGTGAACGAATCTACCACCAGTGTGTCCAGATTGAGCTTCCTCATGACAGATCTCCTCTGAATGGTTATTGGCGGAATTGGGTCGTGTCCTATCTACCACTACCATCCCCTAAAGATCCGAGGCTGCGGCGATCTAAGTGTTCAGAGTCGATTAGGTGTTAGCGTCGCCTCGTCAACCCACATCGACACGCCCCATCCCGCTTCATCCCTCCGCGAGCACGTAGGTAACGATGATGGCGCCGGCCGGCGTCACCTGGCTGCGGACGAGACGCATCCGCCGCAGCGCGCCGTCGTCCCGGAAGAGCCGCTTGCCGCTGCCCACGGTCACCGGCGCGATCATCAGGGCGAGCTCATCCACCAGGCCGGCCGCCAGCAGCGTCTGCACCAGCTCCGTGCTGCCGACGATGAGCAGGTCCCCGCCGTCCTCCCGCTTGAGCGCCGCCACGGCATCCGCCACGTCGCCCCGCAGCAGGGTGGAGTTCTGCCACGCGAGCGGTTCGGCGAGGGTGGTGGATGCCACGTACTTGGGCCGCGTGCCCAGCGGTACGGCGAGCACCTGCTCCTCGGGCGTCGCGTTGGGCCAGTGCGCGGCAAAGATGTCGTACGTGCGCCGGCCGAACAGGTATCCGCCGGCGTTCTCCACGCTCTCCACCACCCACCGCATGAACGCCTCGTCGCCCATGTAGGGCGTGTTCCATCCGCCGTGCGCGAACCCGCCGCTGGGGTCCTCGCCGGGCTGGGTGGGGCTCTGCACCACGCCGTCCAGCGTGATCCACTCGTTCACGATCACCTTGCGCATCACCGTCTCCTTTGCCTGATGGTTGGCGCCCGCGCGGCGCCGTCGTCATCCCCGTGAAGCAGCCGTAGCAGGCGCTTCCGTGGATGAGTCGGAGCGGGCGGGGCGGCCTCTACATTTCATCCGGCGAATCGGAAATCGGATTTCACAACGGCTCCGGCGGCGCGCGGTGGCGGGGAGCGGGGCGGCCGTGTAGTCTATGCGCATGAAAATTTCGACTCCTGCCGCCGCCCCCGTGCTCCAGACGGAGCGCCTGATCCTGAGCGGCCACACACTCGCGGATTTCGACGAGTGCGCCGCCATGTGGGGCGACGCGCGGGTCACGCGGTTCATCGGCGGAAAGCCCTCGACCACGGAGGAAGCGTGGGCGCGGCTGCTGCGCTACGGCGGGCTGTGGCCGCTGCTGGGATACGGATACTGGATGGTGCGCGAGCGGGAGACCGGCCGCTACGTGGGCGACGTGGGCATCGCGGACTTTCACCGCGACGTCACGCCGGCGCTGGGCGACGTGCCGGAGGCGGGCTGGGTGCTCGCGGCCTGGGCCCACGGGCGGGGCTATGCCACCGAGGCCGTGCGCGCCGTGCTGGCGTGGAGCGATGCGCACCTCGACCCGCCGCGCACGGTAGCCCTGATCGCGCCCGAGAACGCCGGCTCCATCCACGTGGCGGAGAAGTGCGGCTTTCGCGAGCAGGCCCGCGGCATCTACAAGGACAACGAGACCATCATCTACGAGCGCCAGCGCCCCTGACGGCGACGAGGCCTCATCGAATCGACGCAAAGCCGGCGGCGCGGTCTTCATCCCGCGCCGCCGGCTTTTCCGCGTTCCCGTAACGATGGGCACCACGACCTTCCACCGTTTCTTCTTATCCGCTACATTATGACGCAATACGTGCAGTCGTAAGCGTACCTCGCGGAGGGCGCGGCCACGCCTGCGTATCCGCGGACCGGGCAGCACCGTCGCGGCGCCATCGCATCCGGATGCGACGCCCGTCTCATCGACACGCACAGGAGATCGCCATGCGCAGATCCACCTCATCGTCCGCCGGTCTCGTCCGCCTCCTGCTCCCGGCCGTCCTGGCCGCGGGCGCGCTGGCCGCCTGCAGCGACCGGCAGCCGCTCGGCGGATCGCGCGAGGCCGTCGCCGTGCCGTCGCCGTCGCGGGTGCTGCAGGGGTTCGACTGCACGGCCAGCCTGGCGGCCGGCGTGAGCTGCCGGCCTTCCAGCGGGGGCGCCGGCGGCGGCTCGGCGGTGATCGTCGGCGGACAGGGCGTCAACGTGCAGCTCACCTCCACCAACCTGAGCTACGACTCCGCGACCCAGATCTACCAGTTCGACGTCACGGTGAAGAACCTGATGAACGAGACGCTGGGCAGCCCCGACGGCGTCATCCCCGACCCCGAGGGCATCCGGGTCTTCTTCCACACGGGCCCCACCGTCACGGGCGGCACCGGCACCGCCTCGGTGAACAACGCGGATGGCGAGGAAACGTTCACCGCCGCCAACCAGCCCTACTTCACCTACAACGAGATCCTGCCCAAGAACGCCGTTTCGGCCTCCAAGACGTGGAAGCTGAACGTGCCCACGACGGCGACCAACGTGGCGTTCCAGGTGTTCGTGGAAAGCGACGTGCAGTACCTGCTGGTGATCAACGAGGTGCTGGCGAACCCGGGCGGGACCATCATCGACACCAACGGCGAGTGGTTCGAGGTGTACAACGCCGGCTCCATCTCCGTGAACCTGCAGGGCCTGGTGATCGCCGACTCGGCCGCGGCAGGCCGGCGGCCGTATCACGTGATCGCCTCGTCCATCCCCGTGGCCTCGGGCGGATACGCGGTGCTGGGCATCACCACCGACACCACCCTCAACGGCGGCGCGACGGTGGATTACGCGTACGGCTCCGCGCTGGCGCTCGCGAACAGCCTGGACGCGTTGAAGATCGGCCGCGTGTACGGCACCGACACGCTTACCGTTGACCGCGCCACGTACGCGTCCGCCGCCATCTCGGCCAAGAACGGCATCAGCCGCGAGCTCATCAACCCGTCGCTGGACAACGCGGACATCGACGGCAGCAACTGGGCGGATGCCTCCGTGGGCGCGGTCTACGGCGCTGGCGGGCGCGGCACGCCCAAGGCGCAGAACTCCGCCTTCGTGCCCTGAGCGGAATAGAGCGGGGCGACGGCCTGAGCCGTCCCCCCGTCTCCCTGCATCTTACCCATCCAGACCGTGGGTGATGGATTGCGGCCCCCTCTCCCGCAGTCGCGTCGCACAATCCATTTACCGGAAGAGATCGCCATGCGCAGATCCGTCTGGTTGTCCGCCTGCCCCGCACGCCTCCTGGTCTGGGCCATCTGCGCCATGGGAGGGCTCTCCGCCTGCAGTGACCAGCAGCCGCTCGGCGGGTCGCGCGAGGCCATCACCCCGCCGCCGCCGCTGCGGGTGGTGCAGGCGTTCGACTGCACCGCCTCGCATGCGGACGGGGTGAGCTGCCGGCCGGCTAGTGGCCGCGCCGGCGGCGCCTCGGCGGCCATCTTCGGCGGCCAGAACGTCTACGTGAAGCTCCGGTCCAGCAACGCTGCCTACGATTCCGCGACGCAGATCTACCAGGTGGATGTTACGGTGGAGAACCTGCTGAACGAGGCCATGGGCACGCCGGACGGCATCGTCGCCGATCCCGAGGGCATCCGCATCTTCTTCTCCTCCGGCCCGACGGTGACCAGCGGCTCGGGGACCGTGACGGTGGCCAACCCCGACGGGACCGGCTTCTTTACGGCTCCCGACCAGCCGTACTTCACCTACCCGGAGATCCTCGCGAAGAACGACACCTCGGCAGCAAAGACCTGGCAGTTCAGCATGCCGCCCGCGGTATCCATGGCGTTCAAGGTGCTGCTGGAGACCGACGTGCAGTACCTGCTGGTGATCAACGAGGTGCTGGCCAACCCGGGCGGCACCATCACCGACACCAGCGGCGAGTGGTTCGAGGTGTACAACGCCGGCACCTTCGGGGTAGAAATGCAAGGGTTGGTGATCGCCGATTCGGCCGCGGCGGGCAGACGGCCGTATCACCTGGTCGCCTCTTCCCTCTACGTGCCGCCGGGCGGGTACGTGGTGCTGGGCAACACCACCAACACCACCCTGAACGGCGGCGCGACGGTGGACTACGCGTACGGCTCCGCGCTGGCGCTGGCGAACAGCATGGACGTGCTGAAGATCTCACGCGTGTACGGCACGGACACGCTGACGCTGGACCGGGCCGGCTACGCGTCCGCCGCCATCTCGGCCCAGAACGGCATCAGCCGCGAGCTCATCAACCCGTCGCTGGACAACGCGAACATCGACGGCAGCAACTGGGCGGATGCATCCGTGGGCGCGGTCTACGGCGCTGGCGGGCGCGGCACGCCCAAGGCGCAGAACTCCGCCTTCGTGCCCTGAGCTTTCGCGGCGTGATGGAGGATACGACGCAGGGGCGCCCACCAGCCGGGCGCCCCTGCGTTTTTTCGTTGGATGCGAAATCACGTCGACCCGCGGCATCTCCGGGCGGCGATCTACAACGCATCGAACAGCGTGCGACGCATCTTCCGCGGCGGAAGCTCCTACTTCCGCCGCGCCTGGTGCCGCTCCAGCGCCAGGCGGCAGATGCGGTCGCACAGCTCGGGAAAGCCGATGCCGGCCGCCTGCGCCGACTGCGGCAGGAGGCTCGTGCGCGTCATCCCCGGCAGCGTGTTCACCTCCAGGCACCATAGCCCGCCGTCCGCATCCAGCCGGAAGTCGGCGCGGCTGAAGCCCTCCAGCTTGAGCGCGCGGTGCGCCCGCACGGCCAGGTCCTGGATGGTGCGCGTCTGCTCCTCGCTGAGATCCGCGGGAAAGATCTCCTCGGCGCCGCCTTCCTGGTACTTGCTCTCGTAGTCGAACACGTCGCTCTTCACCACGATCTCGCCCACGGCCAGCGGCTCCCCGGCCAGCACGCCGCACGTCAGCTCGCGACCGGGGATGAACTGCTCCAGCATCACCTCGTCGTCGGTGCGGAACGCGGCCTCGATGGCGGCCTCCAGCTGGTCCGGGGCGCGGACGACCGTCAATCCCACCGTGGAGCCCTGCTTGTTGGGCTTGACCACCAGCGGATAGCCCAGCCGCGCCTGCGCCTCGCCCGCGTCCACCGGTGCCATCAGCCAGTCCGGGGTGGGGATGCCGGCCACGCGGAACAGGCGCTTGGACAGGTCCTTGTCCATGGCCACGGCGCTGGCCGCGTGCCCGCTGCCCACGTACGGAATGCCGGTCAGGTCCAGCAGCGCCTGGATGGTGCCGTCCTCGCCCGTGCCGCCGTGCAGCGTAAGGAACACCACGTCGATCCCGCCCACCTCGCCCAGCGACGCCAGCGGCGACGCGGTGCCGGCGCGCATCGCGGACAGCTCCTCCTCGCCCGGCGGCGTGGCCGCCACGCCGGACGCGAGCAGGCGCTGCTCGTCGCCGGGGGCCAGGACGCCGCGCGCCGTATCCACCGCCACCACGTCATGCCCGGCCTGGCGCAGCGCCGTAATCACCTGCGCGCCGCTGGCGATGGACACGTCCCGCTCCGCGCTGGTACCGCCAAAGAGAACCGCGACGCGCATGAGAAGCCCTGGCCCGATGTGGATTCCGCGTGGCCGCCGGCACGAGGACCGGCGGAGGCCGCACGCGGATCAAGACGCAGGCCAGCCGGACGGGGATGGATGGCGGCGCGCATCCTCATCGAACGCCGGGCCTCCGTCCCCATCCGACCGCCGCGTCAGGCAGGATCGTGGGCCAGGTGCTTACAGCTGCGCGAGGATCTTCGCGAGGGTCGCGATCCAGAGCACCGCGAGCAAGAGGATGCCGCCGCGCCGGCTCTCGCCGCACGCCCACCAGAAGCGCCACACGAGCACCGTCGCGGCGCCCGCCAGCGCGAGCACCTGGGCGGCCGCGGGCAGGCCCGTGTACGGCAGCGCGAGCTTGAGCGCGAACAGCACGCCGAAGAAGATGCCGAAGCGCACGGCCGGCGACAGGCTGGAGCGCCGGCAGGTGGCGCCCTGCAGCACGGGGTCGGGCGTGGCGGCGTCGGGAGCGAAGGACATGTGGCGGGTGCGGATGGAGAAGCGCGCGAACCATCACGGGAGATTACCGCTCAACCTACGCGGTCCGCGGCCGGAACGCTTCAGCGGGCCGGCGCCATGACGACGCCGGCCCGTGGGGATCAGCAGCGGATGCACCTGCCGTTGACGTACGTGGCGTAGCCGGGCTGCGACGGCTCCCCGCAATTTTGCCGCGTGCAGAAGCACGTCTCGGCCGCGGTGATCTGCGCGCCGTGCACGGTGCCTCCCTCCCCGTCCGCCGCGTCGGTCATGAAGCTGTCGATCCGCAGGTCCTCGATCTTCAGGTTCAGCTTCTTCATCAGGTCTCCGTTGGGTGACGTGTGGGTGCGCGTCCAGTCGTGACACGCAACGACAATGATGGTCGCGAAAGGTAACGCCGCGCGGCCCTGAACGGCACCCCGATCCATCCATCCACACAGAGCAAGCAGATGCCTCGCCCTCGACGTACGACGCCAGGGCAGATACGGATCGTGCGGAGCGATGGATCTTCGTCCCTGGCCAGGCACGGCTGAGGACGAGCGCGAGGCGGCGCGGAACGGCGTGGGCCGCCCCGCGCCCGCGGCTACGTCACTTCGTCCAGACGGCCCAGTCGCTGCCGGACGTGGCGAGGGTCCAGCCGGCGCCCGGCGACCAGCTTCCCGGGCCGATCTTCATCGCCACGTTGCCGTTGATGATGGCGGCGTAGCGGGTGGCGTCCGCCATCTGCACGGAGATGGTGCTGGTGGAGGTGATCCCCTTCGCCTTCCGGATGCCGATGAGCGTGCCGATCTTGTTCCGCAGGTCCGGGCCCCAATCGAAGTAGTGCGGCCAGTACACCGTGGGCGTGCCGGGGTGGGTGAGGATGTACGCGTATCCCTGCTCCACCTTTGCGCCCGGGAACGGCCAGTGGTTCTGCCCGCCGTCCGGCGAGGGGCCGGTGTCGTGGTTGTCGACGAACGTCACGCTCATGGCCGGCCACCAGCCGATCGCGCCGGGGATGCACCCCATCCGCCAGTACTCCGTGCGGTCCACCGCCAGTTGCAGCTGCCACTTGGTGGTGAAGTCGAACGCGGCCGAGCGGTCGCCCGTCGCGTTGATCCAGTCCATCAGCTTCTGCCGATGGTAATTGATGTTGGAGCACGACGCGTAGTAGTCGCCCGTGATGTCCGGCCACAGCTCGCCCACGCTGAAGTACGGCGCCGTCGCCGTGTTGTAGCCGCCCACGTACGACGGCGAAAAGCCCTTCACGTAGTCGTACCGCCACCCGTCGAAGCCCGCGTTGCCGGTGTTCTTGAGCCAGTTGAGCCAGCTCGTGAGCTCCGTCTGCACGGACGCGTTGGTGTGGTCCAGGTCGCGCGCCGCGTGGTAGCCGTCGCCCGTGTCCGCGTTGCCCGTGCCCAGCCCCCACTCGTCGTTGCTCGTGACCGCCTGCGCGTTGCTGGCGAAGGCGGGGCTGGTGAAGTCTGCCCAGCCGAGCGTGCCCGCGCGGTGGTTCACCACCACGTCGCCGATGACCTTGATGTTGCGGCCGTGCAGCGCGGTGATGGCCGTGCGGAGCTGCGCGCCCGTGCCGTACCTGGACGCATCCAGGTTGCGCCACTCGTTGGGCAGGTACCCCGCCGAGTCCGCGGCGCGCGAGGGGGGCGGCAGCCACACCATGGTGAACCCGGCCGCCTGGATGTCGGGCGCCTTGGCCGCGACGATGTTCCACCAGTCCCACCGGTGCGAGTTCCAGTGAAAGCCCTGCAGCATCACGTCGCTGCCGCCGCCCGCGAACTGCGCGAACCGCGGCGCGGACGGCGCGGCGACGGGCGCTGTCGGTGTGGGACTGGCCAGCCGCGTAGTGTCGCAGCCGGCGGTGAGGAGTGCGCCCAGGCACACGGCCAGGCGCAGAAGTCGGTGCTGCCCGAGGTGCCTGCTCATGGGATCAACGCAGGTGAGGGACGAGCGGAGGGGGCCGGTAGCGCAGGCTGCCGGTCGCGTGGATGCTCCGGTTCGCCGCAGTTTCTGCGCCGCACGTAACCGGCCGTCGTGATTTAGTTTGCAAATCTGACGAAATGCCCGCCGGGCCAAATTGATTCGAGACAGCGCACCGTTTTGCATCGGCCGTTGATCGGAGCGCAGCAATCTGTTAGTGTTCATGCGCAGCAGAGATTGTCTGAAACCGGATGTGTCTCTGCCCGTTCAACCTCACGCCACGGAGCATCCCATGCAGAAGACCAAGCTGGACCTCGACCGGATGAAGTCGTGTCGTTCGAGACCGAGGAGTCGCGCGACGGCCTCGCCATCGCCGCGATCACCGGCAACGTGTGCGTCACCCGCCCCACCGTGTACGGCACCTGCTGCACGCCCTGACCCGTAGCGCCGTCCTCGCGACGGGACTGTAAAGGATGCAGAAACCGCCGCCACAGACTCCTGTGGTCCTACGGGAGCATCCCCGCTCGCTTGCTGGAGATGCTGTCGGACCGCTTCGGCGCGCTGGAAGCGGTCGCGTGCTCTCGATCAAGCTCTCCCGCTACGTCTCCGAGTGCGAGATGTCGACGGACACCCACGAAAGGCGGGCGAGGCAGGAGGTTGAGGGAGGAAAACAGGCGTGCGGCGAACACTAGAACCGGCAAGCCAACGACTGCAAGATTACTGATGAAGGCGGCTTAGCTCTGTGTAGCGCGCAGGCAGCCAGAAGTCCCACTTGTGCGTTCAAACTACAGGACACTATCTTGGGACATAGCATTGGACAAAAACGCCCTATAAATCGAGGGTAGTATGAGTGAACTTCCATGCAAGTCTCATCCCTGGATCAACTTTGGTCCATTTCGTCCGGATCGGGCACTTCGCCCTCACGAGTGGGTCCTTCTGGGAGAGTGCGCGTCCAAGATTGAGCACTTAAAAGGGACCCCGCTCATGCCCAAGGTTGCGGAGCGACTACGGCTCGCCTACATCTCCCGCGGAATTTTGGGTACCGCTGCAATCGAGGGAAACACGCTTACTCAAGAACAGGTGGAGCAGCAACTGCAGGGGACACTTGAGTTGCCTCCATCGCAGGAATATCTGGGCAGGGAAATCGAAAATCTGCAGCGAGCATACACTACGATTCACGAGGGAATTTACGACGCGGACCGGCAAGGGATTACCGAGCCTGAGATCAAAGAGTTCAACCGCATCATCTTGGATGGACTACCGCCGAAGCCAGATGTTGTACCGGGCGAATACGCGATACGACAACACGGCGTGGGAACGTATCGAGCGCCCACACCTGCGCAGATCCGCGAACTGATGCCCTTGGCTGTGGAATGGCTAAACCATGGAGGGTGGGATCAAGAGGTCGGTCCAAGCCCCTTAGTTACACACATTTTGCGGGCGATTCTAGCGCACCTTTACCTCGCGTGGATCCACCCGTTTGGGGACGGCAACGGGCGCACTGCACGGATGGTCGAAGCCGATCTCCTAGCTCGCGCTGGCGTGCCCGCGATCGCGTATCATCTACTCTCAACCCATTACAATCAGACACGGACGGAGTATTACCGTGTTCTTGCCCTCACCAGCGCAACACCTGGCGGTGACCCGGGCGCCTTTATCCGTTATGCGCTCCAAGGGCTTGCCGACGGGCTTCGGCACCAGATCAAGGATATCAAGCGACAGCACCGGGAAATCGTCTGGCGCGATTACGTGCATGATTGCTTCCGCAACCTAGATACTGAACGTTACACCCGGCTTCGCAAATTGGCTATGGATTTGGCAGAGCAACAAAAGCCTGTTCCCAAAGCAGCCCTTTGGCGGATTAGTGATCGGGTGACGGAGGCATACAGGGACCGGACGCTGAAGACGGTTTCACGCGATGTGACGGAGTTGCTGGAGCTTGGCCTTATCCGGCGCGTGGAAGGCGGGTATGTGGCGAATACCGAGCAGTTGGAGGCTTTTGTTGCGCCGTTTCGGTCCGACGATCAGCCGTTGGAGCGTCGTGCGAGGAAGAAACTCACGCGTGTGTAGAAATTTCCACTTGCTCTGAGACGTTCACTCGGTACCTTCAACTTCATAGAGGCCATGGGCAAGGCAATCGGGTTCCGGGTTCAAGGCAGCGTTGTGCATTGGGCCGTAGTAACTGAAACCGAAGACGCTTTTATTATCGAAGCAGCGGATAAGTTTAGCCCGCCCAGACGTGTTAGCGAGGGCGAAGCCCTAACCCGGGTGCGAGGTCGGGTGAGACTCCTTCTGGAGGAGCACCAACCTGATCGAGGTGGCATCAAGTACACAGAGCCCCGGGCATTGGGACGAACTGACGCGGTACGGGAGCGTGCGCGCGTTGAAGGAGTGATTCTTCAGAAACTGGACGAGGCTGGTGTGCGGACGCACTGCGGTGCATTCAATTCAATCGGGCCGCGGTTACGCGTTGACGCTCCACGTGAGTATTTGGCCCGAGACGAGTTTCGGGGCGTAGATTGGTCCGACCTCTCCGAGCATCACCGGGAGGCCATTTTCGTTGCCCTCGCAGCCTTGGTGGATTGATGGACATCGTTGAAGGGAAAGTCACGTATGAACGCTTGAACCGGATCGGCGTTGGAGAGGGCGCTAATTCGGAAGTTTGGGAAGCGCGTGAAATCAATATGAACCGTGTAGTTGCGGTGAAGGAGATCAGCAAGGCTGATCTAAGTGTACGCGGTGTCTACGACTACTTTCGGGAAGCAAAGGCCATGTTCGAGGCGCGACACCCACATGTCGTTCCCATCTACACAGCTACTGATCAGAAGGAATTTGTTGCGCTGGTAATGCCGCTCTATCCTGGGAAATCGCTGGCCTCGCGCATCACCGCAGGCCCGCTACCTCTCAGCAGGGCGTTGCACATTGCCCAAGGGACGCTCGAAGGGTTGAGCCACATTCATGTCAAGGGCTTCCTTCACTTCGACATTAAGCCGTCTAATGTTCTGTTCGCGCCCGGCGAACTCCCGATGTTGGCCGATTTCGGACAGGCGCGGATGCTGGACTCCTTCGGCGTAGCCGACGCACCCGACATGTATAAGCATCTCCCAGCGCCCGAAACACTATCTACAGGTCGCGCGACAGTCGCTAGTGATATCTTCCAGATGGGTTTGTTGCTGTACCGGGCCATAAATGGCAATCCGTTTTACCAAACTGTGAAGGCAGCCCAGATCGCGAAGCATGGATTACCAGAATGCTTAAAGACCGCGCGGATTGTAGATTCGAGCACTTTCTTGCCTCATGTGCCGCGTCGGATGCGCTCCGTTATTCAGAAAGCACTATCACCGCTGCCGCGTGACAGGTACAGCACCGCGCCAGAACTAGCTGATGCGTTAGCCTTGGTTGCGCCTGTTAGAGACTGGGTAGTCAAGATAGATGCTGACCGGATTGAGTGGAGGGGCACTAGGAACGGCAGAGCCGACGTACTCGTTTCACGTGAGCAAAACGCCGCGCGACTAGATCGATGGGACGTTCGCAGCCACACCGCTGGCGCAGGCGGAGCGAGAGCATTACGAAAGGCTGATTTTTGGGCGGCTGGGTTGACGCCTAACCAAGCCAATCAACATCTACAGAAGGTATTTCGTGCTCTCGAACGGGAATGATGTGTTCGTCGTCGATGATCCATTGTACCCCACCCGGCGGCACGCCCTCGGATAGCCGCTCCCCGATGCACTCGTTGCAGAACGGATTAGCTGCCCGGTGGGCAGTTCGCTTCATTTTCCGACCGCAATATGCGCAAACAGGCACCCGCTGGAGGAGCGGGCGCCCTTGCCAAGTCGTGGGTGGGCGATCCGAAGAAGAACCGAACATGCCTGGATCATAATCGTGAGATAGCGATATCGCAATGCTTTATCTCAGCAGACCGTTGAAGTGCATAGAGGAGTACACTCGCTAATGGGTGTACTCCTTTCCAAGTGGCGGGCTGTTTCAGCTTACGAAGGAGTCGCCAGCAAATCGCCGTGTGCAGGCTGCGGCGGTTGTCGCAGAAGCCGGTGATCTGGTGGCGGCAGCTGAAGCCGGGCGCCACGATCAGGTTCTGGTCCGCGGAAGCGGCAATCACGTAGCGCGGGCTCACCACGCGTCGCCGATCTCGACCAGCGGTTCGCCGGCCTCAAGCATCGGAAGGACGGTGGGCAAAGCCTGCGAGAGAAGCTGCTTCAGGCGGGCGTTGGACGTGTTTCCGGAGCGGAGCCAGACGATTTGGGGCGGTGCGCCGTGACGCTGGAGCAGCTCTACGAAGTCGCTGTCTTTGGTCATCACCACGACTCCAGCAGCCCGCGCGGCAGCAAAGATTTCCGTATCCTCAGCGTCCCGAAGCTCAAGATCCCGAACGGCGAGCGCATCGAGATCAAAGCGCATCCGGAGCCATACCGCAATGGCCGGAGAGAGTTGTGCATCCAGCCACAGGATCACGCGACGACCACCGGATGGTCGATGCGGACGGAGGCGAACCGCAGACACGCGTCCACATCCTCCGATTCCAGGTCAGGCAGCTCCTCCAGCACCTGCTCGCGCGTCAACCCTGCCGCCAGGAGGTCCAGCACGTCGGTAACGCGAATCCGCATTCCGCGGATGCAGGGACGGCCGCCGCACTGGCGAGGGTTTACGGTGATTCTATCCATCACGCTCATCTCTAACACTCCGGTGTAAGATCCAGAGTAAAGCTAAACCAGCTGGACACGTACGCCAAGCAACCCAGGCGAGCGCTCACCCCGCCATCGCCAGCAGCTCGGCCGTGTGCAGGCTGCGACGGTTGTCGCAGAAGTCGGCGATCTGGTGGCGGCAGCTGAAGCCGGGCGCCACGATCAGGTCCTGCGCCGCGGAATCGCGCACGGCGGGGAACAGCACGCGCTCGCCGCACGCCTTGCTCACCTCGTAGTGCCCCTGCTCGTAGCCGAAGCTCCCCGCCATCCCGCAGCATCCGCTGTCCAGGATCGAGAAATCCAGCCCCTCCACCTTGCTCAGCACCTGCCGGGTGGGCTCCATCCCCACGAGCGCCTTCTGGTGGCAGTGGCCGTGCACCACGGCGCGGCGCTCCAGCCGGCCCGGCTTCCAGTCCGGCAACCCGGCCAGGAACTCCTCCAGCGTCAGCGACGCGGCGGCCAGCGCCTTCGTGCGCCCGTCGCGCACCAGGTCCGGCAGCTCGTCGCGGAGGGTGAGGATGCAGCTGGGCTCGATGCCCACGATCGTGGCGCCGCGCTCCACCTCGGGCGCGAGGACATCCACCAGGTTCTGCTGCAGGTCGCGCGCGTGGTCCAGCAGGCCCTTGGATACCGCCGCGCGCCCGCAGCACACCTGCGTCCGCGGCAGCTTCACGGTATAGCCCGCGCGCTCCAGCACCGTCACCGTGGCCTGCAGGGGGCCGGGGCCAAAGAAGCCGTTGAAGGTGTCGTCGAACAGGATGACGGTTGGGCGGTCCGCGCCGGCGGGGGCGCGGTGGCGGCGGAACCAGCGGCGGAACGGCTCCGGCGCGAACGACGGCATCTCGCGGCGCGGGTCGATGCCGCCCATGGCCTTGATGGCGCCCGAGAGCATCCGGTTGCCGAAGTTGGCGAACCCGGGGGCGATGGACGCCGCCTTGGCCACGTCGTGGATGCGCCCGAAGAACTGCGCCTTGCGGTCCACCCCGTGCTCGCGGTGGTGCTGCGCCAGGAACTCGGCCTTGTAGCGCGCCATGTCCACGCCCACGGGGCACTCTGTCTTGCACGCCTTGCAGCTCAGGCACAGGTCCAGCGCCTCCAGCACCTCGTGGCTGCGCATCCCCGGCAGGTTGCCCTTCATGGCCTCCCGTAGCGAGTTGGCACGGCCCCGCGTGCTGTGCTGCTCCTCCAGCGTCACCATGAACGAGGGGCACATGGTCCCCGCGTCCAGCTTTCGGCAGACGCCCATCCCGTTGCACTTCTCCACCGCCACGGCGAAGTCGCCGCCGTCATTCGAATAATCGAACCACGTCTGCGGAGGATCGGCGCGGTACGCCTCGCCAAAGCGCAGGTTCTCGCTCATCCGCTGCACGGGCGGCACGATCTTGCCCGGGTTCATCCGGTTGTCCGGATCGAACACCTGCTTTACGTCGCGGTGCAGCCCCATGATCTCCGGCCCGTACATGATGGGCAGGAACTCCGACCGGCTGAGCCCGTCGCCGTGCTCGCCGCTGAGCGATCCGCCGAACTCCACCACCAGCTCCGCGACCTCGTGGGCGATGGACTGCATGCGGTTCACGTCCACGCCGCGCTTGAGGTTCAGGTCCACGCGGATGTGCAGGCACCCCTGCCCTGCGTGGCCAAAGAAGCCCAGCGTCGTCCCGTTGCGGTGGACGATCTCCTCGAAGCGGCGCGTGTAGTCGCCCAGCTTTTCCGGCGCGATGCCGGTGTCTTCCACGAACTCCTGCGGCTTGATGTCCCGGTGCGACGTCGTCCGATACAGCAGCCCCGTGGCGGCCTGGCGCAGGGCCCACGCGGCGTTCTGCTCCGCGGCCGTCAGGTACACGCCGGGGGTCGGGCGCCCCGGCAGCGACGGCGCGCGGCGGGCGAAGTCGTGCGCGCGCTCGGCCACCTCGTCCGCCGTGGCGCCGCTGAACTCGCAGAACAGCACACCCAGCGCGTCCGGGGCGGCCAGGGCGGCCGTCGCGCGAAAGTCCAGCATCTCGCGGGCGCCCTGCATCACCCGTGAATCCACGATCTCCAGCGCGCTCAATCCCGGCTCGGGGAGGATGAAGGGCGTGGCATCCATCGACGTAAAGCGCTCGCGGAAGCTCAGCAGCACGAGCGCGCGGTGCGGCGGCACGGGGACGAGCCCCACCGTCGCCTCCACCACCGTGGCCAGCGTCCCCTCCGAGCCGACGATCAGGTGCGCCAGGTTGAGCTCCGGCGCCTCGAGCATGGCGTCGAAGTTGTAGCCGCTCACCCGCCGCGGCACCTTGGGATAGCGCTCCAGGATGCGCGCCCGTTCCGGCTCCAGCACGGACAGGACGCGCCGCGCCAGCTCGCCCTCCACCCCCGCCATCGTCGCCACCGCGTCGCGCGCCACCGGCCCGAAGTGGGCGGACGCGCCGCTGCCCAGGATGCAGTCCAGCGTGTGCACGTGGTCCCCGGTCTTGCCGTAGACGAGCGACCGCGCCCCGCACGAGTTGTTGCCGATCATCCCGCCCAGGCAGCACTGGCGGATGGTGGCCGGATCGGGGCCGAAGTGCAGCCCGTGCGGCGCGGCCAGGCGGTTCAGCCGGTCCAGCCGCAGCCCGGGCTGCACGCGCGCCGTCTTTCGATCGGGGTCGATCGAAAGCATGCGGTTCATGTACTTGCCAAAGTCCAGCACCAGCGCGGGCCCCACCGTCTGCCCGGCGAGGGCCGTCCCGCCGCCGCGGGGAAGGACGGGGACGCCGTGCTCGGCCGCCAGCCGGGTGGCGCGCGCCACGTCCTCCGCATCTTTGGGGACGACGACGCCCACGGGGAGGATCTGGTACAGCGACGCGTCGGTGCTGTAGAGCAGGCGCGACTTGGCGTCGAAGCGCACTTCGCCCTGGATGCGCTCCTTGAGGGCGCGCTCCAGGCGGGCTCCCTTTGCGTCGGGCTGGATGACGAGCATCTGGACTCGGGCTGCCGGTTCGGTGCGAAAGCGGGCGCGCGGACGGATGGATGCCGCGCGCCGGCCCCGGGAAAGTTTGAAGATATCGTGCGGCGGGTGCTGCGGCACGGAGCGGGCCATGGGGCGGGCACGGGGGGCGGGGACGGAACCGCGGGAGGGATGGGACTGCGAGATGGGACCGCGGGAGATCAGGAATTGTGCAGGATGGCGGCGTTCCGGCGGCGCCCCCACCCGCTCGTTCCTCGCGACCTCCCCCCAAAACCCCTGGGGGAGGTGAGAGGGATCGTGCAGGGGGGCGGGGTGCCTGCACCGGCGGGGCGCCCCTCCCCCCTCCCCGCTCGTTCCTCGCGGAGAGGGGGAGAACTTCGTGCCGGTGACAGGCTGCCGCGCGACGCGAACCGGCCGTGCCCAACCCTCCCCCAGGGGTTTTTGGGGGAGGGTGGGCGAGTCTTGCGAGCCCGGGTGGGGGCGCCGAGACTCCGCCACCACGCACATTGCTCGTAAACTTCCACACCCCCTCCCACGCCGTTCGTGGAAGGGAGTGGACGAGCCTGAGCGAGGCCGGGGGGAGGCCCCGCGCCGTCAGTTCCGCGTTTCTTCGTGCACGTGCAGGTCCGGCGCGCGGCGGGTGCCGGTCGCGCCGGCGGGCTTGCCCAGCTCCACGCGGCCTTCCTCGCTGGCCGTCCACGCGCGCAGGCGCTCGGACGAGAGCGAATCCAGCAGGTGGTCCAGCAGGACCATGGAATCGAACACGCCCTCCAGCCGCTTGCGCTGCGCCTCCGTGGCCCGCGCGTCCATCGTCAGCAGGGCGGCGACCTGCTTGTGGATGCCGTCGCGCAGCATGGTCTGCGCCTCCCGCAGCGTCGCTTCGCGCACCCGCCGCTGCCGCTGGCGCACGCTCCAGAAGATGATGCCGTGCAGCACGCCCACGACGATGGCGGTGATGGCCGTCGCCCTCCAGTAGCTGCCGCTCGCCGCGCCCAGCAAGCGCGGCAGCAGCAGGATCACCGCCACGCCGGCCGCGCTCAGCCACAGCTCCATGTGAAGCAGAAGCCGCTTCAATCCCGTCGCTCCGCGTCCGATGGTCCCGGTTCCCATGCGCGCCGCGAGCGCAAGTTTCCCGCCATCCTGTGCGTACAAACATTGGACACGGCGGACCCGCTCACACCATCACGGCGCGGGCATGCAGGAACGGCTCGGCCAGGGATGCGTCCCCGTCCACCGTGACGCGGCCGCGGGCCTGGTCGGGCGAAAGGGCGTGGTGCAGCACGCGCCACGCGGTGTCCGCATCCATCGTCACCACGCCCGTGCGCCGCTCGGCGTGGCCCTCGTGCAGCGTCCAGGCGCCGTTCGCGCGGCGCAGCGACCACCATCCGCCGCCGTCGCCCTCCACGTGGAACGCGAGCGCGGCGCCGTCGTCGATGGGCGCGGCGGCATAGGCGCGGGGCAGGGCGCGCAGGGCCAACTCCAGCACGGGGCGCATCCACCGCGCCTCCGTGAGCCCCGGCTGGCCCACGGCATCGCGGATCTGCTGCTGGTGGTGCCAGCGCTCGGTGTACTCGCGGCCCACGTCCATCCAGTTGGGGGACGCCTCCTCGCCCGCCCAGCCCACGGGCCAGAGCGCGGGCGCGCTCGGATCCAGCGAGGCCAGGAACGCCGCCACCTGCGGTCCCGTGGACTCCAGCAGGGAGATGAGCACGGCCGGGCTCATCCGCCGCGCCACGCCCACCCACTCCGCGTTGAGCCAGTTGAGCCAGCCCACCAGGTCGTCGAAGCTGGCGATGGGCACGTTGGGCCGCATGCCCACGCCGTCGCGCCCGGCGGACAGGCGGCGGATGTCGCCGTCCAGCAGGTGCGCGGCCACGTCCCGAACCCGCCACCGCGGCGTCGCCGGCCGGGCCCAGTCCTCGGGCGAAAGGCCGCGCAGCAGGCGGATGAGCTCCGCGTTCAGGTCCGGGATCAGGTGCGCGGTCTTGACGGTCGGCAGCGGCTGCATGGGAAGGCGGTCGTTTGTGGGATGGGATGCGGTCGGGCGGATCGGGTGGAGCGGGATCGTTGGCGGATCGGATCGGGATCGGGATCGGGATCGGGATCGGGATCGGGATCGGGATCGGGATCGGGATCGGCGGATCGGATGGGGATGATCGGACGGGGATGGATGGATCGCGTCCATGCGGGGCGCTCCTCCCCCGGCCCCTCCCCGCGCAAACGGCGCGCGGAGAGGGGGAGAACCCCGGCTCCGCACGCGATTCGAATCATCCCGAGCCGTCCCGATGGCCCGCTGGAACTGCGCCTTGGTGCACCACGGCTGCCCGTGCATGACAGTCCGCGAAGGCGGACTTCGCGATTGTCCAGCGGCGAATTCATTCGCTCCTGGCCCGCCGGGACGCAACTCGTCGGCGGCGGGGCAGGGGATCAGCTTCGCGGGGCGGCGGGCTGGGTGAGCTGGGCGGCGGTGCCGGCGTCGGGCTCGCCGGGGAGCGTGCGGGGCAGCACCAGGCGGAACGTGCTCCCCTCGCCCGGGCGCGACTCGGCCTCCAGGCGGCCGCCCAGCAGCTCGGAAAGGCCGCGCGAGATGGGCAGCCCCAGCCCCGTGCCGCCGCGCACGCTGTCCGGCAGCTGCACGAACTCCTCGAACACGCGCTCCAGGTGCTCCGGGGCGATCCCCTCGCCCTGGTCCACCACCTCCACCGTCACGCCGCGGTCCGCCAGCCCCGCCACCCGCACCTCCACGGGGCGCGACCGGCCGAACTTGATGGCGTTGGAAAGCAGGTTCAGCAGGATCTGCCGCACGCGCCGCGGGTCCGTGACGATGGGGCGGGCCGTCCCCTCGTCCACCATCCGCAGGTCGCTCCCCCTTTCCTCCGCCAGGGGGCGCACCGTGGCGAACAGGTCGCGCACCAGGTCCGGCACGGAGCACTGCTCCGCCACCACCTCCACCTTGCCCGCCTCGAGCTTGGACAGGTCCAGCACGTCGTTCACCAGGTCCAGCAGGTGCCGCGCGGCCCGCTGCGCCCGCTCCAGCGCGCCCTCCTGCTTGCCGGACAGGTCTCCGTACACACCGGAGAGGATCAGGTCGTTGTAGCCCAGGATGGCGTTGATGGGCGTGCGCAGCTCGTGGCTCATGGCCGCGTAGAAGCGGCTGCGCGACGCCACGGCCGCCTCGCGGTCCGACTCGGCCTTGCGCCGCGCGCTCACGTCCGAAAAGCCCACGGCGATGCCGTCGTGCAGGGGGACGGCCGTAATGCGGAACCAGCCGTGCACGCCGTCGGCCTCGTACTCCAGCTCCGTCTGCATGGGGGCGCCGGACTCCACCACCTGCACGTACTTCTCGAAGATCCCCACGGCGCGGCTGCCGGGGAGCACCTCCAGCAGCCTGCGCCCCGGCAGCGACTCCAGCGGCACGCCGATGATGCGCGCCGCCGCCGGGTTCACGTACTCGTACACCATGTCCTGCACCGTGTCCGCGGCATCGCGCACGCTGCGCAGGATGGCGAACCCGTCCGGCGACGTCTCGTGCAGGGCGCGAAAGCGCTCCTCGCTTTGCCGCAGCGCTTCCTCGGCCGCCTTGCGCTCCGTGATGTCCTGCATGGAGCCGATCATCCGCGTGGCGCGGCCCTCCCCGTCACGGGCCACGATGCCGCGGTCCAGCACGGCCGCCGCGGTGCCGTCCGCGCGGAGAAAGCGGTACTCGTCGGCCCAGCGGTCGCCGCCGCCGTCGATGACCGCGTGGATGCTCCGCAGCACCCGCTCCCGGTCGTCCTCGTGCACGTGGTCGTTCCAGAACTGGATGACGCGCGGCACCTGGGCCGGCGGATAGCCGAAGGTGACCTCCAGCCCCTCGTTCCACTGCAGCTCGTCCGTGGTCAGGTCCCAGTCCCAGATGACGTCGTTGGTGGCGCGCATCACCAGGCGGTAGCGCTCGTCGCTCGTCCGCATGGCCGTCTGCGCGTCGCGGGCCTGGCCCTCCGCCCGGTGCACGCGCACGGCGTGGCGAAGGGCCTGCGCCAGCCGCTCCGGCGTGAAGGCGCCCTTGGTCACGTAGTCGGCCGCGCCGCTCTTCATCAGCTCCACGGCCGTGTCGGGGTCGCCCAGCCCCGTCAGCATGACGATGGGCGTGTCCACCCCCTCCGCCCGCGCCGTGCGCAGCACCCCCAGCCCGTCGCCGCCGGGGAGCTGAAAGTCCAGGAAGACGCAGTCCCAGCCCCCGCCGCGGATGGCCGCCAGCCCGGCGGGCGCGTCCACGGCCTCGTGCACGTCCGCGTCCACGCCGGCGGCGCGCAGGGCCCGGCGCACGGCCATGCGGTCCACCTCGTCGTCGTCCACCACCAGGACGCGGTACCGGTCGGGGGCCGACATGCTCAGGGGTACTCCACCAGCGTCCAGTACTTGTCCAGCGTGGCCATGGCCTCCACGAACGCCTTGAAGGTCACGGGCTTGAGGATGTAGCCGGCCACGTTCAGGTCGTACGCGTTCACCCGGTCGCGCTCGTCGTCGCTCGTCGTGAGCACCACCACGGGGGTCAGGCGCAGGGCGGGGTCGGCACGCAGCTCGCGAAGGAACTCGATGCCGTTCATCCGCGGCAGGTTCAGGTCCAGCAGCACCAGGCGGCGGTCGCGGGGGATGTCGCCGTTGCGCAGCATCTCCAGCCCCTCCACGCCGTTGGCGGCGACCCAGAGGGGGTTGTGGATGTCGTTCTTCTGGAAGGCGCGGCGCACGTTCATCACGTCCACCTCGTCGTCCTCCACCAGGAGGATGTTGACCATGTTCTTTCTCATGCCCCGCCGCCCCCGTCCTGCGCGCGCGGCCAGTGAAAGCGAAAGGTGGCGCCGGCGCCTTCCGCCGACTCCACCCATACCCGGCCGCCGCGGCTTTCCACGATCTTGCGCACCAGCGAAAGGCCGATTCCCGTGCCCTCCACCGCGTCCCGGGGCTGCAACGTCTGGAAGATTCCAAAGATGCGCTCGTGGTACGCGGGGGCAATTCCCGGGCCGTTGTCGGACACGGCGAACACCCATCCATCCAGGGCGTCCGCCTCCGCCGAGACGGTGATCCGGGGGTGCTCCGCGGCCCCGTACTTGACCGCGTTGCCCACCAGGTTCATGAACACCTGCTGCAGGGGGAGCCGCTCCGCCAGCACCACGGGCATCCCCTCCATCACCCGGATCTCCACGCCGGCCGGGGGCGCCAGCAGGTCCACCACCTCCGCCAGGAGCGCGCCGGTGTCCACGGTCTCCGCCGCGTCGCGCACGCGGCCGGCGCGGGAGTACTGCAGGATGCCGTCGATGAGCCCCTCCATGCGGTGCACGCGCCCCCGCAGCAGGTCCATGTGCTTGCGGGCCTCGCCGTTCAGCCGGGTGCCCAGGTCCTCCTCCATCCACTCGGACAGGTTGGCGATGCCGCGCAGGGGCGCCTTGAGGTCGTGCGAGGCCACGTAGGCGAACTGGTCCAGCTCCCGGTTGCTCGTCTCCAGGTCGCGGATGAGCCGCTCGCGCTCCTCCCCGGCCCGCTTCTGGTCGTGGATGTCGGTGCAGGTGCCGAACCAGCGCAGGATCTGCCCGTCGCCGTCGCGAAAGGGGAGCGCCTGCCCCAGGAACCAGCGGAACTCGCCGTCGTGGCGCTTGAAGCGGTACTCGATGGAGTACGGGTCGCCCGTCTGCAGCGAGTGCGCCCACCGCTCCCAGGCGCGGTCCTTGTCGTCCGGGTGCAGCACGTCGTTCCACCCGGAGCCGCGGGTCTCCTCGTAGCTGAGCCCCGTGTACTCGTACCAGCGGCGGTTGTAGTACTCGTGGTAGCCGTCCGCCAGCGTGGTCCACACCAGCTGGGGGATGGTGTCGGCCAGGAACCGGTAGCTTTCCTCGCTGCGGCGCAGGGCCGCCTCCACCCGCTTTTCGTCCGTCACGTCCGTGTGCACGCCCACCCACTCGCGCAGGGAGCCGTCCGCGTGCAGCACGGGAACGGCGCGCACCCACATGTCGCGGTACTCGCCGTCCGCGCGGCGCAGGCGGTGCTCCGTCTCGTACAGCCCCCGCGTCTCCAGCGCCCGCCGCCACGCTTCCGCCGTGTGCGCGCGGTCGTCGGGGTGCACGCACCCCATCCACCCCATCCCCCCGTACGCCTCGGGCCCCTGCCCCGTGAACGCGCTCCACCCCGGCTGCGGGCCCCCGAACTCCCCGCTGGCCGGCGTGCGCCACACGATGGCCGACGATGCCTCGATGAGCGACCGGTAGCGCTCCTCGCTTTCCTGCAGGGCGCGCTGCGCGGCGATGCGCTCGTTGATGTTCTGAAAGTAGACGGACAGCCCGTCGTCCGAGGGGTAGGCCCGCACCTCGTACCAGGCGTCCAGGGGCGGCGGATAGTACGCCTCGAACTGCACGGGCTGCTGCTCGCGGGCGGCGCGCTCGTACTCCTCCTGGAACCGGGTGCCCACGGCGGCGGGGAACTCGTCCCAGATGCCGCGCCCCATCAACTCCTCGCGGGTGCGCGACAGCAGGTGCTCCGCCTCGTCGTTGAGCCAGGTGAAGCGCCACTGGTGGTCCAGGGCAAAGAAGGCGTCGGTGATGCTTTCCAGGATGCGCCGCGTGCGCTCGTTCAGCGTCTCCTCCAGCCGCTGCGCGTCCGTGGACGCGGCCCCGGCGGCCGATCCGCGGGCGTCCGCCTCGCGCAGGGTGACCGCCGCGCCCGTGATTCGTCCTCCCTGGACGACGGCCGCCGCGGCGTAGTCGACCACCATCCGCGGCGCGTCGGGGCGGACCACCGCGCCGCCGCCCCGCCGGGCCGCCCCGTCGCGCAGCGTCATGGCGAAGGCCGGCTGGGCGTCCCCGGTGGCGAGGGGCGTGACCAGGTCCGCCAGGGGGCGGCCGGCGAGGTCATCCGCCGCGTGGCCCAGGATACGGGCGGCTTCGGCGTCGGCCAGGGCGATGGTGCCGTCCGGCGCCACGCCCACGATCCCCCCGGAGGCGGCGTGCAGCAGCGCCTCGGCGGAGAATGGCGGCACCGGCCCCGGGGCGGGCGAGGGCGGCGTTACAGGTGCGTGCGACATCTGGCTGGTGTGGGGAACCTGGCGATAGTAGAGTGTACAAGCACAAGCTGTGTTGAAGGATGCAAGCGTTGAACCGGGGCCGGCCGGCCGCCGGAAACGCGAGATGGAGCCCCTGAGAATCATGCACGTATACCTTCGCGAAGAGCCGGTGGACCTGGAGATGAAGGAAGTCGAGCCCGAGGGGCTGCTGACCGACGACTCCCAGCTCATCCCGGTCGCCTTTTATGCGGACGGCAACGAGAACGCGAGCTTTCGCGCGTTCCTGCCGCCCGAGACCATCGTGATCCTGCACCAGGTGATCCGCGGTCCCGTGCGCCTGGGCCTGATGGCCGAGGAGCCGGAGGACCCCGCGCAGGAGATCCAGGCGATGGTGGGCCTCACGGTCCCCATCGAGCACCTGCCCCCCGGCATGGCCGCCGAGGTGGAGGAGGACGACGACGAGGAGCCGGGCGGCGAGCCCTGGCAGACGGGCGGCTCCGGGTCCGAGCCCTGGCGCGGCGGCGACGGTGAGCCGGAGGACGACCGTCCGCGCACCATCATGCTGGCGTTCGCGCCGCTCGTCCGCATTGCCCGCCGCCACCCCGGCGACTTTGCCGAGGAGCTGGCGGACCTGCTGGAGAGCGCCCTTGCCGGCGCCACCAAGCCCTCGCTCGAGGCGCGCGTGGAGCGGATGCTCGGCCTCTGACGGCGGAGTGCGTGAGTGCGGAAGTGCGTTAGTGCGGGAGTGAGTCCCGCGCGAGAAGCCCGCCCCTGGATTGGGGGCGGGCTTTTTCGTGGGGTGGATGGATTTCGGCGGAGTGGGATGGTGAGTGCGCGAGCCGAGCGCCCCCCTCCCCGACCCTCCCCCACAAACTGCGTGGGGGAGGGAGATGGGGGCTCGTGCGTGGGGGCGGGCTCCGAGGGCCCTCACCCGGGTTCGTAAACCTCACCCACCCTCTCCCACAAACTGCGTGGGAGAGGGTATACACCCCAGACCCAGCACGGAAGCGGGCGTCCGTCAGGGCGTAGTTCTCCCCCTCTCCGCGAGGAACGAGCGGGGAGGGGGCCGGGGGGAGGGGCCCTCCGCCGGTGCAGCCAGCTTGCCTCCCTGGCACGGACCGCCGTTCACCTCCCCCAGGGGTTTTTGGGGGAGGTCGCGAGGAACGAGCGGGTGGGGGCGCTCGCCGGGTCCCCGCTCCGCGCTCGACCTTGTACTTTCGCACTTTCGCACTTCTCCCCACCTTCCCCCCATGCTCCGCGGACGATTCGCACCCAGCCCCACCGGCGCGCTGCACCTGGGCAACGCGCGCACGGCCCTGCTCGCGTGGCTGCACACGCGGGCGGCGGGGGGCGCGTTCGTCATGCGGGTGGAGGACCTGGACTTTGGCCGCGTGCGGCCGGGGTTCATGGAGCGGCAGCTGGACGAGCTGCGCTGGCTGGGGCTGGACTGGGACGAGGGGCCCGACGTGGGCGGCCCCTATGCACCCTACGTGCAGTCGCAGCGGCAGGACCGTTACGAGGCGGCCCTGCGGCGGCTGGCGCAGCGCGGGCTGCTCTTCGAGTGCACCTGCTCGCGCCGCGACATCGCGCAGGCCGCCAGCGCGCCCCACGCCGGCGAGGAGGGCCCGCGCTACGCCGGCACCTGCCGCGACCGCCGCGTGGACGCCGCCGTCCCCTCCCTCACCGCGCATGGCCGCAGCCTCTTTGCCCTGCGCGTGCGGGTGGACCCGGACGAGGTCTGCTTTCGCGACGGGGTGATGGGCGAGCAGTGCTTCGACCCGGCGGCGGAGGGCGACTTCGTGGTGCGGCGCAAGGACGGCGTGGCCGCGTACCAGCTGGCCGTCGTCGTAGACGATGCGGCGATGGGGATCACCCACGCGCTGCGCGGCGCGGACCTGCTTTCCTCCACCGCGCGCCAGATCCTCCTGTACGATGCGCTGGACCTGCCCGCGCCCGCCTTTCTGCACGTGCCGCTGATGATGGGGCCGGACGGCGAGCGGCTGGCCAAGCGCCACGGCGCCGTCTCCCTGGGCGAGCTGCGCGACGCGGGCGTGGCGCCGGAGCGCGTCGCCGGATGGCTGGCGGCCACGTGCGGACTGGCGGCGGAAGGCGAGGCCGTATCCGCCGCCTCGCTGGTCTCCCGCTTCGATCCCGCGCGCATCTCGCCCGCCCCTACGACGGTGACGGACGACATGCTCCGCCACCTGCGCGGCTGAGGCGGGACCGCCGTTCTCCTTTCCATCCACACAGGGCGGATCGGATCGGGTCGCGGTTCCGCGAGTCCGTGTGCACCGGAATCGAACCCGGTATGAATGCACGGACCTTTGCATTACGCGAGAGTGACTTCCGATGGAAATGCCGCGCACGGGCTCGCCGGGGCGCTGTTCCGCGATGGAATGCACGCTTTATCATGCGTTTGCGCAATCGGCGGAACTCAGTATGATCATTGCACTTTGACGCGGTGACGGATGCTCGCCCGCGATCGTCAACGGGCGAAACTATTCCGCAACGGCGCCATCCGCGCTAATTTGGGAGCCAATCACCCGACATCCCCTCCGAAGACGCCTTCCGCGCTTCGCCACTTCCCAGGAGGAAACCGATGCGATTCGGTGTGCTCGCCCTGGCCGGGCTGCTCGTGCTGCCGGCCGTTGCACATGCACAGAACGACGGGACCTTTGCCGCGCAGCCGCCGGCGGACCTCGTCCCCTATTCCCGCTTTGCCATCACGCCGTGGGTGGGCGTGCGCGTGGGCTACGGCAGCGGCGAGTACTTCGCCATCACCGAGGGCGGCGACCAGTTCCTGCTGGACGAGGACCGCGGCGGCGCGGCGGCCCTGGGCCTGAACGCCGAGTACCAGCTCACGGGTCCGCTCAACCTGGTGGCGGGCGCGGCGTACAGCGCGGCCAACGAGGACGACCTGAACGTCACCACCATCGTCGACGGCGCCAGCTCCACGCGCAGCTTCGTGAGCAACGGGCCGGAGATGTGGTTCTTCAAGGCCGGCCTGCAGTACCGCCTGCCGGACCCCATCCCCGACAACCGGCGCTTTCACCCCGCGGCGTACATCACCGTGGCGCCGTCCATGGTGCTGGTGGACCATCCCGAGATCACCGGGCTGGACAACGACGACGTGAACGGCAGCAGCCGCCACTTCGGCCTGAACCTGGGCGTGGACGCGGTGACCAACATCGGCAGCCGCGGGCTGGCGCTGTCGCTGGGCTTCGAGGACTACCTGACGTTCTGGGACGTGGACCGTCTGCGGCTGCGCGACGAAGTGCTGGTGGGCGGGATCGTGGAGGAGCCGGTCGTGATCGACTACGACGCGTCCACGGCCAACATCCTCCTGCTGCGCCTGGGCCTGTCCTGGCGGTTCTGAGGTCGCGTTTTCGATAGATGACAGACGTGCAGAAGGGGCGCCTCCCGCGTGGGAGGCGCCCCTTCCTGCGTTCCGGGCACACACGCAACGTGTGAGGCGAGGGAAGAACGGGCCGCCGTCTCCCCGTGGGCCCCTCACCCCCCGGCCCCCTCTCCCGTACACGACCTGTCGTCACCCTCGATTGCCTGCCCTGTACGGGAGAGGGGGAGAACCCATTCCCGGTAGAACCTGTCATTCCGAGGGAGCGCCCGACGGCACTTGCCCGTGCACGGGCCCCGCGCGCGACCGAGGAATCTTCTCCGCTGCCGTTCGTACTTCGCCCCGCGCCGGGACTTCGCCCGCGCGGTGTCCGCGGAGGCGGACAGTGTGAAGTTGTAGCCGCGAATTCATTCGCTCCCCTTCCTCCGCGATATCGTTTACTCCGCATCCACACGCCGGATCTCGCATCCGGCTGAGCGCATCACCAGACCAGCAGGTACCAGCCGTCGCCCAAGGGACGCGTGCGCCAGCGGGTGCTCTCCAGGATCGTGGTTCTGGGCTGCGGAAGCGCCTGGCCCGGCCGCACGTACAGCAGGTCGGCGTCGCCCCGTTCGGCGAACGCGATGTAGGCGGCCTCCGCCTCGATACGCGAGACGCCCGCCGTCTCCATCCCCGCCCTCAGGCGCACCAGCTCCAGGCGCGAGATGCCGTCGCGCTCCAGGACCTGGGCGAGGTTCAGGGCCGGGCCGTCGTGCGTCAATACCGGTGCGCTGGAGCGGATGTCGCCGCGAAAGCCGTTCAGCTCCACCCAGCCGTCGGAGGGCACGGCCATCACGCGGATGCCGTCGATGCCCGACACCAGCTCCGCCAGCGGCTCCAGCTGGACAACGCGGGTGGATGCGTGCGCTTCGAGCGAGGCGTTGTAGATGGGAAACGCGGCCGCGGCGGTGAGCGCCACCGCGGCGACGGCGCCCAGGCCCTTGCGCAGCTTGTCCATCCGTGGCCGGTAGAGGACGTGGATGAACACGCCCAGCCCGCCCAGCCCCACCGCCACGGCACCCAGCATCAGCAGGGCGGCCGACAGGAGCTCGTTCGCCGGGCTCGTCGCCGCCGCGCACAGGATCAGCGCCAGCCCCGTGTATCCCGACGTGTAGAACCAGCGGTGCGCGTTTTCCGACTGCGCGGTCTGCGCCTGCGGGACGGTTCCGCGCGGCAGGGGGACCAGCGCCATGGAGGTGGATGGATGCGGCGCCGCGTCCGCATCCATCACCTCGATCTCCCGCGTGCTCACGGCACCCTCGCCGGCTCGGGCGCGACGCCCGTCTGCACGGGAGCCGGCGCCGCGGCGGATCCATCCACCGGCGCCGCGGCGGATGCCGATGCCGGCGGCGAGACCGGCGTCGTCGTCACGGGGATGGAGGCCGCGACCGTCGCATCGGCTGCGGCGGCCCCGGCGGAACCCGCGTTTGCGGCCGGGGCCGAGCCGGCGCGCGCGGCCCGGACGGGAAGGGCGGGGCAGGCCTCCATGGCGCGCAGCTCGTCCGCGCGGCGGGCCACCAGGCTGCGGGCGCGGCCGCGGGCCAGGCTCCAGCTGCGCCAGTCGGCGTCCGCGTCCTGCCACCGGTCCTGCAGCCTCGTGGCGGCCAGGCAGCGCAGCTCGGGGCGCACCTCCGGCAGCGCGGCCAGCAGGGTCGGCACGGCATCGGCGCTCAGCGAGGCGGCGTAGCTCCCGTCGAAGCGCAGGGCCGCATCCGCGCGCGACGCGTTCACCCGGACGATGGTGGCGTCGGGATTGACCACGTGCAGGATGACGATGGCCTCCAGGGCCGTCGTCAGCGCGCCCCAGGCAAAGCGCTCGCGCTGTCCGCGCAGCACCGTCCACGCGAACCAGCCGAACACCACGCCCAGCCACAGCATGAAGGCCGTGGTGTACAGCCGCAGCTCCGTGAGGCCGTACGCCTCCTGGTACATCCGCATGCGGTGCACGCCGCTCCCCATGATGACGAACAGCAGCGCCACCTGCGTCCCCGCCAGCCAGCGGAACAGGCGGACGTGCGCGGGGCTGTCCTTGCGCACGATCCAGTCGGCGAAGAGCAGCAGGGGCAGCACCAGCCCCGCCACGGCGACCAGCTCGAAGAATCCGCGCCGCGCGTAGTCCGAGAACGTCGTGGTGCCCGGCCCCTGGATGAGGTCTGCGGACCCGAAGAAGTAGGGGAGCTGCACGGCCACGAAGGCCAGGAAGAGCAGGTCCAGCAGCCCCAGGACGATCCCCGCCTCAACGATGCCCAGCGACAGCGACTCCGGCCGGCGAATCACCGGGCCCGGCGCGTCGCCGCCCATCGTCATCGTCCGCAGGATGCCGCCGCAGAGCCACGCCACGCCCAGCGCGAACGCCACGTGGCCCAGCAGGGTGCCCAGGTTGAAGGAGAACACGCCGCCCAGCAGCCGCTCGAAGCGTGCGTCCGCCGACGCCAGCAGGCTGCCGAACACCAGCAGCAGCGGCAGGGCGATGGCCGCGCCGCGCAGCGCCGCCACGCCGTTGCGGGCGCCGCCTTCGCTGCGCAGCTCCGTCCAGCGCACGTCCTTGAACAGCAGCAGGGCCGCGCCCACGGCCGCGTCCCCGGCGGATGCGGCCACGCCGGCCGCGTGGTGTGCCAGCCCGGCCGTCCGCACCTGCCCGCCGCGGGCGCGGAGCATGGCCAACCCCAGGATGATGGCCAGCGCCGCCAGGTCCAGCGCCTTGAGGGTGGGCGAGTCGCGCCACACCATCAGCGCGGCGGTGCCCAGCGCGAGGGGAATCCATCCCGTGGCCGCGTCGTCCGCGTCCGTCCAGCGCTGCAGCAGGGCGATGGTGGCCACCAGCGCCGCCGTCCACAGGGCCAGGTTCAGCCCCCAGGGAAGGCTGCGCAGGAGGGCGTCGCCCAGGATGCCCAGCCCCACGGCCGCGCCCGCGACGCCCAGCGCGGTCCGCGTCTGCTCGCTCACCCGCAGCGCGCCGGGCGCGGCCGCGGGGGCGTGTACGTGCCCGGTGCTCATCGTTGTGCCGTCCCGTTGAGGGCCCACCGCGCTGCCCGTGGATTGAAATCCGGTTCCATCCTCGCCTCGCTGGATAAGTTCGATTTCGCCGACCCGCCGCCACTTCGATCCCGCACGATCCCGCACGATCCCCAACTATCCCGCACGATCCCGGAGAGTCCGAGCGGATTGGCCGAGCCCCGTCCCCGGCGAATGAATTCGCGGCAATGAACCCGCGATGTCGACCTTCGCCGACAGGTCCGGTGTGGCCAGGTGCCGTGGGGTGGACAGGCATCCGGCGAACCGGTTCTCGCCTATCCTCTCAGATCCTCTCAGATCCTCTCAGATCCTCTCAGCCGCTTTTACTTTCGCACTCTCGCACTTTCGCACTTTCGCACTGCAGTTACGCACTCTTCACCAGTCCGTAGCGGCGGTCGCGGTGGTGGAACCAGTCGACGGCCTCGGCCAGGGGCGCGGCGCCGAAGTCCGGCCACATCCGCGGAGTGAAGTAGAGCTCGGCGTAGGCGCTCTCCCAGAGCAGGAAGTCGCTCAACCGCTGCTCGCCCCCCGTGCGGATGAGCAGGTCCACGTCCGGCGCGGAATCTCCGCCGCCCATGGCGCGGCCCAGCAGCGCGGCGAACCCGTCGCGGTCCACCTCCTGGCCCGCGGCCAGCGCGGCGGCGCGCAGCAGGGCGTCGCGGGCGCTGTAGTCGATGGCGATCCGCAGCAGCAGGCGGCCGCCGTCCTTCGTGGCCTCTTCCGCCGCCTCGATCTGCCGCAGCAGCGCGCCCCCCAGCCGGTCGCGCCGGCCGATGACGCGCAGCCGCACGCCGTTCTCCACGCACTTCGCCGTCTCCGAGGCCAGGTAGGCGCGGAACAGGCGCATGAGCGCGCTCACCTCGCGCGGCGGACGGCCCCAGTTGTCGGACGAGAACGCGTACAGCGTCAGCGTGCCAATCCCCAGCCCCGGCGCGGCCTCCACCACCCGGCGGACGGCGTGGGCGCCCTCGCGGTGCCCGGCCACCCGCGGCAGCCCCCGCAGCGTGGCCCAGCGGCCGTTTCCGTCCATGATGAGCGCCGCGTGAATCCCGCGATCCGCTTCGGCGATGTGCAGAGTTCTTTGCATCACAAAGCTCCAGGGCAAAAAAAGAGAAGGGGTCAGCGGTCGCGCACGGCCTGGATGAGCGCTTCCATGTGGTTGAGATATGCGGTCAGGGCGCGGCGCCCGCCGTCCGTCAGGCGGAACTCCGTGCGCGGCGTGCGCCCCTCGAAGCTCTTGGTGCACTCCAGGTACCCGGCTTCCTCGAGCTTGCGGGCGTGCACGCTCAGGTTGCCGTCCGTAAGGCCCAGCATGGTCTTGAGCTCGTTGAACGCGAGCGACTGGTTCACCGCGAGCGCGCTTACGATCCCCAGGCGCACGCGCTCGTGGATCAGGCGGTCCAGCTCGGGCGCGCCGTCCTCGGCCGCGCCCGCGACGCTGCGCAGGACGGCGGCCTCGTCCCGATGTGCGCGATTGGCCTCAGCCACCGTACCTCCGTGCGATCAGGATGCCGAACACCACGTGGAAGCCGCCGAACCCCAGGGCCATCCACGCGTCGCCCCACGACGTGGGGGTGAACGCCGCCACGGCGCCCAGCAGCATGAAGCACAGCCCCATGGCCGGCACGGCGGAGACGGAGAACGCGCCCGCCGTCATGATGCCCGCGCCGTACAGCATGAGCCACAGGGCGGGCAGCAGCCCCGCCATCCCCGCCCGGTACATCACCACCGTGAGCACGGCGCCCGCCACCAGGGGCGGCGCCAGGCTCAGGATGAACTTGCGGCCGGGGCCGGAGACCAGCGGCATGCGCGCGGACCGGGCCTTCATGGCCGTCGTCAGCACGCCGACCAGGACGGACACGACGGCCGCGGCGACCCACGTGGCCAGCCAGGCCTCCGTGGAGGCGGGCCGCAGCGAGGCGAGCCCCGCCGCCAGCACGGCCGTCACGCCGATCACCACCTGCCCCCATCCGCTCACGGCCGTGAAGCTGCCGGCCCGCTCCATCGTCTCGCGGATGAAGCGCAGGTTCTCCATCGCCCTGGCGTGCAGGTCGAGAGAGGGTTCCTCCTCGGGCGGAGGCAGCGGGCGAAGCGGATGGATGGTTGCCATGGTCCCGGTATGATGCGAGTCCGAACGGCGCGTGTCAAGTGCTTTGCGATGTAAAGCAAAGGGCGTGCCGCGTGAGGGGCATGGGGCGGGGATGGATCACGGTGGAAGCGGCAGGTACCGCGCACCGGCGGAGCGCCCCTCCCCCCGGCCCCCCCCCCGGCCCCCTCCCCGCTCGTTCCTCGCGGAGAGGGGGAGAACCGCGGTTCTGACGATACTCCGCATACATGCCGGGGCTGGGGTGTATACCCTCTCCCACGCAGTTTGTGGGAGAGGGTGGGTGAGGTTCACGAACCCGGGTGAGGGCGCGGCGGGACTTCGCTCCGCAGCACGAGTCCTATCTCCCTCCCCCACGCAGTTTGTGGGGGAGGGTCGGGGAGGGGGGCGCCGGCCCATGCGCCACGGCCCGCTTTGGTGCACGGAATTCCCGTCCCGCTTGACTTCCCCCGTGCACGGCGGGTACACTCGCCCCGCCATGCGCCCAAACCAATCGTCTCCGCGCGAGTTCGAGGTCGTCCGCGACCCGCTCTGGAACACCATCCGCCTGGACCCGGCGGCGGTGCGGATCATCGACACCCCCGAGTTCCAGCGGCTGCGCCTCATCCGCCAGCTGGGGCTCGCGTACCTGGTGTATCCCGGCGCCACGCACACCCGCTTCGACCACGCGCTGGGCGTCTACCACCTCGCCCGCTGGGCCATGGGGCTGCTGGCGGACCGCGGCGAGCTGCAGGGGGTGGATCCGATCGACTGCAAGCTGGCGCCGTACGCGGCCCTCCTGCACGACGTGGGGCACTACCCCTTCTCCCACGCGCTGGAGGAGCTGGGGGAAGAGCTCATTCCGCTGGACCACGAGGCGCTGGCGGAGCGCTTTCTCCGCACGGACGGCATCCGTGCGGCGCTGGAGGAGATGGCGCCCGACGCGCCCGAGCGGCTGTCGCTGCTCATCCGCGGAAAATCGGATTCGCCCCTGCAGGGGCTGGTGAGCGGGTCGCTGGACCTGGACAAGATCGAGTACCTGCGCCGCGACGCGCGCTTTTGCGGGGTGCCGTACGGCGAGGTGGACGTGGACCGCCTGCTGCACGCCATCACCCTGCTGGACGATCCGCGGACGGGGCGCACGGAAGTGGGCATCCACGAGAAGGGGCTGTCGGCGCTGGAGTCGCTGCTCTTCTCCAAGTACCAGATGTTCCGCAACGTGTACTGGCACCACGCCGTCCGCGCGGCCACGGCGCTGTACAAGCGGCTGGTGCGCGACGCGCTGGACGGCGGCGTCATCTCCGCGGATGCGCTCGTGGGGCAGAGCGACGAGCGGCTGCTCACCATCCTGGAGCTGCGGGCGGCCGAGATGGAGCACCCCGCGGCGCGGCGGGTGGCGGAGCGGTGGATCCCCGCCGTGCGGCACCGGCTGCTTCCCAAGCGGGCGCTGGAGGTGCCGGGCGAGGCCATCCGCGGCATGCCGGGCGAGGGGTGGATCGGCGAGGACGGGGGGCTGCGCGATGCGCTGGAGACACGGCTGGCGGCGGAGCTGGGGCTGGGGGAGGGATGCGTGCTCATCGACTACCCGGAGAAGCCGCGGATGATGGGGCTGGACCTGCTGATGCTGCGCCGCTCGGGCGTCGTGGAGCGGCTCACGGAGGGCGGCACGGCGGGGCTCATCGACCTGCCGCGCGTCTCGGACGAGCTGTACCACACGGCCCGCGCATTCCGCGTGTTCACCACGGAGCGCCGCGACGTGCCGGCGGACCGCGTGCTCCCCATCCTGGCGCTGGACGCGGACGCGGCGCGCGCGCGGCTGGCGGCGCCGGAGCCCCTGCTGTGAGGACGGACTCGGCGCTGGAGCGCGGCCGCGGCGAGCACATCCTGATCGCGGAGGACGATCCCGGCGCCGGCCGCGTGCTGCGGCTGCTGCTGGAGCAGACGGGCTACCGCGTCACGCTGGCGGCGGACGGCATCACGGCCCTGCGCCTTTTGGAGGAGCAGGGCGCGCCGGACCTGCTGCTGCTGGACTGGATGCTCCCGGGCGTGTCCGGGCTGGAGATCTGCCACAGCGCGCGGCAGCGGTGGGACGCGCTGCGGCTGCCCATCCTGATGGTGACGGCCAAGACGGACCCCGAGAGCGTGTACGCGGCGTTCGACGCGGGGGCCAGCGACTACGTGGGCAAGCCGTTCCGGGGCGCGGAGCTGCGGGCCCGCATCGGCGCGCACCTGCGCACGCGGCGGCTGTGGGAGGAGCGGGAGCGGATGGAGAGCCACCTGCGCGAGCGCGACAAGCTGTTCACCCTGGGCCTGCTGGCCGGCGGCGTGGCGCACGACCTGAACAACCCGCTGGCCGTCATCAGCGCGCACGCGCAGCTGCTGCAGCGCCGCGCGCAGGACGCGGAGACGCAGGAGCAGCTGGCGGGCATCCTTTCCGCCGTGGGCCGCTGCACGCGCATCGTGGCGGATCTGCTGAACTTCGCGCGGCGGCATCCCGCGGAGCGCGGCCCCGTGGACGTGGGCCAAGTGCTGGCCGAGACGCTGGGGATGCGCGAGCGGCAGATCTCCACGAGCGGCATCGACCTGCGGGTGGAGGCGGAGGATGGACTGCCGCGCATCGAGGCCGATCCCCACCAGCTGCAGCAGGTCTTCCTGAACATCCTGGTGAACGGCGAGCAGGCGCTGCGCGAGCGCGGCCGCACCCTGCGCGTGGGCACCCGCCGCGTGGAGGAGCCGGTGCCGAGCGTCGTCGTGGAGTTCTGGAACGACGGCCCGCCCATCCCGCCGGACGTGCTGCCCCACATCTTCGATCCGCTGTTCACCACCAAGGCGGGGGAAGAGGGGACGGGGCTTGGATTGTTCATCTGCCGCCGCATCGTCCGCGAGCACGGCGGATGGCTCGATGCCCGCAGCGACGCGGAGGGGACGGCGTTCACGGTGCGGCTGCCGGTCAACGGAGCGTAGCTCGCGACGGGTTGAAGTGCGGTGGATGAAGTGCGGAATGAGGTGCGGCGGATCGGTCGAGCTCATGCGCAAAAAGCCGGCACCCGGCCTGAGCGGCTGAAGCCGCCGCAACAACTGCGGAAAGCCCCACAAACTGCGTGGGGCTTCAACTGCATTCCGGAGGGCGGGTCCGTGCTCCGGCCCGGCTCCCGTCTGAGCGGCTAAAGCCGCCGCTGGGAAAGCCATAAGCCCCGTCTCCGCTCGCTTGCGCTCGCGGAACGGGGCTTCAACTGCTTTGACCACTTTCCTCCACGACGCGCTTTCCTCGCCCGTGCCGGGTCTCCTGACCCCGCAGGCGGATGGCCGCGGTGCAGTCCACGCAGGTGGACTTCGTGTAGTCGTTGCGGCGAATTCATTCGCTCTGCCCAGGCGGCCCACGCGAGATCTCCGCCACCCCGGCCGATCCCTGCCCAGGCGGCCTTCGCATGGACTCAGCGCCGGCCGATAATCGTCATCCGCCCGCACCGTCTCTCCCTGGCCGCCGCACGGCAGACGTCTTGCGCACCGCATCTGCCCATCGCGCTCGCAGACGGACCCGCATCGCACCGCATCCCATGATCCACCGTTCCACCCGGCTCGCGCTGGCACTGCTGCTGGCGCCGACGGGCATCGCGCACGCGCAGGACTCGGCCGCCGTGGTGCTGGACACCGTGAGCGTGCTGGGGGCGCCGGTGCCGGCCCTGCGCGCGCCGTTCGGCGTGTCGGTGGTGCGCGAGGCGGAGATCCGGCAGGGGCGGCCGGGGCTGGGGCTCACGGAGGCGCTGGCCGCCGTGCCGGGCGTGCAGGTGGACAACCGCTTCAACTACGCGCTGGGCGAGCGCATCTCCGTCCGCGGGTTCGGCGCGCGGGCGCAGTTCGGCGTGCGGGGCGTGCGCGTGCTGGTGGACGGCATCCCCGCCACCCTCCCGGACGGGCAGACGACGCTCAACCACGTGGACCCCGCCGCCCTGCGCCGCGCCGAGATCATCCGCGGACCCGCGTCGGCGCTGTACGGCAACGCGTCCGGCGGCGTCCTGCATCTCTCCACCGCCCCCGCGCCCGACGCGCCCATCGCTTCCGAGCACCGGGTCGTGGCGGGCGCGCATGGGCTGCTGCGGGCGGAATCCAGCATCGGCGGGCGCGCGGGGGCGGCATCGTACCGGGTCTACGCGTCGCGGCTGGGATACGAGGGGTACCGCGCGCACGCATCCGCCGAGAACCTGAACGCGGGCGGCTCGCTGCACCTGGCCCGCGGCGCGGACGAGCTGCGATTCAGCTTCACGGCCGTCCGCTACGATGCGCTGAACCCCGGCTCCCTGAGCGATTCGCTCCTGCGCGCCGACCGCTCCGCCGCCTTTGCCCGCAACGTGGCGCAGCGCACGGGTGAGGAGGGGCGGCAGGCGCAGGCGGGCGCGTGGTGGCGGCGGCGGATGGGCCCCGGCGCGCTGGAGGTGTCGGCGCACGGGCTGATGCGGTCCATCGACAATCCCATTCCCAACGCCGTCATCGACCTGGACCGGCGCGTGGGCGGCGTGCGCGCGGCGTGGCAGGCGGATGCCGGCGCCCTGCGGTGGACCGTCGGCGGCGAGGCCGAGGCGCAGCGGGACGACCGCCTGAACTTCGCCAACGAGGCGGGCGAGCGGGGCACGCGCACGCTGGACCAGGCGGAGGGCGTCACGTCATCGTCCGCGTTCGCGCAGGCGACGGCGGCGCTGCCGGGAAGGCTGGAGGCCATGGGCGCGCTGCGCTACGACCGCTTTCGCTTCTCCGTCCGCGACCGGCTGGCTTCCGCCGAGAACCCGGACGACTCCGGCGCGCGGACGATGGACCGCTGGAGCCCGGCGCTGGGGCTGTCGTGGGCGGCGGCGCCGGACGTCTCGCTGTACGCCAACGTGGCGACGGCCTTCGAGACGCCCACGACGACGGAGCTGGCGAACCGGCCCACGGGCGCGGGCGGCTTCAACCCCGACCTGCAGCCGCAGCGGACGGTCTCCGTGGAGGCGGGGGCAAAGGCGCGCCTCGCGCCGTGGGTGTGGGTGGAGGCCGCGGCCTACCGCGCGCGGATCGAGGACGCGCTCATCCCGTTCGAGGTGGCGGGCGCGCCGGGGCGCGTGTTCTACCGCAACGCGGGGAGCGCGCGTCACCGGGGCGTGGAGGCGGCGGCCGTGCTCACGCCCCGCCCCGCGTGGACGGCGCGGGCGGCGTACACCTGGACGGACGCGCGCTTCGGGCGATACGTGGTGGGGGACGAGGACCGCGCCGGCAACCGCGTCCCCGGCGTGTCGCCGCACCGCCTGGACCTGTCGCTGCTGGCCATGCCGGCGCGGGGGCCGTTCGCGGGGCTGGACCTGCGCCACGTGTCCCGCACCCCCGTCGCGGACGACGACGCGGAGGGGCGGTTCGATTCGCCCGCGTACACGCTCGTGGACCTGCGCGGCGGATGGGAGGGGATGCGGATGGGCGGCGCCGCCTTCTCGCCCTTTCTGGGGATCGGCAACCTGCTGGACCGGCGATACAACACGTCCGTCGTCATCAACGCGTTCGGCCGGCGCTACTACGAGCCGGGCCCGGGCCGCACGCTGTACGCGGGGCTGCGGCTGACGCTCGGGGTGCCGGGGACGGATCGCTGACGGGGTCGGGGCGGGGCGCGCCGCTGCCCTAGCGCCCCATCCTCGCCGGCACTGAAGCTCTCACCCGTCCTGTCCCCGCGCGCCGGGGAATCACGGCCCCGCGGCCGCGCGGCCGGGCATGGCGCAGAAGCCCTGCTCCTCCACGCCCAGCGCCGCGTTCATCCGGTTGAAGAAGTTCTCCGCGGCCACGGCCAGCGTCAGCTCCACCACCTCGCGCTCGGAGAAGTGGCGCCGCAGTTCCGCGAACGTATCGTCGTCCACGCGTCCGCCCACCTGCGTCACCTGCTCCGCGAAGGCGATGGCCGCGCGCTCCGCCGCGGTGAATGCCGGGTCCGTGGCGAACGCGTGAATGCGCGCCAGCTTCTCCGCAGGGACGCCCATCTGCGCCGCGAGGTGCTCTCCGTAGTCCATGCACCATGCGCAGCCGTTCAGGTGCGATGCCATGTGCCGTGCCAGGATGCGCACCTCCGGCGGCAGCATCGCGCGTCCCTGCGTGAACGCGGCCATCTGCGTGTAGGGAAGCAGCATGGGCGGCGCGTGCGATACCACCTGCAGCGGCGCGAAGTCCTGGCCCACCCTGTGCCGCGCGATGCCCTGGATCAGCCGCCCCAGCACACCGGCCCGTCGTCCCGAAAGCAAGCTCACACGCGCCATCGGCAATCTCCGAACGGGGTGGATTGATACGGATCATCATCCACCGTAAATCCCCTCCCGCTCCTCGTCCAGCGCAGGAACGTTCGTCCGGTTCGCTGTTGCGCATCCCGGGAGCCATCACTCTCCACGCGGCGCCGAAGGACTCCGGATGACGAATCGCGCGGCGCCCTTCCACCGTTCCTGCTTTCGCACTTTCGCACTTTCGCACTTTCGCACTCACGCACTTCCGCACTTCCGCACTTCCGCACTCACGCACTTGGCCCTTGTCACCAAGCACGAAAAAACGGGGCGCGGACCGAAGTCCGCGCCCCGCCTTTTCACTCCTCCCCGCATCCCCGCCCCGTGCTGCCCGTCTCCCCTCCCCGCCCACCTACACCGACGTCCCTGCCCCTTCCGCATCCGCCTCCTGCCGCCGCGCCACCGGGGTGGCCTCGTGGCAGTACCGCTCCAGGGTATCCGGCTCCGCCGCTTCCCAGCCATCGGGAATGGGGGAGAGCCGGCGCTTCTGGCCCTCCTTCTCAAAGCACAGCCAGCCGCCCTGGAGGCCCGGCGTCATCGTGTCTTCGTCACGGGCGGTGTCGTACTGCGGAATCACGTTCCACACCCGCCATCCCTGCCCCTGCGAATCCGTGAAACTGCGTAGCGCCATGGTGCGAGCCCTCGTGTGGTTGCCCTCGGGGCGCGCGCACTACGCACGGAGTGTGCCAGTCAGCAACTCTGAAACGCGAACTGCGACAGCGACTTAGGACGAACCTTCCCTCACAGCCCCCGGCGCGCCCAGGGCTCGTTGGCCTCCAGGCAGTCGATGAGCTCGATGTAGATGCGGCGCGCCGCCTCGGTGAACGTCTCGTCGTCCGCCTGGGCCACGGGGGCCAGCGCCGCGCGGATGCGCTCGGAGAGCGTTCCCGTCTCCACCATCCGCGCCGCCAGGTCCAGGTATCCCGCCTCGTCCTTGCGCACGGACTTGCGGGCGCAGGAGAGCAGGTGACGCAGCACGTCCTTTACGTCCGCCGTGCCATCCGCGCTCCGCTCCACGTCCAGGTGCGGCGCCCGCACCCGCGCCGCGCTCCCGGCCGCGATGCAGGCGCGAAAGTCCTCCACCAGGACGGCATGGTCCGGCAGCTCCACGCGCCCCGCCGCCACCCGCTGCGTGAGGTGCTTGAGCGCCGAGCGGACGAAGACGGCCACGGCCACGTCCATCTTGACGCACTCCTGCGTGTCCAGCACCCGGATCTCCATGGCCCGCCGGGCAAAGCGGAGGATGGCCCCGCGGGTGTTGAAGAACTCGTGGCGGATGGCGCCCGTGTCCGGCAGCCGGTCCAGCGCGCGGTACATGGGGGCCAGGATGCGCTTGCGGTAGTCGCCAAAGCCCTCCACGTACTCCGGCACCAGCTCCCCGCAGCTTTCCGGGATGCGCGCCTGGTGCTCCAGGATCCACGCCAGCCGCCCGTCCGCCGCCGGCTGCAGGTCGCCGTCGTACATGGGCGTGCTGGCCGCAAGCGCGGGAAGGTAGGGGATGAGCAGCGCCGCCGCCGTATGCATGGCGATGGCGTCCACCTCCCGCCCCATGGGCAGGTTCAGGTGCGCCGCGTGCACGTTCATCCACCCGTGCGTGCGCACGTCGAACAGGCGCGCGTACGTCGTGTAGATGCGCAGCCCCGACCGCGTCCACAGCTTTCCCTTGCGGGGGTCGAACCACGGGTGCATCCCCGTGGGCAGCAGCCGCGCGCCGAACTCCGCGTGCAGCACGGCGCTGAATCGCTGGATCCCCTCCGCCAGCGCCGCCTCCGCCTCGGCCAGGCTGCGCACGGGCTCCTGCGTCTTGATCTCGAACACGTGGTCCGCGATCTCGTTGCTGAACCCCACCGCCCCCAGGTCCACGTCCGACGTCCCCCGCCCCGCCAGGATGCGGAACGCCGGCTCCACGAGGGAGACCACGTTCAGGTCGCGGTCCACGGTGGGGTACTCCAGCTCCATCCCCGCCACCTCGAACGGCTTGTAGTGCCGGTCGCCCGCCCGCCCGCCGCCCCGCGCCGCGATGGGCTTGCGCACCCGCTCCAGCAGCTCCGCCTCGGGCGCCGCCGCCGTCTCGGGCGCCCCCTGCTCGATGCGCCGCACGAAGAAATCCACCAGGTCCTCGTAGATCGTCGTCCCGTCCGCGGCGTCGTCGTAGCCTACGTCCAGGTTGGGGTTGTCGTTGATCTCGATCACCACCGGCCCGTCCGCCGTCTCCTTCAAATCCACCCCGTACAGCCCGTCGCCGATGAGCCGCGCCGCCCGCAGCGCCGCGTCCACCACGGGCCGGGGTGCCTGGTCGCGGGACACGGCCTCCACCCGCCCGTAGCGCTCCTTGCCCGCCGCGTTCTCCGTGCGCACCTGCCAGTGCCCCCGCGCCATGTGGTACTTGCAGGCAAAGAGCAGGCGCCCGTCCAGCACCGTGATGCGCCAGTCGTAGTCCGTGGGGAGGAACTCCTGGGCGATGATCAGGGGCGAGCGGCGGAACATGTCGTCCGCGCGGCGGCGGAACTCGTCGCGGCTGCTCACCTTGTGTACGGCCGCGCTGAACGACCCGTCCGGGAGCTTGATGACGAGCGGCGAGCCCAGCTCCGCCACCTGCTCCCACGGCGTGTGGCGGGTGAGGATGCGCGTCCGCGGCGTGGGGATCCCCTCGCGCCGCAGCAGCTCCTCCAGGAACACCTTGTTGCCGCAGCGGATGATGGACTGCGAGTCGTCCACCACCGGCATCCCCAGCGCCTCGGCCCGCAGGGCGAACTGGAACGCCGGCTCGCTCACCCCCGTGAGGGCGCGGATCCACAGCGCGTCGTACTCCGGCAGCTTGTGCAGCTCGTCCAGGCCAATGCGCCGCACGTGCACGTTCTTGCGCGCGGCGATGCGCTCCAGCCGGTCCAGCGTCTCCGGGCTGCTGGGGCTGAACACGTCGTCCGGGTCGTGCAGCACGGCCAGGGAGGCGCGGCGCTCCTCGCGGGGCGCCTCCGTCCCCCGCCGCACGATCCGCTTCTCGTTCCCCAGCGCCTCGCAGAGCGCCGCGTGCTCCTCCTTCTCCAGCCGGTGCGGGGGGACGGGGGCCAGCGCCGTGACCTTCCACTCGCCGTCCTCGCGCAGCAGCTGCAGGCGCAGCACGGGGGCGGGCCACTCGCGGTAGACGGCCAGCGCCGTGTTCCGGAAGCGCGTGTCCGCCGCGCTCCCCAGGTACACCAGCGTCTCCGCCGTCTCCTCCTCCGTGGCCGGGCGGACCGTCCACCCGTCCTTTTCCTGCACGCGGACCACGGGAAGGGGAAACGCGCGGGGCGCCTCGTCCTCGTCGCCCTCGTCGTCCGTGGGAGGGGAGGGTTTGGCGGCGCGCCGGCGGGCGCGCATCTCCTCCGGGTCCACGGTGGGGACCCCCGCCTCCTGCAGGGTGCGGAAGAGGCCGTACGCGTCGGCGAACCCCTCGCTCACGTCCACGGGGGGGATGGCGTGCTGCCCCCGCGCGTCCGCCAGCAGCGAGACGTAGTAGCCCTTGCTGCCGTACTTCCACGAGCGGCACAGGTTCACGACGACGGCGCCCGCCTCGCCCAGCGCCTCGCCCCCCTCCAGGTAGCGGTCCGCCGGGGCGGCGATCCCCTCCGGCAGCCCCTTCGCGTCGTCCGCGTGGGACACGACGGCGATCACGCGGCTGCGGCTCACGCGGCGTCCTCCCGCGGCCACAGCTCCAGCAGCACGGCGTCGTACGTCACGTCGCCCAGCAGGATGGCGTTGATGAGCCGCTGCCCGTTCACCACCTGCCGCCCGTCCTCCGCGATGGGCACGTGGCGGGAGGGATCGCGCAGGCTGAACTGCCGCCCCCAGTTCTCGTAGCCGCAGATGACCACGAAGTGCCCCGTGGGCTCGCCCCCCACGTCGTCCTCCACCAGGCGGTCGTCGTCCAGCTGCCGCTCGCGCGCGAAGCGGTAGAGGTAGGTGGCGGAGAGCCCGGCCAGGACGGGGTGCTCGCGGTCGATGATGTCCTTGAGCAGCCCTGGCGTGAGCTCGTCGAACGCCAGCTCCCCGCCCATCTCCAGGAAGTCCAGGTACGCGCGCGCCGCCCGCAGCCGCTGGCTGTCGGGGAGAAAGGGAAAGCGGGCGTGGATCTTCTCCGCCAGCGCCTCGCGCGGCAGCCCGTGCCAGGTGGGGTCGAAGATGCGCAGGTCGTACGAGTAGATGCGCGCGCCGAAGCCGCGTCGTAGCGCGGCGATGCCCAGGAACACGGCCAGCGTGCCCCCGTCCTCGTTGCGGTCGATCTCCCCCAGCACCTCCGCGTCGTCCACCCGCAGGCCGTAGAAGTCGTAGACCTTGCGCAGGCAGGTGGGCCCGCAGGTCACGTCGTCCGGCTGCACGAAGCGCTGCACCCGCAGCTCGTGCGCAAAGCGGTCCTCCTGCTCCCGCCGGTCGTCCGGCGGCGCGTGGACCGCGCCCAGTGTATCCGTCATCTCCATCCGGCCCGCATCCGCCATCACGCCCCCGGCGGTCGCCGGGCGGCGGGACGCACGGAGCAACGGCCGTACCATCCAGGGCCCCGGGGCGGGCGCACCGCGGATTTGCTGCCGCATTTCGCCCGGACCCGGGGGACTTGCGGCGGGTGCTAGTTTGTTAGCGGCTACGGAGCGTACACCGTTTCGGCCAGCGGCCACGCGAATTCGCCACGTGGCGTGGGTGGCGCGCGGCTTGATTCAGGTGACGTGCTGGACACCTGCGCCGTCAAGAGACTGCAACGCGCACGCGGATCAGCTCCTTGCACGGGGTTTGGCGGCGGGAGATGGCCCGTCCCGGGCTCTCCGGGAGCCGGGTGGAATGGTGGGGAAGGGAGAACGAGACGCCGCGAAGTCGTTGCAGTTGGGAGCAGAACTCCGTAAAAGTCTCCGCAGTGGCGCACACTTTGCGACGTGTATCACCAGCGTTGCAGAAGGGACCCTTCGCGGCGCCCAGTGTGTATACGGAATGTTCGCGCGGAGCACAGCCGGATGGCGCCACATCCATCCGCGGTAGATGTTCCTGTAGCAGTCTGTGGTTCCTGCCCTGTTCTGCACAACCCGATTTGGGCGGGGATGCAACAAAATTGTGGCGTTTTGGCGCAGACTTGCATATAGTATACACAGCAGTCCGGAAACGGTAACCGAGACAAGGTCCTGAACAGGAGATAGATGGGATGAAGAGCACCCGGTCCAAGACGGCCGCGCCGCGTCTTCCCCGCCGCTGGCGGACGCCGCCTCCGCTCACGCGGGGGTCCGAGTCGCTCGAGGGGATGGAGATCCTGCGCGAGGTAGGTGGCGAAGTGGGGATCCTGCTGTGGCAGGCCTACCGCAACGTGATGTTCTGGGCCGCCGCCGAGCAGGGCGAGCGCGGCCGCCTCTTCTCGGCCGAAGCCGGGCGCAAGCGCCAGGCGGAGCTGAGCGAGGCCCGCATCAGCGACGATCTGGCGGGCCCCCTGGCCGCCATCGGCGAGATGCTCACGGCGCCCGACAGCACCAGCGGCGAGGCCGTGGCGCAGGCGTGCACGGGCATCGCCCGCTGGGCGGAGCAGCAGGGGCACGTGAACACGGCCCTGTCGTACACGCAGGCCGCGTCCGTCGCGGCGCCGCGCGCCGCGCGCCTGGCGCTGGCCGTGGGGCAGCTGGCCCGCCGGCGCGGCGAGATGGCCCGCGCCGAGACGTGGTTCCGCCACACCGTCATGATTTCCCGCCAGATCGGCGACTGGGACTCGTACTCCCGCGCCTACATCGCGCTGGGCAACATGCTGGTGCGGCGCGGCAACTTCCCGGCCGCGCACCGCATGCACATCAAGGCGCTGCGCGCGGCGCGCCGCAAGGGCCTGCAGCAGGTGCAGGGCATGGCGCTGCACGACCTGTTCGTGATCGCCACCGACACGGGCCGGGTCGAGCAGGCCGAGGAGTTCGCGCGGCAGGCGTTCCGGGCGTACGGGTCCAACCACCCGTCCATTCCGGTGCTCGCGCACGACGTGGCGTACTTCTGGGCCGAGCAGGGCCACTTCGCGCGTGCCCTCGAAGTGTTCCAGGCGCTCGATCCGTACCTCACCACGCCGGCGGAGCGCCTGAGCCTCACGGCTTCGATCGCGCGCGCGGCGGGCGGCACCGGCAACCGGGACCTGTTCCGCAGGGCCTGGACGCAGGTGGTGCGGCTGAACAAGGACACCGACGTGCAGTCCGTGGTACCCGCGTGCATGCTCGACCTGGCGCTGGGTGCCGCGAGCCTGGGCGAGTGGGATCGTGCGGAGAGTGCTGCCGAGGAGGCGAACGAGCTCGCCACCAAGCTTGGGCAGTCCAAGATCCGCTTCCGGTCGGAGGCCCTGCTGGATGCCGCGCGCAACGGGCGCCAGGCGGAGTTTCGTCAGCAGACGCTCAAGGTGTGTGCTCCGAGCCCCAAGAGCGAAACGCTCGCCGGTGACTTCGTGCGGAGCCTGGAAGGCGGACGTACCGCGGCCGCGGTCTGACGACCGGCTGCCGATAAACAAACTCCCCGCGCTCATTCGTAGAGCGCGGGGAGTTGGCTTTCGGCGAACCGGGAGCGATCAGCCGCCCGAACCGATCTGCGGCATCGCGCAGACGTAGACGACACTGCCGTCGTTCAGGGTCTGCTTGACCGCCATCCCGCCGCTGCACATCGAGTTCTCCTGCGACGGGAGAACCTCGGGCTCGGCCTGGGGCGCCGTGACGGAGTCGCCGCAGGCGGCAAGGATGGACAGGGTCAGGACGGACAGGAGGGTCCGGGCGAGTTTCATCGTCGCTCCAGTAGTGGGATGATGCAGTAACGGTTGGGTGGGCGGTCAGGATGGTGATTGCCCGGGGATGCACTCAATGTGCACTCGGGCAGCCCACCCCGCCCATTCTCTTTCGCTCCCCTACCGAATATTTCCAGACACGTCATGCCCCCACCCCTTCGCCCCCTTCTGGTGCTGCACACAAACGGTGCATTTCGGGAGCGTGTGCGAAGGGTGGGGCCCCGTGGATTTCAGTGCACCTTCCTCACGGGGTGGGATGCCCTGCGGCGGGCGGTGGTGGATTCGCCCCCCGCCGCCATCCTCATCGTGGACCCCTACGCCGACTCCCCGCGTGACGATCCGCAGCTTTCGTCGGAGCTGCGGGCGCTGCTGTGGGAGTTCCCCTCCGCCACGGTGCTGGCCGCCCTGGAGATCCGCCCCGGGCGCTCGCGCGACCTGCGCACGCTGGGCGAGTGGGGCGTTACCGACATCATCTCCATCGTGGAGGACGACACCCACGAGGCCATTTACCGCCGGCTGCGGTCCGTGGAGGGCCGCTCGCTGCAGACGCTGCTGGAGCGCACGCTGCCGCCCCTGCTCTCGGGGCGCACGCGCATGCTGATGATGACGGCGGCGGAGGTGGTGGCCGTGGGCGGCAAGGCGCGCGAGCTGGCGCGGCGGCTGCACCTGTCCGAGCGCACGGTGCTGCGCTGGGCCGAGCGCGGCGGGCTGCCTCCCCCGCGGCGGCTGCTGGCCTGGATGCGCATCCTGCTGGCGGCGTCGCTGCTGGACGACCCCGGGCGCACGGTGCTGTCCGTGGCCCACGCCTGCGGCTACGCGTCGGACAGCAGCCTGCGGCGGGCCATGCAGGACTTTCTGGCCACGGGCCCCACGGCGCTCCGGCGCGAGGGCGCGTTTCCCACCGCCTCGCGCGCCTTCCTGGAGGAGCTGTCCCGCACGCGCGCCGCCACCCGCGACCGCCACTCGCTCCGCTTCTGATGCCGCGTCCCCCAGTTCTCGCGCGGGACGGAGGAAACAGCATCACGCGGAGGACGCAGAGGTGAAAGACGAGGACGCAGAGGAGGCTCGCCCCTTCTCTGCTGACTCTGCTGCTCTGCTGCTCTGCTGCTCTGCGTGACTGAAGTGTCCGCGGTTTCCGCACGAGACGAAACGGGTCCCTCCGCCCGGGGACCCGTTTTCTCTTTCCCGTGAGGGCTCCCGTGGATGCGAGGGCGGATTCACTCCGGCAGGGCGCGGAACGCCTCCTCCAGCTCGCGGCGGGTGCGCTCGTCCAGGCGCAAGGCCTCGGCGCGGACGCTGCTCTCGATACTGGCCTCGCGGCTGGCGCCCGGGATGGCCGCCAGCGACGGCGAGGCGCCCAGGATCCACGCCAGCACCAGCTCCTCCGGCGAGGCGTCGCCGTACCGCGCGCCGATCTCCCGCAGCGCCTCGCTCTCGCGCAGCAGCTTCACGCGCCGCGCCCCGCCTACCGGTGAATAGGGAAGGAAGGTGATGGAGCGCTGGTCGCAAAAGCGGATGATGCCGTCCAGCTCCGCCGAACGGTCCCACGGATTGTAGCGGTTCTGCACGGAGGTCACGGGGACGATGGCCAGCGCGGCCTGCACCTGCAGCAGCGTCACGTTGGAAAGACCCACCGCCGCTACCACGCCTTCCTCGTACAGCCGCGCCACCTCGCCCACGCTGTCCCCAAAGGGCACGCGGCGGTCGGGGGCGTGCAGCTGGTACAGGTCGATGCGGTCCGTGCCCAGCATCCGCAGGCTGTGCTCGCAGGCGCGGCGCAGGTGCTCGGGGCGGCCGTCGTTCTCCCACCGGCCCTCGGGACGAACCAGGCCGCCCTTGGTGGCCACCGTCACGTCGTCGCGGACGCCCATCTCGTCCAGCGTCTCCGCGATCAGCCGCTCGTTGTGCCCGATGTCGTCGTCGTCCAGGCAGTACACGTCCGCCGTGTCGATGAAGTTCACGCCCAGCTCCACCGCGCGCCGGATCACCGCCTTTGCCTGCGCGCGGTCCGGCCGCCCCTGGATGGAAAGCGGCATGCCCCCCAGCCCCATGCGCGTGACGCGCCGCCCCGTCCGCCCCAGCTGAACCGTCTGCATCTCCCCTCCCGTGGCGCGTCGTGCGCGTGGTGCGATGATTATAGGAACTGATTGAACTGCGGACGGCGGGTGCGGGCGTGTCCCTCCGCTGCGCTCCGGGCCAGGCTGCGCGCGCCGTAGGGCACGATACAACTGTGCCCAACGGCGCCGAGCCCCCTCCGCAGGCCGGCACGATACTGCTGTGCCGGCCTGCTCCGGGGTCTCGGCCCTGCGGGCGCGCATCCCTCACGCAACGGCCCGCGGCCGAGCCGCGGTGGATCGCCGGTCCGCGGACCTGCCTGTCCGCGTCCGCGGCATCGGGTGGAATGCGACGGATACGGGACACGTCCGGCATCCGCGAGGGCGGAATTCGCTTGCCCGCAGCCGCCGGCGTGTGCCGTCCCTCGCGTTCGGTACGGTGCCGTACGCATGCGCGTCCGGCACACGCACCTGTCGTTCCAGCGGCGCGGTGCGTGCAGGGGCGGAGAAGGGAAACTGTTGGCCATGAACGGACATCGAACCGAAATCCATGCCTCCGCAGCGGCGCGCGTCGGACAAACGGTGGGTCAAGGTGGTGGGCTGGCTGGCGTGCGGCGCCCTGGCCGGCTCGCTCACCTACACCTTCATCCGCGCATTGACGGAAGGGCCGCAGGGCGTGGACCCGCTTTTCTTCGGAATGCAGTCCATCGCCAGCACCCTGTTCCTGGTGTACAGCGTGCGGCTGCGCAACGGCATCTTCATCGCCGCCAACACGGTGGCCGTGCTCAACGCCCTGGGCACGCTGGTGGTGGCCCTCGTGGCGCGGGGCTGACGAAGCCCTTCGAGGGGTGTGCGACTGAGCGCCGCTCAGTCGTATTCCCGCGTACCGTAACGATTTTGGCTTGACGGTGAACATAGGGAGCGGTATCGTCCCCCGCGCGGAACGACCCTGCCTCGCACAGCCCGAAATCAGCCACGCCGATCCGCCACAAAGAACGGGGCGCGTTCCACGCGTTCCGAAGTGACCTACCCCCATAAGGAGAGATCCGGTATGAGACGAAGTCTGGCAGTCGCCAGCGCCGCCGCCGTCGCGTGTGTGGCGTTCGGCACCCCGCTGCGCGCCCAGGGCTCCGCGGTCATGACGCACAGCTCCTGCGCCCTGGCGCTGGGCGGCGCGGGCGTCGCGGACCCGTGCGACGACGGCTCGGCCATGCTCTTCAACCCGGCCGGCCTGGCGAACACGCCCAGCCTGGTCACGCTGGGATGGACGGGGGTCACGGCGGGCGGCGACTTCACGTACAACAACACCGGCGAGCGCATTGAGCGCGAAGAGGGCACCACCTCCGTACCCTTCGGGTACGCGAACTACCGGTTCAACGACCGGGTGGCGGCGGGGATCGGCCTGTTCGCGCCGTACGGCCTGGGGCTGGACTGGCCCGCGTGCACCGTGGACGAGATCAACGGCGGGACCTGCACGGGCGACAACTTCGAGGGCCGGTTCGTGAGCTACGACACCAAGCTCACCAACATCTACATCCAGCCCACGGTGGCCTTCAAGGCCACGCCCTGGCTGTCGGTGGGTGTCGGCGTGGACTACGTCTCGGCGGAGATCGACATCAACCAGCGCCTGGACCTGGCGGAGCAGCAGGTGCCCGGCCGGCCGGCGGGCTTTACGTTCGGACAGGTCGGCGTGCGCTCCGGGACGGACTTCGCCGACGCGAACCTGAACGGCACCGGCAGCGGCTTCGGCTTTCACCTGGGCGCGCAGGCGCGTCTGGGCAACGTGATCTCCGTGGGCGCGCGCTACCTGAGCGAGGTGGAGATCGACTACGAGGGCGACGCGCGGTTCACGCAGATCAACACCGGCTTCGTGGTTCCCGGCGGCGGCCCCATCGACCCGTTGCTCGCGGCGTCCCGGTTCGCCGCTGACAGCGCGCTGAGCACCCAGGGCATCACCACGGGGCTCACGCTGCCGTCGCAGATCGTGGTGGGCGTGGCCATTACGCCCATGGAGCGCCTGCGCGTGATGGCCGACTACCAGTGGACGGGCTGGTCCAGCTTTGACGAGGCGCCGCTGGACTTCGACGTGCTCACGGACCAGACGCTGGTGCTGGACTACCAGGACACCGACACCTACCGCCTGGGCGCGGAGTTCGGCGCCACGGACGCGCTGACGCTGCGGGCCGGCTTCATCTACAACACGGCCGCGGAAAAGGAGTTCTCCGTGTCGCCGCTGCTCCCCGAGGCGGAGCGCAACTACTACTCGCTGGGCCTGGGCTACCGCTTTGGCCGCGGGCTGGGCGTGGACGTGGGCTACCAGCTGGTGGACCAGGCGGACCGTGCCGGCCGCGTGCGCGGGCGTACACCCGGCATGACGGACGCGGAGCTGCAGGCGCGCAACGTGGGCGTGTACAGCTCCACCGTCAGCGTGGTGAACGTGACCTTTTCGTATCGCTTCGGCGGGCGCTGAGCGGCGGCCGGACCCATCCACCTGATTTGAAACGCACGGAGAACGTTCCATGAGATCTACCCGATCCGCCCTGCTGGCCGCGCTCGTCGCGCTGCCGCTGCTGGGCGCCTGCACCGAGGACGAGTCGCCCGTAGAGCCGGTGGTTCCCGCCGCGGGCGGCGAGCTCTTTCAGCGCTACGTGTCGCTGGGCAACTCCATCACGGCCGGCTTCGTGTCCGGCGGCATCACGGGGGCCTCGCAGGCGCAGGCCTACCCGGTGCAGCTGGCCACCCGCGCGGGCGCGACCTTTACCCTGGCCACGTTGGCCGGCCGCGGCTGCACGCCGCCGTACCGCGGCCCGTTCGTCTTCGACACGGCGCGCGTGGCGGGCACCAGCACGACCTGCGACGCCCTGGCCGGCCCCGCGCCGCGCCTGGTGAACAACCTGGCCGTCCCCGGCGCCACGCTGAGCGACGCGCTGAACCGCAACCGCCCCGCCAACCCGCTGTCGTCGCTGTTCCTGGGCGGCCGCTCGCAGGTGGAGCGGATGGTGGAGGCGCAGCCCACGCTGGTGACCGTGTACCTGGGCAACAACGACGTGCTGGGCGGCGCCGGCTCCGGCGACACCACCCGCCTGACCCCCGCCTCGCGCTTCGCGGCGCAGGTGGACTCGCTGGTGGGCTGGCTCAAGCAGACGCCCGCGGGCCAGGGCGGCCCGGGCCGCGACGTGGTCATCCTGGGCATCGCGCCGTTCCCGGCGCTGCTGCAGCCCGGCGCGTACTTCTTCGCGCAGTACGCGGCGGACCCGGCGGGCTTCCAGGCGCGCACGGGCAAGACGGTGAACGCCAACTGCGCCCCGGCGCCCGGCAACCCGTTCGCGGCCAGCCTGGTCTCGTTCGCCATCTTCGCGTCGCCCGTCCCGCAGATCGACTGCGACGGCTTCGCGGGGGTGAGCACCGACTTCGTGCTCACGCCCACGGAGACGCAGGCGCTGATCGGCCGCGTGGTGGCGTACAACACGGCCCTGCGCGCCGCGGCCACGGCCAACGGCTGGGTCTACGTGGACGTCAACGAGGTGATCGGCGGCGCGGGCACCACGCCCGCCAACCTGCGCCAGCGGGCGCCGGCCGCGCAGTTCCGCCTGTGCCAGGGCCTCGCCACCGCCCAGACGCCGACGCAGATCCAGCAGGCGATCTTCACCACCTGCCCGGCCCCGTCGGACCCGACGGTCCCCTACGCCCCGAACAGCGCGGCGTACGCCAACTTCTTCGGCAGCTGGATGACGTTCGACGCGGTGCACCCGGACGTGGAGTTCCAGACGGCGCTGACGCGGGCCATCGCCCTCGCCCTGAACGCCAAGCACGGCACCACGCTTCCGACCGGCTGAGCCCTTTCGGACGGATGGCTTTGACGCAGCGGGGCGGCCTTCGGGCCGCCCCGCCTGCGTTTGGGCTGCCTGCGCCGATTGGCTCGCGGTGGCCCCGAACGGATCGCCTTCCCGGGATCCACGGAACGGCCGGCACGCAGGGCGGCGGGGAAGGATGGGAGGGATTTCCGCCCGGCTGCTCCGCGCTGGCTTCCCGGCCCGAAATCCGGATCGCGGCCGGGCGCCGTACTGGATGCAGGGGCAGGCGCCTCGGAGAAGAGGCGCGCCGGCGTGTCGCGCCCGGGCGGAATCGGCACTAGATTGGCGGGAGCATCCATCCCGTTCCATCCCATGATCCGATGACCGAGAGCACTCCCGGGGGCGCGCTTCCGCCCTCCATCGAGAAGATCCTGCGGCGCTTCGCCACGCTGTCGCCCGACATGACGCGGCAGGCGCTGGTGCAGTACGCCGGCAAACTGCCGCCCCTGCCGGAGCGCTTCGCGGGGATGGACCTGGAGCAGTACCGCGTGCACGAGTGCCAGACGCCCGTGTCCATCTTTCCCGAGGTGGTGGACGGCCGGATGTACTACCACGCGGACCTGCCCCGGGAAAGCGCCGCCCTGCGCGCCCTGCTGGCCATGATCTTCGAGGCCGTGAACGGGCAGCCGCCGGAGACGGTGCTGGGCATTCCCCAGGACTTCGTGCGGCAGGTGATGGGCAAGATCGGCCTGCAGGCGCGCGAGGCGGGGCTCAACGCCATGGTGGAGCGGCTCAAGCGCGCCGCGCGGCAGGCCGTGCAGGAGCGCGGCGCCGCGCCGGGCTGAGGCGGGGCCCCTTTCTTCCCGGCGCGCCCCTTGCGCGCGTACACGGGGCCCGTTCTTTTACCCGCCCGGCCTGGGCGAACGCACATGCCGCGCGTGGAAACACAGGAGAAGACTCGTGAAGGCTGACGTGTTCCGGCGCCGGCGCCCGGCCGGCGCCGCGCTGCTGGCCCTTTCGGCGCTGGCCGCCATGCTGGCGGGGTGCCAGCCCGGCGACGCCGAGGGCGGCTTTGCCAAGGTGGTGTACCGCGACGAGGCCGCCGTGCCCCGTGCCGCGTACCCGGATCCGCCCCCCGTTACGCCGGGCTCGGTCGTGAGCGGCTCGGCGGCGCGCATCGTGGCCACCAACCTGCCGCAGGGCGTGACCCAGGCCATGGTGGACCAGGGGCAGGACCAGTACGGCACCGTGTGCGCCGCCTGCCACGGACAGGGCGGCACCGGGAGCGCCGCGGCCCCGGCGCTGAACGACGCCACCTGGCTCAACATCTCCGGCCAGTACCCGGAGATCGTCACCATCATCAACAACGGCGTGGCCAACCCCAAGCAGTACCCGGGGGTCATGCCGCCCAAGGGCGGCGGCAGCTACGACGACGCGCAGGTGCGCGCCATCGCCGCCTATGTGTACGCACTGAGCCACCAGGGGGGCGCATGAGCCGCCGGCCGGACGGAGACGATACCTTCCACACCGTGGAAGGCCGCTACCAGAAGTGGAACGACGCCAACCCGCGCCCTCGCAGCGCCTCGGCCATCAAGGTGCCCGAGATGAGCGACGCGATGGAAAAGACGGTGGGGATGGCCCTGGGATTTGGCGCGGGCGTGGTGCTGCTGCTCCTGGCCGTGTTCACGTTCGTCAACGCCGCCAAGTGGGGCCAGGTGGACCGCAGCGGGGCGCAGGTGGCATACAACATCGCCGCGTTCTTCCTGACGCTGGCGGGGCTGGGCGCGCTGGGCGCCACGTACAACCACGTGTTCCGCGTGATCCCCGGCGACGATCCGCACCACCACTGATCGGCTGGAAACGCGTGTTTTGCCCCGGCGGACGAACGATCGTCCGCCGGGGCTTTTTTGTGCACCGAATTTGGCACGTCCAAATGTGAGCGCCCCGCAAGTGTTGACAGCGAGCGCTCTGCAACCTATTGTGTGTCACATCCCACGCCAAATACTCCTGGCCTACATACGTTTGCTGCTCGTTTCTAACGGAGAAGCCATGTCCCGCTTCCGTCTAGGCTCCATCCTGGCCGTTGCCGCCGGTATCCTGATCATCAGTGGCGGGTGCGCCGAGTCGCCGTCCGCACCGGTCGAGGCCGGTGCCAGCCTGGAACTGCTGCGCATGCCGCAGGGCCCCAGCTTTGCCCGTAGCGGGAGCGAGTCGCGCTCCCAGGTGATCGGGCCCGAGGGCGGTGTGATCGAGCTTGCCGCCGGCCGCCTGACCTTCCCCGCCGGCGCCGTGTCGCAGCCGACCGAGATCGGCATGCGGGTGGACGGCGAGTACCAGGGCGTCCACCTGTCGCCGCACGGGCTGCAGTTTCCGGCCGGTGCGCAGCCGGTGCTGGAGCTGCGTGCCGTGGGTTCGGGCGCCGAGCGTTCCAACCTGACGGTTGTGTACGTGGATGATGCGCGCCAGATTCTCGAGGTAATGTCGACGGCCCGCCAGGGTAGCCGGGTCATCACCCACCTGGAGCACTTCTCGGGATATCTGATCAGCACCGGACGCGCCGAAGTCGAGTCGGCGCCCTGATTCTGCGTCACACCTCGCTGTGCCCGGCAGGGGGCGGCACCGCTCGCCGCCCCTTGTTCTGTATTCGCTCAGGCCTGTTTCTGTCGTGACCTCCGCTCTCGCAACCCTGCTGGACCAGGCGACCGTGCAGCAGCGTGCGGGTGAATGGGACGCTGCTGTCGCGTCACTTCGCCAAGCGTACAATGCCAGCTTGGCCGCGCGGGACTCCGCAGGGATCCTGGAGACGCTCGTTCGCCTGGGTCATTGCCACTTCTGGCAGGGAAGCAACCGCGAACTCGCGCGCGACATGCTGGAGCTCGCCCTTACCGTGGGCGAGTTGCATGGCGATCACGAGGTCGTAGGGCGGGCTCTGAACGGCCTTGCGGGAATGGCCCAGGACATCGGCGAGATCAACGAAGCCGAGCAACTGTACCACCAAGCCAACGAACTTGGCCACGCCACCGGGTCGGACACCCTGATCGGCGAGACGGAGCAGAACCTGGGCACCCTCGCCAACATCCGTGGCAACCTCACCGAAGCACTCAATCGCTACAAGAGCGCACTCGTTTCACTGGAGCGGGCCGGGATTACCCGCGGCATCATCTCCGCGCTGAACAACCTGGGCATGCTGCACGTGGACCTCGGTCGCCTGGACGAGGCCGACGGGTACTTCACGCGCGCCCTTGAAGTGTGCCACCAAGTGGGGGACGTGGTGCGCGCAGGGGTGGTGCACACGAATCGCGCGGAGCTGTTCCTGGCGCGCGGGCAGTTGGACAAAGCCCGTGAAGCGTGCGACGAGGGGTTCGAGATCTTCAGCCGGCTGAACTACCCCATCCGCAAGGCCGAGGCGCTCAAGTTCTACGGCGTCATCTACCGGGAGAGCGGCAAGCTGCACTTAGCCGAGATCCATCTTCGGCAGGCCATCGAGATCGCGTCGCACCAGGACCCGTTGCTGGAGGCGGAGACGCAGCGCGAGATGGCACGCGTGCAGCGGGCGCAGGGACACAACCGGGAGGCGCTGGAGGCGCTCAACCGCTCGCACCACCTGTTCACCCGGCTGCAGGCGCAGGCCGAGCAGGCGGACATCGACCAGCGCATCACGGATCTGGAAGCGGACTTCCTCTCGCTGGTGCGGTTCTGGGGCGAGAGCATCGAGGCCAAGGACCGCTACACCAGCGGCCACTGCGCCCGAGTGGCGGACTACGCGTGCCGCATCGCGGAGCGCGCGGGACGGCTTACGGAGCGGGAGATGGTGTGGTTCCGGATGGGCGCCTTTCTCCACGACGTGGGAAAGACGGAAGTGCCCGAGGAGATCCTGAACAAGCCGGGGCGGCTCACCGACGAGGAGCGGGCGCTGATGGAGCGCCACACGGTCATCGGCGACGAGATGCTGGCGCCGGTGGAGTTTCCCTGGGACATCCGCCCCATGGTGCGCAGCCACCACGAGCGCTGGGACGGCCGCGGCTACCCCGACGGGCTCACGGCGGAGAACATCCCCTATTCCGCCCGCATCCTGCGCATCGCCGACGTGTTCGACGCGCTGACGACGGCGCGCAGCTACCGCCGGCCGCTGAGCCCCGACGAAGCCATGGACATCATGGTGGACGACGAGGGGAGCTTCGACCCCGAGCTGTTCGGCCTGTTTCGCGAACTGTTTCCCGAGCTCGCCCCCACCGCCGTGGAAGCCGCCTTCGCGGGTACGCAGTAGCGCTCGTCTGGCGCCACGTTGGAAACATTCACACCGTAGCCGGGACGTCTTCCTCCACGTCCACGGCAATTCCGCGCGTCCGCAGCAGCCGCTCCACCGCCTCGCCGATCTTTACGTTGGGGGTGGACGCCCCCGCCGTGAGCCCCACCACCAGCGGCCCCGGCGGCAGCCAGTCTTCCGCCTCTACCTCCGGCGTGTCCAGCGGCGTGCCCGCGGGCTTGAAGCGGATGGTGCCCCGCTCCGGGTCGATGCACCCCGCGTCGGCCACGTGAAAGGTGACGGCGTGCCGGGCGCAGAGCACGGCCAGGTGGTGCGTGTTGCTGGAGTTGTATCCCCCGATCACCACCATCACGTCCGGCGGCCCGTCCGGCCCCGCCACCAGCTTTTCCACCGCGTCCTGCCGCTCCTGCGTGGCGGAGCAGATGGTGTCGAAGGAGCGGAAGTGGCGCGCGGGGTCGTACCCCTCGCCCCCGTGGCGCCGCTCCAGCGACCGGCCCACCTCGGCGGCGATGTCCAGCGAGTCGCCGGAGAGCATGGTCGTCTGGTTCGCGACACCGATGCGCTCCAGGTGCAGGTCCGGATCGAACCCCTCCGACGCCTTTTCACGAAAGTGCGCCAGGAACGCCTCGCGGGTCATGGCCCCGGGCGCACGCTCCAGGTAGTCCATCACCAGCCGCGCCTCGTCCATGTCGCGGACGATGATGAAGCGGCCATCGGGGTACTTGAGCGCCTGGCTGGCCGTGGCGCGCGTCTCCTCGTGCAGGTACTTGCCGTGGATGAGGGACGTGAAGCCGTCGCGGGCGTACTGCTCCACCCGCTTCCACACGTTGAGCACGCTGCCGCAGGTGGTGTCCACCAGGATGCAGCCGACGGCCTGCAGCCGGCGAAAGTCCGCCACCGTGGCGCCAAAGGCGGGAAGGATGACCACGTCCTCGGGCGTGAGCGCGCCGAAGTCGAACACGCCGTCCGCGTCCGGCTGCAGGAAGACGACGCCCATCTCCGTGAGGCGCCGGTTCACGTGCGGGTTGTGGATGATCTCGCCCAGCAGGAAGATGCGCCGCCCGGGGAATTGGGTGCGCGTCTCGTACGCGTACTCCACGGCCCGGTCCACGCCGTAGCAGAACCCGAACTCCTCGGCCAGGCGCACGGTGACGCGGTCCTCGCCCTCGCCCCAGGTCTCCTGGTAGCCGCGGGCGCGGATGCGCTCCACCAGCGCGCTGTGGTACTCGGACCGGATCAGCGGCTCGATCTGCTTGCGAAGGCCGAAGCCGCGGCGAAAGTAGGTCTGCTCCATCGGAGGCGTGCGGGCGCTTGTTGGGCCGGGCGCGGGAAGCGTCCAGCGTGCCTGAAAGTTAACCGTTCGCGCACTCCACCGCTACCGGAGCGGGGCGGGAAGGCGTTGGCGCGGAGGGAGTTGCAGCTTCCCATCCGGCGTACGGAAAACAGGGTGCGAAGTTCCATCTTTTCTGGAATGGATGGCCGGGGCCGCGGAGCGCCTCCCCCGGCCCCTCCCCGCGCGAACGGCCGCGCGGAGAGGGGAGACCTTCCGGCGCGGCACCGGGTTCACGCCGGACGCAATCCATCCGCTTCGTCCAGGCGCCGTTGCGGGGCGAAGCCTGGCCACCGCAGGTTGGGGGCGGACGAGACGTCCGGCACCTGGACCGGTGCCGCGCATGCTTCTTGCCCGCCCGGCGGTCCGTAAACCGGCGTACCCACGCACTTTCGCACTCTCGCTCCTTCGCACTGTGGCCAAGCCCGGCAAGCACAAGGGAAAACTGCTCGGCGGCGCGCCGCGCACGGGAAAGTGGGCCAAGCAGCCCGAGGACACCCGCCTGGGCGGCCGCTACCGCGGCTCGCTGATCGGCGTGGGCGTGCTGGGACTGGTGGTGCTGCTGGGGATTGGCGGCTACATGGCCTGGGCCGATTCGCAGCTGCGCGCGGGGCTGCTGCGGCAGGAGCAGGAGGCCCGGCAGCGGCCGGACTGGGTGCCGCTGACGGAGCTGCCGCCCTACGCCCGGGACGCGTTCGCCGCCGTGGCCGACACCACGTCGTTCGCGCGGCGCAGCCAGCGGCGGGGCGAGCCGCTGCCGTCCGTGAGCCGGGAGATGGTGCAGCAGATCCACCAGCTGACGGACGACCTGTCCGACCAGGCGCGGGGGCAGACCATGGCCCCGCTGCTGGAGGCGCGCACGTCGCCCGAGCGGCTGCTGGAGCTGTACATCAACCGGGTGTACATGGGGCGGACGGAGAGCTGGCCCGTGTTCGGGGTGCAGCACGCGTCGCAGGAGTACTTTGGAAAGGACGCGCGGCGGCTCACGCTGGGAGAGGCGGCCACGCTGGCCGGCATCCTCCTTCCGCCGCGCCTGCAGGACCCGGAGGCGGAGCCGGGGGCCGTGGGGACGCGGCGCAACGAGGTGCTGCTGTACCTGCTGAACGCCAAGAAGATCGACGTGGCCGCCTACCAGGCGGGCCGGAGGGAGCCGCTGGCCTTTCAGCCGGGCGAGGACTACGCGCCCATGACGCGCCCGGCCGACTGGCGGGAGTCGGAGGTGCCGGTCATCCGCCTGCCGGAGGCGCTGCGGCCCCGGCCGGACTCGGCGGGGGCGGCGGCGACGAGTCCCGCGCAGTAGCGGCCGCCTCCGCCGTATCCGCTCCCGCCGCGGAATCGGCGCGAACCCGCGCCGGGGCAGGGGCAGGGGCTTCGGCCTTGGAGAGGTGTATCTCCAGCAGCCGCCACTCGCCTTCGCGGCGCAGGAACACGCCGGAGACGCGCAGCCACTGCGGCGCGCCCCCGGCGCCCACCACCGGCAGCAGCTCCATGTGGGTGGCGAACCACCCCAGCCCCCCTTCGCGCGTGGCCGCCTGCACCCGCAGGTCCGGCGTGCGCGCCACGGCCCCCGCGGGCAGCTCCAGGCTCGCCAGCGCGTCGGCGATGCCCTGCGGCCCAAAGCGGGGGCGCCCGTCGTTGAACTGCACCCCCATCACGTGCGCATCGGACGCCGGGGCCAGGGCCGCCACGGCGTCGGCGCGGTTGCCGCGGGCCAGGGCCTCGCGAAAGGCGCCCACCCGCGCCGCCAGCTCCTCCTCGGACTCGCGGCGCTCCACGGCGGCGGGGTCGCGCGGGTCCAGGAACTCCTGCGGCGTGCGCTCCACGCTGCAGGCGGACAAAGCCAGCAGGGCGGCGGCCACGGAGACGGTTCGGTGCACGAGGGGTCCTGGGGCTGCGGGTTCGATGGCCGGTGCTGCGAACGGACAAGATGCGAAGCGGGTACGGAGTGTCAAGCGCCGTGCCGCGCCATCCGTGTCCTTGTGGCGGATGCCTTGACGGGGAGGGCGCGTTTCATCATCGTCCAACGCAGATCCGACCCCCTCACGCGGTACGTTGCTGATGATCTGGTTCGGCAAGCCTTTTTCCGAGGTCCTGTTCACGCCGCCCGCCGGCGTTGCGCCCGTGGGCGACGAGAATGCCCGGATGGAGCACGCGCTCCGCTGGGTGGCCGCCCGCGATCCGCACCTGGAAGGCCCCGCGCTGGTGGACGCCCTGGCCGGCACCGGCTGGGTGAGCCACGCCGAGGCCGCGCGGCTGCTTCCCTGTTTTCGCCACTTCGATCCCGACCGCTACTTTTCCGAGGCCCTGCGCAGCCTGTCGTTCCGCGGGCCCACGGCGGCGGGCGAGTTCCGGCAGCGCATCGGTCGGGTGATGGAGGACCTGACGGGCGCAGCCGCGCTGGGCACGGCGGGGGCCGAAGAGGTGGTGCGCTTTGGGGCGGGAGACCGGCAGGGGGTGGTGTTCGCGTATCCCCAGGTGCAGTTCTCGCTCGGCGGCGAGTCGGCCAAGGCGGTGGCCGCGGCGGCGGAGGAGATGCCGGACGCCCTGGTGATCGTCGCGCGCAACTTCCAGGAGGGCACGGCGGGGCAGCTCGCGGCCATGCTGAGCGGCACGCAGGTCCCGGGCACGCTGGTGACCGTCAACCTGCTGCTGGGCATCCGCGCGACCACGCTGCGGTACCAGCCCGGGGCGGAGAAGGTGATCGAGCTGCTGGGCAGCGGGCGCCCCTTGCGCTCGCGCGACGTGGCCGTGCTGGGCGACCGCAACTGAGCCACGGCGGCGGCGGCAGATTCGACGGGACGATGAGATGCGGGCGGATCGGCGTGGTGCCGGTCCGCCTTTGTCGTTGCGGGGTTAAGGGACGGAGATGGAGGCGCCGGGGGAGACGAGAGGAGCATGAGGAGGGGCGAGATTGGAATGCCGCGGATGTGAGGATGCGGGGATGCGGGGATGCGGGGATGCGGGGGATGCGGGGGATGCGGGGGATGCGGGGGAGGCGGGGGATGCGGAGATGCAGAGATGCGGAGATGCGGAGATGCGGAGATGCGGAGATGCGGAGATGCGGAGATGC
>JAESFL010000063.1_pt1 | contig 126527 bp, 104 predicted proteins | sample 9269401 | NCBI WGS metagenome assembly JAESFL01 (sample SAMN14506025, study PRJNA617098) | algae metagenome | isolation source: Gloeocapsa sp. UFS-A4-WI-NPMV-4B04 and co-occurring heterotrophs from desert... | place: USA: Utah | collected 2006-10-01 | reverse complement strand
GCGCGCACCGCGGGCGACAGGACTTCACCAGCCGCTTCCAACTGCTCGATGATGCTCATGGGCCACAATATGTAGTAGCCCAGGTGAACAAAGTCTACAGTCTTGTACTACCCACTGAACGGTTACGTTGGAGGAAGAGCGGCGGGCCGTCCGTTTCTTGCGCAGACTGGCCCCCGCGCGTGTCCTCCATGAATGGGACCTTCTTCAATTATCGGAGACACTGGCCCGCCGTGGGCGCTTCCGCATCGGAGCGGAACTGGCGCAGGGTGTCCGCGCCATCTGCCGTGAACGGGGAGATGATCCCAATCGCTGGCGCGCGGAAGGACAACTCGGGCGGGTGTACGAACGCGCAGGCGATATAGAGAAGGCGGAGGAGATCTGGTGGAGTGCCTTCCGGGAGGGTAGCGCAAATCGCATCATCGCCGACCGGCTGTCGCTCCACCTCGAGAGGAGCCGCCGCTTCAGTCAGTGTGCAGACATGATCACGGAAGCGTTGGAGCGGATTAGTGATCCCAGCGTACGCGCGCGGCTTTACGCCCGTAAGCAGAGAGTGGTTCGACAACTGTTGAAGGCTAGAGCTTAAGAGTCGAGGCTTGGTTGAGCATCGAAGCCCCGCCCGGCGCATATGCTGGGACGGGGCTTCTCTTCTTTCGATCGGGCTGCGGTCAGCGGGTCAGGACGAGGGCGGGCTGGTCGCGCCTGGATGGGGGGGCACCCCAGTGGCGGTCCAGCTCCAGGTGCTCCATGGCGTCGATGGCGAGCTGGCGCCAGTGCTTGCCGCGGATGCCCAGCGGATAGCGCTCGTAGCGCAGCCGGCCGGCGTGCGGCGCCTGGGTAAAGTCGTAGCGCGGCGCCGGGCGGTAGCGCTCCAGGCGGATGGGCATGTCGCGCAGCACGCCGTACTGGGTGACGAAGCAGTCGTACATCCGCCGCTTCATGTCCTTTTCCTCGGTCGTGAGCGCCACGTCCGTCTCCGGCGCGCCGTCCCACGGGAGGAAGCGGTTCACCACCTTTTCGCCACCCTCGTTGTGGTACGAGGTGAACTCCGCCAGGGCGGGGGTGGGGGCGCCGTCGCGGGCCAGCAGCGTGACGGCGGCGCGGATGCAGAAGGCGGTCGCGTCGTGGTCCGTGTGGCCGCCCTCGTACGGATGGGTGATGACCACCTCGGGGCGCGTCTCGTCCAGGATCTCCATCAGCTTGCGGGTGACGGGGATGAGGTTGAGCGACACCTCGCTGTCCATCACCTCCATCCGCCGGCACACCTCTCCCGCGTTCAGCCCGGAGACGGCCAGCGCGCACTCCACCTCGCGGTGGCGCTGGGCGGCGTACTCGTCCCAGTCGCGGAACTCCTGCCGGCCCCACTGGCGGCGCAGCCGGGGCGCGCCGTCCGTCACGTGCAGGACCTCCAGCGACCCCTTGAGCCGCGGAAACATCCCGCCCACGCCGATGGTCTCGTCGTCCGGGTGCGCGGCGATCACCAGCACCCGCGGCGGCTCCACCTGCCCCGCGGGGTGGGTAAAGCTGCGCATGAGCGTGTGGAGGCGCGGATCCACGGCGCGGGGCGCCTGGATCGCGTACTCAAAGGCCGTGCGTGGAGCGACGTAGGGCATCTGCCTGGAACGTAAGTACCTGCATCCGCCGCCATTTGGCGGCGGACGGGACTCCCTTTGCAGGATTTGGTCCGCCCTGCTGCAACGTTCCGTAGCAGGATTTTCGACTGGCGTTCCTACTGATCCCGAAAGTTTGGACAAGGATTCTGCGCGCGAAGGCGGTTCGGTGCGGGTCGGGGGGAGAGCGGGATGAGGAGAGGGGAGCGGGGGACGGATGATCGGCGCGGCGGGGAAGCGAGCGAATGCATGCGCGGCTACAACTTCACACTGTCGGCCTCCGCCGACACCAACGACGCGTCCCCTCGCGTCTCAGGTATTTGCGGAAGATCGGGGCGGTGCCTTGATTTCCGGCGCGGAATGGCGGAACTTTGTGCGGCGCATCGGGTTTGAGGCCCTGGCCCACCGGGCCGCCCATCCTCCATCACCCTGAAACCGTACCGCGCGCGCCGCCCGTATCCACGGGAAGCACGGCGCAGCGGCACGCGCCGGAACCCCGCTCCGGGTGCGCGAACGTCGCCGGTGCACGTCCGCGTCCGGAGAGCCAGAACCGCAGCCGTCGCAGTCCATGCCCATTTCGCTTCCCGTCCGCGTCGCCGCCGCCGGCGCGCTCACCGCCGCCGTGGCCGCCACGGCCGTCTCGCTGTCGTACGGGCAGCACACGGTTCCGCCGCCCATGGCCACGCTGGCGCTCATCGCGCCCATGCACGCCACGCCGCCCGTGGCCCGCGAGGCGCGGGCGGTGACGCCGGGGCTGGAGGTGCTGCTGCGCGACTCGCTGCACCTGGTGCGGGGCAAGCGGGTGGGGCTCATCACCAACCACACGGCCGTCACCCGCGACGGGCGCAGTGCCATCGACCTGCTGCACCAGCATCCCCAGGTGCGGCTCGTCGCGCTGTTCGGGCCGGAGCACGGCATCCGCGGCAACGTGGACGGGGGCGCGCACATCGCCTCGCAACGCGACGCGCGCACGGGGCTGACCATCCACTCGCTGTACGGCGCCACGCAGCGCCCCACGCCGGCCATGCTGCGCGGCATCGACGTGCTGCTGTTCGACATGCAGGACATCGGCGCGCGGGCGTACACCTACGTGTGGACGATGACGATGGCGATGGAAGAGGCCGCGCGGGCCGGCATCCCCTTCATCGTCCTGGACCGCCCGAACCCCGTGACGGCGCGGGTGGAGGGGCCGCTGATGCAGTTCGAGATGCGCAACCGCGGCCCGCTCATCACGGGGCACTTTCCCGTCCCCCTGCGGCACGGGCTCACGGCGGGCGAGCTGGCGCGCTACGTGAACGGCGAGTACCGCCTGGGCACGCGGCTCAGCGTCGTGCCGGCGGACGGCTGGCGGGGCGGCGACTGGTTCGACGAGACGGGGCTGCGCTGGATCAACCCGTCGCCCAACATCCGCACGCTGGACGCGGCGCTCTCGTTCAGCGGGCTGGTGATGCTGGAGACGACCAACCTGTCCATCGGGCGGGGAACGAGCACGCCGTTCAGCTACGTGGGCGCGCCGTACCTGGACAACGCCGATCTGCTGCGGCGCGTGCGGCGGTACGATCTCCCCGGCGTGGAGTTCGAACTGGCGGAGTTCACGCCGCGGGGCACGGACTGGATGCAGTTCCGCAACCAGCGCTGCCGGGCCGTGCGCATCCGCATCACGGACCGCGAGGCGTACCAGCCGGTGCTGACGGCGCTGGTGTTCCTGTCCGAGATCCAGAAGATGAACCCGCGCCAGCTGGGGATGGGCCCCATGCTGCAGATGCTGGGCAGCCGCTGGGCCCCCGAGGCCGTGCGCCGCGGCGACGACCCGCGCGAGATCTTTCGCCGCTGGGAGGCGGAGAACGCCGCCTGGAAACAGAAGATCGGCAAGTACCGCCTGTATCCGGCGGAGTGACGGCTTCGGCGGCGGTGATTCGACACGGAGGGCCGGGACGCGCGATGCGTCCCGGCCCTCCGCGCGTCGGGAACAGAACGGGGATGCCGGCCCGCGGCGGGGGAGGCTCACTCCCGGGCTCCCCGCGCGTTCAGGATCCGGTCCGCCGGGTTCGCGCGGGCCCCTCACCCCCCGGCCCCCTCTCCCGTACACGGCCTGCCGGCACCCTCGAGTGCCTGCCCTGTACGGGAGAGGGGGAGAACCCGTTCGTGCCGGGAGCCCGGCCAACGCGGCGGCACCGGGGTGTACACCCTCTCCCACGCAGTTCGTGGGAGAGGGTGGGTGAGGTTTACGAACTTGGGTGAGGGCTCTCCTCGCCTGCCCCCAGCATCCGCTCGCCCTCCACCGCGGCGTCCAGGCCCCAGCGCAGGGAGCCGTCGCGCTGCAGGTCGCGGACGCGGTAGAGGAGCTGGGTGTACGCCACGTCCTCCGGCGTGGGCGCGGCGGCGCGCAGGCCGGGGCAGCGGTTGCTCTCGGCCAGCACGGAGCGCCAGGCGCAGGTGTGCCCCAGCCCCAGCACGTGCATCAGCTCGTGCGCCACGAGCTCGCGGCCGCCGGGCGCCAGCGCCGCGCTGGCCCGCTGCAGCGCCAATCCGGCGTACTCGATGCTCCCCCGCGTCCCCACCATGGTCGTGAGCCCCGCGGTGGTGAGGGAGCGGTCGATGCGCACCAGCACCACGTCCACCGGGTCCTCGTTGCGAAAGCTGGACAGCGTCTGCACGTAGGGGACGGCGCGGAACAGGTCCCGGCCCAGCGCGCCCTCCACCCCCGCCACCCCCCGCCAGAACGCCGCGCTGTCCGGCGCGGCCCCCATCGGCTCGCTGCCGGCGCGCTCGAACGCCACGCGCAGGGGAAAGCGCGCCGTGGGCCACCCCTGGTAGCCCACGCCCGGGGTGCCCGGCATCCGCACCCAGAACGTGCTGCATCCCGGGCACGCCGGCCGCCGCGCCAGCACGGGGCTGATCTCCACCCGCTGCCCGGCGTAGAATCCCGCGTCGATGGTCCACACTCGTGGCGCCAGGACGAAGCCGTGCTCCCGGCCCGCCTCGCCGCGGGCCAGGCGCGCCAGCGAGGGGTGGTGCGTGCGCCGGGTGGAATCCGCCGCGTCCACCACCACCGTCAGCGAGTCCGGCAGGCCGCCGGGAAGCACGATGCGGAAGCGCCCCGCGGAATCCACCACGGCCGAGTCCGCCCGCGGCTGCGCGTCCGCCCGCCCCTGCCAGCGCACGACGGCCCGCATTCCGCCCACCGGCGCGCCGTCCGCGGCGAGCACGCGCCCGCGCAGCACGGGCCCGTCCTGCGCTCGCGCGGAAAGGGCGGGGCAGTGGATGGCGATCAGCGTCAGGAAGAGGAGTGCGGCTCTGGACATTCGTTCTCGCGGCGGCAGATTGCAGACGGCTCCCATCCTGCGCATCCCCCGTACCCGGACGCCGCCAGAATGACTCCCGGACGATGGATCGCGCCCCGCCGGGTCGTCCGCGTGAGACTTGCCCGGGCACGGGAAACGCGCATCCGCCGGAGGGCGGCCGTCCGCGCGGGAAGACGTCGTACGTTCGTGGCGGCGGATTCATTCGCCCGGGGCAGCGCGCGCCAGGCTGTCCTATGCCGGCCCGGTTTCCGAGGACCGGAGAGGCGGGGCGGCCAAGAGCGAATGAATTCGCGGCTACAACTTCACACTGTCGGCCTCCGCCGACACCACTGCCGGACCAGGCGGAATGCCGTGCCGGTGGCGTGGCACCGGCCCGTGACGGACAGTCCGCGCAGGCGGACTTCGTGTGCTCGTTGCAGCGAATTCATTCGCCCGGCTGGCCCGTTCGCCGGCCTGACGATTCTCATCCACCCCCTACGGTTTTCCTTCCATGAAGCTCCGCGTTCCGCACCTGCTCCCGGCCGTCCTGGCGCTCGCCCTCGTCCCCGCGGCCGGCGCGGCGCAGGAGGGGCCGCCGCCGCTCTCCACCTTCAGCATCGTGGCGTGCGACCCGGCCAGCGGGTTCTGGGGGGTGGCCGTGCAGTCGCGGGTGGTGGGCGCGGGCTCCATCGTCCCCGCGGCGGAGGCGGACGCGGGCGCCATCGCCACCCAGGCGGCGGCGAACGTGTCGTTCAAGCGGCGCGGGCTGGAGATGCTGCGCGCGGGCCGCTCGGCGGAAGAGGTGCGCGCGGCGTTCGTGGCCAGCGACTCGGGGATCGCGGACCGCCAGTTCGCCATCGTGGACCGCGAGTGCCGCCCGGCCGCGTTCACGGGCGACAGCGCCAGCGCGTGGGCGGGGCACCGCACGGGGCCGCACTTCAGCGTGCAGGGCAACATCCTCACGGGGCCGGAGGTGGTGGATGCCATGGCGCGCGCCTACCAGCAGGCCGACAGCGCCGCGCGGCCCTTCGGCGAGCGGCTGCTGGCGGCGCTCAAGGCCGGGCAGGCGGCGGGCGGCGACCGGCGCGGGCGGCAGGGCGCGGGGATGCTGATCGTAAAGCGCGGCGGAGGATACGGCGGCGGCGACGACATCTACGCGGACCTGCACGTGGAGGATCACGTGGAGCCCATCCTGGAGCTGGAGCGGGTGTACGGCGTGTGGATGTCGCTCTTCCACCCCGAAGACCACTTTCTCCCCAACGGGTCGCAGGGGATCGCGGCGCCGGCGGGGGCGCACGTGTGCCTGCTGCGCAACCTGCTGGCGCGCGCGGGCCACGGAACGGCCACGGAGGCGGGGTTCTGCGCGTTCGACGAGGAGGTGATCGGCGCGCTCAAGGCCTTTCAGCGTGCGCAGAACCTCCCCGTGCGGGCGGCGCTGACGCCGGAGACCGCAGCGCGGCTTCGTGACGCGGCAGCGGCCCGGCCGGCTCCGTAGGGGGAGCCGGAGGAGAGAACGGAGCGAATGAATTCGCGGCTACAACTTCACACTGTCCGCCTCCGCGGACACCACGGACGCGGCGCTTGACGCGTTCGGGCCGATGATCGTATATGGCGGGCCGGTGCGGGATGATCCGCATCGCGCCCGCCGTCCCTCCAACGCAGCATGCCGATGCGCTACGTCTGCCTCATCCACTGGAACGAGCGGGAGCTCGCCGAGCTTCCGCCCGCCGAGCTCAACCGGCTGAACGCGGCGCACCTGGACTTCAACGACGAGATCCAGCGCAGCGGCCATCTCATCCACGCGGACGCCCTGATGCCGCAGCGCGAATCCACCTGCCTGCGTGTAAAAGGCGGAAAGCCGCTCATCACCGACGGTCCGTTCGCCGAGGCCAAGGAGATGATCGCCGGCTTCTACGTGCTGGAGGTTCGCGACCGCGACGAGGCGCTGCAGATCGCCGCCCGCATCCCCAGCGCGGCGTACGCGACCATCGAGGTGCGCCCCGTGCACACCCTCGTCGTGGAAGGCCGGAGCGAAGCTGCACCCGCTGTAGCCCACGCATCGTGACGGGATGGGCGGATACACAGAAGGGCGCCTCCCCGGTGGGAAGGCGCCCTTTGCGCATTGCCGTCGTTGGTGTCGGCGAAGGCCGACAGTGTGAAGTTGTAGCCGCGAATTCATTCGCTCTCCTCCCCGCCGCCGGTAGGATACCCGATCCGCGCAGGCGGACTTCGTGTGGTTGTTGCGGCCAATTCATTCGCTCGGCTGGGGGCTCGCCGCCCTCCCGAGGACCGCCCGCGCGCCCTGGCCCAGCGCCCGGACGGCTTCCTCACCGGGGCCGTACCGCGCTCCACGTGAGCCGCGGCCCCGCGTTTGCGAAACGGAGCAGATTGCGCCCGCCATGGGGCGGCGCAGGGGGCATGGGGACGCAACGGCGAGGGGGGACGGGGATGGCGATCGGCAAGCTGTTCAAGCGAAACCGCATCCTGGGGGACCGCGAGGCGGAGATCCGCGCCCGCGAGCGCGAGCTGCTGGACCGGCTGGCGACCGCGCTGGCGCGGTTCGGGCCCGACGTGGACCCGGACGACCTGCGGCACTTCGAGCAGGCGCGCGAGGCGCTCACCGGGCTCTTTCTGCTCGTGATCGCGGGCGAGTTCAACAGCGGAAAGTCCAGCTTCATCAACGCCCTGCTGGGCGAGCGCGTGCTGCCGGAAGGCGTGACGCCCACCACCGACCGCATCAACGTCCTCAAGTGGGGCGAAGAGGTGTCGGACGAGCTGGTGGAGGCGTACCTGCTGGAGCGCACCCATCCCGCGCCCCTGCTGCGCGACATCAACATCGTGGATACGCCCGGCACCAACGCCGTGGTGCGCGAGCACGAGGAGCTCACCCGCGACTACGTGCCGCGCAGCGACCTGGTGCTGTTCGTGACCTCCGCCGACCGGCCGTTCACGGAGAGCGAGCGCGGCTTTCTGCAGAACATCCGCGCCTGGGGCAAGAAGATCGTCTTCATCGTCAACAAGATCGACATCCTCTCGGCCGACAGCGACCGCACGCAGGTGCTGGACTTCGTGCGGGACAACGGCACGGCGCTGCTGGGCGAGCCGCCGCTCGTGTTTCCCGTGTCCGCCAAGCGGGCCATGGAGGCGCGCGCCAGCAACGACGAGGCGGCGTGGGCGGCCAGCGGCTTCGACAAGGTGGACGACTTCCTGCTCAACACGCTGGACCAGCAGGAGCGCATCCGCCTTAAGCTGCTCAACCCGCTCAACGTGGGGCTCACGCTGGCGAGCAAGTACAAGGAGACGGCGTTCGAGCGGTTGAAGCTGCTGTCGGAGGACGTGGCCACGCTGCAGAACATCGACCAGCAGCTGGGCGCGTTTCACCAGGAGATGCTCAAGGACTTCGGACCGCGGCTGGGACGGCTGGACGCGCTCCTGAACGACATGGAGATCCGCGGGCTCAACTTCTTCGACGAGACCATCCGCTTTGGCCGGATCCGCGAGCTCATGCGCACGGACGAGATTCGGCGCGACTTCGAGCGCGTGGTGGTGGCCAACACGCCGGGGCTCATCGACGAAGAGGTGGGGCGCGTCATCGACTGGATCGTGGAGCGCAACCTAAAGCTGTGGCAGGACATCACGGCGTACATCGAGCGCCGGCAGATCAACCGCCACCGCGACGGGATGATCGGCGAGGTGGGCAAGGGGTTCGACTACAACCGGCAGGCGCTGCTGGATTCCATCGGCCGCACCAGCCGCGAGGCCATGGGCACCTACAACCGCGACGCGGAGTCGCGCAAGCTGGCCGAGGAGGTGCGCTCCGCCTCCGGCACCACCATCGCGGCGGGCGCGGGCGTGGGGCTGGGCGTGGTGATCGCGGCGGCGCTCACGGGCTCCGCGGCGGACATCACGGGCATCACGCTGGCCGTCACGCTGGCGGCCACGGGGCTCTACGTGATTCCCGCGCGCCGGCGCCAGGCCAAGGCGGAGTTCCAGCAGAAGGTGGCGGAGCTTCGCACGCGGCTCAACGAGACGCTCACCCGCCAGGTGCACGGGGCCATCACGGACAGCCAGAGCAAGGTGAACGAGTCCATCTCCCCGTACCGCCGCTTCGTGCAGGTGCAGCAGGAGCAGCTGAACGAGGCCCGCGGCGAGCTCGTGGCCGCCGAGGACGCGCTGCTGCGGCTGCGGACGGAGATCGGCACGTAAAGGCGGAGGGGCGCCGGGGGCGTAGCCCGGCACCCGTGGAGAGATGAGCCACGATCAGCGGAGCCAGCGGAGATGACATTCCGCTGGCTCCGCTCTTTCGTGGGAGGTGGCGAGGCGGAGCGAGGAAGAGAGCCGGGAGCGGGGGAGGCCGGGAGCGAATGAATTCGCGGCTACAACTTCACGCTGTCCGCCTCCGCGGACACGGCGCGGGCGAGGTTCCGGCGCGAGGCGGGGCGCGAGCGCGAGCCGAGAAGATTCCTCGGTCGCGCTCGAGTGCCAGCGCAGGGATGGTTCGGCGCGGGCGCTCCCTCGGAATGACAGCCTCACCTGCGAGGGAGGGATGTCCTTGCTGTTCAAGCAGTTGAAGCCCCGCACGGCCGCGTAGCGGCCGGGGCGGGGCTTACCGCTGTCCCAGCGGCGGCTTTAGCCGCTCAGGACGGATCTGCGCTCCAGTCTCACCCTTCTGCATCGGGCGGAGGGGGCTCATGTGGATGGTGGGCGGGCTGCGGTCGCCCTCCAAGCGCGCTGGGATTTCCGTTAACACACTCTCGGGCGCACCCTGACGGGGTTTGCCGCGGAATGCGGGTTCAGTAGGTTTGGCGATACGCTCATCTGCTGAAAACACGAACGTCTCGCCGTGGCCGTAATCCCACGGGCAGGAGTTGCCTGGATGCGTCTGGTTGCAGGGTCGCTGCTCGTCCTCCCGCTGTTCGCCGCTGGCCTGCACGCGCAGGAGCCGGCGGATTCGGCCGCGGCGCGGGACACCGTCGTGCTGCCGGCGGTCACCGTCACGGCCACGCGGGGGCCGGCGCGCATCCTGGACGTGCCGCTCGCCGTCACCGTGGTGAACGGGGCGGACCTGCGCGGCGCGGCGGGGAACCGCGTGGACCAGGCGCTGCGGACGGTGCCCGGCGTGCTCGCCCAGTCGCGGGCGGGCGGGTCGGACGTGCGCATCGTCATCCGCGGGTTCGGGGCGCGCGGCGCGGGCGACCGCTCCAACGCGGGGACCACGCGCGGCATCCGCATCCTGCAGGACGGCGTGCCGGAGACGGAGCCGGACGGGCGCACCTCCATGGACCTGGTGGACCTGGCCGCCGTGGAAGAGCTGGAGGTGGTGCGATCCAACGCATCCGCTCTCTGGGGGAACGCGGCGGGCGGCGTCGTGAGCTTCTCATCCATCCCCGCCTTCGACGCGCCGTTCGTGCAGGCGGAGCAGCAGGCGGGCGGATACGGGCTGCTGCGCCACGTCCTGCGCGCGGGGCAGCCCATCGGCGCGGCGCGGACGTACTTCGTCCTGGCGCACACGGACCAGGAGGGGTGGCGCCGCAACTCCGCCGGCCGCCGTACGCTGTTGAACGCGGGGCTCGTGGCGCCCATCGGCGGGCGGACGGAGCTGCGGGTGCACGCCGTGGCGGCGGAGAACCGCTGGGCCATCCCCGGCCCCCTGACCCGCGCGGCGCTGGAGGCGGATCCGCGGCAGGCCAACGCCGTCTACGCGGACCGGCGCGAGCGGCGGCACAACCGGCTGGCGCGCGCGTCCGTGCACGCGGAGCACCGCGCGGGCGACCGGCTGGTGCTGCAGGGGATGGCGTTCGCGCAGCCCAAGGAGCTGCAGCGCAGCGAGCGCGGCACCTACCGCGACTTCGACCGCCACCACGCGGGCGGCAGCCTGGGCGCGCGCTGGGCGCACACGACGGGTCCCGGCTTCTCGGGCAGCCTGTCCGCGGGCGTGGACCACGCGCGGCAGGGCGGGGCGGGGATCTTTCGCTCGCTCACGCCGGAGGGCGGGCGGGGGACGGAGATCCGCACGCACCAGGAGGAGAATTCCAGCAACTTCGGCGTGTACGCGCAGGAGCAGCTGTCCCTGGGCGAGCGGCTGGACCTGACGCTGGGCGCGCGCTGGGACGACGTGACCTACGACGTGGTGGACGTGCTGGAGCCCCGGCTCAGCGACCGGCGCAGCTTTGCCCGCCTCTCGCCCAAGCTGGGCGTGGTGTGGCACCTGTCCCCCACGCGCAGCCTGTACGGGAGCGTGGGCGGCGGCGTGGAGGCGCCCGCGGGGAACGAGACCGATCCCGTGAGCACCTTTGGGCAGGACACGGTGCACGGCATAAACCCCCTGCTGCGCCCCATCCGCTCCACCACGTACGAGGCGGGCGCCAAGGCCATCCAGGCGCGGGGGAGCGGGCCGATTCGCGCCTTCAGCTACGACCTGGCGCTGTACTGGACGGAGGTGCGCGACGAGATCGTCCCCTACCGCGGCGGGCGCTTCTACTTCAGCGCGGGGGCCGTGCGGCGGCGGGGGGCGGAGCTGGGCGTGCGCGTGGTGACGGCGCCGGGGCTGGAGCTGGACGCGGCGCTGGCCGGCAGCGACCACCGCTACACGCGCTACGCCGTGGACAGCGTGCACTACGGCCGCCCCGGCGCCACGGCGGACTACAGCGGCAACCGGGTCGTGGGGGTGCCGGACGTGCACGGGTCCGCCGCCCTTCGCTGGTCGCCGCCGTTTCGCCGCGAGGCGGAGCTGGAGGTGGGCGTGCAGTGGGTGGACGGCTTATGGGCGGACGACGCCAACGCGGTGCGGGTGCCCGGCTATGCGCTGTGGAGCGCCCGCCTGGGCCTGCGCCGCCCCGTTCCGCTCCCCGGCGGGCTGACCCTGCGCGCGTCCGTGCAGGTGGAGAACCTGGGCGACGCGCGGTACGTGGCCTCCGCGTTCCTGAACCCTGACGTGGTGGATGGGGAGCCGGTGGCGTTCGAGCCCGGCCTGCCGCGCCACGCCGTCGCCACGGTGTCGCTGGGGTGGAACCGGTGACGGGGATCGATCGTCGAGCGGCGATGAGGGCACCCGCCGGGCCGGCTCCGGCGTCGTGATGCCAACCCTGTCCGGCCGCACTATGTTACCGGTTGGATACGAATCAACCGACTTTCATCATTGCAGGGGCTGATGGCTGCCGGATCTCGCCTGGGGGAGCGCAACACGCGCCAGAGGGAAACGATCGTCGAGGTGATCCAGGAGGCCGCGGGCCCGCTCACGGTCCCCGAGATCTTCGAGCGCGCGCAGCAGCGGATCCCGGGGCTGGGCATCGCCACCGTCTACCGGACCGTCAAGCTGCTGGGTGAAGCCCGCCAGGTGCAGGTGGTGATCCTGCCCTCGGGCGAGACCCGCTACGAGTCCGCCGAGCTCGGCCATCACCACCACTTTCACTGCCGGATCTGCGAGACGGTCTACGACATGGAAACCTGCCTGGTCCGCGTTCCGGAGAGCCGCAAGGTGGACCAGGGGTTCGTCATCGAAAGCCACGAGCTCACCTGCTACGGCGTCTGTCCCCGCTGCGCCTGAGCGGGTGTTCAGGCACGCCATCCTTCATGACGGAGGCCCGTTCGACCTCCTGATCCCAAGTCCGAAAAACAACACTTTGGGAATACAGAGGAACAGAGTCAGACAGAGGAGCAGAAACAACCATCGTCATTCATCTTCCTCTGTCTAACTCTGTTCCTCTGTACGCCAAGCTTTTTTCCAGGTTCTGGTATGACCGCGCGCCACTGGTGGATGGGGGTTGCGCGCGCGGCCTCCTCCAATCAATATTGCGAGATCGATCTCGATAGCAGACGATCCACCCTCTACCGTGCCGGCTGCGTGCTCTCGATCCGTCGTCCCCTTTCCGCGCTCTTTGCGCTTCTCTACCTGCTGCTGGCGGCAGGGGGAGAGGCGCTTCAGCACGGAAAGAACCCGGCGGCGGCGGCGTACGCGGAATCGCACCTGCACGCACCGGGGGACAGCAACCACGACTGTCCGCCCCCGCCCCACGACGAGGACCACTGCCCGGCCTGCAAGCTCACGGGGCTGAGGATTCTCCTTACGGAAGCCAGCCACGGCGAGCTCGCCGGCGACGGGACCCCCCGCCGTCCGCCGCCCGCCGGACACGCGCTCGCGCCGGCGCTTCGATCGCACGCCCCGCCCAACCTTCGAGCCCCACCTCTCGGCTGACAGCTCCGTCCCGGAGCTGAACCCGGCACACTGCCGCGCGCGCCCCGGGCGCCGCGGCGGGACCTGATCGCGTCCGCGCACCCTGCGCGGCGCTGGAGCCGAACAGCCGTCATCCAATGAATTGTACGACACCGGTCCCGCCGGCGGTCCTTCCCTGCGCGGAAGTTCCGCCGCGGTCCCGCCGCATCGCCGTCCGTCCCCGCCGCGCCCTCCATCCGGGAGGTGCCGCGTGAGCGCCGCCGTTCCGTCCGCCCGCCTCGTCCGCGGGATGGAGGTGGGGGCCACCGCCGCGCCCCTGCTGTGCGCCGCGCACTGCATCGCCATGCCGCTGGTGGTGGCATTCGCGCCCCGCCTGGCCGCGTTCCAGGAGCACGAAGGCGCCGTGATGGCCGCGGCGCTCTGCCTGGCCGTGGCCACCACCGTGCTCGGCATGCGGGTGCACCGGCGCGCCGCGCCCCTGCTGGCCGCCGGCGCGGGGGCGCTCGCCTGGGGCGCCACGTCGCTCGCGCTTCCCGTCTCCGAAGAGGCGCTGACCGTCGCGGCCAGCCTGCTGATGGCGGGGGGAACGCTGTGGAGCGCCCGCCTGCGCCACCGGACCGCCTGCCCGCGCTGCGGCTGCGCGGCGCACGACGTGGATCGCGTGAAGGACGTCCATCCGGTGCGCGGCCTCCCGCTGGCCGTGCTGCTCGCGCTCGCCGCGCTCCCCGCCTCCGCGGATGCGCAGGCGAACGTGCCGCGGGCGCCCATCGGCCTCGCCGCCGTGCCTCCCGCCGACGCCGGGGCGCTGCACGGCACCGTGACGGACGCCTCCACCGGCCAGCCGATCGCGGGCGCCACCGTGCGCATTCGCGAGCTGGGCCGCCGCGACGTGTCGCACGAGGACGGCGCGTTCCACTTCGACGGGCTCCCCGCCGGCAGCTACACGGTGGCGGCCGAGCGCATCGGCTACGCCCCCGCCGAGCGGACCGTCCGCGTGGTGGATGGGCTGACGGCGAACGCGGCGCTCGCGCTGACGCCTTCCGCCCTGCAGCTCTCCGCCGTCGTGGCCACGGGGACGGGGCGCGAGCGGGGCGGGAACGAGACGTATCGCCCCACGACGGTCGTGGGCGGGGCGGAGCTGCGGCGCCAGCTGGGGGCGACCGTGACGGCGACGGTGGCCGGGGAGCCCGGGATCGCCATGCGCTACAACGGCCCCGCCGCCAGCCAGCCGGTGATCCGCGGGCTGGGCGGCGACCGCGTGCTGGTGCTGGAGGACGGCCAGCGCACGGGCGACATCGCCGGGAGCGCCGCGGACCACGGGGTGATGGTGGAGCCGCTGACGGCGGAGCGCATCGAGGTCGTCCGCGGTCCCGCCGGCCTGCTGTACGGCAGCAACGCGCTGGGCGGGGTGATCAACGTCATCCGCGAAGAAGTGCCCCGCTCCCGGCCCGACCGCCCCTCCGGCGCCGTGAGCCTGCAGGGCGAGTCCGCCAGCCAGGGATTCGCGGGCGGCGCGTCGCTCGTGGGCGGGATCGGCGGATGGGCGCTGCGGGGCGAGGCCAGCGGGCGCCGCGCCGGCGACACGCGCACGCCGCTGGGCGACCTGCCGTCGACGGACCTGCGCGGATACAGCGTGGGCGCGGGTGCCAGCCGCGTGGGATCGGACGGGTTCGCGGGGCTGGCCGTCCGCGACTATGCGATGGCGTACGGCGTCCCCGGCACGTTCCGCGGGGTGGACATCCCCGGCGCGCACCAGGGCGGGGTGAACCTGGACGTCCGCCGCACGGCCGTCCGCGGGCAGGCGGCGTACCTGGACAGGGTGGGGCCGTTCGGATCCATCGAAGCCGACGTGAACCTGGTCCGCTTTCGCCACCACGAGCTGGAGCGGGGGACGGACGGCGAGGAGTTCGTGGGCACCTCGTTCCTGCAGCACACGGGGACGATGAACCTGGTGGGCCGCCACCGTCACGAGGGGACGTTCCGCAACGAGGGCGCGGCCGGCCTCTGGGGGTTCGGCAAGGACCTGGAGGTGGGCGGGCTGGCGACGGGGAGCCGCTCCGCGCGGCAGTGGTCGCTCGCCGGCTTCATCTACGAGGAAGTGTCGCGCGGCCGCTGGGGATTGGAGCTGGGCGCCCGCTACGACTGGACCCGCGTGGTGCCCGAGGATACGCGCCCCGTGGCGGGGATCGCGGTGGAGACGCGGGACTTTGGCGCGTTCAGCGGGAGCGCGGCGGCGGTCTACCGGCTGGGCGGCGGCTGGCAGGCCGGCGCGCGGCTGGCCCGCTCGTTCCGCACGCCCTCCATCGAGGAATTGTACTCCCGCGGGCCGCACCTGGCCGCGTACTCGTACGAGATCGGCAACCCGCGGATCGACCCGGAGACGGGGCTGGGCGCGGACCTCTTCGTCCGCGTGTCGCGGCCCGGGTTCGACGCCGAGCTCACGGCGTACCGCAACCGGATCGACAACTTCATCTACTACGCGCCCACGGGCGAGCTGGACCCGCGCTTTGGCCGCTACCCGGTCTACCAGGCACGGGGGGACGACGCGCGCTTCACGGGCGCGGAAGGGCGCATCCAGTGGGAGCCCGTGCGCGCCTGGGTGGTGGAGGCGACGGGGAGCTACGTGCGCGGCGACCTGCGGGGGGCGGATGACGATCGTCCGCTCCCCGCCATCCCGCCCGCGCGCGGCTCCCTGCGCATTCGCCGCGACGTGCCCCGCTGGTTCGTGGAGGCCGGCGTGGAGGGCGGCGCGCGGCAGGACCGCGTGTACCCCGGCGTGTCGCTGGACGGCACGCCGCTTGAGACGCCGACGGCCGGGTTCACCCTGCTGAACGCGTCCGCCGGCATCCGCTGGGACGCGCGGGGCGCCCTGCACACCATCACCCTCTCCGCCGACAACCTGACGGACGCGGTGTGGCGCGACCACCTGTCGCGCATCCGCGAGGTGGCCCCGCAGCCGGGGCTGAACCTGAGGCTGCTGTACCGCGTCGACTTCTAGGCGCCGCTGGCCGGCCACGGGCCGCGGCGCGCGGCCGGCTGATCAACCCCGCCCCGTCCGGGAGGCGGGATCAAAACCGATGTGCAAGGAGATGGAACGATGCTCGCAGCAACGAGAAAGCTCATCAACCGCGCCGCGCTGGTGCTTGCCGCCACGGCCATGCTGGGCGCGTGCGACGATTCGACGGGGCCGGGGGACGACCACGACGAGGCCGCCGGGCTGGTGGTGCTGGACCAGAACGACGCCGTCATCGCGTCGGTGAACGCCGCGCGGCAGGTGACGGGCTCGCTCACGGTGCAGGTGGGGCAGGCGCGGCACCTGGAGGTGTGGTTCGTGGACGCGGACGGCGACCGCTTTCAGCCGGACGGCGACGAGCACACGCTGGACTGGCGGGTGGCCAACGAGAACGTCGCCGTGATCGACTCGCACGGCGACCACATGGACCTGGAGGGCGTGGCGGCGGGGAACACGACCGTCATGTTCAGGCTCATGCACGGCGGCCACTCCGACTACGACGCGCCGTCGATCCCCATCACGGTGACGCCGTAGCCTCCGCGCCGGAGGGCAGGCGATCGGATCATGCACGCGGCCCCGGCGAAGCCATTCGCCGGGGCCGCACCTGTTACCGTGCGGCGGTCACGCCGTCAGGCGCCGCACCACCTCCCTCGCGCCGCGCCGGTACACCGTGAGGCACACCAACTCATGGGTGGAGGTTGCCGGAGACAATCCGCGCGTCGGCAATGAAGGCATCCACTCGCCGCCTGACCCGGTGGGGTTGGTTTGCCGCGGGTTCCCTCCATATCCGTTAGCCGAGCGGTGGGCTGGGCGTGGCGGGGCTCATCTATCGCCTCACTTGATCTTGTAGTATTTGTCGCTTGATGGCGGCATACGCATTGCTTGATTGGGTTTATCTTCCTGCACCTCTCTCGCACCTGTCACCCTGGAGAGCCCCATGCGCAAGATCCGACTGAAGATCGACGATCTGGCTGTGGATTCGTTCAAGACGGCCGTCACGGACGGCGCGAAGGCGGGTACCGTGCGCGGCTATGAGACCGCCTTTTGTTCGGCGGACTCAGGCTGTGCCACCTGCCAGGCAGGTGGTTGTCCGGCCGACACGTCAACGTGCTTCCAGAGCTGCGCGATGACGGATGGTTACAACGTGTGTTTCTGCTCCTGACGGCGACCCATCCCGCTCGTATCGAGCAGCAGCCTTCACACATTACGCGCCCCGTCGGCACATGGCCGGCGGGGCGCGTCGTCCATCATCCACCCAAGCCGCACGCAGGCGTTGCCAGGGGCCGCATACGGGCTTAGTGGAGACGATCGCCAAGCCGTGGCCGTGAGCGGCTGGCGTGAGGACGCAGGCCAGGAAGAGGAGCGGGCCAGGCGAAGCGATTCGCCGGGGCCGCCTTTGCGTGTCGTGCGGATGATCATCGGTCAGGCGCCGCACCCCCTCCCCGCGCCGCGCGGGTACACGTGAGGCTGCCGAAGTATGGGCGTGCCGCTCGCGGGAACGAGCCGTCCATCCAGCGGCTGCATCCATCATCCCCGAGCGGGTCTTCCCGCTTGCCGGCGGACCGGAGGCGCAGGCATTCTTGTCCGCCCACCCAATCTCCTCACGCGCTCCTTTCGATCCCATGCCTTCATTTCTCCCGCTTCGGCTGGCCACACCCGTCGCGGCGCTTCTGCTCGCCGCTTTCGCGTCCCGGGCCGTCGCGCAACCCGTCCAGACGCGCGACAGCGCCGGGATCACCATCGTCACCTCGGCGGACGCGCCGGGAGAGCGGTGGGTGATCGAAGACGAGCCGCTGGTCCGCATCCAGGAGGAGCCGGTCCTCTATCTCTCCTCCGCCCGGCTGCGGGACGGGTTCGTGCTGGTGGACGAGGGATCGGCGATGGAGCTGCGCTTCTACGACTCGCGGGGGCGGTTCGTGCGGCGGGTCGGCGGGCAGATGGAGCCGCCGGGCGACTTCGAGGACATCGACTGGGTCCACGCGCTGTCGCCGGATTCGGTGGCGGTATGGGACGCGTTCAACGGCCGCCTGAACGTGTTCACCGCCGACGGCCGGCTCGCCCGCCGGGTGAACGCACTCCAGATGGAGATGCTCCGCCTGCCCTCCATCGTCGGCAGGTTCGCCGACGGAACGTTCCTGGTCTCCCCGCGGACGGCTGAGCGGCGGAATCCCCCCGCCGGCTCCGTGTGGCGCGACACCGCCACCTTTCTGCACGTGTCGGCCACCGGCGAGATCATGGACACCGTGGGCGCGTTCCCGACGGCCGAGCAGTTCCTGTACGTCCCGGAGGACGACATGCGCCCGCACCCGCGCTCGGTGCCGCTGGGGCTCACGCTGGTGGCGGCGGCCGCGGACGAGACCTTCTGGATTGGCACGGGTCCGGCGTACGAGCTGCGGCAGTTCCGCGCGGACGGTACCCTCGTGCGCATCGCCCGCGTGCGCCGCGCGCCGCGCGCCCTTCCCGCCGACGTGCGGGAGCTGTACCGGCGCGAGGAGGTGCCCGCGCCCGGGGGCCCGACGGTCCTGCCGTTCTGGAACCACAGCGTGGGCCAGGCGCCGTTCCCGCGGGTGGCCGCGCCCTTCGAAGCCCTTTCCGTGGACCCGCTGGGCCGGCTGTGGGTGCGCCGCGCCCGCACGCCGGGCGAGCCGCCGCACGGCGTGATCGCCGACCTGCTGGACGCGGAGGGGCGGCTGATCGGCACGGTGAGCGGCACGCGCCGGTTCGTCGTGGACCAGGTGGGGCCGGACTGGGTGCTGGGCCGCCTCCGGGGCCCGGACGGAGACCGGGTGGAGCTGCGCCGCCTGGTCCGCCGCTGATCCCCGGCGCGATCACTCTGGCTGCGTCATCTGCCATGCCGGAAGTAGATCAATCGGCCCCGGCGAAAACTCTCGCCGGGGCCGATTGCGCGCCGTGTAGGTCAGGCCGTCAGGCGCCGCACCACCTCGCTCGCGCCGCGCCGGTAGACGGTGAGGCACACCAGCTCTCCCGCGGGGTCCAGCACCTCCCCCCAGCGCGTGTGCTCCCGCTTGCGGAAGGTGAGCCGGCGGGGTCCGCCTCACAAGCACCGTCCGTCGTCCGCCTTCCATCTTGATCCTGAGTCTGATCGAATCAGCAAACGCCGTATCGGTCTGTCTACCCGCCATCAAGCTCCCGCGCCGGGCTGTGGCTTACCCGTTTAACACGAGGTCGACTTCACCGGGTTTGCTGGAATGGTCGCCATAAAGTGATGTTTGAGACTGTCCTTCCAAGGGACGATCAACTCGCTTGAGGCGCTTTCGAGGGAAAGAGCGGGTAAGCACGTCAAGTGTGGTTTCCAGTGTAAACTTACGGGCATCCGTGCGAACGTAGACCACGGCGTCTCGGCGCAAAGCTTGGGCGGCTCGCCCGAAGACATCGTCCAGCAGACTGCGGTAGCCGTCGTGAGATTCAAACTTGCCTCTGTGCGCTTCGCCGGTAGCCGCAGGTCGGACCCTCCCACCGAGCATCCAGAGTCGAAGCCACTGGTCGTAGTGGTAGTTTGTCACGCCGCAGTAGGGCGGCGAAGTAAAGAGCAGCGAGAACGGGGGCTGACGACCAGCCTCAACATTTCGCGAGATGCGCCGGAGCGCGGTGGTGCTGTCTCCCAGGACAACACGCCCTGCGGAGAGTTGCGGACGCCCTTTCCGATACCTCCAAGCGATGCGGTCCGCCAGAAAGCTGTGGGGATTGATATCGGGAGGTGTGAGCGCACGCGCCTGCCACCAAGCGACAGAGTAGTCTGGAGCCATCGCTTTGCTGTCGCGCATCTGGTTCGAAAGCGCGCGGCCGCGCTTCCCATGCAGATAGACCAAGATGAGCGCCATCAAGGTTCGGTCTATCCGCGAGGAGCGCCACTTGAGTACAGCGCGCGCCGTAATGAGGAACCTGCGCACGCGCGAGGCGAAGCAGTGGTCGAAGAACTCGGGCAAATCGGCCTGCTCGAGGAGCAGCAGCCCCGCGGGGCTATCGGCTAAACTAGTGATTTCCGTTAACCGCCGCAGAACGAGCGGCTCCGACGCCGGCGTGAGCTTCACGGCGCCGTATATCCAACCCACCGGATTGATCTCGATGCCGCACCCTGAATGTCCCCGCGCTGCCGCGGCATACACACTTGAGCCCCTTCCTGCAAAGGGGTCAAGAACTGCACCTGGCCTGCCAGCCCACCGACGCGCTTTGCCTCGCCCGTATTGGTCGATGACATCAAACGCAAAGTCGATGGGAAACATAGCGTAATACGGCCCGACGCTGGCCCACCGCTCGATCGCAGTACCGTAGCTTCGCGCCGGCACGTCAGCGTCCTCCCATCATTTCCCGCGCAAGCTGTTCGAGCACCTTCTTGCCCATATTGAGAGGAATAGCAGCTTCTGAATGCGCGTCTACCAAGGGCGCGACCGAGTTCGGATACCGGGACGAAACTACGGAATCCAACAGGCTCAGCGTGTCGGCCAGGCGGGGGAACTGCTCGGGGCGAACATCATTACGATCCCGTTGCGCCTCGCTAAGAATCGGCACTGTGGCGACGATCCGAGCACCTTGTTTGGTTTTGTAGAAAAACTTACGGCCGAAATACGTGTCGATTCCCCATGGCTTGATGCCGGGAACAATGTTACTGCGGATGTATTCGTTACTCGGCAGAAGCACCGTCTGAGGCACGAAACGCTCCGCGTTCGTTATCGGATCGACATCCAGTAGATCAAAGTGCTCAACGAATGCACCGCTCTTTTCTACCCCAAGCAGCAGCAAGTCCTTGCCGCTCACGCGGCGCACCTCTCGGTTGAGTTCGATCAGTTCCGATGTAATCGCGGCGCTCAGCCATGCGGGATGGCCTTGAACGGCTAATGGACCGTCTAGCACAATCGCGACCCGTCGAAATGAGGAGCCCCATCCTCGTGCGAGCATTGAACGGATGATGTTAATTACGTACAGCCGCTCCCACACCGACATGACCTCGCCGAACATCTCACCGCTCGGGCCTACAGGGTTCATCCCTTGGTATATGCGGGTCGCGTCAGTTGACCACCACGGCAGTTTCCGATTACAGGCACACTCGGTGCAGCCAGGCCGCGGCTCGTAAGCACGAGGTGCGCCGGTTCCGTCGTCACACTGCTCGTAGGGGCACGGCTGGACCGAGACAGAGCCAGCGCGAGCGCGCGGCTTGCGCGCGAGCAAGGCTTCGTAGGTATCCAAAAGTGTCTCCCCGTCGTCCGTCGAACGGACCGCTTGCATCTCCTCAAAGAGCGCCCGACGGAAAGATGCGGGAGCGGACGCCTCCCCCCGGATAACAACGTTGCAGCCAGGGAGCACGCAGTCCATTGCGCCGGTGAGGCGTGTAGTTCGGAACTCGCGAGGATGTACTGGCCGTTGCGCGTCGAGTTCACGAAGCTTGGCAACGTTGACCATCACGGCCGCAACCGTGAGGTAGCAAACTTCCGCTCCCGGAAAGCCGTTCGATACCGCCTGCGGCGCAACGCTTCCGTCGATCGCGATAATCCACTCCGGCGTCCACCCACTCGGAGCGACTGCAGCGCCCTCTATTATCGGCGCCGCTGGGCCGTGGTGATCGATACGTTCGCACCGCGATAGCATCTCGGTCACCCGCGGATTGTTGACCAGCCGCGTCACCGGCCGGTGCGAGGCAAATTCCCCTTGGTACGGCACTGATCAGGCTCCTACCACGAAGCGGTGGATTTGCACGGGCACTGTGAACTTGTTCGACAGCGTTTTCACACGGAGGAATCCCTGATCCTCTGCACGTCGGATGGAACTCTCAAAGTCCTCGAAGTCATAGTATTTCACGAGTTCCTTCGTCTCGTCAGTGTTGTTCAGATGACTGATGAAGAAGTTGGCCGTGTTCTTCAGGATAGCCTTCTGGATGCCGGATACCTCTTGTGTCGCGTATAGCAGCGCGATTCGAAACTTAGCCCCCTCCTTGGCGGAGCGGGCCCAGATGTTTTTGGTATCCGTCTCCGAGCCGGGAGGTAGGAGATTCTGCGCCTCCTCTACATAGACCAGCACATCCGGTGGCTCGTTCCCCGCGCGAAAGACCTCTTTCTGCTGCTCGAAAATGTACAGCATGATGCGGTCAGCGCTGGCCCGATTTACTGCCTCATCGCCGCCTGACTGATCCACAATAACGAGTCGTCCTTCCACCAGCGCGCGATAAATCTCCGCACGGTAGTCGTCTTGGGTCGTTGTTGTGTGCATCGGCAGCGCTTTGGCTACCAATCGCCGCCCCCCGGTGTTTGAGAACATTCCCAGGATCGCTTTAAGTCCGGGGTCCGCCCATTCATCGCCATTTGTGCTGGTCTGCATATAGGTCACATTGAAGTCTCTGTATGCACTCCGTGTGTCAACAACGAACCGCCCTAGCGCCACCATAGCCGTAGCCACCTGGTCCCACGAAGCTGTCGCGCGGCCGAGTGTAACCGCGGCTTGGGCGTAGTCGTTAGCGTAGTTGCTTTTGTCGTTGGCGACGGGGTCTGCCAGGGCAGTCCGCAGTGCCTGACTAAAAAGGCCTGTCAACTGCGGATTGAGACCGGGAGGCACCAGGTACCCAGCGTACGACAATAGAGCACGATAGGCCAGCACTCGGCGGGCGTAGCGGGTCTGCGTTGATCGGAACTCACCTTGCGTATCGAACTCATCCCGACGCGGAGGACCAGCAAACGCGAATCCGCGGAATTCGCTCACGTACTGCGAGGTCTCGGAACTCAGGTGGCTCTCAATCACCTCTTTGCCGATTTGCAGATTGCCGTCGGCGTAGAAGTTGACGAGCATAATTCGCCGGCCCAGATCGTTTCGATGCCTAATAGAGCCAAAGGTGACGACGTCATCCGCCTGCCCGCCCGGCTGTGCTTTCCAGATATTGCGAATCGCCGTAGGATTCGTTGCGTTGGGCCCATCTTGAACGTTTTCGTTTGCATACTCCCCATTGTAGTCGAAGATCAACTGGCCAATCCGCTTGGGTGACTCCTCAGCGAACCGAAGGTCAAAGACTGAGCGTGCTACCACTTTTGTCGTATTCGATTTCCCCGTCCGGCTCATCCCGAAGAAAGCCGACTTCTGCGCGAGAAAGTTTTCCGGAACGATCTCCACCACCACATCATTCGTACCCTGAAACGGTCGGTCGCTAGATGCGTAACGGACGACGCCAACCTGCACCCCCGTGCCTGAGATGTCCACGCGTCGCGGATCTCGGTAGTTCACGATGCGGCGCAACGCGTCACCGCGCGGCTTGTACACTTTGAGACCGCGGTTCGGATAGTAGTTAGACAGATCAGAGCCAAACCGGAGGCGCAACGGCTGACTAGCGCCTTCTGAGGCTTCATCGAGGAAGAACGTGCCCAGCACCCGGCATTTCACCCCTGCGAAGGAGAGCAGGTGCGCGGTCGAGGCATCCATGATCTCCGGATCGTCCCAGTGAGTGCCTGACTCACCAGCTGCACGTTGAGCCGATTCGACGCGAACACGAGCGGCCTCTGGGTCGTTGGGAAGCGCTGCCGCGTCCAATACGCGCAGCAGGATCACCGAACTGTCTTCTTTCCTGAAATCAATCTCTCCACCCGGGTGGAGCCGCGTAGCCAATAAGAAACTAAGACTCGGAATTCCCCCAACGTCCTGCCTGAAACGGTCGTGGATCGAGACCAGGGCGAACTCGAACCCGAGCGAGTATACCTCGCCGACGTATTGCTCCTCCTGAATCATGATGCCGAGCAACTCAGCGGCGCAGGCCGCTTCTGCTCGCGATTGATCTTCTTGGAACCCTCTTTGGAGAGATGTAATCATGCTCTACCTACGTACGGTGGAAGGGGCGCGGAGAGCTAGACTCTCAGGCAGGCAAGGGACGTTGTTGCGGGCTGGTCGTGGCTGGCGTAGAAAATTAGCCTCGTGAGTGCCATACGCCACCCCCTGGCGAAAAGTACGCGGGTCGTGAGAGTGGTTCTGGTCAGCATCACCATTAGTATTGATTCCGATCAGAATCGCGCGGCGGCGGGTTGGGTCTGTCCGGCTTAATCGCCATCCTCCCCGCGCCGCGCACATCCCCTGCGCGCGCGCCCGAGCCGCACGTCTCGCTCCAGCCTTCGCGCACACCCCGGCGCGCCTGATCTCGCGCCTCTCGGAGGTGAACGGGGGGACGGAAAACGGTCTGCTCCTTGCTCCTTCAAGCGCTCTCCGCGGACGGATCGAACAGCCAGGAGCCTCATGAAGCCCGACGACACCAACGGCCACCGTCCGCCCGGGGAGCGGCCGTTCCGCGTGCTGCTGGTGAGCGGATCGCAGCGCCGGCAGTACAACTGCCCAGGCGTGGACAGCAAGAGCCGCATGCTCATGCTGCGGATGGCGGACCGGCTGCCGGCGGAGTGGGAGATCGACGTGGAGGACCTGGGCAACGTGTACGGCCGCGCCCGCATCCAGAGCTGCAACGCGTGCGTATCCACCTCCGTGGCCCTCTGCGTGTGGCCGTGCAACTGCTACACCAAAGGCGACGACGCCGAGCCGGACCTGATGTGGGACCTGGACCTGTACGCCCGGCTGGACCTGGCCGACGCGTGGGCGTTCATCGGGCCCGTGAACTGGTACGCGCCGCCCAGCAACCTCAAGCTCCTCTTCGACCGCCTGGTCTGCGCCAGCGGCGGCAACCCGGACGAGACCCTCATCGGCCACAAGAATCCCGAGATGGCGATGCGGCTGGAGCACTCGCCGGAGTGGGACGACCTGTCCATGAACCACCTGGAGGGGCGCACGGCCGCGTTCTTCTGCTACGGCGACGACGGCGCCAACGAGGTGGATGACGACGGCCGGCCCAGAAAGCTGCGCCACAAGGCGTGGTTCCCCGTGGAGGAGGAGCCGTTCGCGGACATGCGGGATGCGTACGCGCCCCTCGTGTGGCAGTGCCGGTACAGCGGCGTGGAGGTCCCGGACGCGCTCTGGCGGTCCGCGGAGAGCGGCGCCGGCGTCCCCTACGCCGACAACCAGGCGGAGGACATGATCCACGAGCGGGACGTGATGGATGCGTTCGATGCGTGGACGGACGCGTTCGCGGTGCACGTGGGCGCCAGGGGGCAGGTGACGCCGGGGCCCTGGCGGGCGTTCGGCTACGTGCCGCCGCGCAAGGGATTCCAGGACCTGAAGCTCAAGTGGCGCGAGGTGCGGATGCGGCTGGGCGTGCCGCCGGAGGGCTCCTTGCCGGACGTGCAGCAGCGGCTGGGATTGAACCGCGACGCGACCCTGCATCCGGGGCGCAGCGAGGCCGCGCGGAACTCCGGGTAGCCTCCGCTGGTAGTACGCCCCCGAGTAGCAGAAAAGGCGGCGCCGGGCGGGGCCCGGACGGACTTGCACGGCGCGCATCTGCTTGCTACTCTTGATCGTAACCGCGATCAGGCGCCACGACCTCCCCACAGGCGCCCCCCATGCCGGGATCCCCGGCCCACGAATCCCCCCGAGTTCCGGAGATACCCCCCATGAAACTGCCGGTCATCGCGCTCGCCGCCGTTGGTGCCGTGCTCGCGTTCGCCGCCCCCGCCGCCGCGCAGCCCGGCGTCGTCACCACACAGCTGGACTCGGCCGCGTCGCTGATGCGCAACGAGGGCTTCGCCAAGCAGGACGAGTTCGTCACCGGCAACCTTCGGCAGGGCGAGGACTCGGAGTTCGAGCTGCAGCTGGAAGGCGGCAAGAGCTACATCATCGTCGGCGTGTGCGACGGCGACTGCACGGACCTGGACATGTCGCTCACGACGGCCTCCGGCCAGGACGTGGACAGCGACTTCGAGGAAGACGACGTCCCCATGGTGACGGTGGAGGTGCCCCAGGGCGCCACCTACAACCTGATGGTGCGGATGGCCGCCTGCTCCGTGGAGCCGTGCGGGTTCGGCGTGGGCGTGTTCGCCAACGCCAGCCAGTAAGCGATGCCCGAGGTCGCACGCGAGCGGGGGCGCCGGGCCAGTGAGCCCGGCGCCCCCGCTTCCGTTTGTCCGAATGTACCGCAAAAACGCTTGATTTCCTGAGGGAGGCGCCCGGCGGGTCCATCCCGTGCCGGAACTCTGGCGCCGACCGAAGGATCTTGCGTGCCGTGCAGGGAGCCGGCGCATTGGCGGAGCCGTGCCGTGCGGAGTAGATCCTTCGGTCGCGCCCACGGGCTGGCGAACGGTCAGGGTCTGCGCGGGCGCTCCCTCAGGAAATCAGGCTCTCGCGTAGTGTTTCTCCGGATTCCGGATGAGAAACGGGGCGCCCGGCGGATGGCCGGGCGCCCCGTTCTCGTTCCGCTCGCGACGGATCAGCTCGCGGCGCGCTCGCCGAGGGCTTCGCGCCAGCGGAGGAGCCGCGGGCCCAGCGAGCGGACCGTCGGGCGCGGGCGGTACGCGGAGAGCGACACCAGCGACGGGCGCTGGAACGAGCGCCAGCGGCGGGTGCCCACGTGGTCGCCCAGGTCGCGGGACAGCGTGTGCAGGCGGCTGCGCGCATGGTCCTTTTGCGGCGCGTCGCCCCAGGCCAGCGCCACGAGCAGCGCCTGCCGGGCGGCATCGCTGTCGCCCAGGGCCAGCGCGGTGCCGGCCAGCTCGTGCGCGGCGCGGGCGCGGTCCACGGGATCGGTGTAGCGCGCGGCGGCCAGGCACAGGTCGCGCGCGGCGCCGGCCTTGTCGCCGGCGGCGCGGCGCAGGGCGGCGCGCTCCTCCAGCCCCACGGCGGCGCACTCGGCGTCGCCGGCGCGCAGGGCGTGGCGGATCACGCGGCCCAGCCGGCGCTCGGCATGGTCCGACACCACGGCTTCGCCCACGGCGGCCAGCCGGGCGATCTGCCCGTCGGCCACGTCCAGGTCGCGGGCGGCGCAGTACAGCACCAGCGCGCGCTGGCGGTCGCCCATCTTTCGCGCCAGGCGGGCGGCGTGCAGGGCCGTGGCGCCGCTCCCCTCGTCCAGGGCCAGCGCGAGAGTGATGGCGGCGTCCGCCTCCGGAAGGCGGCGCGTCTTCTCCAGCTCGCACGCGTACGAGACGAGCGCGGCGGACAGGCGCCCCGCGGCGCCCGCGTCTTCCAGCACGCGCAGGACGCGCGACAGGATGCTCCGCTCCGCGCTCTTCTCCAGCCCGGCGACCTCGGCCCTGGCGCGCAGGAGCGTGAACTCGTCCGGCGCGTCCGTGACGGCCAGTTCCACGACGCGCAGGACGAGCGCGCCCGCGGCGGCCCGCCGCGCGCGCTCTCCGCGCTCCGTCTCGCTGATGTGCCGCAGCGTGTCTTTCGCCGCGACCGCCGTCTGCGCCGCCTGGATCAAAATGCACTCTCCGCGATTGAGAATCGTTCTCAATCAATGTAGCTACGCACGCGGCGGGTGTCAAACGTTTTCGTGCGGGGGATTTTTGGAGGCGGAAGCGGGCGATGTGCACCGGCGGAGGGCCCCCTCCCCCCGGCCCCCTCCCCCGCTTCGCGGGCAGGAGGGGGAGAACTTCATTCCTCCACGGAGCCCGTGCCGGCGTGGCACTCCCCCGTGACGGACAGTCCGCGCAGGCGGACTTCGTGTGTTCGTTGCGGCGAATTCATTCGCTCTGTCCCGGACTTCGCCCTGTTGCTCCTGCTCTGTCGCGAGCTTTGTCCTGTTGCTCCTCGGACTTTATCCTGTTGCTCCTCGAACCTCGCCCCCCGTCATCCGCCCCGCCTCCTACAGCTCGTCGAACATGCGGTGCAGCAGGGGGATGGCGGCGTGGGGGGAGGCGGGGAGCGTCAGGCGCCATCCGCCGCGCGCGGCCAGCCGCCGGATGGGCTCGCCGATGGTCGCGGCAAAGCGGTGGAAGCCGGGCTCCACCTGCGCCGCCAGCCCCGCCTCGATGGCGTGCGGCGGCAGCATCTCCACGGCCGGCATCACCCCGCGCGCCAGCAGGCAGATGCCCACGCGCTCCACCCCCCGCGGCGGCGCGGCGGCCCCGGCGGCGCGCAGGTCGATCGCGATCTTGGTCTTGCCGTTGGCGCGGCGGATGGGGGCGGCGTCCGCCAGCTCGGGGAACCAGCGCACGGCGTCGGGGAGCAGGTGCACGCGGCCGGGCATTCCCCACACGCGCGGCGCGGCGCCTCCCTGCAGTGACGCGCCGCCCTGCAGGAACGCGCAGTCTTCCGTCAGCACGCGCAGGCCGGCGCGCAGGGCGGCGTAGACCAGCGTGCTCTTGCCCACGCCGCTGGGCCCGGCCAGCAGCAGCACGCGGCCGTCCCGCTCCAGCGCCGCGGCGTGCAGCGGCTGGCGGTCCAGCGCCGTGAGCATCCACAGCGCCAGCGCCTCCAGCACGCCCTCGCGAAAGCGCGCGCCGTCGCGGACGAGCCCCGGCGTCACCCGGGCGACGGCCATCCGGCGAGCGAAGTCCGCCACGCCGCGGCTCGCCCCCGCGCGCACCCGCATCCGCGTCCCCGCCCAGCGCTGGCGCAGGAGGCCGTCCGCGCCGCCGGCGAGCAGGCGGATGCGCACGCGGACGGCATCCCCCGCGGCCCACCCGTCGTCCACGGCCGCGCCGCGCCAGGCGCCGAACGCGTCGTCCACGGCGGCCATCACCTCCGGCGCGTCCGTCTCGAAGCGCACGGGAATGCCCATCACGGGCAGGGTGCGCGCGCGGACGCCGGGGGTGCGGCGGGGCGGGGCGGGGACGTTGGGTGGATTCATCGCGCGGATGCCTCGTGGAGCTCGTCGTAGATGCGCAGGATGCGCCCCGCCGCATGGTCGGCGTCGTGGTGGATGGCGTGCCGCTGCGCCGCGGCCGCCATCCGCAGCCGCCGGTCCTCGTCCCCCAGCACCTCCGCCACGGCGGCGGCGAGCGCGTCCGGATCGGCGAAGGGAACGACGGCGGCGGCGTCCGGCGCCCACTCCGGCAGGTGCCCCACGGGCGTGCCCACCGTCGGCACGCCGGCGACGGCGGCCTCCAGCGCCACCATGGGATCGCCCTCGTGGCGCGAGGCGAGCAGCAGCAGGTCCGCCCGCTCCATCCACGGCCGCAAATCCGCCTGCGGCACCACGCCATGGAAGCGGACGATGCCGCCCAGCCCCAGCACCGTCGCCAGCCGCTGGATCTCGCCGCCGCGCAGGTCCGCGCCCAGCACGTCCAGCCGAAAGCGGATTCCAATCTCCCGCAGCCGCGCCGCCGCCCGGACGACGGTCACGGGGTCCTTCACCACGTTCAGGCTGGCGGCGAAGAGCAGGCGGGCGGGCGCGTCCGGCGCGCGGCGGCGGGGGGCGAGCGGGGGCCACGCATCCAGCCCCACGCCGTAGGTCACGCGCTCCGCCTGGATGCCGCGCTCCGCCGCCATCTCCCGCATCCGCTCGCTGGGCACCGTCACGCGGTCCGCCGTCCGCGCGGCCAGGCGGAGGGTGGCCCGGCCGGCGCGCGTCAGGCAGAGCCCCCAGCCCACGTCCGGCACGGCCGCCACGCATCCCCCGGGCAGGTGCAGCACCACGGGCCGCCGCAGCAGCCGCCCCGCCGCGCCCGCGACGGTCCCGCATCCCGCCCACACGCCGTGCATCACGTGGAACCTCCCGCGCCGGTGCTCCGCCAGCAGCTGCGCGAACGCCGTCACGCGGACGGGGCGCCGGCCGGCGTTGTGCACCTGCGCGCCGCGGAGCGTCCACCGCCCGGGCCGCGGCTCCTGCGTGAGGGCGAAGACGTGCAGCTCGTGCACGCGCGCGATCCGCTCGATGACGGAGAGCAGCGACGGGATCACGCGCTCCACGCCGCCCCGGTCCACGCCGCCGGGCACCACCATGGCGACCTTCACCGCGCCACGCCCTCGTACGCGGCCCGCAGCTCGCGCTCGACCGCATCGAACGAGAGATGCCGGTCGAAGTGCGCGCGAATCGTCCGCCGCTCCGCCTCCGCCGGGCGCTGCGCGTGGTCGACCAGCAGCTCGGCCAGCGCGGCGGAATCCCCCGGTGCCACGAGCCCGCCGACGGCGCCCCCGCGGAGGATGCGGCGGATGGCGGGGATGTCGGCCGCGAGCACGGGGAGTCCGCAGGCGAGGGCCTCCAGCACGGCGTATCCGCTCCCCTCGCGGCGGCTGCAGGAAAGAAAGACGTCCGCCGCGCCGCACAGCTCCGGGATGCGCGCGTGCGGCACCCGGCCCAGCAGGTGGACGCGCTCCCGCAGCCGCGGGTCGGCCGCGATGCGTGCGCGCACCTCCGCCTCCAGGGGCGCGTCGCCGTACGCCATCCACAGCCGCGCGTCCGGCAGCCGCTCCGCCGCCCGCGCGAACGCATCCAGCGCCGTCAGCGGGTCCTTGTCCGCCATCAGCCGCCCGATCCACAGCACGCACGGCGCCCCATCCATCCCCGCCGCCGCGCGGGCCGCCGTCCGGTCCCCCGGCCGCAGCCGCGCGGACGATTCCAGCACCTCGAAGACGGGCGTCTCCGCGCGCAGCAGGCCCGCGTGGCGAAAAGGCTCCGCCTGCTCGCGCGCCGTGAACGCCACGCCGGCGATGCGCGACAGTCCCCAGCGGCGCCCGGGCCGGTACGGGCGCGGGGGCGGCACGCTGCCGTGGTCCTGGACGAGGACGGGGACGCCGGTGGCGCAGAGCAGCCGCGTCTGCAGGGGAAAATCCAGTCCCTGCAGGTGGATGACGTCCGGCCGCAGGTCCCGCACGGCGCGCAGCAGGCGCAGGGGCGCGGCGTCCGCGATCCGCCGGGGGGCGCCCGCCGGCTCCGCGACGAAGTGGATGGGGACGCCGCCGTGCTCCAGCGTCTCGTCCGCCCAGCCGGCCTGCACCACGGCGACGTCCACGCCGGCGGCCGCGGCGGCGCCGGCCACGTCCGGGAGCGTGGGCCAGGCGCGCAGCAGCTCGGCGCCGGTGCGGCGCCGCGAATCGGGGATACAGCCTACCTGCACCACTCGCACGCGCTCTCCCGGTCGTCTATCTTCCGCCGAACCGCCGCTTCTCTCCCGCGTCTACCGATGCTCCCCTTCCACGCGCTGGACCTGCCGCCGGACGAGGCGCCGCGCCGCATTCGCCAGGCGCGGATGCGCGGGCAGCCGCGCTGGCTCTGGCCGGAGCTTCCCGTCCCCCTGTGGCGCGCCGCCACGGCGGAGGTCGTCCGCGCCGCAGGGGACGTGCTCGCCGGGTGCGCGGCCGTGCTGGACGCGGACGGCCGCATCGGCGCGGAGGCGCTGGGGATCGCGGCCTTTCTCACGGGCACGGGGCCGCTGCTGGGGCACTGGATGGAGCGCGGCGCTCTCGCGGCGGATACGGATGCGGCGGACCGGTTCGCCCTGCACCTGGCCCACGGCCGCGCGCGGGCGGAGCGGATGCGGCGGGTGCTGGACGCCGCGCTCGCCGCCTTCGCCGCCGCCGGGGTGGATGCGATCGTAGCCAAGGGGATGGCGACGGCGCGCACCCTCTTTCCGGAGCCCGGCGCCCGGCCCATGGGCGACATGGACCTCGTCGTTCCCCCGGCCGCCATCCCCGCGGCGGAGCGCGCGCTGGCCGGTGCCGGCTTCGTGCGGCAGGCGGGCGACTACGAGCGCCGCCCCTACCACGCCGACTGGCTTCCGCCGGGGGCCGACGGCGTCGTGCATTCCCTCGTCCTCCTGCACCGCGACAACCCGCTCGCGCTGAACCTGCGCGACGGCTTCGACCGCCACACGGCGCTGGGCCGCGTGCGCCTGGGCTGGCCCGCGCCGGCGGACACCGTGCCGCTTCCCGGGTTCCGCTCCCCGGCGCGGGCGCTCGCGGGTCCCTTTCAGCTCGCGCACCTGGCCGCGCACGCCTCCGAGCAGCGAGAGAGTCTGCTCCCCATCCGCCTGGTGGAGCTCGTCCTCGCCTTTCGCGCGGGCCTCGATCCGGCGGCCCTGGATGCGTTCCTGTGCGCGCGGCGGATGCGGCACCGCGTATATCCCGCGATCGCGCTGGCGGAGCGCCTGGCCCCCGGCACCGTGGACGCCGGGCTGATGCGTTCTCTGGCCGATGCCGCCGGCCCGCGGCTGCGGCGCACGGTGGATGCGCTGGACCTGGCCTACCTGCAGCGGCTGGATCAGCCGGTCGCCGGCGGCCACGCGTTCGCCGCGCGCGGTCCGGTGGACGACGTGCGGGCGGCGCTGCGCTGGCTCGTTCCCTTCACCTCGCCGGGACGGCTGGCGCAGGTGTATCGCACGCGCCTCGTCCGCCTCTTTCGCGCGGGCTGAGCGGCGGGTTCGTCGCGGGTCGCAACGCTCTGCAGCGAAACGCAACACAGGCCGCGCGCCGGGCCGGATCCGCATCCGCCGGACCGCCAGGCCGCAGCCGGTTGCGGGCAAACGAGTTGTGCGCTGGACCGGTGGATGGGGCACGACCTAGCGCTACGGTAGATGGGGCGAGCGGCGTGCCAGCGCCCCCACCCGCTCGTTCCTCGCGACCTCCCCCAAAACCCCCGGGGGAGGTGAGATGGTTTCGTGCGGGCTGGCGGACACTGTGCACCGCCGGGGAGCCCCCTCCCCCCGGCCCCCTCCCCCGCTCCGCGGAGGGAGGGGGAGAACTTCGCATCGGGGGGGCGGCTGCCCTGCGCACGGCACTGTCCTGTGACCCAACCCTCCCCCAGGGGTTTTTGGGGGAGGGTGGGCGAGTAATGCGAGCCCGGGTGGGGGCGCGGCGGGACTCTGCCCCATGGCACAAAACCCCATCCCCCTCCCGTTTCTCATCCCGCCCCCGCCGGATAGATTCCCGCCGCCGATCGCCCGCGGCCGATCCGGGCGCATCCATCCTCCGCCAGCAGGCCGACGCCGATGTCCGAGCACCGCATCACCATCCGCCCCGCGACGCCCGCGGACGGCGACACGTTCCTCACGCTGGTGGACGCGCTGGCGGACTACGAAAAGCTCGACCGCCCCACCCCCGAGGCGCGCGGCCGCCTCATCGCCGACGCGTTCGGTGAGCGGCCGCGCATCAGCGTGTTCCTGGGCGAGCTGGACGGGCAGCCCGTGGGATACGCCATCGTGCTGGAGACCTACTCGTCGTTCCTGGCGCTGCCCACGCTCTACCTGGAAGACCTGTTCGTGGTGCCGGAAGCGCGGCGGTTCGGGATGGGGCGCGCCTTCTTCCGCGAGCTCGCGGGTGAGGCGGTGCGGCGCGGCTGCGGACGCATGGAGTGGGTGGTGCTGGACTGGAACCAGCTCGCCATCGACTTCTACGACAAGCTGGGCGCGCGCCGCCTGACCGAGTGGTACACCTACCGCCTGGACGCCAACCAGCTGCGCGAGATCACCTCGTCCCCCTCCGCCGGCTGATCCCCCTCCGCACGAAGCCCGGCGCTCCCCGCGCCGGGCGTCTCCTCTCCCGATCTCCAGCCGTTCCCTTCACGCCCAAACGGCGTGAAATCCGCCTTCCGTTCGCCGCCACGCTCATCGGGAGTGCGGCGGCGTGATGTGCGCGCGCAAATCATCGTCTGATAATCACTTGGGCGGATATATCGTTTCCTTCATTCACTTTTCGCTCGTGTTCAACGATTGTTCATGGATGAACGGCGTAAGTATGTGTTTTGAAATGAGTTGCGCGCATCGTGACGGACCGGATCGTGGTCCGTGTTTTGCGAACGGTTGCCGCCACGCCATGACTGGCAGACATCCGGGCCCGGAGTGCCGGCGGGACGCCGCCGGAGGGACAAAACGAAGGTCGCGCCGCAGGGCGGCGCGGCACCCGACTAACCGACCGAACCTGGAGCACACCGATGAACGCGATGACCAAGGGCCTGCTGACGATCGCGCTGCTTGCCACTGCGGCCTGTGACGGAGCACCCACGGCATCCTCGGCGTTCGCTTCGCCGACCGACGGGCCGGCCTTCTCGGAAGTCTCGGCGGCCGCCACCCTGAGCTTCAGCTACACGCAGAGCGGCAGCACGGAATCGCCGCAGACGGCCACGGGCGGCACGGGCAGCATCAACTTCACGGGCAGCCTCACCACGCCCACGCCGTGCTACGAGCTGAGCGCCACGCAGGGACAGCGGCGCAGCAACATCACGGTCACCGTGACGGCGGCGGGTACGGGCGGGTTCTGCACGCAGGTCATCACCAACAACAACTACCAGGGCACGGTGTCGGGGCTGGCGGCCGGGACGTACAACTTCACGGTGGTCGAAGTGGTCAACGGCTCGCAGACGACGGCCTTCAGCGGCCCGGTGGTGGTGAGCTAAGGCGGCGGATTCGGCTTCCGGAGGCCCGCGGCGGGTTCGCGGGCCCTCGATTCCAGAACTGAGCAAGACAACCGAACCTGGGGGATACGATGAATGGGATGACGCGGAACCTGCTTGCCCTCGCCCTGCTGGCCGCCACCGCCGCCTGCGACGCGGCGCCCACGGCCTCGTCCAACTTTGCCGCGCCCGCGGATGGGCCGTCGCTGGCGCAGTCCAAGAGCCGCCTGACCTTCAGCGTCACGCAGAGCTACAGCGAGGAAACGCCGCAGACCGCCACCGGGGGCGTGGGGCGCATCGACTTCACGGGCAGCCTCGTGACCGGTACGCCGTGCTACAGCGTGACCGCCACGCACGGTGTGCAGGGCAGCACGGTCACGGTCACCGTTTCGGCGGCCAGCACGGGCGGCTTCTGCACGCAGGTCGTCGCCAACAACAACTACCAGGGCTCCGTGACGGGGCTGCCGGCGGGCGCGTACACCTTCAACGTGGTGCACGTCACCGGCGGCAGCAGCACCACGGCCTACAGCGGCCCGGTGGTGGTGCAGTAACGACGGCTCCTTTCGGATCGGTGAAGGCCCGCGGATGGTTCGCGGGCCTTCGTCGTTTTGCGGTGGATGATGGAAAACGAGCGCGGCCACCCCTGTGCGGGGTGGCCGCGTGTCCGTCTGCTGTCGTGGGGCGGAAAACGACGAACCCGTCCGAGGCGTTCCTCAGCCCGTCACGCACTGGACGCTGGTGTCACAGCCGCCCTGCGGGCTGGTGCGCGAGCAGGTGCTGATGTCCCCCGTGCAGATGCAGGGGTCGTAGATGGTTTTCGGGGCGATGGCGGCCTCGCCAATCCCGTTTTCCCACAGCTGCGGCTCGTTCCCCGTGACGAACGAGGTCACCGTCAGGTCCTCGATGCGGATGCGTGCCATGGTCGTTCTCTTTTGATGACGTTCCGTAGATCCTCATCGCTGAGGCGCGTGACCCCAACATGCTGGCCAGATAGGCACCTGCGCAATGCGATGGGCGGCGAACGGCTCCTGCTGTATGATGCCTTTGGGGACTCTGAGTGCGTCGCTTGGAGCGAGCCGGTACGCGTTTGCAGTTTTCGTTTTCCCCGCCCGTGATGTCATTCTGAGGTCGGCGCCGGCTTGATCCATCCCGTGACGTTAAGGCGCCGGCCGAAGAACCTGGTTGCCCCGGTGCACAGACCCATCCGTGAACGACCTTCTACGGCACCCGGGCGGGTCCGTGCACGGGAGCAACCAGATTCTTCGGTCGCGCCGCAAAGCCTTGTGTGCATTGAGATTCCGGGTGGGCGCTCCCTCAGAATGACATCACGGGTGAGAAACTACGAACCGACTCGAACACCGCTCCAGCCCGCCGTGGCGCATCCTTACGCATCGCTGACAGAGGCTGATCGGCGGCATAACGGGCGGCGCGCGGCTTGTGGCGGCGGGTGCGCGCGCTATGTTCTCCGCGCCCAACTGCTTGCGCTGAAAGGAACGCGATTCCATTGCTCCGTCTCTCCGACCTGCTGGCCGCCATCCCCACCCGCCCCGACGCGGCGGAGCTGGTGGCCGGCTTCGTGCCCCCGCCGCGGTTCGCCGCCAAGCGGTTCGACGACTACCGCCCGGACGCCAATCATCCCTCCCAGGCCGCCGCCGTCCGCCGCCTGCGCGAGATCGCGGGCGAGCTGCAGGCCGCGCAGGGCGGCTGGGCCCGGTTCCGCACGGCGCTGGGCGGGCCCCCGCGGGGGAGCGGCGTGTACCTGGACGGCGGCTTCGGCGTGGGCAAGACGCACCTGCTGGCCTCGCTGTGGCACGCGTCGCCGGCGCCCAGCGCGTACCTGAGCTTCGACGAGCTGGTGTACGCCATCGGCCTGCTGGGGGTGGAACCCGCGCGGGCGGCGTTCCGCGGCATGCGCCTGGTGGCGGTGGACGAGTGGGAGCTGGACGATCCCGGCAACCTCAAGCTGGCGCTCGCCTTTTTGCGCGGGGCGCTGGCGGACGGCATCCGCGTGGCCACCACGTCCAACACCGTGCCCGACGAGCTGGGCCGCGGCCGGTTCGACCAGAAGAACTTCGCGCTGGAGATCGAGGAGCTGTCGTCGGCGTTCGAGGTGCTGCGCGTGGAGGGCGAGGACTACCGCCACCGCCGCTTCGAGGCGGATCCCGGCCGCGCGTACTTCCTGGATGCGGATGCCATGGACCGCGCCCGCCGCGCCGCCGGCCCCCGCGCCCTGGACGTGGGCTTCGATGCGCTGATGGGCGGATTGGGCGACGTGCACCCCATCCGCTACCACGCCGTGGTGGAGGCTGTCGACGAGCTGCTGGTGGATGGGGTGCGTCCCATGACGCAGCTGTACGACGGGCTGCGCTGGGTGCACTTCATCGACAAGCTGTACGACAACGCGGTGCCGTTCGCCGCCACGGGGCAGGGCGGGCTGGGCGAGCTGTTTCCCGCGGAGTGGCTGGCGGGATCGTACGGCAAGAAGTTTTCGCGTTGCCTGTCGCGGATGGAGGAGATGCTGGGCGAGCGGCGGGCAGACGGGGAGGGGAGCCCCCACCCGGGGAGCCCTCACCCGGGTTCGTAAACCTCACCCACCCTCTCCCGCAAACTGCGTGGGAGAGGGTGTACACCCCAGCCCGTGCACCGGAAGACAGGCTGGTCTGGGCACCGGGTTCTCCCCCTCTCCCGTACGGGGCAGGCAACCGGGGGTGCCGACAGGTGATGTACGGGAGAGGGGGCCGGGGGGTGAGGGCCCCACCCGGTGCCGGCGGTCCGGTTGGCCGGCCTCCGCAGTACCGGGAGAATGCCATCCGGCGCTTCTCCATCCTCTCCCACGCCCACGAAAAAGCCGGCTCCTCTCGCGAGAAGCCGGCTTCCGTCATCCGTCACCCATCCCGTCCGCGCCCTCAGTGCTTCTGCGTGGGGTGCGCGTTGGGGGTGGCGTCCCGGAGGACCATGTCGGGGTACCCGTTGTCCGGGTTGCCGCCCTTCTTGAGGATGCGGTCCACCGTGCCCGGACCCCGGTTGTACGCCAGCAACGCGAGCTCCTTGTCGCCGTCGTACTTCTTCATCAGGTCGTCCAGGTACTTGAACCCGATGCGCAGGTTGGTGCGCTGGTCGCGCAGGTCGCGCGGCGTCACGTCCGGGTCCAGCCAGCGCGCCGTGGCCGGCATGAGCTGCGTGAGGCCGATGGCGCCCACGTGGCTCGTGGCGGCGTTCTTGAACGCGCTCTCCGTGCGCACCAGCCCGAACGCCAGGTCCGGGTCGATGTTCTCGGCCAGCGCGATGTCGTAGATGTCCTCCGCCAGGTCGCGGGGAATCGTGTACGACGAGTAGCGCTCCACGTTGCGCTGGATGACGGTGTCGCGCTCGCTGGACTTGGTGTCGGCCGCTTCCACGCGCGCCTCGCGCCACGCCTGGCCCACGGCGCGGTCCGTGAGCTTCATGTCCGGCATGCGCGCCACCTCGGGCATCAGGGCCTGCCGCTCGTGCGACGGGTCCGTGCGCATCTGGTTGTTGCGCGCGATGGCCAGGGGCGTCGCCGCGCCCACCACCGTCAGGCCGATGACGCCGTGGCGCACCGGGTTGCGGCGCAGGCGGTCCATGGGGCTGTTGCTGCGGCGGCGCTGCAGCTGCACCCCCCGGTCCGACGACGAGCGGCGCTCCTCCAGCCCACCCCGGTCGCCAGCGCCGTCAAAGGCGCGGCGGTAGCGGGCCGGCGGCTCCACGGCCGCGGCGTCCACGGCCGGAAAGCGCCGCTTGGCTCGTCCCACCGGGTGCAGCGGCGCCGAATGGTCGCGTTCCCAGGGGGGCGGGGGGCGTTTGCGAGAGGTGGTCTGCATGGGGGCTATCCTCCTGATCGGTTTCCCGCGCCGGGCGGCTCCATCAAGGGCCCGGACAGGCTGAATAGGGGGTGCAGGGACCGTGCCACCGTCGCCGGATGTTTCTGTATCGCAAGCAGTTGCGCAACGCATGGAACCTTGTGCATCTTTGCGGATAGCAGTATCCGCCGTTCATCCCCGTCCACACGCCGCCCGGCGCCGCATTCGCAACACGAGATTGGCCTCATGAGATCTCCCGGACGCTTCCTCCTCTTCGTTCTGCTCGTGGTGGTGGGCCTCAAGCTCAGCGAGCAGCTGTACGCGCTGGTGGCCTTTCGCGACGAGCGGGCGCAGGCGCGCGACCTGCGCGAGCGGCTGCTGGAGACGGGGACGGAGCTGGTGGCCGTGCGCGGCGAGTTCGACACCTACAAGCAGCGGCTGGAGACGGAGGACGCGCGCCTGCAGCGGGAGCTTTCGGCGTTGCGGCGCTTTACCCGCATGGGCCCGCTGACGGCGCAGGTGTACGACCGCTACGAGCGCGAGCGGCTGCGCTACAACCTGCACGTGGAAGAGCGCAACAACATCGCGCGCGAGTGGGAGGCCAGCGCCCGCCGGCACGAGGCGTCGGCGCAGCGCTACAACCTGCTGGCGGACAGCCTGCAGGCCCTGGCGGTGCAGATGGGCGAGCCCTACTACCAGGTGCCCACCGCCCTCGAAGCCGCCGCCGAGCGCCGCGAGCGCGAGGTCCAGGCGCCGTAGGAACGGATGATGGGCAGGGAGGATGGCTCGAGCCCGTCCGGGACGGAGCCCTCACCGGCCGCCGCCTTTTCGCGAACCCCTTCCCCAACTCGGGGGAGGGGTTTTGTGCAGAATGGGATTCGGTGCGGGGGCAATGTTCTCTCCCTCCCCCGCGCCGTTTGCGGGGGAGGGTCGGGGAGGGGGGCGCTCCGCTGCCGGCGCGATCCCTCCACCGGTGCACGTGATACCAAGATCCGCGAAAAGAATGGGCCTCACGCAGAGACGCAGAGCCGCGGTGAGGAAACAACGGGAGAAAAGCGGAGCAGAGGCCGCCGCCCCTCTTTTGTCTCCCCATCTCCTCTCTCCGCGTCTCCGCGTCTCTGCGTGAGGCGGTTGTTTTCTCTGATTCGGTAGGAGGCCTGAAAACCTGGTGCGGACGGGGATTCGGTCCGCCGCGGAAAGCCTTTGGGAACGCTCCTTGAATCGCCTGCTGCCGCAATGGCATTGAAACGGGTGAAACCGAAGGCCGAACGGCCGTGGCGGCGGGTGGGGACGCCGGAAACCGGGTTCGAGTACCTGCGTGGCGACGGCAAGCCGCTGCGCAGCGCACCCGCGCTCGCCCGCATCAAGAAGCTGGCGATCCCGCCGGCGTGGACGGACGTGCACATCAGCCCCGACCCCGCGGCCAAGGTGCAGGCCTACGGCACCGACGCGGCCGGCCGCAAGCAGTACCGCTACCACCCCGATTCCATCGCCAGGGGCTCCAAGAAGAAGTACCGCAAGCTGCTGCACTATGCGCGCGCCATCCCGCGGCTGCGCGAGGGGACGGAGGAGCACCTGCGGCAGGAGGGCGTGGGGCGCGATCGCGTGCTGGCCACGGTGGTGCGGCTCATCATGCGCGGCTTCTTCCGCATCGGCAGCGAGGAGTACGCGGTCACCAACAAGACCTTCGGCATCGCCACGCTGCAGAAGAAGCACCTCAAGATCCAGGGCGACAACCTGGTCTTTACCTACATCGGCAAAAAATCCATCCACCAGCGCACCTTCGTGGCCGACACGCCGCTGGTGGAGGTGATGCGCGAGATCCTGGAGCTCCCCGGCCGCCGCCTGTTCCAGTACCGGGGCGAGGACGGCAAGGTGCACCCGGTGACGGCCGCGGACGTGAACGGCTACATCAAGCAGATGCTGGGGGAGCGCTACACCAGCAAGGACATGCGCACCTGGGGCGGCACGGTGCGGATGGCCACCATCCTCTCGGACCTGGGCCCGCCCGCGAGCGAGCGCGAGGCCGCGAAGAACCTGGTGCTGGCCTGCAAGCTGGTGTCGACGGAGCTGGGCAACACGCCGTCCGTGTGCCGCAGCGCGTACGTGCACCCCGCCGTCATGGAGCGCTACGCCGAGGGCAAGACCATCGCCCCGCTGATGCGCGACGCCCCCCGCGACGACGAGGAGCCCGGCCGCTACTATCCCGAAGAGGCGGCGCTCATGCGGTTCTTGCAGAAGTGGGGATGAGTCGCGAAGCCGGCATCGGGCCTGAGCGGCTGAAGCCGCCGCAACGACTGCGGAAAGCCTCACAAACTGCGTGAGGCTTCAACTGCTGAACTTCGCTCTGGTGCACAGGGGTGGATGCGGCACGAACCGTCGGCGAAGGCCGACATCACGTTTTCGGTGCCGCGAATTCATTCGCCGGGCGCCCCCGCCGCCGCACCTCGCCCGCCCCACCCGCCGCACCTCGCCTGCCTCACTCGCCGGGCATCCGCGTCCCACTTTCACGCTCTTTTACTTTCGCACTTTCGCACTTTCGCACTCCCGCACTTTCCCACTTTCGCGCTCCCGCACTTTCGCACTCCCTAAACACCGTCCTTTCATAGCCTTGCCCGTCCCGGGCCTGCTTCTTGCCGCGCGGGTCTGGTGCGTCGTGTGGCCGGGGGGCGCGGGGAACGCTGTGCCGGGGAGAACTGGGCCGTGGAAGCCGCTGAGAGCAAGGCCACCATTCTGGTGGTGGACGACAACACCGACAACGTCGAGATCCTGCGCGCGTTCCTGGAATCGCGCGGATTCACCATCGCCGAGGCACGCGACGGGCGCGCCGCCCTGGCCAAGATGGAGGAGGTCAAACCGGACCTGGTGCTGCTGGACGTGATGATGCCGGGGATGGACGGGTGGGAGGTGTGCCGCGTCATCAAGCAGCACCCGCAGCTGGGCGACACCAAGGTGGTGATGGTCACGGCCAAGGGCGGCTTCGAGGACAAGTTCGAGGGGCTGCGCTCCGGGGCCGACGACTACGTCGTCAAGCCGGTGGACTTCAAGGACCTGATGGGCAAGGTGGAGCGCAACCTGGCCGCCCGGGGCAGCCAGGCGTGAGGATCGTCGGATACAGCGCGGACGACGACTTTCGCGCACGCCTCGAAGCGGCGGCACGGGGAATGGAAGCGGAGCTCACGCTGGTTACACCGGCGGAGGGCGGCTCTTCCTCGAACGACGAGCAGTTCTTCTCGCTGTTGCGCACCCACCCCGACGCGGCCGTGGCGCAGTACCGCCGCGGGCTGCTGGAGCGCACGCGCGCCGAGGCCGCCACGCGCGACATCGCCCTCGTGATCGGCTGCCGCAACGAGGCCGAGGCCCGCCACGCCAGCAGCGAGGGGGCGGAGGAGTGGGTGCTCACCAGCGCGTCGGAGCAGGAGCTGGCCGCGCGCGTGAACAGCGCCTGCGAGCGCAACGGCCGCCGCAAGCGCCCGCTGGTGACCCGCGAGGCCGCGGACCACCTGCGCTACGAGGAGCTGCTGTACGACCGCTTCACCGGCTTTCCCACCCTGCCGGTGATGATGGAGCGCGGCCGCGAGATGCTGGACCGGCGCGGCCGCCTGACGCTGCTGTACATCGAGTTCGTGCGGTACAGCAAGCTGGAGGAGATCTACGGCTGGGAAAAGCTGGACGAGGTGCTGCAGACCACGGCGTCGGCCGTGCGCGACTTCTACGCGCGCTACGACGGCGCCGACAGCGTGATGATGGTCTCCCACACGGGCGACGACGACTTCATCTTCTTCGCCGACCTGGGCGACGGGGTGGAGCAGACGGAGCAGCGCATCAACGAGATGGCGCACGACCTGGAGGCCGTCGTCCGCACCCGGCTGGAGGGCGAGCACGGCGAGGACATCGCCGGCCTGTTCGAGATCTACGTGGGCTCCACCACGCTCTTTCGCAATCCCAAGATCCGCACGGAGCGCATCATCTACCGGGGCATCCGCGAGGCGGCCCAGGCGGCGCGCAGCGTGGAGAGCCGCGAGCGGGCGCGCAAGGTGGCGGACCTCAAGGAGACGCTGCGCGAGGGCGCCGTGTACATCGTCTACCACCCCATCGTGGTGACGGAGACGCGCGAGGTGTTCGGCTACGAGGCGCTGGCCCGCGGCGCGCACCGGGCCCTGCGCTCGCCGGAGGTGCTGTTCGGCGTGGCGGAGGAGGCCAACCTCATCTGGGAGCTTTCGCGCCTGTGCCGGCGGCGGGCCATCGAGGGCATCGACACGCACCTCAAGCCCGAGCACCTGCTTTTCATCAACATCGACCCGCACGACTTTCGCGACCCCACGTTCCGCTACCTGGACCTGGACGAGCTGGGGGTGGAGGATCCCGGACGGATCGTGCTGGAGATCACGGAGCGAACGGCCATCACGGACTATCCCACGTTCCAGGGCTACCTCAAGGAGTTCCGCGACCGGGGCTTTCGGTTCGCCGTGGACGACGCGGGGAGCGGGTACGCGGGGCTGGGGAGCATCGCCAACCTGGAGCCGGACTTCATCAAGCTCGACATCTCGCTCATCAGCGGCATCGACGCCAACTTCATGAAGCAGAACCTGGTGGAGACGATGGTGCAGTTCGCCAACGACCACGACATCAAGGTGATTGCCGAAGGCGTGGAGCGCGAGGAGGAGTACGAGACGGTCAAGCGGCTGGGGGTGCACTTCACCCAGGGCTTCCTTTTCCACTCGCACGCGGCCCAGGCCGCGCAGCTGGTGGCCGCGGAAAAGGAAGCGGAGCAGCGGTCCGCCGCTGCGGCGGGGAGCGAGGGGTAGGCCGTCTCGCTCGTTGGCCAGCTCCGGCCTGAGCGTTGAAGCCGCGTCGCGTCTCCCAGGCATCGCGCCGGAGCGGTTGAAGCCGCGTTGCGCAGCCGAGCATCGGTCCTGAGCGGCTAAAGCCGCCGCTGGGACTGCGATAAGCCCCGTCTCCGCTCGCTACCGCTCGCGGAACGGGGCTTCAACTGCTTCAAAGACGACGGCTCCACGGCTGATGGCGTGGAGCCGTTCGTCTGTCCCCGACCTCCATCTGCCGTTTCGTGCCGTGCGTGGCGGGCGGATACGCCTGCTCCGCGATGTGGGAGCCGTTCGGGCTGAGCGGCAACCCATTTTTTCAAGCCGAACTCAGCCCGGGAGATCCCGTGCATCCGGTCTCCCTGTTCGTTGGACGCGACGGGGAACTGAATCGTGTTCGCCGCCGGCTCGCGACGGACACCGCGACCCGTACAATCATCGAGGGCGCGCCGGGGGTGGGTAAGACGAGCTTCGTCAACCGGCTCAAGTCAGATCTGGCAAAGCACGGAATCGCCACCTACGACCGGCCGATCCGCATCGACTCCAAGAGCACCCGGAGCTCGTTCGTGGCAGACGTACTTCGGACGATCATCCGCATCCGCCTCGGGATGGGGCTATCGAACGGGACAGGCATCTGGGCGCGGACCGTCCGGCTGCTCGAAGGCCAGGACCTGACCGGCGGCAGCGTTTCCGTCATGGGCGTCGGAGGGGGATTCACCCGCAGCTACGCGGCACCGCAAGCTCCCGCAGATTCGCTGTACGAGCACCTCGGGGCGGCCCTGGACGAGCTCACGCGCGAACTCGACGGCCCCATCCTGCTTCATGTGAACAATCTCGAAGCGCTGACGCTGGAGCGGTCCGAAGCCGCAGCGACGCTCCTCGTCGATCTTCGGGACTATCTCCTGCTGCCCGGCGCGCACTGGATGTTCGTGGGAGCGACCGGGATCGAACAGTCCATCTTCCGGGCGCACGCGCAGGTCGGCGGCATCTTTCCCCAGGCACTGGTGCTGGCCCCGCTGCCTCCATCCGAGGTCGAGCGTCTTCTCGAACTGCGTTACAAGCACCTGAAGATCCGCGGCCAGCAAGTGACTCCGCCCATCGAACCGGCGGAGGCGGCCCGGCTGTACGCGCTGTATCAAGGAGACCTGCGCAACTTCCTGCGGTTGCTGACCGAGGCGGCTGAAGCGCTTCTGGGGGTTCACGGGGTGCGGCCGATGAGCGAGCCGGATGTACGCCGGTTCGGGGCGGCGGAATACGAGCAGAAGCTGCGCGAGCGGTTGGGGGAAGACGATTTTGCGCATCTGCGCCGCATGCTCGCGGATCACGCCGACGCCGAAGTTCGGGTCACGGATGCCGCGCGTTCGACGAAGCTGACCCAGGGCGCGACGAGCAAGCTGATTCAGCGACTGGAGCAGAAGCGGGCCATCCGTCCTACTCGTACGGCCGGCAAGAGCCGCTATTATCGTCCGTACGGTGACGTTCTGGTGGCCTTTGGCGTCGCTCCCAATGCATTGCTCGCGTCCGGCGACTCACCGCTCCCATGATCGCCCGCCCGGCTATCATTCCCGATGTGCGCGGAGCGGGATGATGAGCGCTCGGCCATCATTCCCGAACCGGTTATGATAACCGGCAGCGACAGGGCGGGAATGATGCGGCGATCCGCGGTCAAGCAGCACTCACGCACTGACGCACTTCCGCACTGCTGTTCACACCCGTGGCACGGCCCTTTCACCACGCGGCCCGCAACAACCCGAACGGAGGCACCAACGCATGTCGCAGAGCGGCGAAGCGGGTCCGGCAGTGGTGGCCGCGGTACCCTCGCGGTCCCTCTCGGAGGAGACCAGCGCGGGGCGCGCGGCGGAGCTGGCGCGGCTGCTGGAGGCCCGCCGCGGCGAGCGGCACATCGTGGCCCTGCAGGACTTTCCCGACCCCGACGCCATCTCCTGCGGCATGGCCTACCGCGAGATGGCCCGCCGCTTCGACATCGAGGCGGACCTCGTCTACGACGGGCAGATCAGCCACCCCGAGAACCGGGCGCTGGTGAACCTGCTGGACATCCCCATCCGGGCCTACGATCCGGACGAGGTGGCGCTGGGCAGCTACTCCGCGGCCGTCTTCGTGGACAACCAGGGGGCGACGTCCCATCTCACCGAGCGGCTGAAGGTGGCGGGGGTGCCCACGCTGGCCGTGGTGGACCACCACGACCCCGACGACGTGCTGGACCCCATCTTCAGCGACGTGCGGCCCCTGGGCGCGGCGGCGACCATCTTCGCCGAGTACCTGGCGAGCGGCGCGCTCATGCAGCTGGAGGAGGGGAACGAGCTGCACGAGCGGCTGGCCACGGCGCTCATGCACGGGCTGCACAGCGAGACGGACGGGTTCGTGCGGGCACGGCCGCCGGAGTACCGCGCGGCGGCGTACCTGAGCCGGCACATGAACCCGGACCTGCTTGAGGAGGTGCTGTGCGTGCAGAAGTCGCGCGGCACCATGCGGGTGATCGAGCTGGCGCTGCACAACCGCATCGTGCGCAACGGCGTGTCCGTCTCCGGCGTGGGCTACGTGCGCTGGGCGGACCGCGACGCCATCCCCGTGGCCGCGGACTTCCTGCTGACGGAGGAGAACGTGCACACCTCCATCGTCTACGGCCTGCTGGGCGAGGAGGACGGGCGCGAGGTGGTCACGGGAAGCCTGCGGACGCTGAGCAGCACCATGCAGGTGGACCACTTTCTCAAGGAAGCGCTGGGCGAGGACCTGCGGGGGCGGCCGTACGGCGGCGGGCGCAGCCGGGCGGGCGGGTTCGAGATTCCCCTGGGGTTCCTCAAGGGCGACGAGGACGACCCCGAGGGGCAGCACATCAAGTGGGTGCTCTACGACCGGCGGATCCGGCGCAAGCTGTTCAAGGAGGTGGGCGTGGACGAGCTGGACGAGGTGTGCGGCCCGGACCCGGACCTGTAGCCGGGCCTCAGCCCGCCACGCGGGCGTTCCACTCGCAGCAGTCGGCGCCGCTGGTTTCGCAGCGGGCGTGCTGGGCGGCGTGGCGGCGGCCGGTGTACTGCGTCATGAGCTCGGACAGCACGCCCGTGTAGAACGCGCACGCCGGGCCGCCCGGGTCGGCGTGGGCCGTGAGCGAGCCGCGCAGGCGGGCCATGAACGGCTTGGCGGATACCTCCACCTTGGCGTTCCCCGCCAGCTCGCCCAGCAGCCGCCGCGCGCCCCGCGACGCCGCCCGCAGCCGCATTCCCGACGGCATGAGCTTGAGGGTGCGGCGGGCGGCGCCGGACTTTTCTTCCCAGGCGCGGCGGGCCACCCGGCGGCCGGCTTCCTCGAAGATCTCGTCCGCGTCGGGCCGGCGGATGACGAGGCGGATGAGGTCCGCCACGGTGGCGGGCGTCTGCAGCCGCTTCTTCTTCGTCTCCTCCCGGAACCGGTGGATCTGCCCGTAGACCACGTCGCTCAGGCCCAGCCGGCGGGGCATGCTCGCGGTGAGGTTCTCGCCCTCCAGCACCTCCTCGGGGCGATCCATGTCGCGCATGGTCTCCAGGAGGATGAGCGGAAAGACGGGCGTCACGCTGGGCGCGTCGGGGCTGGCGGCTCGGGAGGTCCTGCTCATTCCGGGCGGTGCGGGTGTGGGGTCGGGCATTGGAAAAGCCGCCCAATCTGTTTGGACGGCCCTGCCTACGCAAGGTGCGGGGTCGTGCGCTGCAGCAGCTTTGCACGAGGGACGCGGGGAAGGGGGATCGCAGGAGCGCGGAGGGGGCGGGCCGAGCGCGGATTCGGCACGCCGGCACGCCGGGCCCGGGCGCGGCCCCCGCCGCGCAAACTGCGGCGCGGAGAGGGGAGAACGGCAACGGCGTCCGGACCGCTGGGCTCGCGCGGGCCCCTCACCCCCCGGCCCCCTCTCCCGTACGCGACCGATCGTCACCCTCGGGTGCCTGCCCTGTACGGGAGAGGGGGAGACCTTCCGTCGCGGCCGCAAGCTCGTCTCGATGGCATCTCACCCGCCTTCACGGCGCGGATGCTGCCATGCGCCGATCCACACTTTCGCACTCTCGCACTTTCGCACTTTCGCACTTTCGCACTGCCGTTCGATGGCCTTCCCCCCCGCACACATGCTGATCGGCGCCGGCTTCGCGGAGCTGGCGTGCGCCGGCATGCGCCGTCCGCCGCCGCGCTGGCTGGCGTGGTCCATCGGCGCCGTGCTGGCGGCGGGGCCGGACGCGGACATCATCATCGGCATCCTGCGCGGGCGGGGTGGCGCCTACCACGGCACGTTTTCGCACTCGCTGACAGCCGTGGCCATCATCGCGCTGATGGGCTACGTCGCCGGGGGCGGAAGGTGGGCGGCGATCGGCGGGCTGACGTACGGATCGCACCTGCTGGTGGACCTGCTGGACGACAGCGGGCCCACCAACCTCATGCTCGGCTGGCCGTTCACGGGGGTGCGGCCGTACTCCATCGGCAAGCTGTTCCCCAAGGTGCCGGTGGAGGGGCACGGGATCATCGACACGGCGCTGAACGTCCTGCGGCCGCGCGCGTTCACCAACCTGCTGATCCAGACGCTGATCGCCGTCGTGATCTTCGCGGCGATGCTGGCGATCGCGGCCGCCATCCGCCGCCGGCGCGTCCGCACGGCGGAGCCACTGGCGGCGGACTAGCGGCCGCCGCGGTCCAGCGCGCTCAGCAGGTCGTCCATGGCCAGCGAGCAGCCGCGCGCCTCGGCACCGCGGGCGCGGCCCAGCACGCGGAACCCGGCCGGCGAGGTAAAGCCCAGGTCCGCCGTCTGGATGAACGTCACGGAGTTCAGGTTGGCCAGGTCGATGTGCCGCAGCACGCCGGTCTCGCCGTGCGGCAGGGGGCGCAGCGTCTCGGGATCCGTGGCCTGCGTGCGCACCCAGGGCGGGCCCGCGTGCACGCGCTCGGCGGGGACGGCCCCGGAGCCGGCGACGGCATCGTAGAACTGCGACGACATCTCCGTCATCCCGTACTCGTTCACGCACCACGCGTGGGGAATGCCCGTCATCTCCCCGATGGCGCCGTAGAGCTCCTCGCGGGTGACTTCACGGGAGCGGCCCTTGAAGCCGCCCGTGTCCATCACCCGCGAGCCCTCCGGCAGCCGGAATCGCGTTCCCGCCACGCGCAGCGCGTCCAGCCAGTGCACCAGAGCGAACGCCGTCCCCAGCAGGCACACGGGCTCGCCGGCGGCCTCCGCGTCGCGCAGGGCCGCCTCCAGCCCCGCCTGGTCGATGCCGCCGCCGGGGGAGACGTACCATCCGCCCGCCGCCGTCCCGAAATCCGCCGCCACCGCCCCCGCCATGTGCGACAGCGACGAGTCGGGCACCTCCGCCGGGGGCGGGACGAGGGAGACGATCCGCATCCGCTCGCCTTCGGGCAGCACGTGCGCGCGGAAGCCCGTCCGCAGCGCGGCGTCGTACAGGGCCAGGTCGGGGACGTAGTGCGTGCCGCGCTGCTCCGCGCCCAGCGTGGTGCCGCTCGTGCGGAAGACGGCGGCGGAGCGATGCCCGTCCTGCCCCCGCGCGGCCGCCTCGATCTCCGCGGGGTCTCCGCAGACGAGCGCCGCGGCCTTGAACGCGTCCGTGGGCACGGCGGGGATCTCCGTCCAGTGCCCCACCGTCTCGGGGGATGCGCCGCGCCGCTCGCAAAACCACCGGTACGGCGCGTTGCAGGCGAACTGGTGCGCGAACACGGCCCGCGCCAGCCGGTCGAACGCATCGTCCGGCATCGCGGGACCCGTCCCCGCCGCGATGACGGCGAGCAGCTCGGCGCGCAGGGCGTGGGACGAGGGGACGGACATCGGCGGATGCGCTTCGGTTCGGTGCTCGGGACGGGTGCCTGGACGGCGGGATGTTGGGATGCGGGACGCGCGGCGGCAAGGCGCATGGGGCGGATGCGGACGGCGGTGTGACGAGCGCATCGCCCCGCCGGTGGATGGAGAGCATTGCGTCGTCCGCCGGAATTCAGCTACGTAGGATGCACTCGATGCCGGCCGCGGCTCATCCACAGAGATCCAGAATGATTCCTTTCCCTCCGCTGATCCGCCGTGCCGCTGCCGTGCTGATGGCGATCGCGTGCGCGACCGGCATCCCCCGTCCCGCCGTGGCGCAGGCGGTGACGGCGACGAGCGGCAACCCGGCCGTGATCGCCAACATCCGCGCGGAGTACGCCGCCACGGAGCGCGAGGCGCCCGGCTACCGGCGCACGCAGCACGAACTGTTCGAGTTTTCGCTGGAAGGCGGCGAGCTGCAGGGCTTCTACCGCGGCAACGAGTTGCGCAAGCTGTCCGCGCGCCACTACGGCGAGACGGGGCAGGCGAGCCAAGAGTACTACTTCGCGAATGGACGGCTGATCTTCATCCACGTGGTCGTCCACCGGTACGAGCGGCCCTTCGGGGAGGGCGGGGTGCAATGGAAAAGCGAGCACCGCCTGTACTTTGACCGCGGCCGGCTGATCCGGCACATCCGCACGCGGGATCCGAACGCGCGCGTGGACCTGTCGGTGTATGACCCGGAGGTGGCGAACCTCCTGGAAAACGCCCGCCTGTTCGCCGCCTGCGCCGCCGCGCCTCCCGGTGCGGAGCGCGAGTGCACCGCGCCGGCGCGCTGAATCGCCGTTTGCGCAGTTGAAGCCCTGTTCCGCGAGCGCCAGCGAGCGGAGACAGGGCTTATACCAAATCCGAAAAAACAACACTTGGGAATACAGAGGAACAGAACTTGGGAATACAGAGGAACAGAGTCAGACAGAGTAGCAGAAACAAGCATCGTTGTTCATCTTCCTCTGTCTAACTCTGTTCCTCTGTACACCAATTCTTTTTCAAGATCTGGTATTATGGCAGTCCCAGCGGCGGATTCATCCGCTCCGTTACGATGGTGGCTTCCGCCGATCAGACTGGGCCTGCTGATGGCGGGCTCGGCTGCTGATCTGCCCGCGTTCTGTCCCCGGATCACCCCGATGCCGAGAAGGATGTGCATCGGTGAGATCCGGGCCGATGGCGGTGCACCTGCCACGGGCGAGTAGATTCCTCACTCGTTCCTCGCTCGGAATGACAGCACGGGGCGTGCTGGGGACTGTCTTTCCTCCCGGCACCTCCCAACGAAACCGGCCCCGCCCCCGGAATCCGGGAGCGGGGCCGATCTGCGCGCGGACCGTGATCCGCGCGCCGTCACCCGGGGCTAGAACCAGTCGCGGTTGTTGCCGCGGTAGTTCTCGTCGTAGCGGCCCTGGTTGCCGCGGTTGCCCATGCCGCCGCCGGTCATGCGGATGGGCGTGTGGTTGGCGCGGTCGCCGAACGGATCGCCGGCGTCCGTCTGCTCGCGGGTCTTGTAGCCGCGATCGTAGTCGCCGCGGTCCCCGCGGTCCATGTCCATGCCGCCGGCGCGGTAGTCCGAGCCGTAGCGGTTCATGCCGCCACCCGTCATCCCGCCCATCATGCCGGGGGAGTGGGTGGGGCCGTAGTGGCTCTCGCCGCGGTACTCGCGGTCGTAGTTGCCGGCCCAGCTGCTGCCGCCGCGCATGGCGCCGCCGCCCAGGTGGCGGTCGTTGTCGTCGCGGTCAAAGCGGTCTTCCACGTTCTCCCAGCCGCGGCGCACGGCGTTCTGCGCCCGGTCCAGGAACCCGCCGCGGTTGCCGCCGGCCGGGTAGCCGCGGTCGTAGCGGTTGGCGCCGCCGGCCAGGTTGCCCGTGTGGCCCCACTCGCCCATGCCGCCGCCCAGGTTCCACCCGCGGTCGCGGTCCATGCCGCCACGGTTCATCCCCATCCCGCCGGACGGGTTGTTGTTCTGCATGCCGCCGCCGTGCATGCCGCCCGCGCGCCACCCCGCCTGGAACGGCGACGTGTCGTTCATGTCGCGGTCGTAGTCCATGCGGCCGCGGTTGCCCGTGTTCCACTCGCGGTCGGCGCGCTCGCCCGCGTCGGCCGTCCAGGCGCCGTCGCTCCACGAGTTGCGCCCGTGCAGCCCGCCGTCGCGGTCCATGGGCCGGTTCTGGCCGCCGTACCCGGTGCCGCCCGCGTTCCAGCCGCGGTTCATCCCGCCGCCGTAGTTGCCGCCCGTGTCCATGGTGGACCGGTTCTCGTAGTCCTGGCGAAGGTGCTCGTCGCCGTACTCGCCGCCGCGATTCACGCTCTGCCCGCGAAAGGCGTTCTGCACCCGGTCCATGAAGCCGCCGCCGCGGTTCTGGTCGGGGCGGTAGCCGTAGCCGCGGTTGTTGTCGTTTCGGTCGAACAGCGCCATCCTGGCCTCCTTCGTTCGGGGTAAAGCGACCCGCGCCTGGGCGCGGTCCATCTCGCGAACTGGGGCGCCCTGGGGGTGCAATCTCCGTTCCAGCAACGGGTTGAAAATCCCAAAGATCGCGTCCGCGCAGCCTTGATCCATCCCCCCCGCCCCGCTACGTTGCGCACCCTCCGGCCGCTTTTGCGCAGAGGCTGGCCAAATCCCGGCCGGCTCCATGCCCGGCCCGCCGGGCCCGTTGTGCACTGGGATGGTGATGATGACGACGACGACGACGGACACGGCCTTCGACGTGCTGCGCGCGCACGCGGACCTGCGCGCGCTGGACGACGGCGAGCTGCGCGTGCTGGCGAAATCGGCCGAGGCCAAGCGCTGCCCCGTGGGCACCTACGTGTTCCGCGAGAGCCAGCCCCGGCGCGCGTTCGGCGTGCTGGTGCGGGGGCGCATCCAGATCATCAAGGGCTTCCAGGGCCATCCGCAGGTGCTGCACGTGCTGGGCGACGGCGAGAGCTACGGCGAGGGCTCGTTCCTGGACGACTATCCGCACTCCACCAGCGGCATGGTGACGGAAGAGGCGGAGCTGGTGGAGGTGCCGCGCGAGGCCATCGCCCGCATGGCCGAGGAGCACCCGCGGCTGTACGGCAAGCTGGTGATGGCGGCCGCGCACGTCATCTCGTCGCGCCTGCGGCTGGCCAACAGCCTGCTCAGCGGCCGCGGCTCCGGCTACCTGTCGGGGGAGACGCGCACGGAGCACGACCTGCTGGGCGAGCGCCGCATCTCCGTGGACCTGTACTACGGCGTGCAGACGCTGCGGGCCACGGAGAACTTTCCCATCACGGGCATCCCCATCAGCCAGTACCCGTACCTGGTCAACGCGCTGGCGGCGGTCAAGGAGGCGGCGGCGCTGGCCAACCGCGACCTGGAGCTGCTGTCGGACGAGACGGCGGGGGCCATCGTGCGGGCATGCCGCGAGATCCGCGACGGCAAGCTGCACGAGCAGTTCGTGGTGGACGTGGTGCAGGGCGGGGCGGGGACCAGCACCAACATGAACGCCAACGAGGTCATCGCCAACCGCGCCCTGGAGCTGCTGGGCCGGCGCAAGGGCGACTACGACGTGGTGCATCCCAACAACCACGTGAACCTCAGCCAGAGCACCAACGACGTCTATCCCACGGCGCTCAAGATCGCCGCCAACTGGGCCATCGAGGACCTGGTGTGCGCCCTGGGCGAGCTGCGCGAGGCGTTTGCCATCAAGGGAACCGAGTTTCGCGAGGTGCTCAAGATGGGGCGCACGCAGCTGCAGGACGCCGTGCCCATGACGCTGGGGCAGGAGTTCAACGCCTTTGCCGTCACCATCGGCGAGGACATGGACCGGCTGCGCGAGGCGGCGGCGCTCATCCGCGAAACCAACATGGGTGCCACGGCCATCGGCACGGGGATCAACACGGACCCGCGCTACGCCGGGCTCGTCTGCGCCAAGCTGCGCGAGGTCACGGGGCTGGAGATCATCACGGCGCCGGACCTCATCGAGGCCACCTCCGACACGGGCGCCTTCGTGCAGCTGAGCGGCATCCTGAAGCGCGTGGCCGTGAAGCTGAGCAAGATCTGCAACGACCTGCGGCTGCTTTCCAGCGGGCCGCGGGCGGGGTTCGGCGAGATCAACCTGCCGCCCATGCAGCCGGGGTCCAGCATCATGCCGGGCAAGGTGAACCCGGTGATCCCCGAGGTGGTGAACATGGTGTGCTTCCAGGTGGTGGGTAACGACCTGACCATCACCATGGCGGCCGAGGCGGGTCAGCTGCAGCTGAACGTCTTCGAGCCCGTGATCGGCTTCAACCTCTTCCAGTCCGTGGGGATGCTGATCCGGGGCGCGGTGGTGCTGCGGGAGCGGTGCGTGCTGGGCATCACGGCCAACGTGGACCGCATGCGGTGGATGGTGGAGAACAGCATTGGCCTGGTGACGGCGCTGGTGCCGTACATCGGGTACGAGCGCAGCACGGAGCTGGCCACGGAGGCGCTGGTGACGGGGCGCGGCGTGTACGACCTGATCCGCGAGAAGGAGTGGCTCTCGCCCGAGGTGCTGGCGGAGATCCTGTCGCCCGAGGCCATGACGTCGCCGCGCGCCATGCCGCATCCGGTGGACGCGTAGGAGGTTGGCTGCAGGGGATGAACGGCGGGGGATGAACGGCGGGGGACAGGTTACAGGTTACAGGGGACAGCCAGCAACGACGGGGGACGGTGGGGGGTGGGACGGGACGGTGCAGCGGGAGTGGGAGGGTTCCCGTTCTCCACCGGCAATCTGCGTGGGAGGAGAGAGAGAGCCAAGGGCGAAGTACAGCCCCGCGCTGGCTTCAGTTTTGAACGGCAGGTGAGCGAGCGGGTATCATCAAAAGATACCTTTCCAGGGAGTTCCAGTGTCAATCAAGACTTTCCGTGAAGCGCTGAGCCCGGTCTACCCGGAGTTGGGGGCCAGTCCTCCCGACCCGGACCAGCATGCGGACTCCGTGATCGTCCGCGTGCTCAACGTGGGACCGGATGCGCTTCGCGAGCAGATGCTGGATTACTACGGGGCCGAGAAAGTCCGCTCCGTTGCCCGGGCCCGTGTGAACCGGCTCGATGCCCCCATCTACCGGGCGTGGAAGAGCCGCCTTCAGCTCCCCGAGCGGTCTGCAGCGGTCGAGAAAGTTCATCGCTTGTGGCGTCAGTAGATCCGCTCCTCCCCTCTATCGCGCGTCCTGCGGTCAGCCGGCCGGCCGCCCTGCTCGCCGGACCTCTTGCCTGCGCATGCGATCTGTCCGAATACCGGCTCGCGGGCGGAACGGCGCTCGCCTGGGATTTTGGCCACCGCCGATCGGATGACCTGGACCTGTTCACCCGTACGCCGGGGCTGCTGGATGTGGTCGAGCAGGAGCGGATCGCCAGCGCGCTTCGCGATCTCGATCCCGAAGCGCAAATCGACATCTCCCACCCGCGTACGGTCCACGCCTCCGTGCGCGAGTGCAAGGTGTCCGTCTTCGAATTGCCCGGGCAGTGGCTCACGGATCCGGTGCGGGTGGCGGAGGGAATCAGCTTGGCAACGGTAGAGGAGATTGCGGCGATGAAGCTGGTCGCGGTTTCCACCCGTTCGGCAAAGAAGGACTTTTTCGATCTGCATGCACTGGCCGCCCGCGGCTACACGGCCGACCGCATGTTCGCCGCGCTGCGGGGTACGTATCCGGGAGAGATCGACCTGGAGGTAGGATACCACGTTGCCCGCGCGCTTACGGATTTCGGCGACGCGGAAATGGATCCCGATCCCATTGTTCTCGATGGAACTACGTGGCACGAGGCGAAGCGCTCCGCGACCCGTCTGGCTGCCGACCTCGAAGCGCACCTTGCGGCCTCCCGAAATCGGGGCTGATGCTGACGCCGATCCGGCGCGCGGCCATCCTCTGACTCATCCGTAAAAACAAAAAAACGGGCACCCCGCGCGAGGCGGGGTGCCCGTTTCGTCGGCTCGGGCCGTCAGGCCCGAGCCGACTCCGTCAGACGCGGCCCAGGCGGTCGTCGTCCAGGCGGCCGTCGCGCAGGTGCGTGTCGGTGACCTCGCGGTCCACCTCGGCACGCTCGCGGCGCAGCGTGGCGTCCACGCCCTCGTTCTCCACCACCTCGCGCTTGCGCACCACGATCTCCTCCGTGGGCACCACGCGCTTCTCCACCACCGCCTCTTCGGCGTGCAGCGGGATGCGGATGTTCTCGTCCTGGCCGATGGTGGCACCGGCGGCCGAGTACCCGTCCGTGATGGGGCGGCGCTCCACCTCCACCTCGTCGTGGCGCAGCTGCACGTTCTCGTGCACCTGGCGCGTCTCCACCGTCTTGTGCACGCCCACCTCGCCCGCGGCGACCTGCCGCTTGCCGATCGCGAGCTCTTCCTCGCTGAGCACCAGGCGCATGGCCTCTTCCTGGCTCACGCCGTGGGCTTCCATCCGCTCCTGCACCAGACGCTGGCGGTCGGCATCCATCATGGTGCCGTCACGCAGGTCGTTGTTGCGCAGGTCGTCGCGGTCGTGGCTGCCGCCAAGCTTCTCGAGCATGCTGGTCTCCTGGTTTTACGGGTTTAGAGCCGTCGTCCGTTGGTCTACATGCTTTCGCAAGTCGTGTGCCGACAATCACTTGCGAAGGATTTTGCCGGGCCTGCGCGCCGGCCCCTCCCGGAAGCGTCCGGGAGGGGCCGTTGCGTTCAGGGCCGCCCCGGAGGGCGCGCCGCGTCAGACGCGGCGGTTGTCGTCGTCCAGGCGGCCGTCGCGCAGGTGCGTGTCGGTGACCTCGCGGTCCACCTCGGCGTGCTCGCGGCGGAGCGTGGCGTCCACGCCCTCGTTCTCCACCACCTCGCGCTTGCGCACCACGATCTCCTCCGTGGGCACAACGCGCTTCTCCACCACCGCCTCCTCGGCGTGCAGGGGGATGCGGATGTCCTCGTTGGTGCCGATGGTGGCGCCGGTGGCGTGCAGCGGGTCCGTGATGGGGCGGCGCTCCACCTCCACCTCGTCGTGGCGCAGCTGCACGTTCTCGTGCACGTGCTCCGTCTCCACGTACTTGTGCACGCCCACCTCGCCCGCGGCTACCTCACGCTTGCCCACCGACAGCTCCTCCTCGGAGAGCGTCAGGCGCACCTCGTCGCCGCGGAAGGCGTCGTGCTCGTAGTAGTCACCCTGCGTGCCGGCCGACGCGTCCCGGTTGAAGGCACGGCCCACCTGCTCCTCGTAGTCGCGCGTGACGGGGCCGCCGCGGTTGTACGCCGGCAGGGCCTGGAACTGCTCGTCGCTCACGCGGTCCACCAGCACCTGCTTGCTGTCGCGCTCCAGCCGCGCGTAGCCGATGGGGATGGTGACGTGGCCCTGGGGCCCGCCCTCGACGTTCACGTAGCGCACCTTGTTGGCCTGCGTGTCCACCAGCAGGTCGTCCACCCGGCCCAGCCGCCGCCCGTCCGAGGCCATCACGTCCCAGCCGCGGATGTCCGGCTCGCCGTCGGCCACCTTGTAGCCGGAGAGCGAGTTGAGCGGAACCACGCGGTCCATCGGATCGTTTGCCATCGTATCCCCCCTGGGATGTAAGGTTGCTGCGTTTCCCCGGAGCGCCGTTCGCGCCCCAGCCATCGGGGCGGGGGACCTTTGCAAAGGCTGTGCGCGAAAAACAGGCGTAGCAGATCCGCCAGCCTGCATCATCCTCGCTCCGTTCTCCGGCTCGGACGGAGTATGTGGCAGATGCTTCCTGTGCCGGTATCAGATTACGCTGGCGTGACGTTTGCGTGACGTGCGTGGGCGGCAACCTGTTACCACGAGTGCACTTACCCATGGCAGTACGCACATTCGAGTCGCCGGACGGCGCGGCCTGGAGCGTGTGGGAGGTGATCCCGGGGCGCGTGAGCGAGTTCCGCTCCAGCTTTGGCTCGCACCTTCCCAGCGACCTGGCCGATGGCTGGCTCTGCTTCGATTGCGGGACGGAGAAGCGGCGGCTGGCGCCGCTTCCCGCCAACTGGCACGAGCGGCCGGACGAGGACCTTCGCTTCTGGTGCCGCGCCGCCGTTCCCGTGCGCGCGCGGGGCGTCCCCGCGGCCGCCTGCGAGCCCCCGCCCCCGGCGGAACCGCCCGTCGCGGAGCCCGCGGCCATGTCGGACGCGGAAGACGGGATGGCGGTCGCCTAGCCGCGCGATTGCGGGACCCCGCCGCGGGGTCGATCTTGCTGCCTCGTGCGATTGACGGACCTTCGGCGAGGCGCGGATGAGGGACGCGGTGCGGGACGCGATGGAGGAGCTGGATGCGGAGCGGGCCGTGGCGCCCGCCGCCGTGCGCCTGGACGCGCCCGGCGGCGGGCGCTCGTTCCGTTTTGCCGGGCCGCGGGGCGTGCTGCGCGCGGAGACGACCGACGAGGTGCTTCCGGTGCTGGCCGCCGTGGAGCGCGCCGTGGCGGAGGGGCTGCACGCGGCGGGCTTCGTGGCGTACGAGGCGGCGCCCGCGTTTGATCCCGCCTTCCGCACGCATCCCCCCGACCCGCGCCTGCCCCTCGCCTGGTTCGCCCTGTACGAGCGGCGGGAGGAGGCGCATCCCGAGTACGATGAAGCGGACGGCGCCGCGGAGCTGGGCCCGTGGCGCATCGACCTGGACGAGGCGGAGTACGTCCGGCGCATCGGCCGGGTGCGCGAGCTCATCGCCGCGGGCGACAGTTACCAGGTCAATCTCACCGCCCGCCTGACGGCCCCCTTTCGCGGCGATCCCCGCGCGCTGTACGAGCGGCTGTGCCTGGGGCAGCGCTCGGGCTTCTGCGCGTTCCTGGACCTGGGCGGCGGCCGGTCGGTCGTATCCGCATCCCCCGAGCTGTTCTTTCGCCTGGACGGGGACGGGCTGGAGCTGCGGCCCATGAAGGGTACGCGGCCGCGGGGGCGGTGGGTGGACGAGGACCGCGCCCTGGCGGCGGAGCTGGCCGCGTCGCCCAAGGACCGCGCGGAGAACCTGATGATCGTGGACCTGCTGCGGAACGATGCGGGGCGGGTGGCGGACTTCGGGAGCGTGCGCGTGGAGCGCCTGTTCGACGTGGAGCGATACGAGACGGTGCACCAGATGACGTCCACCATCCGCGCCGTGCCCCGGCCGGACGCGGGGCTGGCGGACGTGTTCCGCGCGCTCTTTCCCTGCGGCTCCGTCACGGGCGCGCCCAAGGTGCGGACGATGGAGATCATCCACGACCTGGAGACGGGGCCGCGGGGCGTATACTGCGGCGCCATCGGCTTCGCGTCGCCGGGGGAGGCGGTGTTCAGCGTGGGGATCCGCACGCTGCTGCTGGACGCGGGCGCGGGGACGGCGGAGCTGGGGGTGGGGAGCGGCGTGACCTGGGACAGCGACGCGGCGGCGGAGTACGGCGAAACGTGGTCCAAGGCCGCCTTCGCGCGCCGCCCGCCGGCGGACTTCGAGCTGCTGGAGACGCTGCTGTGGGAGCCGGGGAGCGGATGGTACCTGCTGGAGGGCCACCTGGCGCGGCTGGCCGCCTCGGCGGAGTACTTTGGCTACCGGTACAACGAGGAGCTTGCCCGCGCCTCCCTTCTGCCCGCCCTGTTCGCGTTCTTCCGGGACCCGCTGCGGGTGCGCGTGCTGGTGGAGCGCGACGGGGTGATGTCGGTGGAATCCACCGAGCTGTCGTGGGCGCCGCCTTTCCCGCGGGTGGCGGTCTCCGCGGAGCCGGTGGACAGCCGCGACCCCATGCTCTACCACAAGACCACGCGCCGCGATGCGTACGAGCGCCGCGCCGCCGCCCGTCCGGACTGCGACGACGTGCTGCTGGTGAACGAGCGCGGCGAGCTGACGGAATCCACCATCGCCAACCTGGTGGTGCGGATGGAGGGCGCGCTGTGGACGCCGCCGCTGGACGCCGGCCTCCTTCCCGGCGTGCTCCGCGCCGAGCTGCTGGCCCGCGGCGAGATCCGCGAGCGGGTGCTGTTTCCCGAAGACCTGGCCCGGGCGGACGAGATCTGGCTGGTCAACTCCGTCCGCAAGTGGCGGCGCGCGATGCTGGTCCCGTAAGAAGATTTTTGGCACACAGAGGAACAGAGTAACAGAGGAAGAGAAACGGAGACGAATCTCCACTTTCCTGCTTGCCGGTCCGCCGTTTCTCCGTTGCCTCTGTTCCCTGTCCGAGAGTTCTCCGTCCCTACCCGGAGGCGAGATGATCATTGGCCAGACGGCGCGGTCCATCCTGCTGTTCCTGCTCGCCGGGGTCCTGGAGATCGGCGGCGGGTACCTGGTGTGGCTGTGGCTGCGCGACGGCCGCGGCTGGCTGCTGGGCGCGCTGGGCGGGCTGGTCCTCTTCCTCTACGGCGTGGTCCCCGTGCTCCAGCCGGCGCACTTCGGGCGGGTGTACGCGGCGTACGGCGGCGTGTTCGTCGTGCTGTCGCTGCTCTGGGGATGGTGGGTGGACGGCGTGCGCCCCGACCGGCCGGACGTGGCCGGCGCGCTGATCTGCGTCGTGGGCGTGGCCGTGATCATGTACTGGCCCCGCCACGCCGACCCGCCCGCGATCCCGCCCCGCCCGTCCTCCGCCGCCTCGCCGTCCGTCCCGCCGCGTCCGCCGTAAGCCCCGGCCGCGCCGGCGCGGGACGATCATCCGATGCACGGCCCCCCCGGCCAGGGCCGCCTTTTACGGATCGCGATCGGGTGGATTGTGCACGCGCGGATCTCCGCCTTGCGGTGCCGGCATCCTGCCCTGAAAAACGATCGCCAAGCTGGGTGGCGGCGATCGTGACGACCGGATGCGGATCGGACGGCGCTCGGCACAGAGCATCAGGCCCTTGGTAGAGATGCTGCTGCCGGCGAGGGGACGGCATCCGCGTTTTTTGGGGAGAGGCAGATGGCGGCGTCGGGGCGGATGCCTATCCCGGTACATCATCCACCTGATCGCGATCGGTAGAAGTGTGGCTACGACGGACTCCATCGGCGGAGGTGGATGCTTGTCCTGGCACATCATCCCCCTGATCGCGATCCGTAGAACCGTGGCCACGGCGGATTCCATCGGCGGAGACGGATGCCTGTCCTGGCACATCATCCACCTGATCGCGATCGGTAGAAGTGTGGCCACGGCGGATTTCATCGGCGGAGGCGGATGCCTGTCCTGGCATATCATCCACACGATCGCGATCGGTAGAAGTTTGACCGAGGCGGATTTCATCGGCGGAGGCGGATGCCTGTCCCGGCACCATCATCCACCTGATCGCGATCCGTAAAAGCATGCCCACACCGGGAGCCCGGATGAAGGCGTGATAGCCGCACGCTGCCATCCGCCCGCCGCGCCGCTAGATTCCCGCGATCACCATCACCCGACCACGTGCTCCGAAGCCCGATGTCCAGGCCGTTCCTCATCCTCCTCGCGCTGTTCGCCTTTGCGCTCGTCCCGCACGCGGCGGCCGCGCAGACCGCGTCCGATACGATCGTCATCCTCGTGCGCGTCACCGCTGACGGGGTTCCGATCACCGGCGTGCGGGTGGCGGCGGGAGCGGTCCGCGACTCCACCAACTCGGATGGGACCGCGCTGCTGCGAGTGCAGGCGGGCACGCATCGCATCCGCACATCCGCCCCGGGATTTGTGGACGGCTCGGTGGACGTGACGGCGGCCCGCGACACGTCCATCACCATCCGGATCGTGCACGCGGCGGCGGAAGCGCGCGGGGAGGAAGACGACGAGCACGAGGCGGAGGAGCTGGAGGCCGTGGTCGTCACCGCCACGCGCAGCGAGCAGCGCATCGAGGACGCCCCCGTGCGGGTGGAGGTGCTGGGGCGCGAGGAGGTGGAGGAAAAGATGATGATGACGCCCGGCGACGTCTCCATGATGCTCAACGAGACGAGCGGCCTGCGCGTGCAGACGACCTCGCCCTCGCTGGGCGGCGCCAACGTCCGCGTGCAGGGGCTGCGCGGCCGCTACACGCAGATCCTTTCCGACGGCCTTCCCCTGTACGGGGGCCAGAGCGGCTCCCTGGGCCTGCTGCAGATCCCGCCCATGGACCTGGGGCAGGTGGAGGTGATCAAGGGCGCGGCCTCGGCGCTGTACGGCGCGTCGGCGCTGGGCGGCGTGGTGAACCTGGTGTCGCGCCGCCCCGCGGACGACCGCGAGTTGCTGCTGAACGGCACCACGCTGGGCGGCGGCGACGCCGTGCTCTGGTCGTCCGGCGCCGTGGGCGGTGGCTGGGGATACACCTTTCTGGGCGGCGCCCACGCCCAGCGCCGCGCCGACGTGGACGACGACGGCTGGGCCGACCTCCCCGAGTACACGCGGGGTGTCGTCCGCCCCCGCCTGTTCTGGGACGACGGCGCCGGGCGCTCGCTCTTCGTGACGGCCGGCGCCACGGTGGAGGACCGCGCGGGCGGCGGCCGGCTCCCCATCGGCGGCCGCTTTGCCGAGGAGCTGCGGACCCGGCGCGGCGACGCGGGGCTCGTGGGACGGTGGCTGACGGGCGGCGGCACCCTGCTGCACCTGCGCGGCTCCGTCATGGGCCAGCGCCACGACCACACCTTTGGCGACGTGCGTGAGCGCGACCGGCACGCCACCTGGTTCGGCGAGGCGTCGGCCTCGCGGACGCTGGGCGCGCACACGCTCGTGGCCGGCGCCGCCGTGCAGCGCGACGCGTACCGCGCGGAGGACGTGCCGGGCTTCGACTACACCTTCACCATCCCCTCCCTGTTCGCGCAGGACGACTGGCGCGTGGCGGAGTGGCTGGCCGTGACCGCCAGCGGCCGCGTGGACCGGCACAGCGAGTACGGCACCTTCTTCAGCCCGCGCGTTTCCGCCCTCGTCCGCCCCGCGGAGGGGTGGAGCGTGCGCGCCTCCGCCGGCACCGGCTACTACGCCCCCACGCCGTTCACGGAAGAGACGGAGGCCATCGGCCTGGCCGCGCTCCGGCCCCTGGAAGGGCTGGAGCCGGAGCAGGCGCGCGGCGCGTCGCTGGACGTGGGCCGCGCCGTGGGCGACTGGGAATTGAACGCCGGCGTCTTCGGCTCCGTGATCGACGACGCGCTGCAGCTGGTGCCGTCCTCCGGCCCGTACGCCGTCGCGCTGGTGAACGCCGCGGGCGAGACGCGCACGTGGGGCACGGAGGCGCTCGTGCGCTACCACCGCGCACCCTGGCACGTGACGGCCACGCACACCTGGGTGCGCGCCACGGAGCCGTGGCTGGACGGCGACGTCGCCCTCCGCCGCGAGGTGCCGCTCACGCCCCGCCACCAGGCGGGCATCGTGGGGATGTGGGAGGCGGAGGACGTGGGCCGCGTGGGCGTGGAATTGTACTTCACGGGCCGCCAGTCGCTGGACGACAACCCGTACCGGACGGAGAGCCGGCCGTACGCCGTCGTGGGCCTGCTGGCGGAGCGGCGGATCGGCCGGGCGCGCGTGTTCATCAACGCCGAGAACGTGGGCGACGCGCGGCAGACGCGGTGGCAGCGGCTGGTGCTCCCCGCCCGCTCCCCCGAGCTGCGCTGGACGACGGACGCCTGGGCCCCGCTGGAGGGCCGGGTGGTGAACGCGGGCGTGCGGCTGGACCTGTAGACCCCGCGGCCCGCTCCCTGCGCGGCGTTCGCGGACGGAACTCGAGCGGAGGAGGGGCGGATGCGGGGACGGACGGGGCGGTGGATGGGGACGGCGGCGTGCGCCGCGGCGATGGTGCCGTCGGCGGCGCACGCGCACGTCAAGTGGTTCTCGGAGTTCAGCTTCGCGGACCGGCCCCTGGCGGCGGGGCAGGCGATGACGCCGCTGTTCTTCGCCCTGGCGGCGCTGAGCATGGCGGTCATCGGCGGGATGGTGCTGCTGGACCGGCGGCTGGAGAACATGGCGTGGTACCGCGGCGTGAACACCTGGCTCACGGACCGCCGCGGCGACGCGCTGCTGGTGATGCGCATCGGCGTGTTCGCCACGCTGCTGCTGGCGTGGCAGGCGGACGCGCTCCTGGCGCCGGAGCTGCGCGCGGTGCCGGGGTGGATCGGCTGGCTGCAGTTCCTCTTCGCCCTCCTTCTCCTCTTTCCGCGGACGGTGCCCATCGCCGGCGGCGGGCTCATCCTCCTGTACGGGCTGGGCGCGGCGCGCTTTGGCGCGTTCCACCTGCTGGACTACCTGTTCTTCGCGGGGGCGGGGTGGTACCTGCTGGTGAGCCGCGCACGGAGCGAGCGCGTCCGCGGCACGGGGATCCCCGCGCTGTACGCCACCGTGGGGTTTTCGCTCTGCTGGGTGGCGCTGGAGAAGATCGTGTATCCGCAGTGGGCGCTGTACGTGCTGGACCAGCATCCGCAGCTGGCGCTGGGGCTGGACCTGCGCTTCTTCCTGCTGGCGGCGGCGTTCGTGGAGCTGAGCCTGGGCTACCTGCTCATCATCAACCTGCTGCAGCGGCCCCTGGCGCTCGTCATCACCCTCGTCTTCTTCACCACGACGCTGGTGTTCGGCAAGCTGGAGGTGATCGGGCACACGCCCATCCACGCCGCGCTCATCGTCTTTCTGCTGGAGGGGCCGGGGACGGTGTACCGCCCGCCCATCGCCCTCCACCGCCGGCTGGGGCTGCGGACGGCCTTTGCCGCGGTGAACTTCGCGCTGCTCGTGGCCATCCTCCTTCCCCTCTACGCCGCCGCCGCCCGCGCCCAGGCCCGCGACGCGGCGCCATCCGCGGTACCAGCTCGCGTCGACGGGTCCCGGACCGGTTCGTAGCCCGTCCGCCCGATGAGCCGGCAGAAGAAAGAATCACGCGGAGGACGCGGAGACAAACGGAGAGGACGCGGAGAAAAGACGGTTTTCTCCGCGTCCTCGCGTTTATCCCTCCGCGTCCTCCGCGTGATTGTTTACGCTTGCAGTGCACGAGGAACTGGGATGCGCGGAATCAGCCGGGCGGCCTGGGGCGGAACGCGGGCGGGCAGACGCGGGCGGACTGGCACAGCCGCTCCAGCTCCGCCTCGGAAAGCCGCTCCCAGTGCTGGGGAATGGGCGCCAGGCGGCGCTTTTCCGTGGGGCACTCGAACGCCAGCCACCCCGCGGCCATCTGCTGGGAAAGCAGCAGCGGCGCAGGGCGGCGGCGGTCGTCGGCCCGGCGGCGCTCCGGGCCCGTGTAGCGGAAGATGGGTTCCGGGCTGCGGCGGTCGTAGCCTTTGCGTCGCTCCTCGGTGTTCTTGGGGCCGGGAACCACGTTCCAGACCTGCCACTGGACGCCTTCGGCCGTGCGGAACGAGCGGATGGGCATCGGCTAGCTCCGCGCGGCGCGTGTCATTGTCCCGGCCGGGTGCCGTCGGCCGCCTGCTTGCACAGCGCCTCCAGCTCCGCGTCGCTGACGGAGTCCCATCCCGGCGGCGGCGGATACAGGCGGCGCTTCACCTCCCCCGCCGTAAAGCAGATCCACCCCGCCTGCAGGTGCGGATTGGTGATGCGCCGCCGCCGGTCGCGCTGCGTCCTGCGCTCCGGCGTGTAGCCCGGCGTCAGGGTCTGCCGGCGGTCCGCGCCCCGCGCCCGGTCGAAGGTGCGGTGCGGCGGGACGTCCCACGCCGTCCATGCGGTGCCTCTGGAATCCGTGAATTCGCGTAGTGCCATCTCCGGTTCCCTTCCAGGTGAGCCTCGCGAGGCTTGCAAACAGCATACCTGCAACGACTTAGATCGAGAAACGCGAGCAACGGCGCGGCGTTTCGCGCCGACCGTCCAATGTCTGCATCATGCCCTCCTGCATCGGCTTGCGCGGAACGCCCGCTGAAACGTCTGGCGCAATGATTGCCTGCAACACTGGGTGGTGGCAGTGGGAACCGCGACAGGGATGGGTAAGTCGATGGCATTTCGTACGTTCCGCGATCCGGAGGGTCGCGAGTGGCAGGCGTGGGACGTGGTGCCCAGCCGCGATGCAGAGGTGGGTACGCGGTCGCAGACGTACCTTCCGCCGGAGATGGCGGGCGGCTGGCTGTGCTTCGAGGCGGCCGACCAGAAGCGGCGCCTGAGCCCGTGCCCGCCCGGGTGGGACGCCCGCGACGACGAAGGCATCCACGCCCTGTGCCGCGACGCCCAGCCCGTCGCCCCCCGCCGCACCGCCACGAGCGGCGGCTGAGGCGGCGCCCTGCTTCGCTTTCTCCCCTCAGAGGGCCGCTTCTTCCTGGCGGCCCTTGCCGTTCTCCTCTCCCCCCACAAGACTGTCATTCCGAGGGAGGCGCCCCGCACGACACTCGTCCGTGCAGGTACCACGTGCGCCGACCGAGGAATCTACTCCGCGGTGCACGTGCTCCGCTCCGCCCCCGTCCGCCCGCCTCCCAAAGACCTTCCGTGGCCGGCAACTACTACGTGTACATCCTCGCGAGCCTCTCCCGCGTGATCTATGTCGGCATGACGAATGATCTGCGGAGGCGCGTGTATGAGCACAAGCACAAGTTGCTCAGCGGCTTCTCCGCACGGTACAACGTCGACCGCCTGGTCCATCTGGAGCACGCGACGGACGTGAACGCCGCCATCGCGCGCGAGTCCGAGATGAAGGGGTGGTCGCGCAAGAAGAAGGTCGCGCTGATCGAGGCGAACAATCCGGCGTGGCGGGATCTCGCGGAGGAGATGCATCTGCTCGACCGGATGTAGGCGGTTCGGCGCCTCTCCTTCCTCCCGCCAAGACTGTCATCCCGAGGGAGGCGCCGCCGGATACCCTCCAGCACCGGGGTTTTGGCGCCGGTCGCGCGCGAAGCTTGGTGCACGGTCGAGTGATGCGCGTGCGCTCCCTCGGAATGACAGTTTGTGGGAGGGCAGCAGAGCAGCATGCAAGGCTGAGCTTGTCATTCCGAGGGAGGCGCCGCCGGATCCCTGTCCTGCACTGGGACTGTGGCGCCGACCGAGGAATCTACTCGGCGGGTGCACGTGCTCGTTCCACGCCTCGATCTCGCCAAGCGCGGGCGGGTCCCTGCCGGAGTGCGGGTTATCTGCCGCGGCGCAGTAGATTCCTCGGTCGCGCGTAAGCCCCGTGCACGCTGGAGTTATCGGCGCGCGCTCCCTCGGAATGACAGTTTGTGGGGGGGGAGGGCAGCAGAGCAGCATGCAAGGCTGAGCTTGTCATTCCGAGGGAGGCGCCGCCGGATCCCTGTCCTGCACTGGGACTGTGGCGCCGACCGAGGAATCTACTCGGCGGGTGCACGTGCTCGTTCCACGCCTCGATCTCGCCAAGCGCGGGCGGGTCCCTGCCGGAGTGCGGGTTATCTGCCGCGGCGCAGTAGATTCCTCGGTCGCGCGTAAAGCCCCGTGACGCTGGAGTTATCGGCGCGCGCTCCCTCGGAATGACAGTCTTGCTTGGGGGCAGAGTAACGGCGGGTGCGGATCAGGGGAGGGATGCGCTACATTCCGTCCGTTCTCGGCAGGACCTTCGCGAAAACCAGGAATGTGCTTCGGATGACGCGATTCTCGCGCGGTCTCCTGATCCTGCTGGCGGTCGGCCTCACGGCCTCCGCCTGCTCGCCGGCGTACGTCATGCGCGCGGCGTGGGAAGAGGCCAAGATCCTCAACCGCCGCAAGCCGATCGCCCGCATCGTGGCCGACACGGCCACGGACTGGGAGACGCGCGACAAGCTCCTCCTGGTGCTGCAGGCGCGGCAGTTCGCCGCGGACTCGCTGGGGCTCAACGCCGGGGACAGCTACACGCTCTTTTCCCGTGTGGAGAGCGACACGCTGGTGATGGTGCTGAGCGCCGCGCCCAAGGACCAGTTCCGCCCGCACACCTGGTGGTTCCCCATCGTGGGGAGCGTGCCGTACAAGGGCTACTTCGAGCTGGCGGACGCGCAAAAGGAGCAGCGCCGGCTGGAGGCGCGCGGCTACGACACCTTTCTGCGCCCCTCCGCCGCGTTCAGCACGCTGGGCTGGTTCAACGACCCGCTGCTGAGCACGCTGCTGCGCTACGACCACGTGTCGCTGGGCAACACCGTCATCCACGAACTCTTCCACAACACCTTCTACGCCCCCGGGCAGGCCGTCTTCAACGAGAGCCTGGCCAGCTTCGTGGGCGGGCGCGGCGCCATCCAGTTCTTCTGCGGGCGCGACGGGCCGCAGTCGCCCAGCTGCCGCACGGCCCGGGGCGCGTGGGAGGACGACCTGCGCTTCGGCGCGTTCATGGAGCAGCTGGTGAAGGACGTGGAGGCGCTCTACGCCCGCACGGACCTCACGCGCGAAGACAAGCTGCGCGAGCGCGAGCGCCTGTTCGCCGATTCGCAGCGCCGCTTCGCCCAGGAGGTGCGGCCGCAGCTCACGGTGGATACCTACCCCAGCTTCACCCGCGAGCCGCTGAACAACGCCACGCTCATCGCCCGGCACATCTACTACGACCGGCTGCACCTGTTCGAGGAGGTGTACCGTTCCCGCAACGGCGACTTCATCCGTGCGATGAACGACATCGTGGCGGCGGCGCGCGGCAACAAGGCCGATCCCTACGCCGCCGTGCAGGCCCTGCTCACCCCCGCGGTAGGTGGATGATGCGCGGCTGGATGATGCGCGGATGGATGATGCGCGGATGGATGATGCGCGGATGGATGATCGGCGCCGTGCTCCTGGCGGCCTGCGGCGGCAACGATGCCCCCGCCGCGAACCTCTCGGCCGATACGGCGCAGCAGATCGCCGCCTCGCCTTCCTCTCCCGCCGGCACCCCCGCGGATTCCGCCGTCGCCGCGGAGGTGGCGCGCGAATCCGCGCCCGCCGCCGAGCCGCAGGACACCATGCTCACCCGGTGGACCCCGCTGCAGATGCCGAGCGAGCCGTGGGTGCAGGAAGCGGCGACGCCGGATGCGCTGCTGCGGCGGGTCCGCGACGTGGTGGCCGCGCAGCTGGAGGAGCCGGATGCGGACGTGCTGCCCACGCGGATGGAGTCGCAGGCGGTGGACAGTGCCGTGGGCCTGCTGACGCATCCCGACCTGGCCGACGATTCCATCCGGGACATCGAGTTCCGCATCCACATGCGCCCCGCGGGCTCCGTCTGGCGCGTCACCGCCATCGACCGCCGCGAGCGCTGCCGCCGCGGCGTCGCGGACGGTGGCCGCTGCGCCTGACGCACCGCGGACGAGTCGCGGACGCGCCCGGCCGGATGCCCGCCACCCCGCGTGGCACCCCTCCCACACCGGAGAGTCCGCGCAGGCGGACTTCGTGACGTTGTAGCCGCGAATTCATTCGCCTGGGCGGAGGCGGGCTCGTCCGACGGGGCGCGCGTCGGTGTCAGATCCCGTTCGCCTCGCGTACCCCGGACGTATCGCCGCCAATCCGATCCCCTCCGTCTCCCTCCGGCGAGCCCCGGCCGGATGCCCGCCGCCCCGCGTGGCACCCGTCCCACACCGGAGAGTCCGCGCAGGCGGACTTCGTGACGTTGTAGCCGCGAATTCATTCGCCTGGACGAAGGCGGGCTCGTTGCAACGCACCTGAACTGGGACGGATCTCATCCGCCGTGGTCCTCGCCGTCATCCCCGCCGTGGCCCCGCCGTCGTCCCCGCCGCGAGCGCGCCGAAGGGGCAACGTGGAAGGGGTTGTAAATCCGCGCCCGGTATGGCAGTTTAGGATTCAGGCGAAGAAGATCAGGGCGAAAGCAGCACTGCGCGGGAACGCGCGGTGTATCAAATGATCGATCCGAGCCGTCGGCCGCACCCCGCGCCCGGCGGCTCGCGTTTACGCCGGTCCCGTACGTTGATTTCCGCACCGTCTACGGCAGTCGTCCCCATGAGCACGAGCGAAGCCACCCACGTCACCGCCAGCTACCACCCCGCCGAAGTCGAGCGGAAGTGGCAGCAGCGCTGGGAAGAGCAGGGCATCAACCAGTGGACCGCCGACGAGCTGCGGTCCGCCGAGAAGCCCTTCTACAACCTGATGATGTTCCCCTACCCGTCCGCCGAGGGGCTGCACGTGGGGAACATCTACGCCTTTACGGGCGCCGACATCCACGGCCGCTTCAAGCGCCTGCAGGGCTATCAGGTGTTCGAGCCCATCGGCTTCGACGCGTTCGGCATCCACTCCGAGAACTTCGCGCTCAAGCAGGGCATCAACCCCGCCGAGCTCATCCCCCGCAACGTGGAGCGCTTTACGAAGCAGCTGCGCCGCGTGGGGTTCATGTACGACTGGAGCCACACCGTCGACACCACCGCGCCCGAGTACTACCGGTGGACGCAGTGGATCTTCCTGCAGCTGTACAAGGCCGGGCTGGCGGAAAAGAAGGAGGCGCCCGTCAACTGGTGCCCCAGCTGCCAGACGGTGCTGGCCAACGAGCAGGTCGTGGGCGGCCTCTGCGAGCGGTGCGACACGCCCGTGGAGATGCGCTTCCTGTCCCAGTGGTTCTTCAAGATCACGAACTTCGCCGGGCGGCTGCTGGAGAACCTCAAGACGCTGGACTGGTCCGACACCACCCGCAAGGCGCAGGAGAACTGGATCGGCCGCAGCGAGGGCGCCGAGCTGCAGTTCCCCATCGCCCGCGCCAAGGTGGCCGCGGACCGGCACGAGGGCGCCAGGATCGAGGCGGAGAAGCCCGTGATCCGCGTCTTCACCACGCGGCCGGACACCGTGTTCGGCGCCACGTACATGGTGCTGGCGCCCGAGCACCCGCTGGTGGACCGCATCGCCACGGACGCGCAGCGCGAGGCCGTGGACGCGTACCGCAAGCAGGCCAGCTCGCAGGACCTGGTCACGCGCAAGAAGACGGACAAGAGCAAGACGGGCGTGTGGACGGGCGGGTTCGCCGTCAATCCCGCGACCAAGGAAGAGATCCCCGTCTGGATCGCCGACTACGTGCTGATGGAGTACGGCACGGGCGCCATCATGGCCGTGCCCGGGCACGACGAGCGCGACTTCGAGTTCGCCACGCAGTTCGGCCTCCCCATCGTGCGCGTGGTGGCGCCGGAAGGCGAGGACGCGTCCGCCCCCCTGGCCGAGGCGTACACGGGACCCGGCGTGCTCGTCAACAGCGGCGAGTTCGACGGGCTGGGCGTGGACGAGGGCAAGTCCCGCGTCACCGAGTGGCTGGCGGGGATGGGGCTGGGAGAGAAGCGGATCAACTACCGCCTGCACGACTGGACCATCAGCCGGCAGCGCTACTGGGGTCCGCCCATCCCCATCCTGTACTGCGACCAGTGCGGCGTGGTCCCCGTGCCCGAGGACCAGCTTCCCGTGCTGCTGCCCCTGATCGAGGACTTCAAGCCGGACGCGTCGGGCATCTCGCCCCTGGCGCGGCACGAGGAGTGGTACCTCACGGACTGCCCCTCGTGCGGGGGCCGCGCGCGCCGCGAGACGGACGTGAGCGACACGTTCCTGGACAGCGCCTGGTACTTTCTGCGCTACCCGTGCACGGACTCGGACACGGTGGCGTTCGATCCGCAGATCGTGAAGCGCTGGCTGCCCGTGGACAGCTACATCGGCGGCAACGAGCACGCCGTGCTGCACCTGCTGTACGCGCGCTTCGTCACCATGGCCCTGCACGACATGGGGCACGTCGACTTCGAGGAGCCGTTCACCCGCTTCCGGGCGCACGGGCTCATCGTCAAGGACGGGGCGAAGATGTCCAAGTCCAAGGGGAACGTCATCGTCCCCGACGACTACATCGCCGAGTGGGGCGCCGACACCATGCGGCTGTACCTGATGTTCATCGGCCCGTACCAGGAGGGCGGCGACTTTCGCGAGGGCGGCATCACCGGCCCGTACAACTTCCTCACGCGGCTGTGGGATTCGGTCCTGTCTTCGAAGGACCGGCCCCTGGAGGCGCAGGTGGAGCAGAAGCTGCACGCCACCATCAAGAAGGTGGGCGACGACCTGGAGGTGCTCAGCTACAACACGGCCATCGCGGCCATGATGGAGTACCTGAACGTGGTCCGCGCCGGCGGCCGGGTTCCCGAGCGCGCCGCCGTGGAGCCGCTGGTGCGCCTGGTGGCCCCCATCGCGCCGCACGTGGCCGAGGAGCTGTGGGAGCGCCTGGGGCACACGGAGTCCATCTTCGTGGAGGCGCGCTGGCCGGAGTACGACCCCGCCAAGGCCGTGGCCGACACGGTGGAGTTCGTGGTGCAGGTGAACGGCAAGGTGCGCGCGCGCATGCCCATGGCCCGCGGCATCGCCGAGGCCGAGGCGCGCGACGCCGCCCTGGCCGACGAGAACGTGCAGCGGTGGATCGAGGGCAAGCAGGTGCGCAAGACGATCTTCGTCGCCGACCGCCTGGTGAACCTCGTCATCGGCTGATCCGCCGCACGGTGGATGGAAGGAGCCCCGGCCCGCGCCTGCGGTCCGGGGCTCTTCTCGTCCGGCGCGATGTGACGATTCTTGCCCTCCACGCGTTGGGAAAAGAGGGGCGGGCGAAGGGGTGGAGGATCGGGGCGGGGCACCCTACATTGGAAGCACGGATTTGGATCACGCGCGAGGCATGCTTTGATGAAGTTACCCAAGGCCCCGCCGGTGCAGATGGTTCTGCCCGCCTACCCGCCCGCCCCCGCGCGGGTGGGGCTGGTGTATCAGCCCGTGCCGGCCCGCGTGGTCAAGGCCATTGGCTCGCTGGTGCTCTTCTGGGCCCTGGCCCCGTGGTCCATCCTGGTCCCCCCGTACTACCCGTGGCCGGTGCTCTGCGTGTGCACGGGCGCGTACCTGGCCCACATGTTCTGGACGGGGCGCTACCGCGTGCGGTGGTTCGTGGGCGTGTGCCCGCGGTGCGGACGGCAGCTCAGCATGTCCGTGGGTGAGCGCATCGACCTGCCGCACACGGTCACCTGCTTCGCCTGCCACTTCGAGCCCGTGCTGCAGGTGGCCGATCCCGAGGCGCCCCCCGCGCCCGAGCCGCTGCGCCACGCCCGCGCCGAGTGCACGGGCACGTGGACGGAGGAGTGGATGTGGGACGACCGCTTCCTGGCCTGCGACGCGTGCGGCGCCCGCCGCCCCGCCACCGAGGCCCTGCGCCGCCTGGCCCACGACGAGAACGAGCGCGGCGCCCTCCTCCGCCAGCTCGCCGACGAAGGCCGCTTCCTGAGCTGAGGGGCGGCCGCCTCCTTCGGCCGGCGCGGCTATCCTGCCTATCCGAATCTCCGGCGCGGGCACATTTTTACGGATCGCGATCGGGTGGATGATGTGCCAGGCCAGGCATCCCCCTCCGCCGTCATCCTCCTTAAAAACGCGGATGCCGTCCCCTCGCCGGCAGCAGCCGGTGTACCAAGGATCCGTGCATCCTGCCGGTCGCCGTCCGCTCCGCCTCCGGTCGTCACGATCGCAACCATCCAGGTTGGCGGCCTCCCCTGAACCCGTACCCACGGGAGCGGTGCGCCACGACGACCGATCGCGGACGGCTTGGCTTTCGCGGGAAGCCCGCGTTGCCTGGTAGATCAAGTTGCTGCCGGCCGGAGACGGCATCCGCGCTTTTCCCGCTCACCGATACAGCCGCAGGCGGATGGACCCGTACGGATGCGGCTCCTCCTGCGTCTCGTACGCGCGGCCGCGGAGCACGAAGCGGTATTCCAGCTCCGCGCGCCGGTAGCGGACGCCGAACGCCGCCTCGCCCCGCGCCACCCACGTCCGCCGCTCCACGCCCGTCTCCCGCCCGCCCCAGGTGTTGCCGTCCAGGAACAGGTCGCGCAGCACCGCCTCCTGCCGCGCGCCGGCCTCCAACCACCCGGAGAACCCGCGCGCCGCGCCGCGCCCCGTCCACGCGTCCCCCGCGCCGAACCCGAGCCGCGCGCGCACCCCCGCGTCCGCGCCCGCCCGCATGGTGCCGGCGCGCACCGTCCACGACGGGAGCACCTGCAGCCGCGCCCGCGGCGATCCCGCATCCAGCACGCGGTGCTCCCGGCCGTAGGCAACGACGGCGGCCGGCTCCGAGCGCAGCTGGTGCTTCCATCCCAGCTGCGGCCGATAGCCCGCCAGCCGGTGCAGCCCGTTCTGCACCGGCTCCGCGAGCGAGGGCGGGCCCGTCACCCCCGCCTCGATCCGCAGCGTGGACCGCATCCCCGGAGATGCCGTCCGCCGCTCCCACGCGCCGTAGAGCCACCCCGCGTACGGCCGCTCGCCGGGAAGGGGCTCCGCGGCGTCGCGGCGGGGCGTGTAGATGCGCTGCCCCGCCTCCCAGCGCCCGCGCCGCCCATCCCACGAAACCGCCGTGCCGTGCGTGTACTCGTAGTCCGGCGGCGCTGCATCCGCCCCGCGCACGCCGAACAGGTCGTTGTCGATGACGATCTCCGTCTGCGCCCGCGCCGCGCCCGGCGCCAGGAGCAGCGCGGCACATAGGCGGAGCGCGGTCCATCCTGCCCGGATGCTCACTCCGGCTCCTCGGCCAGGACGTCAAGCGCGGGAGACCCGGGGGCCGGGCCCGTCCACGTGCCCCGGACGGCCCAGATCATCGCCGCCAGCAGCACGGCCAGGGACACGATCCCCGCGGCGTGCATCGCCCAACGCCGGGCGCGCCCCTCCGTGCGGCCGCGGAGCAGCAGCCACGCCGTCCCCGCGCCGGCCAGCAGCCCGCCCAGGTGCGCCCAGTTGTCGATGAACTCCACCCCCACGATGCCGATCAGGGCCGTGGCGCCCACCACGTACTTCATCCGCCCGCCGAAGTCGTCCGGAAAGTCCGCCGGGCGCAGGCGCCACAGCACCCACAGCACGCCCACCAGCCCCATCACCCCGCCCGACGCGCCGATGGACGGGCGGCCGCTCAGCAGCAGGCTCAGCACGCTCCCCCCGGCCACCGACGCCAGGAAGGCCACGGCGAGGTGGTGCCGGTCCGTGTGCGCCTCCACCAGGTAGCCCAGCGCGAACAGGGCGGAGAGGTTCATCCACGCGTGGTAGATTCCGCCGTGCAGCATGGGGCCGGTGAGCATCCGCCACGCCTCACCGTCCCACACCGCCGGCTTCACCAGCCCCGCGCCGGCCACGGCCGCCTCCACGTCCATGGTCAGCAGGTGGACGCCCGCAAGGCCCACGACGAGCATCCACGTCACCACGGCCGGCTGCGCGCGCGCCCAGGTCCAGTGCCGGCGCGTCTGCCGGGCCAGCGCGAACGCGCCCGCGTCCACCCGCCGCGCCTGGTGAATGCCGTGCACCCCCAGCAGCGTCAGCGCCGCGGCGAACGCGGTGAACAGCCCGGGAAGGGTGCGAAAGCCCGCCTCCGCGTACAGCGACAGGGCCCACGCGCCCAGCATGAGGGTGAGCAGCGCCAGGAGGATCGCGTCGCGGGTCGCGGCCCGCACCAGCGCGCGGCGGTACTCGTCCAGGAGCCCCGCGGCTTCCGGGCGCACGGGCGCGAGCCGCTCCTGCGCGTACGCCTCCCCCTCCGGCCGCGGCGCGGTGATCTCGGGGACGAACACCGCCTCCGTCCACGGCTCCCTGCGCAGCTGCTTCACGAGCTCCGCGCGGTCGCAGCGCTGCACCTGTCCCCCGGGGTGCAGGTACCCGTGCGTGCTGCCCCCGAGCACGCCCGCGGGAAGGGGCGGCTCGGCGCGCCACGGGGCAGCCGCCGCGTCCGCCGGCCGGGCCGCATCGCCGCCGGGGAGTACCAGGTCCGTCATGCGCGCGCCGTGATCAGGATGAGGCGGGATGGGAGAAACCGGGGCGGATCGGGGCTGCCGCCCCCCCGGAAACGGATGAACGGCAGCCTTCCCTGGTCACTAACCCGGATATCAAAATGTGTCAAGGGCTTGAAGAAAACGCGGATCGGGATATCTTAGTGGCCTCGCGGCGGAGGACGCCCGTCGCGAGGCCGGCAGAAAGGCTCCTGAAGAAGGGGGTTGACGGATGAAGCCGGGCACGATACATTTAGCGTCCTTGTCGCGGGGTGGAGCAGCCTGGTAGCTCGTCGGGCTCATAACCCGAAGGTCGCGGGTTCGAATCCCGCCCCCGCTATGAAGATTTTCCCCCGCCGCCGTCGGGCGGCTTTTTGTTGGGGAAGCGAGCATTGGGGCCAGGTAGCTCAGTTGGTAGAGCACACGACTGAAAATCGTGGTGTCGGGGGTTCGACTCCCTCCCTGGCCACCTTGTGGTCGAAGGCCGTAGGTCAGTAGCTCAATTGGTAGAGCACCGGTCTCCAAAACCGGCGGTTGGGGGTTCGATTCCCTCCTGGCCTGCTCCGGACCCGGACCGAACCGGGCGGGACTTTGAAAAAGACCAGGCGCCGAACGCAGGGCGGTGCTCGCGTAGCTCAGCTGGCAGAGCACTTCCTTGGTAAGGAAGAGGTCATGGGTTCGAGTCCCATCGCGAGCTTGACGAGATAAGCTCCCATCGTCTATCGGTTAGGACGCTACCCTTTCAAGGTGGAGAGCGGGGTTCGATTCCCCGTGGGAGCGTCGGTGGCAGTACGGAAGGTGTGACGCGGGCATAGCTCAGTTGGTAGAGCGCAACCTTGCCAAGGTTGAGGTCGCCAGTTCGAATCTGGTTGCCCGCTCCTGGCCGGAGAAGCAGACTCCGGGGTACAAGACAAACGCGAGGGGCCGTAGCTCAGTCGGTTAGAGTGCCGGACTGTCACTCCGGAGGTCGCGGGTTCGAGTCCCGTCGGCCCCGCTGGTTTGGGAACGTGATTGACAACACGGGTTGCACGCGCCGCCGTCCCGAACGGCGGCATCCGGGGCCGTAGCTCAGTTGGGAGAGCGCCTGAATGGCATTCAGGAGGTCAGGGGTTCGATTCCCCTCGGCTCCATGGTGGGCTGGTGCTGGTGAGGTGGCCGAGTGGCTAATGGCAGCAGACTGTAAATCTGCCGGGCTTCGCCCTACGTAGGTTCGAATCCTACCCTCACCACTTCGTCGGTTTGGACGAGGGCGGTTAGCTCAGTTGGTTAGAGCGCCACGTTGACATCGTGGAGGTCACAAGTTCGAGTCTTGTACCGCCCACTCGCACCATCATTGGTCTTGGGGACGTAGCTCAGTTGGGAGAGCGCTGCAATCGCACTGCAGAGGTCAGGGGTTCGATTCCCCTCGTCTCCACTCGGGTTGGACGGGATGCCACCGTAGCTCAGGGGTAGAGCACTCGATTCGTAATCGAGCGGTCGTCGGTTCAAATCCGACCGGTGGCTCTGGTCAAAGGACGGCAATTGGGTTATAGTTGCACGTCCGAGAGCGCGGGAGTAGCTCAGTTGGCAGAGCATCAGCTTCCCAAGCTGAGGGTCGCGGGTTCGAACCCCGTCTCCCGCTCTATTTGAAAATACGGGTTGGTGCCCCCTGGTGTAATTGGCAACACGCCTGACTCTGACTCAGGAAAGTCCAGGTTCGATCCCTGGGGGGGCAATGGAGGGTGTGCGCGGTGGGCTGCCGCGCATGCATCCGGTTTGGAGAGGTGGGTGAGTGGCTAAAACCAACGGTTTGCTAAACCGTCCTGCCCAAAAGGCAGACGCGGGTTCGAATCCCGCCCTCTCCGCTCCGTCTTGGACCGGTGTCCGAGCGGCTTAAGGAGCACGATTGGAAATCGTGTGGGGTTAATAGCCCTCGTGGGTTCGAATCCCACCCGGTCCGCTCCGTAGGGTAGTACTCGGGACGTGGCTCAGCCCGGTAGAGCACTCGCTTCGGGAGCGAGGGGTCGCCGGTTCAAATCCGGCCGTCCCGACTGACTCGTCAGTCGGAAAGTAGCGTGGAGGCGTAGTCTAATTGGTAAGGCACCGCACTCGAAATGCGGCGGGCGCAAGCCTTTGGGGGTTCGAGTCCCTCCGCCTCCGTTTGCAGTGTTGACGACGGAATGAGCCCCGGCTTCTCGCGAGAGAAGCCGGGGCTTTTTCGCGTTCCCCCGTTCCCTGTCCCCCCGTCGGATCCGCAGCTTCCTCCTGCCGTAGAGTCTCGTCATACCCGCATGCGGCCGGTCCGGCGCTGGCCGAAATTGCCCCGGCTCTCACGCGAGCGGCCGGGGCTTTCTTCTTGACCGCCCTACTGGCTGTCGCGGTGCGGGCCGCTCGTGCTCCACAGTCCAGGTAGGACACGAGGCGAGCAGAAGGAGAACGGCTGCTCGACCGGGGGCACGCTTCATTTCGGCGTGGCATTGATGCAGGCACGGACGGGAGTGTGATGCCCGCATGCCATCCTTGTCCAACTGCGCGGCAGGGGGCCGCGGCAGGCGGGCGGCCTGTACCGCCCTTTCGTTCCCTATCTCCCGAGGTGGACATGCGCGAAGTACCTGCTGCAGACGACGGAGCCCAGGCGCCGGACGCGCCGGAGAGGGTCGTGCCGCTGGAGAGCGCCGCCCTGCGGCTGATGTCGGTGTGGGCCGCCGAGATGCTCAACGAGGAGCTGGTCTTTTCCTACGACGCGGCCCCCAACGCGTCGCCTCCACGCCTCCGTCGCGTTCCGCCCCTGAGCGATCCCCGCCCAGGAGAGGTGCGGATCCCCGCGCGCACGGCGGCCCGGCCGCAGCGCGTGGCCTCGTTGAGGGTCCAGGTGAATACCCTGTGGGGGGAGGTGCTGGGCGCCGACTATGGCGCCGCGTTCTGGAGCGAGCCGGCGGTGGAGAAGTTCCTGACGCCGTACCTTGCCGCGCTGGGTGGCGCCGCCGCGGACGTGGTGCTGACCGCGCTGGCGACCGTGTGGAACGGGTATCCCGACGACAAGCCGGTGTTCGCGATGCTGCACCGCGCCCGCCGCCCCGAGCTCGCGTCGCTCGACCTGGACCAGCTGCTGGACGTGTGGTACCTGGACCGCGAGGCGAACGAGCTGCGGGTGAGCTCGGTGGGCGACTTTCTTCCGTTCTGTACGTACCGGCCGCTCCCCGCGCCGACGGTGGAGCTTCCGTACCAGCGGGGCGATCTGCAGGCGCCGGAGCCGCTGCTCCCGCGGGAATACCTCCTGCGCAGGCTCGGCGAGTGGACCAGCGCCTTGCGCGGCACGCCCCTCTACCTGCTGTACGACGTCGTCAAGGGGCGGGCAAGGCAGGTGCGGACGCTTCCCGAGGTGCTGACCAACCAGGTGGTGATCCCGGTCCACACCCGCACGACGGGGCTCCATCGTCCCAGGCCTTCCTCCGTCCTGCTGCATCCGAACGACGGGTTGCCAGCGGACCTGGGACGCAGCGGTGCGGACGCGGCGTTCTGGAGCACGGGCACGGTGTCGAAGGTGATGATCCCCTACTATGCGGTCGCGTACGGGGGGACCGGGCTGGGTGTCATGAGCCGCATCTACCAGATATGGAACGAGTTCCAGGCCCTCACCGAGTCGGACGCCGAGGTGTACGGGCTGATCCACCTCCCCAAGTCGGACTGGGGGTACGAAACGGTGGAGCCGGCTTCCTCGGTGGGGGCCGTGTTCGCGCCGAGCGCCAGCGCGGGAGCGGAGCCGCAGGTGACTTCCTTTACCGAGTTCCTGCACCGCTGGGGGTATCGCTGACCCCGGGGCGGTAGAGGTCGCGAAAGAGGGGGTCGCGGGCCAGGTACGGGCGAAGCGCGGGGCGGGCGGCCAGGTAGGCATCCAGCCGGGCGCGCGCGCCCGCGCGGTCGCCCAGCACGAGGCGTACGTACGCCTCGTCGTACGCCAGCGACACCGCCGCGGCCGTGTCGCCGCGCACCTCGTTCCGCGCCCAGGCCAGCTCGGCCCGGGCGCGCGCGGCGTCCCCTGCCCGCGCCGACACGGTGGCGGCGACCACGCGCCGGTACACGGGCGCGTAGGCGCGCCCTTCGGCGTGCGCCCGGGGGGCGGCGTCCAGCCGCTCCAGCTCGGCCACGAGCTGCCACGCGCGCCGCGGGTCGGGGGGGAGCGACGGGTCCTCACGCAGGAGGGTGAGCCCGCACTCCACGAAACGCCAGTCGCGCGGAAACAGCCGCGCCCCTTGCGCGCAGGTGCCGGTGGCGGCGCGGTAGTCGCCTGTGCCCAGCGCGGTAAAGAAGAGGCGCAGGAGGAGGGCGTCGGCGTCTTCCAGGTAGGCGTCGGCGGCCAGGGCGCGGCGGGCGGCCAGCTCGGCCTCGGCAAGGCGGCCGCGTGCCAGGAGGAGGCGCGCCAGCGCGCCCCAGGCGCGGGCCAGCTCCGGCTCGGCGGCCACGGCCGCGCGCAGGTCGCGCTCGGCCGCGTCCAGCCGGGCGGCTCCCGCCGGCCCCAGCTCCATTCCGCTCCACCACCGCGCGGTGGCGCGCACCTGCAGAGCGTCGGCATTCCGGGGCTCGCGCGCCAGCACGCGCTGGGCAAAGCGCTCGGCCGCCGCCAGCTGGTCGCGCTGGCGGGCACCGTGGGTACGCTCGTAGATGGCGACCGCCACCCGGCCGCGCAGCGTGGGGGGGCGCGTCCACGCCGGGTCGGCGGCCTCTGCGCGCGCCAGCGCCGAGTCGGCCCCCTCCAGCAGGCGCAGCGCCGAGGCGGTGTCGAGCGTGTCGGAGCTGGCGGCCAGCGTCTCAGCGTCGTCCATGGCCTGCTCGGCGCGCAGGACCAGGGCGCGCGCGGCGGCGCTGCGGGTGCCGGCGCCGGACCTGAGCAGCCGTACCTCGCGGCCGAGCCGGCGCCGCAGGAACCCGCCCACCTCGCCGGCCAGCGCGCTCTCCAGCGCCAGCACGTTGCCCAGCGAATGCACGACCACACGGCTTTCCAGGTGCGACTGGGTGGCCGCGTCGATGAGCTGCACCGTCACCCTCACGCTGTCGCCCGCGCGCTGCACGCTCCCTTCCACCACGCTTCCCACCCGCAGCCGCGCCGCCACGCTGTCCAGAGGGACCGTTCCGTGGCGGTACGGCTTTACCCCGTTGCGCGAGATCACGTCGAGCGCCTCTACCTGGCTGAGCTCGTGGATCAGCATCTCGGTGAGGCCGCTGGCCAGGTACCCCAGCTCGCCTCCCTGCGTGTAGTCGTCAAAGTACAGCACGGCGATCCGCCGCGGGTCCAGGCGGGGCGCGGCCGGGGACGCGCCGGCCTCCCGCCCCCGCACCTCCAGGAGGACGGCCGCGAGCAGGGCCAGCGCCGCCGCGGCCCCCGCCAGCAGCGGCCACCTGCGCCTGCGTCCACGGGTTACGGCCGCACGCGCCACGGTTTCCGCCGCCTCCTGTCCTCCCTCGTGCGGAAGCGGGATGACGGGAGAGAGCGGCTGCGCGGCATCCACCGCGGGAGGAGACGCCGGCAGCGCCGCGGCTTCGGCGGAAGGCCGGATCGGCGGCGCTGGCGGGCCGGAAGAAGGCGGCGCTGTGAGGGGGGCCGCCGCAGCGTATTCCTCCTCCGGCTCCGCGTCCACGGTTGGAGGGGCGGTGCGGGAGGGATGGGGAAGAGGGATGGACTCGGTGCGCAGGCGCTCCACGAACGCCGCCAGCTCGGGGTCCGGTCCCACCCCTAGCTCCTCGTGCAGAAAGCCGGCGTGGGCGACGGCGTGGCGCAGGGCGGCGGCGTGCTCGCCCCCGTTGCGAAGGGCGCGCGCCAGCCGCAGCGCCACGCGCGAGCTGAACGGGTCCTGCTCGGCCAGCCGCCGCCACCACGCGGCCGCGCCGAGCGGGTCGCCGGCGGCCTCGGCGCGCTGGGCCAGGGTCTCCACCGCGCCCGCGCAGGCGCGGGCCAGGCGGTCGCGCTCGCCCTCTGCCCAGCGTTCGAACTCCGGCGCGCCGGAAACGTAGAAGCCGTCCAGGAACGGAGCCCCGTACGCCCGCACCGCGTCCTCCAGCCGTCCCTCCCCGAGCGCGGTCTCGAACTCGTCCACGTCGGTGCGCGCCCCCTCCGGGTTGAGCCCGACCTCGCCGCCCAGCACGACGAAGGCGTCGTCGCCCAGCTCCTTGCGCAGCACGTACAGCGTTTCGGAAAGGGTATGGCGGGCCGCCTCCTGAGAGTGCTCGGCCCACAGCAGCCCGACCAGCCGCTCGCGCGATACCCGCTGCCCCCGCGCCACCGCCAGCACGGAGAGGAGCGCCAGGCGCCGTTTGTACGCGGCGCGGCCTGTTACGGGTCCTTCGGGACGGCCCAGAACGGGATATCCCAGGACATTGATGAAAATCACAGCGCAGGTAAACGCGGAGGTGATGCGAAATCCGGGAGCACATTGACGGCCGGGGCTCATAGTTAACCGCGTGTTCCGGCCGGGGCAAGGCCATCTGCCCGGGGGCTCCGTCCGAACACGTGCCGCCACCGCCAATCGGGCGAACGGCGGAAAAACTTCCATAAAGGAGAGGGAGAGATGAGCAACCAGACCAATGCCGGAACGCTGGTCCTGAAGCTCGACACCATCACGCTGGGGATCGGCTGCCCCGCGAACCTGGTGGGGCCGATCCAGGATGGCGCATCCTTCAGCGTGCCCTTCGACACGAGCGCGATCCCGACCTCGATCACCCTGACCAATGCTGCCCAGGAGAACTTCACCGCCTCACAGGCGGTGACGCTGCTGCCCAACCAAGCGACCACCGAGGTGGTCTGGATCTACACCGGGACGCTGGGGGCGACCGTTTTCGGCCAGTCGCAGACGATCACCAAGGTGGTCCTCGTGGGCTCCGGCGACAAGCCCGCGGGCTGGAGCTGCGGGATCAGCTTCGGCAGCGGATGCGTGATCGCCACCGGCAATGCCGGCGACGAGGTCCTGTCGCACTTCGGTGATGCGAGCAGCACCGAAGTGCGCTGACGCCAGGCGGGGTGCAGGCAAGCAGGGCGAGGTCCGCGAGCGTCTGGCCGCTGGCGGGCCTCCGCCCGATGCACGCCGCCAGGACGTGCATTCACCGGAGGCAGAACGCCCGGCTTCTCACGCGAGAGGCCGGGCATCTTCGTATCCGCCACGCTCGCCTGCGGCTCAGCGCACGTCGGGGAGGCCGATGCGGCGCAGGAGGGCGGCCATCCGCGGGTCGTCGCGCAGGGGGGCGAAGCTGGGATCGATGCCCAGGTCCGCCACCTCGCCCTCCCGCGCGCGCACGGCCTGGTCCAGCAGCGCGAACGCCTGTTCGTGCTCGCCCAGGCCCGCGTGCACGGTGGCGCGGGCGTAGCGCGAGGCGTCCGGCTGGGCCTCCACGGCCCGCAGCGCCTGCCGTGCCTGGGCGTGGCGGCCGGCACGGGCATCCACGTAGCCCAGGGTGCCCAGCACGGCCTGATCGTCCGCCCGGGCGCGCAGCGGCTCGGCGGCGGCGAGGGCGTCCGCGTGGCGTCCCATGTACGTGTAGGTGAGCGCCAGGCCGATGGCCGAGCTGGGGTTCTCGCGGTCCAGCGCCATGGCGGACTGGAAGGCCTGGATGGCATCCGGGTACCGGCCCGCGAACCCGTAGATGGCGCCCAGGTTGTTGAGCGTGGCGGGCCGGTCCGGCGACAGCTCCGCCGAGCGCCGCGCGGCCACGAGCGCCTCGTCCGTGCGGCCCAGGCGCATGAGCAGGAACGCGCGCGGGGTGTAGCCCAGGTTCGCGTTGGGGTTCAGCTCCGTGGCCCGGCGGTAGTGCGCTTCGGCCGCGCGAAAGTCCCACTCGTGCAGCTCGGCGACGCGGGCGAGGGTGGCGTGCGCCGGCAGCAGGGCGGAATCCAGGGCGAGCGCCTGCCGGGCGAGCGACTTGGCCCGCGCGTACCCCTCGTCCGTGGGGATGTAGCGGCGGTACGCCTGGAACTGGACGTTGGACGCGAGCATGGCGTACGCCCGCCCGTAGCGCGGGTCGCGCTGGGTGGCCTGCTCGAAGAAGGCGGCGGCCTGCGCCAAGGCCTCGCGCGTGGCCTGGCCCTGCACGTACTGGCCCTTGAGCACCAGCGCGTGCGCCTCGGGGTCAGCCGTCTCCTGCCGCGCGAGGCTGCGCCCGGCCCGGGGACCCGTGAGCTTTACCTGCAGCTCGCGGACGATGGCGCGGGAGATCTCGTCCTGGATGGCGAACACGTCGCGCAGCTCGCGGTCGTAGTTCGCGCTCCACAGGTGAAAGCCCGTCCCGGTTTCGATGAGCTGGGCCGTGACACGCACGCGCGGGCCTTCCTGGCGCACGCTCCCCTCCAGCACGTGCCCCACCCGCAGCGCCCGCCCGATGGAATCCACCGGCACGTCGTTGCCCCGGTAGCGAAACGAGGACGTGCGCGCCGCCACCCGCAGCTCGGGTAGCTGCGCCAGCACGTTCAGCAGCTCCTCCGACAAGCCGTCCGAGAAGTAGTCGTTCTCGGGATCGCCGCTCAGGTTGACGAACGGGAGCACGGCGATGGAGGGCGCTTCCGCCGGCGCCGCCTCGGGTGCCGCGCTCCGCCGCCCCCGCAGCGCCCATCCACCGATGAGAAGGAGCAGCACCGCCGCGGCCGCCACGGCGTACGGCATCCACCGTTTCCTTCGCCGGTGCCCATCCGTCCGCACCGGCTCCGGAGAGGATGTCCCCGGCGCGGGCTCCGGGGCGACGGGCGGGACGTGGGGATAGAGGGGCGTGGAGGCCGATGCGGGCACCTCGGTGCGGGTCGTTTCGGTCGCCGCGCTGGATGAAGGAGCGGGCTCCGGCACGGGCGTGGCAGACGCCAGCGGATCCGCGGACGGGGCCGGAGAGACCGCGGCGGGCGGAATCGGCGCGGCGGCCGCGATCGGCGTCGTGGCGGAGGGATCGGCGCGGGGGGCGCGGAGCTGCTCCACCATCCGCATCGTCTCCGCCGACGGGGACAGGCCGTACTCCGCGTCCAGCCGCCGCTCGAACTCCGCGAACGCGGCCAGCGCGGCCGCGGGCTCGCCTGCGCGCTGCAGCAGCCCCATCAGCCGGCGGATGCCCGTCTCCTCCGGCGCGAGCCCGAGCGCCCGCTGCGCCCAGAGGGCCGCGGCGCGCCACTCACCCCGTGCCTCCTCCTGGTCCGCCAGCTTCCACGCGGCATCCACCGCCGCCCGTCGCCTCCGCGTCCGCTCCTCCTCCAGCCAGCGCTCCGCATCCGGCGCGTCGTCGATGAAGAAGCCGGGGAGCAGGTCGCCCCGGTAGAGCTTGAGCGCGTCCTCCCACCGGCCCTCGTCCACCGCATCGTCGAACGCGGCGGCGTCGCACCAGAACACGGCGGGGTCCACCCCCACCTCGCGGTCGGCGCGGCTGGCCAGGGCGTCGTCGCCCAGGGAGCGCCGCAGCTGGTGCAGCGCCTGGCGCAGGCTGTTGCGGGCGCGCTCGGCGTCGCTCTCGGGCCAGAAGAGGCCCAGCAGCGTTTCGCGGCTGTGGAACCCGCGGGGGGTGGCCGAGGCGAGGTACGCCAGCAGGGCCAGCCGCTTGGGCTGGCTGAGCACCGAGCGCACCTCGACCGCATCGCGACGCAGGTCGACGGTGCCGAGAAGATGGAGTCGAATCAAGGGGAAAACACACGTGGAGGGAGCGTTATCCCGAAAATAACGCCGCGTTGAACGGCGCGCTAACCCCCTCTCATCATCTTCCCTCTCGCCGGCCGCACCCCGACCGGACGCGGCTGATGACGAACCTCGATCTCATCCACTCCAGCGACAGGAGCTTTCCATGATGACCCACGCGAACCCCCGCGCCGCCCGCATGACGCGGCGGATCACCGCCCTCCTTTCCCTCCTGGTCCTCGCGGCCTGCGGCGATGGGAAGGGGCCGCTGGACACCGGGGCGGCCGAGGTCGCCGCGGTGGAGGTGACAGCGCCCGCGACAACGATGGAGACGGGCGCGAGCATGCAGCTGAGCGCCACGCCCCGCAACCGGAGCGGCACGGCCGTCCCCGGCGCCGCGGTCGCCTGGGCCAGCAGCGACGAGGCGGTGGCCGCCGTGAGCGCGAGCGGCCTGGTGACGGCGTTCGCGCCGGGCCGGGTGGTCGTGCGGGCCACGAGCGGCGGGCGGACGGGCGAGACGGCGATCACGGTGGCGCCGCAGCCGGTCGCCTCGCTGGAGATCATCCCCGGCGGCGAGGTCGCCCTCGATCCGGGCGGCGCCGCGCAGCTGCAGTCCGTGGCGCGGACGGCGGCGGGCGCCCCGATCGGCGGGGTGGCAGTCGCGTGGTCCAGCAGCGACGCGGGCGTGGCGGCGGTGACGGAGACGGGCGCCGTCCGCGGCGGCAACCCGGGCACGGCCACCATCACGGCTTCGGCGGGCGGGCGGACGGCGCAGGTGGTGGTGCGGGTGTGGCCCCAGGTGGCCAGCGTGGTCGTCCTCCCCGGCGGGACCGGGCTGGCGGTGGGCGCCACGGTGCAGCTGCGCGCCCGCGGCGTTACGGCGGCCGGCGACACGGTCCCGCGTCCGGCGGCGTGGGCGAGCGAGAACGAGGGGGTGGCCACGGTGGACGCGTCGGGGACGGTGACGGCGCGCCGGCCGGGGAGCGCCGTGATCCGCGCGACGGTGGGGGGCGTGGCGGGCCGGGCGATCGTGTTCGTGCAGGGCACCACGGAGCAGCGCCTGGAGCGCGTAGGCGGGCAGCCGCTGCCGGCTCGGATCGGGACGCGCAGCTTTCGGGACGCGGCCGGCGTGCTGCGCGAGCAGCGGGTGATGGTGACGGGCGGCGTGCTGCGGATGGGCGGGGGCTACGAGCAGCGCCTGACGTTGGAGGTGTTCGAGGGCGACGTGCGGGTGAGCACGGAAACGTACGAGGACCGGGGCCAGCTGATGTACAACGTGTTGACGGGCGATCCCATGTTCGAGTCCACGCTGCGCCCGGGGCTGCGCTTTACGGGCACGTTCCTGACGGAGAACGGCTTCCCCACGGGCGAGACGGCCACCACGCAGACGCTGGGGGGCGAGGGAGCCGAGGTGGTGCTGCTGTTCGGCAAGCCCTGACGCCGGCGCTCGACGGCGGGTGTACGGCCCGGCTCCCCGCGAGGGAAGCCGGGCCGTCTTCGTCTTCCCGCACCCCCCACGCGACGGCGGACATCCGGGCGGCGCGCGCGCTCTCAGACCCGCCGCACGGTGGAGATTTCACCGAAAGCGTCGTAATCTGATCATCTGCTACCCTATTATGGTGAGACGCTTCACCAAAAGGTGCACGGCCTCTGCACAATAATTGTGAATGGGACGCCGGATTTCCTTGTGTTGCGTCATTTTCGGAAGCAGACGCCGAAGCGATGATCCGCAAATCTCTTGGGCACTGCGGCTGTAGCAGATTGCGGGGAGCCCGTGGGATGGACGTTCATCAAACCACCTCCGGGCAATCGCTTAGGAATCGGGGAAGGAGGGGCGGATGGAGGGAATGGGATGCCCTTCATCCACCGCAATTCCGCGGGTTTGGGGAGCGGCACGGCACGGGTGCCGAAACTGGACTCCGCATTGCCTTTCCGAGGGCCGACACGAGAGTGCATCAACCCATATGGACCACCGGAGGATCGGATGAAGCGCTGGATCGCCCTTGCCGCGTGCATGATGACCGTGGCTGCCTGCCAGGATGGTGCGGAGCCCATGGGCCCGTCGGCCGACGCCGGACTGCCCGCCAACCTGCTGGGACTGAGCCCGCTCGTGAAGATCGACCCGGTGCTCACCACCCTGCTGAACACGTCGTCCCCCACGGAGCAGCTGCAGGTGCTGGTGACGTTCAACGAGTCGCTCACCTCCAGCAGCGTGCTGACCGGGCTGCTGGCGGGGCTGGGCGCGGGGACCATGCGCTTCGAGCACCTGCCCATGGTGTTCGCCGTGGGCACGCCGTCGCAGATCGCGGCCATCACCAACCTGCCGGGCGTGACCTCGGTCTTCTCCAACAAGGAGCTGGAGTACTTCCTGGCGGAGAGCGTCCCCAGCATCAACGGCCACCTGGCGCACGCGGCGGGCTACACGGGCAAGGGCGTGGGGATCGCCATCCTGGACAGCGGCGTGGACGGGGCCTACAACCCCGACCTCAAGCACCCCACCCGCACCGTGCAGAACGTAAAGCTGCTGGCGGACGCGGGCGACATCCTTCCCGTGGCGGGCGAGTCGCTGCCCACGCTGGCGGGCAACCTGTACGTGGAGAACGTGGGGAGCAGCGAGACCTCGTCGGGGCACGGCACGCACGTGGCCGGCATCGCGGCGGGCGACGGCACGGCGTCGGGCGCCAAGTACGTGGGCGTGGCCCCGGGCGCCAACCTCATCGGCCTGGGCGCGGGCGAGGGGATCAACGTGCTGTGGGCGCTGGCCGGCTTCGACTGGATTCTGGACAACCACGCCGAGTACAACATCCAGGTCGTGAACAACTCCTGGGGCTCCTCCGGCGACTTCGATCCGGCGGACCCGGTCAACGTCGCCACCAAGAAGATCTACGAGCGCGGCATCGCGGTGGTGTTCGCCGCCGGCAACGACGGCCCGGGCGAGAACACGCTGAACCCGTACAGCGCGGCGCCCTGGGTGATCTCCGTGGCCGCCTCGTGCAAGACGGTGTCGCCGGATCCCACCAACAGCGCGGGGCAGTGCGCGGGCGGGTTCCTGGCCGACTTCTCGTCGCGCGGCCGCCGGGGCGACGCCCTGTACCACCCCGACATCACGGCGCCGGGCGTGAACATCGTCTCCACGCGCTCCATCTTCGGCGTGGTGGTGGGCGGAACGGCCGTGCCCGCGGACCTGCTGGACTGCGCCATCAGCCAGAGCCACCTGGCCTACTACATGTGCATCGGCGGCACCAGCATGGCGGCGCCGCACGTGGCCGGCACCATCGCGCTCATGGAAGAGGCCGCCAAGGGCCGCCTGACGCCGGACGGCGCCCTGTACGCCCTGCGCCGCACGGCGCGCCCCGTGTCCGGCTACTCGGAGTGGGAGGTGGGCGCGGGCTACCTGGACGCCTACGCCGCCGTGCGCTACGTGCGCCGCTGAGCATCCGAAGCCACACCCGAAGCGAATCAGAGAAGCGAATCCGATACGAGACGGCGGGCCGGCCGCGGGACCGCGGCCGGCCGGACCGGAGAATCACATCCTGACGGACGGATGGGGACGATGAAGCGCCTGACGATCCTTTCCGCGCTGCTGGCCACGGCGGCCGCGTGCTCCGACTTCGACAACGCCGCCGCGCCGGGCGGGCCCGCCCTGTCGCTGGCGGGGACCACCCTGGCCCCGGCCCTTTCCACCGCCCTGGCCTCGGCGCTGCCGACGGACCGGCTGGTGGTGATCGTGAACTTCGACCCCGCGCAGACCTCGTCCGCCACGGTCGCCTCGGCGGCGCGCGGGCTGGGCGCGGAGGTGATGCAGTTCAAGCACCTGTCCCTGGTGGCGGCGCTGGCGACCCCGGCGCAGATCCTGTCGCTCTCCGCCCTGCAGGGCGTGCAGGGCGTGTACGACAACGGCACCGAGCGCGTGCTGCTGCGCGAGAGCGTGGCCAGCATCCGCGCGGACATGGCCGTGGCGGCGGGCTACACGGGGCAGGGGATCGGCGTGGCCATCATGGACAGCGGCATCAACGGGCTCAACCCGGACGTGGCGCATCCTTCGAAAACGGTCGCGAACGTCAAGTTCATCGCGGACTTCGCCGACGCCACGGAGGACGACGGCACGCCGCGCGCGGGCGGCGGGCTGTTCGTGGAGAACCTGGCCAACACGGACAACAGCAGCGGGCACGGGACGCACGTGGCCGGCATCGTGGCGGGGAGCGGCGCGTCCACGTTCGGCGCGTACCGGGGCGTGGCGCCGGGGGCGCACCTGGTGGGGCTGTCGGTGGGCGAGGGGCTGAGCATCGTGAACCTGTCCATCCTGCAGGCCACGGACTGGCTGATTGAGAACGCGAAGAAGTACAACGTGCAGGTGCTCAACTGCTCGTGGGGAAGCAACGGCGTGTTCGACCCCGCGGACCCCGTGAACGAGGCCATGTCGGCCCTGCACGACGCGGGGATCACGGTGGTGTTCGCGGCGGGCAACGAGGGGCCGGACGCCAACACGCTCAACCGGCGCAGCGCCAACCCGGACGTCATCAGCGTGGCGGCGTCGTGCAAGATCGGCGTGCTGGACCCCACCAACTCGCAGTCGCAGTGCGCGGACGGGCGCGGGCGGGTGCTGGCGAACTTCTCGTCGCGCGGGGTGGCGGGCGACCCGCTGTACCACCCGGACATCACGGCGCCGGGCGTGCTCATCGTCTCCACGCGGTCGTACACGGGAACGCTGATGAACGCGCTGGACCTGCCGGACGATGCGCAGACGTGCAACATCGGCATCCAGAACCTGCAGAACTACACCTGCGCCAGCGGCACCAGCATGGCCAGCCCGCACATCGCCGGCGTGGCGGCGCTCATGGAGCAGGCCAGCAACGGGCGCATCACGCCGGACCAGACGCTGGCCGTGCTGCGCGCCACGGCCCGGCGGCTGTCCGGGTACGGGGAGTGGGAGGTGGGGGCGGGATACGTGGACGCGTACGCGGCGGCGCTGGCGGCGGTGCGCTACCGGCGCTGACGGCGAGCGGCCGGATGCGGGGCGCGTGAGTGCGGGAGCGGTCAGCGGGCAGGGCCGCTTCCGTGCTCGCCATCCCATGGTCCCCAGGGTCCTCCTGGATTCCTACCCAAGGAGCAGTTTCAACGCACTCGTGTCAGAGACGCGCTCCGCATCCGGCCCGCCGGGCCCTCCCCCGGCCTCGCTTAGGCTCGTCCACCCCCTCCCACAAACTGCGTGGGAGGGGGTGTACACGTCTACGAGGGGTGGCCTGGCGGGGCGAAGGGTCGTGCGCGGGCGGGTTCCACGGCTGCGGCCTCGATCGATTTCCTGAGGGAGGCGCCGCCGAGGCCATCCCGCCACCGGAGCCCCGGCGCCGACCGAAGGATCTCCTCGCCCGTGCCCGACCTCCGCCTCCCCTGACGATTCCCCGCCACCGAACGCCGGTGAAGCCCGCCCTCGCCCGACCTCGGCATCCACGCACAGATCCACTCCCGCGACCGGGCGGAGAACCCGCCCGCACTCGAGGCTCACCCGGCGGCAGGGGGGCGTCGAAGTCCACACCCTCTCCCGCGCAGTTTGCGGGAGGGGGGTGGACGAGCCCAGGCGAGGCCGGGGGAGGCCCCCCGGCGGTGCACCAGCGTCCGTAGTGATTCTCCCCGCGGGTACGCGCGTTGCACCATTTTGCAGAACTCCCCATTATGTGCTCATACAGACAATCCATCGCTCCCAGCCGGCCGCTCTCGTGCCCCATCCGTCGCTGCTGGTCGTCGATCCCGCGCCCGACACGTTCGCGGCCGCCCGCGAGGCCACGGGCGGGCGCGCGGAGCTGCGGCATGCGGCGTCGCTGGGGGAGGGGCTGGAGCTGATGCGGGGCCGCACCTGGGACGCGGTGCTGATTTCGCTGGACCTGCCGGCCGTGGACATGGCCCTGGTGGCGCGGGTGGTGGAGAGCGGCGTGCCCGCCGGGTCGCTGGTGCTGGCGGCGTCCCGGCCCACCATGCAGGCCATGGTGGAGTCGTCGCGGCTGGGCGTGCTGGGGCTGGTGGCCGCGCCCGTGGACGCCCGCGAGCTGGCCGGGCTGCTGCGCGAGGTCTCGGCCGGGGACGAAGTGGTGCCGCTGACGCCGGGCGAGGAGGAGGGGGACGAGGACGCGGCCATCGGCGCCAGCCCGGCCATGCTGGAGGTGTTCCGCATGGTGGGGCGCGTGGCGGGAAGCCCGGCCACGGTGCTCATCCTGGGGCAGAGCGGCACGGGCAAGGAGCTCGTGGCCAAGGCCATCCACCGCAACAGCCCGCGGGCGCCGGCGCCGTTCATCGCCATCAACTGCGCCGCCATCCCCGAGAACCTGCTGGAAAGCGAGCTGTTCGGGCACGAGAAGGGGGCGTTCACGGGCGCCATCACCCGCAAGATCGGCCGGTTCGAGCGGGCGCACGGGGGCACGCTGTTCCTGGACGAGATCGGTGACATGTCGCTGTCGCTGCAGAGCAAGATCCTGCGCGCCCTGCAGGAGCGGGAGATCGAGCGGGTGGGCGGCGAGGGGCGCATTCCCGTGGACGTGCGCGTGGTGGCCGCCACCAACCGCGACCTGCGCGCGGCCATCGGCGAGGGGACGTTTCGCGAGGACCTGTACTTTCGCCTGGCCGTGGTGACGCTGAACCTGCCGCGGCTGGCGGACCGGGGCAGCGACCTGGACCTGCTCATCCGCCACTTCATCGCGCGGTACGCGGCGCGCTACGGGCGGCAGATCCGCGGCGTGGCCCGCCCCGTGTTCGACCTGCTGAACCGGCACCCGTGGCCGGGCAACGTGCGCGAGCTCAAGAACGTGCTGGAGCGCGCGGTGCTGCTGGCCCACGGGCCGGTGCTGCTGCCGGACCACCTGCCCCTGGACCAGCTTCGCCCCGGTGCCGCGGACGCGGGCGCGGACGACGGCTCCCCGCTCCCCGGCTACGCCCCCGAGCTGGCCATGGCCGACGTGGAGCGGCTGCACATCCGCGAGGTGCTCAAGCTGGTGAAGGGGCACCTGGGCCGCGCGTCGGAGGTGCTGGGCGTGCACCGCAACACGCTCACCCGCAAGATCCGCGAGTACGGGCTGGAGGAGGCGGTGCGGTGAGGGGGATTGATTCGGGGGATGAGGACCCGGGGATGCGGTAGATCGTTCGGCGCGGGCGATGGGAAGCGGTGCAGTCGGCTGATGGGGGCGGTGGCATCGGGTGATGTGGGATTGTGCCGGCGGGGCGAGCTTCGGGAAGGGGTGAAGCCCGGGGCAGAGCGAATGAATTCGCCGCAACGAACACACGAAGTCCGCCTGCGCGGACTGCCGGCCCCGTCGGAGGCCGGGTGCCGGCGCGGCGCGAACACCCGGCCAAGCGAATGAATTCGCCGCAACGACGACACGAAGTCCGCCTGCGCGGACTGCCGGCCCCGTCGGGGGTCGGGTGCCGGCGCGGCGCGAACACCCCGCCGAGCGAATGAATTCGCCGCTGGAAAGGCACGAAGTCCGCCTTCGCGGACTGCACGGGAGAGTGCCGCCGCGACGGCGATGGATCGGCACGGGCGGAGTGGGTTTACGCGTTTGAAGCCTCGTTCGGCGAGCGCAAGCGAGCCGAGACGGGGCTTATCGCTTTCCCAGCGGCGGGTTTACCCGCTCAGGACGATTGGTCGCTCATCCCATCCGGATCTTCGCCAATCCATCCGGATCTCCTCCGGTCCTCGTCTCCGCCAATCCATCCGGATCTCCTCCGGTCCTCGTCTCCGCCGATTCCATCCGGATCTCCGCCGATTCGCCGGTTCACCTCATCTCCGCTCAATCCACCGAATCCGAATCGTCCCACGTGCTGGCGATTCGGGATCGGTGCTCCTTCACGCGGGGGCACGGGGACGCCGATGGCTCCGTAGTCGGGCACGCGGTTTCCCCGTTTTCCGCAATCCTTCACCAAATTGGTGCATGCGGAGGCGGGGGCGGAGATTGCCCCTCGGCGAAAATCCAGCAACGAAGCGGATTTTACGGAGGATGATACGGGCACAGCCCCTGCTACGCACCGTGAGCGAAACTGATTCGGTGACCCCCCTGTCACCGCTTTCGGCCATTGATTCAACAGGAGTCCCCCCGTGAACGCTCGTCGTCCCCTTGCCCTGGCCGCCGCGCTGCTGTTTGCGGCGCTGGCCGGGTGCTCGGACCTGGAACAGCCCACGCTCGCCACGCCCGCGCCCGCGGAAACCGTCCTGGGCAACAGCATCAGCCTGAACGGCGTGCTCACGTTCATCGGCCTGCCGGACCTGTCGGGCACGCGCTCGGCCAGCAAGCGCATCACCGCGTCGCAGGGCGGCTTCGTGGAGCTGAACGGGTTCCGGGTGGACATCCCCGCGGGGGCGCTGCCGGCGGACACCACCGTGACCATCACCCTGCCCAGCGACAACGTGCTGGGCAAGCGGCTCATCGCGGAGTTCGAGCCGCACGGGGTGCAGTTCAGCACGCCGGTGACGCTCACGTTTCCGCTCACGGGCGTGCTGCTGAGCGGCGATGCCATCGAGGTGGGGCGGTGGGAGAACGGCGCGTGGACGTCGCTGGGCGGTAGCGTGAACACGCTGGGCACCAAGCTCACGGGACAGACGCCGCACTTCAGCATGTACGGTGGCAAGTACGTCCTGGCGGGCGGCTGACGCGCGGCACACGGATCACGCGCTGCCCGCGATGAGCAAGGCCATCCCGCCGCACCTGCTGGTGGAGCGCGCCCTGGCGCTGGTCCCCGACTACGAGGAGTTCCTGCCCCTGAGCGACGCCGTCATCGGCGCCTCGCGGGTGGACCTCGAGAAGGTGTGGGCGCGGTCGGGGGCGTACGCCACGGTGGGCAAGCGGGTGGTGGACCCGGCACGGGTGGACGAGCTGATGCGCCAGCTGCTGGAAAAGAGCCAGCAGCGCCTGCGGGACCTGTTCGACCTGGTGCTGGGCGCCATCCGCGAGCAGCAGGGCGGCAACGCGGCCACGGCGGCCGAGATGCTCGTCCGCGCGGGGGAGATGGAAGAGGGCGAGCGCCGGCTGGACAAGGCCGACCGCATCTACCGCATGGCCCTGGGCATCTCGCAGGACCTGCGCGACAAGGCGCCCCACATCCTGGCCCTGCGCCGCCTGGGCCGCACGGCGCGCACGGCGGGGCACCTGGACGAGGCCTGGAGCTGGTACGAGCAGAGCTGGCAGCTGGCCGTGGACGCCATGGACCTGGAGGGGCAGGTGATCGCCTGCCAGGGGCTGGGCAACGTCTGCGACGACCGCGGCGAGCGCGACCGGGCGCGGACGTGGTGGGAGCGGGGGCTGGAGATGGCGACGGGGCTGGACCAGCCGGCGCTGGAGTGGCCGCTGTACATCAACCTCTCCGTGCTCACCATGCTGGAGGGCGACCTGGCCGAGGCGGAGCGGCTGCTGGGGCGGGCCCGCGAGCGGATGGAGCGCACCGGCTCCGCGGGGGCACGGATGTTCTGGATGAACAACCGCGGCCTGCTGCAGCTGGAGCACGGCGACGCGGCCGACGCCGAGGCGGTGTTCCTGGAAGCGCTGGCGGAGCCCGAGGCCCAGGGGCATTGGGAGCTCACCCTGCGCGTGAACCTGGGCGAGGCGCTGCTTCGCCAGGGGCGGCTGCTGGAGGCGGCCGACGAGGCGCGGCGGGCGGAGGAGGTGGCCATCGTCCACCGCCTGGTGCCGGACCTGGTGGACGCCTACAACCTGCTGGGCGCCATTGCCCGGGAGCGCTGCGACGAGGAAGGGTTCGTGTTCTACGAGCAGGGGCTGCGCGTGTGCCAGGAGCGCGGCCTGCCGCAAAAGACGGAGGCGGCGGTGCTGCACGGGTACGGGCAACTGCACTGCGCCTGCGGGCGGCCCGAGGAGGGACGGGGATACCTGGACGCCGCGCGCGACGTGTACCGCGCCCTGGGCTTTGCGCCCGAGCTGGCGCGGGTGGAGGCGGACGTGGCGCGGCTGGAGCCGGAACCGGTGTAGGGGGATGTTCATGCGGCCGGATTAATGGGGAAGGCACAGGATGTGGGAAAACGGGGTCTGGGGGGACCTCGCGCGGGGGGGCCGATTCGTCGGCTCCCCCGCCATCGTTTCTCCCCCCGGGGAATGCGATTTCGCCGTTCGTCCCCTGGAGAGGACGCGCGTTGACCCCGATTGGAAACAGGTGTATATTCGCTATCTCGTTTGGTGGCTTGTAAATACGTTCGGTCGGACTGGCGCGCGGGAGCGGGCGGATGGGTCGGCCGTTTTTACGTTTTGAGAGGTACCACAATGACGGTGCGGCGAGCGGACGACCGGCGGGTGCGCCTGGTCCTGGCACAGCCGACGGCATGGATCACGGGGGGCGAGATCCCCTCGCGGCGTCCCCGCCGGCGGGACGCGGCCATCGAACGGATCGAGGTGCGCGACGGGCTGCCGGAGCGCTGCGAGCGCGGCGAGAGCCTGGTGCTGCTGCTGGACGGGGCGGACGGCGAGGGCGTGCTGGTGACGGGCGCCGTGGCGGGCCGCGTTCCCCACGGCAGCGAAACGCCGGACCTGCTGGACCGCGCGGCCGTGGGCGCGTCGGTGTTCCTGCGCGAAAAGACGCGGACGGAAAAGCGGCAGCGGCTGCCGGACCAGCTCATCGGCTACTTCGAGGCGCTGAACGCGGCGGACTGCGAGGCCGCCGTGTGGTGCGCCCTGGCGGAGCACGCCCTGCGCATCGTCGTGGCGCACACGGCCGTGGCGCTGGTGCGCGATTCCGCCCGCGGGATGCTGCGCGCGCCCGCCGCCGCCGCCCGCTTGGGCGAGCACCGCGCCTGCATGCTGTGGAACGACCGCCTGGCCGCGCCGGGGCTCATCGTGTCCGAGGACGCCCGCGCGGAGGGGCCGTCCCCGTTTGCCGCGCCCCTGTTCGGCGACCCGGCCACGGCGCTGCTGGCGCACGTGCCCGTGGGCCCGGAGGGGGTGCTGGTGCTCACGGAGCGCCGCGAGGAGCGCATCTTCGAGCCGGAGGACTGGGACGTGCTGCGCGCCCTGTGCCTGCAGGCGGAGATGGCCCTGCGCCGCGTGCGGCTGATGGAGAGCGTGCGCTCGCTCTCGCTCACGGACCCGCTCACGGGGCTGGGCAACCGCCGCCACATGGAGGTGGTGATGGCCCACGCCTGGGCCGCCGCCCGCCGCGGCGAGCCGCTGGTGGTGATGGGGATGGACCTGGACGGGTTCAAGGAAGTGAACGACGAGCGGGGCCACGACGCGGGCGACGAGCTGCTGTGCTCGGTGGCGCTGGCCCTGCGGACGGAGGCGCGCGGCAGCGACGTGGTGGTGCGCTACGGCGGCGACGAGTTCCTGGTGATCCTTCCCGGCGGCAGCGTGGACGGGGCACTGGCCCTGGCGGAGCGCGTGCGCCGGCGGGTGGAGGGGCGCGTGGGCATCAGCGCGGGGGTGGCGGCGTACGTGCCGGAGATGGAGGCCCCCGACCACCTGATCCGCGAGGCCGACCGCCGCCTGTACGAGGCCAAGGCCCGCCGCCGCGTCGCCGCCGCGGCCTGAGGACCGGATTCCCGGTGGATGGACGACGAAGCGCCGCGCAGACCTTGTCTGCGCGGCGCTTTTCTTCATGGATGACTCGAATCCTCGAGGCGCCGGACGGTCCCGCCGCCGCCTGCCTCATGCCACATCCGGGGAAAAACATCGAGGGTACAGAGGAACAGAAAAAGCCAGAGGAACAGAGGAAGTGAGTCCTCTGTTCCTCTCTTTATCCTCTGTTCCTCTCTTTATCCTCTGTTCCTCTGTGCTCCAATTCTTTTTTCACGATCCGGCATCACGATCACAGCACCGGCTGGAACTCGGCGGAGGCGGTGCTGAGGGCCAGGAAGTCGGGCAGCAGGCCGCACTCGCCGTCGTTGTCGTCGTCGTTGTCCTCGCCGCGCGGGTCCTCGAGCACGGCCAGAAGCGCCTCCACCACGGCGGGGTCGAACTGCGTGCCGGCGCCATCGCGCAGCTCCTGCTTGGCGTGGTCCAGCGTGTACGCCTCCTTGTAGCTGCGCCGGGTGATCATGGCGCAATAGGCATCCACCGCGGCCACGATGCGGGCCGGCAGGGGGATCTCGGCGCCCGCGAGGCCGTCCGGGTAGCCGGTGCCGTTGAACCACTCGTGGTGGTGCAGGACGATGTCGGCCACGGGGGCCAGGGCGGGAACGCCGCGCAGCAGGTCGTGCCCCACGCGCACGTGCGCCCGCATGAGGTCGCGCTCCTCGGGGAGCAGGGGCCCGGGCTTGTGCAGCACGCCGTCGCTCACGCCGATCTTGCCCACGTCGTGCAGGAGGGCGCTGTAGCAGACGACGGCCTGGTCGTACGGGGGGAGCCCCATCCGCTCGCCCACCAGCCGGGCGTAGCGCGACGCCATCTCGCAGTGGCCGTGCGTGTACGGGTCCTTGGCCTCCACGGCGTCGGCCAGCATGCTGACCGTGGCCACGTACGAGCGCTGCAGCTCGCGCTCCAGCCGCTTGTTGCGCACGGCCACGGCGGCCTGGTCGCCCACGCTGAGCAGCGAGTCCACGTCGTGCCGGTCGAACGAGCCGTCCAGCCGGTCGGCGGCCACGATGACGCCGTCCAGGTCCGCCATCAGCACCACGGGCGCCGCCACGAAGTTGCGGAACTGCTCGTTCTCCCCCGGCGCGGGAAGGTCGGGCGCGGCCTCGGGCGGATTGCAGACGAGCGTGCCCTCGCCGTCCAGCACGTGCCGGCAGATGGCGGTGATGAACGGCGACGGTTCCCCGGCGCCCGCGCCCTCCACGCCGATGGCGGCCCGCACGCGCAGCCGCCCGCCGGGACGCTGGGCCGTGACGTACACGCCGCGCGACGCCTGGGTGATGGTGAGGCAGGCCTGCAGGATGAGCCGGTACACGTCGCCGCCGAACATGGCGCCGTGGATCTCGCGCAGGGCGCGGTCCAGGCACTCGGCGCGCTTGCGCTGGCGCTCGGCCGCGGCGCGCTCCGTGGCCAGGACCTCGGCCATCATGGCGTCGTGGCGGCGCCAGTCCGCGTCCTGCGCCCGGTACGCTTCCTCCGTGGCCCGCAGTGCCTGGAGCACGGGATCGTGCGCTCCCGCCTCGCCCACCGCCCCTGTGCCGCCGTCCGTGCTCTCCGACATGGATCCCGCTCCCGTCTCGCGCTCCGGCGGCCGTCCTGGGTGGATATCAAGCGGCCGCATCTGTAACGGATTGCTGAATCAGGAATCGTACCGCGCGGGTGGCATGTGCGCGTCTGTGGCGTGATAGGCGCGGCGCGGGGTGGGTCGGCGGGGGCGAGTCCCGGCGGCGCAACGGCGGGTTACAGGGGACAGGTTACAGGGGACAGCCAGCAACGACGGCGCCGCCGGCGGCTCCAGGCCGCGCGGCGGCGCGTCGTCCAGGGCGCGAAGCGCCGTCCGCGTGAGGGATGCGCGCCCGCAGGGCCGAGACCCCGGAGCAGGGAAGCACAGGCAGTATCGTGCTTCCCTGCGGAGGGGGCTCGGCGCAGTTGGGCACAGTCGTATCGTGCCCTACTGCGCGCGCAGCCCGGCCCGGAGCGCAGCGGAGGGACACGCCCAGGTCCGCCGTTCCCGCCGTTCGTCCTTCACGCAACGAACCGGGAGTCAGGCCGGCTTCTTGAGCCGCGACAGGTACTGCTTGCGGAACTTGCTCACCTTGGGCTCGATGACCACCTGGCAGTAGCCCGCCCGCGGATTGCGCGCGAAGTACTCCTGGTGGTAGTCCTCGGCCGGGTAGAATTCGGTGAGCGGCTCCACCTTCGTGACGACGGGGCTCCCCCAGACGGCCTCGGCCTCCAGGTCGCGGATGGCCTGCTGCGCCGTGCGCCGCTGCTCGTCGTCGTGGTAGAAGATGGCGGAGCGGTACTGCGTGCCCACGTCGGCGCCCTGGCGGTTGAGCGTGGTGGGGTCGTGGATGGTGAAGAACACGTCCAGCAGCTCGCGGAACGTGACCTCCGCCGGGTCGAATGTGATCTGCACCACCTCGGCGTGCCCCGTGGTGCCCGCGCAGACGGCCTCGTAGCTGGGATGGGGCACCCGCCCCCCGGCGTACCCCGAGACCACGCTCTCCACGCCGCGCAGGTCGTCGTACACGGCCTCCAAACACCAGAAGCAGCCGCCGCCCAGGGTGGCGGTCTCGCGCTGTGTCTCCATCCGTACAGCCTCCGCAAAAGGTCTGGACGCATTCTGCGCCCGGTTCGTCTTTCGGCGCAATGGCGGCCCGCGGCTGAAACCCCGGCGGGGAGCCGCCGTACGGGCCCGTGTCCCGCATTACCGGCCGTCCATCTCCCGCTATCGCCGCAGAATGCTCCTTGCCGCCCTGCTCGCCGCCGGCGCGTTCGCCGCTCCCCTTGATACACCGCAGGTTTCCGTGCGGGCCGCGCCGGGGCGGGTGCTGGTGGAGCGCGGCGCATCGCAGTACCTGAACTTCGATTTCCTGATCGCGAACGGAGGCGCGGACACGCTGGAGGTCTCGCGTATCGAGCTGTCCGTGTACGATGCCGCGGGCGGGCTGCAGCTGCGCAAGCTGGTGAACGAGAACGGCCCCAGCCCCAGCGCGGCGATCCTGGCGCCGGACCGGATCCTGGCGCCGGGCGCGACGGGGATGGTGTTCAACCCGTTCTTCGAGTTTCCGCGCGAGGTGGAGCTGGCGCGCCTGCGCTACGAGATCGAGCTGCGCCCGCGCCAGGCGGACGGCGAGCGCGGGGAGCCGGTCGTGCGGACGGTGGAGGTGGCGCCGGAGGCGTTCGCGCCCCGGACGCGGCTGGCCCTGCCCCTGCGCGGGCGCGTGCTGGTGTGGGACGGCCACGACTTCCTGTCCCACCACCGGCGGTGGAACTGGACGCACCCGGTGCTGGCGGGCAACTGCATCACCAGCAACGCCGGGCGCTACTCGTACGACCTGGTGCTGCTAGGCGCGGGGGACAGCATGCATTCCGCGGACGGCTCGGAGCACGCGCAGTGGCACGGCTTTGGGGCGGAGGTGCGCGCGCCGGCCGCCGGGCGCGTGGTCGCGGCCCGTGGCGAGCACCCGGACGACGGCAGCTTCGACGTCGCCGGCCTGTGCGCGGACGAGCTGGTGATGTACGGCAACGTCGTGGTGATCGACCACGGCAACGGGGAGATGAGCGTGCTGGCGCACCTGCAGCGCGGCTCCGTAGCCGTGCGCGTGGGCGATGCGGTGCGGCAGGGGGACGTGGTGGCGCGGGTGGGATCGTCCGGCAGCTCGCTCTTTCCGCACCTGCACTACCAGCTGGTGACGGGCGTGGGCCACGGGGCGGAAGGGCTGCCGTCGTACTTTCCCGGCGCGCGCATCCGCCGCGGGCGCGGGTGGGTGGAGGCGCCGAACGGGCAGGTGGATACGGGGGACATCATCGACGGGCGGTGAGGAGCGGGGAGGGGGGATGTGCCGTCCCTGAGTAAAAGTCGCAGTCCCCAAGCCGGAGATGAGCCGTCCCCGGGTCGGAGATGGGCAGTCCCCAAGCCGAAGATAGGAAGGGTCCCCGAGTCGGAGATAGGCAGTTCCCCGGGGCGGAGATGGGCAGTCCCGAGCCGGAGATGGGAGAGCGGGAGGTTCGGGCAGGGCGAAGCGACGAGGCAGTGCAGGTCGGGCCGGGTGTCGGGATCCGTGCGAAACGGCAGTCCCCCGTCCGAGCGAATGAATTCGCCGCTGGAAAATCGCGAAGTCCGCCTTCGCGGACTGCATGGCGAGCCCGTGCCGGGAGGCGGAGTTTCGAGACGGGGCGAGTATAGGGCCGCCCGGATTTGCAGAAGCCCCGCACAGCCACATTGGCGTGCGGGGCTTCAACTGCTTTGTAAAACCATCCAGCCGATGGACATCCAGTCGTATCACGCGGCACTCGCCCGTGACGGACAGTCCGCGCAGGCGGACTTCGTGTCGTCGTTGCGGCGAATTCATTCGCTCTGTCTGCTGGCTCCACCGAATTCTCTGCTGCCCCGTTCGGGCTCCGCCTGCCCCGCCTACGGGTGCGCGGGGCACTCGCCGGCGCCGGGGGGATCGGCGGCGCCGTAGGTGCGCTGCTCCAGGCGCGGGGCGGCGCCGTCCTTGAGCACCATCACGTACAGGTGCGAGAACTCGGGCTCGCACAGGTCGCGCAGCTGCGGCCCGCCCAGCGCGTGCACGATGCGCGGCACCGTGTTGCTGTGCCCCACCACCAGCACCGTGTGCCCCGCGTGACGCCGCACCGCCGCCGCCACGTTGTCCACGTGCGGACCCGTGAGGGCGATGATCTCCGGCGTGAGGCCGGCCGCCTGCGCCAGGGGCCGCGCCGTGGCCTGCGTGCGCTGCCGCTCCGTCGCGATCACGGCGTCGAAGCGCATGCCGGCCAGCGTCTGCGCCAGCGCGCGGGCGCGTGCCTCGCCGGCCTCGCTCAGCGGCGGATCGTTGCCTTCCACGGGCGCCTTTTCCGCGTGGCGCACCAGCACGACCACGGTGGAGTCCTGCGCGGCCGACGCAGCCATCGGCGCGGACACGGGGGCCGCGGCCGGCGCGCAGGCCGTCAGCCCCGCGGCGAGGAGTGCGTATCGGAAGAGTCTGGGCATGGGCGGATCCGGAGGTGTCGGGTGGATGAGAGCCGAAATGTAGCCGTTAAGCGGCTTAACACGCACGGGGTGGATCAATCGGCGTTGGCGCGCGGGAGCATCGTCATCATGGTGCCGGTCATGATCGCGACGTGGTGCTCGCGGCCGTCGCGCACGGCGAACGCATCAGCCGTGCAGACGCTGACCGTCCGCCCCGCGCGCACCACCCGCGCGCGCACGAGGATCCGCTCGCCCACGGCAGGCGCCAGCAGGTTGACCTTGAACTCGATGCTCAGCACGTCCGCGCCGGGCGGCATCCGCGTGAGCGCGGCGTATCCGCAGGCGCTGTCCAGCACCGCCGACAGCATCCCGGCATGGATGAAGCCGTTCTGCTGCGTAAGGTCCGCGCGGAACGGCAGCTCGATGTCCACCTCGCCCGGCTCCACGCGCGTGAGCAGCGCGCCGATGGTGGCCATCGCGGGCTGGCTGGAGAAGCTGGCGCGGACGCGAGGGGCGAAGCCGGGGTCCTGCGGGGGGTGCGGCATGAACTGCGAGGGAATAGGGAACAGGGAATAGGGAATAGCCTGCAACGGAAGAACTGCGGGTTACAGGTTACAGGTTACAGGGGACAGGGGACAGGGGACGGCCTGCAACTGCGCTCCGTCGGGCGCGGATCTGCCCGGATGCCTGCGATCCACGGGCGGGCGTCCTCTTACGCGGGGCGGGGGATTGGTGTATTCGTCATCGTCCGGAACGTGCTTTCACCCGATTCGCTGACGATGCAGGCCGAAACCGACGCGCTCACCATCCGCCGCGCGACCGCCGCGGACGCAGGACCGCTTTCCGAGCTGGCGCTGCGCTCGTTCATGGAAGCCTTTGCGGCGCAGAACGATCCGGACGACCTGGCGGCGTACACGTCGCGCGTCTACGGGCCGGCGCAGCAGGGGGCGGAGATCGCCAACCCCGACGCCGTCACGCTCATCGGGGAGGTGGATGGGCGGATGGCGGCGTACGCGCAGGTGCGGTGGATCGCGCCGGGGCCGGGTGTCACGGGCCCCGAGCCGGTGGAGCTGATGCGATTCTACGTGGACCAGCCGTGGCACGGGCGGGGCATCGCGCACCGGATGATGGACGCCGCGCTGGCGGCTGCGCGCGAGATGGGCGCGCGCACCATCTGGCTGGCCGTGTGGGAGCACAACCCGCGGGCGATGGCCTTTTACACCAAGCGCGGCTTTCGCGTGGTGGGCGCACAGGACTTCTGGATGGGCCGCGAGCTCCAGAACGACTTCACGATGATGCGCCCGCTGGATTCAGAGGGCGGCGCCGCGGCGTAGGCGCCGGGCAGGGCAGTCACGTGCAGTTGCTAGCTATTCCCTATTCCCTGTTCCCTATTCCCTGCCGTTCCGGCCTGCCCCTTGAATCCGCCCCGCCGCCAGGAACCCGAATCACGCACAAACCCGAGCCCATGCCCCTCGCGACCCGCTCCGACCGGCTGGACAACCTGCCGTTCACGCCGCTGCACCGCCGGCTGCTCGTCATCGCCGGCGCGGGGTGGGCCATGGACGCGATGGACGTGGGCCTCATCTCGTTCATCATGGCCGCGCTGGCCAGGCAGTGGGCGCTGGACGGCGGCACGGTGGCGTGGATCGGCTCCGTGGGCTTCATCGGGATGGCCATCGGCGCCAGCCTGGGCGGCAGCGCGGCCGACCGGGTGGGACGCCGCTTCGTCTTTGCGGCCACGCTGCTGGTCTACGGGCTGGCGACGGGCCTGGCGGCGTTCTCGTGGTCCGTGGCGTCGCTGCTGGTGTTCCGCTTCCTGATCGGCTTCGGGCTGGGGGCGGAGCTGCCCGTGGCCTCCACGCTGGTGAGCGAGTTCGCCCCGGCGCGCATCCGCGGCCGCGTGGTGGTGCTGCTGGAGGCGTTCTGGGCCGTGGGATGGATCCTGGCCGCGCTCATCGGCACGTACGTCATCCCGCGCTCGGAGAACGGCTGGCGGTGGGCGTTCGCCCTGGGCGCGCTGCCGGCGCTGTACTCGGCCGTGGTGCGGCGGACGCTGCCGGAGTCCGTGCGCTTCCTGGAGACCAAAGGCCGCACGGACGAGGCGGAGGCCATCGTCCGCCGCTTCGAGGCCGCGGCGGGCGTGCCCTCGCCGGAGCGCCCCGCAGAGGTCCCGGCCGTCGTCGCGCCGGCCGTGCGCATCGGGCTGCGGGAGCTGTGGCGCGGGGCGCTGGCGCGGCGCACCCTGGCGCTGTGGCTGGTGTGGTTCGGGATCAACTTCGCCTACTACGGCGCGTTCATCTGGATCCCGACGCTGCTGATGGAGCGCGGCTTCTCCCTCGTGCGGTCGTTCGAGTACACGCTCATCATCACCCTGGCGCAGCTGCCGGGCTACGCCGTGTCCGCGTACCTGATCGAGAAGTGGGGGCGCCGGCCCACGCTCGCCGTGTTCCTGGCGGGCTCGGCCGCGGCGGCGCTGTGGTTCGGCGGGGCGGATTCGCGGGACGCCATCCTCGCGGCGGGGTGCCTGCTCTCGTTCTTCAACCTGGGCGCGTGGGGCGCCGTCTACGCCGCCACGCCCGAAGTCTACCCCACCAACGTCCGCGCGACGGGCGCCGGCTGGGCGGCGGGATTCGGGCGCATCGCCAGCATCATCGCGCCGCTCTCCGTGCCGCCGCTCATGGCCGCGGGCGGGTCGCCGGCCGTGTTCGGGGTGTTCGCCGGGTTCTTCGGCATCGCCATCATCGGCGCCCTGCTGCTCCCCGAGTGGCGCGGCCGCCACTTGGCCGAGGAGGGTACCCCCGCGTAGGCGCTGATCCGCTACGCGGCTGGTACTACTTCAACATAGCCGACGCGAGAAGAGGGCTGCGGAATGGGATCGCCGTCCTCTCGCAACCCCTCAAGGTGAAACTCAATGGCTTCGCGGATCAGTTCCCTCACTTCGTCCTCAGTCTCTGCCGCAGCTACACAGCCTGGGAGATCGGGGACGTAGGCACTGCACCCCTCCGCGCCCCTCTCGATGATGATCGCGTATTCCATAGCTACCTCAACCCCGCTTGTGTGAGGATGCTTTGCACAGTGTCCGGGTGAAGAACGGAACTGGGTTTCCCGGCTACGGTAACCGTGCCTTTCTTCGACTCGTGCTTGAACTGCCGGTGACTGCCTTTGGTTCGCGCAAGATACCAGCCATCCGCTGTGATAATATAGATAATCTCACGCACTTTCATCGGTACCATCCTCTTTCCCACCCGGGTCAGACAGGATCGTCGACCTCGTGCTCTCCGCTCGGGGTCTACGTGAGAATCGGGTATAGCGAAACAAAGTCACCCGGCGGATAGTTGTACGCCGGGTGACTTGTTTCTACCGGTGAGCCCGCCTGCCGCTCGCGCACCGGCCATCCAGCCATGGAGGGCGATGCGCGGCGTGAGGCGGCTAGTGCACCTGCTCGCCGGTGGGGCGGCCGGCGGCCGGCTTGCGCGCGGCCTGCACGTATACGGTCCGCGTGTTGGCCTCCGGGGCCTCGATGCCCTCCGCCCGCAGCGCATCGACGTGCGCGCGGATGACGTCGCGAATCCGGTCCTCCGCCTCCTCCTCCGTGTCCGCCGTCGCGATGCAGTCCGGCAGATCCGGGACGAACGCCGAGTAGCCGTGCTCGCCCTGCTCGATGACGACGGCGTACCACGGATCGGCATCCGCGCGGAGCAGGTCCAGAAAGCCCTCGATGGGGTGCACCGCCAGCTGCGCGAGCGGCTTTCCGCCCTGGCTGATGACCACGTCGAATCCGCTCTCCACGGCCCGCAGCAGCTCGTCGAACTTCCGCTCCAGCTCGCCCGCCTCGACTTCGTTCGTTGCCATGCTCGCCTCCAGGGTTTGGGTTCGGCGACGAGTCTAATCCAATCTCCCGGATCGCGGAATTGTACAAACAAAACACGGCCACCGTGCGGACTTTCTTCCGCAGGGTGGCGTCAGCCGTGAGCCAGGCGAACGCCATCGGCGCATTCGGCGCGGTGTTAGGCGTGGCCGCCTCCTTCACTCCAGTCGCACCCGCCGACGCGGTTGCACCCCCAGGATCGGCTACCAAACGCTGTGACGAACGAAGACACCCGGCGGAACGTTTGTCCGCCGGGTGCCTCGTTCGTATCAAGCCGCGTAGCCGCCAATCAGCAGGTACTCAACTCCATGGGACTCGAACGACCTCAAGAACTCTTTGAAGTCGTCCGGTAGCGTCATCGCCATAGTTGATCCGGCGCAGGAGTTCGAGGTGCTGGAGACGTTCGGCAGGGGAGCGCGACTTCCAATATTTCACGTCCTCGGAATCCTCGAACCCCTCAACGATCGAGAGTGCGGTGCGATCCACACGTGGCTGCTGGTCTGTCTTGCTCATCGTCGTCTGCTTGCCGGGGACATCGCTAAATCGCCTGGAATATAATATCGGGATGCGAAAACCGTACAATCGAAACGAGCCACCCGGCGGAGCGCTCTCCGCCGGGTGGCTCGTTCGTGCTGATGCAGCCCGTCTACCGCGCCCGCACGGACTCGTACAGGCCGTTGAAGAGCAGGCGGAAGGTGCCGTGGGGCTGCGCCCGGAAGGCGACCTCGGGGCCAAAGAGGTACAGCATGCCGCGGCCCACCGGCGCCGACACGACGGCCGCGCCGCCCTGCAGGTGCTGCTGCCCCCATGCCCAGCCGCTGCGCAGCGGCCGCGCCGAGTCGAACCAGGCCACGCGGCGGATGCCCGCGGCCTCGGCGCCGGCGCCCAGGCGGAAGACCGGCGAGTCGTCGAACATCACGTCCGCCTGCTCGCCCATCCCCCACGCCACCGGCGCGTCGTTGTCCACCGACACGCGCAGGATGCTGCCGGGGATGTAGTACTTTTCCCGCGGCAGGTGGCGCGGCTGGCCGTCCGTGCCCGCCTCCACCAGATGGTCCTCGATGGGCAGCCCCAGGTGCTTGGCCAGCGCCGTCGATCCACCGATGGTGAGCACCGTGCCGCCGTTCTCCAGGAACGTGCGCAGCTGCGGCACCGTCTGCGCCACGGTCACCACGCCCAGCTGCGAGCGGAACTCCGCCGGCACCGCGTCCGGGTTGGGCATGAAGCTGCCGAAGCCGCCGCGCCCGTCGCGTTCGGGGATGGCCCCGTCCACGAATACGAGGACGTCGTACTTGGCGTTCAGGTTGCCCGCGTCCAGCTCCGGCGGAAACACCACCTGGTACGGAAAGCTGAACTGCTCGAAGATCCAGCGCGTCCAGCCGCTGGGCATCATGCCGCCGTACCGGTCCACCAGGCCGATGCGCAGGGGCCGCAGCGGCGATGCCGCCCGCGGCGCGGAGCGGGCCGTGGCCACGCGCACGCCCAGCGAATCCGCCATGGCGATCACCCGCTCGCCCGTCACGCCGCCGGTCAACGGGATGAAGAAGTCGCCCGCTTCGCCCCCCGCGCCGTCACCCGTCACCCGCTGCACCTGCGCGCCCTGCGCCAGCAGCCGGTTCACCAGCGTGAACGCGTCGTTCTGCCGGGGGGAGACGATCCACCCCGCGCCGCGGCTGCGCGGCTGCGCGCCGTGCGCGGCACGCGGGGCGGGCAGGTTCCAGGCGTCGATGGCTTCGACCGGGGCCTCGAAGCCCTCCAGGATGCGGTCGAACTGCACGCCCATCTGGTACGCCAGCGTCCACCCCGCGTTGTCGTACGGGGGGATGGGCGGGCCGCCCTCGTACAGGAAGTCGTTGGGATGGTCCTGCGGCTCGAACATGTCCAGCACGTGCGGCCGGAACGCCTGGTCCGTGCGCACCACGTACGACCCCGCGGGATACTGCCTGCCGCCCACGCTGAAGGCCGACGTGGCCCGGTGGACCTTGACGCCCGTCTCCAGCAGCGCGTTCACGAACTTGGTGGCCGTGGCGAAGTCCGCCTGGTCCGAGGGGATGACGTAGCCGCGCGGGTCGCGCAGCTCCGGCCGCCGCAGCAGGGCCAGGTACCGCGCCGACTCTTCCGCGTTGGGCGCGCCGGCGAACAGGCCGCCGCTGGACATCACCGCGTTGCCCTCGGCGCGCTGCCCCTGCCGGTCCGCCGCCATCACCGTCCGCACGCTGTCCACGTGGCGCGGGTACACCGTCCACGAGTCCCGCCGGCCGCGCTCGATGGAGTTGCGCCCCATCCGCCAGAAGTTCATCAGCAGCGTGCTGCGGTACCGCGACGCGTAGTCCAGCACGGCGTAGTTGGCCGTGACGGAGTAGTCCACGGAGTTGCGAAAGTGCCACGTCTGCGGGCGGACGGGATGCACCAGGTCGCTGCTGGCCAGCTGCCGGTTGGGCACGAACGGGATCTCCATGGGCGTGGGGTTGCCGATGGTCTCCGTCAGCAGGCCGATCATGTTGTGAAAGTACGTCGTGGTCCGCAGGCCGCCGTTCCACCACGTGCTGTAGTTGGCGCCCCGCCGCGTGGTCACGCCGGGCTTGTCCTCCGCCACGAAGCGGTTGTGCATGGACGAGCCCACCATGTCGATGCCCGTGATGACCAGCGGGTCGTACAGGTAGTTGAACGGGTCGCGAAAGGGCGGCGCGAACATCACCGTCCCCGTGGGGCCCGTCTGGTGGTGGTTGTAGACGATCTGCGGGAACCACTGGTGGTACATCACCCGGTTCATGTTCTCCGTCTCGGCCTGCGTCGAGGCGTAGAAGTCCCGGTTGTTGTCGTGGCCGATGTACTTCTGGTACAGCCGCGGCACGTACGCCAGCGTGCGCGCCTCGCGGTTGGGCGTGCGCGTGTACCAGTTGCTCACCAGGTCCATGCCGTCCGGGTTGGCGTGGACGAACAGCACCACCACGTCGTCCAGGATGCGCCGCGTCTCGGGGTCGTCGCGGCTCACGAGCTGCCACAGCGTCTCCATGAGCTGCTGCGCGCCCAGCACCTCCGTGGCGTGCAGCCCGCCGTCGATCCACACGACGGCCTTGCCCTCGGCGGCCAGGCGGGCGGCGGCGGCGCTGTCCACCTGCCCCATGGCCAGGGTGCGGCTGGTCTCGCGCCAGCGCTCCAGGTTGCGGTGGTTCTCGGCGCTGGTGACGATGGCCATCACCTGCGAGCGGCCTTCCGCCGTGCGGCCGATGTCGCGCATGACCATGCGGTCGCTCTCGCCGTCCAGCTTTTGCCAGTAGGCGACCAGGTCCTGGTAGTTGGGCAGCACGTAGTCGGCGCCGATGGCGTGGCCGAACTGCTGCTCGGGCGAGGTCAGGCGCTGCTGGGCGGCGGCGGGGGCCGCGTGGGCCAGCAGGGCCAGCGCGAGCGCCAGGGCGGGGGCCCGGCGCATGCTAGGGAACGGGGTCAACGGATGAGCTCCTTCCGTCGGTTCGGTGGCGGCGCGGATTTCCGGGCCGCCCTTCTCCGGCTGTATACGGGATTCGAGTAGAATCGAACGGGCGTTCGGGCCTGTCAAGTTTTTAGCGGCCCCTGCCGGGATCCCGCGCCCGGAGGCCGGCGGGAGGGAGCCGGAAACCGTCCTCCATCCGTCCTGATCCGCACGTCTTTCGGCCGCTCCCGCGCGGCTCGTCACACGACCCTTGTGCGGGACTGAATTCGGCTCATATTGTGGGCGCGTCCTGCTGCCCGCGGCGGATGCAGTTCCCTCCATCCTCCCCCCTCCTCCTGCCCGGATTCGGTACCTCATGCCCGGCGTTCTCGGCCTTCTCGCCCTCGTCATCGGCCTCGCCTGCATCCTGGCGGACCACCAGATCAGCCGTGCCGTGTGGCGCCAAACGGAGGACCCGGAGTCCGGCGCCGCCAGCATGCGCATGCTGGGGCTGATCCTCTTCGTGGCCGGCGGCCTGGCGCTCCTCACCTGGGCGCCCTGACCCGTCCCTGATCCAATTTGGCGGCGCTGAATCGCCCGGGCCTCGCGTGGGGATCGGGCGGACCGGCGTGCGTCCAGTGATTCGGTGGATGCGGGATGCCGCACCGGCGCGCGGTACGATGCTTGCCGCCTATCCCCGCCCACGCCAACGACTTCACGCACCGGGAGGATGAGCATGGGCGGCAAGAAGATGGAAGGCAACGAGGAGCAGAAGCGCCAGGCGGCCCGCGACGCGCGCGAAGAAGGCAAGAGCGCCAGCGAGGTGGGCGCGTCCACGGGTGGGAGCCAGCAGCGCACGGAGGCGGGAGACAACATGTCCCACCAGGAGCGGCTGGACCTCAAGCGCGAGGGCAAGCCGGACCAGCTGACGGAGAACACCCCCGAGGCGCGTCCCGGCAGCCGCGACAACGACACGCTGGACCAGGAGAAGTATCCGCGCCTCTGACGCACGCCGTCCGCCGCGCCGGAACGCGATCGGGCCGGGAGCCTCCACGCTCCCGGCCCGATGTGCATCCAGGTGCTTCCGTGTTAGAAAAACCCGCTTTTTTAACATATGGGTCCCTCTCCGCGCTCCATGTTATACCTGGCGATAACATGCAAGCAGAGATGCCTCTCTTGTGTTAGTAAACGCGCTAACTCTATAATATGGATGTACCATTTGGTCACTTCTGCTTACGCGCGGGAGGATGGAATGCGTTCGGGTACGTGGATCAAACAGGGAAGCGGATACCGGGCGTTCGTTCCGGCACCGCTTCCGCCGATGCCGCCCGTCGTAATGGACGAGGAGATGGTGCGCCTGCTCTCCGCCGCAGACCGGGCGCTGGGCAGGCTGGACGGCGTGGCTTCCGTGCTTCCGAATCCCAACCTCTTCGTCGCGATGTATGTGCGGCAGGAGGCGGTGCTCAGCTCGCAGATCGAGGGGACGCAGAGCACGCTGGAGGACGTCATCCAATTTGAGCTCGGTGCGGACGGCGAGCGGCTTCCGCAGGACGTGGAGGAGGTGGTGAACTACGTCCGGGCGATGAACCACGGACTCAGCCGCCTGGGCTCGCTCCCGCTTTCGCTGCGGCTCATTCGCGAGATCCACGCGGACCTCATGGCGGGCGTGCGCGGCAGCCACCGCTCTCCCGGCGAGTTTCGCGTCTCACAGAACTGGATCGGCCCCGCGGGGTCCACGCTGCAGGACGCATCGTTCGTCCCGCCGCCGGTTCCGGACATGATCGCGGCGCTGGGCAATCTCGAAGCGTTTTTGCACGACAGGGACAGGCTTCCCGCGCTGCTGCACGCCGGGATCGCGCATGCGCAGTTCGAAACCATCCACCCGTTCCTGGACGGCAACGGCCGCGTGGGGCGCCTGCTGATCACCTTTCTTCTCTGCGAGCGGGAGATCCTGCAGCGGCCCCTGCTGTACCTGAGCCACTACCTCAAGGCGCACCGGTCCGAGTACTACGACCGGCTCACGTCGATCCGCAGCGAGGGCAACTGGGAGGGCTGGCTCAAGTTCTTTCTGCGCGGCGTGGACGAGGTGAGCCGCTCCGCGACGGAGACGGCCCGGCACATCCTGGCGTTGCGCGAGAACCACCGGCTCCTGATCGTGGCGAAGTTCGGAAGCACGCCGCACGCGCCGCGGCTGCTCGACTTCCTGTACCAGCAGCCGATCGTGAACGTGCGCAGCGTGGAGCGGTATCTCGGCTGCACGTACGCGACCGCCAACAAGCTGGTGGAGCAGTTCACGCGCGTCGGAATCCTGCACGAACTCACCGGAGCACGGCGGAACCGGCTGTACCGATATACGGACTACCTGTCGCTCTTCGATGCGGGAGTTCCCGAAGACGGGGCAGAGGCGGATTCACTCGACAGTGCGACCCAGAGTCCGGCTTTGACTGGCGGGTGAGGGAGAAAACGGATGGCAGTCTTATTATAGATTTTATGCCAAATGGTATAATATGCGTCGGCGGATGGCTCTCTTATTATAGTCGAGTAGAACAACGGGAGATTTCGAGTCCCCATATGTTACAATTTCGGAGATCAGTATAATAAGGATGACGTGCGTCCGGCGCGCCAAAGCAAATCGGGCCGGGAGCATCCACGCTCCCGGCCCGATCCGCATCCATCCATCCCGATCCGCTACGGGGTCACGCTCGCGGATCTCCGTCCGTCACGCGCCCGGCAGCGGGGGCGGGACGTGGCCGAACACCGAGGCCAGCTCCGGCACGTCGCCGGCGGGGGCCCAGTTGGCCATCCCCTGCTTCCAGACGAGCGTCTCGCGCGTCAGCTGGCCGCCTGCGGCCTGGCCCTGCAGCGCATCCAGGGCGAACGGGCCGGCCTGCTTGCCGTCGATGGCCGCGAAGAACTGCGCCGCACCCGGCAGCGGCGGCGGTGCGCCATGGCCTGAGGCCGCGCCGCCCGCCGGCTGGTTCATGGCGTTGGCCATCTGCTGCGCCATGGCGAAGCCCATCCCCATCCCCATGCCGTCGGCCGCGGCGCTGCCGCCGGGGTTCTTGGCGGCGGCCTCGATGGCGTTGGCGGCCTGGAACTGCGTGTACGCGTTCAGGTTGCCGATCACGCCCATGCTGGTGCGCTTGTCCAGCGCCTTTTCCACCTCTTCGGGGAGGGAGATGTTCTCCACCAGGAAGGTGGCGATCTCCAGCCCGTACTCCGCGATCTCCGGCCCGATGACCGTCTTTACGGCCGCGCCCAGCTCGCTGAAGTTGGCCGCCAGGTCCAGCGCCGGGATCTTGCCCTCGCCCAGCGCCTCGGTAAAGCGGCTGACGATGAAGTTGCGGATCTGGTCGCTGATGCCGTCGGTGGTGAACACCCCGTTGGTGCCCACGATCTGCGCGATGAACTTGGCGGGCTCGCCCACCTTGACCGCGTAGGTGCCGAACGCGCGCAGCCGCACCGGCCCGAACTCCGGGTCGCGGAGCATGATGGGGTTCTTGGTGCCCCACTTGAGGTCCGTGAACACCTTGGTACTCACGAAGTACACCTCGGCCTTGAACGGCGACTCGAAGCCGTACTTCCAGCCGCGCAGGGTGCTCAGGATGGGCAGGTTCTGCGTCTTGAGCTCCACCCGCCCCGGGCCGAACACGTCCGCGATCTGGCCCTGGTCCACGAACACCGCGGCCTGGCCGGGGCGCACGATGAGCTGCGCGCCGTTCTTGATCTCGTTGTCGTGCCGCTCGAAGCGGTACACCATCGTGTCGCCGGAGGGATCCAGCCACTCGATGATGTCGATCAGCTCGGTCTTGATGAAATCCCAGAGGGCCATTTCGCGTGCTCCGTAGCCAGGCGGGGTCGGTTGGTCGGGTGGCGGGGCGATCGATGTTCAAATTCACGCGCGGGCGCCCCGCACGCAACCCGCGGGGCACCTGTACGTGCGGTAAGTCCTTCGGGTTTCTGATCCTGCGGATTCGGTGTACGCCGAAGCATCCACGACGACCACGGCCGGCGGCGGCGGAAGCCCGGTCCGCTGGGTCCGCGCGGGGCCCTCACCCCCCGGCCCCCTCTCCCGTACACGAGCTTTTTGCCCCCTCGAGTGCCTGCCCTGTACGGGAGAGGGGGAGAAGGTTTTACTCCGGCCCCGCGGCGTCGCGCATGCGGCGGTGATGCGCCAGGCGCTCCTGGGCCGTCCGCGCCTCGTCCAGGCGGTTCAGGCGCGTGAGCAGGGCGACGAGGCGGTCGTAATCCACCGCGATCACGCGGTGATTGGGGTCGCGCACGTTCTCCGAAACGCGGATGGCGGCGATCAGCGCGTCCGCGGCCTCCCACTCGCGCCCCTGCGACAGCAGCGCGTTGCTGAGCGCCATGGGGTAGCGCGGCTCGTCCGGGTTCGCCTCGGCGGCCAGGCGGTAGCGGTCGGCCGCCTCCGACCACCGGCTCTGGCGGCCCAGCGACACGCCCTCGTCAAAGAAGCGCTCCGCCCGCCGCGCCCGGGCCCGTGCCTCGTCCTCCGCGGAGATGACGAGCACGGGGGGCGACGGCGGGGCCGGCGGCGGCGCCACGGGCTGGCGCGGAACGCACGCCGTCAGCGCGAGCGGCAGCAGTGCGAGAAAAAAGCGTCGTGCCTGCATTTCGGGTCCTGCGGGACTGCGGGTTGCGTGATCGCCCGAACTCTACGGCGGGCGTCCTACCCCGTCAATCGGCGGATGTGGCAGTCACGCCGCCGCGCCGAGCGAGACGAGGTGCGCCGCGGCCTCCGCGTGCCCCCGCTCCCGCGCGAAGTCGATGGCCCGGCGGCCGTCCTCCGTCTGCACATCGGGGTCCGCCCCGGCGCCGATGAGCAGGCCGATGAGGTCGATGGATCCGTGCTGCGCGGCGGAGTGGAGGGCCGTGTAGCCGCCGTGCTGCCGCGCGTCCACGTCCGCCCCGGCGGCGACGAGCAGCCGCGCCGCCTCCAGCCGCGCCGGCCCCGCGAGGGCGGCGTGCAGCGGCGTGTTGCGCATCCCGTTCACGGATACGGCGTTCGCGCCCGCGCCGCGCTCCAGCAGCAGGCGGACGGCCTCCACGTGGCCAAAGAAGCCCGCCAGGTGCAGCATCGTCCACCCGTCGTTGGAGAACCGGGTGACGGCGGAGGGCTCCGCGTCCAGCGCCGCGCGCAGTCGCTCCGTGTCGCCCAGGGCGGCGGCCTCGAAGGCGTCCGGCTGCCATCCGTGCGCCAGCATCATCTCGGCCAGGTCGCGGCGGCCGTGGTACAGCGCGATCAGCAGGGGACTGTCGCCGCCGTCCGCGCGGGTACCAGGGGACGCGGGCTCGCGCTGGAGGAGGGTCCGCAGCGCATCCGCATCCCCCGCCTTGACCGCCTCGATCATCTCCGCCGCCACGCTCGCCGCTCCCGTTTGCATCATCCACCTCGTCGGATCAGGCTTGGATTTGTTCGGTCAGGCTACGATGCCGAGGCAGAGTAGGCTTCGGAGCAGAGCGGTGACAAGGTTTGCGGCGCGGAGCCGTGGCAAGGATCTCGGTGCGGAGCCGGTGGCAGAGCGAATGAATTCGCCGCAACGAACACACGAAGTCCGCCTGCGCGGACTGTCCGTCACGGGACAGTGCCACGCCGCCGGGACAGTTCGCCATCGAAGCAGTCAGGGCAGTTAAGCAGTTGAAGCCTCACGCAGTTTGTGAGGCTTTCCGCAGTCGTTGCGGCGGCTTTAGCCGCTCAGGCCGGGGCTCCGCATCTGCTCCCGATCACTCAGGCCGGGGCTCCGCATCTGCTCACGATCCCTCAGCCGCTCAGGCCCGAACCCGGCTCCCGCGCCGCCGCATCCGCCCACACTTCCGCCCACATCTCGGCGCAGGTGCGGATCGTCCGCACGTGGATGTCGACGGTGTCCTCCGTGTCGCGGGCGTAGCCGCCGGCCATGGCCACGGCGACGGGGATGCCGGCGGCGCGGCAGGCGCCCAGCACCATCCGGTCGCGCTCCGCCAATCCCTCCTTGCTCATCCCCATCCGCCCCAGCCGGTCCTCGCGCCACGGGTCCGCACCCGCCAGGTAGACGGCGAAGTCGGGGCGAAAATCGTCCAGGATCTGCGGGACGTGCAGCTCCAGCGCGGCCAGGAACACCTCGTCCTCCGCGCCGTCCGGGAGCTCCACGTCCAGCGAGCTGCGCTCCTTGCGGAACGGGAAGTTGCGGGCGCCGTGGATGGAGAAGGTGAAGACGGTGGGATCGGAGCGAAAGGCGGCGGCCGTGCCGTTGCCCTGGTGCACGTCGCAGTCGAGCACCACCGCGCGGGCGATGCGCCCCTCCGCCTGCAGGGCGCGAATGGCCACGGCGGCGTCGTTGAACACGCAGAAGCCCTCGCCGTGGTCCGGGCAGGCGTGGTGCGTGCCCCCCGCCAGGTTCACGGCGACGCCCCACCCGCGCGCCGCCGCCTCGTCCAGCGCCGTGCGCCCGGCCTGGATCGTGGCGCCCGCGGACCGGCGCGAGCGCTCGATCATCTCCGGGCTCCAGGGAAAGCCGATGCGCCGCTGCTCCTGCGCCGTCAGCGTTCCGTCGCGCGCGGCGGCCAGGTAGTCCAGGTCGTGCACGCGGGCCAGCTCGTCCCAGGTGGCGGCGGGCGGCTCCCGCAGCTCGTCCGCGCGCAGCACGCCCTCGTCCAGGCAGCGCTCCCGCAGCCGCGCGTACTTGATCATCGGGAAACGATGTCCCACCGGCAGCGGCAGGACGAAGCGGTCCGTGTAGAAAGCGCGCACGGTCAGCCAGGGATCACGGGATGCCCGCGACCTTGTGCGTCTGCACGGACAGGCGCCAGGGGGGGCCCAGCTCCATCACGGCGGCGATCGTCTCAGCGTAGTTTGGCCCGCCCAGCACGGGCACGTCCACCGGCTGCAGGAAGTACTGCCCAAAGCGGGTGCCCTCGGCGATGCGCCGCACGGCGTCCACGTCCGGCGTGGCGCCCGGCGCCAGGGCGCCCGTGTACAGCAGCTTGAGCTCGTCGCCCTCCTTCTGCGCGAACTCGGCCTGCTTGGGGGAGACGGTCAGCCAGTCCACCAGCGAGCGGTCCACGGGGCGCGAGCCGTTGCTTTCCATGGTGATGCGGTAGCCGCGCGCCCGCAGCGCGTCGCTCAACGGCCGGTCGAACTGCAGGCTGGGCTCGCCCCCCGTGGCCACCAGCAGCAGCCCCGGCCGCTCGCCGCCGAACCCCTCCAGGGCCGTGCGGCGCACCAGGTCCAGCGTGTCGTCCAGGTCCAGCGTGAACTGCGCTTTAACCCAGTCCGTGTCGCACCACGGACACACGTCGTAGCCCAGGTTGCACCCCGCGAAGCGGAGGAACACCGCCGGCGTTCCCGCCTGCGCGCCCTCGCCCTGCAGCGTGGCGAACACCTCCCTGATGCCGTACTTCCTGCCCGCCATGCCGCCTGATTCCCGTTCCGGATGATCGAAAGCGGGCGCATCCTTCGCCCGTGCGTGAACTTAGCACGTCCGCGGCCCCCGCTCTACCCCCGGCGGCATCCCTCACCTTTCCCGTACCCCCCGCCGGGATGCTTTCCAGGGGGATCATCGCCCCCGGAAGGCGCGCCGCGTTGCAGTCCGGCACCATCCATGTAGCACCATCCGTTCACCCCGTCCCGCGTATTGTATACCGCGAAAAAGGGGCGTGGGACACAGGTGTCTCACACCGTACCCCACGCTCCCCAGGAGGAGCAGACCGATTCGGTGATCGCATCCGCTAAACCCTTGCAAACAAAAGGATTTTTCTCCGCCGGCACCCTGGCCCCGGCCTTGCCCTGAGACATGCCATCACCGCCCGCACAGGGCGCACGAACGTCCAGGGGAGTCAGCGAAGGTGGCCCGGTAGTTCTCATCCCATCCGCAGCATCCTCCCGCCCCGTCCAACCGCAGCACCGTCCCGCCCACGCCGTCCAACGCTGTCCACCCCCAGTACGGGCCCGGAGCCTCCCCGCTCCGGGCCCACTTCTTTTCCGCCGCCGCCCGGACGTTCGGCTCGCAACCTGCGCCCAGGGGAGCGGGTACAACCGTGCGAGCCGCCACCGGGGCGGCGCACGCACCTACACGTGAGGGGACGAGGGATGATGAAGCAGACGATGATCGCGGCCGCCCTGGCCGCGGCGGGACTTGGCGCCCTGGCGGATTCGGCGGCGGCGCAGCAGCAGCCGGCGCAGGCGCGGGAGCAGTCCATCCGCGTGACGGGCGTGGGCGAGGCGCGCGCCAAGCCCGACCAGGCCATCGGCGACTTTGGCGTGGAGACGCAGGCTCCCACGGCGCAGGCGGCCGCGGCGGAGAACGCGCAGCGGATGCAGCGGGTGATCGAGGCGCTGGTGCGGGCCGGCGTGCCGCGCGACCGCATCGAGACGCGCGACTACAACGTGTACCCGGACTACGATCCGCAGCCGCGCCCCGAGGCGACCGAGCCCCGCATCCGCGGCTACCGGGTGATGAACACGGTTTCCGTGACGCTGGACGACATCGAGCGCGTGGGCACGGTGATCGACGCGGCGCTGGCGGCGGGCGCCAACCGCGTGAACAGCGTGCGGTTCGGGCTGCGCGATCCGCAGGCGTTCCGGCAGCGCGCCATCGACGACGCCGTGCGCCGGGCCCGCTCCGACGGCGAGGCGCTGGCCGCCGCGCTGGGGCTGACACTGGGGATGGTGCGCGAGGCGTACACGGCGGACGTGGGCACGGTGCAGCCCATGATGATGGAGCGCCTGCAGATGGCCGATGCGTCGGCGAGCATGGCCAGCACCCCCATGAATCCCGGCGAGCAGACGGTGCGCGCCACGGTGGTGGTCGTCTACGCCATCGGCCCGCGCTGAGGCCATCGCGCCACACGAACAAGCGCGGCCCGGGACACTCCGTCCCGGGCCGCGCTCTGCTTTTCCGCCTTTGCGCCCGTATCGGCGCCCCTCTGTCCGGCCACGCGATTGATACCGAAGCTCATATTTCTGTGTGCATTCGGATCAGGACGGATCACGCGGAGGAATGAAGAGAGGACGCGGAGAAGACCCCTTCTTTCTCCGCGTCCTCTCTGTTTGCCTCCGCGTCCTCCGCGTGATTCTTTTCAGTGCAGATGGACTCGGGGATAGGCCTGGTGCCCTTCGCCTTACTCCGGGATGCAGCGGGGGAGGCCGCCGGCGGAGGTGCCCACGTCGATCAGGAAGACGAGCGGCGTCAGCGAGCCGAAGACGCCCACGCCGTCGCCCACGATGCTGGAGATGCGCACCTGCCCCGACGGGTTGAAGTTGCCGCCCCGCACGCCGTTGATGTAGTTGCGGTCCGCGGCGGCGATCACCACGCGGGCGGCGGTCTCGGCCGGAAGGCCGAGCTGCAGGGCGCGCAGCAGGTCCTGGTTGTAGTCGAAGCGGTCGAACACGCCGAACTCGCCCGGCAGCACCAGCGTGGTGTCGCTCGCCGAGACCGACACGCCCACCAGCTCCATGGGGTCCGGCGCCTGGAGGCTGGGCGGCAGCGTGCCGCTGAGCCCGAAGATGGTGAGCGGCGCCAGGTACCCCCACGCGCCGGGCGAGGGCGTCCAGCTCACGGGCAGCGGCGTGGAGGGGGTGAGCGAGCACGCGGGCTCCGCGCGGTCGTTGCGGCTCGCCGTGCGGATGCCGTTCACGCTGAACGCGCCGGGCACCACGGTGCGCGCCCGGGCCACCTCGCCCCGCGCGGTCTGCACGCGCAGCTCGTATGCCTGGCCGGGCTGCACCCAGCGGCCGTCCTCGGGCGGGCTCGCGTAGCAGGTCACGCCCACGGCCACCTCCGCGCCCTCGTACCCGGGGCCCATGGTGTAGCAGGGGTCGCTCGTCTCCCGGAAGACGATCTCGCGCCCGGTGCCCGTGACCACCACCACCTGCGCGCCCGGCTCGCCCACGGACGCCTGCTCGCGGACGGAGCGGTGCAGCAGGAGGGTCTGCCGCGCAAAGTCCGTCCGCAGTACGGCCTCCACCACCAGCCGGTCCTCGCCCGCCGGCACCGTCACGTCCGCGATCGTGCATCCGCCCAGCAGCAGCACGGCCGCGGCGGCCGTCATCATCCGAAAAGACATCAGGAACCTCGTTGTTCGTTCAATCGCGACATCGGCGGATACGGATCCGCCCGCCGCATCGTCAGGCCTGCTCGGTCAGGGTGAGATCGTACGGCCAGCGGTCGTCGTGCGGCCTGGTGCAGGTGACGAAGCAGCGTTGGCGCAGCAGCTCCGCGCGTTCCGCCGCGTCCAGGTCGTCGTCATCCCCGCCCCCGCCGCCCCGTGGCGCCGCGTCCACGTTGTAGTGCACGATGCCGTCCAGCAGGTAGTCCCGCCGAAAGGGCGTGCGCCACCGCGAGTTGCTCCCCCAGCCGTCGCCCAGGTCCGCCGTGGGGCGGTTGTTGCGGGCGCAGGCCCAGTACAGCGTGGACCGCTCCGCGACGTCCTTGCGCAGGTGCCGCCGCCCGGCCGTCACGCGTACCCCCGCGCGCGTGACGAGCAGCCCTCCGAGCATGTACGCGGGCCAGTAGACCTGCACGACCCCAGGGAGTGCGTCCTCGTCCGGCAGTTCATCCACCGCGACTATCTCGTGGTGGAAGGGGTGGAAGTCCGCCCGGTCCACCGGCTCGAGCCCCAGCGCATCCATGAAGCGCGCGTGTTCGTCCCCCGTGACGGGCGCCACGTTCCAGCTCCGCGGCTCCGCCGCTGGCGCGAACGAGAGCTGGAGCAGGTCCACGATCCGCGACAGCGCATGCAGGCGGCAGCGCTCCTCCGGCGTCATCGCCGGGATGGGACGGCCCGTGCGGGCGCGGATCGCATCCAGCCAGCGCCGTTCGCCCTCGTTCGCGGCCAGCCAGGGCCGGAGCAGGTCCGCGAAGGCCGCATCGCCCTCGTACTCCATCCAGACGTCGTACAGCTGCCGATAGGGGAGCTGCTCGCCGTACATCGGCTCACCTCACGGTCAAAAGCTCGCCTCGACGCCGATGGCGGGGAGCAGGGGGAACATGCTCAGGCCGCTGCGCGTGGCGGGCGCCTCGTTGTAGTTGTAGAAGTAGAAGAGGACGTTCTTCTTGTTGTACACGTTCAGCACCTGCAGGTACGGCGTGAACGTGCCCCAGCGGCGCACGTACGGGCGGCGCAGGGTCACGTCCAGGCGGTGGTACGCCGGGTATCGCTCCTGGTTGCGGTCGCCCAGCACCACGTACAGCGGCACCTGCGGGTCCTCGCCCTCGGCGCGGGTGATGCGGTAGCCGCCGCCGGCCACGTCCGTCTCAAAGCCCACGATCTGCGCCACGGGGCGGGTGAACGGGGTGCCGCTGCCGTAGTTCCACCGGGCGCCCGCCTCCAGCGCGGCCGGAAGGCGGTACTGCAGCACCACGTCCACGTCCACCCGCCGGTCGTAGATGGGCGAGAAGGTGATCGTCTGCGGGGCGTCCTCGATCCCCATGGCCAGCGGATCGGGAAAGGTGCGCTCGGCGCGGAGGAGGCTGATGGTGGTCCATCCCGTCAGCCGGCCCGTGCTGCGCCGCACCAGCAGGTCCAGCCCGTACGAATCGCCATCGCCCACCAGCAGGTCGTCGTTGGGGTCGTTGGGATTGTCGCCCGGGTTGAAGTCCGTGACGCCGCGGTAGTTGCGGTAGTACGCCTCGGCGGACGCGTACCAGGTCTCGCCCCAGTACTTCTCCAGCCCCAGCTGCACCTGGTCGCTCACCACGGGGGGCACGGCCTCGTCCGCCAGGATCCAGGTGTCGTTGCTGATGGGCAGGTTCTCGTCCCGCAGCGAGTGCAGGAACTGCACGTACCGCCCGGCGGCCACCTTGACGGCCGCGTCTCGCCGCTCGCCCAGAAAGCGCTTGACGGCCACGCGCGGCGACAGCAGCACGCAGGTGCCGTCCGGCCGCTCGGGGACGCGGATGGGGTCCACGGGCGCGGGCTCCGTCCCCCCGTCGGCGCAGGCGCCGGCGTTGGCGCGGGCCACGTCCACGCGCAGCCCCGGCTCCACGATCCACCCGCCCGGCTGCCAGCGCACCTGCCCGTACGCCGCGCCGAACCAGCCGGCCTCGTCGCTGGCGAAGAACTCCGTGCCCCCCGCCTCGGCGTAGTTGTCGTAGCGCATGCGCGTCACCTCGCCGCCGCCCTGCACCCCCAGAGTCGGGCCCACCTCGCGGCTCCAGTCCGTGCGCAGCGCCGTTTCGCTGACGCTGCTGCCAAAGCGCGTGTCGTCGAAGTCGGGAAAGCGCACGGCCTCGGCGTAGCGCGACACGCCCAGGCGGGTGTCGGCGATCCACCCGCGCACGGGCTGCGTCCAGCGCAGGCCCGCCACGTCGTTGCCCCAGTTCCACCGCACGCGCAGCACGCTCCCCTCGTCGTCCTCGTCGCCCGGCGGGTCGAACTCGGACAGGTCCAGCACGTCCTCGCCCAGGTACCCCGTGAACGCCAGCCGCCCGCCGCCCCCTGTCTGCACGGAGGCGCCGGCCTGCAGGTCCGTGAGGTGATACGGAAAGTCCGTCACGGGGCGCAGCAGCGCGTCGAAGTACGAGCGCCGCCCGGAGACGAACCACGCCCCCCGCTCGCCGCCCAGCGCGCGGGGGACGGCGGACGGCATCCCGCTCTTGAGCGTGAGGCGGCTGGCCAGCACGGACACGCCCATGTCGGCGCTGAAGGTGCTGTCGCCCACTTCGCTCTCGATGGTGAGCACGGACGACACGCGCCCCCCGTACTCCGCGCCGAACCCGCCGGAAAGGAGCTCGGCGCGGGCGATGACGTCGGAGTTGAAGACGCTGAACAGCCCGCCCAGGTGGAACGGGTTGAAGACGGGAAAGCCGTCCAGGAGGATGAGGTTCTGGTCCGACGAGCCGCCGCGCACGTTGAAGGCGCTGGAGAAGTCGGAGGTGGATACGACGCCGGGGAGCACCTCCACGGCCCGCATGACGTCCGCCTCGCCCAGGCCGGGGAGGATCTTGATCTCGTCGCCGGTGATGACGCGCGTGGTGGTGCCGGCCTCCGTCTCGAAGCGGGTGCGCTCGCGCTGGGTGTCGCGGCGGCTGCGCACCTCCACGGGGTCCAGCACCAGCGCCTGCTCCGCCAGCCGCAGCTCCGCGCGGGCCTCGCCGCCCGCCGTCACCTGCACGGTGGCGCTTACGGACGCGAAGCCCACCCGCGCCGCGCGCACGGTCCACCGCCCCGGCCGCAGCCCGGCGATGCGCCACGCGCCGTCCGCGCCGGAGGTGGTGCGCCGCGCGCCGCTCCCCGTGGCGGGGGTGGCGGTGACCGTCGCGCCCTCCACGGGCTCGCCGGCGGGGCTCAGCACGCGTCCCGCGGCCGCGCCGGTCTCCTGCGCCGCGGCGGGGACCGCCGGCAGCACGAGCGCCGCGGCGAGCACGATCCATCCCATGACCCGCCGGAAGCCGCGGCGGGCCTGACCTTCGCTGGTGCGCATTCCACTCCGATGGGGCAAATCCGGTGGACGCGGTGCGCGTCCTCGCCTCACAAGAGAGGCGGCGGAGGGCACCGTGGCAAGCGCGTTTACCGGCGGGCGGCGTAAAAGGTCCGTCGAAGGACGTAACGGCGGGAGTCCGTGCCCTTGCGGCGCCCGGCGCCGGGGCGGAGTTTTGGAAGGGCAGGGGACAGGTAGCCGGAGGGCCATCCGGGCGCGATGGGCCGGCACCCGTCCGGAGCGAATGAATTCGCCGCTGGAAAATCGCGAAGTCCGCCTGCGCGGCCTGCACGGCCGCCCTCACTGCCGCGGCGCGGGCGATCATCCGCGGCGGCCGGTGAGCAGAGCGCGTGAGCCGCCGAACAGCATCCTGAACTTCATCATTCACTCACATGGTTGGATTTCCCATGGAGACGTCCGCTCGCCGGCTGGTAACCATCCGCCGCCACGTGCCCCAGGACCGCATCCCCGAGTACGCGGAGGCCTGGGCCGTGCTGCACAACGCCGCCACGGCGCGGGGCGCGCACGCGTGGGCGTTCGCCTCGGCGGACCACCGCGACACGTACATCGAGTTCCTGGAGTTCGGCGACGACAGCGACGTGCGCAGCGACACGGCCACCGTGGCCGCCATCAGCGCGCTGCACGCCAAGTTCCACGAGGCCTATCCCCAGCCGCTGACGATGGAGGAGTGGGTCGCGCTCCCCACGCCCCCCAAGCTGACCCTGACGGAGGACGAATGAGCGACCGCGACCGCCTGCGCGCCCTGCTGCTGGAGCGCTCGTTCCGCACGGGCGACTTCGTGCTCGCCTCGGGTGCGCGCAGCAGCTACTACATCGACTGCCGCACCACCACCACGCACGCCGAGGGGCAGGCGCTGGTGGGGCGGATGGGGCTGGCGCTGCTGCGCGAGGCCGGCCTGGCGCCGGACGCCGTCGGCGGGCTTACGATGGGCGCGGACCCGGTGTCGTACGCCATCGCCCACGCGTCGTGGCTGGCGGACGATCCCGTGAATTCGTTCACCGTGCGCAAGCAGCCCAAGGACCACGGCACGGGCAAGCGCGTGGAGGGATGCTTCCAGGCCGGGGCCCGCGTGGTCGTCGTGGAGGACGTGATCACGAGCGGCAAGAGCGCCCTGCAGGCCTGCGACGCCGTGGAGGCGGAGGGCGGGACGGTGCTCGCCGTCATCGCGCTGGTGGATCGCGAGGGCGGCGGCCGCGAGGCGGTGGAGGCGCGCGGATACGCCGTGCACACGATCTTTCCCGTGAGCGAGCTGCTGGAGGCGGCGGGGGCGGGCTCCGCGGCGTAGGGCGGAGCTCCGGCCCGTCGTGCTCCCCTTTCCCCTGCGGAGCGGGGGAGAGGGGCCGGGGGAGAGGGGGCTGCCCGCTGCCGGCGCGATCCATCCACCGTGCAGAACCGGTCCCGCCGACGGCAACGAAAAAGACCGGCCGCCACGATTCGTCGTGGCGGCCGGTCTTCGTCCGTCCTGGCGATCCCGGATCAGGAGGGGATCACGAGGCGCTGGCCGGGGCGGATGCGGTTGCGGCGGCCCAATCCGTTGGCGGCCTGCACCTTCTTGACCGTGGTGTCGTAGCGGCGCGCGATGGTCCACAGGCTCTCGCCGTTGCGCACCGTGTGGCGCCGGACGCTCGCGGCGCGGCGGGCGGCGTTGGCACGCTCCGTGGCGGCCTCGCGGGCGGCCAGCTGCGTGGCGCGGCGCTGCACCTCGGGAAAGTTCGCCGCGAAGCGCTCCGTGCGGCCTTCGGGCACGCGCACCGGGTACGGCTTCTTGCCCGGCGGGGTCATGCTCCGCACCAGGTGCGGGTTCAGGCGCTTGACCTCGTTCTCCGTCACGCCCACCGCCTCGGCCACGGCCTCGAGGCGCGTGCCCCCGGGCACCTGCACCTCGTCGTGCGCCAGCGGCATCCAGCGCGGCACGCCGCCCAGGCCGTACTTCTCCGGCTCCTTGCCGATGAGCGCGGCGGCCACCATCAGCGGCACGTACTCGCGCGTCTCGCTGGGCAGGCGGCTGCGGATGCGCCAGAAGTCGGCGTCCTTGCCCTTTTGCTTGCCCGTGACCTGCTTCATCACCCGCGCCACGCGGTTCTCGCCCGTGTTGTACGCGGCGGCGGCCAGGTACCACGAGCCGAACTGCTTGTGCAGGTCCTCCAGGTAGTCCAGCGCGGCGTCGGTGCTCTTCTCCGGATGCCGGCGCTCGTCCACGTAGCCGTCGACGCGCAGGCCGTAGCGGGTGCCCGTGCCCTCGATGAACTGCCACAGCCCCACGGCGCTGGCGTGCGACTTGGCGGTGGGGTTGAAGCCGGACTCGATCATGGAGAGGTACAGCAGGTCCTCGGGCATGCCGCGCTCGCGCAGCTTGCCGCGGATCATCCCCTCGTAGCGGCCGCTGCGCTTGAGGTACAGCGCCATGCGGTCCTGCTGCCGGCCCGTGAAGATGCCCACGAAGCGCTCCACGGGGGCGTTGCGCACCACCGGGATGTCCCAGCTGGCCTCGGCGACGGCGGCGTTCGCCTCGCGCACGATGCCCACGGCCATCGCGGTGGAAACAGGTGCGTTCTGCTTGTCCGGCCCGCCGGATGCGGCGACGCCCAGGACGGCGCCCGCGAGCAAGGCTACGGGAAAGGCAGACCTGAATTCCATGCGACCTCCTGTGGCAGAGCGGACGGCTTTCTTCGCGGATCGAAAACAGCGGTGCGCGGCGCGGAACGCCGCGTTTTGAGTGCGGCCAAACTCCCGTAGAAGCTGGCCGCCGAGCAGGAACGTCTGTTGTGATTGCTCCCTAAGCTAAGGCAGATCAACGGGTTAGTCAACCATTCGGGCCAGATGGAGCCTCGTGGAGAGGCGAATCCGTGCGTGATTCCCGGGATATCGGGAGGGCGGGACGGCCCTCACCCGGGCTCGTAAACCTCGCCCACCCTCTCCCACGAACTGCGTGGGAGAGGGTGTACACACCGGGTCTTTCTCTCTGCTTGCCGGCTCTCTGCCGAAGCGCCGATCCGGCACGCACTTCTCCCCTCTCCCGTACGCGCGCCGCACGCGAATGCGCACGGAAAGGGAGAGGAGGGCCGGGGGAGGAGGGCCCCCGCGCGTCTCCGGAGACACATCGGGCCAGACGCGCACGGGGTGATTCACGGGAATCCGGCACCGCTCATGCATCGTGACGTAATGGAACCCTACGCGGAGGAGCGAATGTCGTCTTTCGGAACGTATCTCATCGGTTTTATCGTCCTGGTGGTGGGACTGGCGATCGCGGCCTCGCTACTGGGCGCGCCGACCATGTGGATCGCGGTGGGCGTCATCGTGCTCCTGGGCATCGGCATCATCTCGGCGACCAACCGCACCAAGCCGCGCGACCCGCCGCCGCCGGGAGGCACCACGTACTGAGCGCGGCCGCCGCGCCGGAACGCGCCCGCCCCCCTTTGCACGGGGCGGGCGCTTTTCACATTCACGGAGGATGAGCGAATGCCGGAGGGAGTGCCCGCAAAGGACCCCATCGAGGTGCGGTGGGAGGGCGGAATGCGCTGGCGCGGCGGTCCGGAGGGCGGGCCCACGCTGCTGATGGACGGCGACAAGCAGGCCGCGCCCAGCCCCGTGGACGCGCTGGTGGCGTCGCTGGCGGCGTGCTCGGCCATCGACGTGGTGGACTACCTGGAAAAGCGCCGCACGCCGCCCACGGCCGCCAGCGTGTCCGTCCGCTTTTCACGCGCGGCGGACTATCCGCGCCGGCTCACGGAGCTGCACCTGACGTATCGCGTGACGACGGACTCTCCCCGCGAGCACGTGGAGCGCGCCGTCCAGCTCTCGTTCGACAAGTACTGCTCCGTGGCGGGCTCGCTGGCGCCGGACACGCAGATCAGCTGGGACGTGGAGCTCAGCCCGCCCATGGGCGGAGAGTAGCGGTTATCGTCGCGTTCCGTCGATTCAGGGGGCGGATGAGCTGGCGCGCGCCGTGCGGCCGCCCCGTGGCCGCCTTCCCGGCAGTGCGTGGAGACGTGCTTGCGGCGGAACGGCTTCTCCGGCTCCGGCGCCGCATCCCCCGGCGGGTTCGGGACGAAACCGGTGCCCGGAGCGATTCAGCGGCGGGATCCGCATCCCGTCACCTGTTTTCGGGCATTCGTCACGTTGCTATGGGCGGATGGGGGGTTCCGCGTTACTTTTGCGGTCCGGTATCGTTGGTTGTGATAACGTATAGGCCTGAGGGTAGCGCTGATGGAAAACGTCTGTATGCATTGCCGGCGGCTGCGGACTCCGCGCGGGCGGTGGGTCGTGGTGCCGGAGGAGCACATCCAGGGACTGCGCGACGGGGGACAGCTGGCGTACGGCGCCTGCTTTGCGTGCACGCGGACCCTGTTCGGCATGAACCCGGATCGGCTCGTGGAGATGCGGGCGGAGCGGTAGCGCGACGGAGGGAATCAGGCGGGAAGGCTTGCGCGGGGTATGCAAGGTGTATAAGGTTTGCATAACCTTGTACCCGGCAGGAAGCTCGATGACGTACCTTATCCCCAGCGAGCGCGGCTCGCAAATGACGCTGCTGATCCGTTCGCGTTCCCTGCGGCGGCGCGCGATGGAGGCGATGGAACGCGCGGAGGCCCTGCGCGAACGGTCCGGCCGGCTGCTCCGGACCGCCGGCGGCGATCCGCCCGCGGATCCACGCGATGCCGGCCATCCGCCCCACCCGGACGCGGACGACGCCGAGGCGCTGCAGTGGTACCGCGCGCAGGTGCGGGAGATGCTGTCCGCGGGGTGGAGCGACCAGGAGCTGGCGGACGTGGGCATCACGGACGCCCTGCTGCGCGAGCTGGGGCTGCACGGAATGGAGTGAGCGCCCGGCTTACGCCTCCGGGAACTCCAGGTGCTCCGGCGGAACGGCGTCCGTGAGCCACACGCCGTTGTCGCTGCGGTAGAACGCGCGTCCCGCCGCGTGCATCCGCCCGGCGAGCACGCGCAGCACCACCGGCCGCCCATGACGCCGGCCCACGGCCACGGCGGTCTCCTCGTCCACGGAAAGGTGCACGTGCGTGCGGCTGCCGGGGCGCAGGCCGTCGCGGCGGATGGAAGTCCAGGCTGCGGTCCGCCGTGCCGTGGTACAGCACCTCCGGCGGCGTCTGCGGCGGCAGCCCCAGCTCCACGTTCACGGAGTGCCCCTGGCTGGCCCGGATGCGCGTTCCGTCGGCGCTCAGGGCAAAGCGCTGCTTGTCGTTCTCCCCCACCACGCGGTGCAGCGTGGCCCGGTCCAGCGCCACGCCCGCGCGCGCCGCCGCCTCCAGCAGCGCATCCGTCTCCACCCATCCCGCCTCGTCCAGCCGCAGCCCCACCGACTCCGGCGCGTGCCGCAGCACCTTGCTCATCCACCGGCTGGTGTTCACCAGCGACCTATCCATCGTCATCTCGCTCCTCGTATCTCGGTCGGCCCGCTCCCGCCAGGAGGCAGGGGGCGTCCGTGCGCAGGCCTGCCCGGCGAATGAATTCGTTCACATCCGGAAACTGCCCGCGTCGCCGGGGTCATAGGTCGCGCGGGCCCGTTTCACTTGCGTTGAGCAAGCCTCATTCGAGGTGCCTGCGACGGCTCGCCGCTCCTAATCA
>JAESFL010000062.1_pt1 | contig 127916 bp, 120 predicted proteins | sample 9269401 | NCBI WGS metagenome assembly JAESFL01 (sample SAMN14506025, study PRJNA617098) | algae metagenome | isolation source: Gloeocapsa sp. UFS-A4-WI-NPMV-4B04 and co-occurring heterotrophs from desert... | place: USA: Utah | collected 2006-10-01 | reverse complement strand
CGCTTCGACTGGGCGACCCTGATCCGCAACAAGGACCGGGAGATCGACCGGCTGGAGGGCATCTACCGGACGAACCTGGACAAGGCCGGCGTCGAGATCGTCGACAGCCGCGCCATTATTGAGGATCCGCATACGGTTCATGTGCTCAAGACCGGCGCGCGCATCCGGGCCCGCTACATTCTGGTGGCGGTGGGCGCCCATCCGACCCTGGAGCCGGTCATTCCCGGCGGCGAACTCGGCATCACCTCCAACGAGGTGTTTCATCTGGAAACCCAGCCGAAGCGCATTCTGGTCGTCGGCGGCGGCTACATCGCCGTCGAGTTCGCTGGCGTTTTCGCCGGGCTCGGCAGCGAGGTCACGCTCCTGCACCGGGGCGACAAGCTCCTGCGCGGCTTCGACGACGATGTCCGCGATGCCTTGGGCGAAGCCTATTCCCAGCGCGGCATCAACCTGGCCCTGGGCCGGACCCTCACGAGCCTGGAGAAAACGGCCGAGGGCATTGCCGCGCTCCTGTCCGACGGCTCGAGGCTCATGGTCGATCAGGTGCTTGTCGCCACCGGGCGGCGTCCCAATACCAAGGGGCTTGGCCTGGAGGCAGCGGGGATCACGGTCGATGAGGTGGGGGCCATCCCGGTGGATGCCTATTCCCAGACCCTCATCCCGTCGATCTATGCGGTGGGCGACGTCACCAACCGGGCGAACCTCACCCCCATCGCCATCCGCGAAGGCCATGCCTTCGCCGACACGGTGTTCGGCAACAAGCCCACGATGGTCGACCACGAACTGATCCCGACCGCAGTCTTCTCCACGCCCGAGATCGGCGTGATCGGCTGCGGCGAGGGAGCCGCGCGGGCAATCTACGGCGAGATCGACGTCTATAAGACCGCGTTCAGGCCCATGAAGGCGACCCTTTCGGGCGGCAAGGACCGGGTCTTCATGAAGCTGATCGTCGACAAGGCGAGCGACAAGGTCGTGGGCGTCCACGTCATGGGCCACGACGCAGGCGAGATGATCCAGCTCGCCGGTATTGCCGTGACCATGGGGGCCACCAAGGCCGATTTCGACCGCACCGTCGCGGTTCACCCTACGGCAGCGGAGGAACTCGTGACGATGCGCACGCCCGTGGTGGTGAAGAAGCCGGTGGCGGTGGGGTGACGGAATCGTCGCACCGAGGCAGGGTGCCTCCGCACTCGCCTTTTTATTTATGTCGTGTATAGGTGCCGTTTCATGCCGCTTGTTGCGGCGCACGATGAGCATTGAAGAAGGGACACGGGGGTAAGTGTCATGACCGAGCGGTGGACGCCCGACAGCTGGAGAAACAAGCCGATCCAGCAGGTTCCGGCCTATCCGGACCTTGAGGCGCTTGAGGGCGTCGAGCAGCAACTCGCCGGCTTTCCTCCGCTCGTGTTTGCCGGTGAGGCCCGCAAGCTGAAGAAGACCCTGGCCAAGGTCGCCAAGGGCGAGGCCTTCCTGCTCCAGGGCGGCGACTGCGCCGAGAGCTTCGCCGAGCATTCGGCCGACAACATCCGCGATTTCTTCCGCCTGTTCCTCCAGATGGCCGTGGTGCTCACCTATGCGGGCGGCTCGCCCGTGGTGAAGGTGGGCCGTGTTGCCGGGCAGTTCGCCAAGCCGCGCTCGGCTCCGACCGAGACCATCGACGGGGTCGAGCTGCCGAGCTACCGGGGCGACATCATCAGCGACATCGCCTTCACGCCTGAAGCGCGCACGCCCGATCCGCGTCGCCAACTCATGGCCTATCGCCAGTCGGCCGCGACGCTCAACCTGATCCGCGCCTTCGCGACCGGCGGCTACGCCAACCTCGAGAACGCCCATCGCTGGATGCTTGGCTTCGTGAAGGATTCGCCGCAATCCTCCCGCTACAGTGAGCTCGCCGAGCGCATCACCGAGAGCATCAACTTCATGCGGGCCATCGGGATCGATCCCGAAACCCATCCCGAGATGCGATCGACGGATTTCTACACCAGCCACGAGGCGCTGCTGCTCGGCTACGAGGAGGCCATGACCCGGGTCGATTCTACGACCGGCGACTGGTACGCCACCTCCGGCCACATGCTGTGGATCGGCGACCGCACCCGCCAGCCGGATCACGCCCATATCGAATACATGCGCGGCATCAAGAACCCGATCGGCCTCAAATGCGGTCCGTCGCTCTCTGCCGACGGGCTGCTCAAGTTGATCGACGCCCTCAACCCCGAGGACGAGGCCGGCCGCCTGACCCTGATCTGCCGCTTCGGCGCGGGCAAAGTGGCCGATCATCTGCCGGGCCTGATCCGCGCGGTCGAGCGGGAAGGGCGAACTGTGGTGTGGTCCTGCGATCCGATGCACGGCAACACCATCAAGGCGGGCTCGGGCTACAAGACCCGACCGTTCGAGCAGGTGATGAGCGAGGTGCAGGACTTCTTCGCCATCCATCAGGCGGAAGGGACCCATGCGGGCGGCATCCACCTGGAGATGACCGGCAAGAACGTGACGGAATGCACCGGCGGCGCCCGCGCGCTCACGGATGCGGACCTCTCCGATCGCTACCACACCTATTGCGACCCGCGCCTCAACGCCGAGCAGGCGCTGGAGATCGCATTCTTGACTTCGGAGCTGATCAAGCGCGAGCGCCAATCAAGGGAACAACCGACCGCCCTGGCGGCGGAATAAGAGATTGGTCAGCCTAAGAAAAAGGGGCGTCTCGGGCGCCCCTTTTGCTTTTACGCATACGCTACTCTACTGGTATTCGAACTCAGCTGAGCCATCCCATGAAGAAGAGGATGAGAATGATCGGCAGAGGAATGCCGATGAGCCAAAGCAAGCCGCCTTTCAACATGTCAGTCTCCCAGATAATTTCGTGTTGGAACAACGAACTGGACAGTAACGGGTTCCCACAAAGCTTGAGCTTTCAAGCGGCCTTGAGCCTGATCTGAACACGTCAGGTCACCGCTTGAACGGCAGGATGGGACCGGCATGGCTTCCTCGGCGTTGAAGTGTCGTGGGAAAGCATGCCCTTCGCATTGCTGCGCAACCGGCAGCGCGCTAAATCCGCAAGTATCATGGCTCAGAACATTCTCAAGATCGCGCTCGCGCAGCTCAACCCCATCGTCGGCGATGTGGCCGGCAACGAAGAGATGGCGCGGCAGGCCCGCGCCGAGGCCGCCCGGATGGGGGCCGACATCGTGATGTTCGCCGAGCAGTTCCTGGCGGGCTATCCCGCCGAGGACCTCGTGCTGAAGCCTGCCTTCCAAGACACCTGCCGGGCGGCGCTCGAGCGGCTCGCCCGCGAGACGGCGGATGGCGGGCCCGGCATGCTCATCGGCCTGCCGTGGCGGGAGGAGGGGCTCCTCTACAATGCCTATGCGCTCTTGGACGGCGGCACGGTCTCCGTTCGGTTCAAGGTCGACCTGCCCAATTACGGCGTCTTCGACGAGAAGCGTAATTTCGAGGCGGGTCCCCTGCCGGGGCCGGTCAATTTCCGCGGCATCCGTCTCGGCCTTCCGATCTGCGAGGACATCTGGAGCGGCGACGTGGTCGAGTGCCTCGCCGAGACCGGGGCCGAGATGCTGCTCGTGCCCAACGGCTCCCCCTATTGGCGCGGCAAGACGGAGGAGCGCTTCAACATCGCAGCCGCCCGCGTGACCGAGAGCGGTCTTCCGCTGGTCTATCTCAACCAGGTCGGCGGCCAGGACGAACTCGTCTTCGACGGCGCCTCCTTCGTGCTCAATGCGGATTGCTCGCTGGCCTGCCAGCTCCCGGCCAACGAGGAGACCATCGCACTCACCACCTGGGAGAAGGGCGATGAGGGTTGGGTCTGCCGGGACGCTCCGGTCGTCACGGTGGAGGAGGGCGAGGAGGCCGATTACGCCGCCTGTATGCTCGGCCTGCGCGACTACGTGGAGAAGAACCGGTTCCCCGGCGTCGTGCTGGGGCTCTCCGGCGGCATCGATTCCGCCATCTGCGCCGCCATGGCGGTGGATGCGCTGGGGCCGGAGCGGGTGCATTGCGTGATGCTGCCCTACCGCTACACCTCGGGCGAATCCCTGAAGGATGCGGAAGACTGTGCCAAGGCGCTCGGGGTGCGCTATGATACCCTGCCGATTGCCGAGCCGGTGGAGGGTTTCGAGGCCGCGCTGCATCCTCTGTTCGCAGGGCGGGAGCGGGACATCACGGAGGAGAACCTCCAGAGCCGCGCCCGCGGCACCATCCTGATGGCGATCTCGAACAAGTTCGGGTCCATGGTGCTGACCACCGGCAACAAGTCGGAGATGTCGGTGGGCTACGCTACGATCTACGGCGACATGAACGGCGGCTTCAACCCGATCAAGGATCTCTACAAGATGGAGGTCTACCGTCTGTCGGCTCTCCGCAACCGCTGGAAGCCGAAAGGCGCGCTCGGGCCGGACGGGATCGTGATCCCCGAGAACATTCTCACCAAGGCGCCCACCGCGGAGCTGCGCGAGAACCAGAAGGACCAGGATTCGCTGCCGCCATACGAGGATCTCGACGAGATCCTGCGCGGTCTCGTGGAGCAGGAACTGCGGGTCTCGGAGATCGTGGCGAAAGGCTATGATCTTGAGGTCGTCAAGAAGGTGGAGCGCCTGCTCTACATCGCCGAGTACAAGCGTCGGCAGGCGGCTCCCGGCGTGAAGGTGACCCGAAGGAACTTCGGCCGCGACCGCCGCTACCCCATCGTCAACCGCTACCGCGACCAGGGACTGGCGGCCCACCAGAAGGACGAGGCGCTGGAGCGCGCGATCGGCAAGCCGCGCACCGGTTCGATGGATGTTTGAGCTGTCCGCGCGCGGCACCCCTTGCGCCGCCGGGCTCTCTTCGCCATAGGGTTGGCGCATGTCCAAGCCCATCGTCCGCTTCGCCCCGTCCCCGACCGGGCACATCCATATCGGCAACACCCGCGTCGCCCTGCTCAACGCGCTCTATGCGCGGCGGGAGGGCGGCACCTTCATCCTGCGCTTCGACGACACCGATCTGTCGCGGTCGAAGCAGGAATATGCGGATTCCATCGAGACGGACCTGCACTGGCTCGGCATCCCGCCCGACGTGATCGTGCGCCAGTCGGAGCGGTTCGCGCTCTATGACGACGCGGCCGAGAGGCTGAAGGCGGCCGGGCGGCTTTATCCCTGCTACGAGACGCAGGAAGAGCTCGAATTCCGGCGCAAGCGCCAGCTCGCCCGCGGCCTGCCGCCGATCTACGACCGGGCGGCGTTGAAGCTCACCGACGAAGACCGCGCCAAGCTCGAAGGGGAGGGCCGCAAACCCCATTGGCGCTTCCGTCTTGAACCGACGAACGTTGCCTGGGACGATCTCGTGCGCGGCCATTGCCACGTGGATTGCAGCTCGCTTTCCGATCCGGTGCTGGTGCGCGAGGACGGCACCTACCTCTATACCCTGCCGTCGGTGGTGGACGACATCGACCTCAAGATCACTCACGTGATCAGGGGCGAGGACCACGTGACCAACACGGCGGTGCAGATCCAGATCTTCGAGGCTCTGGGTGCCGGCTCTCCTACATTCGCCCATCACAGCCTGCTGATCACGGCAAGCGGCGAGGGGCTGTCGAAGCGCCTCGGCCACCTGTCGGTGAAGGGCCTGCGCGATGCCGGGCTCGAGCCGCAGGCGGTTGCTTCGCTCGCAGTTCTCGTGGGTTCCGCCGAGTCCGTACGTCCCATCGCGGATCTCAATGAACTCGCCAAGCTGATCGACTTCTCGCATATCTCCCGCGCGCCGGCGAAGTTCGACGAGAGCGAGTTGGAGCACCTGAACGCCCGCCTCATCCACGAGATGCCCTATGAAGCGGTCCGCGAGCGGCTGTCACACCTCGGGGCGGACGAGGGCGAGGCGTTCTGGAATGCGGTGCGCGGCAACCTGACGAAGGTTCGCGATGCGGTGGAGTGGGCCACGGTCGTGCGCGGTCCCGTGACGCCGGTCATCGAGGGCAAGGCCTTCATCGAGGCTGCTGCCGGCGTTCTGCCCGCGGCACCCTGGGATGCCACCACTTGGAAGACCTGGACAGAGGCCGTGAAGGCTGCCACGGGCGTGAAGGGCAAGGCGCTGTTCATGCCGCTTCGCCTCGCATTGACTGGGCTCGACCATGGCCCCGAACTGGCAGCGCTCCTGCCGCTGATCGGGCCGGAGCGGGCGAAGGCGCGGCTGGCAGGGCAGGCGGCTTAGATTCCTTTTCGTCATGGCCGGGCTTGTCCCAGCCATCTCGATGCTATGGGGCGCCGCGCTTTTCTAAAGCGAGATCACCGGCACAAGGCCGGTGATGACGTGCGGTGGATTAAGCCTTGATCTTGTAGCCCGACCTGAAGATCCACCCGATGGCGGCAAGGCAGAGCAGCATGAAGACCAGGGTCATGCCGAGGCTGATGCCGACGCCCACATCGGCAACGCCATAGAAGCTCCAGCGGAAGCCGCTCACCAGATAGACCACCGGGTTGAACAGGGCGATGGTCTGCCAGAACGGCGGCAGCATGTTGATGGAGTAGAAGCTGCCGCCCAGGAAGGCGAGAGGCGTCACGATCATCAGGGGCACGATCTGCAGCTTCTGGAAGCTGTCGGCCCAGATGCCGATGATGAAGCCGAACAGGCTGAAGGTGACGGAGGTCAGCACCAGGAAAGCGATCATCCATAGGGGATGCTCGATGGAGAAATCCACGAAGAGCCGTGCGGTGATCAGGATGATGGTGCCGATGATGATCGACTTGGTGGCCGCCGCCCCCACATAGCCAATCACGGTCTCCACGGCGGAGATCGGCGCGGAGAGGACCTCGTAGATGGTGCCGGTGAATTTCGGCATGTAGATGCCGAAGGAGGCGTTCGAGATGCTCTCGGTCAGGATCGACAGCATGATCAGGCCTGGCACGATGAAGGCGCCGTAGCTCACGCCGTCGATGCTGGCCATGCGCGAGCCGATGGCCGAGCCGAACACGATGAAATAGAGCGAGGTCGACAGCACCGGCGAGGCGATGCTCTGCATGATCGTGCGCCAGGTGCGCGCCATCTCGAAGAGATAGATCGCCTTGATTCCGTATAAGTTCATGCGCGCCCCCGCACCAGGCTGACGAAGATTTCCTCAAGCGACGACTCGGAGGTCTGCAGGTCCTTGAAGTCGATGCCGTGATCGTTCAAGCGGCGCAGGAGTCCCGCGATGCCCGTCTCCTGGCTCTGCGTGTCGAAGGTGTAGACGAGCTCAGCGCCGTCGGGGGAGAGCTGGAGGTTGTCCGATTGCAGCCCGGGCGGCAGGCTCGCGAGCGGGTTCTGCAGATGCAGGGTGAGCTGCTTCTTGCCGAGCTTCTGCATCAGCACGTGCTTGTCCTCGACCAGGATGATCTCGCCCTTGTTGATCACCCCGATCCGGTCGGCCATCTCCTCGGCCTCCTCGATGTAATGGGTGGTGAGAATGATGGTGACGCCGTTTTCCCGCAGGCGGCGGACCATCTCCCACATGTCCCGCCGCAGCTCCACGTCGACGCCGGCGGTGGGCTCGTCGAGGAAGAGAATGCGGGGCTCGTGCGACAGGGCCTTGGCGATCATCACCCGGCGCTTCATGCCGCCGGAAAGCGTCATGATCTTGCTGTCGCGTTTCTCCCACAGGGAGAGGTCTTTCAGGATCTTCTCGAGATAAGCCGGGTTCGGCGGCTTGCCGAAGAGGCCCCGGCTGAACGTCACCGTTGCCCACACGCTCTCGAAGGCGTCAGTGGTGAGCTCCTGCGGCACGAGCCCGATCTTCGTGCGGGCGGGGCGGAAGTCTCGGATGATGTCATGCCCGTCCGCGACGACCGTTCCGGTGCTCGGATTGACGATGCCGCAGATGATGCTGATCAGCGTCGTCTTACCGGCGCCGTTGGGTCCCAAAAGCGCGAAGATCTCGCCCTTTTGAATTTCCAGGTCGACCTTTTTCAGGGCCTGGAAGCCGGTCGCATAGGTCTTGGTGAGACCGGATACGGCGATGATCGGGTCGGACCCGCCTGATGGCCGGGGTATCTGGAGGGAATCGAGCGGTTTCATGCCGGGGTGATAGCATGACCGTTCGTTGCAAGGAATGGAGGCGCTCTCTCAACCTCCAGCGTCATCGCCGGCCCTGTGCCGGTAATCCCGATGGGTGTGTCGCGTCGCGCTCTTCCAGTCGAGATGGCCGGGACGAGCCCGGCCATGACGCAGTCTTCTGAGGTGATCAATTCTGAACGTTCGGAACCGGGATCACGTCGGGGGCGATCACGCGGACGGTCTTCTTCTGGCCGTTGCCGGAGGCGACCTCGCGGGTTGCGCCTTCGCCCTGGCGGACGACGGTGCCGGTCTCGATCGATTGCGGCCCGATGCCGGCCGATTCCTTGCTTGCGGTCGGGGCGGCGGCGGCGATCTCGGCGGCCTCCTTGGCCTCCTCCTCGGCCTTCTTGTCGGCAGCCTTGCGGGCGGCCTGCGCCTTGGGGCGCGACAGTTCCTCCGCCTGCTCGGCGGTGACGATCAGGTCGCCCTTGCGCTGCGTGAGCATGCTCTCGGCCTTGCGCAGCACCACCGCCCAGCTCTCACCGGACTTCTTGCAGGCGCAGCTCTCGTCGAAGCTCTTGCGGAACTTGAAGGCGTTCGCCAGCGACGTGTAGGGCTGGTTGCTCGACAGGGAGGCGGCCCGGCTGAGGCCGTTATCGCCGCCCGGATAGGCGAAAGCCGTGGTCTCCGTGCCGGGGCAGAGAGCCTGGCACATCTCGTTGGCGCTCTGGCCGCCGCCCGGCGGGGTGGTGAGCGGGAAGAAGGATCCGTCGCAGGTCTTCACGCAGATCAGGCGTCCGCCGCCGAGGGACCGAGGCCCGTCATCGGCGATGATCGGCTGGCCCTCGGGCATGACCTGCTGCTGCTGCGGCTGGCGCGGGGCGCCGAAGATCGATTCGAAGAAGCCGCGCGGCTCCGTGGAGCAGGTCTGCTGGACCGCGGCTTGGAGCTGCCGGCGCCGGGCCTCGATCTCGCCCTGGTCGGAGCCTTGCGCCGCAAGGCGGGCATAGCCGGCCTCGAGCTGGCGGATCTGCGTGGCGATGGAGCCGCATTCAGCCGGGGCGGGACCTGCCAGGAAGCCGAGAGGACCGCGCTCGCAGCCGATATTGCGGTAATAGGTGACGAGCCGGTTGATCTCCGCCCGCTGGGCGCGCATCTGGCCAGTCGGCGCGCTGCCGCCGCTGCGCTCCAGGGCGACCAGCTCGGCCTGGAAGCGCTGGCACTGCGCGGACTGGGCGAGCGCCGCCTGTCCGGCGGCCAGGAAGGCCGTCAGGGCGATGAGGGAGCGGAGAAAAGATGTCTTTGTCATGAAGCTGATCGCAGAGCCGGTCCGTTGGGCATCCTATGCCGGGTGAGCCCGTCATGTGACGCCTGAATTTGACCCTATTGTGGTTAACGCCTTGCCCGCTCCAGGGGAAGCTGTCTAGCTTTCCTGTCATGGCGATTCCGAAATGAGATCCAGCATGTACTCCCATACGACCATCGGGGCAAATGACCTTGTCCGAGCGCGCGCCTTCTACGATGCCGTCTTCGCGCCGCTCGGGCATGAGCTGCGCTACGTGGACGACATGCTCGTCGGCTGGGGAGCGCCGGGTGGGCCGCCTCAGTTCCTGATCGCCCGGCCCTTCAACGGAGCGGCTCCGAGCGTCGGCAACGGGGCCATGATCGCCCTGCTCGCGCCCAGGCGCAGTGTTGTCGACGCCTGCCATGCGGCAGCCCTGGGAAAGGGCGGGACGGATGAGGGCAGGTCGGGCCTTCGCCCGCATTACCACAAAGACTACTACGGGGCTTATTTCCGCGATCTCGACGGCAATAAGATCTGCATCGTCTGCCATCAACCGGAATAGCCCCTCGTCAACAGCTCAAATCATCCCCACATGACACCGTAACGGTGGGAGACGAACCGACGATGCTTGCCCGAATTGCGCTAGCCTTAACCCTCGCCCTGGCTGCCGCCACCGGCGCCGTGGCTCAGGAGCCCGACCTGATCTTCAAGAAGTCGACGGTCTGGCGGGCGCTCACCCCGGACGACAAGCTCGCCGTCTACGGCCTCGACGATCCCGTGGTCGAGGGCGTGGCCTGCCACTATACGACCCCGGAGCGCGGCGGCATCGCCGGCACCTTCGGGGTGGCGGAGGAGGTGTCCGACATCTCGCTCGCCTGCCGGCAGGTCGGGCCGGTGAAGTTCAAGCAGAAATTCGGCCAGGGCGACGTGGTGTTCAGCGAGCGCCGGTCTCTGATCTTCAAGAAGATGCAGATCGTCCGCGGCTGCGACGTGAAGCGCAACACCCTGGTCTACATGGTCTATTCGGACCGGGTCATCGAGGGCTCGCCCAAGAACTCCACCTCGAGCGTGCCCCTGATGCCCTGGGGCACTGAGGTGCCGCCGAAATGCGGGGAGTGGATGAACTCCTAAAGGGTTCAGCCTGCGCTGTCGTTCAGCAGCAGCCTTGCGGTCGTCGCCCACATGATCAGCCCGATGGCGATGTCGAGAATGCGCCATGTGACGGGCCGGGCGAAGAGCGGCTTCAGCAGGCGAGCGCCGAAGCCGAGGGAAAAGAAGAACACAAAGGAGCTCAGCATGGCGCCGGCAGCGAACAATCCCTTGCCCTCATTGAACTGAGTCGAGATCGAGCCGATCAGGACCACCGTGTCGAGATAGACGTGCGGGTTGAGCCAAGTGAGGGCGAGGCAGGTGAGGACCACCCGGCCCAGGCTCTCCGGTGCCGCCTCAGACGGCCGCAAGGAAGCCGATCCGAAGGCCGCCATGAAGCTGCGCGCTCCATAGACGAGAAGGAATGCGGCGCCGCCATAGCGTAGAACCGTCTCGGCCCAGGGCACCTGAGCGCTGAGCTGCGCGAAGCCGGAGACGCCGGCCAGGATGAGCACGGCATCCGAGACCGCGCAGGTGAGACACACGGCCAGCACGTGCTCCCCGCGTAGGCCGATGCGCAGCACGAAGGCGTTCTGCGCCCCGATGGGGAGGATGAGGCTGAGGCCGAGCAGAAAGCCGGCGAGGAGGGGAGCGGTCATGTCGATGGCCCGAAGAGGAGTCGACGTTTCCTAGAGCAGCACTTAAGATTAGGAAAGTTAAAGTCCCTGATCCCAATTTAGAAAAACTAATCTCATGCTGGATTATGCGCATCTGTCTGCACTTGCTGCCGTGGTGCGCACCGGCAGCTTCGAGAAGGCGGCCGAGCAGCTGAACGTTACGCCGTCCGCCGTCTCCCAGAGGATCAAGCTGCTGGAGGAGCGGATCGGCGCCGTTCTCGTGGTGCGGGGCCAGCCCTGTCTGGCGACTGAGGCGGGCCAGCGCCTGTGCCAGCACGTGGAGCAGGTGGCCCTGCTCGAAAGCTCCCTGCGCCAGAATCTTCCGGGGCTTCAACCCGAGGCCCGCCCGGTGACCCTGCGCATCGCCGTCAATGCCGATAGCCTCGCCACCTGGTTCATCCCGGCCATGGCGGAGACGGAAGGGTTTCTGTTCGATCTGGTGGTGGACGATCAGGACCACAGCGCCGAGTGGCTGCAGCGCGGCGAGGTGGTGGCGGCCGTGACCTCGCACGGCAGGCCAGTTCAGGGATGCAACTGCTACCCCTTAGGAACCCTGCGCTATCTCGCAACCGCCAGTCCGGGTTTCGTGGAGCGCTGGCTGCCGGACGGATTGAACGAGCAATCGGCCGCTCGGGCGCCGTGTCTCGTCTTCAACCGGAAGGATCGGCTCCAGGCGCTCTGGCTCCGCAGAGCCCTTGGAGTGGAGATCAGGCCTCCGGTCCACTGGCTGCCGTCATCACAGGCCTTCGTGGATGCGGCACTTGCCGGATTGGGGTGGGGGATGAACCTGGAAACGACGGTTCAGGAGCATATCCGAGCGGGCCGCCTCATGGCGTTGGAGCCCTCGGAACCGCTGAAAGTGCCGCTTTATTGGCAGCAGAGCCGGATCGTCGGCCCTCTGCTGGCCGATATGACCCGAGCCGTACTGTCGACCGCCCGGGCCATGCTGGCGTCATTGCCCTCTCGGGCCTGATCGGCCTTAGTTCGAACAGGTCACCGAAACCGGCGGATCCTTGGGACCGAGGGAGGCCTTCTGGATCGTTCCGGTGATCTCCTCAGGCGAAACCTGACGGAAGGAAACGGCCTTGGCGTATCCGTGAGCCTCGCACCAGGCGTTTGCCACAACTTGGCCACAAGCCTGGTTTCCTATGAGGCATTCCGCGACGCCATAACCGTCGGCGGCGGGGACCATGAAGGTCGCTTCGGTGGAAGAGGCCTGGGTACCATTGGGAAGCAGCGTCAGGGACGCGGCGGCAAAAAACACGACAGTACCCATTCCGAGCATGGTAAATGCACGGCGCATCGTAGACCTCTTTGTTTGAACTCGTGCCATTATGTCACGAGTGTGCGTGAACAAAGCTCTAACGCGCTCAAGCTGAACCCGTTTCATGCGGGCGTGCAAATTCAACATGATTACCAATTCGGAAATCTTGACGACGTCAGCCTGAAAAGGCATTGATGGCTTCATGAACACGGCAACGATCCTCATTTCCGGGATTATTTGCGGCTAGCGCACTTCGCTGGCTGGAGCCGTCTCGTTCTCATTCCAAGATCGAAACCATTCTCCGGCCTGCGGCCTGACAGGGGTATGGTTTCATGGCGGTCAAGCTTCGCCTCTACAACACGCTGACCCGGTCGAAGGACGATTTCGTCCCGATCGACCCTGAGAACGTGCGCCTCTACGTCTGCGGACCCACCGTTTACGACTACGCCCACATCGGCAACGCCCGCCCGATCATCGTCTTCGACCTTCTCTTCCGTCTGCTGAGACATGTTTACGGTACGGAAGCCGTGACGTATGTGCGCAATATCACCGATGTGGACGACAAGATTAACGCCCGCGCGGCCCGGGATTACCCGGAACTGCCCCACAACGAGGCGATCCGGGTCGTGACGGGGAAGACCGAGGAGCAGTTCCACGCCGACATCCGGGCGCTGGGCGTGCTGATGCCCGAGGACGTGAACGAGGCAGGGAGCCCTCCGCGCTTCGTCGAGCCCCGGGCGACCGAGCACATCGATGAGATGCGCATGATCATCGAGCGGCTGATCGCGCGCGGAGCCGCCTATGTGGCCGAGGAGCATGTGCTGTTCTCGGTCGCGGCCATGCAGAATCTGGCCGGTGTGCCGAAATACGGCGCCTTCTCCAAGCGATCCCTCGACGAACTGCTCTCCGGTGCCCGCGTGGACGTGGCGCCCTACAAGCGCGACGCGATGGATTTCGTGCTGTGGAAGCCCTCGGGGCCGCAGGATCCGGCCTGGGCCTCGCCCGCCGGCATCCAGACTCCCGGCCGTCCGGGCTGGCACATCGAGTGCTCGGCCATGGCGTGGCGGCACCTGGTCCAGGCCTTCGAGACGCGGCTTACCTGCAGCGATCCGACTGAGCGCGAGATCTTCGACATCCACGGCGGCGGCATCGATCTCGTCTTTCCGCACCACGAGAACGAGATCGCGCAGTCCTGCTGCGCCTTCGAGACGCCGCGCATGGCGAATGTGTGGATGCACAACGGCTTCCTGCAGGTTGAAGGCGACAAGATGTCGAAGTCCCTCGGCAACTTTGTCACCATCAACGAACTGCTGCAGGATTGGCCCGGCGAGGTGCTGCGCTTCAACATGCTGCGCACCCATTACCGTCAGCCCATCGACTGGACGACGAAAGGTCTTGAGGAGAGCGTGAAGGCTCTCGACCGCTGGTATGAGCTGGCGGGCAGGGGAGAGGCTGCATTTCTCTCGGACCACATTGTCGATGCGCTGGCGGACGATCTCAATACGCCGAAGATGCTGGCGGAGCTTCATGCCCTCGACGGGCAGGGCGCTCATGAGGAGCTCGGTGCAAATCTTCGTGCCCTCGGCTTTCTGCTCGAGGGGGCAGAGGCCTGGAAGGCGCGCAAGCAATCTGCGCTCAGCGTCGATCCCGCGCAGGTCGAGGCGCTGATCGCAGCCCGCAAGGAGGCGCGCGCGTCGAAGAACTGGCCTGAGTCCGATCGCATCCGCGATGAGCTTACGGCGATGAACGTCGTGGTGAAGGACAACAAGGACGGCACCACCACCTGGGAGGTTGCGCGATGACAAGCTGCCCTCAGCCTCATCAACACTCCCTCTCTCTCTGTCCTCATCCTGAGGGGGCGCGCAGCGCCGTCTCGAAGGAGCTTCCAGTGCGCGCTGGATCCTCCTTCGAGACGCAGGCTGCGTCTGTTCCTCAGGATGAGGGCAGTGAAAGTTTTAGCCGACAAGAGGGGAGGGCACGCTGATGGGACAGGCTTTGCCGAAACCCGGGCTGCGCCCTTTCCTGCCGGCCGATCTTCCGCTCCTCGTCGATATCTACGAGGAGAGCATCGCGGAGCTGACGGGTGAGGATTACAGCGAGAGCCAGCAGGAGGCCTGGATGGCCCTCGCGGAGGACGATGCCTTCGCCGGGAAGCTCACGAAGAGCCTCACGCTGGTCGCCACCGTCGAGGGCTCGCCCGTGGGCTTCATTGCGCTCAAGGACAACGAGCTGATCGAGCTGTTCTACGTGCATCCGGCCGTAGCAGGCCAAGGGATCGGCACGATGCTCTACGACGCCGTCGAGAAGCTCGCTACCGCGCGCGGTGCTCCGCGTCTCGCGGCGGAAGTGAGCGACAATGCGCTGCCCTTCTTCCAGAAGCACGGGTTTCAGCCGCAGCGGCGCAACACGGTGCCGCTCGGCGACGAATGGCTCGGCACCACCACGATGGAAAAGCGCCTGACGCCGCCCGAAGACAGGAAGTTGTCATCATGAGCCGAGACCGCGTCACCCTCTTCGACACCACATTGCGCGACGGGGCGCAGACGACGGGAGTCGATTTTTCCCTCGAGGACAAGAAGGCGATCGCCACGCTCCTCGACCGGCTCGGCATCGACTACGTGGAAGGCGGTTATCCGGGAGCGAACCCGTTGGATACCGCCTTTTTTGCTGAAAAGCGCACGAAGAACGCCAAGTTCACGGCATTCGGCATGACGAAGCGCGCTGGACGCTCCTTGTCGAACGATCCCGGTGTCGCGGCTTTGCTCGAAGCCGAGGCCGATGCCATCTGTTTCGTCGCCAAGGCCTGGGACTATCATGTGCGCGTGGCGCTCGAGACGACGCCGGAGGAGAACCTCGCGGGCATTCACGAGAGCGTTGAGGCAGCGCGCGCCAAGGGCCGCGAGGTGCTCGTCGATTGCGAGCATTTCTTCGACGGCTACAAGGCCAATCCCGATTATGCGCTCGCTTGCGTGAAGACTGCCTATGCAGCCGGCGCGCGCTGGGTCGTGCTCTGCGACACCAATGGCGGCACGCTGCCTCACGAGGTGACGGAGATCGTCTCGGCGGTCACGACGGTGGTGCCGGGCGCGCATCTCGGTATCCATGCCCATGACGATTGCGGCTGCGCGGTCGCCAATTCGCTGGCCGCCGTCGAGGCGGGCGCGCGTCAGATCCAGGGCACGCTCAACGGCCTTGGCGAGCGCTGCGGCAATGCCAATCTCATCACGCTCATCGGCGCGCTGAAATTGAAGGATGGCTATGCGGCGCGCTTCGATCTCGGCGTCACCGACGAGACGTTGGGCCAACTCACCCATGTGTCGCGGCAGGTGGATGAGATCCTCAACCGGCAGCCGAACCGCCACGCGCCATTCGTGGGCTCCAGCGCCTTCGCCACGAAGGCGGGCATCCATGCCTCCGCCGTGCTGAAGGATCCGCGCACCTATGAGCATGTGGAGCCGGAGATCGTCGGCAATGCACGAAAGGTGCTGGTCTCGGACCAGGGCGGCCAGTCGAACATCCTGGCCGAACTCAAGCGCTGCGGCTTCGAGTTGGAAAAGGGCGATCCGCGCATCGGCCGCGTGCTCGACGAGGTCAAGCGCAAGGAGGCGCAAGGCTTTGCCTTCGAAGGCGCGGACGCATCCTTCTTCGTGCTGGTCAAGCGCATGCTCGGCGAAGTGCCGGCCTTCTTCGACGTGGAGCGTTTCTCCGTCAATGTGGAGCGCCGCTTCAATGCGGTCGGCGAACTGGTCACCGCGTCCGAGGCCATCGTCAAGGTGCGCGTCGGCGACGAGGTGCTGATCTCGGCGGCCGAGGGAAACGGCCCGGTGAACGCGCTCGACGTTGCACTGCGCAAGGATCTCGGCAAGTACCAGCACCTGATTCAGGACCTGGAGCTCGTCGACTATAAGGTGCGCATCTACCAGGGCGGCTCGGACGCCGTCACCCGCGTGCTGATCGAGTTCGCCGACGGAACGGGCGAGCGCTGGACCACCATCGGCGTCTCCCCCAACATCATCGACGCCTCGTTCCAGGCGCTGACGGATTCGATGGTCTACAAGCTGCTGAAGGGCGGGGCGGCGCTTTAGTTTACCGCGGTGCTTCAATTCCACTCTCAGGCAATCTCATGAGCGTCTCTCTACTGCTGCCAATCCTCGGCATTCTCCTGGGCGGCGTTTTTCTGTCCGCCCAGGCACCCATCAATGCCGCGCTGGCGAAGTCGCTTGGCGATCCGGTGCTCGCCGCCTGCATTTCGTTCGGAATCGGGTTCGTCATTCTGGCCGCGCTCAGCACTCTTCGCGGTACATGGCCCTCAGCCAGCGCCATGACCGCGGCACCCTGGTGGTCTTGGCTCGGCGGCCTGCTGGGCGCATTTTATGTCGCCATCGTGATCTGGGGTGTGCCGCAGCTCGGCGTGGTGAGCACCGTGGCGGCCCTGATCTTCGGGCAGGTCGTGGCCGCGTTGGTTCTCGATGCTATCGGAGCCTTCGGCCTTCCCGTGCAGGCGATCACCTGGCAGCGGCTCCTTGCGGCGGGCATGATCCTGGGCGGGCTTGTGTTGTCCCGCACAGGCTAGCGTGGAAAATGCGATAATCTACCGAGCGTCTTATTGCCGGGCTTGGCTGCTTTTCGGTGCACGCAAAAGCCTTCTGAGCGAGGGTGTGGAAGAACGGTCGATGCTCACGACATTCGTCTTCTCAGCACTTCTCCTCTTTGGCTTCGCTCAAGGCGCTCGTGCTGCCGACGCACCGTTGCAGTTGCCGCTATGTCCGGACTGGTCGCAGAATGTCGAGACCGATATCGTCCTTTGGCAAGCGCTTGAGGCAGCCTATCCGTCTGCAAGGGTGAATGTCGAGGACGAGGAGCCTTCTCGACTGCCATGCCTCTTTCCCTATAAACTGCTGGACTACGACAAGCTCGCGGTTTTGATCACGCTCGCCGGGGAGCCTGGCGAGGCTTGCCACGGATGCAGTGCAAAGGTGAGCGCCGTCTTTCTCCAGCGTGACGGAGGCGCTTTGAAAATTACAGGGCGGCACGACGGCTTTACGGAAGCCGGCACCTTCGGAGACCTGATGGCGATTGATTCCTTTCGCCTTGGATCTCAGGACGGGCTCCTCGTCGAGGCGGGCGGGACATTCCAGGGCTATAGCTCCAGCGCGCTGATCCCTTTCCTGATCCGGAGCGGCGGCATGGAGCCGCTAGGACCGGAGAACGGAATCTCATCCGGCGATTCCAATTGCGGTGTGCGCGATGGCTCTTGTCGGAGTGTGAGCGGGTTCTGGCATGCGGAAGGGAGGCGCTTCGTAATCCGCTACCTTGGTAGACGGGCGAACGGCACCTCAGTCAAAGGTGCCGTAGCCTACGAGTTGAGAAAGGGTTCGCTCGTCCTTGTTTCAGGGCACAAGCTAGCTTTGGAGATGGAGAAAGGCTGGCCCTAAAATTGGCTCTCGATCGCCTCTTCGTTCCCCACGATCCCGACCCGCCGGGCGGCAGCTTCCAGCATCGGGATCACCTCCTCGACGCGCTCGGCCACGAGGTAGTTGAGTTCCAGCCCGGGGCGGATGAAGCCTTGGTCGCGCATGTGGGCGATGAGGGTGAGGAGCGGCTTCCAGAAGCTCTTGGTGCTCAGCATCAGGATCGGCTTGGTGTGGCGGCCGAGTTGCGACCAGGTCATCTGCTCGACGAGTTCTTCCAAGGTGCCGATGCCGCCGGGCATGGCCACGAAGGCGTCGGCCTTCTCGAACATCAGCCGCTTGCGAGTGTGCATGTCAGGCACGACAAGGGTTTCCTGCACGTCGTCGAGGAGCTTCTCGCGGGACTTCAGAAATTCCGGGATAATCCCTGTGACATAACCGCCATGGTCGAGCACGGATTGGGCTACGGTGCCCATCAGGCCCACATTGCCGCCGCCATAGACGAGATTGATCCCCTGTTCGGCCATGAAGCGGCCCAAAGCCGCCGCATTCTCGGCGAAAACGGGGTCGTCTCCGAAACCGGAGCCGCAATAGACGCAGATGGATTTGATCGGTTTGACGGATGACATGGGCATTTCGGGGAGGCGGGGAGCCTCCCTGGCTGAGTCGTAGAGCATTAATTTGTCCTTTATGGCCGTAGCCTTTTGAAAGATAAACGGATTAAATGGCGGAAAGTGCCGCGTTTGAGAAAAAGCATCATGGCGCAACCGAAAGAGTTAAAGGGCACCATCGCGCTTCTCGGCGCTGCCGCCGCGGCCGTCGTCGCGGTGCTCCTCGGCGTGCTTTACTGGACTTGGTCCGGAAAGCCCGAGACCTCGCAGAACGCGGTGCCTGCCCAGACCGCCCAGCCGTCCGCTCCGCCGGCCCAGCCGGCGCCCGGCCAGCAGCAGGCCGCCGCCATGCCGCCGGCCTCCAGTGAGGCGCCACCGGCCCAGGCCAAGGAAGCTCCTGTCGTTCCGTCCTTCGACGTCGTGCGCGTCGAGCCGGACGGGGAGAGCGTCATTGCCGGACGCGCCGCTCCCGGCGCCACCATCGAGCTACTCCGCGGCGATCAGGTCCATGCCCGCGCCGCGGCCGATGCGTCCGGCCTCTTCGCCATCGTGCCGCCGCCCCTGCCGCCGGGGTCCCATCAGGTGGTGCTGCAATCCATCGCGCCCGACGGGACGCGCCAGCGCTCCGCCCAGGCGGTGACGGTCGTCATCACGGACGGCAAGACCCGGCCGCTGGTGACCCTGACCTCGCCGGATGCCCCTACGGTAGTCCTGTCCAACCCCGAGCCGCCTGCGGCCAGGGTGGCCGAGGCGCCGAATCCTGAAACCAAGCCCGCCGAACCCGCCGCTCCTCCCGCGTCCCAGCAGCAGGCCGGCGTCGCTCCGACCATCTCCCCGCCGCCCCCAGCCTCACCAGCGCTTGCCGCGCCGGCGGCTCCGACCGCTCCCGCTGCCCGGCCCGAGATCAAGATCGTGACGGTCGAATCCGAGGAGGGGAAGCTCTATGTGTCCGGGCAATCCTCGCCGGGCGCCACGGTTCGGCTCTACCTCAACGAGAGCTTCATCGCGCCCGGTGGAGCCGGAGGCGACGGCCGGGTCTCCTTCTCCATCGCCAGCGGCGTGAAGCCCGGCGATTATCGCATCCGTCTCGACGATGTGGATCCGGTCTCCGGCCAGGTGAGATCCCGGGCCGAGGTCGGCTTCAACGTGCCGGCCCAGGTCGCCTCGGCTCAGCCCCAGGCTCCCGCGCCCGTTCAGCCGCTAGCTTCCGGCGTCCCGGCAGCCTCCCAGCCGCAGACCTCGCGCGACGTGGCCTCGGCCCTGCCGCAGGGGCAGGTGGCCGATGCCGGCACGGTGGTGATCCCCAACATCAACACGGCCATCGTGTCCCGCGGTGACAATCTCTGGCGCATCAGCCAGCGGATCTATGGCAAGGGCCTGCGCTACACGGTGATCTACGGCGCGAACCAGGAGCAGATCCGCAACCCGAACCTGATCTATCCGGGCCAGGTTTTTGTGCTTCCGGGCGAGCAGGAGCCCAAGAGCAACTGATCCAGCAACTGACCGCTTCTGAAGGGCTGCACAGGACAATTGCCGGGGCAGGGTGAATTCGCCCTGCCGATCGCCTATATCGAGGTCCAGATTTCGATTGGATCCTCAAGAATGCCTCCCTCTACCGCCGTCCCGACGACAGGCGCAGCCCGGCCCGAGCCGAGCGGCTTGGCCGCCACCTGGAAGAAGCTCTGGCCCTATATCTGGCCCCACGGCCGGCCCGATCTCCAGCGGCGGGTCTTCCTGGCCTTCGGCCTGCTCCTGGTCGCCAAGGGCGTCACGATGGTCACGCCCTTTGCGTTCAAATGGGCGACGGACGCGCTCGTGGCTGTCACGAGCAGCGGCAACCAGGCCACGGAGGTGGCCGCCACGACCGGGTCCTGGATCTGGAAGGCGCCGATCCTGCTGACGGCGATCTACGGCCTGACCCGCATTCTCATGGCGGTGCTCACGCAGGTTCGCGACGGCATTTTCGCCAAGGTGGCCATGCATGCGGTGCGGCAGCTCGCCCTGCAGACCTTCGAGCACATGCACCGTTTGTCCTTACGCTTCCACCTGGAGCGCAAGACCGGCGGCCTGACCCGCGTGCTCGAGCGCGGTCGCGAGGGCATCGAGGAGCTGTCGCGCCTCGTGGTGCTCACGCTTCTGCCGACGATCCTCGAATTCGTCCTGGTGCTGGGCCTGCTCGCCTGGGAGTTCAACTGGGTCTATTCGGCCGTCGTCTTCGTCATGGTGGTCGTCTATCTCGCCTATACCTACAAGGCGACCCAATGGCGTATCACGATCCGCAAGCAGATGAACGACTCGGACACGGACGCCAACACCAAGGCGGTGGACTCGCTCCTGAACTACGAGACGGTGAAGTATTTCGGCGCCGAGCAGCGGGAGACCGCCCGCTACGACCGCTCCATGGCGGGCTACGAGAAGGCCTCGACCCAAACCTACACGTCGCTGGCCGTGCTCAATGCCGGTCAGGCGGTGATCTTCTCCATCGGCATGGCCATCGTGATGGTGCTGGCTGCGAACGATATCATGGAGGGCCGCGCCTCCATCGGCAGCTTCGTGCTGGTCAACGCCATGCTGGTTCAGCTTTACATCCCGCTCAACTTCATGGGCATGCTCTACCGGGAGATCAAGCAGGCGCTGATCGACATCGACGACATGTTCGGCATCCTCGACCGCAACCCCGAGATCCAGGATCGGCCGGGGGCCACGCCGCTCCAAGTCAGCGAGGGCGTCGTGCGCTTCGAGGATGTGCATTTCGCCTACAACCCCGAGCGGCCGATCCTGAAGGGCGTGAGCTTCGAGGTGCCGGCCGGGCACACGGTGGCCATCGTCGGCCCGTCGGGGGCGGGCAAGTCCACGATCTCCCGCCTGCTGTTCCGCTTCTACGAGCCCGCCAGCGGCCGCATCCTCATCGACGGGCAGAACATCGCCGAGGTGCAGCAGGCCTCCCTGCGCAAGGTCATCGGCATGGTGCCGCAGGACACGGTGCTGTTCAACGACACCATCGGCTACAACATCCAGTATGGCCGCTGGGACGCAACGCCCGAAGAGGTGAGGGAGGCTGCAAACCTCGCCCAGATCGACCGCTTCATCGGCCTCCTGCCGGAGGGCTACGACACGCCCGTGGGCGAGCGTGGCCTCAAGCTCTCGGGCGGCGAGAAGCAGCGCGTGGCTATTGCCCGCACCATTCTCAAAGGCCCACCGATCCTGGTGCTCGACGAGGCGACCTCGGCCCTGGACACCTTCACCGAGAAGGAGATCCAGGATGCCCTGGACCGGGTCAGCCGCGGCCGCACCACCCTGGTGATCGCCCATCGGTTGTCCACAGTCATCGGCGCCGACGAGATCATCGTCCTCGACCAGGGCAGGGTGGTCGAGCGCGGCAACCATGCGACCCTCCTGGCCCATGGCGGGGTCTATGCCGCCATGTGGAGTCGCCAACGCGAGGCCGATCAGGCCCGCGAAGCCCTCAAGCGGGTCGAGGAAGAGGAACGCAGCCCCGAGAGCGTGGCAGGTTGACAACAAGCGCTCCCGCCTGCCATCCCCACTAAAGCATCGGACCCAAAAGTGGATTTGCAGTTTTGGGATCCATCCGATGCTCATTTTTAACTAGCGCATCGTTGAGCGCGGAAAACCGGAACCACTTTTCCGCACGATGCGCTGGCGCTCTGAGGCTGTGAAAAAATGACCGACGTCCTGGAATCGATGCGCCGCATCTTCGTTCCGATCCACAAGGAGGGCTATCCCTTCATCCTGATCGCGCTGTTCGCGACGCTCGTGCTGGCCTGGCTCTGGTCGCCGCTGGGCTGGATCGGCACCATCCTGACCGTATGGGTCTGCTACTTCTTCCGCGATCCGCCGCGGGTGACGCCCGTCCGCGAAGGCCTCGTGGTCTCCCCGGCCGATGGCCGGGTGAACCTCATCACCACCGCCGTGCCCCCGGCCGAGCTCGACCTACCCCCCGAGCCCATGACCCGGATCTCGGTGTTCATGAACGTTTTCGACTGTCACGTGAACCGTGCCCCGGTAACGGGCCGCATCACCCAGATCCTCTACACGCCGGGCCTGTTCCTCAACGCCGAACTCGACAAGGCGAGCGAGGACAACGAGCGCAACGCCCTGGTCATCGAAACGGCGGGCGCCAAGATCGGCGTGGTGCAGATCGCCGGCCTCGTGGCGCGGCGCATCGTGTCCTTCGTGAAGGTGGGCAACCATCTGAGCACCGGCGAGCGCTTCGGCCTGATCCGCTTCGGCTCCCGCCTCGACATCTTCGTGCCCCTCAACGCCCAGGTCCTCGTCGGCCTCGGCCAGACAGCCGTTGCGGGCGAAACGGTGCTGGCGGACCTGACGGCCAACGAGCCCGCGCGGGAGTACCGGGTCGGGTAGGCTGTTTTCGGGAAAACGGTTCTCCGAAAGGGGCGGAGCCGTTCCCATGACAGGGGAAACACTTCCGATCTTGGTTGCCGGTTAAGCTGGCAACCCCTAGATGTCATGGCATGAGCGATCTTTTTCCTCCTTTCGCGCCCGATCCGAATGAGCCGCGCAAGCGGCTGTTCAAGCCGGTTCCGGTTCGGGTCATCATTCCGAACATCATTACCCTGATCGCCCTGTGCCTGGGGCTCACCGCGATCAGGCTGGCCTTCGAGGGGCGCTACGAACCGGCGGTCGTCGCCATCGTGGTGGCAGCCCTGCTGGACGGGATCGACGGCCGGGTGGCGCGCATGCTCAAGGGCACGTCCCGGTTCGGCGCAGAGCTCGACTCGCTGGCGGATTTCGTCAATTTCGGTGTGACGCCGGCCCTCATCCTCTACAGCTTCCTGCTGAACGAGCTGAAGGCGATCGGGTGGATCGCCGTGCTGGTCTTTGCCATCGCTATGGTCCTGCGTCTTGCCCGCTTCAACGTGATGCTGGACGATCCCCACCGGCCCGAGTGGAAGAAGAACTTCTTCACCGGCATGCCGGCGCCGGCAGGCGCGCTGACCTCGATGCTGCCGCTCTATCTCTCGTTCCTGGGCGTCCCAATGGGGACAGCCGCCGCTCCGATTGCCCTGGTTTACCTGTTGGGCCTAGCCTTCCTGATGGTGTCGACCATCCCGGTCTATTCGGGCAAGACCATCGGCCTGAAGGTGCCGCGCCATTGGGTTCTGCCGATCTTCGTCCTGTCGGCGGCCGTCTTCGGGCTTCTGGCGAACTTCCCCTGGGAAATGCTCACCGCCATCACGGTGCTGTTCCTCGGCTCGATTCCCTTCAGCGTCATGCGCTACCGCCAACTCGACCGCGCACATCCTGCACAGGCGGTGCAGCCGCAGCCGACGGCCTCCGAGCCGGAGCCGCCGGCCGCTTGATTCAAGTCCTGCCGGTGCCATGTTGTCACCGGATCTGATCTAGCCTTCGTGAAATTCCGGAGCGTGGAGAAAAAAGTGGCGTCGTCTTCCGAGGTGTCGAATCCCAACACGCGTCCGAAGCTCATCCTCGCGTCCGCCTCGCCTCGCAGGCTCGCTCTTCTGCAGCAGGCAGGCATCGAGCCCGATGCGCTCCTTCCGGCTGACGTGGACGAGACGCCCCTGAAGAACGAGAGCGCCAAGGAACTGGCGAAGCGCCTGGCTCGCTCGAAGGCCGAGGTGGCCCGGAGGGTGGCCCGAACCCGCGAGGACCTGGCGAACTCCTACATCCTCTCCGCCGATACGGTCGTAGTGGTCGGCAAGCGGGTTCTGCCCAAGGCCGAAGTGGCGGACGAGGCCGCAGGGTGCCTGCGCCTGCTCTCGGGCCGCCAGCACCGGGTCTACACTTCCGTCTGCCTGATCACCCCCAAGGATACGATCCGCGAGCGCTTCGTGGAGACGCGGGTGCGTTTCAAGCGCCTGTCACGGGATGAGTTCGAGCGCTATCTCGCCTCTGGCGAGTGGCGCGGCAAGGCCGGCGGCTATGCCATCCAGGGATTCGCCGGCACCTTCGTGGTCAAGCTTATCGGGTCCTACTCGAACGTGGTCGGCCTGCCGCTCTACGAGGCCGTCTCCCTGCTCGACGGAGAGGGCTATCCCGTGCGCTTCGCCTGGCTCGACGCGGCCTGAAGCTGCTCCTCATGGGCTGACCCGATCTTGCATCGGGTGGAGTCAGCAACCACGTTGCCGCTTGAGAAGAGAAGGAGGCGCGGGATGAACGCCGCCAACGAGAACAAGCCCCTAGGCGCGACCGGCAAGTGCCCGATCTGCGGAAAGCCGGCAGAGCCGCAATATCGCCCGTTCTGCTCCCGCCGCTGCGCCGACGTGGACCTGAACCGCTGGCTGACCGGCAGCTATGCCATTCCGGTGGTTGAGAGCGAGCCCGAGGACCCCGACGAGGATCGCCGGGAGACGTGATCGGGCTCCATCTGCATTTTTCTCCCTCGACCCGCTGGACAGAGGGTCTTTGTCTGACTATACACCCCTCCACGACGCGCCCGGCCTCGCCGCGCATCGAATGCCCAGGTAGCTCAGTTGGTAGAGCATGCGACTGAAAATCGCAGTGTCGGCGGTTCGACTCCGTCCCTGGGCACCATTTCCTCACCCTTTGAAATGTCGAAGGTTTGAGGCTTCTGCTTCAATATAGCTCGTCATGTTCTCTGCTGCGGGAGGACGCTTCCTTGCTCGTGCGCCAGGTTACCGCACGGCTGGAGCGAAAAGATTGGTTTTTCCTTTACTCCAAAAGAGGTACATCAATCCTGCATCGTGCCTAAAAATAGGCAGATTCCCTAACCCATATGGCCGATGCAAAAGCGGGGGCAGCGATGACGGATCTGAAACCGTTGAAGGAAGTCATCGGCCTGACCTGGCGCGACGGAGAGATGGCCTCGTCAGCCTGCTACGGCATCGACGCTTATGGGAAGCGCTGGCCCTTCGTCTACATGGTCAACGACTGGGACGTCTGGGACGAGCAGCGCAAGGGCCTGAAGCCCGAGGTTGTCGCTTGGCTGGAGCAGCACGGGCGTGCGTGGGACTTCTATCACCTGCTCGACGCCTGGGGCCTCGTCGGGTTCAAGGACCCGAAGACAGCCAGCCATTTCAAGCTGCGCTGGTCCGGTGTGCTGAAGGCGGCTCCCGCCTCCGGCAAGGCCTGGAACCCGCAGCCATACAACAGCTCCTTCGCTCCGCCGCCTTACGAGACTCCCACCCGATTCCGCCAAGACCGGCGCACCACGCGCTGAAGGCTGTCGCCCGAGAGGGCTCGCCCCCTGAGGCGCAGCTCGGCTTCCACGGATCCTGTCTTTTCGTAATCCTGAGATCGCCGGAAGCGTCAATGCACGCCTTCCGCCTGCATGGCCTCGACGCGGATCTCCTCCGTCAGCTGCGCCTTCAGACTGGAGAACTCCGGCGTCGTCTTCATCCTGTAGTGGCGCGGGTGCGGCAGCTCGACGGGGATGTCCGCCTTGATGCGGCCGGGCCGCGCCGACATGACGATGACGCGGGAGGCGAGGAAAATCGCTTCCTCGATATCGTGGGTGACGAAGAGCACGGTCTTGCGCTCGCGCTCCCAGATGCCGAGCAGCAGTTCCTGCATCAACCCGCGGGTCTGGTTGTCGAGGGCGCCGAAGGGCTCGTCGAGCAGCAGGATCTCCGGATCGTTGGCGAGCGCGCGGGCGATGGCGGTGCGCTGCTGCATGCCGCCCGAGAGCTGCTTCGGATAATGGTTCTCGAACCCGCGCAGGCCGACCTTTTCCGTGTAGGAAGCGACGATCTCCTGGCGTTGTGCTTTCGGTACGCCTTTCTCGCGCAGGCCGTAGGCGATGTTCTCGGCAATCGTAAGCCACGGGAAGAGGGTATAGGACTGGAAAACCATCCCGCGATCAGCGCCGGGTCCCTTGATCTCGCGGCCGTTGAGCAGCACGCGCCCGTCGGTCGGCCGGTCAAGGCCCGCCACGATGCGCAGGAGCGTGGATTTTCCGCAGCCGGACGGGCCGAGGATGGTGATGAAGTCGTTCTGCTCCACCTGCAGGTTCGTGGGCTCGAGGGCCCGCACGGGCGCGCCGCCGCGCACGCCGGGAAACACGCGCGAGACATTGTCGATCTGGAGGATCGTGCTGCTCATGCGAGCCTCCACGGAAAGAGCTTGCGGTTGACGGCCTTGAATAGGAAATCCGAGATCAGGCCGATGATGCCGATGATGATGATGCCGAAGATCATCTGACCCGTGGCGAGAAGCGCCTGGCTGTCGATGATCATGTGCCCGATGCCCGACGACGAGCCGATGAGTTCGGCCACGATCACGTAGGTCCAGGCCCAGCCGAGCACGAGACGCAGGATCTCGGCGATCTCCGGTGCATTGGCCGGGATGAGCACGCGCTTCACCACGCCCTGGTCGCTGGAGCCCAGGGTGTATGCGGCCTCGACGAGATCGCGGCGCGTGTTGCCCACGGCCACTGCCACCATGAGGATGATCTGGAAGACCGAGCCGATGAAGATCACGAGGAGCTTCTGCATCTCGCCGATGCCGGCCCAGAGAATGAGCAGCGGCACGAAGGCGGAGGCCGGCAGGTAGCGGGCGAAGGACACGAAGGGTTCGAGGAACGCCTCGAAGGATTTGTAGGCGCCCATCATGATGCCGAGCGGCACGGCAATGGCTGCCGCGAGAATGAACCCGCCGACGACACGCCAGACGGTAATGCCGATGTCGCCCATAAAGCCGAAGCGGGTGAGCAGCAGCCAGCCGTCCTGCAGCATGGTGCCCGGATCGGCCAGGAAGGTGCGCGACACGAAACCGCCGAGCGTCGCGAAGGCCCAGGCCGCCACGAAAAGAACGAAGAAGGAGATGCCGAGCGTGACGCGCGCGCCCTGGCTGACGGGTTCGAGTGGACGAGGCATGAGGGATCCGCTGTGCGGTCCGGACCTATGTTCCGGACTGCCGGGGTGATGAAACGATCAGGCGGCCCGATGAAACGGGCCGCCGGAAGGTTGCGTTACTGGATGAAGCTCGTGTCCGCCAAGGCTTCCATGTCCGGCTTCTGCTTGATGATGCCGGTCTCGAGCAGGAGGTCGGCGGCCTCGGCCGAGAAGGTCTTGAACTCGCCTGCGAAGAACTTCTTGTTGGCCTCGCGGTCCTGCCAGCGCAGGAACTGGGCCGACTTGCCGAAGGCCTCGCCCGTCTGCTTCACGTCGGCGCCCATGATCTCGTAGGCCTTGGCCTGTTCCTTGGCGATCATGTCGAGCGCCTCGAAGTAGCTGTCGGCCAGGGCCTTCGCGGCCTTCGGGTTGTCGGCAAGGAACTTCGGCGTGCAGCCGAAGGTGTCCATCACGGCCGGGTAATCGAGCGTGGTGGCGATGATCTTGCCGGATTGCGGCGCTGCACGCACGGAGGAAAGATACGGCTCGTACGTCATGGCCACATCGTTCTGGCCGGCGATGAAGGCCTGAGCGGCTGGGCCCGGCTCCATGTTGACCACGGTCACGTCCTTCACGGAAAGACCGTTCTTCTTCAGCATCCAGGACAATACGAAATAGGGCGACGTGCCGGGTGAGGAGGCCGCGACCTGCTTGCCCTTGATGTCCTTGATGGAGCCGACGTCGTTCCTCACCACCATGCCGTCGGCACCGAAGCTCTTGTCGAGCTGGAAGATCTGCTTGGTAGGCACGCCGTTGGCATTCCACACGATCCAGGTTTCCACCGTGGTTGCGGCGCACTGGATGTCGCCGGATTGAATGGCGAGGTGGCGGCTCGCCTGCGGGACCTTCTTGATCGTCACGTCGAGGCCGTTCTTCTTGAAGATGCCGGCTTCTTTAGCGAGCGTCAGGGGCGCAAAGCCCGTCCAGCCCGAGATGCCGACAGCCACCTTCGTCTCCTGCGCTGAGGCGGATCCTGCCGCCAGCGCCAACACGGCCAAACCACCCAATACCGCCTTCATTGCAGCCTCCGTTCTTTCAAAGTTCCCTGGCTCGTTGTGCCGACCGGACCCTCTCGAAGATCCTGGTTCCTCACGTCGGGCATTCTTGTTCGTGCGGGCGAATGGCACCATGACGGAGCGTCAATGTCAAATGTATAGACATTATGCCCTGCCGTTGTTTTGGCACCATCGGGCGAAAATGAACTCCTATGCCGAACCCTCGGGCGCGATCTCGACGAGGATTGCCCGGCCGGACCCGGAGAGCAGGATGAGATCCTGCGTTGCCTCCAGCATCAGCACGTCGAGCACATGCAGCGAGTGGATGGTCGCATCGATCGTCACGTCGAAGGGGCCGCCCAGGGGTACAAGAAAAGCCGCGCAGGTCTCCTCGGTCAGCAGCGCCACGCCGGATTGCACGAACCGGGCCCGGTGCCTGAACTGCCCGCACCGGGTCATGACGTTCAAGTCGCGGATCGGCCCCGACAAGAGCCGCCCGGTAGTGCTGTCGTCACCGGAAAAGGAAAGCTTGGGGGACGCCTTGTCTAATGGGTAGGCGACGCCCTCCACATCGAGTTCGATGCCTTCGCCCTCGACAACGATCAGCGTGCGGTCGATGCCCGGAAAAACCGAGAAGGGGCCGTCGGAGGCAACATCCGCCATGCTGATACGCCACCCGAACGTATCGAAGCCCGAGCCCTCCGGAAAGGCAGCAACCTCCGCAGTGGTGCCGCCACCGTTCTTCCACGGAACGCGGACGAGATCCTCGTTGCGGATGACGCGTGCGCTCATCAGCCAAGGCTCGGCAGGTTGAGGCCGAACTCGCGGGCGCAGTCGACCGCGATGTCGTAGCCCGCATCGGCATGGCGCATCACGCCGGTCGCCGGATCGTTCCACAGCACGCGCTCGACACGCTTGGCCGCTTCCGGCGTGCCGTCGCAGACGATCACCATGCCCGAATGCTGCGAGAAGCCCATGCCGACGCCGCCGCCGTGATGCAGCGATACCCAGGTGGCGCCCGAGGCGCAGTTGAGAAGCGCGTTCAGCAGCGGCCAGTCTGAGACTGCGTCCGAGCCGTCCTTCATGGCCTCCGTTTCGCGGTTAGGACTTGCCACCGAGCCGGAATCGAGATGATCGCGGCCGATCACGATAGGCGCTTTCAGCTCGCCCTTGGCCACCATCTCGTTGAAGGCGAGGCCGAGGCGATGGCGGTCGCCCAAGCCCACCCAGCAGATGCGCGCGGGCAGGCCCTGGAACTTGATGCGTTCCTTCGCCATGTCGAGCCAGTTGTGCAGGTGCTTGTTGTCTGGCAGCAGTTCCTTCACCTTGGCGTCCGTCTTAAAGATGTCCTCCGGGTCGCCCGAGAGCGCGCACCAGCGGAACGGCCCGATGCCGCGGCAGAAGAGCGGGCGGATATAGGCCGGCACGAAGCCCGGGAAGTCGAAGGCGTTGTCCACGCCTTCTTCTTTCGCCATCTGGCGGATGTTGTTGCCGTAGTCGAGGGTGGGCACCCCGGCCTTGTGGAAGTCCAGCATGGCGCGCACGTGCTCGGCCATCGATTGCTTGGCTGCATGCTCCACGGCCTTGGGATCGGTCTCGCGCTTGGCTTCCCATTCGGCCAGTGTCCAGCCCTTCGGCAGATAGCCGTTGATGGGATCATGCGCGGAGGTCTGGTCGGTTACCGCATCGGGACGGATGCCGCGCCGGTAGATCTCGGGAAAGATTTCGGCGGCGTTGCCGAGGAGGCCGACGGAGATGGGTTTCTTGTCGCGGCAGGATTGCTCGATGATGGCAAGCGCCTCATCCAGAGTGTCGGCACGCTGGTCCACATAGCCCGTGCGCAGGCGCATCTCGATGCGGCTCGGCTGGCACTCGACCGCCAGGCACGATGCACCGGCCATGGTGGCGGCGAGCGGCTGCGCGCCGCCCATGCCGCCGAGGCCGCCGGTGAGGATCCAGCGGCCGGAAAGATCGCCATTGTAGTGCTGGCGGCCCACCTCCACGAAGGTCTCGTAGGTGCCCTGTACGATGCCCTGCGTGCCGATATAGATCCAGGAGCCGGCCGTCATCTGGCCGTACATCATGAGCCCCTTGCGGTCGAGCTCATGGAACTTGTCCCAAGTGGCCCAATGCGGCACAAGGTTGGAGTTGGCGATGAGCACGCGCGGCGCATCCGCGTGGGTGCGGAAAACGCCGACGGGCTTGCCGGACTGCACGAGCAGCGTCTCGTCATCATTGAGGTTCTTCAGAGCCGCCACGATGCGGTCGAAGCTGTCCCAATCGCGTGCGGCGCGGCCGATGCCGCCATAGACGACGAGCTCGCCGGGCTTCTCGGCGACCATCGGATCGAGGTTGTTCATCAGCATGCGCAGCGGGGCTTCCGTCAGCCAACTCTTGGCCGACAGATCGGTGCCGTGGGAAGCGCGGATCACGCGGGCGTTGTCGATGCGGGTCATGGGATGATCCTCGGGTCAGGCTTTGGATTGAGTGAAGGTGAGACAGGTCTGGAGAACGAGCGTCAGGGCCGAACGGATGGGCTCCGCATAGGCTTCATCATAGGGCGTTGGCCATTGGCCCTCGGAGACGGGTCCGAGCGGCTCGCGCATGTAGCCGCGACAGGCGAGTTCCATCTGGACAGCATGGACGCCTGCCTCAGGGCGCCCAAGGCTGCGCGTGATGTAGCCGCCCTTGAAGCGTCCGTTGACCACATGGCTGAAGCCGCTGCTCACGCAGATCTTCTCGATGGCTTCACTCAATGCAGGCGCGCAGGTGGTGCCGCCGTTGGTGCCGATGTTGAAGTGGGGCAGGGTGCCGTCGAACAGGCGAGGAATGACCGAGCGGATCGAGTGGCAGTCATAGACCACTACGCTGGCGTGCCGGGCCCGCAGCCGCTCGATCTCGGCGCGGAGCGTCGCGTGATAAGGATCGAAGAAGCGGGCGCGGCGATCGGCGACTTCCTCTGTTGTCGGATCAGTTCCTGGCTCGTAGAGCAGTTCGCCGTCGAAGGTGGTGGTGGGGCACAGCTCAGTGGTCGCCTGCCCGGGATAGAGCGAGACGCCCGACGGATCCCGGTTCACGTCGATCACCGTGCGGGATACGGCCGTGCGGATGACCGTGGCGTCGAGTCCGGCGGCGAAGTCGTAAAGCTGCTCGATCCACCAATCCGCATCTTTGCGCGCGAGCCAGGGCGAGACGAGACCGCGTTCATACTCTGCTGGGATCTCCGTGCCGGTATGCGGCAGGCTCACTACGAGCGGCGCGTCGCCGCGGATGACGGTGAGCCAGTCCGGATGCTCCGTGCTCATCACTCCCCCTCATCCGCCACAAGCGGCAGCACATCACCGCCGACTGCATCAACGAGGGCACCGGAGACGACGAGAGCCGTGGCCACTTCCATTTCGGGCGCCATGTGTCGGTCATCGTCGAGGTGAGGAATCTGCGCACGGAGCAAGGTACGGGCGCGCTCCAGGCACTCGCTAGAGGTCATCGGTGCGTGGAAGTCGCAGCCCTGGACGGCGGCCAGGTATTCGATGCCAATCACGTTCGCGGTGTTCGCCGCCATCGGCAGGAGCCTGCGGGCACCGTGGGTAGCCATGGACACATGGTCTTCCTGGTTGGCGGAGGTCGGGATCGAATCGACGCTTGCCGGATAGGCGCGCTGCTTGTTCTCGGACACGAGGGCAGCGGCTGTCACCTGCGGGATCATGAAGCCCGAGTTGAGCCCCGGCTTCGGGGTGAGGAAGGCGGGCAGTCCTGAGAGCGTCGGGTCGACCAGCATGGCGATGCGCCGTTCGGCGAGCGAGCCGATCTCGCACAGAGCCATGGCGATCATGTCGGCGGCGAAGGCCACCGGCTCGGCATGGAAATTGCCGCCGGAGATGACCTCGCCTGTGTCCGAGAAGACGAGCGGGTTGTCGGAAACGCCATTCGCCTCCGTGCCCAGCGTTTCGCCTGCTTGGCGCAGCAGGTCGAGCACCGCGCCCATGACCTGGGGCTGGCAGCGCAGGCAGTACGGGTCCTGCACCCGGTCGTCGTTGGTGAGATGCGAGGCACGGATGGCGCTGCCCTGCATCAGGGCGCGCAAGGCAGCTGCGACCTCGATCTGCCCGCGATGGCGGCGCAGCTTCTGGATGCGCTCGTCGAACGGGCCATCGGAACCCTTGGCGGCATCGGTCGCGAGCGCCCCGGTGACGAGAGCGGCCTGGAACACGCGCTCGGCTTCGAACAGGCCTGCGAGCGCGAGCGCGGTCGAGACCTGCGTGCCGTTGAGAAGCGCCAGACCCTCCTTGGGGCCGAGCACCAGCGGTGTGAGGCCAGCGCGGGCGAGGGCTGCCTCCGCCTTCACCCGCACACTGTCGACGAAGAACTCGCCGACGCCCATGAGGGCTGCCGTCATATGAGCCAGCGGGGCGAGATCGCCTGAGGCGCCGACGGAGCCTTGGCCGGGAATGACCGGAATGAGACCCGCCTTCAAGCAGGCCGTCAGATGCTCGATGGTGGACCAGCGCACGCCCGACGCACCTTGCGCAAGGCTCGCCAACTTGAGGGCCATCACGAGCCGCACGACGGAGACCGGCAGAGGCTCGCCGACGCCGGCGGCATGTGAGAGCACGATGTTGCGCTGGAGCGTCGCGAGATCGGCAGCGCCGATGCGCACGCTGGCGAGCTTTCCGAAACCGGTATTGATGCCGTAAACCGGGTCGCCCTTCGCGACGATCTCATCAATGGTCTTCGCGCTCGCCTCGATAGCGCGGCGGCAATCCTGATCAAGCGCTATGTCAGCGCCGAAATAAACACGGCGCCAATCGGCCAGAGCGACGGAGCCGGGATGAAGCATGATGGGTTGTGTCACTGTCCCCTCCAGACGCGGGTGTGAAGCGGGTTGAAGCCGATGCGGTAGACGAGTTCCGCCGGCCGTTCGATGTTCCAGATGGCGAGATCGCAGCTCTTGCCGGGCTCGAGCGTGCCGATCTCATCGAGTCGTCCGAGCGCGCGGGCAGCCTCGCGCGTCACGCCTGCGATGCATTCCTCGACATTCATGCGGAACAGGGTCGCGCCCATGTTCATGGTGAGCAGGAGCGACGTCAGTGGCGAGGTGCCGGGATTGCAATCGGTCGCGAGCGCCATGCGGGTGCGGGCTTGGCGGAAGGCGGCAATCGGCGGAACCTTCGTCTCACGCAGCATGTAGAAGGCGCCCGGCAGGAGCACCGCCACTGTGCCGGCCTTCGCCATGGCGAAGGCGCCATCCTCGTCCGTGTACTCGAGGTGATCAGCGGACAAGGCGCCGTAATCGGCGGCGAGCTTCGCGCCATGTAGGTTGGAGAGCTGGTCGGCGTGGAGCTTGATCTTGAGGCCCAGGGCCTTGGCGGCATCGAATACCCGCGCGGTCTGCTCCGGCGAGAATGCTATGCCTTCGCAAAAGGCATCAACCGCATCTGCCAATCCCTCACGGGCTAGAACCGGCAGCATCTCGCTGCAGATTTTGTCGATAAAGGCATCCTTGTCGCCGTTCGCCTCGGGCGGCAGGGCATGGGCGCCGAGGAAGGTTGTGGTGACGGAAACGCGGCGTTCACGCCCCAACCGCCGTGCAGCGCGCAAGGAGCGTGCCTCCGTCTCCAGATCGAGCCCATAGCCCGACTTGATTTCGATGGTGGTGCAGCCCTCACCGATGAGATGGTCGAGCCGGGTCAGGGCGCTCGCCACAAGCCCGTCCTCACTCGCAGCGCGGGTGGCCTTCACGGTGGAGACGATGCCGCCGCCGGCGCGGGCGATCTCCTCATAGCTCGCGCCCTTGAGGCGCAGCTCGAACTCATGGGCGCGGTCGCCGCCATGGACGAGATGGGTGTGGCAATCGATTAGGCCTGGGGTGATCCAGCGGCCTTCGCAGTCTATGCGCTCGGCTGCATCCCAGCCAGTGGGGAGGTCCTCCGCCGTTCCGGCGAAGGCGATGCGGCCGTCCTTGGTGGCAACGGCTCCGCTCTCGACAATCCCGAGGCCGTCGCCTTTGAGCGTAGCAAGGCGGGCGTTGTGCCAGACCCGGTCGAAGCGCATGTTCCTGCTCCGGTTCATTCGCGATAATGTCTATACATAATCGCGAACAATCGATATTGTCTAGACGTATTCGATCGGTTCTGATGGTCGGGCGGCGGCATGGCTTTTTGGCGGCTGCCAGTGTCCAGGCCGCTCCGCAGCAAGGGTGTCAGCGATGCGCAGGCTCATTCTCGATCACGCTCTCCTGCCCGGCGGCTGGGTCCGGAATGTCGGTCTCGATATCGAGGGCGGCGCGATTGCCGCCGTGCATCCCGAGGCTTCCACTGAGGGCCGCGAGCGCGTCTCCGGGGTCACGCTTCCTGGACTACCGAACCTGCACAGCCATACGTTCCAGCGTGGCATGGCAGGGCTTGCCGAGATGCGCGGGCCGGAAGGCGACAGCTTCTGGACTTGGCGGCAGGTGATGTACCGCTTTCTCGGTTCGCTGACGCCGGAGGATGTGGAGGCGATTGCGGCCTTCGCCATGATGGAGATGCTGGAGGGCGGCTTTACGGCACTCGCCGAATTCCATTACCTGCACCATGATGCGGAAGGGCGCCCCTATGGCGACATCGCGGAACTCTCCGGGCGCATCGCAGCCGCCGCGCAGGAGACGGACATGGGCCTGACGCTGCTGCCGGTGTTCTATGCGCAGGGCGGCTTCGGCGGCATGGCGCCGACGGAGGGGCAGCGGCGCTTCATCAACAACGTCGAGAGCTACTCGCGACTGCTCGAAGGCGCCCGCAAGGCGACCTCCAATCTCGACGATGCGGTTGTCGGAGTCGCGCCGCACAGCCTGCGTGCCGGCACGCCCGAGAACCTTGGGGAGGCCGTCGCGATGGCAGGCGAGGGGCCGGTTCACATTCACATTGCCGAGCAGGTGAAGGAGGTGGAGGATTGCCTTGCCTGGTCGGGGCAGCGCCCGGTGGCGTGGCTGCTCGACCATGCGCCTGTGGATCGCCGCTGGTGCCTGATCCACGCGACGCATCTCGACCTGCAGGAGGTCAAGGGCATTGCCACGAGTGGTGCGGTGGCGGGCCTGTGCCCGATCACCGAGGCCAATCTCGGTGACGGCATTTTTGAGGGCGTGGACTATCTGGCGAATGGCGGTCGCTTCGGCGTCGGATCGGATTCCAACATCGAGACTTCGGCATCGGGAGAACTGAAGCAGTTCGAATACAGCCAGCGCCTCAAGCACCGCGCGCGCAATGTGCTGGCCGAACGTGAGGGCCAGTCGACGGGGCGCAGCCTCTATGAGAAGGCGCTGGCAGGCGGTGCGCAGGCTCTTGGCCGACGGGTTGGCGCCATCGCCGAGGGGTATCGCGCTGACTTTGTGGTGCTCGATGCCCTTCATCCCGATCTCGCATGCGTTTCGGGAGATCGCTGGATCGATTCCTATGTGTTCGTGGCCGGCAAGGCCGCTATCGATATGGTCTTCGTTGCGGGCAAGCCCGTGGTCAAAAGCGGCCGGCATGTGAGCCGTGACGCGATTCGCGCCCGCTATGCTAAGGCCATGGCCCGCATAATGGCTTCGGAGAAGGCCCCGTCGGCATGAAGCATCTGCACCAGCGCATTCGCGACGATATCGAAGCCCGGATCATGTCAGGCGAGTGGGCGCCCGGGCACCGCATCCCATTCGAGCACGAGTTGATGGCCGAGTACGGCTGCTCACGCATGACGGTAAATAAGGTGCTTTCGACACTCGCTGCCAACGGCCTCATCACGCGCCGACGTCGTGCCGGAACGGTGGTTGCGGAGCCGAGCAGCCAGCAGGCCGTGTTGCAGATCCAGGATTTCGCCCTCGAGGCGGCGCGCGCCGGAGTCGAGTATCGCTTCAAGGTCCTGCACCGCTCCGTTGAGCCCATCGATGCTGCTGCCGCGCAGCGCATAGGCCTGCCGGCGGGCACCAAGATGCTCTGCCTGTCCACCCTTCATGTGATGGATGACGTGCCTCAGGCTTTCGAGCAACGCCTGATCAACCTCGCCACTGTGCCCGAGGCCGACAAGGAGACCTTCAAGGGCGATCCGCCGGGCACGTGGCTGCTACGGCGCGTGCCTTGGACGGATGCGGAGCACATCGTGCGAGCGGTGAATGCGGACGGCACGATGGCGAAGCGGCTTCAGGTTCAGACGGGAACAGCCTGTCTCATGCTGGAGCGACGGACCTGGCAGGCCGGCGCCTTCGTGACCGAGGCTCGCATTACCTATCCGGGCGACAGGCATCAGCTCGTCGGACGGTTTTCGCCGGTTGCGTGAGCACGTAGCATCCCTTCACGTCATGGCCGGGCTTGTCCCGGCCATCCCGATCAGAAAAGCGCTTTGCTTAATCGAGATCACCGGCACAAGGCCGGTGATGACAGCAGGGGGGAGACTGCCCTTTGGACGATGTTTACGACAGCGCGGAGCGCAGATCCTCGATCAAATCGTCCGCATCCTCGATGCCGACCGACAGGCGCACGAGCCCGTCGTCGATCCCGAGTTCGGCCCGCACCTCCGGCGGCACGGAGGCATGGGTCATGATGGCCGGGTGCTCGATGAGGCTCTCCACGCCGCCGAGGCTTTCCGCCAAGGTGAAGAGCTTGCAGCGCTCCAGGAAGCGCGTCGCGCCATCGAGCCCGCCCTTGATGCGAGCTGTGATGATGCCGCCGAAGCCGCGCATCTGGCGCTTGGCGAGTTCATGCTGCGGATGCGAGGCGAGACCCGGATAGATCACGCCGTCCACACCCGGATGAGCCTCCAGGAACTGGGCGATCTTGAGAGCCGAATTGCAGTGCCGCTCCATGCGCAGCGACAAGGTCTTGAGGCCGCGCAGGGCCAGAAAGCTGTCGAAAGGACCGGAGACCGAGCCGACGGCGTTCTGCAGGAACGCGATCTTTTCGCGGATCTCCTGGTTCTGGCCCACGATCACCACGCCGCCGACCATGTCGGAATGGCCGTTGAGGTATTTCGTGGTGGAATGCACCACGATGTCGAAGCCGAATTCCAATGGCCGTTGCACATAAGGGCTCGCGAAGGTGTTGTCGGCCACGAGCCATGTGCCATGGCCGCGCGTGGCGGCCGCGATGGCTTCGAGGTCGGCGAGCTTGAGGAGCGGGTTCGTGGGTGTCTCGACCCAGACGAGCTTCGTGTTGGGGCGAAGTGCCGCCTTTACGGCGTCCGCATCGCCGAGGTCCACATAAGTGATGTCGAGCCCGGCCGACTTCCGGCGCACGCGCTCGAACAGGCGGCGCGTGCCGCCATAGAGATCGTCGGAGGCGACGATGTGCGAGCCGTGCTCCAGCATGTCGAGCACCGTCGCGCTCGCCGCGAGACCGGAGGAGAAGGCGAAGGCCGCGGTGCCGCCCTCCAGATCCGCGATGCACCGCTCGAAGGCCATGCGGGTCGGGTTCTGCGAGCGGGCATATTCGAAGCCCTTGTGAACGCCGGGGCTCTCCTGCGCGAAGGTGGAGGTGGCGTAGATCGGCATCATCACAGCGCCGGTGGTAGGATCCGGCGACTGGCCCGCATGGATACAGCGGGTGGCGAAATCGAGCTGGTTGCGGGCGGTCATTGGGGCTGGATCCGGAAGTAGTTGATGAGGTCGATGCGGGTGGCGAGGCCCACGAAGGCGTCGCCCTCCATGATCACCGGCACGAGGCCGGCGGCGAAGAGGGGCAGAAGCTCCCGGACGGGAGCATCGGCGGAGATGGTCTGCAGGCGCGTCACCATCACGTCGCGCACAGGCTTGTCGAACACGCTCTGCGACGCGCCTTCGTTGGCCACCAGCGCATCGAGGATGTCGCTTTCGTCGACGAGTCCAATAACGCGCCCATCCTCGATCACCGGCAACTGCGAGACATCGGACGAACGCATGCGTGCGAAGGCGGAACGCAGGGTTTCGCTTGGCGAGACGAAGATGGTGGCGCCTTCCCCGAACGGGTTGATCACCACGTCGCGCACCGTGCCGGTCACCTTGCGGTCGAGCCAGCCCTCCTGGGCAATGAAGGCATCGTTGAACACCTTCGACAGGTACTTGGCACCCGTGTCGCAGACGAGGGTCACGACCCGCTTCGGCTCGGTCTGCTCGCGGCAGTAGCGCAGGGCCGCGGTGAGCAGCGTGCCGGAGGAGGAGCCCGCCAGGATGCCTTCCTTGCGCAGCAACTCGCGGGCGGCCGAGAAGCTCTCCTTGTCGGTGATGGAATAGCCCTTCTTCACCAGTGAGAGATCGCAGTTCGGCGGCACGAAATCCTCGCCGATGCCCTCGACAGCCCAGGAGCCGGCCTCAGTCATCTGACCTGTCTCGACCAGCGGGGCGAGGATCGAGCCGGCCGGGTCTGCCAGCACCATGGCGGTCTTCGGCGATGCTTTCTTGAGATAGCGCCCGACGCCGGTGAGCGTGCCGCCGGAGCCGACGCCGACCACGACGGCATCCACGTCGCCCTCCATCCCCTCCAGGATCTCCGGGCCGGTGCTCGCCTCGTGGGCGGCCGGGTTGGCCGGGTTCTCGAACTGGTTGATGTAGACAGCGCCCGGTGTGCGGCCGGTGATCGCCTGGGCGAGATCCTGGTAGTAATCCGGGTGGCCCTTGCCCACATCGGAGCGGGTGATCACCACCTCGGCGCCCAGCGCCTTGGCATGCAGCACCTTCTCCCGGCTCATCTTGTCCGGCACGACGAGGAGCGTGCGGTAGCCCTTGCTGGCACCGACTAAGGCCAACCCGACGCCGGTATTCCCGGCCGTGGCTTCGATGATGGTGCCGCCGGGCTTCAGGCGGCCATCGGCTTCGGCTGCTTCGATCATGGCGCGGGCCGGACGGTCCTTGATGGAGCCGCTGGGATTGGCGCTCTCCAGCTTGAGGAAGAGCTTGCAGAGGCCCGCATCGAGGCTCGTGACCTCGACCAGAGGGGTCCGGCCGATCAGATCCAAGGCTCCATGGGCAGCCATATTAGCATCTTTCAAATGTGAAACTTATCGTTTGTTGCTATTTTGACGTGAAACTGCCTGGTACTTATAGATGCCGATGTTGATTGTCACCTGGCCTTCCGATCACTCAACTGCGATCCGCTGGCTTGGAGCGAGAAGCCGGGAGGGGTGCTCAGGTGCAGAAACAAAAAAGCCCCGGCTTTTGTGCCGGGGCTCTTTGATGGATCTTTATTGTCAGATGACGAAGAAGTCCTTGTAGGAGAGGGCGAGGTTCTTCGACAGCTGGGCGAACTCCACCGCAGCACCCCGGCCGGAGCCGTCCGCATCGTAGGAGAGCACGCCTGTCTTCTTGTTGTAGATCAGGTAGTCGTCGCGCTCCCGGGCTCTGCCGCCGCTGGTGAAGAACTCCGCATTCAGCTCCGTCGGGTTGGACAGGGTTCCGCTGCCGAGCTTCCTGAACACGGCATTGTCGAGCAGGAAGCTGTCGTCACTGACCTTGAAGTCCACAACCGTGTCGAAGCTGACCTGGCGGTCGGTTGAAGCGGTTCCGAGCCGTGTGTTGAACACGAAGGCATCGCTGCCGGACCCGCCGTAGAGCCGGTCGTTGCCCGAGCCGCCATTGACCACGTCATCGCCGGAGCTGCCAGAGACCCTGTCATTGCCGCTGTCGCCATAGACCCAGTCGTTGCCCGAGCCACCATCGACGGTGTCGTGCCCGGAGCTGCCGTAGACCCAGTCATTGCCGAAGCTGCCATAGGCTCTGTCGTTGCCCGATCCGCCATGGACATAGTCGTTGCCGGATCCGCCATGGACATAGTCGTTGCCGGTACTGCCGATGACACGATCGTCGTCGCTGTCGCCATAGACCTTGTCGTTGCCGGCTCCGCCATCCAGGCGGTCGTTGCCGCCGCGGCCCCTGATGGTGTCGTTGCCGCCCAGGCCCCTCATGACGTCATCGATGTTGTCCCGGCCGTTGAGGGTGTTGGGCCCGGAGGTGCCGTCGCGCTTGACCACATCGTTGCCGGTGTTGACCGGAGGAGGGGGAGGCGGCGGAGTAACTGGAGGCGGAGCAACCGGGTTCGGGACCCAGGTGTCGCCCACAAGCTTGCCGTCCGCAAACTGAAGAACCTCAATGTTCAGCAGAGTGTCCGTACCTTCCGTCGTGCCGGCGACGGTGCGGCTCGCGAGGGTGCCGTTGACCGAAAAGTTTGCATATTTACCGGAGAACACGGCCGTGTCGTTTCCGGCGCCGCCATCCAGAGAATCGTTACCAGCACCGCCGTACAATGCATCGTCACCACCAACGCCATTCAGCTTGTTCGCTAGGCTGTTGCCGACGATCTCATTGTTGAGTTCGTTACCTGTTCCGACAATGGCTGGCCCCACTCCGGCAGTGACGGGGTCCAGGAGCGTGAGGTGCTCAAGATTGTCACGAAGAGTATACGAGATGTAGCTGTTGACGCGGTCTGTTCCCTCTCCCGGCTTCTCAACCACGACATCGCCTGTGTGATCGACGTAGTAGGTGTCATCACCAAGGCCGCCGGTCATGACATCGCTGCCCCTGCCGCCGTCAATGATATTGTTTCCTGAATTGCCGGTCAGGATGTTGTTCTGCGTGTTACCTGTGGCGTTGATGTGAGCAGAACCCAGCAGGGTGAGGTTCTCGACCTCCACCGAAAGAGTATAGCTTGCCGTGCTGAATACGGAGTCGATGCCGCCAGCACCCAGGTGATCCCTCTCGATAATGATGTCGGCTGAAGAATCGGCATAGTAAGTATCGTTACCGTCACCTCCATCTAGCGTATCGATGCCTGCACCGCCATCGAGCGTGTCATTCCCGATGTCGCCCTTCAATCTGTTTGATGCTGCATTCCCAATCAGAACATTGTCGAGTGTGTTGCCGTCACCATTGATAGCCTCTGTGCCGGTGAGTACGAGGTTCTCGATATTCGCTTTGAGTGTGTGGCTGATGGAGGCGTAAATGGTGTCGTTGCCCTCACCGGCAGCCTCGGTCACCACATCGCCGCTGTGATTGACGATGTAAATGTCGTCGCCGGCAAAACCTTTCATCTCATCTGCGCCGGCTGTACCGGTAAGTGTGTCATCCCCGATGGTTCCAGTCACAGGATTGACCTGTCCAGGGATTGAGATGGATCCGGAGGCCATGCCGGAGATAGTGTTGCCGGTGGCTTCTGTTCGGGTCGGGCCGCCATCGTCGTTCGTCGGCTCTTCTCGAATGCCCCAGCGAGCCTTGATCGCGCCGTCGGAATAGATGGTGTTGTTCAGGATCTGCGTGTCGGTCGAGTAATAGGTCTTGGGAAGCTTCTGGGTCTTCCCGTCTTCATAGTCATTGCGCAGACGGATGTTGACCTCATCATACTCGTTGTTGAGTTCCTGCGAGTTGTTATAGATCGTGCTGTTCTTCAGGACAGTATTGGTCGAGCCTTCGATCCTTACGCCTTGGCGCAGGTTTCCATACACTTCCGCATCGTCAATGGTGACACTGTCGGAGAGCTTGACGAGAATGCCTTCCTTATTGTTCCCGTAATATTTTCCGCCACTGATCAGGATATCGCTGACCCAGGGGATCGTCGTCGAACCTGCAGGAGGAATATTGCCGCGCTGAATGGTGATGCCTGCGCCGCCATATACCAGGCCTGTTTCAGGGTTGATGCCGAATCCATTGCTATAGGCCTCGTTGTTTACGAGATCGAGACCTTTCGTCTCGTTCTGAATGTTGAAGCCGTGACGGTCATTGCTGTATGCGATGTTGTTTGAATAGGATCCACCCATAACCGCATCCGCGACGAAGCCATCGAGACCGTTGTGATGCGCCTCCGAGTTCTTCACGACCATATTGGTCGTGACTTCGTGGGGATTGATCCCGTAAGCCGTACAATTCATCACCTCGACGTTGTCTATGGTGATGTTCGACTGTGTGCGTCCAGTGCCGTCCTCCTTGATGCCGCAGATGAATCCAGCCTGATGTCCCTCGTTGTTCGCGCGATTGCCGTCGATCACGAGGTTGGAAATGATGACATTGTCCACGGTCTCCAGCTTCGTACGCACGATGCCGTTGATGCGTGCATTGAAGTCGTTTTCAAGCATGATCACGGTCTTGCGGTCACCTGAGCCCGTGAGTTCTACGCCAGAGCTGAGCTCAATTGCACCTTTCGAATCATTGTTTCTGTCCGCTGTAACGACCCAGGTGCCTTCACCGAGTATGACCTTGACGGGCGTCTTATTCGGATTGGGGTCCGCCATGTAGGCTTCGTGGGCTTGTTCGATAGCAGCTTGAATGCGAGCGACGTTTTCCGCAGCGGCCTGTTCTTCATTGGGATTAGTTGAAGGGCCAAGGACCTTGAATTCAGCCATTAATCGGTATCCTTCTTGAATGAGTCGAGGAGTGTATTGGCGAGCGTCATCGTCACCAGAACTTCGTCCAGCGCCTGAAATGACTGCCACTTGTCGTGTTTTGTCGTTGTCGCTGCGGCGTCGTTCAGAGCCGCTTTGGCGTCAATCTAAGGAAGTACCGCTGCCGTGTTGGCGGCGATCCATTCAATCCTCAGGGCGGAGCCGGTCCTGCTTCGCGTGAAGTCATGAGCATAGGGCTATTTCCTCTTCGGTAGCTGCCTGATTGCTCAAGATTAAATAGGCATTTTCTGAAATCAGGAATGGCGCAATTTTGTATTGTTAATGCAATTCCGAGTTAATGCATCCGCTGCAGTGTCGTAGCCTAATTCTGTTGAAGTATCCGGCATACCCCAAATGGGTCGTGGTCGTACCAGAAGGGGCTTGGAACATATGGCCAAGCTGGAACTTAGGCTTTGTTTCACTTGAGCATGTCGAAAACCTGCCCTGAGCATTGAGCGACGAGGATCAGGAGGAGGACACCGATGAACCAGAGCCAGGAGCCGCGTCGCTGAGGTTGAGCCTGTGGCTGCGGAGACGGCTTGGCATGGATGGACATGACCGGCACGGGCGGGGAGGGCAGGCGCTCGATCAGTTCGGCGGACGCGGCCGGAATGCTGCCGGCCATTCCGATGAACCGAAAGCTCACCGGAATGCCGCCTCTGAATCCGACCTCGGCCGGCTGAATCGCGGCCTCGTGGAAAACCCACCAATATTCCTTGCGATCGTCCATTTTTGCATCCGTCCATGTCTGACAGGCTAGTCTAACGCTTAGCCCCATCGGCTTGATCTGGAAATCCGGCCGCAATAGAGCCACCATGACAATGTGTTGAGCGGGCATCCCCAGGAGATCTCATGAACGTTCTCGTCACCGGCGGGGCCGGATACATCGGCGGCCATATGGTTCTGGCCTTGCTCGATGCCGGTCACATGCCCATCGTGTTCAACAACCTGTCGACCGGCTTCCGGTGGTCCGTGCCGGAGGGCGTGCCGCTCGTCGTGGGCGATATCGGCGATTTCGAACTGGTCCTGCGCACCCTGCAAGCCTACCAAATCGACGCCATCGCCCATTTCGCCGCCAAACTGGTCGTGCCCGAATCCGTGACCGACCCGCTCGGCTACTATCTCAACAACACCGTCAAGAGCCGCTCCCTCATGGCTGCCGCCGTGGCGGCGGGGATCAAGAAATTCGTCTTCTCCTCGACGGCGGCCGTCTACGGCAATGCCTCCGACAAGCCGCTCGGTGAGGATGCGCAGCTGGCGCCTCTTTCTCCCTATGGAAGCTCGAAGCAGCTGACCGAGGTGATGCTGCGCGATGTCGCCGCCGCTCACGACATGCGCTACGTGATCCTGCGCTACTTCAATGTGGCCGGATCCGATCCTGCCATGCGCCATGGCCAGTCGACGTCGAATGCCACCCACCTCATCAAGGTGGCGATCCAGACTGCGCTCGGCATGCGCTCCCACATGGAGGTGTTCGGCTCCGACTATCCGACGCCGGACGGGACCTGCATCCGCGACTACATTCACGTGACCGACCTGATCGCGGCCCACATGCTCGCCCTGAACCATCTCGACCAGGGAGGCGAGAGCCTCGTGGTGAATTGCGGCTACGGGCACGGCTATTCGGTGTCCGAGGTGATCGAGACGGTGCGCAAGGTCTCCGGAAAACCCGTCGAGGCGCGCTTTGCGCCCCGCCGGGCCGGCGATCCGGTGACTATCGTGGCGGATTCGGCCCGCATCCGCTCCCGGCTCGGATGGGAGCCGCGTCATGACGACCTTGCCAGCATCGTGGATCATTCCCTGCGCTGGGAGAGCATGCTTCGGGAACGAAACCTCAAGCTGTAGAGACCCGGAAACGCTCGGCGCGCTAAGAACAGGTTAAGAACCTTTCCGTCAAATGCTGCTCCAGCGCCAGCCGATTCCCGGCCGGCAGATGCGGAGGGCAGGGGCATGGACAGGGGTGCAGGAATCAACGGAGTTCTGCTGCTGAACCGCCTTCTGCTGGCGGGCTGCTTCCTGCCGTCGGCCATCGGGCGCGCCGCCAACATCTCCGGCTTCGCCGCGACCCTGACCATGAAGGGCATGCCCTATGGGGATGTGGTGGCGACCGTCGTGGTCGTGGCGGAGGTCTTCGGGCCCCTGGCTTTGATCCTCGGCCTGGCCCCGCGCCTGAGCGCTTCCGTCCTGATCGCCGCCCTGGTGGTGACGACCGGGACCTTGCACCGCTTCTGGGATTACGGCGGGCTGACCCGGCAGGCCGAGCAGGCCGTGTTCCTGTCCCATCTCGGGGTTCTCGCCGGTCTTCTCTTCTACACCCTCACAGGCCCCGGCGCCTGGAGCTGGCAGGCCTTATGGAAGGGTGTCGGCAGTTCATCGAAGCCGGCCAAGGCCAAGAAGCGGCAGCCGTCCCGCCCGCGCAACCCGAAGCCGCGGCCGGCGCCCGTTCGCCAGGCCATGGACGACGATGAGCTGGCGGATGCCGCGTGACGCACCTTGGACACGAATCGCTTATCCAGTCAGGGTTCCTGCCTTCATTCAGCCTCTTATCCAGGGCATAAACCCTTGTCAGGCCGTGCTTTTGCGCACGGACCCTCATGCCTTTTCAGATTAGCAGTGGCGTCATGCTCCATTCGTCCTCGCGTTGCATTCTCGGTCTTGTTCTTGCCCTGGCGTGCGTGTCCCCGGCGGCCGCTCAGCAGCCCTCCGATCCACTGACCCGGTTCCTGGACGGCGTCTTCAAGAAGCCAGCGCCTCCAGCGAGCGCGCCGCAGGCCGAGCCCGCTGCACCGGCGGCTGCGCGCCCGCAGGCTCAGCCGCGCCCGCAGCCGAGGACGGCCGCTCCGGAGCCGGCAGCCCCTGCGCCGCAGAGGGCAGCCCAACCGAAACCTAAGCCGCAGCCCGGTCCTCAGACGGTTGCGAAGCCGGAGCCAAAGCCCCAGGCTCCCGCCGCCCTCACCGAGAGACCAGCCCCTCAGCCGCCTGCGCCCGAGCCGCAGAAGCCGGCTCCCGCAGCACCCGTCCAGACGGTGGAACCGCCCAAGCCCGTCGAGGCACCGCCTCCGGTCAAGGCCGCCGAGCCGCCGAAGCCTGCGCGCTCGACGCCAGTCCAGGCTGTGCCCGCCGCGACGGCCGTGGCCGCACCCGCGTCGGCCCCGACGCCCACCTCGCCGCCCGGACCGAAGTCGCCAGAGGAGGCGCTTGACCGGGTGAACGCCTATTTCAACAGCATCGACCAGTTGTCGGCCTATTTCGTGCAGAAGAACCCCAACGGTCAGCAGGCGGAGGGTAATCTCTCCATGCGCCGTCCGGGCCAGTTCCATTTCGCTTATGCGCCGCCGAGCACCCTCGAGGTGGTCTCGGACGGGCGCAACGTGGCGATCCGCGACAAGAAGCTCGGCACCAACGATGTCTATCCCGTCGGCCAGACGCCCCTGAAGTTCCTCGTCCAGGACAACATCGATCTTTCGCGGGACACCAAGGTCCGTGACGTGCAGGTGGGCCGCGATGGCGTTGTGACCGTCCGCTTCGACGACAGCGCGACCCTCGGCGGCACGTCCAAGATCACCCTTCGCTTCGACACCCGGGCCAATGCGCTCAAAGCGTGGACCATCATCGACGCTCAAGGGTACGAGACCACCGTGACCTTGTCTGGACTCAACGCGACCTATCGCAGGGATGCACGGGCCGGTCAGTAGCCTGTTCTGGTGGACAGGGCAGGTTTTTATCCGCCAAGGCCTAGCACGCGCAAGATTTCCGGCTAGAACTCCGCCTGCCGCCACCGTCGTGCGGCGCGTGGAAATCCTTGGCAGGTGAGCATGGTCGATAAAGCAGCCCTTGGAGCCTATGCCGGTTACGTCCTTGAGGACGCTACCATCCCGGAGCTGCCGAACCACTACCGCGGCAAGGTGCGCGACAACTATGACCTGCCGGACGGGCGCAGGATCATCATCGCGTCCGACCGCCTGAGCGCCTTCGACCGCAACCTCGCGGCCATTCCGCTCAAAGGCCAGGTGCTGACCCAGACGGCGAAGTTCTGGTTCGAGAAGACCGCCGACATCTGCCCCAACCACGTGATCGAATATCCGGATCCGAACGTGCTGGTGGGCCGCAGGCTCACCATCCTGCCGGTGGAGATCGTGGTGCGCGATTACCTCGCCGGTACCACGGGCACCTCGATCCTCTCGCTCTACAAGGCCGGCCAGCGCGCGATGTACGGCATGCGGCTGCCGGACGGGATGCGCGACAACGAGAAGCTGCCGCAGACCATCATCACGCCGACGAGCAAGGCCTTCCATGGCGGCCATGACGAGCCTCTGACACCAGCCGAGATCGTCGGGCAGGGCCTCCTGACCGAGGAGCAGTGGCAGACGGTCTCCGACTATGCCCTCGCGCTGTTCGCGAAGGGCCGGGAGATGGCGCGCGAGCGCGGCCTCATCCTCGTCGATACAAAGTATGAGTTCGGCATCGACGAGAACGGCACGATCATGATCGCCGACGAGATCCACACCCCAGATTCAAGCCGCTACTGGTTCCTGGAAAGCTACCGGCAGCGTTTCGAGGCGGGCGAGCGGCCCGAGAGCTTCGACAAGGATTTCGTCCGCACCTGGGTGGTCGCGCGCTGCGATCCCTACAAGGACGAGATCCCCGAGATCCCGCAGGACGTGGTGCTCGAGACCTCGCAGGTCTATATCGACGCGTTCGAGCGGATCACGGGCCAGAGCTTCGCGCTGCCTGACCCGAATGTGCCGGTGCTGGAGCGGGTTCGCCGGCATCTGAAAGCGTATTTCTGAAATCCGTTGACGATCAGGTCTCCTGATCGTAGTTTATGCACATGATCACCCGTCGCACCTCTTTCGTGAATTATTTTACGCTGTCCCCATAGGGCGGCTCCGTTTGGTTGCGACCAGATGTTCGATGCCGCCGCTCTCCGGCGGCATCTTCATTTGGTGATCAGGTCTCCGGGCAGCGGCTCCCGCTAACCCCCAGGAGACAGACATGAGCACCGCGAAATCCGAATTCCTGAAGACGCTTAACGAACGCGGCTTCATCCATCAATGCACCGATCTGGCAGCTCTCGACGAGCGGCTCTCGGCCGGGCCGGTCGCGGCCTACATCGGCTTCGACGCCACGGCCGACAGCCTGCATGTGGGAAGCCTCGTGCAGATCATGACCCTGCGCTGGCTGCAGAAGTGCGGCCACAAGCCGGTCGTGCTCATCGGCGGCGGCACCTCGCAGATCGGTGATCCGAGCTTTCGCGATGCGAGCCGGCCGCTCCTCGACGGCGAGCAGATCGCCCGGAACGCCGCCGGCCTGAAGCAGGTCTTCTCCCGCTACCTCACCTTCGGCGATGGGCCGACCGATGCGGTGATGGTGGACAATGCCGACTGGCTCGATCCGCTGCGCTACCTGCCGTTCCTGCGCGATTTCGGGACCTACTTCACTATTAATCGGATGCTGAGCTTCGACAGCGTGCGCCAGCGACTCGAGCGCGAGCAGCCGCTGACCTTGCTCGAGTTCAACTACATGGTGCTTCAAGCCTTCGATTTCCTGGAGCTGTCGCGCCATCAGGCCTGCGTGCTGCAGATGGGTGGCTCCGACCAGTGGGGCAACATCGTCAACGGCATCGAACTGGCGCGCCGCATCGATCAGCGCCAGCTCTTCGGCCTGACGACGCCGCTCCTCACCACCTCCGCCGGATCGAAGATGGGCAAGACGGCGAACGGCGCCGTGTGGCTCAATGCCGAGCGCCTGAACCCCTATGAGTTCTGGCAGTTCTGGCGCAACACCGAGGACGACGACGTCGCCCGCTTCCTGCGCCTCTTCACCGAACTGCCACTCGACGAGGTGCAGAGGCTCGGGCAGCTAAGAGGCGCCGAGGTCAACGAGGCCAAGCAGATCCTCGCCATGGAAGCGACGAAGCTCGCCCATGGCGAAGAAGCCGCGCGGGAGGCGGCTGAGACCGCGCGCAGAACCTTCGAGGAGGGGGAGAATGCCGCCGGGCTTCCGAGCGTCGGCGTCTCACGAACCGAGCTCGACTCCGGCGTGACCGTCGCGCAGCTTCTCGTTCGTGCGGGTTTGTCCACTTCCAAGGGCGAGGCCCGTCGTCTCGCGCTCAACAGCGGGGCGAGGCTCAACGGCGCGCTTGTGTTGGATGCAGATTCTCATGTCACCGCAGCCGATCTCACCGAGGGAGTCTTGAAACTGACGGCCGGCAAGAAGCGGCACGTTCTGGTGCATGTGAACGATTGAAACTCAGCCGGTGAGGAGCGGATCTATGGATGCGCGTCTCACTGGCTCGTTCATCACGTGCGATCAAGCGCTAGACGAAACCGCCGGCAGGCTCTCAATGGCGGGACGTGCGAACAGGAAGCCCTGGAACAGGTTGATGCCGGCGCTTCGAAGAGTCGCGAGCTCCGCCTCGGTCTCGATGCCTTCGGCGATGATCGTGATGTCGAGGGCACGGGCCATCACCAGGATGCCGGCAATGATGGCCTGACGGGCTGCGGAATCCTGGATTCCGCGGATCAGCTCCATGTCGATCTTGATGAGGTCGGTCTGGAAGTTGGCGAGAAGGTTCAGGCCAGCGTGGCCGGCGCCGAAATCGTCGATGGCCGTGATGAAGCCGAGGCGCCGATATTCCGCGATGATCCTGGCGACGTGCTTCGTGTCCGCCATGCGCTCATTCTCGGTAAACTCGAACATGATGCGCTTCGTGTCGAAGCCGACGCGGCGTGCCGTTTCCAGCGACGTCCTGATGCACGCGGCCGGCTCATAGACGGCGTTTGGCATGAAGTTGATGGAAAGCCTGCTGTCCTCCGATGCCGGAAAGAGGCGTCCTGCCAGCTCGATGGCCTTCACTCGGCAGGCCTGGTCGAACTTGTACTGCCGCTCCTCATCGACCTGGCTCAGGATCGCTCCGGCGGACTCTCCGCTGGTGCCGCGTACGAGCGCCTCGTAGCCCCAGACGGCGCCTCGCGTGACATCGACGATCGGGTGAAAGGCCATTGTGAAATCGAAGGGAAGCGGCTCTCCGCTCCGGCATCCCTGACATCCTGACATCGTCTCTCTCACAGGCGCTTCCGTGCGTATTCTAGCGAATTGCGCAGGCCACCATGAGCGATGTTTCTTGAGATTGCCCTAACGTCACCGCATGGAAAGGCCGGCATCGCGCTCTAGGCCGTGCGGCTTGAGGAGCGCTCATCCTCCGCCTTGTGCCTGTCCCAGGGCCAGCGGCCTTCGATCTCCACTTCCAGGGAGAAGCTCAGGAAGGTTCGGATCAGCACGATGCCGCCGAGAACGAGGAGGCTCTGGAGCGTCGGATCGATGGCAACCGTGTTGATGATGTCGGCCGCCACCAGAAACTCGAGGCCAAGCAGGATGGCCCGTCCCAGGTTGGAGCGGTAGAGATCGAAAGCCTCAGACCCGGAGCTTCCCCGCAGCACCTGCCAGATCACCGCGATGGTGGCGCCGAGAAGCCCGAGGACGATGATGGCGATCCCGCCGATCTCGATGGTGCGCGTCATCAGCTTCAGCGCCGGGGAGAACCATTCGTCCATGAAAGCTCCTGTGCCTCTGTCCTGAGCCAGAGTCATAGGACAGCCCGCGGCAGCCTCCAGGTCTCAGGTGAATCCGGCCTTGCTCGGAAGGCCCATACGCTTGAACATCATCACCACCGGACACAGGCCCGTAAAGGAGGCCTGCACCAGATGGGCACCCAGAATGCCTGTGAGCCAAAGCCAATTCATGTTCACATAGACGGCGAGCAGGACGCTGAGAATGATGAGTCCGCCGACCGTCAGAAGGATCGCGCGTTCCACTGTCATGACCATGCCTCCAGCAGAGACAGGGTGATCCTACACCCTAGGGGCGGCAGGTCACTGAAGAAAAAGGGCTAGCCAGCGGCCAGCCCTTTGCTCCGTTGGGTTGGTGCAGGCGCCGTCAGTCGATCGACGATACCCGCATTTCATCCTCTACGTCGAAGAGACGCTGTCCTTGCAGCACGACCACGGGCGAGCCGACGGGGACACGGCTGTGGAGATCGATGATGTCCTGATTGAACAGGCGGATGCAGCCGCTCGACACGGACTGGCCGATGGACCACGGCTCGGTCGTGCCGTGGATGCGATACATCGTATCGCGGCCGTTATCGTAGAGATACAGCGCGCGCGCGCCGAGCGGATTGCTCAAGCCGCCTTCCATGCCGCCGGCCCAGCGGGCATTGCGCTCCGGCTCGCGCTTGATCATCGAAGCGGTCGGCGTCCAGCGCGGCCACGCAGCCTTGCGGCCGACGCGGGCGCGGCCGCTCCAGGCGAGGCCTTCCTTGCCGACGCCGATGCCGTAGCGGATCGCGCGGCCGCCCTCCCGCACGAGGTAAAGATAGCGGGATTGCGTATCGACCACGATGGTGCCGGGCTCCTCGCGTCCGTAATAGGCAACCTCGCGGCGCAGGAAGCGGGGATCAACCTCGGAGATATCGGTGGCCGGGAGTGGATAGGGCTCGTCGAGGCGCGGCCCATACATGGCCGCATATGCGGGATCGATGCGGCGCACGGCCTGCTGCGGAGGAGGCTGGGTGGACACGCACGCCGCCAGGGCTATGGGAAAAAGAAGGACGAGTGAGCGAACGGCTCTGTGCAACAAGGATCGGCTCTGGGCCAGTGCAGCAAACATCAGTGGGGGAACCTGCAGTTTCTGTTTTATTCGCTTCATCCACCGACCCTTGCGGGCGGCGGCGCTACTCCTCAAAAGACATAGTCCCAGGAGTGTCGAGAAGGTGAATCTCGGGTGGCCGAAATGTGGCAGAAGTCACCTGTGGTTTGCAAGACACAGTCTTTTGAACGCGATGATCGAATTCGACGGCTATGAGTTAACCTCCCGAAAAGATCCGGTAAGGTTATGCCCGGCTTCAGACGTAGAGCGAGTGCTTTGATGCAGCCCCATTCCATCCAGATGCTCACGATCTGCGGCATCTCGGAACTTCCGGACCAGCGCGAGCGGTCCGTGACCCATGTGTTGTCGATCCTCGATCCGGACCACCCGGATCCCGAGGCGTTCGAGGCTTACGATCCCCATCACCGGACGATCCTGCGCTTCCATGACATCATCAATCCCATTCCGGGAATGATCCTGCCGGAACCGGGGCATGTGGAGGCGGTGCTGCGCTTCGGCGACGAGGTTGCCGAGAAGCGCGGTGAAGGGGCGGAGGGGCATCTGCTCGTGCATTGTCATATGGGCGTGTCCCGCTCGACGGCCGCGATGCTGACCCTCCTGGCCCAGACGCATCCGGAGGAGAGCGAGGAGAGGCTCTTCGAGCGACTGGCAGAGATCCGTCCCCAGGCATGGCCGAATTCCCTCATGATTGAGTTTGCCGACGGGCTTCTGTCGCGCAACGGGCGTCTCATGGATGCCCTGCGCCGGCATTATGGCCGCCAGATCCAACGCATGCCGCGCTATGAGCAACTCATGCGCGATCTCGGTCGCGGCCGCGAGGTGGAGATGGCGGCCTGACAGGGCCGCCATCCGCATCAGGCCTGTCGCGCGGGAGCCTTGCCCAGCACGCCGAACTTCGCGTCTGGCTTGACGTGAGCTTGTGCGGCCTCGTCATTCGCCAGCTCCTCCAGGATCGGGCAATGCGGACGCGTGTCGCCATGGCAGTTCGTGGCGAGATGGGTCAGAGTCGAGGCCATCTCCTGCAATTCGCGGATCTTGCGTTCGAGCACGGTCACATGCTCCAGCGCGATGGTCTTCACATCCTTGCTGGCGCGCTCGCGGTCCTGCCAGAGCGACACGAGACCGGCGATCTGCTCGACCGAGAAGCCGAGATCGCGTGCCCGGCGGATGAAGCGCAATGTGTGCACGTCATGATCCGAATAGACCCGGTATCCGGCTTCCGTGCGCACGGTCTTCGGGATCAGCCCGATGGATTCGTAGTAGCGGATCATCTTGGTGGAGACGCCGGAGGCTTGAGCGGCCTGTCCGATATTCATGCGACACCTTCAGCGTGAGCGGCAGGGGCGGTGCCCTGCACTGATGGAACAGGGGCCTTGAAGCCGCGCAGCCTCAGGGCATTGCCGAGAACGAAGACGCTGGAGAGCGCCATGGCGCCCGCCGCGAAGATCGGCGAGAGCAGGGTACCGTTCACTGGATAGAGCGCGCCCGCCGCGACCGGGATCAGCAGCACGTTGTAGGCGAAGGCCCAGAACAGGTTCTGACCAATGTTGCGGATTGTCGCCTTCGACAGGGCGATGGCGTTCACCACGCCGCGCACGTCGCCGGACATGAGCACCACGTCGGCGCTCTCGATGGCGATGTCCGTGCCGGTGCCGATGGCGATGCCGATATCGGCCTCGGCGAGCGCCGGCGCATCGTTGATGCCGTCGCCGACGAACGCGACCTTGCCGTGGGCTGCGCGCAGCCGCTTCACCACCTCGACCTTGCCCTCGGGCAGCACTTCCGCCACCACTTCGTCGATGCCGATGCGCCGGGCAATCGCTTCGGCGGTCCTGCGATTGTCGCCGGTGATCATAGCGACCTTCAGCCCGAGTGCATGCAGCGCCGCGATGGCATCGGGAGTCGACGGCTTGATCGGGTCGGCCACGGCGATGATGGCGGCAAGCCTGCCGTCGATGGCCGCATAGAGCGGGCTCTTGCCCTCGGCTCCGAGGCGGGCGGCCGTATCGGAAAAATCGGCGATGGAGAGCCCGAGCTTCGTCATGAAGCGGTCCGCCCCCACATCGACCTTCCTGCCTTCCACCATGGCCGAGACCCCAAAGCCGGGCACGGCCTCGAACCTCTCGGTCGAGGGCAGGGCGAGCCCACGCCGCTCTGCTGCCGCAACGATGGCTTGGGCGATCGGGTGTTCCGAGCGGCCTTCCACGGCGGCGACCAGCCTCAGCGCGTCTGCCTCAGAGACGTCGGGAGTCGTCACGAAGTCGGTCAGCTCCGGGCGGCCTTGCGTCAGGGTGCCGGTCTTGTCGAGGGCGACGACACCGACCTCCTTCAAACTCTGCAGCGCTTCGCCCTGGCGGAAGAGCACGCCGAGCTCCGCCGCCCGGCCGGTGCCGACCATGATCGAGGTGGGCGTGGCGAGCCCCATGGCGCAGGGGCAGGCGATGATCAGCACGGCCACCGCATTGACCAGCGCGAAGGTGAGCGCCGGTTCCGGCCCGAACACAAGCCAGACCAGGAAGGTGAGGGCCGCCGCCGCCATCACGGCGGGCACGAACCAGGCCGTCACCCGATCAACCAGGGCCTGGATCGGGAGCTTGGACCCTTGCGCCTGCTCGACCATGCGGATGATCTGGGCCAACACCGTATCTGCCCCGATGCGGGTGGCCCGGAAGGTGAAGCTGCCGGTCTTGTTGATGGTCCCGCCCACAACCTCGGCGCCTTGTGCCTTCTGCACCGGCACCGGCTCGCCGGTGATCATGGACTCGTCCACGAAGGGGGAGCCTTCCACGACCTCGCCGTCGACCGGGATCTTCTCGCCCGGACGGACTTGCACCACATCGCCGGCGAGCACCTGATCGAGCGGGATCTCCAGCGCTTGGCCGTCGCGCACCACGCGGGCGGTCTTGGCCTGAAGGCCCATGAGGTGCTTGATCGCCTCTGAAGTGCGCCCCTTCGCCTTGGCTTCGAGATAGCGCCCGAGCAGGATCAGGGTCACGATGACGGCGGCGGCCTCGTAATACACGTTCGCCATGCCGGCCGGCAGCAGGCCGGGCAGGAAGGTGGCCACCACCGAATAGGCATAGGCCGCGCTGGTGCCGAGCACCACGAGGGAGTTCATGTCCGGCGACCGGCGCAGGAGGGCGGGAACGCCCTTCTTGAAGAAGCGCAGACCCGGCCCGAACAACACCAGAGTTGTGAGGGCGAACTGCAGGTACCAGCTGGTGCGGTGCCCAAGCGTCCCCATCACCCAGTCGTGGATGGCCGGGATGAAGTGCGATCCCATTTCGAGCAGGAAGACCGGCAGAGTGAGGATAGCCGCAAGGGTAAGGGCGCGCTGGAGGTCGGAAATCTCCGCCTCGCGCGCCGCCGGCTCCCGGTCGCTCCGGTCATCGTCCTGCCGCAGCGCCTCGGCCTCATAGCCGGTCTGCGCGATGGCGCCGATGAGGCGGCCTACCATGTCCGTTCCGCCCAGATAGCGGACAGAGGCACGCTCGGAGGCGAGGTTGACATTTGCCTCCAGCACGCCCGGAACACGCTTGAGCGCCTTCTCGACCCGGCCGACACAAGAGGCGCAGGTCATGCCGTCGATCTTCAGTTCGACCGTGTTGTCGGAGGGCTCGTAGCCTGCATTCCGGATCGCATCGGCGACCGCAGCGGGATTGGCTGCAACCGACCCGAATTCCACATGTGCCCGCTCCGTCGCCAGGTTAACGTTGGCCGCCGCGACTCCCTCGACTGACCGGATGGCCTTCTCGACCCGGTTCACGCAGGAGGCGCAGGTCATGCCCTCGATGGGAATGTCAATTGTGCTGATGGGGACAAGCTTGCCGGCGGCCATGGAAATCTCCTGATCCAGATATGGGGAACAGGCCTAGTCCTTCCAATGATGGGAAGGTCAAGCGCCCTGAAATACAGGCTTCACGATACTGCCAAGCCCTGGAACCGGGCTCGAAGCAGAGTCATTGATCCGACACGTTTGCCCCATAGGCCGCGCAATTGGGCCTCCCGGCTTGTGCCGGGCGGGGCGGTGCCTTTACCTGTAACGAACGATTGAGCCGGTACGAACCTTTGAAGCACACCGAAAATCCGGGGCAGACCCTTCGCATCCTCACCTACAACGTCCACCGCTGGCTTGGCACGGACAGGCAGATTTCCCCGACCCGGATTGCGGAGGTGATCGCATCCTGCCAGCCGGATATCGTGGCGCTGCAGGAGGTCCGCGTCGGACGCGTGCGGGCAGGGGAGGTGGATCAGGCCGCAACCGTTGCCTCGATCCTCGGCATGGACCTGCATTTCCAGCCCACGATCCGCATTCTCGGAGAACAGTACGGCATTGCGGTTCTGGCGCGCCATGCCTCGCGGATCGTCAAGGCCGGACGGCTGCCGACCCAGTCGACGAGGCCCTCCTTCGAGAAGCGCAGCGCGCTCTGGGTGGCTGTCGAGATCGACGGGCAGACGATCCACGTGGTCAACGCCCATCTCTCCCTCCGCTCCGGCGAGAGACGGACGCAGGCTGCGGCTCTCGTCGGGCCGGATTGGATCGGCCATCCCGACTGCGGCGATCCGGCAGTGCTGCTGGGGGATTTCAATGCGCCGCCTCTTTCACGCTCCTATCGTATGATCGCCAACCGCCTGCGCGATGCCCAGTTGTCGAACTCCTTCGGCGAGCCGCAACCGACCTTTCATACCCGCGCGCCCGTGCTGCGCCTCGATCATGTGTTCGTCACCAAGACCATCGAGGTGATCGATGCCGGACCTGTGCGCACCCCCCTGACGCGGGTCGCATCGGACCACTTCCCTTTGCTGGCGCAGCTTCGCGTCCGCAGGCCTTCCAAGATTGCCGCCGCCGATCACGCTCGCGCCGGAGAACTGCTCTGACGTCTTTTCACAAGCAATTTCGAATAGTATATCAAATAGTCTAGTTCGCCTTGAAAGCGCCACTGTGTAACGTATGAATTAGCCATCGTCCAACGTTATAATTTTTATTTCCCGATGGGGCGCGGGAAGAAGGGTCACGATGAAGCTGTACTACACCCCTGGAGCCTGCTCGCTCGCCCCCCGGATCATTGCCTGCGAAGCCGGCCTGCAGATCAAATATGATAAGGTTGACCTTAAAACTCAAACGACGGCTTCCGGGCGGGATTACATTAGGATCAATCCGAAGGGCTACGTTCCGGCGCTTGCTCTTCATAGCGGCGACATCCTGGCCGAGGTGCCGGTAATCCTTGAGTATCTGGCGGATCAGGCGCCTGCCGCCCGCCTTCTGCCGAAGCTCGGATCCCTGGAGCGCTACCAGGTCAAGGAGTGGCTCGACTTCACGGGCGCGGAGCTTCACAAGGGCTTCGATCCGCTCTGGACGGCCCCCATGCCGCCGAAAGCGCGCCAGCTGGCTGTGAGTCATCTCCAGCGGCGCTTCGCCTATCTCGATGAGCGCCTGCGGGAGCGCTCCTATCTGGCCGGCGAGCATTTCACCGTTGCGGATGCCTATTGCTTCACCGTGCTCAGCTGGAGCCGCTTCCACCGGATCGACCTGTCGGCTCATCCAGCCGTTATGACCTACATGACACGGGTTTCCGCCCGTCCGATGGTGAAGCGGGCCCTGGAGGCTGAGGGATTGGCGACACAGCCCTGAACAATCCGGCTGGCCTATTCTCGCTGATGATTCAAAGCCCTTGCCACAAGTCAACAGGGCAGCTAGGCACCCGTTGCCATGCTTCCTGTTTCCGTCTTCATCATCGCCAAGAATGAAGCCGACCGGATCGGCGCGACTATCCGCGCGATCCAGGGGCTGACGGATGACCTGGTGGTCGTCGATTCAGGCTCGACCGACGGGACGCAAGGCGTTGCCGGGGAGCTTGGCGCCCGCGTCATTTACAATCCCTGGCCCGGTTATGGGCTCCAGAAGCGCTTTGCCGAAGATCAGTGCCGCCACGAGTGGCTTTTGAACCTTGATGCGGACGAGGTGGTATCGCCGGAGCTTCTGGCAGAGATCCGCGCCCTGTTCGCTCATGGGGAACCTCCCTGCCAGGCCTACGGCATCCGCATCGTGGAAACCTTTCCGGGAGAGGCGGCTCCGCATCCTCTGGCCTATCGCGTCGCCCCGGTTCGGCTCTATCGCCGGGACGCGGGCCGGTACTCCTCCTCGCTCGTTCACGACCGGGTCGACCTGAACCCAGGCACGAAGACCGCCAAGTTGAAGAGCCTCGTGCATCATCGATCCGTGCGATCGCTGGGGGACCAGCTGGCCAAGCTCAACAGCTATACCGATCAGCAGGCCGTAGACCTCGAGGTGAGGGGCGTCTCGATCCCGACATGGCGGGTCTATTTCGAGTTCCCTGCCGCGTTCCTGAAAGCCTATTTCGGGCGGTTGCATTTGCTGCGCGGCACCTATGGGTTCCTTATCGCCATGAACTACGCCACCTGGCGCCACTTGCGCTTGGCCAAGCACTACGAGCGCAAGCGCATGAATGCGTTGGCGAAAGCCAATTCCAGGGCTGAGCGAGCCTAAGAGTTTGCAGCCTCAGAGGGCGGCGGTGACCTGGATTTCGAGCTTGTAGGCGGGATCGGCGAGCTTGGATTCGACGCAGACCCGCGCCGGAGCCTGCCTCGGAACAACCCAGGCATCCCACACGGCATTCATCTCGTCGTAGAACGCGATATCGGCAAGCCAGATGGTGGCCTGCAGCAGCCTCGACTTGTCGCTGCCGATCTCAGCCAGCGACTGCTCGATCTGTCCGAGGATGTCCCTGGTCTGCTCCGCGATGGATCCATCGAGCGTCGTCTCGGGAACATAGCCGGAGAAATAGGCCGTGCTGCCGAGGATCACGAGATCGCTGTACCGCGCGGCCACGCCGACGCGTCGAATGTCCGTCATGATCTTGTCTCGCCCATCGGTTGGTTCTCGCACGCCGGATTAGCACAGGCTTTCCGTGAGGGGGAGGAGGGCACCCCAAGACAAGCGCGGCAATTGCTGCTAGGAGGGCTGAACCTACTCTCATTCCGAGGAACCGATGCTCACCCGGATTCTGCCCTTGGTGCTTGCTGCGGCCATGGCTGCATTCATCACAGGTTGTGCCCGTGGCACGACTCCCGGATCGCTCTCGTACTATGTGGCGACACCGGCAGCACAGGTCGAGACACGATGCGGAGGCGGATACCAAGTCTTCCAGAGACCGGGGGAGCCGACGATCCTGGTGGTTGCCTATGCGGTGTCCGAGGCGGTGCAGACCCTCTGCGAGCAGCGTCGTGGGATCGTGCCGGTGCGGGCACGCACCGGCGTCAGGCATGAGGAAGCTGCGGTCGAGTACATCGCCACGAGGCCGCACCTGAAGGGCTGCACGGTGACAAGCGGAATCGAGCACACCCGCCTGCATTCGGAATTCGTTCTCGCCTGTCCGGGTGTGGCGACCGGCGTGGTGAGCGCCAAGGGCTGAACTCGCCCTGCTACAGCCGTCTTCCCAAAGCCTAGCCTTTAGGCTTCGGCAAAAGCACGGCGTGTAGAGGGAAATCAGGAATTGAGAAAAGAATGGCGGAGACGGAGGGATTCGAACCCTCGATACCCTTTTGGGGTATGCTCATTTAGCAAACGAGTGCCTTCAGCCGCTCGGCCACGTCTCCAGGCGAAAAAGACAGGACCGGAATCCCGCTTCGCAGGTGGCGCAATAGACGCGAACGGGGTTCTTTCGTCAAGGTCCAAAATCACTGTCTCGGGCGGGGCTCGGCCGGTCAGGAGGCTGGAGCGGCTTCAGCCTTTGCGTGGAGATCCTTGATCTCCTCGAAGCCCCGGATGGCAGGTCCCGAAGGCCTGACGATGACGGCGCTCAGCTGCCGGAACTTGTCGTCGGCCCATTCCTCGACAACCAGGGCAACCGCTTTCCGAAGAGGCAGCGTCGCGACCTTGCGGGCCATTTTCTGGCCGCCAGGACCCTCAAACGGCCGGGCGAGGGCAAGAAGGTCAACCATCTCGTCGAGATCGTAGGATGCGATCACAATCCTCTCCAATGAACAAGCAGAGCAATCTGGGCTATTGGGCATTCAATTGTGGCAACTGAATGCCCAAGCTTGCGGCAGGCTGGGTTCGGCGCGGTAGCAGGAAGCTGAAGGCTGTTTTATCCCCAGGGTTGATGCCGAGGCATGATGGGAATGCTTTGGGTCAGTTCAGACTCGTCCTTTGTTCGCTCTTGCCCGGCGGCGGTGTGAGCCCTTCCGCTTCGTCTGGGATGATGAGGACCGACACCGCATGGCCGCTGGAGGCGAGAACATCGGCGGCATCGAATGCGGAGCGCTCCGCGTCCTGTCGTGTTGCGAACGCTGTCTGCTTTCGGTCCGCGTAGGTGACCAGCCACTCGCCCTGAAACTTGAAGACGACAAACCGATCCGTATGCATCAGCATCTCCCTCACTTCGTCCTGTGACGAAGCTGGAAAAGCCTATCTGATTGCCGAGCAGGGGGAAGGAAACGATGGGGGTAGCGGCCAGGACAAAAGGGTGAAGTTTCGCGACTTCCAGCGGCCACACCTCAAGAAGGATGACCTGCCTGCGCCGATGTCGCGCTGCCCCGATGGTGGGCAGGTCGCGTTCACAGCTCATCAAGGTCCATGCGCGCCCGGATTTGGACCGGGCGCGCATGGATAGAACTCAGCGAAGCCCCTGTGCTGGCCGGACTAGAATTCCTGATGGCTCGGAACGCGCCCGTTGGGGGTGTATTGATCCACAGCCTGTGGAAGATTGTTCGACAGACGGGACAGGAGTTCTTCGCGCGAAAGACCGGTCTGCTGCGTGAGCGTCTCGAGCACATCAGGTCCGATGGCGCTCTCCAGCTGGTCCGGAGCAACCTGCTTGTTGGGGCCGGTGCCCACCCAGGAATCGACCGTGTCGCCGTGGCCGTTCTGACGGAAACGGTCTACCAGTTCACCCAAGCCGCCGCTCACCAGCCCGCCGGGGCTCGCATTGCCGCCCAGGCTGCCGAGAAGCCCGCCCAAGCCTCCACCGCCGAGAAGCCCGCCGAGGCCTCCTCCCATTCCGCCCGGCTGCTGGCCGGCTCCGCCGAGCAGACCGCCGCCCCCTTGGTTGCCCATGGCCCCGCCGAGCATCTGGGAAAGCTTGTCCCTGTTCTGGAAACCGGCAACGGCCAGAAGGCCCAGAAGTGCTGTCATGGATGGAAAGCCGCGACTCATGTCGTTCCTCCGTGTTGAATGGACAGGGAATCGCACCCGCGTCGAAAGAGTTCCCGTAAAAGCGCAAATCCGGCAGCACCGGCGTTGAAAGTTCGGCCATAGCCGCTTTGCCCCAAGGCGGGGCACCTCCGGCGGGAACGGCCTCAAAAGGTGGATCACCCCCAAAAGTGCTCCTGCTCCTGCCTGCCAGAGATTACTCTTCGTGCCGGTCATGAACGGGTCCGATCGAGAAGTGTGCCTGAGAGAATGTGACTGCTCTTGAGTCGGGCGCAGCAAGTCCAGTCATGAGCCGTGGCCAGTACGTGACCCCGCTGGGAGCGGCTCAAAGCGTACACGTAACAAGAATTTCCAAAACATCCATGGAAGGAATCGGCTATGGAAGAGGAATTGCGATACGTCTTTTACGGCGGTGTCGAGGGTGCCTATCAAAGGACAAATCTCTCGGACCCCGCGCTTCTTTCAGCTCAGTTCGGTGCAGCCGCCTTCGGCTATACCGAAGGCCAGCTTCTGACGGGCTACATCAGCTTTACAGGAGCGGCCCTTGAACTCATCAAGGACAACCTGCCGCCGGTTCCGCTGACAGCCATCGAGATCCCCATCGGCACCGAAGGGCTCGACCTGTTGTTCCCGCAGCCGCTGGTCGGCGACTACACAGAGAATGATCTCGTCGGCATCGATGACCCGATCCGCAATTCCATCGACATTCAGTTCACCGGCTCGCCGGATGATCCGCTCGCCGCCTTGGCCATGCGTCTCAGAGATCCCGGATTGGGAGTTGGCGGGTTCGTCAGAGAATCCGGTGCGACCTTCTCCAGCAATGCTGGAGCTCAAGCGCAAGTAGACGGGATCTGGCTTCCCGAAAACATCGTTCCGGATTTCAAGCAGGGTGGTTCGGGGAAAGACAATCTGCAAGGTAATGCCGACTACAACTTCCTGGCGGGTCTCTCCGGCAACGACACGCTCACCATCAACAGCGGCAGAGGCTGGGCGTGGGGCGGCAACGGCAACGATGTGATCAAGGGCTCAGAGGGCGGCAGCGCCGGACTCTTCGGCGGCGACTTCCTCTACGGCGGGGCAGGATCCGACAGGATCTACGGCGCGCGCGGCGGCGACGTGATCGAGGGAGGAAGCAATGCGGATGATCTAAGAGGCGAGGAAGGTAACGACGTTGTCGGCGGTGGCGTCGGCAACGACACGGTGAGAGGCGGCAGCGGCGACGACTTCCTCGGAGGCCAAAGCGGATCCGATCACATCTACGGCAACAGCGGAGCCGACAATATCGATGGCGATTCCGGCAGCGACAGGATCGATGGCGGCAGCGGAAACGACACGATCCGTGGCAGGCAGGGAAACGACCATCTGCGGGGCGGACCCGGCAGCGACACCTTCATTTTCGATATGGAGAATGAGGGGCACGACACGATCTACGGCTTCCAGAGCAGCATCGATACGATCCACGTCGGAGCACCCGGATTGAGCAGCTTCGACCAGCTGATCGCAACGGCCGTGGTCGAGGACGGTGACGTCACCATCACCTATGGTGCAAACACGCTCACCTTCGAAAACACGGCACTGTCGTCGCTCAAGGCGTCTGATTTCGACATCCTGTGACGCTTATCTAAGGCTGGATCTCCGGCCACTCGTGCATCTTAGCACCAGCGCCCCGGTTCTGCCGGGGCGTTCGCTTTTCGGCTTTTCTACAAGACTTGCTGGCCGAAGAGGGAATACGGGTTGGCAGGGGTGCAGAAGGCCTTACCTTGATGACGGCATGAGAATCTGTGGTGCCAGCCATTCTGCGTGACGGGCGGTGAGGGGAATTCGATGAATGCGTTCGATGTGGTGGTGATCGGGCTTGGCGCCATGGGCAGCGCCGCTCTGTTCAACATGGCCCGCCAGGGTCACCGCGTCGTCGGCATCGAACAGTTCGAACCGGGCCATGACAGAGGATCGTCGCACGGCGAGAGCAGAATCATCCGCCTGTCTTATTTCGAGCATCCCTCCTATGTGCCCCTTGTGCGCCGAGCTCTTGAGAAGTGGCGCGACTTGGAGGAACTCTCCGGCGAGACGATCCTGACCGTGACAGGCGTTCTCGAAGCGGGCTATCCCGGATCCCCCATCGTGAGCGGCTCCCTTGAGGCCTCCAGGCAGCACGACCTGACCCACGAGGTGCTGAGCGCGGCCGACATCACCCGGCGTTTCCCCGGCTTCAAGGTGCCGTCCAACTGGACCGGCCTGTTTCAGCCCGAGGGCGGGTTCCTGCGGCCGGAACTGGCCATCCGAACCTTCGTGCAGCAGGCGGAGCGTCATGGCGCCGTAACGCGCATGAACACGCGTGTTCTGAGCATCGAACCCTTCGGTGCGGGAATCCGGGTGCGCACGGACGCGGAGGTGATCGAAGCCGGATCGGTGATCGTCGCGACAGGCGCATGGATCGGCGATTTCGCGCCCGTGCTGAAGCCGCATCTCAAGATCACGCGACAGGTTCTCGGCTGGTTCTCGCCGCTCGAGCCGTCGCTTTTCACACCGGATCGCTGCCCGGTCTTCTTGCTCGAATCCGAGGACGACGCCTGCTACGGCTTCCCGGATTTCGCCGGCACCGGCGTCAAGACTGCCTCCCATCGGGAAGGAGCGGCCCTGCCGTCAGCAGGCGACCTGGCGCAGGATGGCGGCCCTGCCGACGAGGCGCAGATCCGGCGGATGCTTGAAATGGCGATGCCGGACGCGAACGGTCCCCTCCGGCAGATGCGCGCCTGCATGTACACCCGCACGCCGGACGAGGACTTCGTGATCGACCTCTCGCCCGTCGACCCACGGATCATCCTGGCGTCGCCGTGTTCGGGCCATGGCTTCAAGTTCGCCAGCGTGATCGGCGAGGTGCTGGCCGACCTTGCCTTGGGGAAAGCATCGGCGAGCGACATCTCCCGTTTCCGGATCCGCCGGTTCCGGTCACAGGCGGCCTGAAGCGGCAGGGCGAACCTCCGGCACGCTGCCTCAGCAGGTGCCGGCTTGATCGCTCGGAGAGGGCAGCTCTTCTCCGAGCCGCCCTTTGCTCTTCAGTCGTGTGCTACCGCCTCATCCGTCTTCGATGGCATGAGGTGCTCGATGGAGACCCAATCCGTGCAGGCCCTGAGAATAGGGGCAAGGTAGGCGCGGTTCCCCTTGATCTCGACCACACGGCAGGGATAGGCCCTGCGGTCACCGGGGGGACGGTAGATCACGGTTGCTCCCGGCCTGATGTCATAGTCGAGGGAGGCCGGCGCGCTGATCGTCGCGGGCGTTGCAGGCCTCTCGTTGTCCTGGGATACGCTCGCCTGTCGGGCAGCCCGGTAGCGTTCCAGGGCTTCGATGGCCATCTTGGCACGGTCGCGATAGCGATCGCAGACGACCCGCATCAGGGTTCCCCTTTCCCGGCCCGGGTACCAAGTCACGCCCCCGATCTTGGCCAGTTCTTCCGCAACGACCTCAATCTCTTCCTCTGTCATTGGCTACAATCCCGCGTGAGCATGTGTGGTGTGCTCAGGTCTTGTGACGGCACCCGTGTGACCTGTTCAGCGAGTGCTTTAACCCCCAGGAAAGTTCTTTGTTTTTCAAGTCCGGCGCTTAGCGTTCATGTGCGCCGAACAGATTTCCGTTGATTCAGTCGTATCAGGTCCTCAGGTCCATCATGCGTTTCTGCAGGATGGCGAGTTGCTGAATGTAGGGGTCGCGGCGCTCGCGATGTCGGTTTTTGAGCTTCTCGAGAGCACGGATCTTGATGGTGGTGTCGGGTGACGTGTTACTGAGTTTCTCACGCTCCTTCTCGTAGTCGAAATCGAGATCGGCCAGGGTCGCGAGAAGAGACTGCAGCAAGGGTTGGAATGCAGGTGAGTAGATTCTCGGATGGTGAGCCCCGTTACTAGGATCATCTTTATGAAACTTAGTATCGTTCATTGTATTCCTCATATTAACTTTGCGTTAATAGAGATCGAAGGTACTAAGCCAGAGTTGCCTCGTCTGTTGGGAACCCGACACAAAAGACGAAGAAATCGTTTTCATTTGAAAACCTTTGTGCGCTCTCGCACGTGCAGGACCACTCGGTTTCATTGGTCGCGCCTGAGCGACCCCGGCAGAAGTTTGTCGAAGCTGCCGCGAATCGCCTGATAGCATTCGCATGCCGTTGCCTCGAGGCCTTCCCGGTTGGTGATTCTGATCGTGCCTCTGCCCTGAACGATAAGACCGGTCTTCTGAAGGACGCTCGTGACACTGCTGACCGTGGAGCGCTGAACGCCCAGCATCTCGGCCAGCGCTTCATGGGTAAGAGGCACATCGTCCCGGTCGGTACGGTCCCGCGTCGTCAGGATCGAGCGGCAGCATCGGGCCTCCACGCTGTGGACGGCATTGCAGGCCACTGTTTGCAACGTCTGGGCGAGGAATGCCTCGGTGAAGCGGAACATTGCGTGCCGCAGCTTCGGCCGCTCCGCCACACCCTCATTCAACCGTTCCAAGGAAACGCGCGACGCCGTTCCAGGAATTTGAGCGATGTAGCGACCGAACGATTGGCGGGTGACGAGCGCACTGACGAAACCGAGGGCGCCCTCTCGGCCGAAGACGGCCATCTCGACTGATCCTCCGCTGTGAAGAACCGTAACGAGGGAGACGATCGCGTCATGGGGGAAGTAGGTGTGCCTGATGGGCTCTCCCGTCTCGAAGAGAACCTTGCCTCGCGGCAGCTCGACGATTTCGAGGTGAGGCTCAAGCCAAAAAAAGTCTTCGGGCTCCAAAGCGGCAAGGAGCCGGTTCTTCCGGTGAATGTCAGCCTTGAGACCATTCTTCATGGCAAGGTGTCACCGTGTTGTGCTGACTTCCGAAGGAGGAAACCATGCATCTTTGCAGGACTATATTAACACAACTGCTGGCTGAGTGATTTCGCCTCTCGATTATAAACAGCCCATTGGACCTGTTATTCCGTCGCCTCTCGAAAACGTTACCTTGGCAGTGGTCTCGAACATTCCTCGACAGAAAAACCGCAACGGCTCAGCTTTGTGCCGTCGGGGTGATGGGTATGCCTCCAAAGAGTAGGAAGTGGCGGTACGGGTTAACCCCTGCCGGCATGCTCTGCACAGGCCTCATGGGGCTATGCACGGGGATGCGGTAAAACGGGTTTACCGGCTGCTGAGATCGCTTCAGCATGGCTGCGGGTCGAATCCGCGAGCGGGAGAGTTTCGCATTGAGCACACAATCGTCGGCACATCACTCCCATCAGGACCCCTCCGCGGACCTCGCCGACTGGTCGGGCTCCCAGCTCCTCGAAGCCTATGCCTGCAAGACCGCATCACCTGTCGATGTGACGAAGGCGGTCATTGCCCGCATCGAGGCCTACGAGCCGCAGCTTCAGGCTCTCTACGCCTTCGATCCCGAGGGCGCCCTGAGCACCGCGAAAGAGTCGGAACAGCGCTGGATGCGCGGCGAGGCGAGGGCGCTCGACGGGATTCCCGCGACGATCAAGGAGAACATCGCCACCAAGGGAACGCCGGTGCCGCTCGGCACCGCGGCCCGCCCGCTCGTTCCTGCCGCTGACGATGCGCCGTCGGCGGCTCGGCTGCGCGAGGATGGTGTCGTCATTCTCGCCAAGACCACCATGCCGGATTACGGCATGCTCTCGTCGGGCCTTTCCAGCTTCCACCCGCTCACCCGCAATCCGTGGGACCTGTGCAAGAATCCCGGCGGCAGCTCGGCGGGGGCAGGCGCTGCGGCGGCTGCGGGTTATGGGCCGTTCCACATCGGCACCGATATTGGCGGTTCGATCCGCCTGCCGGCCGCCTGGTGCGGGGTCTTCGGCCTCAAACCGAGCTTTGGCCGCATCCCCATCGATCCGACCTATTACGGCCGCGTGGCAGGGCCGATGACCCGCACGGTACGCGACGCCGCCCTCATGATGGCGAGCCTCACGCGTCCCGACGTCCGCGATCCCATGAGCCTGCCGTACCAGGACCTGCCGTGGCTCGATCTCACCATCGACCTCAAGGGCCTGAGGATCGGCGTCATGATGCAGGCCGGCATCGGCATGCCGCTCGATCCGGAGATCCGCGCCACGGTCGAACGGGCCGCGCAAATCCTGGCTGACGCCGGTGCCAACATCGATGAGGTGCCGGCCTTCATCACCCGCGAGATGCTCGACGGCCTCGACGATTTCTGGCGTCAGCGCGCCTGGACGGACATGGCGCCCCTGAGCGATGAGGAGCGCGCGAAGATCCTGCCCTACATCCTGCAATGGGCTGAGGGCGGCAGGAACCTGACGGGTGCTGAGGTCTACCACGGCATGAACCAGATGATGGTGATGCGCCACGCGGCGGTCGCCGCCACGCACCCGTTCGACTTCGTGATCTCGCCCGTCGCGCCTTGCGTGGCTTATCCCGCGGAACTGGCGTCCCCGATCCACAACCCGGAGGAGCCCTTCGAGCATATCGGCTACACGGTGGCCTTCAACATGTCGGACCAGCCGGCGTCCTCCGTGAATGCCGGCTTCACGAAGGCGGGCCTGCCCGTCGGCCTCCAGATCATCGGCCGCCGCTTCGACGATCTCGGCGTGCTGCGCCTGTCCCAGGCTTGGGAGGAGATGTGCCCGGACAGGCGGCCCTGGCCGAAACTTTCCTGAGAGAGCCCTGCCGCAATTGACCCCTCCCACGCCATGGCCGTCCCCGGACTTGATCCGGGGATCTGTCCCGGCCATCCCGATCGTGTGAAGCTCAGCGCTTCGATCGATCGGGATCGCCGGCACATGGCCGGTCATTCTGAGAAGGTCCGGGGCGACACCGAGGACCAAGGCTAACGGGTTCCCCGGCTCGGCTCCTCCTGATAAACAGCCGCCATGACGTACAAGGTTGCCGCTCTCTATCAATTCGTTCCGCTGCCGGATTTCCGCGACATCAAGGAGCCGCTTCAGGCGCTCTGCCTCGATCTCGGGATCAAGGGCACGCTGCTGCTCGCCCATGAAGGCATCAACGGTACCGTGGCCGGGACGGAGGAGGGCATCGATGCTCTGATGAGCGAGCTACGGCATGGGCCGCTGTTCCGGGGCCGCCTCGACAATCTGGAGCTGAAGTTCTCCGCCGCGTCCGAGATGCCCTTCAAGCGCATGAAGGTGCGGCTCAAGAAGGAGATCGTGACCCTCGGCGACCCGCAGACCGATCCCCTGCGCCGGGTCGGCACCTATGTTTTGCCAGCCGAGTGGAACCGGCTCCTGGAGGAGCCCGGCATCGTGCTCCTCGACACCCGCAACGACTTCGAAGTCGAGATCGGCACCTTTGAGGGCGCGGTCGATCCCCGGATCAAGCGCTTCAGCGAGTTCAAGGACTTCGTCAGGAACGAGCTCGACCCCAAGCAGCACCGGAAGGTCGCCATGTTCTGCACGGGCGGCATCCGCTGCGAGAAGGCGAGTGCCTACATGCTGAATCAGGGGTTTGAGGAGGTCTTCCACCTCAAGGGCGGCATCCTCAAGTATCTCGAGGATGTGCCGGAGGCCGAGAGCCGGTGGAAGGGCGAGTGCTTCGTGTTCGACGAGCGCGTCGCCCTGGGCCATGGGCTGGTGGAGGCAGAGGAGCCGAACGATGAGCGATCCTGATGCCGTCAATGCCCGCATCGAGGCCCTGGAGGTCCGCGTCGCCTATCAGGACAAGGTGATCGAGGACCTGAACCAGACCGTGATCGCTCAATGGAAGCAGATCGACAGCCTCAAGCGGCAGCTCAACGAGGTGCTCGACCGGGTCCAGGAGGTGGAGGACAGCTCCGCTCCCCGCGGCCCAGAGCCTCCGCCGCCGCATTATTGAGGCTACCTCCCTCTGATGTTCGGCAACCCGTTACTCCACTGTCATTCGGGGGCGGCTCGCAAGAGCCGAGCCCAGAATCCATAAACACGACCCATCGAATGAGCCGCTTCGCCCCATTCTGAGCTGTTAGCGGTTCTGGATTCCGGGTTCTCGCTATGCTCACCCCGGAATGACAGTGAGACCTGTTTGGCACTCGTTTCCCACAATTGCTGAAAATTTTTCAGCACCCCTCTTGAACGGTGAAGCTCGTCCAACCAAATCATCGACCGCGGAGGCCAGAACGGCTCCGCTTGAAGCAGTTAACAGACTGATATCATTGGAGGAAGCTTCATGAAGTTCCGTCCTTTGCATGACCGGATCGTGGTCCGCCGCATCGAGGCCGAACAGAAGTCCGCGGGCGGGATCATCATCCCCGATACCGCCAAGGAGAAGCCCCAGCAGGGCGAGGTGATCGCCGTCGGGCCTGGCGCCCGCAACGAGCAGGGTCAGCTGGTTCCCCTCGACGTCAAAGCCGGCGACACCGTGCTGTTCGGCAAGTGGTCCGGCACCGAGGTCAAGATCGATGGCGAGGATCTCCTGATCATGAAGGAGAGCGACATCATGGGCGTGCTGGAAGAGACCGCTGCCCAGAAGAAGGCCGCCTAAGGCCGATCCCGCAATCAGAGTCACACATCGTTACGTCTCATCAGGAGTGACGAACAATGGCTGCTAAGGAAGTCAAATTCGCCCTGGACGCTCGCGACAAGATGCTGCGCGGCGTCGACATTCTTGCCGACGCGGTGAAGGTCACCCTCGGTCCTAAAGGCCGCAATGTGGTGATCGAGAAGAGCTTCGGGGCCCCGCGCATCACCAAGGACGGCGTCACCGTCGCCAAGGAGATCGAGCTTTCCGACAAGTTCGAGAACATGGGTGCCCAGATGGTGCGCGAGGTCGCGTCGAAGCAGAACGACCGCGCCGGCGACGGCACCACGACGGCGGCCGTTCTCGCCCAGGCCATCGTGAAGGAAGGTGCCAAGGCAGTTGCCGCCGGCATGAACCCCATGGACCTCAAGCGCGGCATCGACCTCGCCGTCGAGGCCGTGGTGGCGGACCTCAAGAAGAACGCCAAGAAGGTTACGTCCAACGACGAGATCGCCCAGGTCGGCACCATCTCGGCGAACGGCGACGCGGATGTCGGTCGCATGCTGGCGGAGGCCATGCAGAAGGTCGGCAACGAGGGCGTGATCACCGTCGAGGAGGCGAAGTCGCTCGAGACCGAACTCGAGGTCGTCGAGGGCATGCAGTTCGACCGCGGCTATCTCTCGCCATACTTCATCACCAACGCCGAGAAGATGCGCGTGGAGCTGGAGGATCCCTACATCCTCATCCACGAGAAGAAGCTGTCGGGCCTGCAGGCCATGCTGCCCGTGTTGGAAGCCGTGGTGCAGACCGGCAAGCCGCTGCTGATCATCGCCGAGGACGTGGAAGGGGAGGCGCTCGCCACCCTCGTGGTCAACAAGCTGCGTGGTGGCCTGAAGATCGCTGCCGTCAAGGCTCCGGGCTTCGGCGACCGCCGCAAGGCCATGCTCGAAGACATCGCCGTTCTCACCAAGGGCCAGGTCGTCTCCGAGGATCTCGGCATCAAGCTCGAGAACGTCACCCTGCAGATGCTCGGCCGCGCCAAGAAGGTTGTGATCGAGAAGGAGAACACCACCGTCGTGGACGGCGCCGGCGACAAGCGCGACATTGACGCCCGCGTCGGCCAGATCAAGGCGCAGATCGAGGAGACCACCTCGGACTACGACCGTGAGAAGCTGCAGGAGCGCCTCGCCAAGCTCGCAGGCGGCGTCGCGGTGATCCGCGTCGGCGGCGCGACCGAGATCGAGGTGAAGGAGAAGAAGGACCGCGTCGACGACGCCATGCACGCCACCAAGGCGGCTGTCGAGGAGGGCATCCTGCCCGGCGGCGGCGTGGCCCTGCTGCGCGCGCTCAAGGCGCTCGACGGCGTGAAGCCTGTCAACGACGACCAGAAGACCGGCGTCGAGATCGTGCGCCGCGCCCTTCAGGCTCCGGCGCGCCAGATCGCCATCAACGCGGGCGAGGACGGTTCCGTCATCGTCGGCAAGGTGGCCGAGGCCGGTGACTACGCGGCCGGCTGGAACGCCCAGACCGGCGAGTACGGCGACCTCTACAAGTTCGGCATCATCGACCCGGCGAAGGTCGTGCGTGTCGCGCTCGAGGATGCCGCGTCCGTGGCTGGCCTCCTGATCACCACCGAGGCGATGATCGCCGAGAAGCCCAAGAAGGAAACCGCTCCGGCCATGCCCGCCGGCGGCATGGACTTCTAAGCCTCGCTTCCATCAACCAACAAGACGGCGTCGCGCAAGCGGCGCCGTTTTCTTTATACGCGTGATCTGCCAAAAAGAAGCCCACGCTTCGCAGGAGACATCATGGCGGATCGCTGGTGGCAGAGACCTCTCGTCAAACCCTAGGCCCTTCGGCCGGGAGATCGCGTCGCCATCGTGTCGACGAGCTGGGGCGGACCGGCTGTCTTTCCGCATCGCTACGAGGCCGGCAAACGATATCTTACGGATGCCTTCGGCCTCGTGCCCGTCGAGATGGCACACACGTTGCGCGATGCGGAGTGGCTCGACAGGAACCCGCAGGCGCGGGCCGAGGACATCAATGCTGCCTTCGCGGATCCTTCGATTCGTGGAATCATCGCCAGCATCGGCGGCGACGATGCGATCCGGCTGATCCCTCACATCGATCTGAGCGTCATCGCGGACAACCCGAAGGTCTTCCTCGGCTATTCGGACCCGACCGTCCTGCATTTCGCCTGTCTGAAGGCCGGTCTCAGTTCCTTCTACGGCCCGACGATCATGGCGGGTTTCGCCGAGAATGGCGGCATGCATGCCTATGCCGAAACCTCTCTGCGCAAAGCCGTCTTCCAGACGGATGCCATCGGTGAGATCGAGGCGAATGGGGAAGGATGGACTGTCGAGCACCTGCCCTGGAAAGATCCGGCGAACCAGAGCCGTAGGAGAAAGCTCACGCCTTCCACCGGGCCTCGAACCCTGCAAGGAACAGGCACCGTGCAGGGACACCTCGTCGGCGGCTGCGCCGAAGTGATGGAGATGCTGAAGGGCTCGGATTGGTGGCCGCCTCTGGATTATTGGAACGGCGCGATTCTTTTCATTGAGACGTCGGAGCATGCCCCGTCGGCTGCCCAGATGCGCTGGTGGTTCCGTAACTACGCGGCTCAGGGGATCCTGCGCCGTCTGTCCGGCATCGTTCTCGGCCGGCCTGGCGGACAGACCGATGAGAACTATCGCAGAGATCAGGAGGCGGCCGTCGTCCGTGTCCTGAACGAGGCCGGCTTGCCGCATCTGCCGGTGCTGGCGGAGCTCGATTTCGGGCATACGGATCCGATTGCGACGCTGCCTTATGGAGCAATGGGTGAGATCGATTGCGCGCGCTCGCGCCTGTCGATCCTTCAGCCGTGCGTCTCGCCACGCGACACATGAGACTTGCCGGCGGAACGCATGCTTCACGCGCAGGCTCTCATCTGACCTTCTGCGCTGACCTCATAGCTCATCACGAGCATCGGACCGGTTCATTCCGGCGGCTCGTTCAGTCCGCTGAAACTGTATCAAGCCAATCAATAAGTTAGTCCGGAACCATCACGGATGCCGTTGATTGGCTCGCCGGAAGTCGGTGCGCGTGAGGATTGGAAAATTCAACTTTCGTCTAGATTTACTGAGCGTCACTGATCCCTTGTACCGGGCCTCCCTCACAGCTCGACATGCCCTCGAACAGGAGTAGGCAACCATGAAACGCCGTCACTTCATCGCAACAGCCGGCGCAGGCCTCGCCGCTGGCGCCATCGCCAAGCCGGCCATCGCCCAGTCCAATCCGGAGATCCGCTGGCGCCTGACTTCGGGCTTTCCGAAATCGCTGGACACGATCTATGGCGGCGCCGATTTCCTGGCGAAGTACGTGTCCGAAGCGACCGAAGGCAGGTTCCAGATCCAGCCGTTCTCGGCAGGTGAGATCGTCGGCACCTTCCAGGCTGCCGACGCCGTCAGCTCCGGCACGGTCGAGATGGCCCATACGGCGGCCTATTACTACGTCGGCAAGGATCCGACTTTCGCGGCCGCTGCGGCAGTGCCGTTCACGCTCAATGCCCGCCAGCTCAATGCCTGGCAGTATCATGGCGGCGGCATCGGCCTCGTGAACGAGTTCATGGCCAAGCACAACCTTCATGCCCTGCCAGGCGGCAACACGGGCACCCAGATGGGCGGCTGGTTCCGCAAGGAGATCAAGACCGTTCAAGATCTGCAGGGCCTGAAGATGCGCATCGCCGGCATTGCCGGTCAGGTGATGGCGAAGCTCGGCGTCATTCCGCAGCAGGTGGCCGGCGGCGACATCTATCCGTCGCTCGAGCGCGGCACCATCGACGCCGCCGAGTGGATCGGCCCCTACGACGACGAGAAGCTCGGCTTTCAGAAGGTCGCGCCGTATTACTATTATCCCGGCTTCTGGGAAGGCGGCCTGACGCTCCACTTCCTGTTCAACAAGGAGAAGTGGGAGTCCCTGCCGAAGCACTACAAGGCCATCGTGGAGTCCGCTGCCATGGCGGCAAACCAGGACATGCTGGCCAAGTACGACGCCAAGAACCCCGCCGCGCTCCGCAGCCTCGTGGGCGCCGGCGCGCAGCTGCGTCCGTTCTCCGCTGAAATCCTCGACGCCGCTTACAAGGCGACCAACGAGGTCTATGCGGAAATCTCTGCCCAGAATGCGGACTTCAAGAAGCTGATCGACTCGCTTCGCGCCTTCCGTAATGAGGAATATCTCTGGTTCCAAGTGGCCGAATACGCCTTCGACAGCTATATGATCCGCGCCCGTACCCGCGGCTAAATCTCAGCCACAACGTCATCGGAAACCCGGCGCCTGGGGCGCCGGGTTTTTTGTTTGCAGGGCTGGTGTGCCCCACGCGAGGGGCTTTATGGGTTGCATCGAACGTCCGGAATGATGATCTCATGGCAACCCTTGTCCGGCCTTGAACCGTACCAGAAAGATCGCCCATGCCTCTCTTCTCCATTCTCGATCTCGCGCATATTCCCGAAGGATTCACGCCCTCGGATGCCCTGCGCAACTCCCGCGATCTGGCGCAGCATGCGGAGAGATGGGGCTACAACCGCTTCTGGCTCGCGGAGCACCACAACATGGTGGGCATCGCCAGCGCCGCGACGAGCGTGGCGATCGGCCACGTGGCCGGAGGCACCAAGACGATCCGCGTCGGGGCGGGCGGCATCATGCTGCCGAACCACTCGCCCTTGGTGATCGCCGAGCAGTTCGGCACCCTCGATGCTCTCTATCCGGGCCGCATCGATCTTGGCGTCGGCCGGGCGCCGGGAACGGACCAGCGGACAATGAGAGCCCTGCGCCGTGATCCCAGTGTTGCCGATACCTTCCCGCAGGATGTCCTTGAACTGCAGGCTCTTCTCGGGCCCGTGCAGCCGGATCAGGCGATCCAGGCCGTGCCGGGGGCGGGCTCCAACGTGCCGATGTGGATCCTGGGCTCCAGCCTGTTCGGCGCGCAGTTGGCTGCCATGCTGGGGCTTCCGTACGCCTTCGCGTCACACTTCGCGCCCGGCGCCCTGATGCAGGCGCTGCAGGTCTATCGCGAGCGCTTCGAGCCCTCCGCCCAGCTCGACCGGTCCTATGCCATCGTCGGCGTCAACGTGATCGCCGCCGAGACGGACGAGGAGGCGAAGCGTCTCTTCACCTCGGCGCAGCAGGCCTTCACCAACATGTTCCGCGGCACACGCGGCAAGCTCCAGCCGCCGATCGACGATATCGAGAGCTACTGGGCGCCGCATGAAAAGGCGCAGGCCATGAACATGCTGTCCTGCTCCTTCGTCGGCTCTGCCAAGACCGTGCGGGAGGGGCTGGAGGGCTTCATCGCCGAGACCGGCGCGGACGAACTCATCGTCGCCTCGGCCATCTACGACCACGGTAAGCGCCTGCGCTCCTATGAGATCCTGGCGGATGTGCACAAGGCGATGAGCAAGGGCGCTTAGCGGGTCACGCAAGCTCCCGTGTCATGGCCGGGCTTGTCCCGGCCATCCCGATCCGAAAAGTGCTGCGGTTCAGTCTATCGGGATCACCGGCACAAGGCCGGTGATGACGTGTGTAAGCATGAAAGGCATTCCAGATCTAGGCCGTCGCGCCGCGACCCTTCAGGGTCGGATCGAGCGCATCGCGCAATCCATCGCCTAGGAGGTTAAGTCCCAGCACCGACAGTGCGATGGCGATGCCCGGTGCAATGGCGAGGTGAGGGGCCTGCGAGAGATAGGTCTGCGCATCGCTCAGCATCCGGCCCCAGCTCGGATTCGGCGGGCGCACGCCCAGGCCGAGATAGCTGAGGCCCGCTTCGGTGAGGATCGCGAGCGCGAGCTGGATCGTCACCTGAACGATCAGAGCACCTGCGATATTGGGCAACACGTCTTCCCAGGTGATGCGGAGCGGATGCTTGCCGATGGCGCGCGCTGCCGCGATGTAGTCGAGCGTCCAGACCTGGAGCGCGACGCCGCGTGTGACGCGGGCGAAGACGGGGATGTTGAACACCGCGATTGCCAGGATGGCCGCGAGCGGCCCTGACCCTAAGAGCGCGCCGATCATGATGGCGGAGAGCACGGCCGGGAAGGCGAACACCACGTCGGACACGCGCATGGCGATCTCGTCCGCGAGGCCCTTCCAGGCGGCCGCCGCGCAGCCGATGGCGGTGCCGATGGCAGCACCCAGCAGAACCGCAGGCCATGCGATGGCAAGCGAGTTCCAGGCTCCGACCATGAGCAGCGAGGCGACGTCGCGGCCGAAATGGTCCGTGCCGAGCAGGCCGACTTCTCCAGGGCCTTTCAGGCGCATGGCGACGCGCACGCGGGTCGGCACCTCGGGGGTCCAGACGAGCGATATGAGAGCCGTGGCGATGAGCAGCACCGTGAGAATGCCGCCGACCACGAGGGCGGAGTTCAGCGGAATGCGCGAGCGCTTCATCATGCCCGGCTCCTCAGCCGCGGATCGAGGATGGCATAGCCGATATCGACCAAGAAATTCACCACGATCACGAGGCCGGAAAAGATCAGCACGATGTCCTTGATCACCACGAGGTCACGCTGGTTGAGCGCTTGATAGGCAAGCCGCCCGAGTCCGGGCAGGTTGAACACGTTCTCCACCAGGATCGCACCGCCGAAGAAGAACGAGAGCTGCAGGCCTAGGATCGTCGTGACGGGGATGAGCGCATTCGGCACCACGTGGCGGCGCAGCGTTGCGCCTCTGTCGACGCCTTTGGCGCGGGCGGTGCGCACAAAATCGGCGCCGATCACTTCGAGGGTGGCCGAGCGCGTCACACGCGTGAGCACGGCGGCCTGGGGCAGTGCGAGGGCCACGGCAGGTAGCAGTAATGCCTGCAGGGCAGGGCCGATGCCCGCACTCCAGCCGGGAAAGCCCCCGGCCGGAAACCAGCCGAGCCAAGTGGAGAAGAACAGGATGAACAGGAGGCCGATCCAGAAATTCGGCACCGCGACGCCGAGCTGGCTGAACACCAGCACGGCGCGATCCACCGGCCCGTCGCGGCGGGCTGCGGCTGCCACGCCGAGCGGCAGGGCAAGGGCGGTGGAGATCACGATGGCGAGCAGGCTCAAGGGAAGCGTCACGTTCATGCGCTCGGCCACCAGGGTTGAGACCGGCATCTTGTAGGTGATCGATTGCCCCAGATCGCCCTGGAGGATCCCGCCGACCCATTGCAGGTAACGCAGGAGCGCCGGCTGATCGAGCCCGAGCTCCTGCCGCAGCGCGGCAAGCGTATCCTCCCGCGCTGCCGTGCCCAGCATGATGGCGGCCGGGTCGCCGGGCAGCACTTCCAGGATCAGGAAGATCGCGAGCGACACGAACAGCAGTGTCACTGCCAGCGAGACGAGGCGGGAGAGGATGAGACGCAGCATGTATTAAGCCCGGCCTTTTCCCTCCCCCTTACGGGGAGGGGCAGGGGTGATGCCATTGGATGTGCAACTGATCGAGCGCGACGCAAAGATCCCTCTCCCTCCTTGTGGGGGAGAGCTGGAGAGGGGGGTGCATCGCAGGGCTGGAACCAGCAAAGCGCTTACACCCCCCTCCCTAACCCTTCCCCACAAGGGGGGAGGGAAACGGTTCGGTCTGCGGGTGCTCTGCGTACTCACTCGCTCCACGAAACTTCCGTAACGTCGTTCGACGGGATCGGCGAGTTCTCCCAGAGTCCTTGCACCTTCGCGTTCCACACGCCGAGCTTCGGCAGCTGGAACAGGAAGAGCGCCGGCACGTCCTCGGCGAGGATCTTCTGCGCTTCCGCATATTTGGCGAAGCGCGCCTTCTCGTCCGTGGTCTTGGCGGCATCCGCGATCAGGGCTTTGAACTTGTCGTTCTTGTAGTTGAAGTAGTAGCTGTCGCGGGCGAAGATATCGATGTCGAGCGGCTCCGTGTGGGACACGATGGTGACGTCGTAATCCTTGTTCTTGAACACCTCCTCGATCCACTTGGCCGGGAACTCGGTCGGGACGATCTTCAGATCGATCCCAGCCTCTGCCATCATGGCCGAGAGCAGCTCGGACGAGCGGCTGGCATAAGCCATCTGGGGCGTCTTGATGGTGATCGAAAGCCCGTTGCCGTGTCCTGCCTCCTTCAGCAGCGCCTTGGCCTTCTCCACGTCGTATGGAATGACGTTCGTGGTGTCCACGAAGGCCGGGTTGTTGGGGGAGAAGAAGCTGCCGATGGGCTGGCCGAAGCCAGAATAGGCGCCTTCGATCAGCGCCTTGCGGTCGACCGCATGCATGAGCGCTCGGCGCACGCGCACGTCGTCGAAAGGCTTCTTGGCGCTGTTGAGGCCTGCGACCGTCTCGCCCTCCGTGTTGCCGGCCACCGCCTTGAAGCGATTGTCCTTCTGGAACTCTGCGAAGAGTTCCGGCGCGCCGAGGTTCGGGAACGCATCCACGTCGCCGGCGCGCAGGGCCGCGACCTGCGCCTGCGCATCGCTGATGAAGCGGAACGTGACGCTCTCCAGCTTCACCTTGTCCTTCTGCCAGTAATCGGGGTTCTTGGTCAGCTCCACCCGGTCGCCGCGGGTCCAGGACTTGAACTTGAACGGCCCAGTGCCGACCGGGTTCGCCGCATTGCTGGCCGCCGTTTCCGGCGCCACGATGACCGCGTCGCCCCAGCCGAGATAATAGAGGAAGTTGCCCGAGGTCTCCTTGAGCTTGATCACCACGGTGGCGGGATCGGGCGTCTCGATGGAGGCGATGGGCGCAAAGATCTGCTTCTGTGCATTGGTCGATTTCGGGTCGCGGGCGCGGTCGAAGGCGAACTTCACATCGGCTGAATCGAAGGTAGAGCCGTCATGGAACTTCACGCCTTCCTGCAGGCGGAAGGTGTAGGTCAGGCCGTCGGACGAGACCTCCCAGCTTTTCGCAAGCAACGGCTGGACTTTGCCTGTCCGGTCGATGCGCACGAGGCCTTCGTACAGGTTGGCCCAGGTCACCTCGCGGATGGCGACGGGCGCGGCAATCGTCGGGTCGAGGCCCGGCGGCTCGATGGGCATGCCCACCACCAGGGAAGTCTTGGCGGCAAGGGCCGGAAGGGCGCTGACGGAGAGAAGAAGGGCGGCAGTCAGGAGGCGCTTCGTCATCGGGCTTGAACTCCATCCGGTGAGGCTTGCGACAGATCGCGGTATGCCCAGCTTACGCAGGATGGCGCCGGATGGAAGAGCGTCATTACCGATTGTTCACTTAACTTCAGTTCTGGGGAAGCCTAAGCAAACCTGTCGAATGACCCGCAGAGCCGGCTTGTCTGAACGGCTCCAGTGCAAGGAAAGGCTTTGAGATGGCTCATGAGATCGCCCGCGTGACGACGGCGAACGGCGCCAGATACCTCCAGCAGCTCTGCAAGCACTGGAGCCATAAGCTGGACGTTCAACTGTCCGAGAACGAGGGCATTGTTCGCTTTCCGGCTGCCGTCGCCACCATGACGGCGGATTCCGAGGCCCTGACAGTGAAGGTGGAAGCGGACGACGACGAAACGCTGCAGCGGATGAAGGGCGTCGTCGCCTCTCACCTCGACCGCTTCGCCTTCCGGGAAGCGCCGTTGCCGTTCGAATGGCGGAAGGGGTGACAGGCGCCTTCATGCCAGCTTAGACCGCGATAGCCAATCCTCGATCGCGAGCGGAATAAATCACGGGTTTTCCCTCCCCCTTGTGGGGAGGGATCAAGGGTGGGGGTGTAAGCGGTAGCGTCTCCAAGTCTGGCGCCAGCACCCCCACCTCCAACTCCTCCCCACAAGGGGGAGGAGGGCTGATAAGGCCGCGCCAGTCACCAAATGATCAGATACACCGCCCGCCATCGACCTCCAGCACCACGCCGGTGATCATGCTTGCCTCGTCGGATGCGAGATAGAGCGCCGCGTTGGCGATGTCCTGCGGGGTGGAGAAGCGGCCGAGCGGGATCGAGTTGACGAATTGCTCGCGCTTCTGGGGCGTATCCTCGCCCATGAAGGTGGCGAGCAGCGGCGTTTCGCCGGCCACGGGAGCCAGGGCGCAGACGCGGATCCGGCTGGGGGCGAGTTCCACGGCCATTGACTTGGTCATGGTGTGGACGGCGCCCTTGGTGCTGTTGTACCAGGTGAGGCCCGGACGTGGGCGCAGGCCCGCCGTCGAGCCCACATTGATAATCACGCCGCTACCCTGATTCTGCATCAGCGGCACGGCGGCCTTGGCGAAGAGATAGATCGATTTCACGTTCACTGCGAAGACCCGGTCGAACTCCTCCTCGTCGACCTCCAGCATCGGGCGGTTGCGGTGGCTGATGCCTGCATTGTTGACCACGATGTCGAGCTTGCCGAAGGCTGAGACGGTCTTCTCCACGGCCGCATTCACGTCGGTGGCCTTGGACACGTCGGCGGCCAGACCGATGGCTGAAGAACCGATTGTCTCCGCCGCGCTCCTGGCTGCGGATTCATTGATGTCGATGATCGCGACCTTGGCGCCTTCGCGGGCGAATGTTTCCGCGATCCCCAAGCCGAAGCCCGACCCGGCGCCCGTGACCAGCGCCACCTTGCCTTCAAGGCGATTCATGCGTTCTTCCCCTGATTGAAACGTGTTGAGTTATCCGTGTGCGATCACCAACGTTCGGGTCGTGGTGAACTCGATCAGCCCCTCGAAACCCTTCTCGCGTCCATGGCCTGAGCGGCCGAAGCCGCCGAAGGGGAGCTCGATGCCGCCGCCGGCCCCGTAGCAGTTCACGAAGACCTGGCCTGCGCGCATGGCGCGGCCGACGCGGGTGGAGCGCATCCCGTCCCGGCTCCAGATGCCCGCCGCAAGCCCGTATTGCGTGCCGTTGGCGAGCCGGATCGCCTCCGCCTCGTCATCGAAGGGCGTTGCCACCAGCACCGGTCCGAACACCTCTTCCTGGGTCAGGATACTCTCGTGCGGAACGGGGGCGAGGAAGGCGGGCGCCACGTAATAGCCTCCGGGAGGCGCATCGAGCGCCACCACGCCTTCGCCCACGATGGCGAGCCCCTCGTTGCGGCCGCGCTCCAGATAGCCGAGCACGCGGCGCTGCTGCGCCTGGTTGATCATGGGGCCGAGATCGGGCTCGCTCTCGGGATGCCCAGCGCGCAGGGCGCGGAAGCGCTCGGAAACCGCATCGACCACATCCTGGAAAATGCCGCTCTGGATCAGTAGGCGGCTTCCGGCCGAGCAGGTCTGGCCGCCGTTCTGGATGATCGCGTTGACGAGGGTCGGCAGCGCCCGCTCGAGATCCGCATCGTCGAATACCACCTGGGCCGACTTGCCGCCGAGTTCGAGGGTCACGCCCACATGATTCTGCGCCGCCGCAACCTGAACGGCCGTGCCGGTCTCGGGGCTGCCGGTGAAGGACAGGAAGTCGATGCCCGGATGACCAGCGAGCGCGGCGCCCGCCGTGCGGCCGAGGCCCGTCACAACGTTGAGCGAGCCATCGGGGAAGCCGACGTCGCGGGCAAGCGCCGCGACGCGCAGGATCGTCAGCGAGGCGTCCTCCGCAGGCTTCACAACCGTGGCGTTGCCGGCTGCCAACGCTGCGCCGACTGAGCGCCCAAAAATCTGCATCGGATAGTTCCAGGGCACGATATGCCCGGTCACCCCGTGCGGCACCCGTTCGACTCCGATGAAATGGGTGTTGAGATACGGAATCACATCCCCGTGCAGCTTGTCGGCGGCGCTGCCATAGAATTCGAAGTATCGGGCGAGCGCGATGGCGTCGGCGCGAGACTGGCGCAGGGGTTTGCCGTTGTCGCGGCTTTCCAGAAGCGCAAGCTCGTCCGCGTGCGCTTCGACAGTGGTTGCCAGCTTCATGAGCAGGCGCCCGCGCTCGGTGGCCGTCAGCTTGCCCCAGGCGCCTTCGAGCGCATCACGGGCGGCCTTCACGGCATCATTGATGTCTTCAGCCGTGCCGGAGGCGATGCGGGCGAAGAGCGTGCCGTCGACGGGCGAGAACACGTCCAGTGTCATGCCGTCGGAGGCAGGGCGGTCGCGCCCGCCGAAGAAATTTTGAAACGCCATGTTGGGCGCAACCGTCGCGCTGACCTGATCATTCACGGGTGTCGTCTCCCTAAATCATTGTGTGCATGCCCGGCACAGCGGCCAGGAGCTGGCGGGTATAGGCGTCCCGCGGATGCGCAAAGAGTTGCGCGGTTTCGGCCATTTCCACAATCCGACCTTTTTGCATGACAGCCACGCGGTCGCAGATCTGGGCGGCAACACGTAGGTCGTGTGTGATGAACAGAATGGCAAGGCCGAACTCCTCCTGAAGGCCTTTCAGGAGCTTCAAAATCTCGGCCTGGACGGACACGTCGAGGGCCGAGACGGCTTCATCCGCCACCAGCACTTCCGGTCGCATGGCGAGCGCGCGGGCGATGCCGATGCGCTGGCGCTGGCCACCGGAGAATTCGTGCGGGTAGCGCTCGATGGCTTGTGCCGGGAGCCCGACCTTCTCCAGCAGGATGCGCGCATCGTCGAGAGCCTTGGCCGGATCCGTTCCCTGCGTGACCGGGCCCTCAGAAATGATGCGCCCGACGGTGCGGCGCGGATTGAGGGAGGCGAAGGGGTCCTGAAACACCATCTGGATCTTGCGCCGGTGAGGCCGCAGATCGCGTTGGGACAGGGTGCCGAACGGGAGATCCCCGATGGTGATGGCGCCGCCGTCGGGCTCGATCAGCCGCAGCACGCAGCGCCCGACCGTCGATTTGCCGGAGCCGGATTCGCCCACGAGTCCGAGCGTCTCGCCGCGACGGATATCGAAGCTCACCGCGTCGGCCGCATGCACCTCACGACCTTTGCGGAAGAAGCCACGGCCACCATAGGTCTTGGTAAGGTCATGGACCTTCAGGGCTATGGGCTCGCCGGTAAGCGCCTTCGGGGCAGGGGGTGTCAGCGAGGGAACTGCCGCGAGGAGGCGCTTGGTGTAAGCGTGCTGCGGGCGGGTGAGCACGTCCTCGACCGTTCCTTCCTCGACGAGTTCGCCGTGCTGCAGCACCGCGACCCGGTCGGCGATTTCGGCGACCACGCCGAAATCGTGCGTGATGAACAGAACCGCCGTGCCCATCTTGCGGCGCAGGTTGTCGATGAGCTTCAGCACCTGGGCCTGGGTGGTCACGTCGAGGGCGGTGGTCGGTTCGTCGGCGATGAGGAGCTTGGGCTCGAGCGCCAAGGCCATGGCGATCATCACCCGCTGGCGCTGGCCGCCGGAGAGTTCGTGCGGATAGGCTCTGGCGATCAGCTCCGGATGGGGCAGGTGCACTTCCGTGAGGAGGTCGAGCACGCGCCGATCCCGCTCCGCGGGCGTGAGGAGCCCATGGGCCCGGAAGGTCTCTGAAATCTGGTCGGCCACCCGCATCACCGGGTTGAGGGAGGTCATCGGCTCCTGAAACACGGTGCCGACCTCGCGGCCGCGGACATCGCACCAGCCGGCCTCGTCGAGGCCCAAGAGATCGCGCCCGCCCAGCCTGATCGTGCCCGACAGTACCTCGACGCCGCCCGGCAGCAGGCCGATGGTCGCCATGGCGGTCATGGACTTGCCGGAGCCGGATTCGCCCACCACGCACAGGGTCTCGCCCGGAACGATGGAGAGCGACAGACCTTTGATCGCGTGCGGGCGGTCGGCCAGGGCGGGCAGGCCGATGGAGAGATTCTCGATCGACAGCACGGGGGCGGGGCTGTTCACTGTCGTTCTCCTGCGGGAAGGGCCAAAGGGTTATCCTTGCCATCTCGCACGCTCCGTCAATCCATTCCGGTTGATGCCGTGTTGAGAATGATGTTCGCTCCGCCATATCATGCGTGGACACAGAGGAGCCCTCGACCCTTGCACGATGCCGTTCCCAATCCGGCCAGAGACAGCCTGCAGGCATGTTTCAATGCTCAGAAACGCGCCTGGATGGAGCAAGGGGGGCTGTCGCCGGAACGGCGCCACGAGGCACTCGGTGCGCTGGCCGAAGCCCTCGTGCGCCGTGCCGATAGCTTCACTGCGGCGATCGCGGCCGATTTCGGCCATCGCTCGCCGCACGAGACGAAGCTCGCCGACCTCTATCCGGTGATCGCGAGCCTGCGCCATGCGCGACGGCATTTCCGTCGCTGGATTAAGCCGCGGCGGCGGCCGATCCAGTGGATGTTCCAACCCGGCTCCGGGCGTGTCCTGTATCAGCCGCTCGGGGTCGTGGGCATCGTGAGTCCGTGGAACTATCCGGTCCAGCTCGCCCTGTCGCCCCTCTCGGGAGCGCTGGCGGCGGGCAACCGGGTGATGATCAAACCCTCCGAGATGACACCACGCACCTCCGCGCTCATCGAGGATGTGATCGCTGAGGTCTTCGATCCAGCGGAAGTGGCTGTGGTGCAGGGCGGGCCTGATGTCGCGAAGGCGTTCACCCATCTCCCGTTCGATCACCTGCTCTTCACCGGCTCGACCCAGGTCGGGCGCCAGGTCATGCAGGCGGCGGCCGACAATCTCACGCCCGTGACCCTGGAGCTGGGGGGAAAATCGCCTGCCCTGATCGCGTCGGATTACCCGGTCGAGAAGGCGGCCGAGCGGATCGCCGTCGGCAAGCTGTTCAATGCGGGCCAGACCTGCATCGCGCCCGACTACGTGCTCGTGCCGCGCGGCAAGCAGGAAACCTTCGTCGCGGCCTACCGGGATGCGGTCTCGAAGCTCTACCCGACCCTTGAATCCAATCCCGACTACACGGCCATCATCAGCGAGCGCCGTCATGCACGCCTTCGCCACCTGATCGACGATGCGCGGGAACGCGGCGCACAGGTGCACGAGATCAATCCAGGTGGCGAGACGCTGGATGCAACGCAGCGCAAGCTCGCACCTGTCGTGCTGACCGATGTGCCCGAGCATGCACAGGTCATGGAGGAGGAGATCTTCGGTCCCATCCTTCCTGTCATTGCGTATGATGATCTTGAGCAGTCCTGCGGCTTCATCAATGCGCGTCCGCATCCGTTGGCGCTGTACCTGTTCAGCCACGACACGGCCGCCACCGAGCGCGTCCTCGCGCGGACTCAATCCGGCGGCGTCGCGATCAACGACACGCTGCTGCATTGCGTGCAGGAGGAGCTGCCCTTCGGCGGCGTGGGTCCGAGCGGCATGGGGGCCTATCACGGCGAGGCGGGCTTCCGCACCTTCAGCCATGCCCGGTCCGTGTTCCGTCAGGCGCGCTTCAACGGGGCCGGCATGACGAAGGCGCCCTATGGCAGCCGCATGAACCGCCTTTTGTCTATGCTGCTGCGCTAGTCGGCGAAGTCAAGGGAACGGAGATGTCGTAGGCGACGCCGCTCTCGGCGAAGTTCAGCACCATGTTGCCCCCCAGCTCGCCCTCGATGCTGCGGCGAATGAGGCGTGAGCCGAAGCCCTGGCGCTTGGGCGGCGCGACGGGCGGCCCGCCGCTTTCCGACCAGCGGATGCGAAGCTGCTTCAGGCGATCCTCGCTCTCGATCACCGACCACGCCACCTCGAGATGGCCGGCACTGGTGGAGAGCGCGCCGTACTTGGCGGCGTTCGTCACCAGTTCGTGCAGCACGAGGCCGAGATTGATAGCGTAGCGCGCCGGAAGCCTGACATCCGGACCTTCCAGCACGACTCGTTGGTCGCCGGCCTTGCGGTAGGGTGCCAGCTCCTGTTCCGCCACGTCGCGCAGTTCCGCCTCGCGCCAGGATTTGCGGGTCAGCAGATTATGCGTCTTGGACAGCGCCAGCAGGCGACCCTCGAAGGCTTCCCTGAACTGGGCGGGCGACTCGGTTGTACGCAGGGTCTGGGAGGCGATGGATTGCACCGTCGCCAGCGTGTTCTTCACCCGGTGGTTCAGCTCGTCGAGGAAGAAGCGCTGCTGCTCCTCCGCATGCTTCTGCTCGGTGATGTCCTGGAGGATGCCGACGAAATAGATCGGCCGCTTCTGGGTATCGAGGAACACGCGCCCCCTGGAGTTGATCCAGCGGATGTTTCCGCTTTTGTCACGGATCCTGTAGGCGTCCTCGTAGTCGCCCCGGCCCTTCACCGCCGCCCGCCATTTCTCGATGACGCGGTCCGTATCTTCAGGGTGAAGGATGGCAAGCCAATCCTTCACGTTCATCGACGACATGGTCTCCGGCAGCCCGATCATGGCGGCCGCCTGAGGCGACCAGCCGCCGGCATTCTTGTCTGGATCGTACCACCAGGTGCCCATGTGGCCGGCTTCGAGGGCGAGACGCGCCCGTTCCTCGCTGACCTGAAGCGCCTGCTGGCGCTCGGCCACATCATCCATGAGGTCGTTGAAAGCCTTGGCCAGGATGCTGAACTCGCCGGATTGTCGCGGCAGCACGATCCGCGCCCCGTAATCGCCGCGTCGCCACGCCTGGATGCCCCCCGTGACCATCTCGAAAGGCTTGGTGATGAAGGCGCGGCTGAGCAGGGCCGACAGTGACAACACCAGGATGAGCGCCGCCGTGATCAGCATGAAGCCACGCTGGGCGGCCTGGTTGATGCCCGCGAAGGCGACTTTCGTCGACAACCCGACATTGACGTAGATGTCCTTGGGCGGGAGCTGCAGCGGCACATGGGCGAGGGCTCGCCTGACTCCATCGGGAATGGTGCTGAGGGCGGTTCTGGCTTCGCCCGCCCTGGCCTGAACCAGGAACTCCTGCGGCAGCAGCCTGCCCAGGAAACGCTCGGGCTGGGGCTCCTGCACGAGAACGATGCCGTTCCGGTCCGCAACGGTAAGCGAGCCGTTCTCCGGTATGGTGCGCTCCTTCAGCTTCTGGCTGAGCCATCTCAGGTCGAGGGCCGCGGCCAGCACGCCGACTACGTCGCCCCTGTCGTTCCAGATCGGCAGGGCGAGAGGCAGCACCGGATGCCGTCCCAATGCGCCTTCCTCGAACGCCGGGGTGTACTCACCGACGACGAAGCCCCTTTGGGCCAAGGCGTTGTGGAAGTAGGGCCTGTCCGCATAATAGTGCTGGGTGTCGATGGTGCCGGTCGGCCGGCAGTGGATGTGCCCGCTGATGTCCATGGCCACGATGGACAGGATGTAGGGCACCTTCTCCTGAACGGCCTTCAGGTACGGGCCGCAGACCGGCGTGTCGAAGGTGCGGATGGACCGGGTCTCGTCGATGGCGAGCAGAAGGCCCTGGACGCCGTCGAGGATCCTCTCGATTTCCGCGCCCACCAGCTGGGCCTGACGAATGGCGAGGTCGTTCACCTCCGCTTCCCGGGCCCGGCGCAGGGAGACTTCCGTGTAGGTCCAAATGACGATGGCCGGCAGAACCGAAATCAACGCCAGAAGGAGCAGGCGCCTCGTCAGTGTCATGAAAACGCTCAGCTTGTCCTCAGCAGGGGACCACAAAGTTCGACCACCGTCCACCCCGTAGCGGCCTTGCATCTGCAACGAAGAGGTGTCAGGTGACCGGGAATGGCACTTCCTCCTCTTCTTTCCCTTCAGGACATCGCTCTCACCTTCGGCGGTACGCCCCTCATCGAGAGCGCGGAACTCTCCGTCTCCCCGGGCGAGCGGGCCTGCCTCGTGGGCCGCAACGGCTCGGGCAAATCCACCCTGCTCAAGATCGCCGCAGGGCAGATCGAGGCTGATCGCGGCAAGCGCTTCGTGCAGCCGGGCGCGACCGTGCGCTATCTCGCCCAGGAGCCGGATCTGTCGTCCTATCCCACCACGCTCGCCTATGTGGAGGCGGGGCTGGGACCCGGCGACGAGCCCTACCGGGCCCGTTATCTCCTGGAGCAACTGGGGCTGACCGGGGAAGAAAAACCTGCCGATCTCTCCGGCGGCGAGGCCCGCCGCGCGGCGCTCGCCCATGTGCTGGCGCCAGAGCCCGACATCCTGCTCCTCGACGAGCCGACGAACCATCTGGACCTGCCGGTGATCGAGTGGCTCGAGGGCGAATTGAAGGGCCTGCGCTCGGCGCTTGTGCTCATCAGCCACGACCGCCGGTTCCTGGAGAGCCTGTCCCAGGCCACTGTTTGGCTGGACCGCGGCCGCACCCGGCGCATGGAGCGGGGCTTTGCCCATTTCGAGGAATGGCGCGATCAGGTACTGGAGCAGGAGGAGGCCGAACACCACAAGCTCGGGCGCAAGCTCGTGGCAGAGGCCGACTGGCGGCGCTACGGCGTGACCGCAAGGCGCAAACGCAACGTGCGCCGCCTCGGCAATCTTCATGCCATGCGCCAGCAGTTTCGCGAGCGCACCCGCGCCGTCGGCACGGTGAATATGAGCCTGGCCGAGGCCGAGCAGTCCGGCACCCTCGTGGTCGAGGCGGAGGGCATCTCTAAGTCTTATGACCGGCCCATCGTGTCGAACCTGTCCCTGCGCGTTCTGTGCGGGGACCGCCTCGGCATCATCGGGCCGAACGGCGCCGGCAAGACGACCCTGATCAACATGCTCACCGGCGTCATGGAGCCCGATACGGGCCGTGTGCGCATGGGCTCCAACCTGCAGATGGTCACTCTCGACCAGCGCCGGGCCAGCCTCGATCCGGACGCCACGGTGGCCGAAACGCTGACCGGCGGGCGGGGCGATACGGTCACCATCGGCGGGCAGACCAAGCACGTGATCGGCTACATGAAGGACTTCCTGTTCTCGCCCGAGCAGGCAAGAACACCCGTAGGCGTTCTCTCCGGCGGCGAGCGCAACCGCCTCATGCTGGCCCGGGCGCTCGCGCAGCCCTCCAACCTCCTGGTGCTCGACGAGCCCACCAACGACCTTGATCTCGAAACCCTCGATCTGCTCGAAGAGATGATCCAGGACTATTCCGGCACCGTGATCCTGGTGAGCCACGACCGCGACTTCCTCGACCGCACGGTGAGCTCCGTCCTGGTGTCGGAAGGCGAGGGACGCTGGCTCGAATACGCGGGCGGCTACACCGACATGGTGGCCCAGCGCGGGCGCGGCGTTCAGGCGCGGGTCATCGAGAAGGAAGCCAAGCCCAAGAGCGCCGACAGGCCGGCCGCCGCGGCTCCAGCACAGGGAAAGCGCAAGCTCTCCTTCAATGAGCAGCACGATCTCAAGACGCTGCCGAAGCGCATGAGCGAGATCGAGGCCAAGATCGCCAAGGTGCAGGAAATCCTCGCCGACGCGGATCTCTATTCACGCGATCCGGCGCGCTTCCAGAAAGCCATGGACGCGCTCACGCAGCTGCAAGCCGATCTGCACGCGGCAGAGGAGCGCTGGCTGGAGCTGGAGATGCTGCGCGAGGAGCTGGAGGGTTAGAAACAGCCCGTTGCTGCTCCACTTCAATCTTCGGGTGAGTGATGGCCTGTCGATTTGCTGGCACTGAACCCGACATGAAAGTGACACCACCCGCTCGCTAGAAGCGATCGTCACCAAAGGAGGAACGCGATGGGCTGCTTTTCGAGACGTTGCCTAACCACGATTCTGACGATGCTCTGCCTCGGGGCTATTCCCTCGGCCCTCAGTGCCGCAGAGCCTGACCGCGCCGTGCTGGCAGAGCGGGTCGCCAAGCTGTCGCGCGGCACGCAGTGGAAGCCCGTTACGGCCGTTCCGATCAACTTCCTGACCCATCACCCGCAAGGCATGGTGAAGATCGGCGACACGCTGTTCGTGTCCTCGGTCGAGATCCAGCAGCCGACCAAGCGCTTTCCGCAGCCGGTGGATGGCTATGACCGCGACACGGGAGTCGGTGTCGGCCATCTGTTCAAGCTCGACATGAAGGGCAACCTCATCGCCGATATCACCCTCGGCGAAGGCACGATCTACCATCCGGGCGGTATCGATTACGACGGCAAGTACATCTGGGTTCCCGTGGCGGAGTACCGGCCGAACAGCCGCTCCATCGTCTATCGCGTCGATCCGGAGACCATGAAGGCGGAGGAGATGTTCCGCTTTGCCGATCACATCGGCGGGGTGGTGCACAACACTGACGACAAGACCCTCCACGGGGTGAGCTGGGGTTCGCGCCGCTTCTACCGCTGGTCTCTCGATGCGAACGGCAAGCCCACCAACGCGAGCGAAGCCCCTGAGAGGCTGAGAGCGCTCAACACGTCGCATTACCTCGACTATCAGGACTGCAAGTATGTCGGCAAAAGCCGCATGCTGTGCTCCGGCGTCACCGAAATGCGGGTCACGCCAGAGGCGTCCCCGTTCCGCCTCGGCGGGCTCGACCTCGTCAACCTCACTGACGGCCGACCGATCTTCCAGACGCCGGTGCTGCTCTGGTCCGCGTCCGGAATGGACATGACCCACAATCCGGTCTGGATGGAAGCGAGCGATGCAGGGATCCGCGGCTACTTCATGCCCGAGGACGACAAGTCCACTCTGTACGTCTACGAAGCCGAGGTGAAGTAGGTCACAGAAGCGGCGGGCAGCCCGTTAGCTGCCCGCTTCCAGCGTGAATCCGGCCTTCAGCACCACCTGGTAGTGGCGCACCTCGCCGTCCTCCACATGGCCGCGGGTCTGAATGACCTCGAACCAGCGCAGGTTTCGCAGGGTCTCGTTGGCCCGCCGGATCGCGGTCTGGATGGCATCCTCGATGCTGGTCTCCGACGAGCCGACGAGTTCGACGATCTTGTAGACGTGGTCGCTCATGAGGCGCTCCATGGATTGCGGAGAGAGACGAGGCTCCATGCTGTTTCATGGAGCCTCGCCGGTTGGGTCAGGCGCCCGTGCCGGTGGCGACCGTCTGGCGGACGGCGCCGATCTGCGCGTCGAGATGGGTGACCAGATCTGTAGGAAGATCCATCAGGGCCACGAGGCGGTCGAGATAGGCCTTCTCTTCCGGGGTGTCCGCGTCGCCGATGGCAACCCGCGAGGCCACGTAGAGCTCGGCAGCCTGCTCCTTGGTTTTGGGGAGGCGGGCGATGGCGGCGGCGTCCGCAGGCTTGGCCATCAGGTCGAGGAGAAAACCCTTCTCCGCATTGCCGAGGCCGAGCTGCTGGATCTGCTCCTGGATGCGGGAGCTTTCCTCGCCGTCCAGGTGCCCGTCGGACTTCGCCGCCGAGATCATGGCCTGCACCAGGGCAAGGCCCATCTCATGCCCGTTCTTGTCCTTCTCCTCCTCGAGGTGGAAGCCGCTGCCTGCCGGCGGCTGCGCGGGCACGCTTCCAGGCCGGCTGGCGCCCGGTGCCTGGTTGGCCTGCCAGTCCTGGTACGCCTTGAAGGCGACGCTCGCGAGCACCGCGAGGCCTCCGGCCTTCATCAGCGAGCCGCCCGCCGAGCGTCCGCCGCGGGAGCCCAGGATCAGCGACAGGAGGCTTCCCGCCGCAAGGCCGCCCATGCCGCCGGGAATCTGGGAGCCGAAGCCGCCGGACCCGCCGAGCATGCCGCCGAAGCCGCCCTGCTGCGGCCGCCCGCCAAAGGAGCCCTGGCTGCGCATCAGGCCGTCGAGGATGCTGCCGAGATTCATGATCAATTCTCCCTGTGCTTAAGGATCTGCACCAGGAAAAGGCAGGGCATTTCCAAGAGTTCCGCGTGGCTTCGTTCACCGATTGGTCAAACCGGATCCATGGGCTTGAGGAACCAGGTTTCAATCGGTCGAGGGCATCAGCCGTCCATGAACTCGATCCGGTTGCCCACCGGATCCTCGACATAGAAGCGCCGCACGCCTGGAATGGCATCGTCCCAGGCAGGTTTATGGCCTGCTTCGGACAAGAGCCGCGCCAGGGCGTCGAGATCGGCAACAGTAACGGCCGGATGCGCCTTGCGGGCCGGGCGGAAATCCGCCTCGACCCCGAGGTGGATGCGCACGGAGCCCCTCTCCAGCCACAGGCCGCCGCGCCCGGCAAGGGCAGGGGGCGTCGCCACCTCCTGCATGCCGAGCAGGCCGCCATAGAACGGCCGGCACAGGTCTTCAGCGCCTTCCGGAATAGCCAGCTGAACGTGATCGAGGCGCAGCATCACGCCTCCTTGCGGTAGGCCACGACCTTTTGCTCGATGGCTCCAAAGATGGAGTGTCCGGCCTTGTCCTTCATCTCGATGCGGATCGTGTCGCCAAAGCGCATGAACGGCGTCCGGGCCTCGCCATGCAGGAGCGTCTCCACCGTGCGCAGCTCCGCCAGGCAGGAATAGCCCAGACCCCCCTGCTCGATCGGCTTGCCCGGCCCCCCGCCCTCGTCCTTGTTCGAGACGGTGCCCGAGCCGATGATCGTGCCGGCCCCGAGCGGCCGGGTCCGGGCCGCATGGGCGATCAGGGTCGGGAAGTCGAAGGTCATGTCCACGCCCGCATCCGGCCGGCCGAAGGGCTTGCCGTTGAGGGTGGAGAGCAGGGCTAAGTGCAGCTTGCCGCCATCCCAGGCCTCGCCCAACGCGTCGGGCGTGACCGCCACCGGCGACAGGGTGGAGGAGGGCTTGGCCTGGAAGAAGCCGAAGCCCTTGCCGAGTTCGCCCGGGATCAGGTTGCGCAAGGAGACGTCGTTGACGAGAACCACCAGCCGGATGGCGGCTCGGGCCTCCTCGCGGGTGGCGCCCATGGGCACGTCCCCGGTGATCACCGCCACCTCGGCCTCGAAGTCGATGCCCTGCGCCTCGTCGGCGGCCGGGATCGGGGCGCGCGGGCCGAGGAACGCGTCGGAGCCGCCCTGGTACATGAGCGGGTCGGTCCAGAACGAGGCGGGCATCTCGGCCCCGCGGGCTTTGCGCACCAGTTCCACGTGGTTCACATAGGCCGAGCCGTCGGCCCATTGATAGGCGCGGGGCAGGGGTGAGGCGCAATCGTGCTCGTGGAAGCGGAAGGCCGGCACCGAGCCGTGCTCGAGCTGCTCGGCCAGGTCGCGCAGGCGGGGCTCGACTGTTTGCCAATCGTCCAGGGCTTGCTGGAGCGTGGGGACAATGAAAAATGCATCCGTCGCGCGGGTCAGGTCCTTGGACACGACGACGAGGCGGCCATCACGGCCTTGATCAAGGGAAGAAAGCTTCATTGCCACCGACCGGTTTGTTATGGTCCACTCAACTTGCAACGAAATGCTTTCCGGGGAAACGCCAATGACGACGATGAAGAGAAGAAACTTTCTGAAAGGCGCCGGCCTCGCTGCTGCGGCCGGCACGGTGGCGGCTCCTGCGATCGCGCAGACACAGCCGGAAATCCGCTGGCGCCTGACCTCAAGCTTCCCGAAATCCCTCGACACCATCTTCGGCACTGCCCAGACCTTCGCCAAGTACATGGCGGACGCGACCGACAACAAGTTCCAGATCCAGGTCTTCGCGCCAGGCGAGATCGTCGGCGGCCTGCAGGCCATGGACGCGGTGCAGAACGGCTCCGTGGAATGCGCCCATACCCCGACCTATTACTGGGTCGGCAAGGAGCCCGCGCTGGGCATGGGCACGGGGCTGCCCTTCAGCCTCAATGCCCGCCAGCTCCATTCCTGGTGGCACTTCGCCGGCGGCAAGGAGATCATCAACGAGATCCTGGCGAAGTATAATTGCACCTCTCTGGTCTGCGGCAATTCCGGCACCCAGATGGGCGGCTTCTTCCGCAAAGAGATCAACTCCGTCGAGGATCTGAACGGCCTGAAGTTCCGCATCGGCGGCCTCGGCGGCATGGTGCTGGCCAAACTCGGCGTTGTGCCGCAGCAGGTCGCTCCTGGCGATGTCTATCCGGCGCTGGAGCGCGGGACGCTGGACGCGGCCGAATTCGTCGGACCCTACGACGACGAGAAGCTCGGCTTCCTGAAAGTGGCCAAATACTACTACGCCCCCGGCTGGTGGGAGGGCGGCGCCATGCTGCATCTCGTGGTCAACCAGCAGAAGTTCAATGAGCTGCCCAAGCACTATCAGGCCATCATGTCCAACGCCTGCGAGGCGGCGAACAACTGGATGCTGGCCAAGTACGATGCGGTGAACGGCCAGGCCCTGCGCCGCATGGTGGGCGCCGGCGCGGAGCTGCGCACCTTCTCCCCAGCCATCATGGAGGCTTCGCTCAAGGCAGCCAACGAGCTCTACGCGGAGCTGTCCGCCAAGGATGCGAACTTCAAGAAGGTCTACGATTCGATGGTGGCGTACCGCACCGATGTCCTGCCCTGGTGGCAGCTCAACGAATACGCCTTCGACACCTTCATGATCCGCACCCGCGGCCGGGTCTGACTATGATACGCCGTCAGGCAAGGCTAACTTCTTGCCTGACGGCTGCTCCTCGCTGCCTCGCTTCTGCCACTGCGGTTTTCGTTGCTCCCATCGCGGCGGCTCAGGACCTCACGATTCCCGAGGTCGTCTATCCCAACCTGCCTCGGCAGGCTCAGACGGCGGAGGGCTTCGTGCCACCGGGATGGATGCTTGAGGTGCAAGCGTCCGGCGACCTCAACCGGGATGGCAATGCCGATCTGATCCTAGTCCTGCGCCAGAACAACCCTGCAAATGTGATCGAGAATTTTGAAGGGTTTGGCGAGAAGCCGTTCGACACCAATCCACGAATCCTGGCTATAGCCTTCCGCAGTGGAGTTTCCGGCAACTTCACTCTTCAGATCGAAAACCATACCCTTATCCCCCGGCGCACAGAGCCGGCCGCCGGTGATCCCTTCGACAAGGAGCTTGGGATTGCTGTCGTCCGGGACAGCTTTCAGGTGCGCCTGGACTGGTTCATGAGTGCGGGAGGATGGGAGACGTTCAATACGACCTATACATTCCGCCATAGAGCGGGTCGCTTCGAGCTCATCGGCTACGACCGAAACACGACCCACCGGGGGAGCGGCGACACGACGTCTCTCAGCATCAACTACCTGACCCGAAAAGTGAAAGGGACGACGGGCCATATCAGTCGCGACACCGATAAGGTTCGTTGGCAAACACTCTCGCGGAGGCCCTCTCCAACTCTTGAAAACTTAGGCGATGGGCTGAGCTTCGAGCCTAAACTCTGATCCCGCCTGCTTCGAACGGAGATGACTTGACGTTACGTCAGGAAAATCTAGTTGCCCGTGCAACGAATCCTGCTATTGGTTGCGCGAGCAACGAACGGAATGTCGATGGCGAACGGATCTGCAGCGAGGAAGCCGGCATCCGAGCCCTTGGTGGTTCTGGAGGAGTTTCTGCCTTACCGGATCAATGTGCTGGCTGGGCTCACGTCGAGCGCGCTCGCCCAGATCTATGCCGAGCGGTTCGGTCTCTCGATCCCGGCATGGCGTGTGATCGTTACCCTCGGGCAATATGAATGCCGAACGGCCAGGGACATGGCGCCGGAAGGCGTCATGCACAAATCGACGGTTTCGCGGGCCGTTGCGGCGCTGGAGAAGCGCGGCCTCGTTAAGCGCCGCCCGAATCTGGATGATCGCCGCGAGGAATGGCTTGCCCTGACGCCGGAAGGACGGGCGATCTACGAGGCGGTGGCCCCGGAAGCTCTTGCCGTCGGCGAGCGCCTGCTCTCGGTGCTGACCCCTCAGGAGCAAAAGACGCTCTCGGTCTTCATCGACAAGCTCACCCGGCAGGCGCGATTGCTGGCGCCACAGGATGCAGAGGGGGACGAGTCGTGAAGCTCTACACCTATTTCCGTTCGTCCGCAGCCTACCGGGTGAGGATCGCCCTCAACCTCAAGCGCGTTTCCTACGAGGCCGTGCCGGTGAACCTTCTGAAAGGGGAGCAGCGCGAGGCGGGTTACAAAATCCTCAATCCTCAAAAGCGTGTGCCCTCCCTCGACATCGGCGAGGCGACGCTTGTCCAGTCGCCGGCCATTCTCGAATACCTCGACGAGGCCTATCCGGAGCCGCCGCTGCTGCCGATGGGCGCCGTCAACCGGGCCAAGGTCCGGGCCATCGCCAGCCTGATCGCCTGCGATATCCACCCGCTCAACAATTCCGGAACGCTCGGTTACCTCAAGAACCGTCTCGGGCACGATCAGGCCGCCGCTGACGAATGGTATGCCCATTGGGTCCGTGAAGGCTTCGATGCCATCGAGGCCATGCTCGGGCCGGGCCCCTACGCCTTTGGGCCCAAGATAACCCTGGCCGATGTCTATCTCGTGCCGCAGGTCTTCAACGCTCGGCGCTTCAACGTTCCACTCGATGCCTATCCGAAGATCGTTGCGGTCGATGCAGTCTGCGCCGAACTCAAGGCTTTCCAGGACGCTGCGCCGAATAGCCAGCCCGACGCGGCCTGACGAAGAACTGCATCCGCCAAACGGCGGATGCGTTGGTTTCACATGCAAAGGCCTCCCCACGGAGGCATGACAGGAGGAAGACCATGGGACCGTTCCCGCACGATGCGCCCCCGGCGGCCATTTCCGAAGAGAACCCGATGGGGACGGATGGCTTCGAGTTCGTGGAATACTGCCATCCGGATCCGCAGGCCCTCGATCGCCTCTTCAAGACCATGGGCTTTAGCGTCGTCGCCAAGCACCGTTCGAAGAACGTGCTGCTCTACCGGCAGGGCGACATCAACTTTATCGTCAATGCCCAGCCTGGCTCATTCGCCGAGCGGTTTGCGGCCCAGCACGGGCCGTCCGCGCCGGCCATGGCCTTCCGCGTTGCCGATGCGAAATACGCCCATGAGCGCGCTCTCTCCATGGGGGCCAAGCCCGTGCAGGCGCAGGTCGGGCCCAACGAGCTCGAGATTCCGGCCATTGAGGGCATCGGTGGCTTGCATATCTATTTCGTCGACCGCTACGGCGCGAAGGGCTCGATCTACGACGTCGATTTCGAGTGGCTCGGCGAGCCGGATGCGAAGCCGAAGGGCGTGGGTCTCCATTACATCGACCACCTGACTCACAACGTCTATCGCGGAAGGCTGAACGAATGGGCGGGCTTCTATGAGCGCCTCTTCAACTTCCGCCAGATCCGCTACTTCGACATCGAGGGCAAGCTCACGGGGCTTCACTCCCGCGCCATGACGAGCCCGGACGGCAAGATCCGCATCCCGATCAACGAGGATGCGGGCGAGACCGGGCAGATCGAGGAGTACCTGCAGGAATACAAGGGCGAGGGCATCCAGCACGTGGCGCTTGGCTCGCACGATCTCTACGAATCCATCGAATCGCTTATCGATGCGGGTCTCGAGTTCATGCCGGCGCCGAATGAGATCTACTACTCGCGGATCGACAAGCGTCTTCCCAAGCACGAGGAGCCCCTCGACCGATTGAGGAAGAACGGGATCCTCATCGACGGGGAAGGCGTGGTCGAAGGCGGCTTCACGAAGGTGTTGCTCCAGCGCTTCGGCAAGACGGCCATCGGGCCGATCTTCTTCGAGTATATCCAGCGCAAGGGCGATGACGGATTCGGCGAGGGCAACTTCAAGGCTCTCTTCGAGTCCATCGAGGAGGATCAGATCCGCCGAGGCGTGATCGGTCCGAAGGTCGCCTGAGCCCTGTCAGATCGTCGATTCGTGGGAGGCCGGACCAGTTCCGGCCTCTTTCTGTTGAAGCTTAGACGAACCCGTAGCAGCCAAAGCAATGGCTTTGTACACAGGAGCAATCCTGCAGGCGGCTGGTGAAAAGAGGGTTTTAGAGGGTAATCACGTGAGTTTGAGAACGCGCTGAAAGCCTTATCTCTTAAGGATTTATGAAGAGCTGGGCCAAAGTCTTAACGAAAAGTAAAGAAGTCGGTCAGGAACGTTGCGTTTGTGCAACATGCCCCTGAAAAGCCCCGGCAGTCGCCCCTTTTGCGCCTTCATTCGGTTGCGTGCGGGGCAGTGATGGATAATGTGGCTCCAGCGACGGGGGCACCCCAGTCGTGATCCTGGTGGGTTCGACCAAAAAGGCGAGCCGCCGGGTACTTAAGGGGAAAAGGGACGTGTTTAGGGCTTCGATGAAGTTACCGAAGCACAAAAACCCGGCCCCCCAGGGTCTCGAAACTTTGGAGGTTTAACCATGAAGCTCGTTAAGAGCCTCTTTCTCGGATCGGTCGCGGGTCTCGCGGCTGTTGCCGGAGCTCAAGCTGCCGACCTTCCCGTGAAGAAGGCTGCTGCTGTTGAATACGTTCGCGTCTGCTCCACCTACGGCGCAGGCTTCTTCTACATTCCGGGCACGGAAACCTGCCTTCGCGTTGCTGGCCGCGTCCGCGCCGAGTACCAGTACCTCGAGCCGCAGTTCCGCACGGATGCCTCGATCGGCTTCCGCGCTCGTGGCCGCGTTCAGCTCGACGCCCGCACCGCCACCGCTTACGGCCTGCTCCGCGCCTTCATCCGCATGGAGATGGACCGTAACACCGGCGTGTACTCGAGCCAGACCGGCGCCTTCTCGGCCACCAACTCGTCGAACCTCGCTCAGGCCTACATCCAGTTCGGCGGCCTGACCGCCGGTCGCACGACGTCGTTCTTCGCCAACGGCGACCTGCCGAACGGCAACATCACCACGCTCCGCTTCTACGACTATCCGGACGTGAACCTGCTGGCCTACACCTTCTCCTTCGGCAACGGCTTCTCGGCCAGCATCTCGCTCGAAGAAGGCGCCTTCGCCGGTAACCTCCTGGGCGGCGTCGATCCGGTCACTGGCGTTGGTATCGCATCCACTGCCGGCCAGCGTTGGCCTGACCTCGTCGGTAACGTGAAGTACGCCGGCACCTGGGGTTCGGTCCAGCTCTCCGGTGCTCTGCACCAGAGCCGCGCCACCGCGCTTGAAGCCGACGACCTCGACTTCATTGAGGGCGAGCTCGGCTGGGCCATCGGCGTCCAGGCTGGCCTCAACCTCCCGGCTCTCGGCGCCGGCGATGCTCTCTGGTTCGCCGCTGCCTACGCTGACGGCGCTCTCGGCTACCTCGGCTTCGGCTCGGGCGTGACGGGCGTCGGCGCTTCCGGCACCATCCGCACGGTTCCGGTCGTCGATGCCTTCGTCGACGCTGATGGCGACGTGGAGACTGGCTCTGGCTGGCAGGTCGCTGGTGGTCTGCGTCACTACTGGGCTCCGACCCTGCGTTCGAACGTCCATGGTTCGTATGCTAGCGTCGAATACGATGGCGAAGCTCCGATTGGTCTCGGCGTTGCCGACTTTGACGAGTGGCGCGTTGGCGTCAACACCTTCTGGTCGCCGGTTTCTGGCCTGGATATCGGTGTTGAGGTTCTCTACGCCAACATCGACGTCGAGGGCGTTGCTCTCGAGAACGACGACCGCTGGGAAGCTCGCCTCCGCGTTCAGCGCGACTTCTAATCGGTTCGTCTGATTGGACAGGAAAACCCCGGTGGCAACACCGGGGTTTTTCTTTTGGCTGCTGTCGATGCTGGCGTGCAGATCGTGTCAGTGTCGGACGGTGTCAGGGGCAAGGATCGGATAGGATCGTTCGCGCTTCAGCCTGAGGCTTCCACCTCCACGATAAACTGTTTGATTGCTTGAACGATATTGCCATCCAGTGCAGGGGCGTGTCCCTGACCTGGTACTGTGATTGCCGTGAGCCGTGGGTGCCTTGCCTGCATGGCCTGGACCGTTTCGGCAGACAGCAGGTCCGAATGCTCGCCGCGGATGACGAGAAGAGGGAACGGCTTCAACCCCTCGAAGAGCGGCCACAGATCGGGCAATGGTGCCTCCGGATCTGCGGCCTCAAGGGTCTTCATCAAGTTCGGGTCGTAGTTGAGGACGAGACAGCCTTCGACTTCGCGCCATGTGACGCGCACCAGGGCCTGCCACTGCTCATCGGTGAAGGCAGGAAATTCCGCTCCCGAAGCCTGCTGCAGGATCTGCACGGCCTCCTGCGTGGTGCGAGGCGTCGGCAGCTTGCCGACATAGCCGCGAATCCGCATGAGCCCTTTGGCTTCAAGGACAGGGCCGATATCGTTGAGGACCATACCTGCGATCAAGGTGGGGCGGCCCGCACTCAAGGCCATGGTGATCAACCCGCCCCGGGATGTGCCGACGAAGATGGCCTTCGCGACTCCCGCTGCCGTGAGAACCTGGAGAACATCGTTCAGCTCGATCTTGACGTCGTAGTTGCGCCAGGCCGGGTCCCAGTCGGAACGGCCGCGGCCGCGATAATCCAGGGACAGCACGCGGCGGGGACGCGCTGCCTCGCGGCTCAGAGCCACGGCGAGCGGATGAAAATCTTCGGAGGATCGGGTGAGGCCGGAAAGGCACACGACGGGCAAGGCACCGGCTATGCCAGGGTCATAGTCTCGAGCGTAGAGGCGCAGCCCGTCGGCTGCGGACACGAAAAGATCCCGGTAGGTGTCGCTCATCTCAATCCATAATCATCGAATGTCGATGAGCGGCATCTTGCATCACTAGTTGGTGCTTGTCGCGTCTGCCGTTGCCGGAGCTGCCGGTGCCGCTTTCTCGTTCAGGCGCTGCCGGTAAACCCTCAGGTTCTCGAGAACGCGCTGCACGTAATTGCGGGTCTCATAGAAGGGGATGCGCTCCACCCAGTCGACCTCGTCCACATCCGGCTTGCGGGGATCGCCGTAGGAGCGGACCCATTTGATCACGTTGCCGCCGCCTGCATTATAGGACGCGAAGGCAAGGATATGGGAGCCTTTCCAATCCTCCATCAGTTCGCCGAGATGGGCGGAACCGATTTTGGCGTTGTATGACGGATCCTCGATCAGACGCTTTAGGTCGAACCCGACGCCGAAGCGCTTGGCGGTCCTCTTGGCGGTCTCCGGCATGAGCTGCATGAGACCGCGGGCGCCCGCAGTTGAGATAGCACGCGGGTTGAAGGCGCTTTCCTGGCGGGCGATCGCGTAGACCATGGCGGGCTCCACCTCATCCCCGACCGGCTGGAAGTCCGGGATGGCGGCCAGCGGATAGGCATGCTGATCCAGGGGGAAGCCCCTCTGCAGGGCTATCTTGCCGATGGCGAGAACCGCGCGTGGGTTCTGCTGCGATGTCGCGAGACCCGCCACCGCATCGAGCTGACCAGGGTCGGTCAGGGTCTGAGCGAGATCGGAATAGAGGCCCATGGCCAGATCCTGCTCGCCGATCTGCTGCAGCAATTGCAAAGCCTGAACCGGAACGAGAGTGTCGAAAGCCTTGCGTTCGTCCTCAGTGAGGGGATCGACCTTCCTCAGGGCGATGGTCCGTCCGAGCTTTTCCTGGGCGAGCTGCCCGTAATAGGTCGTGGGGTGATCCGCGGCGCGCTCGTAGAACAGCCTGGCGTTCTGGGCCTCACCGGCCGCCTCCGCCGCGCGGCCCTGCCAGTAGGCGACTCGGGACATGGAGATTGGGGTCGAGGCTGTTTTCGCGACGGCTGCGAAGTGCCGGGAAGCCTTTGCCGGCTCGTTCAGGAAACGCAGAGCGATCCAGCCAGCGTGGAACTCCGCCTCGATCTGCTGCACGGGGGATTCGGCCGCGTGATGGCTTGCGACCTCATAGGCCGTTTTGACATCGCCGTTGTCGAGAAGCTCACGGGTGATCAGGCGCTGCTCGGCCCACCACTCGTCGCCATCGACCCGCAGTTCCGGATCGCGCGGCGCCTGCATGATGATGCTGGCGGCCTCGACCAGGTTGTTGCTGCGGCGCTGGAGCAGGGCGCGGGAGAAGAGATAGGACGGGTCACTGCGCAGGGAGGCCGGGACGGCCGCGAAAGCCTTCTCGGCTTTCTTCTTGCCCTGGAACACGGCCATGCGCGCCTTGACGAGAAGTCCGTAATCCTTGCCGGCATAGCCCGCGGCCCGCTGCGCGCCGCCCCAGTTCTCCTTCAGGAGCAGCCGCTCCATGCGAAAGCGGTGATCGGCCTGGGTGAGTACGCCGGGGAACTGGTCGAGGATGCGGCGCTCCACGTCTGGGCCGAACGTGTCCTCGCGCCATGCATGGCGGATCTTGTCATGAGCCTCCTGCTCGAGGCCGTCCGCTTTCAGTGCGAAGGCAAGGGCAATCCGCCCGCCTGGTGTGACCGGGGCCTGGTTGGCGAAGAAGAAGCGGACCTGAGGCGGCGAACGGCGCTCGGCCAGCAGGGTGTCCTCGCTTCTGCGCCGGATCTGGGCGGTCCCGGGCCAATCCGGAAAATCCTTCCGGAACGCCATGATCCGGTCGAAGGCGACGGGCGTGCCGCTGCGGATGGCGAACCACTCGACAAGGGCACGGGCGGCCGGTTGCGCGAGCTTGGTCCTGAGGATCTCGGCCTCGGTCAGATCGTTGTCCCGATAGGCCTTGAAGATCCCCGACAGGTGTTCCAGGTCTCCAGGCACCGGATTGGCCGGAACGAAGGTTTCCAGGGAATTGACCTGGGGCGCCTCGATTTTTGGAGGGGCCGTTTCGTTGGCCTGCACCGTGAGGGTGGAGAGTTGGACAAGCGCAACGGATGTCGCAAGACCTATGAGAAGACGCATGTTGAGGCTCACCCGCTAACCCCGCTAATGTCGCTCGCAACTCATTGTGACGACGTTTCTCTTGAGGAAACACTAAGAGCCGAGCTAGGACAACTCCCCGAACGAACGTTTGCGCCCATGGGCCGCACCCCCTATGTGTTAAGCCCTTGTGGCCTCTAGGACCCGACGCGATTTACCGAGGAAGATTCATGACCCAATTCAAAGGCTCCATCACGGCCCTGGTGACCCCTTTCAAGGATGGCGCCGTGGATGAGGCAGCGTTCCGGTCCTTCATCAACTGGCAGATCCAGGAGGGCACCAGCGGCCTCGTGCCCGTGGGCACGACCGGCGAGACCCCGACGCTGAGCCACAAGGAGCATGACCGGGTTGTCGAGATCTGCGTCGAAGAGGCCAAGGGCAGGGTGCCGGTGATCGCCGGCGCCGGGTCCAACAGCACCGCGGAGGCGGTGGCCTTCTCCAGGCATGCGGAGAAGGTGGGTGCGGATGCGGTGCTGATCGTCACGCCTTATTACAACAAACCGACGCAGGAAGGCCTCTATCAGCACTTCAAGGCCATCAACGACGCCGTCGGCATTCCGATCATCATCTACAACATCCCCGGCCGCTCGGTGATCGACATGTCGGTGGAGACGATGGCGCGGCTCTATGAGCTAAAGAACATCGCCGGCGTGAAGGATGCTACCGCCAGCATGGCGCGGGTGAGCCTGCAGCGGCAGATGATGGGGCCGGATTTCATCCAGCTCTCCGGCGAGGATGCCACGGCGCTCGGCTTCATGGCCCATGGCGGCCATGGCTGCATTTCGGTCACCTCCAACGTGGCGCCGCGCCTCTGCGCCGAGATGCAGAATGCCTGCCTGAACGGCGATTACGCCTCGGCCTTGAAGGTGCAGGACCGGCTCATGCCCCTGCACACGAATCTCTTCATCGAGACCAATCCGACGCCCGTGAAATACGCCGCGTCGCTGCTCGGCCTCATGGGAGATGACGTGCGCCTGCCGCTGGTGCCCGCCTCCGACAACGCGAAGCAGGCCGTTCGCTCGGCCATGGTCCATGCGGGCCTGATCAACGCTTAAAAACAGAGCTCATGGCAAAAGACCCGAAGAGTCCCAACCGCGTCGTCGCCGACAACAGGAAGGCGCGCTACAACTACGAGATCATCGATACCTACGAGGCCGGGATCGCGCTCACCGGCACGGAGGTCAAATCCCTGCGCCAGGGCAAGGCGACCATTGGCGAAGCCCATGCCGGTCCCTCGGGGGAGGAGTTCTATCTCTTCAATGCCTATATCCCCGAATACCTGCAGGCCAACCGCTTCAACCACGAAACCAAGCGCCCCCGGCGCCTGCTCCTGCACAAGCACCAGATCAACAAGCTGATCGGCGCCACGCAGCGGGAGGGGTTCACGGTGATACCGCTCAAGATCTATTTCAACGATCGGGGGCGCGCGAAGGTGGAACTCGGACTCGGCCGGGGCAAGAAGCTGCACGACAAGCGCGAGACGGAGAAGGAGCGCACCTGGAACCGGGAGAAGTCGCGCCTCATGCGCGAGAAGGGCTGACGCGGCGGCATCGTGCGCTAGGTTCCCTCTTGCTCGTTCAGGAGGGAAGTCATGGCGTCCGTGGCTCTGGTGTCGGTTCTCGGGCCCGATCGGGTGGGGCTGGTTGCAGCCATTGCCGAGCACCTGTTCAACATCGGCGTGAACCTGCGGGACACGACCTTCGCGTCCTTAGGATCCGGGGCCGAGTTCGTGGCCCTGTGCGAACTCCCGCCGGAGGTAACGGCAGGCGACGTGGAGGCCGGACTCAAGCAGCTTGCGGAACTCGACGGTGCGGAAGTCAGGGCTGTGCCCTATGCGTTCGACCCGAGTCCCGGCCCTGCGGGAAGCGTCACGCATCGCATTGCCATCAGCGGCGGCGACCAACTCGGCCTCGTGGCCCGGCTGGCCGAGGTGTTCACGCAATACGAGGCCAATATCGTGCGGCTTGAGGCGCGCAAACTGCCGGAGGCGGAGGGCGGGCTTTACGTGACGCGATTTGCGGTTTCGATCCCGCCCGAGCGCACGGATCTATGCCTGGCAACCGTCAGCAACACCGCCGGCGCGTTGGGATTGAGCTGCCAGGTGGAAGAGAGTTCGCTCTGATCCGAAAGAGAAAATGGCAGGGACAAATCCCCGGATAAAGTCCGGGGACGGCCATGATGGTGTTCCTTTGAACTTCGTCAGATATCCAACTCATCGTCCTGTGGCTGGCGGATGCCGTAGCGGCTCTCGAGCGCGGGACTACGAGGCTGCGGACGCGGGCGCTCTCCGTTCTCGTTCATCGGGCGCTGCGGGCGGTCCGAGGGATCGCGGCCGATCCGGGACGCGAGCTGCGACAGGTCGAGGAACTCGTCTGCCTGCCGGCGTAACTCGTCGGCCACCATTGGCGGCTGCGTGGTGACCGTGGACACCACAGAGACCCGCACGCCGCGGCGCTGCATCGCCTCGACGAGGGAGCGGAAGTCGCCGTCGCCGGAGAACAGAATCATGTGATCGATGAACGGCGAGAGCTCCAGCGCATCGATGGCGAGCTCGATGTCCATGTTGCCCTTGACCTTGCGGCGGCCGGCGGAGTCGACGAACTCTTTCGTCGGCTTCGTCACCACGCGGTAGCCGTTGTAATCGAGCCAGTCGATCAGCGGGCGGATGGAAGAATATTCCTGATCTTCTACAAGGGCCGTGTAGTAAAACGCGCGCACAAGCGAGCCGCGGCCCTGAAATTCCTTCAGGAGGCGCTTGTAATCGATATCGAAGCCGAGAGTTTTCGTGGTAGCGTAAAGGTTGGCGCCATCAATGAAGAGGGCGATCCGCTGCTGGCCTGACATAAGTATTCTCTATCTGTGTCTGCCGGAGCGGCCTAACAACCTTCATTATTCAAGCAACATCTATTATTTGCGCAGGCAATAAAACTGCGCGAAAAATGTATGACGTGCCCCAGAACAGGCTGCTATTAACCCTTCGGACCAGTAATCCTGACAATGGAAAATACTTAATGGCGTGTAAATTCCAAGAGTCAAGTTGTCGGAACCAAGGCAGTCAAGCCATTGTGTGACAAATAAACAGCTATTTTGATTTCAGGTCGCGGCTGCCCGGTTTGATGGCTGGAATCGCAGCCAAATCGGGCGGCAGCTGGTCCGGCGCGTAGGCTGGAATATCGAGTTGGACCAGGGACACGAGAGGCACGCCGAGATCCACCCTGCCTCCGGAGCGGTCGATCAGGCACGCGGCGCCGAGAATCGTTCCCGGATGTTCCCGAAGGGAGGTCAGGCATTCCCGAGAGGAAAGGCCAGTCGTCACGATGTCTTCCACCATGACGACCCGGGCGCCCTCCGGAATCGTGAACCCGCGGCGCAGAGCAAAGACCCCGTTCTCCCGTTCGACGAAGATCGCCTTGGCGCCCAGGTGCCGGGCTGTCTCGTAGCCCGGCACGATGCCGCCGACGGCAGGCGAGACCACGTAATCGACGGCTCCGAACGTATCTCTGATCTTCTCCGCCAGCGCTCGGCAGACCCGCTCGGTCCGCGCGGGATCCTGAAAGACGAACATCTTCTGCAGGAAGACCGGGCTGTGTAGCCCCGACGAGAGAATGAAGTGCCCCTCCAGCAGCGCGCCTGCGGAGCGGAATTCTTCAAGGACGTCGTTCTGGGTCATAAGATGTCTCCTGGTTGAGCGCTTTTGGCAGGCTGTTGTGCAGGAGGCAAGATCATCCGGAGAGACAGTCCCTTTGCGTGAGCTTGGCGGGGTTACAGTAGGTCAGTGAGCGCCACCTTCTGCAACCTCAGCCAGCCACCGCGGCAACTCCGCCAGTGACGGCAACTCGGCGAAGCGTGGATGGGCGGTGGGCAGCGGCGCATCCTCGTGTGCCCACACCAGATGGAAAGGGATGAGTGCCGCGTAGCTGCCGGCTTCGAGGGCCGGCAGCACGTCCGAGCGCACGGAGTTGCCGGCCATGGCGGCGTGCTCCGGGCCGGCGCCGTGGCGCGAGAAGATGCGGGTGTAGGTTTCGGCCTTCTTCTCGCTGACGATCTCGATGCCCGAGAAGAAGTTGCCGAGGCCCGAGGCGGCGAGCTTCGACTCCTGATGGAAGAGATCGCCCTTGGTGATCAGCACGAGCTTGTACTCTGCCGAGAGAACTTCCAGCGCTTCATGAACGCCGGGGAGGGGCTCCACGGGATGGTTCATCAACTCGCGGCCTATCGCGAGGATCTCGCCAAGGGCATGGCCCGACACCTTCCCGTTGCTCACTTGTAGGGCGGTCTCCATCATCGAGAGCGTGAAGCCCTTCGCCCCATAGCCATAGAGGCCGAGATTGCGCCTCTCCGTTGCCTCGATCTCCTCTTCGAGCCGCTTGGCATCGACGAGACCGGCGAGCAACTCGTTGAAGCGCTGGCGCGTCGATTGATAGAACGTCTCGTTGTGCCAGAGCGTGTCGTCGGCATCGAGACCGAGAACGGTGATGGGCATTGGAAGTCCTGTATCAGCCCTGCCGGCGATCGTGTGCCGCCTGCACGAAGGCGCTGAACAGCCTGTTGCCAAGATTGTCTTGAGTCGCAAAGGCCTCCGGGTGCCACTGAACGCCGATGGCGAAACGTCGGGACGGGATCTCGACCGCCTCGATCACGCCATCGGGGGCTCTGGCCGCAACGACCGCTTGATCGGATGCTTCGACAACCGCTTCCTGATGACGGCTGTTCACGTCGAGGCGCGTGGTGTCCACGATACGCGAAAGCATCGTGCCCGGCACGATCTCGACGGAATGCATCGCCGTCCGCTCGTCATGGGTGAGAATATGCGGGCCGGCTTTCCGTATTTCGTGCACCATGCGCCCGCCATGGAGACAGGCGAGCATCTGCATGCCGTTGCAGATGCCGAGCACCGGCTTGTCGCGATCGAGAAATCCCCGCATGAGCGCCTGCTCGACCTCGAGCCGTTCCGATGACGGATAGCGCGACTCGTCGCCGGCAATATACCAGTCGCGAGGAAACCGGATGCGCCCGCCGACGCTGATGAAGCCGTCGAACTCCTCCACGACCGTCTCGATCATCTCCGGAATGTAGGGAATGCCGAAAGGCAGGCCGCCGGCGCGCTGAACGGCGACGAAATAGGCTTTCGTGGTTTCGTAGCGGGTGCCGTCGCCGCTGGTGTTCTCGTCCATGATGACGGCGATGCGGGGCTTCGGAGACATGCGATTCTATCCGTTCATACGGTCGACGCGGCTCACCACGCGCTTGGCGCGCAACTCCGCGATGATGGCATTGAGATGCTTCAGGTCCCACACCGTCAGGTCGATGGTCATGTCGGTGAAGTCCTGGGTGCGCCGCTTCATGGAGACATTGTCGATGTTGCCGTCATGGTCGGCGATCACCTGGGTGATCTGGGCGAGCGATCCGGGCTCGTTGATCGATTGCAGCTTGATGCGCGCGGGGAAGCGCTGGGTCGATCCGGAATCCAGATCCCAGCGCACGTCGATCCAGCGGTCCGGCTCGTTGTCGTATGCCGCCAGGGAGGGTGACTGGATCGGGTAGATCGTCACCCCCTCGCCGGGTGTCATGATGCCGACGATGCGGTCTCCCGGCACGGCGCCGCCTTCCGGCGCGAAGCGGATCGGCATATCCGTGCTGAGGCCGCGGATCGGGATGCCGCTCGCGTGTTCGCCGGCGCTCTTCTTGGCCACGCCGTCCGGCTGCCCGCTGCCCCTGCCGTCGCTGCCGGCGCGCCGCTCCTCGAAATAATCGGGATAGACGGCCCGCACCACGTCGCCGGAGAACATCTCGCCGCGGCCTACCGCCGCCAGCACGTCCTCGACCGAGACCCGCGCCAGTCGGGGCAGGGCGCCTTTCAGCTTCTCGTCGGAGAATGCCCGCCCGGCACGCTCGAAGGCGCGCTCCAGGATCTGATGGCCGAGACCGGTATATTGCCGGCGCACGGCCGCTCGGGTCGCGCGGCGGATCGAGGCGCGCGCCTTGCCGGTGACCACGAGGGATTCCCAGGCGGCCGGTGGCGTCTGCCCTTCGGTGCGGACGATCTCCACCTCGTCGCCGTTCTGCAGTTCGGTCAGCAGCGGCGACATGCGGCCGTTGATCTTGCAGCCCACGGCCGTGTTCCCGACATCGGTGTGCACCGCATAGGCAAAGTCGATGGGGGTTGCGCCGCGAGGCAGGGCGATCAGGCGGCCCTTGGGCGTGAAGCAGAAGACCTGATCGTGGAAGAGTTCGAGCTTCGTGTGCTCGAGGAACTCCTCCGGATTGTCGCCCTCGGCCAGGAGGTCGATTGTGCGCCTGAGCCACTGATAGGCGCGGCTCTCCTTGGCCAAGCGCGAGTTGTCGTTCACGCCTTCCTTGTAGAGGGCATGGGCCGCGATGCCGAATTCCGCCACCTCGTCCATGTCCTCGGTGCGGATCTGCAGCTCGACGCGCTGGCTGCCGGGGCCGATCACTGTGGTGTGGATCGACCGGTAGTCGTTCTGCTTCGGGGTCGAGATGTAGTCCTTGTACCGGCCCGGAACCATGGGCCAGCTGGTATGTACGATGCCGAGCGCCCGATAGCACTCGTCGAGGGTCCCCACGATGATCCGGAAGGCGAAGATGTCGGAGAGCTGCTCGAAGGAGACGGATTTGCGCTCCATCTTGCGCCAGATGGAATAGGGCCGCTTCTGGCGTCCCGACACGACTGCCTCGATCCCTTGCGCACGCAGCTTGGTCGTCAGCGTACGTTCGATCTCGTCGACCAGCTTCTCGCTCTTGGTCGAGAGTTCGTGCAGGTGGCGCTTGATGGCCTCGTAGGCCTCCGGGTCGAGATTCTGGAAGGACAGCTCCTCCAGCTCCTCGCGCATCTCCTGGATACCCATGCGGCCGGCGAGCGGCGCATAGATGTCGAGGGTCTCTTCGGCGATGCGCTTGCGCTTTTCCGGCGGCATGAACTGGAGGGTGCGCATGTTGTGCAGGCGGTCGGCGAGCTTGACCAGAAGCACCCGCACGTCGTCGGCCACGGCGAGCAGCAGCTTGCGGAAGTTTTCCCCTTGAGCGGCCCGCTTCGATACGAGGTCGAGCCGCTTGATCTTGGTCAGGCCGTCCACGAGGGCGCCGATCTGGGGCCCGAAGGTCTTGTTGATCTCCTCCAGGGTCGCCTGGGTATCCTCGACCGTATCGTGCAGGACCGCCGCCGCGATGGTCGCATCGTCGAGCTTGAGATCGGTCAGGATGGCTGCCACCTCGAGAGGGTGGCCGAAGAACAGGTCGCCGGATGCGCGCTTCTGGGTGCCATGAGCCATCATGGCGTACACGTAAGCGCGGTTGAGAAGCGCCTCGTCGGCCGAGGGGTTGTAGCGCTTGACCCGCTCGACGAGTTCATACTGGCGCATCATTCGGCCGACATCTCCTTTGGGCCCGTTCGATCCCGCTAAAGTCTGGAAGGTACTGAGGATATTGTACAACGTCTTGTGACCGCAAGCTGAATACCTTGCCGCAGGGCAGGCATGCCGGGTCGTGTTAAGCCATGCAACAAAAAGCCCGGCACAGGGCCGGGCTTTCAAAAAAGGCTTGAGAGCGCTTACTCGCGCTCGTCGTCGTCCGCGCTGCTGCTCGGGGGCACGAGGCCCTCAAGGCCGCGCAGCAGGTCGTCCTCGCTCATGCGGTCGAACTGCACGTCGGCGTCGTTGTCGCCGCCCGTGGACGGGGCCGCGGCGGTGTTGCTGAGCATCGGAACGGCCTCGGCCTCCGGCTCGTCCACCTCGACATACTTCTGCATGGAGTGGATGAGTTGCTCCTTCAGGTCGTCGGGAGCGATGGTCTCGTCGGCGATCTCACGAAGGGCCACGACCGGGTTCTTGTCGCGGTCGCGATCAATCGTCAGCGGCGAGCCCGACGAGATGAGGCGGGCCCGGTGGCTGGCCAGCAGCACGAGCTCAAACCGGTTGTCGACCTTGTCGATGCAGTCTTCGACGGTCACGCGAGCCATGCGGGGCTCCTTCTTCAGGTTCAAGGAATATCGGAAGGGGGACCGGATACACCCATTGCCTCAAGAAAACAAGAGGATGCGTTCTGCCGCAGGGGCTTATGCCCAAGCCGCGGAGAGGTGCGAGGGCGCACGGCGTGGGTAACTCGGGCTGGCTAGTTTCCCTAAGGTCAAGCCTGAGGAGGGTTGCTCTTGGGAGCCTTAAGATCCGTTCTGCGAAGTCTCGGTCATGCCTTGGAGAATGTCCGGAGACAGCTGAGCCTGCAAAGACCCCCGGTGAACCGGCAGATGCTGCGGGGGTGGCGGCGCCTCATCTGATCACAGGTCAAGTGCGGAGCAGCGCGCGCTTCGCCTTGACTCCTTGCCTTCCGGGTGCGAGTCCCGCGCGGATTCGTTGAACTGAGGGTTCCATTCCTGATGACGCGCGCATTCGTTTTTCCCGGGCAGGGAAGCCAGACGGTCGGAATGGGCAAGGCCCTGGCCGAGGCCTTCCCGCAAGCCAAGGCTGTCTTCGACGAGGTGGATGAGGCTCTGTCCCAGAAGCTCTCCACCCTCATGTGGGAGGGGCCTGCCGAGGAGCTGACCCTCACGGCCAACACCCAGCCGGCGCTCATGGCGGTGAGCGTCGCGTCGATCCGCGTTCTGGAGGCCGAGGCCGGTCTCGATCTGAAGCAGCATGCCGCCTTCGTCGCCGGCCATTCGCTCGGCGAGTATTCGGCCCTCGCGGCCGCAGGCAGCCTGTCCGTCTCCGATACGGCCCGGCTCTTGAGGATCCGCGGCAACGCCATGCAGAATGCCGTTCCCGTGGGGCAGGGCGCCATGGCGGCGCTTCTGGGCCTGGAATACGATGCCGCCCTCGAGGTCGCCCGCGAGGCAGCTGAAGGAGAGGTTTGTGACGCGGCTAACGACAATGGCGGTGCCCAGGTGGTGGTGTCCGGCCATAAGAGCGCCGTCGAGCGGGCCGTGGCTATTGCTCAGACCAAAGGCGCCAAGCGCGCCGTGATGCTGGCTGTGTCTGCCCCCTTCCATTGCGCCCTGATGCAGCCGGCGGCCGACGCCATGCGCGAGGCCCTGGACCGCGTGACCGTGAACACTCCCGTGGTTCCGGTAGTGGCCAATGTGGAAGCTGCCCCCATCACCGATCCCTCAGTAATCCGCGATGCCTTGGTCCGCCAGGTCACCGGCACCGTCCGCTGGCGCGAGAGCGTGGCCTTTATGGCATCCCAGGGCGTCGATTCCTTCTACGAGGTTGGCTCCGGCAAGGTGCTGACAGGTCTCGTGAAGCGCATCGCGGCCGGCGCATCGTCCGCCGCCATCGGAACCCCTGAGGACATCGCCGCCTTCAAGGCGTCCCTGAACGGATAAGAGGAAACCCCGCCATGTTCGATCTCACCGGCCGCAAGGCTCTCGTCACCGGTGCCACGGGTGGCATTGGCGGCTCCATCGCCCGCGCCCTTCATGCCCAGGGCGCGACGGTCACCCTCTCCGGCACCCGCCGGGCCGCCCTGGACGAGCTTGCCTCGTCGCTGGGCGAACGGGTCCACGTGGTCGAGGCCAACCTGTCCGACAAGGATTCAGTGGAGGCTCTGGTGCCTGCCGCCGAGGCCGCCATGGAAGGGCTCGACATTCTGGTCAACAACGCCGGTGTGACCAAGGACAACCTCTTCATGCGCATGAAGGACGAGGAATGGGATACGGTGATCGCCGTGAACCTCACCGCCTCCTTCCGCCTGTCACGGGCCGCCGTGAAGAACATGATGCGCCGCCGCTACGGCCGCATCGTCAATATCGGCTCTGTGGTCGGCTCCACGGGCAATCCCGGCCAGGGCAACTATGCCGCCTCCAAGGCTGGCCTGATCGGCATGACCAAGGCGCTTGCCGCCGAGGTCGCCAGCCGCAATATCACGGTCAACTGCGTCGCTCCGGGCTTCATCGAGTCGCCCATGACCGAGGTGCTCAACGAGAAGCAGCGCGAGGGAATCCTGGGCACGATCCCCATGGGACGCCTGGGCCAGGGCGATGAAATCGCTTCTTCCGTGGTTTATCTCGCATCCACTGAAGCCGCCTACGTGACGGGTCAGACCCTGCACGTGAATGGCGGAATGGCCATGTTCTAAAGGAACTTATGGCCGTTCCCGGAATCTGTTTGCAGGTGCCGGCACCCTCTCGCCAGACAGGATAAGCTTGTGTTAAGCATGATCCCGATCAGGTCAAAGGGGTTGACCGGCGCTTAAAAATGCGGCTTTGCACGGCGCAGGGTAGCCGTTTCAGCGTTGTCAGCTGAGCAGCTGATCTATTTTGATTTCTTGAATCCGCCCAATCCTGAGGCGGCAGCCACTGAGGAAAAAACGATGAGTGACGTCGCTGATCGCGTGAAGAAGATTGTTGTCGAGCACCTCGGCGTCGAAGCCGACAAGGTGGTCGAGAACGCGAACTTCATCGACGACCTGGGCGCCGACAGCCTTGATACGGTCGAGCTGGTGATGGCGTTCGAGGAAGAGTTCAACGTCGAGATCCCGGACGACGCGGCTGAGACCATCGTGACGGTCGGCGACGCTGTCCGCTTCCTCGAGAAGAACGCAGCCTAAACGCTGAAGGGGCGTCGGGTGATTCATCCGACGCCCGAATTTTATCAACCGATAGGGCAGGAATTCATGCGCCGGGTAGTTGTCACAGGTCTTGGCATGGTCACTCCGCTGGGCAGCGGGGTCGATGCCACGTGGTCGCGCCTCGTCGAGGGGCGGAGCGGCGCCGGCAAGATCACGGATTTCCAGGTCGACGACCTGGCCTGCCAGATCGCCTGCCAGATCCCGCGCGGCGACGGCACCGACGGCACCTTCAACGCCGACGAGTGGATGGAGCCCAAGGAGCAGCGCAAGGTCGATCCCTTCATCGTCTATGGCATGGCGGCCTCCACCATGGCGCTGCGCGATTCCGGCTGGGAGCCCAAGACCTACGAGGAGCAATGCGCGACCGGCGTGCTGATCGGCTCCGGCATCGGCGGCATCGGGGGCATCTACGAGGCCTCCGCCACCCTGATCGAGCGCGGCCCACGCCGAATCTCGCCCTTCTTCATCCCCGGCCGCCTGATCAACCTCGCCGGCGGCTACGTGTCCATCGAGCACGGGCTCAAGGGCCCCAACCACGCGGTGGTGACGGCCTGCTCCACAGGCTCCCACGCCATTGGGGACGCTGCCCGCCTCATCGCGCTCGGCGATGCGGACGTGATGGTGGCCGGCGGCACGGAATCGCCGATCAACCGCCTGTCCATCGCGGGCTTTGCCGCCTGCCGGGCTCTCTCCACGGGCTACAACGACACGCCCGAAAAGGCTTCGCGCCCCTACGACAAGGACCGTGACGGCTTCGTCATGGGCGAGGGGGCCGGTGTGGTGGTGTTGGAAGAGTACGAGCACGCCAAGGCGCGCGGCGCCAAGATCTACGCCGAGGTGATCGGCTACGGCCTGTCGGGCGATGCCTATCACATCACCTCGCCGTCCGAGGACGGCGATGGCGCTTATCGCTGCATGGTCGCTGCTCTCAAGCGCGCTGGGATCGACGTGTCCGAGATCGACTACGTCAACGCCCACGGCACCTCGACACCGCTGGGTGACGAACTGGAGCTGAAGGCGGTCGAGCGGATCATGGGCAATGCCGCCGGAAAGCTCTCCATGTCCTCCACCAAGTCGGCCATCGGTCACCTGCTCGGAGCCGCTGGCGCCGTCGAGGCGATCTTCTCGATCCTGGCCATGCGCGACGGCATCATCCCGCCGACCATCAATCTCGACAATCCGTCGGTGGAGACGGCCATCGATCTCGTGCCGAAGCAGGCCAAGCGCAAAGAGGTCAACGTGGCCCTGTCGAACTCCTTCGGGTTCGGCGGAACTAACGCTTCGCTCATTCTTCGTCGCGTATCTTGAGAACGGCGGGCCCTGTTACGGCTTTTCGCCATAATCCCGGCTAGGGTGTCGGCGGACCGGCAGGACCGCCGGCCGACACAAGAAAAGCGGCGTGATGTTCGGACGAAAGAAAAAGATCCTTCTTGCTCCCGTGGACGATCCCGAGAACGGCTCGTCGCAGCCCCGCCTGTCGCCGCGGTCCCCGAGCGAGGCCATCAAGCCCTCGATGGCTCCGCCGCCGCCGCCGAAGCTCCGCCGCCGCCGCAGGGGCATGCTGTCCCTGCTCAGCGGGTTGCTGACCCTGCTCGTGGCCGTGTCCATTGCGGGCATCTTCGGCTTTTCCATGCTGCAGCAGGCGGTCACGGTCGATGGGCCGCTGCAGAGCGACAAGGTGGTGGTGATCCCCCGCAACACCGGCACGGGCGAAATCGCTCAAATTCTCAAGCAGGAAGGCGTTATCGAACAGCCCCTGATGTTCCAGGCTTATGCCTACATGAACCGCCAGCGCGGGCAGCTCAAGGCGGGCGAATTCCAGTTCAAGGCCGGCACCAGCGTCGAGGAGGCCATCGACACCCTGATCCAGGGCCGTGCCATCCTGCATACCGTCTCGGTTCCGGAGGGGCTCACCAGCGAGCAGATCCTGGCCCGCCTCTACGAGCACGAGATCCTCACCGGCGACGTCACCGAGACACCGCGCGAAGGCTCGCTCCTGCCCGATACCTACAAGTTCGAGCGCGGCACCACGCGCCAGCAGATCATCAACACCATGCAGGCGGCCCAGCGTCAGGCCATCGAGCAGATCTGGCAGCGCCGCTCCCCCGAATTGCCGATCAAGTCGCCGCAGGAGCTCGTGATCCTCGCGTCCATCGTGGAGAAGGAGACGGGCCGCGCCGACGAGCGCACGCGTGTGGCCGGCGTGTTCATCAACCGCTTGATGAAGCGCATGCGGCTCCAGTCCGACCCCACCATCGTCTACGGGCTCGTGGGCGGAAAGGGCACCCTGGGCCGCGGCATCCTGCGCAGCGAGATCGAGGCCGCGACGCCCTACAACACCTATGTGGTCGAAGGCCTGCCACCCGGTCCTATCGCCAATCCGGGCCGGGCGGCGCTCGAAGCGGTGGCGAACCCGTCACGCACGAAGGACCTCTACTTCGTGGCCGATGGATCCGGCGGCCATGCCTTCGCCGAGACCTACGAGCAGCATCAGCGCAACGTGGCCCGCTGGCGGCAGATCGAGAAGGCTCGCCCGGCGCCTGAGCCCACCGAGGTGGATCGCGTGGCACCCGAGGGCGAGCAGACCGGCCTGCCGCCCGGTGCGGCTCCTGCGCTGCGCGGCACCGCGAATGCTCTGCCGGCGGTGGGCGGCCGCCCGGGACGCGGCTTCGATGCCAGCGAGGGAACCGACAAGGACCCGCTCAAGAACAAGAGCTTCGACCTGAGCAATCCGAAGAACGTTCCGGCTCTCCGACAGCCCTGAGGGGCCGGGGAGACGTCCAATCCTTAATCGACTCTTGGATCGGCGCGCATTATGGTCGCGCCGATTTTCATTCCGTCCGAGGTTTCACGCATGTCCATTGCGAGCATGACCGGCTTTGCCCGCGAGGCCGGCGTCACCGGCGCCTATCAATGGGCCTGGGAACTCAAGACCGTGAACGGACGCGGGCTCGAAGTGCGGGTTCGAGCACCCTCGGGCCTCGACGCCATGGGCGAGGAGGCGCGCGGCCAGATCCTCAAGGCGCTCACCCGCGGGCAGGGCCAGCTCAATCTTTCCTTGAGCAAGGCATCGTCCGCCCCGAAGCTGCGCGTCAACCAGGACGTGCTGCAGTCGCTTCTCTCAGCGCTGGGCGGCCTGTCGCTCCCCGAGAACGTCAAGCCGGCCTCCCTCGACGGTCTTCTCGCCGTGCGGGGCGTGGTGGAACTCGACGACGATGCTGACGATCCGGGGCAGAACGAGGATCTCGCGGCTGCGTTGAGAGCCGGAATCGGCGCCTTGATCGACGCGCTCAAAGCGGCCCGGCTGAAAGAAGGGCAGGCGTTGTCCGCCGTGCTCGGGCAGCAATTGGATCTGATCTCACGGCTCGTCGACGAAGCCGAGGATTCACCCGCTCGCCAGCCGGAGGCGATCCGCGCCCGGCTTGAAGCTCAGATTGCCGAATTGTTCGAGGGCAAGCACTCCCTCGACCCGGCGCGACTCCATCAGGAGGCGGTCTTGATCGCGGCCCGTGCGGATATCCGCGAGGAGCTCGATCGCCTGCGCGCCCATGTGGACGCCGCACGCAGCCTGCTTCAGGAGGGCGGTCCGGTCGGCCGACGCCTCGATTTTCTGGCGCAGGAGTTCGGGCGTGAGGCGAATACCCTGTGCGCGAAAGCCAATGATGTCTCCCTGTCGCGGATCGGCCTTGAATTGAAGGCCGTGATCGAGCAATTCCGCGAGCAGGTTCAGAACGTGGAGTGATGCGGTGAGCCAAGATCCGAAATCTGCGGTCGGCCGTCGCGGCCTGATCCTCATCCTGTCGTCGCCGTCCGGCGCCGGCAAAACCACGCTCACCCGCAGCCTCGTGGAAGAGCGGGCCGGGGTCCTATCGGTCTCCGTCACCACACGTCCGAAGCGTCCATCCGAGATCGAAGGCCGCCACTATCACTTCATCGACGTGGAGGAGTTCAAGGCGATGCGCGATCGCGACGAACTCCTGGAATGGGCCGAAGTGCACGGCAATTTCTACGGCACGCCACGCAAGCCCGTGGAGAAGACGCTGGCATCCGGCCAGGACATGGTCTTCGACATCGACTACCAGGGCACCCGCCAGGTGCGGCAGAAGCTGCCCGACGACGTGGTGACCGTCTTCGTCCTGCCCCCGAGCTTCAAGGAGCTCAAGGCGCGCCTCGAGCGCCGGGCGGAAGATGCACCCGATGTCATCGCCAAGCGTCTCGCAAATGCCCGCATCGAGATGGAGCGCTGGGTCGAGTACGATTACGTGATCGTCAACGAGGATCTCGGCAGGTCTTTTGAAAGCCTCAAGGCCATCCAGGCCGCCGAGCGCCTCAAGCGCGAGCGCCTCGTCGGCCTCTCGGACTTCGTCGATGGATTGCTCGCGGAGAAGCTCGACTAGATCGGCGCTTACTCGTCAGACGAGCGCCAGCTGGTTCCGACGCTCATGGCGCGCGATGGCATGCCCGATCAGCACCTCCATCAGCTCGCTCTGCGGCAGACCGCCTGCCTCCCAGAGCTTAGGATACATGCTGATCGCCGTGAAGCCCGGCAGGGTGTTCACCTCGTTGACGAAGAGGCTGCTCTCGTTTTGCGGGTCGACGAAAAAGTCCACACGCGCCAGGCCTTCGCAGCCGAGAACCTTGAAGGTTTCGACTGCAAGCTCCTGGATGCGCCCCGCCTGATCTGAGTTGAGTTCGGCAGGAATGCGCAGGAGGGCGCCGTCCGCGTCGATGTACTTGGCGTCATAGCTGTAGAAGCCATGGCCGCCGGCGGGCACGATCTCGCCAAGCGGGGAGGCCTTGATCTCGCCTGCCGCATCCTCCAGCACGGAACACTCGATCTCCCGCGCCCCCGTGACGCTGCGCTCCACCAGCACCTTGCCGTCATAGCGGAAGGCGCGCTCGCAGGCCCGGTCGAACTCCTCTGCGGATGAGGCGCGGGACACGCCCACCGATGAGCCCATATTGGCGGGCTTCACGAAAAGATCGCTCGTGCCGAGGGCATCCACGGCTTTCCGGTAGTCGACGCGGGTGCGGGGCGTCAGGGTCAGGAAGGGAACGACGGGCAGGCCGCTGTCGCGCAGCAGCCGCTTGGCCACGTCCTTGTCCATGCTGGCGGCCGACCCCATCACGCCCGAGCCCACATAGGGAATGTTGGCGAGTTCGAGGAAGCCCTGGACCGTTCCGTCCTCGCCGTTCGGCCCATGGAGCACCGGCACGATTGCATCGAGGCGAAGCGTGGTGGAGCCGGCATCGCCGTTGAGGACCAGCATCTCGCCTTTGCCGCCCGGCAACGGGGCGACCTGGGGCGCTCCCTCGGGGATCTCCAGGGATGTCGCCCCGCGTCCGCCGCCATTGCCGCTGTCGCAGAGGAGCCAGCGTCCGTCCCGGCCGATGCCGATGGGGATGATGTCGTAGCGGTCCGGATCGAGGGCGCGCAGCACATTGGCGGCCGAGAGCTTGGAGACCTCGTGCTCTGCTGAGCGGCCCCCGAACAGAAGCCCGATCCTCTTGCGCGGCTGCGACATGCCCGCTTTCTCCTTTGTGGCGGCTTGAGGCCGCTCCCTTAAGCCGATCATGGGAGAGGCGCGGTTAAGGTCATGTGAAAGGCCCGCGCCGCTCCCATGAGGGGCTGCATATAGGCCGCATCGTGGATGAGGCGAGCGTCTGGGGCGTCTTAAGCCCGAGAACCGCGGGTGGCGTCCAGGGCGTTGGCCAGCGCTACATAACCCTCGACCGGGATGTTCTCGGCTCGGATCGTCTCCTCAAGTCCAGCCGCCCGGATGATCTCGCTCGGATCCGGCGCGATGGATTTCAGGCTCTGGCGCAGCATCTTGCGACGCTGCCCGAAGGCGGCCCGCGTGACCGCCTCCAGCGCCTCCAGGCGGCAGGGCAGTGGGGTTGCCCGTGGCGTCAGGTGAACGACGCTCGAGGTGATCTTTGGCGGCGGCACGAAGGCGGAAGGCGGCACGTCGAAGAGGATGCGCGACTCCGCGCGCCAGCCGCAGAGAACGCCGAGGCGGCCATAGTTCTTGGGATCGCTCTCGTCGGCCACGATGCGCTCAGCCACCTCGCGCTGGAACATGAGGGTCAGCGAAGTCCACCAAGGTGGCCAGGGCTCGCCCGTGAGCCAGCCTGTCAGCAGGGCCGTGCCGACGTTGTAGGGCAAGTTGGCGATGATCCGGACGAGCCCGTCGCCGACCATGGGGCGTGGGTCGAACTCCAGGGCATCGGCTTCGACAACCTCCAGGCGGCCCGGATAGCGTTCGGCGACCTCGGCGAGCGCCGGCAGGCAACGGGTGTCCCGCTCGATGGCGACCACCTTCTTGGCCCCGGCTGCGAGGATCGCGCGGGTCAGGCCGCCGGGGCCGGGTCCGACCTCGATCACAGCGGCCTCCTCCAGCGGTCCGGCCGAGCGGGCGATGCGGCTCGTCAGGTTGAGGTCGAACAGGAAGTTCTGGCCCAGCGACTTCTTGGCCATGAGGCCGTGGGTGCGCACCACCTCGCGCAAGGGGGGAAGATCGTCGATCTGGCTCATGAAGCCCCCAGGCGGGCAGCGAGCTTGATCGCGGCTATGAGGCTGTCGGGACGGGCAATGCCTTGGCCTGCGATATCGAAGGCGGTGCCGTGATCCGGCGAGGTGCGCACGAAGGGAAGCCCGAGTGTCACGTTCACCGCCTCGTCGAACGCGATGGTTTTGATCGGGATGAGGGCCTGATCGTGGTACATGGCAAGCGCCGCATCATAGCGGCCGCGGGCGCGGGCATGGAACATGGTGTCTGCGGGCAGCGGGCCGACTGCCTCGATACCCTCGGCGCGCAGCACGTCGATGGCCGGAACGATGATGCTGGCGTCCTCCTTGCCCATCGAACCGTTTTCGCCTGCGTGAGGATTGAGGCCTGCGAGCGCCAGCCTCGGTCTCGCGATGCCGAACCGCTCCCGCAATTCCCGCGCCACGATCCGCCCGGTCTTCGCGATCAGATCCGTGGTGAGGGCGCTAGGTACGTCTGCAAGGGGGATGTGGACGGTCACGGGCACCACCGCCAGCTGCTCGCTCCAGAGCATCATCACGGGATGGTAGGCCTCTCCTCCTCCGACAGACGCGAGGGCGGCGAGGAACTCCGTATGGCCCGGATGCCGGAAGCCGGCCTCGTAGAGGACGTGCTTGGCGATGGGGTTGGTGACGAGCGCGGAAGCCGATCCCTCCCGGACCAACCGTACAGCCGTCTCGATGGACTCGACCACCGACGCCGCCGCACCTGCATCGGGCCGACCTGGATGTGCAGAGACCGAGACGCTCAAGGGCAGAACCGGCAGAGCCTTCGAGAATGTGTCCGGGATCTGCGCCGGCTCGACGGCGATGATCGGAACGTCCCAGCCATGGCTCTGCGCCACTCGCTCAAGGAATGTGGGGTCGCTCAAGACTGCTAAAGGGGGCAGGGCCCGTTCTTCCCGCAGCATCCAGGCCCTCAGGGCCAGTTCCGGCCCGATCCCGGCAGGGTCACCCTGCGTCAGCAGGAGTGAGGGCTGGTTCAAGGCCGGCACCGGTGTCTTTCACCGTCACTCATCGTCCGAACCGCTGAGTCTTTGAGTGTAGCCCACTTCGCCGAGGGAGCGGAGCTCGAGACTGAATGCGACCGTATGGTTCTGCTCCTTCTCGCCCGAGGTCAGGGCGACGTCGCGCGGGGTGATGCTGTAGCTCACCGAGAAGGTCGTGCATTCGTCCATATAGCCCAGCCCCAGGGACATTCCGGCGACATAACCGACGTTCTCACGCTGGGAGATCGCCGCTCCCGGAGCGGCAATCGGAATAGCGCCCGCTTGGCGCGCCACCAGGTAGCGGTCCAGATCGAGGAGGATCGAGCCCGTGACGTACCAATTCGGCGTCATGTCCCAGCGGGCGGAGGCCAGCAGGCCCTCGCGGCGGGTCGGGAAGCCGATGGAGGGCTGAGCCTCGTAACGGGCATAGGTCAGCGAGGTCGAGACCGGCAGGTAAGGGTTGAAGTTCGCCCGGAAGCCGGCCTCGAACCGATTCAGGCTGAAATCTTCCTGATCGAAGCGGCCGCGCGTCACGAATGCAAAATTGGCATTCGGCGAAATCTGGAAACGGCCGACATAGTCGGACGCCCGCGACTCAAGTCCCGAATCCAAGCCCACATTGGCCAGGTCGCCCTGCCGGAACGAGTTGCGTCCCGCGATCTGATAGGACTGGCCGAAGAGCACGTTGGCATAGAAGTTGTCCGCCCCGGTGACGGTGTACTGCAGACCGACATTGGCGCGCACACCGCCCTCAACCCGATCGTAGCCGGAGAACTTGTCCCAATCGAAGAGAGACGTGTCGTCGAACACGAGGCTCTGGGCATCCTCGTTGGGCAGGTTGCCGATCCGGGTCTCGTTCGGGCGGGCGACGATCTGGGCGATGGGCTCCAGGATTTGCTGGCCCGAGGTGCCGAGGCTGGCGATGAAGGGATAGCGGTATTCGAGACCGACCGCCGGGGTGGCGCGGAAGAGATATTCGTCATCCCCGTCGATGAAGTTGGCGAGTTGCGGGTTCTGGTAGCCGTTGAAGTCGGGCGCGATCCAGAAATTGTCGGCCCGCAGATAGGCGAACGGAGTCCAGACCTGACCGATGGGGTCGATGAACTCGCGCCGCCAGGACGCCGTGACCGAAGCGCGCGAGGTCGATCCGCTGATGCCGCGAACGAGGCATGATTTCGGGTCGAATTCAATGCAGGTCCGGGCAATGCCGAAATAGGCTGTGTTGTTGCTGAACAGCGGATCGAACTGGGCCGCCTCGCGGGAGAGGCTGGTCACGTTCACATCGATCGCGAACTCGCCGCCGATGGTCGGAGGCGTGAAGCGCTTGTTGTAGTCGATCACGGGAGCCACGACCGGCTGCTGCTTCTGCCAGTCGTAGGTGGAGAGGGTCTTGAAATAGTAGCCCCGCCCATCGAAGAACGACCGATCTCCCTGGCCCTGGAGATAGAGTGTCGAGATCGATTCCTTGACGTAATAGCTGCTCAGGCTCTCGCTGCGGATGCGGTAGTTCGTGAGGAACCACTTGTCGGACACGAGGGCGATGTCCCAGCCCCAGCGCCAGTTCTGGTTGATGAAGAACTCGCCCGAACTCTCCAGGGAGCCGCGGAAGTCGCGATCTCCGGCTCCGTACGGAGAGGGGAGAAAGGCCTCCGGGTCCAGCTGGTTGATGCCGGCCGCGCGGATATTGTAGGCGCCGGTTTCCAGGCGATGGCGCCACTCGACCTGCCCGAGGAGACCCTGACGGCTCAGGATGGTCGGGCTGATCGTCAGGTCATAGTTGGGAGCGATGGCCCAGAAGAACGGGACCGAGCCGCCGTAGCCAAGGGTGTTCGAGTAGACGTAGCGCGGCGCCAGGAAGCCCGTCTTGCGCTTGACGGTCGGATCGGGCGTCCAGAAATAGGGCAGGTAGGCGACCGGGATGCCGAGAAGCTCCAGGGTCGCATCCTCGTAATAGATCGTCCGCTCGCTGTTGTTGTGGATGATCTTCGCCGCCTTCACCTGCCAGAGCGGGGGGCGTTCCGGATTGTCCTTACAGGGTTCGCAGGCCGTGTAGGTGCCGCGCTCGAAGGTCGTGGTCTCGCCTTCCGCGCGCTCGGCCCGCGGGGCTGAGAATCGGGTCGTCAGGGGGCGGCCCTGCTCGACGGTGGTCTGCACCACCCTCAGGGAATCGATGAAGCCGTTCTTGAAGTCGTCGGTGAGCTCGAAGCGGTCGCCCGTTGCGACGGTGCCGTTGGCGTCGGTCAGACGGGCATTGCCTTCGGCAAAGACCCGGCCGGTGTTCCGGTCATAGGTCACCCGGTCGGCCTGGAGCGTCCGACCCTGGTAGTTCATCTGCACGTCGCCGGAGGCGGCAATGGTGTTCCGGTCGTTGTCGTAGACGATTTCCTTGGCGTCGACGAGGAGGCGGTCCTCCCCGGATCCCGATTGGGCGCGGGCGCCGATGGCCTCGTTGAGCGTGGCTTGGGCAAGCGCAGGCATTGACCCAGCGGCATAAATCAGTGCCGCTGCGACCGCAGACGTTGCGATCGTTGTCTTGAGCCGCCGCATCCCCACTCCTTCGCAATACTTCTTATCGAGAACGGTCAGCCGTCCTCTTGGTACAATAAGGCCAAGGTCCCTAAAAGACTGCCTACTACAGCAGGAAACCAGGCCGCAACCAGGGAACTGATGATTCCGGAGGCTCCAAGCTCCGCCATAAGCTCAGTGGCGACATAAAGCATGAACCCGGCAGCGACGCCACCCAGAACCATCATGGCTACACCGCCAAATCGAAAGAATCTTAACGAAACGGATGCGGCCACGAAGACCATGGCGATGAAGAGCAGGGGGCGGGCCAGAAGCAGGTCGTAGTGGAGGCGATAGGTGGTGGCGTTGATATCCGCCTGCTCCAGCCGGCTGATCGTCTCCTTCAGGTTCCAGAACGGGACCGCATCGGGGTCGATGAAGCTCTGTCGAACCTCCGAGGGCTGCAGGCTCGAGGCGATCAGGTAGCGGTCATGGGATTGGGGCTCCTCGGTGGCGGACAGAAGCCGAGCCTCCTTCAGTTCCCAGAAGCCCGCGTGCAGGTTCGCTTCGCCGGCCTCGACCCGATGGCTGAAGGCGCCGTCGTGGTCGAACGCATAAACCGTGACGTCATAGAGGGTCGCAGCATTGGTCGCCGAACCGTTCGCGCGGAAGATCGCCTGCCCGTCCTGGCTCCTCTGGCGAAGCCAGATCGGCTTCTCCCGGGTCTGGACGTTCCGGGAGAAGATGCTCGTTTCCAGCGTGGAGGCGCGCTGCTTGAGAACGGCTGAGAGCGGATTGTAGACCGTCACGGAGAGCACGCCGATCAGCACGGCGATCAGGAGCCCCGGCTGAAGGAACTGCCAGGCGGAGATCCCCGCCGCCCGCGCCACCACCAGTTCGAGCTTGCGGCTGAGCTGCAGGAGGGCCGCCATGCTGCCGAACAGTACGGCAAAGGGCATCACCTGCTCGGCGATGGCCGGGGTGCGGAACAGGGCCAGCTGGGCGATCACGCCCGTCGTCGCGTTCGGCGCATCGCCGGCCCGGCGCATGAGCTCCACGAAATCCAAGGTATAGACGAGGGTGAAGACCGTCGCGAAGACCAGGAAGATCGTCTTGAGGAACTGCCGCGAGAAATAGAAGCCAAGAGTCCTGCCGATCAGCATGGTCAGGCCTTCTGGATCGCGGGAGAGCGTGCGGGCAGCAGATTGCTGAGCACTCTCAGGAACTTGGCCTGGGCTGACCGCATGGCCGGCCCCTGCAGGATCAGCAGCAAGCTGATGAAGATGCTTGCCAGCGGCACCGCATAGATCGCCACGACCGCAGCCGGGGTCCGGGCGACGCCGCTCGAGGCCGCAAAGCCGAGGATCCGCATCAGCACGATCGCCACCACGGCGCTGGCGATCGCCAGACCGCGGCCCTGCCGGGTCGTGCGGGGTTCGCCGAGAGCCGCGAAGGCGATCATCATCATGGCGAGCGGGTAGAGCCAGGAGGACAGGCGCTCATGCAGTTCGGCCCGGAACCGCCCCGACTGCTCCTGGTAAATCGGTTCGCTCTTGTCGGGGAACAGAAGCTGTATGGTGCTCCGCTCGCGCGGCTTGTAGACGACCTCTCCGCCCTCCTTGTTGAAGGCCGACAGGTCGACCGCATAGCGCTCGAAGGCGACGATGGAGGAATCGCGGCTGTTCGGCTCCTTGCGCTGAACGCTGCCCTTCTGGAGCACGAGATAGGATGTTCCGTTCTGCTCGGCGGTCTGGCCGCGCTCGGCGAGATACACGATGGCTTTATTCTTCTCCCTCAGGTCCTCCATGAAGATCCCGAGCAGGGAATCGCCCTGGCGCTCCCGGTAGTGGAAGGTGATGCCGTTATCCAGGCTGATGAACTGGCCTTCCTTGGCCATGGTGCCCACGAAGTCGGCCCGGATCTTCGTGAACAGCTGGCGCATCTCCTGGAAGCTCGCGGGCATGATATGGATCGAGATGATCCCCACGGCCAGGCAGACGAAGGCTGCCAGCGCCAGGAAGGGCCGCAGCAGCCGCCCCGGAGGCATGCCCCCGGCGCTCATAACGATCAGCTCCGAATCCCCGTTCAGCTTGTTCAGCGTGTAGATGGTGGCCAGGAACAGGGCGACCGGCGCGATGACGCTGATCAGGGCCGGCAGGGAAAGCCCGGTCACTGTCAGGAAGATCAGGAGGGTCTGGCCCTTGCCGGTCAGCAGGTCGAGCTCGCGCAGGGCCTGGGTGATCCAGATCACGCCCGTGAGGGCGACCAGGCAGGCGGCGAAGGCGCTGAAGGTGATTTTCAGGATGTAGCGTTCGAGAAGTGTCATAAGGCCCTTCGCCCCCGGGCGGTTGCGCCCTGGGTATCGTGTCGTACGGTCTCAGGCAAGACGGGCGTTTTCAACAGCCTGAGATTGCGCCGATTTCACGGCAGCTTCCCCGTTCCCCAACCTGCAATATGATATATGTCCCAACCGTCACCATCGCGCATCAGCGTCGCAGCCGGCTCCAAGACCGGACATGCATCAGAACAAAGAGGATTTCATGGCCGACAGCTTCAAGATCGACTTCCAGGCCCACGGCAAGGTCGAATCCGGCGATCTCATCGTCTTCGTCGGGGAGAATCTCAAGCCCTCCACGGCCGTCGCCAAGCAGCTCGGGCCGAAGGCCGTCGATCTGATCGCCAAGGCGGCAGCCGCTGAGAGCTTCAAGGGCAAGGCGAAGTCCGCCATGTCGATCGTGGTCCCCTCGGGCCTCTCCGTCGACCGGCTGATCGTGATCGGCACCGGCGGCGAGAAGGACCGGAACGACCTGGACTTCACCCAGCTGGGCGGCCTGATCGCCGGCAAGGTGAACGGCAAGCTCGCGACCGTGGTGCTGGATCTGCCTGAAATCGAGGTCACGCCGGAGGCGGTGGCCGACATCGCGGTCGGCGTCGGCCTGCGGCGCTACAGCTTCGACCGCTACAAGACCAAGAAGAAGGACGAGGACAACGGCAAGGCTGGAGGACGGCTGGTCTTCAGTGTGGCAGACCCCGCCGCGGTCAAGAAGGCCTACAAGACCCGCGAGGGCATCCAGCAGGGCGTCATCATCGCCCGCGACCTCGTCAACGAGCCGCCGAACGTGCTCGGGCCGCAGGAATTCGCCGCCCGCGCCCAGGCGCTCACCAAGCTCGGCGTCGAGGTGGAGATTCTCGACGACAAGGCTATGAAGAAGCTCGGCATGGGGGCGCTGCTCGGCGTGGCGCAAGGTTCCGTGCGGGGCGGCCGGGTGGCCATCATGCGCTGGAACGGCGGCAAGGCCAACGACAAGCCGATTGCCTTTGTCGGCAAGGGCGTTGTTTTCGACACCGGCGGCATCTCGATCAAGCCGGGCGCCGGCATGGAGGACATGAAGGGCGACATGGCGGGTGCCGCCTGCGTGGTCGGGCTCATGCATGCCCTGGCGAGCCGCAAGGCCAAGGCCAACGTGGTCGGCGCCATCGGCCTCGTGGAGAACATGCCCGACGGCAATGCCCAGCGCCCCGGCGACATCGTCACCACCATGTCGGGCCAGACCATCGAGATCATCAACACGGATGCCGAAGGCCGCCTCGTGCTGGCCGACGTGCTCTGGTACGTGCAGGACCGCTACAAGCCCAAGTTCATGATCGATCTGGCGACCCTTACGGGTGCCATCATGGTGGCGCTCGCGCAGGAATATGCCGGCCTGTTTTCGAACAACGACGAACTGGCTGAGCGCCTGACCGTCGCCGGCAAGGCAACCGGCGAGCGCGTGTGGCGCATGCCGCTGGGTCCGGAATTCGACAAGATGATCGAATCCAAGTTCGCCGACATGAAGAACTCGGCCGGGCGCTTCGGTGGGTCGAGCACGGCGGCGGCGCTGCTCCAGCGTTTCGTCAACGACGTGCCCTGGGCTCATCTCGACATCGCCGGCACGGCCATGGGCTCGCCGCAGAACGAGATCAACCGGGGCTGGAGCTCCGGCTGGGGCGTGCGCCTCCTCGACCGCCTCGTGCGCGATCATTACGAGGCCCGGTGATCCTATGAAGCGTCATCCCGGGGCTGCGCAGCAGAACCCGGGATCGCTCGACGAGAATGGCGCTTGATCCTGACCATGATCCCGGATCTTCGCTTCGCCCCGTCCGGGATGACAGGAGTATTATGACCGAGGTCCTTTTCTACCATCTCCAGCATCAGCCGCTCGAAGCCGTGCTGCCCACGCTCCTGCAGAAGACCCTGGAGCGCGGGTGGCGCGCGGTGGTGCAGGCGACGACGGAGGAGCGGATGTCCGCCCTCGACGATCACCTGTGGACCTTCGCCGACGAGAGCTTCCTGCCGCATGGAACAGACCGCGAGGCCCATGCGGCGGACCAGCCGATTCTCATCACCCTGTCGGGCGCCAATCCCAACGGCGCTTCCATCCGCTTCCTGCTGGAAGGCGCCAGCCTGCCGGACGACATGGCCGCCTACCAGCGCCTGGCGATCCTGTTCGACGGCAACGACATCCAAGCGCTGGCCTTCGCCCGCGACCAGTGGCGGGCCGTGAAGGAGGGCGGGCACGACGCCACCTATTGGCAGCAGGACGAGAGCGGCCGCTGGCAGCGCAAGGCGTGAGCATGTTGAGCAAAGGGTGACGCCCTCTCACGTCATCACCGGCCTTGTGCCGGTGATCCCGATTGATCGAAGCGCTGAGCCTCACAGGATCGGGCTGGCCGGCACAAGGCCGGCCATGACGGGGAGGTCACACTGGAAACTGCAATCGAGAGAGGCCGGAACACGAAGTCTTCATCACTCCGGCGCTTGCCGCCGAGGGGAGGGTGTCCAGTTTCAGGACGTCCAAAGGATGTTCCGATGACCCGAAAACTGCGCCTTCCTCTGTACGCCGCTCTGGCTCTGTCGCTCGCTCTGCCCCTCGGAGTCGGAGCTCAGGAGCAGCCGCCTCAAGGGCAGCAGGAGCAGCGCCGGCCGCGGCCCGAGCCCAAGGATTCGCAGGCGCTGCCGCCGGAATCGGTGACCCGGCATACCCTTCAGCTCCCGGGCCGGACACTCTCCTTCACCGCAACGGCCGGGCATCTGACGCTGACCGATCCGCAGGGGGCACCGCAGGCGGAGATTGGGTTCGTCGCCTATACGCGGGACGATGCGGACCCGGCGACCAGGCCGGTGACCTTCGCGGTGAATGGCGGTCCCGGCGCGTCCTCGGCTTATCTGCATCTGCTCGCTGTCGGGCCGTGGCTCCTGCCGCTCGACGGCCCGACGATCAGCCCCTCGGCCCCTCCGGCGCTGGTGCCCAATGCCGAGACATGGCTCGACTTCACCGATCTCGTCTTCATCGATCCGCCGGGAACCGGCTACAGCCGCGTGGTCGGCGGCGATCCGGTGCGGGAGCGGTTCTATTCCGTTGGAGGAGACATCGACGGGCTTGCCGCCTTCGTGATGCGCTGGCTCAAGGAAAAGAACCGGCTCATGTCGCCGAAATTTTTTACAGGCGAGAGCTATGGCGGCTTCAGGGGGCCGCTCCTGGCCCAGAAGCTCCAGAGCGATCAGGGCATCGGCTTCAGCGGCTTGGTTCTCGTCTCCCCGGTGTTCGATTTCGATTGGCTCGACCAGGGCGCCGGCGCACCCTGGATCAATGCCGCCGTTCTGCCATCGCTTGCGGCGACGAGTCTTTCGAAAAACGGTCCCGTGTCGCGTGAGGCGCTGAAGGACGCGGAGGCCTATGCGTCCGGCGAGTATCTCGTGGATCTCATGCGCGGGCTCCAGGACAAGGAGGCGGTGGAGCGTGTGAGCCGGCGCGTCGCCGAGCTGAGCGGGCTCAGCCCCGAGGTGTCGCGGCGCCTCGCCGGGCGCATCGACATGCGGGCTGCCCAAAGGGAATTGCGGCGCGCGTCGTCGGAGATCGTCAGCGCCTACGACACCAACGTGGCGATCGCAGACCCGAACCCGAACGCCCAGGTCTCCCGCTTCGAGGATCCGGTCCTCGACGGCATGACGGCGCCCTTGTCGAGCGCGATCGTCCATCACCTGACCCACACCCTGAACTACAAGGCGGAGGGTCGCTACAGTCTGCTCAACGGAGCCGTCAACGGCGCATGGCGCTGGGGCGGCGGACGCAACGGCCCGGAAAACCTGGACGAGCTGCGGCAGGCTCTCTCGCTCGACGGCAAGCTGCGCGTGCTCGTCACCCACGGCTTCACCGATCTGGTGACGCCGTACTTCGCCTCCCAGTTGCTCCTGAACCAACTGCCCGACCTCGGCCCGCAGAAGCGCGTGGGGCTCGCTGTTTACGAAGGCGGGCACATGTTCTATTCGAGGCAGGCGTCACGGCAGGCCTTCAAGGCCGATGTGCAGCGGCTTTTCGACGAGGCCCTGCAGGCGAGGGCGG